>Ga0209199_1000038_pt1 | contig 193568 bp, 181 predicted proteins | sample COGITO_mtgs_1105_7_FD_184805 | JGI IMG/M metagenome (GOLD analysis project Ga0209199, IMG submission 184805) | Pelagic marine microbial communities from North Sea - COGITO_mtgs_110523 (SPAdes) (version 2) | ecosystem: Environmental > Aquatic > Marine > Epipelagic ... | reverse complement strand
TCATTACCATTTGTTCCGTTTGCACCAGGGTTACCCGTTGGACCAGTAGTTCCTGTTGCACCTGTAAGATCTGAGGTTGTAAAAGTTGTATTATCATCAAAAGTTAATGTAAATGTACCATTGTTGTTATCTGTCGTGGAAGCTATTCCATTACCATCACTACCATTAGTTCCTGAGGGTAAATTAGTAAGTTGTGATCCATCTCCAATAAAAGCTGAAGCTGTAACGCTTCCCGCTATTGTGGTAGTTCCATTAAATAAGATTTTAAAAGCATCTGATCTTGAATTATTTGCAGTTCCATTCCCAATTACAAAAGCGGGAGCGGAAGCACTAAAAGCTGTTGCGCTAGTAACAGTTGACCCAGACAAATTCCATGATCCAATCACAAATGAACCATAATCACTTGCCGTTGTGTAATATCCAGCTGATGTAGAAAAACTCCCACTACCTTCAGTTCCTTGTCCAGATGTAAATGATGCATTACCAGAAGCTAATGTTCCATAACCAAAAGCGGTTTGGCCTATATTATTTCCATCAATTGCATTCACATCACTAGACGTAGGTCCTGCAACATTATGAAACCCAAATGCTACTGACCCAACTCCAGATGCTCTATTATAAGCCCCCCCTGTAAAAGAGGCCCAGCCGGTTGCACCCATTCCACTGTGAGCTGTTCCTTCCCATCCCATGGCTAATGCCTGACTTGAAGATTTTTCTGAAATCGTAAGATCAGATGTCCACTGACCTTGAGTGCCAAAAACATTGGAAGTAGACCCTCTGTCTGCACCTCCAGTATTTCTGTATATCATTCCATTTGCTCCCTTGTCTAAGGGTATGTCTGATTCAGTTTGAGCTGTTATTTCTAGACTAGTAAATCCAAAAAGGAATAATAAGACAATTGTTAGTTTTTTCATTTTATTTTATTTTAGTTAATCCTGTTTTATTTAAAAACTATATTCAATAATTACATATAATTGACCGTATATGACTATAATTATTCATATATGATAAATAAGATTATAGAAATATAATTTATTAAAATAGTATTATTATAATCAGTAGTTGTAAATAATTAGCAATTAGTAAAAAAGAAGATAAATTAATCCCATATTAATCGACTTTTAACTCCTAAATTAATTTTTTAGTAAAACTGAGGTGCTTGTATTTAAAGCTTTAAAAGTTTCTGAGAGCCGTTATTAATATTCGAATAATTGACTGCCTGGGTCACTAAATCCGAGAATTGATTCACTGGAATCGGTTCTCCATTTTTTATATTTGAGATTTACTTCTATAAAATGGGGAGTTGATATTCCAAAATAAACCTTAATAAAAAAAATAATATTATGACAATGCTTGTTTAGAGTGAAAACCCGTCGAGTATTTATCGGAATATATACATAATAAATTCATGTAAGAGTGTTATTTATTTGACACAGAATTATCAACCCGCTTAAAATCAATTAGTTGAGAATTTTTGTTGTGCATATCAGCCTTCAAGAATTGATTTTTATCTTAAAATACATCAGTTACATTTTTAACTACTAAAAATTAATTAAAAAACAGCATTCATTTTTTGAATTTACGAACCACATCAAACTCAGATGCATAGCTTTATATCATGCATGATGTCGTTTCGTGTACGCGCTTAGCCAGTAACTTTTACAGAGACAATCACAGCCAATCACAGGCAGTGAGAAGGCGGCGAGTCTATTTGTTTTTAAACATTAAAATTTAGATTCGATCAATGAGTTTATTTGCGCAACCAAACATTTACTAAATACAGTCTGGTTTATTTAGCCCTTAAAACCACTTAGTTTTTCTTATTTAGATATGCTCGAAATTGGGACATATTATTCAATACATCTGATCTAAACTCATTGTTTTTTATAAATAATTCCATCCCTTTAAGGGTCTGTAATAATTTAAGAAACCAGCTGATAATTTTTGAATACAAGCGGCGAAATAGCGATGGTTTATTTAGCTGTTTATAAAACTGGTTTTTTATAAAACTTCTAAGGCTTTTATAGTTTGAAATGGGGTTTAAATAAAGGGTAATTAAGTCATAAAATAACCTATGGTATTTTGAAGCATCCCAATTAATTTTTGAACTATAAAACTGTTCTATCACTAAACTGTCATAACAGGCTTTATAGTTTATGGTTTTGTATAAGTACCCAAAATCATTTATCTGACTGCTTAAAATAAGGATATCTATAAGGGTTTGATTGTTTGGAACTCGTATTGTATTTATAACTTTACTACTTGTTATAACTTCGTTGGGTTTTAAAAAGTTTTTAATTTTTTTTCTAAGAATTTGAGAGTGAATCTCTACCGCCCCTATACGTTCTGGGTGAATAAGTCTAGGAAGGTGTCGGTGTTTTTTGTGTTTTCCAAATAGTGTAAATTCTGTTGATACATAGTCACACTGCAACAGTAATTGTTTGGCTTTGTAAATTTGCGCAGGATCTATCAAAACATCAATATCTCCTATCAGCCGCTCCCCTAGATCTTTATAACATTCCATGGCCAATAATGCGACTCCTTTTATAAACACATGACTGATTTTGTGCTTGTCGAATAAGCTACTAATTTCAATCGTTTGGTTTAATAAAGTTTGGTTTCTGTTTCTATTGATTTCCGTAATTTCTTCAAAATAGATATTTAGATCCTCAGGAAGATAATTTGTAAGTTGTTTTTGCTTAAGCCGGCAAAACACACTTGTCATTACCCCCAATTGACTGCTTACTTTTACTAGTAAACTCCAATCCATTTCGGGATTGCTTAGTTGTTTTTTAAGTTCACTTTCGTTACTCTCAAAGGCTAAGATAGTTACGATTATCTTTTTTATTTCCTTCATCTATTCAATCTAAAAGTGAACTGATTTATTTCTGACACTTTAGAAATATATTGTTTCTTAAATTGTAGTAATAGTAATTGTGAATAGTAGTAAGAAAAACTGATACTATCAAAATAGAACCTAAAGAAAATAGTTATTTTTTTTAATAGCACAAACAAATTTGTAAGTTCAAAGAGATTTTTTGACACAGTATCAGCTGTTTTAAGAGAGATGAAACTGAGCAATTTCGACTTTTTTATTTGTTTGTTAAGAGTTGGGGCTTTTAACATAACTTGTATTTATTTTTCCAAATATATGTTTTTTTTTAGAAGATAAAGTTCTCTTTGTTGAAATTTCAAGTAAAATAATTGTGTAAATATAAAAAAGTATTTTATGTTTGCATTTATAAAATCCTACTAAGTATTGCAACCAATGATACTTTTTGAGAAGATATTAATTATAAAATAATTGAAGCAAAATAATGCTTTGATTTTATTTTTAGTTTAATGCCTCAAATTGAAAACCATTGGTTTGTTATTGTTACCAAACCACAAAATGAAAAGAAAGTTGAACTCCAATTAAATCAAATTGGGATATCAGCCTATTGCCCTGTTCGTACTGAACTTCGCCAATGGAGTGACCGTAAAAAAAAGATAAAAGTTCCACTTTTACCGTCCATGCTACTTGTTCAAATCCCTAATAATTTACGAAATATTGTATTTGATTTTCCTGCCGTCCGGCGCTATTTGTACTGGCAAGGAAAGCCAGCTGTAGTCAAAGATCACGAAGTTGAAGTGTTACGACAAGTCTCGGACTCAAATTTTAAATCAGCGAAACTTCATAAACTTAGTGCGGGATCAAAATTAGATTTATCATCTTTTGGTATCCCTTATTCATACGGAACTGTTAAGTACACTTCAGGCAATCAGTGCTGGGTGGTTATTGATTCTTTAGGCTACGTTTTAAAACTACAACTGTCCTAGTTTATGATCTACTAGTTAATTAAGTATTAATTGCTTGAATGTCAAATACGAGACTTTGTCTCAATTTTAAAAATTGTTTGTGGGACTCACAACGGCGAAGCCATGTTTAGTCCTGCTGATTTAGTCAATTTCATGTCTTAGTTTTATACCCTATATTTTGTTAGACACACTTATCAAGTCTCGTACTAGGCTCCGTATGATGGTCAAGTTTTTTGCCAATGAGGCCAATCATGGTTATCTAAATGGCCTAGCTTTAGAGTTTGGTGAGTCTACAAATTCAATACGACTAGAGCTAAATAACTTGTCTGCAGCTGGCTACTTGATTAGATGGAAAAGCAAAAATAAAATTGTGTATGCAGCGAATAGAAAACACCCTCTTTTTAAATTACTTCAACAAATTATCAGGCATCACCTTGGTCTTGAACAAATTGTTTCATCCGTTATTAAAAAGTTGGGATCGGTAAAAGAAATCTATTTAATAGGCGACTATGCAACAGGTCGTGACACGGGAACCATAGAAATAATTCTAATAGCCCAAAACATTAATCAGGACTATCTTGAAGGTCTACAGAGCAAATTAAAAAAAGTAATTGAACGGACCGTTCTCTTTTACGTGAATAGTTCCATTCCATCAAATGCAATCGTCATTTATCAAAAAAATAATCCGAAACTAATTTAGATATAACCCCCATTAACCTACCTCCACTTATGATTACCCCTAAAACTATTGCTGTTATTGGCCTTGGCTATGTTGGTCTTCCGCTCGCTATTGAATTTGCTAAAAAATACCACACTATAGGCTTCGATATCAACCCTAAGCGAATTAAAGAAATTAAAGAAGCCATTGATTCTACTTTAGAGGTCCCCTCTGAAGACTTATCTAGATTATTATCTTCAAACTTAGTTGACTTGAATAAACAAAGTTTTGGTTTTTTGCCTACAACCGATTGTATGGATGTTTCAGATGCTAATGTGTTTATTATTACAGTCCCAACTCCAACAGATAAAAACAATCGACCTGTTTTAACGCCATTATTAAATGCATCCGAGTTCATTGGAGCTGTTTTAAAAAAAGGAGATATAGTCATATATGAAAGCACTGTATATCCAGGAGTTACTGAAGATGAATGCGTACCTGTTTTAATAAGCTCCAGTGGTCTAATTTATAATCAAGATTTTTTTGTAGGCTACTCTCCTGAGCGTATTAACCTTGGAGATAAGGAACACACAGTTGCTAAAATATTAAAAGTAACCTCTGGATCTACTCCTGATGCAGCTAAAGTCATTGATGAATTATACCAGACTATCATTGCTGCAGGGACGCATCTTGCTCCAAGTATCAGAGTGGCAGAGGCTGCCAAAGTAATTGAAAACTCTCAGAGAGATATAAATATTGCATTTGTAAATGAGCTCGCGAAAATATTTAATCTTTTAGAAATAGATACAGCTGCTGTCCTAAAAGCAGCAGGTACTAAGTGGAATTTTTTACCCTTTACACCTGGACTAGTTGGAGGGCATTGTATTGGAGTCGATCCTTATTATTTGGCACAAAAGGCTCAAGAAGTGGGGTATCACCCTGAAATTATCTTAGCGGGTCGACGCTTAAATGATTCCATGGGTGACCATGTTTCAGGAGAAATACTAAAGTTACTTGTAAAGCATGACATTAAAATTAAAGGCGCCAAGGTTCTTGTTTTAGGAATTTCTTTTAAGGAAAATTGTCCTGACGTGCGAAACACAAAAGTTGTAGACGTTATATTAAATTTACAGGGCTATGGAATGAATCTTACCATTTTTGATCCCTGGGTAAACCCTGCAGAAGTTCAGGAAGTGTACCAGCTTAAAACGGTTCAGAAACTGCCAGCCGATACTTTTGATGCGATTGTTTTAGCGGTTGCCCATAATGAATTTATTAATCTAAATTTAAAGCCTTTATTGAAAACAAAATCAGTTGTATACGATGTTAAAGGGGTTCTTGGTAATAAGGCTAATGCAAAATTATAACTAATGAGTTCTAGCTTAAATGATAAAACGATTTTAGTCACAGGTGGTGCAGGTTTTATTGGATCTAACTTGTGTGGAGCCCTTCTTGATTTAGGAGCTACTGTGCGCTGTATGGATAACCTTTCAACCGGGTTTATGCATAACATCCAACCTTTTTTATTACATCCTAACTTCAGCTTTATTAATGCCGATATTAGAGATTTAGAAGCTTGTCAGAAGGTCTGTTTTCAGGCGGATTATGTGTTGCATCAAGCAGCTCTAGGCTCTGTGCCACGTTCTGTCAAAGACCCAATCACCTCCAATGCTGTTAATATTAATGGTTTTTTAAATATGTTAGTAGCTTCTAGAGACCAAAACGTAAAACGTTTTGTCTACGCCGCTAGTAGTTCTACCTATGGTGATTCGGCTAAACTTCCTAAAGTAGAAGATGAAATTGGCGCCCCTCTATCTCCTTATGCCATTACCAAATATGTGAACGAGTTATATGCTACAGTATTTAAAAGAAACTTTAATTTAGACAGCATTGGACTGCGATATTTTAATGTTTTTGGACAAAAACAAGATCCAATGGGTGGGTATGCAGCGGTAATTCCTAAATTTGTAATTCAATTAATTAACAATAAATCCCCTTTAATTAACGGGGATGGTACTTTTTCTCGCGATTTTACTTATATTGATAATGTAATAAAAATGAATATTTTAGCGTTAACAACAGAAAATAAGGGAGCACTAAATCAAATATATAACACAGCCGTGGGCGATCGGACTACTTTAGTCCAACTCATACACAGTTTAAAAAAATATTTATCTAAATTTGACCCAGCAATTGCAAAAATTGATATCATGTACGGACCAAATAGGTTAGGGGATGTCCCTCACTCACAGGCCTGTATTGAAAAAGCAATTAAATTATTAAATTACAAACCAACTCATGACTTCGAAAGCGGAATTAAAATTGCTGTAGAATGGTATTGGGAACAGTTTAAAAATTAACCATAAAATGAGTATAAGAACAATTTGCTGTATTGGAGCAGGTTATGTTGGAGGTCCAACGATGTCTGTTATTGCACAAAAAAACCCATCTATTAAAGTTATTGTGGTAGATATGAACCAAGCCCGAATCGATGCTTGGAATAATGAAGATCTTTCTATGTTACCAATTTATGAGCCTGGATTGGCAGAAGTTGTTAATGAAGCACGTAACAGGAACTTATTTTTTTCTACGGATGTTGATGGCGCAATTAATGAAGCCGAAATGATTTTTATTTCGGTCAATACCCCTACTAAAACTTATGGTGCTGGAAAAGGAATGGCAGCCGACTTACAATATGTAGAACTATGTGCTCGTCAAATTGCTAAAGTATCAAAATCGGATAAAATTGTTGTTGAAAAATCGACCCTTCCTGTAAAAACGGCTGAGGCTATAAAAGATATATTAGAAAACACAAGTACAGGAGTTAAGTTTGATATTTTATCCAATCCTGAATTTTTAGCTGAAGGAACTGCAATTAAAGATTTAGAAACACCTGATCGTGTTCTTATTGGAGGGGATCAGACAGAAAACGGATTAAAAGCTATAGAAGCCTTAGTTGATATATATAAATCATGGGTTCCAAATGATCAAATTATAACAACTAATTTGTGGTCATCGGAATTATCTAAACTCACAGCTAATGCTTTTTTAGCCCAACGCGTTTCGTCTATTAATGCGCTGACTGAACTTTGTGAATCTACAGGCGCAAATATTGATGATGTAGCCAAGGCCATTGGAACTGATTCACGAATTGGTCCTAAGTTTCTAAAAGCTTCAGTAGGCTTTGGAGGCTCTTGTTTTCAGAAAGATATTTTGAATCTAGTTTATATTTGTAAATCTCTAGGTCTAAATGAAGCTGCAGACTATTGGGAACAAGTGATTATTATGAACAATCATCAACGAAGTCGTTTTGCTCGTCAAATTGTTAAATCATTGTATGGAACAGTGGCCGCAAAAAAAATAGGTTTCCTAGGTTGGGCATTTAAAAAAGACACGAATGATACACGAGAGTCAGCCGCAATTTACATCGCAGATGCACTTATTGAAGAACATGCTTTTGTGCATGTTTTTGACCCCAAAGTAACTGCTATTCAAATGCAATTAGATTTAAATGGATTAAACACACGATCAGAATCAGAAAACGATAAATTTTTAATAAATCACAATGACCCTTATCAGGCATTGCAGGGGGCTCACGCTGTTGCAGTTATTACTGAATGGGATGAGTTTAAAACCTATGATTGGCAAAAAATATATGATGGAATGCAAAAGCCAGCGTTTATATTTGACGGTCGTAATATTTTAGATAAAACGGCGCTTGAAGCCATTGGTTTTAAGTACAATTCAATAGGAAGATAACTGATGGATAAAAAGATGATTTTGGTTACGGGAGCTGCTGGTTTTATAGGGTATCATACTTGTGATAGCCTTCTAAAACAAGGCCATTTTGTGATTGGATTAGATAATGTTAACGACTATTATGATGTTAGTCTTAAATATGATCGCCTCAAAGAATTAGGTATCTCTCGTTCCGATGCCGAGACTTTTAATTCTTTGGCTGTAAGTGCAACCTTAGGGGATCAGTTTCGATTTATTCGATTAAACCTTCAAGATCGAAATGCTTTACCTGAGCTTTTTAAATTAATTCAGTTTGATAGTGTTTGTAATCTTGCAGCCCAAGCAGGTGTTCGTTATTCAATAGAAAATGCTGAAGCGTACGTTGACAGTAATATTACAGGCTTTTTAAATATATTAGAATGTTGTAGACATCATAACGTCAACCGACTCGTATATGCAAGTAGTTCTAGTATTTATGGAAACAGTGACGATGTACCTTTTGAAGAAACAGCCAATGTAGATAAACCAATTAGTTTATATGCAGCAACCAAGAAGTCAAACGAGTTGATGGCTCATACTTATAGTCATCTTTATAATATAGAAACAATTGGTTTACGGTTTTTTACGGTCTATGGTCCTTGGGGTCGACCTGATATGGCTATGTTTCTTTTTACAGATGCAATTTTAAAAGGTGAACCAATTAAAGTTTTTAATAACGGAGATCTTTCTCGTGATTTCACCTATATTGATGATATTGTCAGTGGAGTAGAAAACACCCTTTTAAAGCCTTCCAAAGACAAAGAATCATATAAATTATACAATATTGGTAATAGTCAACCAGTTAGACTTTTAGATTTTATTGAAGCCATCGAAAAGAGCACTGGTAAAACGTCTGAACGACAAATGATGCCTATGCAAGCCGGCGATGTAAACCAGACTTGGGCCAGCGTAGAGCGCTTAAAGTGTGATTATAACTATAAGCCATCTATTCCAATTGAAAAGGGAGTAGAAGCTTTTGTATCGTGGTATAAATCTTATTACAATAAATGAAAAACATATTGATAACAGGCGGAGCAGGTTTTATAGGTTCACATGTCGTTCGACAATTTGTGACCATGTATTCTGATTGCCATATTTTCAATCTTGACTTATTGACCTATGCAGGTAATTTAGCAAATCTTTCTGATTTAGTATCAAGAGATAATTACACTTTTTTAAAAGGTGATATATGCGATGAACCCTATATTAATTCTATTTTTGAAACCTATAAATTTGAAGCGGTTATTCATTTAGCTGCAGAATCACATGTTGATCGATCCATTAGAGATCCTCTAGCATTTGCTAAAACAAATATATTAGGAACGATGAACTTATTAAACGCGTTTAAGGGTATATGGAAGTTAAATTGGGAAGGGAAACGGTTTTATCACATCAGTACCGATGAGGTTTATGGTAGCTTAGGTAAAACAGGTTTATTTAAGGAGTCATCTCCGTACAATCCCAATTCTCCTTATTCCGCTTCAAAAGCTAGCTCAGATCATTTTGTGAGAGCTTATGGCGAAACCTACCAAATGCCCTATGTAATTAGTAATTGTTCCAATAACTACGGCCCATATCAATTTCCAGAAAAACTGATCCCCTTATTTATAAACAATATCATTCAAAACAAATCACTTCCTGTATATGGTAATGGTAACTATACCCGTGATTGGCTGTATGTTTTAGATCATGCTTTAGCTATTGATTTAGTGTTTCACAAAGGACAAAATAAGCAAACTTACAATATTGGAGGGTTAAATGAGTTTACAAACATTGATTTAGTCCAACTGCTTTGTCAAAAGATGGATACAAAACTAAATAGAGATAAAGGGAATAGTGCAGCGCTAATTACTTTTGTAAAAGACCGTCCTGGGCATGATGAACGTTATGCGATTGATGCAACTAAAATTCAGAATGAATTAGGTTGGACTCCCTCTGTTACTTTTGAAGAAGGTCTCTCTAAAACGATCGATTGGTATTTAGAACATACCAAGTGGCTAGATGCGATTACTTCTGGTGACTATCAAAACTATTATAAACTGCAATATAATTAACATGAAAGGGATTATCCTAGCTGGCGGAACAGGAACGCGTTTACACCCATTAACTCTGAGTGTGAGTAAGCAATTATTACCTGTGTATGACAAACCAATGATTTATTACCCCTTATCAGTTTTAATGATGGCAGGTATTAAAGAGATACTAATCATTTCAACGCCTCATGATTTACCTAATTTTAAGCAATTGCTTGGAGACGGCTCTAATTTTGGGATTACACTTTCATATGAGGTTCAACCATCTCCTGATGGATTAGCACAGGCATTTATTATAGGAGAAAAATTTATTGGTTCAGATGATGTTTGCATGGTACTTGGAGATAATATATTTTATGGTGCTGGTCTAGAAACTATTTTAAATTCAGCAGTAGAAACAGTTAAAAATGATAAGAAGTCAGTAGTCTTTGGAAGTTATGTCAAAGATCCTGAGCGTTATGGTGTGGCTGAATTTGACGTTCATAATAATGTGGTTAGTATTGAAGAAAAGCCTTTAGAACCAAAATCTAATTATGCGGTAGTCGGCCTTTATTTTTATCCGAATTCTGTGATTGAAATTGCTAAAAAAATTGAACCTTCAGAAAGAGGTGAGTTAGAAATCACATCTGTAAATGAGGCTTATTTACAGCAACATAATTTAAAAATGGAGATTTTGAGTCGTGGCTTTGCTTGGCTAGATACAGGAACCCACGAAGCCTTAGCAGAAGCCACAGAATTTGTAAAAACGATTGAAAAACGTACCGACCAAAAAATAGCTTGCCCCGAAGAAATTGCTTTAAACAACCAATGGATCTCTAAGTATGATTTATCCCAACGTATTGCCAATCTAAAAGGCGATTATTATGCGTATTTGAAGAGGTTGATTTATTTTTTTTAAATTTAGGTTTTAACATTGTTGGCTTAAATTCTTATGATATTATAACATCTATTTAAGAGTGTCTCAATTTAGATTTTATTGAAGCGATTGAAAAAAGTACAGGCAAAACAACAGAACATATTATGATGCCAATGCAAGCTGGTGATGTCAACCAGACTTGGGCTAGCGTAGAGCGCTCAAAAACTGATTATAACTACACCCCATCTACAGGAATTGAAAACGGCATAGAAGCTTTTCTAGCACGGTATAAATCCTATTATTACAAAACTTAAAATGGAGATGCTAAGTCGTCGTACATGGGTATCCCCCGCTACATATCAAGCCTTAGCTGAAGACTCCTCACCCGTTAAAAAACAACCTGACTTCAAGAAATTGCATTAGCAACCAGTGGGTTTCAAAGTCTGACTTAACCAAACGCATAGCTTCTCTTAAAGAGGACTATTATATGTATTTCAATAGGGTTAATTTAAACAGCTTAGAATTTAATAATACAATATTTCCAATTAATTAAACGATTGTTTTAATGACATTTAAATTGATTTAGTAAAGGATGAAAATAGTATTCTCATCGAGTGTTGCATGGTATGTTTTTAATTTTAGATTGGACCTGCTTAGATCGTTGCAAAAGGATGGGCATGAAATCTATACGGTTGCTACTTATGATGATTACGCTAAAAAGCTAGTGGCCTGTGGGATTACGTTTATCAATTTAAAAGTTAATAATAACAAAACAAATCCACTACAAGATATTTTATTGATTCTTAGGTACTTTAAAATTTATAAATCAATCAAACCAGATTTAATTTGTCATAATACAATTAAACCTAATATCTATGGAACTATAGCGGCTAGATTACTCAATATTCCTGTTGTGAATAATATATCAGGATTAGGTACAGTTTTTATCAAAAGGTCTTTTCTAACTACTATTGCAATTCAGTTATATAGATTTTCTCAAAAATTCGCCAAAATAGTTATTTTTCAAAATAAACACGATCAAAAACTATTTAACGACATGAATATTGTTTCTCTTAATAAAACTAGAGTTATAAATGGTAGTGGAGTTGATACCTCTGAATTTAAAAACAGCCATAAATTTCGCCCAGAAAATTTCACATTCCTTTTTGTAGGAAGACTGCTAAAGGACAAAGGAATTCTTGAGTTTATTGAGGCTGCGAAACGTATTAAACGACAACACCCTAAGGTGAAGTTTCAAGTGCTTGGGGCCTTTTGCCCACAAAACAGGTCAGCGATTCATATGAATCAAATGAATGAGTGGGTTGCTGATAAAGTTGTCGACTATTTAGGGTTTACAGATCAAGTAAAAACTGTCATGGAAAATGCAAATTGTTTGGTTCTTCCATCTTACAGAGAAGGACTGTCTAAAGCTCTTATTGAAGGTTCGAGCATGTCATTACCAATTATAACCTCGGATACTCCAGGATGTAAAGATGTTATTGCAGACCATGAAACCGGTTTTTTATGTCAAATAAAAGATTCTAATGACTTGTTTCTGAAAATGGAAAAAATATTGAGATTAAGTCCAGACCAATTGGTGAATATGGGGAATGCAGGTAGAATGAGAGCCGAATCACTTTTTGATGTTAAAGATGTTATAAGCGCGTATAAAAGTGCGATAATATCTACTTAAAAGACCCAACCCACATTAAATAATTTTAAAGTTCCTACCCAAATGAAAAATATTCTGATTGTTTTTGGCACCCGTCCAGAAGCCATTAAAATGGCACCCCTAATTAAAGAGTTTTACAAACACCCTAGATCCTTTAATACCAAAGTTTGTGTGACCGCTCAACATCGTGAAATGTTAGATCAAGTATTGAGCTTTTTTAAGATCATACCGGATTACGATCTTAACCTGATGAAAAAAGGTCAAAATTTATACGGTTTAACAGCTGATATCATTAAAAATATGAAGCCTGTTCTGGGAGATTTTAACCCTGACTATGTATTAGTACACGGAGATACAACTACGACTATGGCAGGGAGTATAGCATCGTTTTATAGCGGAGCCAAAGTATGTCATGTAGAAGCAGGTCTAAGAACATACAATAAATATTCTCCTTTTCCAGAAGAAATGAATCGTCAAATTACGGGCCGCATATGTGATTTTCATTTTGCACCAACAACGACTTCTAAGTTAAATTTGTTAGCTGAAAATATACAAGAAAAATCAATTCTAGTAACAGGAAATACAGTAATCGATGCGCTATTGGAAAGCGTAAAGCGTGTTAAAGATAAGCCGAGTACCTTGATTCAGAAACTATCTCAAAAAATAGGAAATAAGGAAATTATTTTAGTGACTTGTCATCGGAGAGAAAATCATGGTGAAGGATTTGTTAGAATTTGTGAAGCTTTAAAAGAAATTGCTAAAGATGGTCCTGAAAGGCTTATTGTGTACCCCGTTCATTTAAATCCAAAAGTTCAAGAGCCTGTAAGACATATTTTATCTCATATTCCTAATATCTTACTTATAGACCCACTCGCTTACGAAGATTTTATATGGATTATGAATCGTGCAAAATTGATTATAACTGATAGTGGTGGAATTCAAGAAGAAGCACCTAGTCTTGGTAAGCCTGTATTGGTACTTCGTGATACAACCGAGCGTCCCGAAGCTGTTGAACAGGGTACGGTATGCTTGGTAGGTACCAATAAAGACCTTATAGTCAAAGAAACATTAGACCTTTTAAATAATACGACACGCTTTGAAGCCATGAGCCGTTTGCATAACCCTTATGGCGATGGAAAAGCTAGTAAACGTATTGTAGAATTTATTAAACGGTTACCAAATTAATAATTTAATTAAAACCACCCCTAAAGAGAATGAATAACCCAGAAATTGTTATGATTGGCCTTGGATATATTGGCTTGCCTACGGCAGCCTTAATAGCTTCAAATTCTGTGTATGTGCACGGAGTAGATATAAATCAAAACGTAGTTGAAACCATTAACCAAGGAAAGGTTCATATTGTAGAGCCAGAATTAGATTATGCTGTTGCCAATGCCGTTAAGGAAGGGTATCTTAAAGCATCTGGAAACCCAGTAGAAGCGAGTACTTATATTATTGTTGTGCCCACTCCATTTAAAGCCAAAAATGAACCAGATATATCTTATGTTGAAGCAGCTACGAGAGGTTTATTACAGTTATTTAAAGCAGGAGACCTATATATTATTGAATCTACTTCACCTGTTGGAACTACCGAAAAAATGATGTCGCTTATTTATAGAGAACGACCTGAACTAAAAGATAAATTGCACATTGCTTATTGTCCAGAGCGGGTGTTGCCAGGAAATGTAATGTACGAATTGGTGCATAACGACAGAGTTATTGGAGGCGTTAATGAAGCTTCTACACAAAAAGCAATCGCCTTTTATCAAAAGTATATAAAAGGAATATTACACCCTACGAATGCTCGAACCGCAGAAATGTGTAAGCTCGTTGAAAATTCTTCAAGAGATGTGCAAATTGCTTTTGCGAATGAGTTATCTCTTATTTGTGATAAAGCAGGTATTGATGTTTGGGAGCTCATTACTTTAGCCAATAAACACCCTCGGGTTCAAATATTGCAACCCGGTTGTGGGGTAGGGGGTCATTGTATCGCTGTAGATCCATATTTTATTGTGTCTGACTTTCCAATGGAATCCAAGATTATAGGTGCTGCTCGTGAAATTAATAATTACAAGTCATTTTGGTGTGTCGAAAAAATAGAGAATGCCAAATTACAATTCGAAATATTGCACAAGCGAAAGCCAAAAACGGCCATTATGGGTCTGGCTTTTAAACCAAATATAGATGACTTGAGAGAGTCACCTGCAAAATATATTGCACAAAAAATATTACAAAATGCTCAAAATGAGGTTCATTTTATTGTGGAACCAAATATTAAATCTCATAAATTTTTTAAGTTAACTGACACTCAAACTGCAATTGAGCAAGCTGATATTGTTGTGTTTTTGGTAGCTCATGATGAATTTAAAAACATCCAACTTTCAGACGATACAATCGTTTTAGATTTTTGTGGAATTTTAAAATAAGTTAAAAAAAATGAATGAACAGTATAAAATAAAAACGTTTGATTGGGATTCTAAATTTTTTGGATATAAATTATAATGGAATTAATTCATGCTTGAATAAATGAATTTTATTAACTCAGCTCTATTGACAGGGGTTTCCACTTTAATTCGAGTGATTAGTAATGTTGTACTCACTAAGGTAATAGCCATTTCATTTGGTCCTTCAGGGATGGTATTATTTGGACATATTAATAACCTAGTTAGTTTCGTGAGAGTATTTAGTACGGGAGGCGTACAACATGGTACTGTAACGCTTGTTGCAGAAAATGAAAATAATAATCAACAGCTACCAATTAATGCCTCTATTCAGATCTCATTATTTTGTTCAGTTATAATTGGTTTTATTCTTATTATTTTTAAAGAACAATTAAGTATATATATATTTTACAGCCAAAAATATGATTACTTGTTTTTTATTATTGCAGGTGCAATAATTCCATACGCGATTAATGTAATTTTCGTGTCTGTATTAAACGGAATGCGACAATTAAAGTTGTTTGTTCTCGCTAACGTTTCTGCCAATATTTTAGCTTTAACAGTAAGTTTATTATGTATACGTTTTTTTAAAATTGACGGTCTACTAATCGCATTTTCAATCAACCAATCTATTGCGATTTTTAGCACCTTATATCTAATCAGAAAACAGAATTGGTGGAAAAGTGCTTTTCGGCTTGTAAAAATAAATAAAATTTATTTTAAAAAATTGTTTAATTATTCATTGATGGCAATTGTAAGTGCCTCAACAGTACCAGCAGCATTTATTATTATTCGTAAGTTAATAACTTCAGAAATAGGAGTGACTCAGGCTGGATATTGGGAAGCAGTAATTAGAGTATCTTCTGTAATTGTAATGTTTATGGCGACGTCATATAGTACTTATTTATTACCAACTATTACGACACTAAAAAATGATGCTTTAAAAATTGAATTAAATAGAACCTATAAAATTGTAATCCCAATTGCAATTATTTTCCCATTAGTTATATTTATACTAAAAGACTATGTGATTTTATTTTTATATTCTGAAGAGTTTATTAAAGCTGTTTCATTATTTAAATATCAACTTATTGGAGATGGAATAAGAATAATAACTTACGTTACTGGTTTTTTGATGTTAGCTAAGTCGCATATAAAGATATACGTTATCAATGAATTAATTCAATTCATACTTTATGTAGGATTATCAACGATTTTAATAAAAAGTTTACGATTAGAAGGGGTTACTATAGCTTATATGTTTTCTGCTTTGGGTTGCTTTATATTTCAATTAGTTGTTTACAGGAAAATATTATGGAAAAACCATAAATAGATCAACTGAAAAATTAAGTATATAACACATTACTGTTCATGTGTTTTGGCTAATTAATTTAAGTGGTTACTAATACTGCACTTTTTTAAATTATAATATTTATCGGAAATTAAATCAAAATTAATAAACTATTTTACTAATGGAGTATTTTTATGTTTTTACATTAATTTCTGTTTTGTTTTTTTTTATTAATAAGAAGAGAGCCGTTTTTTTTATAATTATAGGATGTGTGTTTTTCTTATATTTTTTACCGTCTATAGATTATTTTGGCAATGATTATTCAGGATATTATAAAACCTATATTAATGCCTTTAAAATCGAGCAATTTCCATGGGTCGTTACTTCTGCTCAAATTGACTCTGAACCGTTATATTTGTGGTATAGTTCTTTGGTTTCAGCCTATTCTAATTTTGGTTTTTCATTTTACATGGTATTTAATTTTGTGCTCTGCGTGGTCATTTCTGTTTTCATGCTAAGAAGCTTTAAAGTCCATTATAAATATTTTTTTTGGATAATGATTTTGCCAGTTATTTTTCCGACTATTTTTTATTTTTTATTAAGATCATCGTTGTCTTACTTTTTAGTAGCGCTTGGCTTTTTTAGTTTATTAAATTCAAATAAGAAAAAAGCTATTTTCTTTGCGTTACTGTTCTCTTTCTTGGGCTTCAATTTACATTCTCAATATATTCTAATCACTCTCTTGTTTTTAGGAGTTTATATAGTGTTAAGGTTTGAGACTCTTGCTGATTATCATAAAAATTTAAAAATAATCACCACATCGGCATTAGCTTTAATTTTTATATTACTGTCTACCAGGTCATTTACTAACGAAATAGCGTCTTTCTTGAGTTTCCTACCCTCTAGTGATGTCATATCAGTTAAAATAGGACATCTTATAGGAAAAGATGAGAGGGGGCTCAGGCTTACAGCTCTATTATCTGTTGTTATTTATCCTGTGATGGCATTTCAAGTGGTCAAAAAAACTTATAAATCACATGTATTATATTTTTTAAATAACAAGCTAAAGGAACGTAAGTTTTTGCTACTCATGCTCGCTATTATCCTTTATGGAGCTGCGATTAATATTGCTTATTTTGACTCAGCCCTTGCGGCAGGACGTCTAAGTCGGTTTTCAGATTATTTAGGGATATGTTTACTCATGCCAATGTATTTTAAAACATGCATTGGATACAAGACAGAGTATCTCGCTCTGTTGATAATTACAGTATTAGCTCCTATTTTATATGCAGCAGTGTACATGAACATCCAATGGGGTATTTTTTAAACAAAATGAAAGTTAAATGGTATTTATAGCAGGAATTAATCAAAATAAAATAGCTAGAGGAGGCGAAGAAGCTAAAAATCAACAAATTGTAAATTACTTTTTCAGAAACAACATCAATGTCGATATTATTGATACGCACCAATGGAAAAAACGATTTTTTAGTATTGGTTGTCAACTTATAAAACATGTTTTATTTGCAAAAGATAAACAAATATACATTTCCCTATCCTATCAAAGTACCCTGAGTTTATTGAAAATTTTCAAACTATTTAGGGTCGCTTTTAAAAACAACATTTATTTTTTTGTAGTTGGGGGGATCTTTCACAAATGGCTCGAAAATAATCATAATCACTTAGCACTTTTTAAGTCACTTAAAGCTATTTATCCAGAATCTAACCAAATGGTTGTGGGGCTGAGGCGACTTGGGTTAAACAATGTGACTCAAATATCAAATATTAAATTTATTCCAAAACTCGTAATTAATAAGGATTACAGTATTATACAATTTGTATTTCTTTCTAGAATATCTCCAACAAAGGGTGCTGATTTAATATTGAAAGCTGTGAATAAATTAAACAAAAATGGGTTTCAAAAACAGTTTGAAGTTTCTTTTTACGGGAATTTTCATGACAGTATAGATAATGGGTATGAGAAGCTTTTTAAAACTCAAATCTCAAAAATTTATAATATTAAATACAAAGGTTTTTTAAAACTACAAAACTTAACTAATTATGATATATTATCACAATATAATGTCATGCTTTTTCCTACTTTTTGGAAAGGAGAAGGCTATGCAGGCGTGTTAATTGATGCTTTTATTGCGGCACTCCCTGTGATTGCAAGTGATTGGAATCATAACAAAGAAATTATACATCACAATACTAATGGAATTTTAATTTCGCCGAAAAGTTATGAAAGCTTAGCAGAAGCTATGAAGATACTAATAGAAAATAAACCTCTTTTAAAACAGTTAGAAAGAGGCGCTGTTAAAAGCGTAGATCTATACGATATTGATAAAGTTCTTATGAATTTATTTCAGCCTAAAACCTAAATACCCATTGTATGAAAATCCCTATTTATCTTTACAGAATTGGACATTTTTTTTATAAAAATAAATTAAGAATACCGGCTCTTTTTTTTACATATTTAAATAAGTTTTTATTCGGAGTTTGGTTGCCATCTTCAGCGATAATTGGAAAAAATCTCACTCTTGGTTATTGGGGTATTGGAACGGTAATTCATAATAATACCGTTTTAGGAATTAACTGTTTAATTTCACAAAATGTTACTATTGGCAGAAATTTTGGTGATAAAAATGTTCCAATAATTGGTAACAATGTATACATAGGGGCTGGGAGTGTTGTTTTTGGTGAAATTAGAATAGGTAATAATGTTATTATTGGAGCTAACAGCTTGATTAATAAAAATATTCAAAGTAATACAATCGTGGCAGGAAATCCATTTAAAATCCTAAAAACACAAACCACCAAAAAATATTTTGAATTAGATGATTAATTGCAATAATGTCATACAGTCATTTTTAATAAAAATTATTATGTCACTTTAAATGAAAGGATCACTACAAAATATGATTGCAGGAGTCTTTTTAATATTAAATACAGTTCGAACGCTAAGGTTCATACAGGTATATTATCAATTGTGGTATCGAATTAAACCTCTTTTTGTTCATTACAATAAAAATCCTATTCCGATTAATGAATGGAAAAAAATGAAATGGAAAGACGGTATATGTAATCCGAAAAGCTACCTAGGGAATAATTCATTTAAATTTATAAATATTGAACATTCTTTTGAAGGTAAAATTAACTGGAACCTGTCAACCTATAAAAAACTATGGACCTATAATCTCAATTATTTTGATTTTTTGAATCAGGAAAGCCTATCAAAAGAAGAGGGGCTTAATCTTATCTATCAGTTTATGGATGCTTATACATACGTAATTGATGGAAATGAATCCTATCCAACAGCATTGAGACTTATTAATTGGATAAAATTTATATCAAGACATCAAATAGAAGATCCGTATATTTTTGGAGTGATTCATGCAGACTCTCAAAGACTATGTAATAATCTTGAATATCATCTGCTTGGAAACCATCTCCTAGAAAATGCATTTGCTCTTTGGTTTTCTGCACACTTATTTAATGATTCTAGGTATTTTAAAATTGCTAAGCGCCTTTTGAAAAGAGAATTAGAGGAACAAATTTTAACAGATGGTGGGCACTTTGAGTTATCTCCAATGTACCATCAATTAATGCTTTGTAGAGTTTTGGATTGTATCTATTTAGCTAAACTCAACTCTAATAAATTTACAATTGATATGTATCCAATACTCATGCAGAAAGCTTCTAAAATGCTGAGTTGGCTTGAAAATATAACGTACACTAATGGAGAGATTCCCTTGGTAAACGACTCCGCCAATAAAATCGCCCCAGATTCTAATTCGCTATTTAGCTATTGTGAAAAACTTCAAATATCTAGTGCTCATTTGAAATTGTCAGCATCAGGGTATCGGATGGTTAAAACACTAAATTATGAATTATTAATGGATGTTGGTCAAATTGGAGCGTCCTATCAGCCAGGTCATGCCCATGCAGACACCTTTAATTTTGAGTTAAATATAAATAATAATCCTGTTTTTATAGATACGGGCACGTCCACCTATAATATATCTACAGTAAGATCTAAAGAGCGTTCAACACAAGCTCATAATACCATCATGGTTAATGACAAAAACAGCAGTATGGTTTGGAGTGGCTTTAGAGTGGCCAAAAGAGCTAACGTGCTAATTGAAAAAGAAATTGAACAATCGATACAAGCAACTCATGATGGATACTTGAATATGGGAGTTCTCCATAGAAGAACTTGGGCCTGGAGTCCTAATAAAATCTCAATCATTGATCATTTATCAGGAACGCCTAAAAATGCGAAAGCGTACTTTCATTTTCACCCTGAAGTAAATTTAAAAATAATCGATAATGGCTTTAAAATTAACAACAAACACATTGTCTATTTTGAAAATTCGATATCTATAAATACTCAAACTTTTGAATTTGCTCCCGAGTTTAATAAGCGTATTAATTCTACATTTATTGAGGTTGTTTTTAGCAAACAATTAAAAACATCAATCCTAATAGAATGAGAATTTTATTTTTAACAGATAACTTTCCGCCAGAAGTAAACGCTCCTGCAACACGAACCTACGAGCATTGTGTAGAATGGGTAAAACTAGGGGCTGAGGTCACTGTTATTACGTGTTTTCCTAATTTCCCAAAAGGAAAAATATATAACGGTTATCAAAATAAACTTTACCAAAAAGAAATAATTGACGGAATTCGTGTAATTAGAGTTTGGTCATATATGAGTCCAAATACAGGTTTTGTGAAGCGTGTCTTTGATTTTATGAGCTATGCTTTTATGGCTTTTTTGCTAGGAGTTTTTCAAAAATGCGATCTCATAATTGGAACAACCCCACAGTTTTTCACTGCGATATCTGCTAGCTGTTTGGCCTTTATAAAACGAAGACCTTGGGTAATGGAGGTACGCGATTTATGGCCAGAATCTATTGTAGCAGTAGGCGCCATGAAGCGTCAAGATTTGGCATTTAAGTTTTTAAGGAAGATTGAAATAAAACTCTATCATTCCGCAAATTTAATTATAGTTGTAACTGATCAATTCAAAAAGTATATTAGTTCTCTTAATGTAGTTTCATCTAAGATTTTCATTATTAAAAACGGTGTGATTCACTCCAATTTTATACCTTCTAATAAAAACAATCAACTTCTTGAAAAACATGGTCTAACAGGGAAGTTTATAGTTTCATATATAGGAACTCATGGGATGGCCCATGCCTTAGATTTTATTTTGAATTGTGCAAATACCATTAAAGACCCTAAAATACATTTTATACTGCAAGGTGATGGCTCAGAAAAACAACATCTGATGGAAATCGCTGCTCAATTAAATCTTAAAAACATCACTTTTTTGCCCTTCGTTTCTAAAAGTGAAATTTCAAAATACATCAATCTTTCAGATGTTGCGTTAGTTAATTTAAAACGTTCTGAAACATTCAAAACAGTTATTCCTTCAAAAATATTTGAAAACGTAGCACTGTATAAACCGATTCTTTTAGGAGTTGAGGGAGAGGCAAAAGATCTTATTGAACACTACAAAGTTGGAGTGTGCTATATTCCAGAAAGTCAGTCCTCTTTTATTGAAGCTTTAGAAGAAATTAAAAGCTACAAAACTCCTGACTTTGAATTAAACTGCAATGAGATGCTACAACAATTTGATAGAAATAAATTTGCTAGCATCATGTTAGATGTAATAACTAAAACTTTACATAAATAACTCCGAATACATAATATTATGAAAACCTCAGTTTTATTGTTAGTTATTTTTCTCATACTTTGATTCTGTACAACAAAACATTCTGTATACTAAAGTTATTGACCAAACCAATTCAGTTGAATTCCATTTTAGATCTATACAATTCAAGTCTATGTCATTTTGAAAATCATAGTTAATACTTCAGAACCCTCAGCAGCTTATTCTTTATGGTAAAGCTATAACTATGTTAGCAAACGGTTCTAATTCAGAATTGTATAAAATGTTAAAAAATAACGACCTATACTCCAAATTATTAAAAGGAATCTACAATAGCACTAATGAAGAAATTTATTCGTGATTTCGAATATATTGAGACTGATAAAAATTTAGATTAAAAAATATAATTATGCATACAATTATAAAAAGAATTATGGATGTTATTTTTAGCTTTATTTCACTCATTATATTACTCCCTCTATTTATTCCAATTATTTTATTGCTTATTTTAACGGCACAAGGCGAGGTTTTGTACTTTCAAGAAAGATTGGGTTATAAAAACAAGTTGTTTCAAATATCTCAATCCGCAACGATGCTTAAAATCTCGTTACAAATGGGGCCTGGCTTTATCACTTTAAAAGGTGACTTCAGGGTTACCAAAGTAGGTGCCTTTTTAAGGAAAACAAAAATCAATAAACTCACTCAAATTATTAATATCTTAAAAGGAGATATTAGTTTTGTAGGTCCAAGACCATTGTTGTTAACCTCTTTTGAATGATACTCAGAATCAATATAGTCTAAAATATACAATGTAAAACCTGGGCTCACTGGTATTGGTTCTATTATTTTTAGAGACGAAGAGTCACTTCTTTCATCTATTAAAAATGGAGATCCACACGTATATTGTCAGAAAATTATAGCTCCTTATAAAGGTGAGCTTGAGTTGTGGTATCAGGATAACAGATCATTTATTACAGATCTAAAAATTAAATTTATAACCGCTTGGGTTGTAATATTTCCTTCCATTTTTTTGGTGTTCAAGGTTTTTAAAGACATACCCGCACGTAAATTCTAACCTTTTTTATGATTTATTTAAACTTTTAATATGAAAATCCTACTTAGCCTATATTCTAGCGCAAATACTTTTAACTTGCGAATAGGACTTATCGATTCCCTACTCCAACTTGGTCATCAAGTTATTGTTCTATCCCCTTCAGACTCTTATTCAAATCAACTTAAAATTCCTGGTGTTGATTATCATTCCATAGAAATCAACCATAAACAAACGAATTTATACCGTTACTTTTGTCTTACGATATCTTATATAAAAAAGTTTAAACAAATAAAGCCTGATTTAGTATTAAGTTTCAATATTAAGCCTAATATCTTTGGTAATTTTGCGGCAGGCTATTTAAGTATTCCTGTCGTTAATAATATTACAGGAACCGGAACTCTTTTTATTAAAAAGTCCTTCTCTAATTTTATTGTCAAATTCCTGTACCGTTTATCATTTCGTTTTTCTTCACATACTTTTTTTAACAATTCATCGGATCAATTTCATTTCTATAAATTCAAAATTATTGATACAGTTTTCTCTTCTTTAGTTCATGGTTCTGAGCTTAACACGGGAATTTATAAATATAATAAAACAGTCAACCAAGGGCGTTCTTTTTTATTTGTTGGTCGTCTTTTAGTCGATAAAGAGATTTACGAATATTTAGAGGCGATCAAAGTTGTGCTTAAAAAAAAACCTGACTTAGAATTTTTAATCGCTACCGAGTTAGAGGCCAACAATAAAACGGCACTTAGTGTTTCGGATTTAGATAATTCTATTAAAGATATCCCTCAAATTAAGTACCTAGGTGAAATTGATGATATGGTTAATTTATACAAAACAGTTGATGTGATGGTTTTGCCTTCCTCTCGAGAAGGTCTGTCAAAATCATTAATTGAAGCTGCTTCTATGTCACTTCCTCTAATTACAACGGATGTACCTGACTGCAAAGATATTGTAGTTGACGGTCATAATGGCTTTCTGTGTCAACCAAATGACTCAAATTCTTTAGCAAATGCTATTCTTAAAATGAGCCAAATAGATGGTTACATTAGACATCAGATGGGTTTGAATAATAGAAAAAAAGTTATGGAAAAATTCGACGAGCAGTTAATAATATCAGATTATCTAAATATTATAAAAGCGGTTGGTACGGAAAAGGGATCTTCAGACAAACATTAATTTCAACTTTTAAACACTAATTTTTATAAATATTAAATTATGAAACCTTATTTTATTTTAATAATCTCTGTCTTTTTGGCTTTGAATTCATGTAGTAGTAAAAAAGATATTCTCTATGTACAAGATATTGACCGATCTAGCTCAGTTGAATTGCATTTTGAGACCCCTACAATTCAGGCCAACGACATTCTAAAAATCACAGTTAGTACTTTAGAACCCTCAGCAGCTATTCCTTATAACAAAGCGACAACTATGTTTGGTAACGGCTCTAATTTAGAGTTAATGCGCCTTGAAGGGTATAACGTTTCTGAGGATTTAACGATTGAATTCACACAATTAGGGACTTTGTCAGTTTATAATAAAACACCATTTCAATTGGCCATCGCTATTAAACAACGTCTAAAATTGGAAGGGCACCTAATTAATCCAGTCGTTAATGTCCGCTTACTTAATGCTAAATTCACTGTTTTAGGAGAAGTAAATAAACCTGGTACTTATAATTTTACAGAATCTAAACTAACATTACTCCAGGCGATTGGCTTGGCAGGAGATTTAACCATTAATGGTCAAAGAAATGACATCAAATTAATTAGGGAAACAAATCATGAACGCTCTATTTTTCATATTGACCTTACAGTATCCGACTGGATGAACTCCAGTAGTTATTATATTTACCCCAATGATGTTATTATTGTTGACCCAAATAATACAAAAGTAAAATCGGCCGGCTTAGTGGGCAACGTTGGAACTGTTTTGACAGTCACCTCAGTCCTTTTAAGCACCATCATTCTTCTAACACGTTAAAAGCATGCAAGTACCTTCACAAAACCCTTCCAATTTGGAGCAAACCTCTACATTCAATTTTAAATATGAGTTTTTTAAATATTTTCATTATTGGCCCTGGTTTGTTTTTAGTTTAATCTTATTTATCACAAGTAGTTTTGTGTATCTAAGATATGCACCTAAATTATATAATACTTATGCCAAGATTAAAATCTTAGATGATAATAGTGGAATTGAACTTCCAACAACGGCATTGATTCTAAATAGATCAAATATTAACTTGGAAAATGAGATGGAAATTTTAATTTCATATCCTATTTTGGATAAGGTGGTAGACCAATTGGGTTTGTGCGCTCAGTTTTCTGAAATTGGACATGTGAAGTCGCATTCGATTGTCAATCTGCCATTCGATTTTGAACTAAGTCGGTCTCCAGCCAGCGTAATAGAGCCCAATCAATTTTTGATTACACTAGAAAAGTCGGGCTTTATAATTACAGATAAACTTAATGAACTCAAATTAAGTTTTCCCGAATTTGACACTAGAAAGTCAGAACATCAGTTGCCGTTTGAGTTAAAATTGTCTTCAAGTTCTCAAAAACAAGATTTAATGGGTCGAGATTTTAAAGTGATTTTAATTTCTAAAAAGCAAGCCATACTTAATCTTAAAAGGTCAATAAAAATTAAACCAATTGGAGAAAGAAGTCATCTCTTAAACTTAAGTATGATTGGTCAGAATGTTAAGAATTCTGAACGAATTTTAGACACCTTAATTGAAGTTTTTAATCAAGATGATGTTTTGGATCGACAATTAATATGGAAACGAACAATTGATTTTGTAGATGAACGTTTCGTTGATTTATCAAATGAATTAGATTCAATAGAAAGTCAAAAAAAGAATTTTAAAATTAATAACCGTTTGGTTGATGTTTCTACTGATGGGGTAGAAAGTCTTAAACTACGGGCACAATCAGATGAAAAACTGTTTCAGATCGAAAACCAAATTGCAGTCTCTAATTTAATTAAAGGTACGTTGGTGAATCCTTCACAGTCTTTTGCTTTATTACCTTCAAATATGGGCATTGAAAACAGTTCAATTAATTCCTTGCTTAAAGAGTTTAATACAATGGTACTTGAGCACCAAAAATTAATTAGTAGTGCAGGGATCAACAATCCAAGAGTGTTGCTACTAGAGTCAAATTTAATAGATTTAAAAGCGAATATTAAGAATTCAATTTCTGCTTATTTAAATCAATTAAATTACACTAAAAAACAACTCAGTAATCGCAATCAGAACTTTCAGTCTCAGGTATCTGGGATCCCCGAAAAAGAGCAACAATTACGCGCTATTGAGCGCCAACAAAGCATTAAGGAAACACTTTTTATCTTTTTACTACAAAAAAAAGAAGAAGCGTCTGTTAATTTAGCAGTGACTGAACCTACTTTGAAGGTTGTTGAGAATAGTATTTCAGAATCGCTTCCATTTTCTCCAAGGCCTCGGGTTGTTTATCTTGTATCGCTTTTACTTGGTTTGTTACTTCCTTTGGGGTTTATTTACATCATTCTTTTATTCGACACTAAAATTCATAACAAGCTTGATATGGACCTGATTGCTAGTGAGATTCCCGTCATTGCTGAAATCCCTCTAATTATTGCAGGGACAAATACTGTATTTTCTAACCCTAATGATCGCTCTGCTTTAGCCGAATCCTTTCGAATATTAACTACCAATATGAACTATGTGTTAGGTACAGAAAAAGAGTCTAATGTAATTTTTTGCACCTCTACTATAAAAGGAGAAGGGAAAACATTTATTAGTTTAAACTTTTCTCTTGCGATGGCTAGTTTAAATAAAAAGGTCTTGTTAATAGGTGCGGATTTAAGAAATCCACAGCTTCATACATATGCTAATATCAACAAAAATCAAGTTGGCTTGAGTAATTATCTAATAGATTCATCCCCGGGCTGGAAGTCCTCAGTAATGAAGGTTTTTGACAAACAACCAAATCATGAGATCTTGTTTTCTGGAGCAATACCTCCTAATCCTGCACACTTACTTGCTAATGGTAATTTTGAAACCCTTATAAGAGAAGCTAAATTACTTTATGATTACATAATTGTTGATTTAGCCCCTACTATTTTAGTAACAGATACTTTATTGGTAGCGCACCTCGCAGATGCGACGATATGTGTAGTTCGTGCGAATCATACTGAAAAAAAATTAGTCCCTTTTTCACAAGATCTAAGTAAATCTAAGCGACTTGTAAACATGACCTATGTTATAAATGGGATTAAAGAGAATAGATCCTATGGCTATAAATATAATTATGGATATAATTACGGATATAACTATGGTTATGGAGATACAGATACTTAAATAAAACCCATTAAGATGCAGTCAATATTTTCAAATTTTTAATGGTGTTTATAGGCTCTGAACTTTTAAATACAAAACTTCCTGCTACTAATACATCGGCTCCTGCTTCTTTAAGTTTTTTAGCATTTGATGAGGTAACGCCTCCATCAATTTCTATGAGCGTTGAGGCTCCTTTAGATGTGATGAGCGCTTTTAGTTGTTTTACCTTTTCATAGGTGTTCTCAATGAAACTCTGACCTCCAAAACCAGGGTTCACACTCATAATACATACCAAGTCAATATCATTAATGGTATCTTCAAGAACATTTATGCTTGTGTGTGGGTTTAATGCAACACCTGCTTTCATTCCTTCTGCTTTTATTGCCTGAAGCGTTCTGTGAAGATGCGTACAGGCTTCGTAATGCACAGTGAGGACATCACTCCCTAAATCCGCAAAGGTTTTGATATAACGATCGGGATCCACAATCATCAAATGCACATCAACTGTTTTTTTTGCATGTTGTGTAATCGCTTTTAAAACGGGCATTCCAAAAGAGATGTTTGGCACAAATACGCCGTCCATAATATCAATATGAAACCAATCGGCTTCACTAGAATTTACCATTTCAATATCTCTTTGAAGGTTAGCGAAATCAGCTGCTAAAATAGAAGGTGCAATTTTGGTTGTGCTCATTTGTTCGGTATTTGAATTACAAAAATAATATAAAAAATAAACCCCTACCAAATTGGCAGGGGTTTTGTTATTAACCTAAATAGGTTTTTAATATTTTACTTCTCGACGTATGCTTTAAACGACGAATGGCTTTTTCTTTTATTTGACGGACTCGTTCACGAGTCAAATCAAATGTTTCTCCTATCTCTTCTAAAGTCATAGGGTGTTGGTTTCCGAGGCCAAAATATAATCTAATTACATCTGCTTCCCTAGGTGTAAGCGTTTCTAAGGCACGTTCAATTTCTGTTCGTAACGATTCATGTAATAGATCTCTATCTGGATTTGGAGACTCCCCACTTCTCAGAACGTCGTATAAGTTTGAATCTTCACCTTCAACTAAGGGTGCATCCATAGAGACGTGACGTCCAGAATTCTTCATAGATTCTTTAACATCGTTAATAGTCATATCTAATTCTTTAGCAATCTCTTCTGCACTGGGAGGACGTTCATGCGATTGCTCTAGGAACGCATAAGTTTTATTTATTTTATTTATGGAACCAATTTTATTTAACGGTAAACGAACAATACGAGATTGTTCTGCTAATGCTTGTAAAATTGATTGACGAATCCACCAAACTGCGTAAGAGATGAATTTAAATCCTCTGGTTTCATCAAAACGTTGTGCCGCTTTTATCAATCCTAAGTTTCCTTCATTAATTAAATCAGGTAAAGTTAAGCCTTGGTTTTGGTACTGTTTCGCTACAGAAACCACAAAACGTAAGTTTGCCTTTGTTAGTTTTTCTAAAGCAATCTGATCACCAGCTTTAATTCGTTGCGCTAATTCTACTTCTTCATCAGCAGTAATTAAATCAACTTTTCCAATTTCTTGAAGGTATTTATCTAAGGATGCAGTTTCTCTATTGGTTACCTGCTTGGTGATTTTTAGCTGTCTCATTTGAAAGGCTTTATTTAAAAGTGGTTAATTGTCTTGTCATTAAGTTATACGAGAATTTGATACTAAATGTTACAAAAAAAACCGTTTTTAAATTTAAAAACGGTTTTTTGATTTAATTAAGTTAAAACTTAATGTGTATTAGCGTCTGTTATCACGTCCGCGATTATCACGTCCACCAGAACGTTTGTCATCTCTTGGTGGTCTTGCAACATACCCTTCAGGCTTTTCTAACAAAGCTTTACGGGATACTTTTTCTTTACGAGTTCTTGGATCTTGACCAAAATACTTCACATCAAAAATATCTCCCATATTCACAACATCAGATACATTTTCAGTACGTTCCCATGCTAATTCACTTACGTGAAGTAACACTTCGTTTCCTGGTGCATCTATATATTCTACAACTGCTCCAAAATCTAGCATTTTAATCACTTTAACCTGGTAAGTGTTTCCTACAGTTGGTTTAAATAATAAAGAGTCAATTTTAGTTAATACAGCATCGATACCATCTTGATCTGTTCCTAAGATTTCAACAATCCCTTCTTCAGTTACAGGATCTTCATTGATCACAATGGTAGTTCCTGTTGTTTTTTGAAGTTCTTGAATTACTTTTCCACCGGGTCCAATAAGTGCTCCGATAAATTCATTTGGAATTGTTCGAGTAACCATTTTTGGAGAGTGCGGCTTCACATCTTCAGCTGGTACAGCAATTGTTTCTGTTATTTTATCAAGAATATGTAGTCGCCCTGCGCGTGCTTGTTTCAATGCATTTACAAGAATTTCATATGGTAATCCTTTGATTTTAATGTCCATTTGACAAGCAGTAATCCCTTCAGAGGTTCCAGTTACTTTAAAATCCATATCTCCTAAGTGATCTTCATCCCCTAAAATATCAGATAATACAGCATAACGATCTCCATCAGAAATTAATCCCATTGCAATTCCAGAAACAGGTCGTTCAATTTTAACACCTGCATCCATCAATGCCATTGTACCAGCACAAACAGTTGCCATAGAAGACGATCCGTTTGATTCTAATACTTCAGAAACCACACGAACCGTATAAGGACAGTCTTCAGGAATCATTCCTTTTAATCCTCTTTGAGCAAGGTTTCCGTGACCTACTTCTCGACGAGATGTTCCTCTTAATGGTCTAGCTTCGCCTGTACAAAAAGGAGGGAAGTTATAATGTAAGTAAAAATTCTCTTCACCTTCATAAGAAGGCATATCAATTTTATTTGAATCTCTTGAAGTTCCAAGAGTTACTGTGGCCAAGGCTTGTGTCTCTCCACGAGTAAAAATAGCAGATCCGTGAGTTGAAGGTAAGTAATCAATCTCACACCAAATTGGTCTGATTTCATCTGTCTTACGTCCATCTAAACGAACCCCTTCACTTAGTGTTAATTCACGTACAGCTTCTTTTTCAGCTTTACTGTAGTATCCGCTAACTAGATGTCCAAACTCTTCATTTTCCTCTTCAGTAAATGATGCTTTAACTTCTTCCTTAACTTCAGCAAATGCTGCACTACGTTCTGCTTTTGAAGTCCCCTTTTTAGCGATTGCATAACACTTGTCATACGCTAAAGCATGAATACGTTGCTCTAAGTCTTCATTGACTTCAGCAGTGTCATATTCACGAACTTCTTTCTTTCCAAATGCTTCTGCAAGACGTACCTGCGCAGCGACTTGAATTTTAATAGCTTCATGTGCAAACTTGATTGCATCTGCCATTTCTTCTTCAGAAACTTCATCCATTTCACCTTCTACCATCATCACTGAATCTGCAGAAGCTCCAATCATCATTTCTAAATCAGAATCTGCTAATTGTGCACGGCTTGGGTTTATTACGAATTCACCATTTACACGAGCAACACGTACTTCGGAAATTGCACATTCAAATGGAAAATCACTTAATTGAATAGCTGCAGATGCGGCTAAACCAGCTAAAGAATCGGGCATTACATCTTCGTCATGAGACATTAACTGAATCATTACTTGTGTTTCTGCATGGTAATCTTTTGGAAATAACGGACGTAATACACGATCCACTAAACGCATTGTTAGGACTTCACCATCACTAGGGCGTGCTTCTCTTTTGAAGAATCCTCCGGGATAGCGTCCTGCTGCTGCAAATTTTTCACGATAATCTACAGTTAATGGTAGAAAATTTACATCAGATTGTTTGTAGTTTGAGACCACAGTACATAACAACATGGCTTTACCCATTTGTACAACTACGGATCCATGGGCTTGCTTTGCGAGCTTACCCGTTTCGATAGAGATTTCTCTTCCATCGCCGAGGTCTATGACCTCTTTAAATACTTTTGGTATCATAATTTTTTGTTCTAATTAAACATTGGTGTTGTGTTGTTGTCGTTGTGGTGTGACCAATGAAAAACTCTAATTAGCTTCTTCTATTATTTATGAACTTTAAAAGTGTTAAAACCTTAAAAAAAAACCACGCAGAAAGCGTGGTTTTTTATATTATTTCCTTAATCCTAATTCTTTAACAATCGCACGATATCTTAAGATATCAGACTTCATTAAGTAGTCTAATAATGAGCGACGCTTTCCAACTAGTTTAACTAGTGAACGTTCTGTGTTATAATCTTTACGGTTTTGTTTCAGGTGACTTGTTAAATGGTTTATTCTTTCTGTGAATAAAGCAATTTGTCCTTCAGAAGATCCCGTGTCTTTGGCATCTTTTCCGTGTTTTTTAAAGAGTTTCTCTTTAGCTTCTTTTGTTAAATACATTCCAATATTATTTAAATAATTTTTATGCGAATAATTACGTCTATCGTAATCAAGTGTCAAATATAATAATTTTGTTTGAATTAGAAACCTATTGTTGATACTATTAGGCTCTAAGGGGTTGATTTGAAATTAAATCAATGTACTGATTGACTTTATTTTTTAGTTCATTTCGGTGTGTGATAAAATCAAGAAAGCCATGTTCCATAACAAATTCAGCAGTTTGAAAGCCATCAGGTAATTCTTTTCCAGTGGTATCGCGAACAACACGAGGTCCTGCAAAACCGATAAGTGCTCCCGGCTCACTAATATTGATATCCCCTAACATTGCAAATGAGGCTGTAGTACCTCCAGTAGTTGGGTCAGTACAAAGTGATATGTAAGGAATGCCTGCTTCTGCTAATTGAGCTAATTTTACGGAGGTTTTAGCAAGTTGCATCAAAGAAAGTGCAGCTTCCATCATTCTGGCACCGCCAGACTTTGATATAATCATGAAAGGTAGTTTCTTGTTAAGAGCATGGTCCGCCGCACGAGAAATTTTTTCTCCTACAACAGATCCCATAGATCCACCAATAAAGCTAAAATCCATACAAGCAATTACTATTTTTTTTCCTTTAGATTTCCCAACGGCAGTTCGGACAGCATCTTTAAGGTTTGTTTTTAATTGCGCTGCTTTAAGACGATCCGTATATGCTTTTTTGTCCGTAAACTTTAAAGGATCCTTGGAAGTAACATTACAGTCTAGCTCGGTGAATTTATTATCATCAAAAAGCATTTCAAAGTATTCGTTACTTCCAACGCGTACGTGGTACCCATCTTCAGGACTGACATAGAAATTTCTTTCTAGCTCATCTGTTTCAATGATTTTTCCAGTTGGAGATTTATACCAAAGTCCCTTTGGCGTATCTCGTTTCGCCTCTGTTGGAGTTTGAATTCCTTTATCTTTTCTTTTGAACCAAGCCATATAATTTGTATCTAAACTGTAAAATTAAAGTACAAAACTACACAATTTTTATAATGTATCGACATTATTTAAGTCTTCAAAAGCTTTTTTAAGTCTACTGATGAATGCTTTTTCTCCTTCACGTAACCAACGTCTTGGATCGTAATATTTTTTATTAGGAACGTCATCTCCTTCAGGATTACCAATTTGGGCCGCTAAATACGCTTCATTTGTTTTGAATTCATCTCGAACCCCTGTCATAAAAGCATATTGCATATCAGTATCGATATTCATTTTGATTACTCCGTAAGAAATACCTTCTCTAATTTCCTCAACAGTAGAACCTGAGCCTCCATGAAATACAAAATCTATATGGTTTTCTGAAACTCCATATTTTTCTGTAATATGTTCTTGAGAGTTTTTAAGAATTTTTGGAGTTAGTTTAACATTACCAGGCTTATAAACTCCGTGAACATTTCCAAAAGCAGCTGCGATGGTAAATTGGTCACTTACTTTGCTTAGTTCTTCATAGGCATAAGCAACTTCTTCTGGCTGTGTATATAGCTTAGAAACATCAACATCGCTATTGTCTACGCCATCTTCTTCTCCACCTGTAATTCCTAATTCTATTTCTAACGTCATGCCCATTTTTGACATACGTTCTAAATAAGTTTTACAGATTTCTATATTTTCTTCAATAGGCTCTTCAGATAAATCTATCATGTGAGAGCTGTATAAGGATTTTCCTGTTTGTGCAAAATGAGCTTCACTAGCATCTAGTAAGCCGTCAATCCAAGGAAGTAATTTTTTAGCACAATGGTCTGTATGCAGAATCACTGGTACACCATAAGCTAATGCCATTTCATGAACGTGTTTAGCTCCTGCAATTGAGCCCGCGATCGCTGCCTTTTGACCTTCGTTAGAAAGACCTTTCCCCGCGTTAAACACACCACCTCCATTTGAAAATTGAATAATCACTGGGGCATTTAAATCTTTGGCAGTTTCTAAAACACCGTTTATGGAGTTAGATCCAATGACATTTACTGCTGGAAGCGCAAAGCCTTTTTCTTTAGCAAGTTTAAAAATCTCTTGAACTTCGCGGCCTGTAGCAACGCCTGGTTTGATGTTGTGACTCATTTTGTTTGTTTTTGTTGTAGGTGTAAAAGTAATGATTTTATATAGTTACGTAAAATTTATCGAATAGGATTCGTTGTTTTTTGTACGAAAACGATATCGCTAAACTTAGGGTTTAGAAAGGGTAATTTATCCCAATATTGTATACAGCATTACTGAAATTAAAATCATTAAGCCAGCGTTTGCTATTTCCGTAGGTAGGATCATATGCTTTAAAACCAGTGTCCAGCCTTAAGATGAAAAAATCAAAGTCATAACGAAATCCAAATCCAGCTCCAACAGCAAGATCTTTTAAAGATTCAATATTGTTAAAGGTAGCTTTTTGGTCTGTTACATCGTCTAACACATTCCAGATATTTCCTGCGTCTGTAAAAAATGCACCGTTCATTTTTCCAAATAACTTAAACCGATATTCAAAACTAAAGGCCAGTTTCATGTTGGCCTCATTAAACTCATTGTTGTTATCTGAGGTTCCTGGTCCAAGGTCATAGGCTGTCCACGCTCTGTTATCATTAGATCCACCAGCAAAAAAACTTTTAGAAAAAGGTATGCTAGAGGCATTATTAAAAGGGATTGCAATCCCGAAAAAACTTCTTAATGCCAATACATTACTGCCTCCTAAATCCCAGAGTTTAATCTGGTCAACTTCGGTTTTTATGTATTGAGAAAATGGCACTCCGTTAACTTCATAAGCACCATCTGTATTATTTTTAAGGTCTAATAGTTCCGAAAAATTATAAAGTAAGTTTCCAGCAAATTCAAACTTAAGTCTGAAAATTGAGAAATTAGTATCAAAAGCATTCTCTTTACTATTGCGTACATAATTAAAGTTACTGGCAAGTATAAAGTTGTTTTGTGTTAAACGATTTTTACGTTCTTTAATGTTTCTAACAGTTTGAAAATCATTTGGATTTGAGTTTTGAAAATTGTTGTCAGCACTTACCAGATTAATGAATTCATCTGCCATAGATATCATTAATTCTGGCTGTCCACTAGAGTTGGTTGTAATAAAACTAGATGGTGTGTTATAGCTTTCAATAGCAATATTATCTAGACGACTAAACGAGTTTTGATATACGCTAAAATAATTTTCTGGATTCAGGTTTCTAACGAATTGAAAATTAATAAGATCGAGTGTATTCGTTACCTTTTTAGATGCAAACCATTTATAGCTAAGAACTCCATTAAAAGTTTGTTTGTCAAGACCGATGTTTGTTTGTCCCGTAAAACCTGTGCTAATTCGCGTACTCGGAGACATGTATTTTGGAATTATTTTTTCTGTTTTAAACGGGAAAAATAAGCGTGGTATATTAAGTTTAATGTCTGCTCCAAGTTCATTGATGTCAAAAAATTTCTGTCCAGTTTTTGCACCATCTTTAGAAGCACCAACAGCCCCAAGCAACGACACTTCGAAAGTTTCAGCACCCTTAAAGAAGTTTCTAATAACAACACCAGAAGAAAATGAAAGTCCCACTTTTTGAATATTACTTTGTGATACATTAACGTCAAAACCTATTCCGTATTTTTTCTTTGGAATTAAATAAATATTAGCAGTTAGGGTAGAGTCTCCATCGTTTTCTTTGTATTCTATATTTGGATATTTAAACGTTCTTAACTCATTTAAATAGCGATATGTTCTCGAGCGATCTAAATCTTTAAAAAGGCTTCCTTTAGCAATCAATATCGCATTAGTTAGTGCTCCAGGTTTGTAGTTTAATTTTTCATAAGCATATACATTGTAGTTGTCAAAGTTTACGGAATCATTAATTGTTTTTGAGCGGTTCTCAAATGTTGAGTCTGTAAAAATATTAACATCTTTAATCGTGTATGTTTGAAATGGCACTCTTACAATTGAGTCATCATTTCGGATAATTCTATTTTGTATCTGGACAGTTACATCAACCTTTTTCTCAGTACCAATGGTATCATTTTCAAATCTTATATAGTCTTGGGTGAAATGAAAAGCCCCCAAATTTCTAAATGCTGTTGTAAGTCGACTCCGTTCTTCTTCAAAGTTGGAAATTAAAAACTGATCTCCTTTTTTTAATTTTGAGCTTGACTTTAAGTTTTTGTATAGCGAATCAATAACGGGAGATTCTATTTTCTCTGAAATCGATCCAATATGATACGGATCTCCAGTATTAATTTCAAAAGTTAATTTAGCCTTTTTGGAGCCTATTGTGTCTACTTTAAAGTCAATCTTTCTGTCAAACCATCCATTTGAGAAATAATAGCGTTCAAGATTTGTTATTGTTTTATTGATTTTTAATGAATCTAGTAAGTTTGGTTTTTCTCCAGTTTTCTTCAACCATTGATTAATTCCAATTGAAGAGGCTTTTAATTGGTCAAGTTGTTTTTTAGAAAGTCTAGAAATCAGTTTTTTTTCGCGCTTAGGTTTTTTGTGTAACCAGAATTCAAACAAAGAGTCTCTGTTTGGTCTAGCTAGATTATAAATATGTAGTTGGAGTGGAATTCCAAATAAATGGGTATTCTTTTTCTGAAATGATAGCTTAGAGAGTGCTTCTGTTTTTCTTTTTTGACCATTTACAAAAAAACTATTTTCTGTCAATAAGTAATCAGTTGGCCCAACTCTTTTCACTACATTACATGCAGTAAAAAAAGTGATCAATATGCATCCAGCGATTATTTTTTTCAGAGTTTCTTTCAACAATCAATAAATAAAATTTAGATTTACTGTCTAAATTATTAATAACCAAAAGTACATTTTTTAGATGTTAACTAAAAACCAAATAAAGTTAATCCACAGTCTCAGTCAAAAAAAATTCCGTGTACAGCATCAGATGTTTGTTGTTGAAGGAGTTAAAGTGGTTCAAGAGTTTTTAAATTCTAATTACAAATTGGTTGAAGTCTTTTCAACAGACATTAGTTACTCTAAATTTAGCTCAAATTTTACTAAAGTCAGTTCAAAAGAATTATCTAAAATAAGCAATTTTAGCAGCCCTAATAAGGTCTTGGCTACGTTTCAAATCCCTTCTCCGTCTAAGGTTAATTGGTCGGGACTTGTATTGGCATTAGATGCTATTAATGATCCTGGAAACCTAGGAACTATTATTCGTCTTTGCGATTGGTTTGGAATTGGAGATTTAGTTTGTAGCGAAACGACTGTTGATTGCTATAATTCGAAAGTTGTGCAGTCTAGTATGGGGTCTCATAGCCGGGTTAATATAACTTATGCAAATTTAGAAATTGTCTTGGCAGATTCCAAGGTTTGTTATGGTGCCTTTATGGATGGAGTCTCTATATATCAAGAGGAATTAGCTGAGACAGGGGTTATTGTGCTAGGTAATGAAGCTAATGGTATATCAAAAGAAATTGAAGCGCTAATGGATTCGCGTCTTTCCATTCCACGATTTGGAAGCTTTAAACAAACAGAAAGCTTAAATGTTGCTAACGCAGCGGCCATTATATTAAGTGAATTTAAGAGAAACGTTACTGAAATGTAAAGTTAATAAACAAGCCCCTTGTTTGCATTTGTGAAAGATTACTAGTCCAAGGACTGTTGGGATCAACATCATTTACTAATTCATCTTGCATTGAGAAAACACCACGGATTGAAGGGGTGAATTTAAACCATGTCAAATAGAGATCTATCCCAATGCCAAGTTCGTAATAAAGATTGTTTTTTGTAACTCTAAAATTGTTTTTACTATTGTCGTCTGGATTGTTCTCTTGGCTAGACAAGTTTAAACCGGTTGATACACCACCTACTATAAAAGGTTTGATATTATTAATTCTTTTTGTCGAGAATTTCACAAGAAGAGGGATGTGAACAAAGGTTGATTGTATTTCACGAATTAAGTCTTTTTCTTCATAAGAAATTCCATTGAAAAAGGTATTGCTGAAATTTAATTCTCGTCTAGAAATTACTAACCCAGGTTCCAAACGAATATCTATGTAGTCATTGATCCTAATATTCCCAATCAAACCGACGTTTAGACCGGTAGATTTAAGGACTTGAACATCTTTAACGTCTGAAGTGTAGTCGATGTTATAATCATAAACATTAAACCCTAAATAATACCCATATGAAAAACGAGGTTTGTCAAAGTTTTCATTATTCAGTACTTTTTCTCTACTAAACAACTGAGCTGAGATAGACTCCGAGGAAATTAAAACAACAATCAACAACAAAAACTTCTTCATACTTATTTTTTTGTGGCACTATAAATAGTGGCAACTCCAAATGTTTGAGGAAATGCCTTACAATTAGTAAACCCAGTTTTTTTTAAAATATTGTTAAAGGCCTGTCCATAAGGGAATTTTGAAGCAGATTCACTTAAATAACGATAGGCTGATTTATCTTTTGAAAATAATCTTCCAATAAGAGGAAGTAGGGCTTTAGTATAAACATAGTAGCCTTGTTTAAAAGGGAATTTAACAGGGATAGAAGTTTCTAAAACAACAAATAGTCCATCTGGCTTTAACACTCTTAAAATTTCAGCTAAGCCTATTTCTAGATTTTCAAAATTACGGACACCAAAAGCAACTGTAATAGCATCAAATGAGTTATCGTCAAAAGGGAGGTTTTCTGAGTCTCCAACAACCATTTCAATAGTATTATCTAGTTGCTTTTTTAATATTTTTTTGCGACCTACATCAAGCATGCCTTCACTAATATCGAGCCCAATAATTTGAGAAGCGTCAGTTTTAGTTAAATTAATTGCCAGATCCCCTGTTCCTGTTGCAATATCAAGAATGTTTGTGGGTTTTTTTTCAGAAATAATCTGGACTACTTTATGGCGCCATTTTATATCAATACCAAATGAAATAACTCTATTTAAATCGTCATATTCGTTGGAAATTGTATCAAACATTTTAGCAATTTGTTGTTTCTTGCTAAGCGCACTATCTTTGTAAGGAGTTATTTTTTCAGACATATGTATTGAGAACTTCTTCTTTATTAAATTCAACGCAAAGAAATGCAATTCATAAACAAATCCCTAAAAATAACGTATATTTGCTTATCTAATTAACTGATAATTAATGAAAATTATTATAGCTGGTGCAGGTGAAGTTGGATTTCATTTAGCAAAGCTTTTGTCTTACGAATCACAAGAGATTACTCTAATAGATTTAGATAAAGACAGCCTTGCATATGCGGACAACCATTTAGATATTAAAGTCATCAAGGGTGATGCTACTTCAATTTCAGTGTTGAAAGATGCTAGGATTCTTAATTCTGATTTATTTATTTCTGTAACTTCTTCCGAAACCTCTAACATTACTTCTTGTGTTTTAGCTAAACAATTAGGCGCTAAGCGTACCATAGCTAGAATCTCCAATCCTGAATTTATTAATCACAAAGAAGAAGTTGGTTTCACTAAATTTGGTATTGATGAACTGATTTCACCAGAATCTCTTGCAGCTTCAGAAATTGAATTATTGCTTAGTCAGTCGGTTTTTAATGACACTTATGAGTTTGAGGATGGGGCACTAACAATGCTTGGTCTTTCACTTTCTAAAGATGCTAAAATCATAAACAAATCGGTTAAAGTAGCAGCTCAATTACTTTCAGACATTCACTTTATTCCCATAGCGATTCAGCGATCGGGCTCTCATTTAACGATTATTCCTAGAGGAGATACCGTTTTTAATGATGGAGATCGTGTTGTTTTTATCACCTCCAAAGGTGGTGATGAGGAATTATGTAGGCTTACAGGAAAACAGAAAACTGAAATCAAAAATATTATGATTTTAGGCGGTGGTAAAATTGGATACAAAACAGCTTGTGACCTCTCAAAAAACTTCAATATTAAGCTCGTTGAAAAAATTAAGGATAGAGCGTTTGATTTAGCAGAACAACTCCCTGATACTTTAGTTATTCATGGCGATGGTAGAAATGTGGATCTTTTAGAGGAAGAAAACATCAAAGATATGGATGCCTTTATTTCGGTAACAGGAAATTCGGAAGCTAATATTATGTCTTGTTTAGTGGCTAAGTCTAAAGGAGTCAAGAAAACAATTGCTTTAGTCGAAAACATGGACTACTACGAGTTGTCACACTCAATAGGAATCGACACTCTAATTAATAAGAAACTTTTAGCGGCTAATAGTATTTTCAGATACATAAGAAGGGGTGAAGTTGTTGCTATGACCAAGCTGAGTAACATGGAAGCAGAATTACTTGAGTTTGTTGTTAAGCCGACCTCTAAAATATGTAATAAATATATTAAAAAAATAGAATTCCCACTATCTGCAACCATTGGTGGTGTTATACGAAATGAAGAAGGGTTCATTGCTCTTGGAGACTTTAAAATTGTTTCTGGAGATCGTGTTGTTGTTTGTTGTTTACCACAGTCTATAAAAAAAGTAGAGAGTTATTTTGACTAAACCTATCCTTAAATGAAACTCAATTATAAAATTATTTTTCACTTTTTCGGACTCTTGTTGCTATTTAATGGAGGGTTTATGCTCCTTGCAGCATTATTAAGCTTTTGTTATAAAGATGGTGCAACATTTAAGTTGTTTCTAGCGGGAATTTCGGTTTTAGCGTTTGGTGTATTAACTATGTTATGTACCAAAAATCATACAAAAGAAATGAACAAGCGCGAAGGCTATTTAGTGGTGGCTTTTGGCTGGATTGTCATGACACTTTCTGGAACTTTACCTTATTTATTTACTGGAGCTATACCAAATTTTTCAAATGCAGTATTTGAAACAATTTCAGGATACACTACAACGGGTTCCACCATCCTAAATGACATTGAAGCACTACCAGAAGGCGTGTTGTTTTGGCGTAGTTTAACCCATTGGATTGGCGGGATGGGAATCATTGTTTTGGCAATCGCTATTTTACCTCTTTTAGGAATAGGAGGAATGCAGCTTTTTGCAGCAGAAGCACCTGGGCCAAGTGCAGATAAACTACACCCAAGAATTACAGACACTGCCAAAAGACTTTGGCTCATTTATTTTGGCTACACTGCTGCAGAAACGTTGCTGCTTTCTGTTGCAGGTATGTCTTTTTTCGATGCACTTAATCATTCAATGAGTACCCTTTCAACAGGAGGTTTTTCCACTAAAAACGCAAGTGTTTCCTATTGGAATGACACCCCACTAATTCAATACATTATCATTCTATTTATGTTTTTGGCAGGCACCAATTTTGTATTGAGCTATTTTGCATTTAAAGGCAAAGTCAACAAGATAATTAACGACGAAGAGTTTATTTTATATTCTAAATTTATAATAGTTTTCACTCTTATAGTTGCCGGTATTATCTACTATAATTCATATTTAGACAATGTACTTGTTTTCGACCATCCCTTAGTTTTTGGGGCTGCGGAAGGCTCCATAAGGCATGCGCTTTTTCAGGTTGTAGCTATTATTACTACGACTGGATTTGTGACAGCGGATTATACGCTATGGTCACCATTTTTACTCGTATTTTTCTTTGGATTAATGTTTCTTGGAGGTTCTGCCGGAAGTACATCTGGAGGCGTCAAAGTCGTTCGGCATCTAGTACTTATAAAAAACGGATTCTTAGAATTTAAACGAAGCCTCCATCCAAGCGCAATTTTACCAGTGCGTTATAACAATAAATCGGTTTCTGGTGAAATTGTGTTTAATGTTCTTGGCTTCTTTATTCTTTACATGTTATCTTTTATAGTGGGGTCTTTGGGATTCGCATTTTTAGGCTTAGATTTTGAATCTTCTATTGGAGTTGCTGCCTCAAGTTTAGGAAATGTAGGACCTGCACTTGGAGAGTTTGGTCCTTCTAATAACTTTATTCAAATGCCAACAGCTGGAAAATGGTGGGCTTCTTTCTTAATGCTAATCGGTAGATTAGAATTATTCACAGTCCTTATATTATTCACTCCTTTCTTCTGGAGAAACCGTTAAGATTATAATTTAGCTAACTACCTTTTTTATCCGACTCATAGCTTCTTTTATTTGATCCTGGGAAGCTGCGTAAGAAATACGAATACAGTTTGGGTTTCCAAAGGCATCTCCTGTGACTGTAGCAACTAGAGCGGCTTCTAAGAGATACAATGAAAAGTCTGTGGCGTTTTTTATAAGTGTCCCATTAAGCGTTTTTCCAAAAAAAGCAGAAACATCAGGGAATACATAAAAAGCACCTTCTGGTGTATTACAGCTAAAGCCCTCAATGTCTTTTAATAAATTTAGAATCAAATCGCGACGCACTTCAAACTCATCAATCATATACTGAACTTTTGCAGGCGCTGCTTCCAATGCTGTAATAACAGCACGCTGAGCAATACAGTTTGCGCCACTTGTAATTTGACCTTGCATTTTATTACATGCTCGCGCAATGGCTTCTGGGCCCCCTAAGAATCCTATACGCCATCCGGTCATGGCAAAGGCTTTAGAAACACCATTAATAGTGATTGTTCTATCATACATGTCATCAAATTCAGCCATGCTCGCATGACCTCCAATAAAATTAATATGTTCATAAATCTCATCAGATACGACATAAATATTAGGGTATTTCACTAATACATCTGCCAAAGCTCTGAGTTCTGCTTTACTGTAAACAGATCCACTTGGGTTACATGGCGAACTAAACCAAATCATTTTTGTATTTGGAGTAATTGCAGCTTCTAATTGATAAGGGGTCATTTTGAAGTCGTTATCAATAGAAGTCATTACCTCTACTGGGACACCATCAGATAATTTAACAATGTCAGCGTAACTAACCCAGTATGGGCAGGGTAATATAACTTCGTCACCTTCATTAAGTAATACCAGAGCAACATTTGCTAAACATTGTTTGGCACCTGTAGACACTACAATCTGTTTAGGGGTGTAGCTAAGGTTATTGTCGCGCTTAAACTTGGTAATGATAGCCTCTTTAAGTTCGGCATATCCGTCTACTGGAGTGTATGAATTATAGTTTTCGTCAATAGCTGTTTTTGCAGCTTCCTTAATAAAGTCAGGCGTATTAAAGTCAGGTTCCCCTAAGCTTAGTCCTATAATATCTTTGCCTTCGGCTTTTAATTCTCTCGCTTTTGCCGCCATTGCTAATGTTGCAGAGGTGGCCATATTTAAAATTCTTTCAGAAAGTAATTGACTCATTGTATAATTTTTATGCTTGTATTGCGGGGTTCATTCCCATGTACTTTAGGTATTTAAAGTGGGCAATGATTGCTTTTCTTGTGGTTTTGTATTCGTTGTATGGTAAGTTGAATTCTAATGTCGTTTTCTTCACTATTTCTGCTATTTTTCCATAATGAATATGAGAGATGTTTGGAAAAATATGATGCTCAACCTGGTGATTTAATCCACCAGTAAACCAGTTGATTAGCTTGTTTTTTGGAGAAAAGTTTACAGTAGTTTTGAGCTGGTGTATAGCCCATGTGTTTTTTATAGTGCCATTGGCTTCAGGTAAAGGCATTTCTGCGTCGCCCATCACATGTGCTAATTGAAACACCATGCTTAATATAAGTCCAGCTGTATAATGCATTAAGAAAAACCCTAATAAAACTTTATACCAAGCCATGTCTAGTATTAACATTGGAAGTACTATCCATAAAACCCAGTAGACTACTTTTGATACGACAAGCTTACTCCAATTTAAAAAAGGATTAGGAAATTTTCCGTAAGAAAGTTTACGCTTCATAAAGCGTTTCATTTGAAAATAATCAGTTGTTGTAGCCCAGTTAATCGTTAATAAACCATATAATAATATAGAGTAAATATGTTGGAATTTATGATGACTCTTCCATTCAACATGTTTTGTGAACCTTAGAATACGACCAGCATCTAAATCCTCGTCATGCCCGTGAATGTTAGTATAGGTGTGGTGTAGAACATTGTGTTGAACTTTCCAGTTATAAACATTTCCTGCCAAGATATAAATACTCCCTCCCATGATTTTGTTGACCCATGATTTATTCGAAAAAGATCCATGATTTCCATCATGCATCACGTTCATGCCAACTCCAGCCATGCCTATGCCCATGATAATAGTAAATAGAATCTGCATCCAACCAGATATTTCAACAGTCAACATTACAAAATAGGGTACTAAAAATATTGAAAATAGCACAATGGTCTTTAACCATAGTTGCCAGTTTCCTGTTCGTTTTAAGTTATTTGTCTTAAAATAGTCATTAACACGGCCATTTAAAGTCTTAAAAAACTTTGCGGAGTCTACTCTTGAAAAAGTTAATGTTTTGTTTAGCATAGTGTTAATTTTTATTTAGTAAATCCAAATATAATTAATTATTAAGTTTCATAGAGAGTTAATCCTCATATTTAACAGATTAATGGCTATTTTTGCACAAATCTATTATTTTTATGAATTTAATATCTAAATATTTCCCTGAACTATCCGACGTTCAGTTACATCAGTTTGAAGCATTACAGGGACTTTATGAAGAATGGAATTCAAAAATTAATGTAATTTCTCGTAAAGATATTGAATCACTCTATTTGCGTCATGTCCTTCATTCTCTGTCTATTGCGAAATTAATACAGTTCAAATCGGGGTCCAAAATTTTGGATATTGGAACCGGTGGTGGTTTCCCAGGAATCCCGTTAGCAATCTTATTTCCAGAGGTTAAATTTCATTTGGTTGACAGTATTAATAAAAAGTTAAAGGTCGTAAATGGAGTAGCTGAAAGCCTAGGTCTTGAAAATATTAGTACGACTCATTCTAGAGCAGAATCCATTAAAGGTCACTATGATTTTATTATAAGCAGAGCGGTGACCACAATGCCTGATTTTGTGAGTTGGGTGAAGAACAGAGTTGCAAAAAAAAGTTTACATACTCTTAAGAATGGAATTCTTTACCTAAAAGGAGGAGATTTAACCGATGAGTTGAAACTATACAAAAAGGCCACACTTTACGATTTAAGTAGTTATTTTGAAGAAGATTTTTTTGAAACAAAAAAAATTGTTCATTTACCTTTAAAATATAAAGGCTAGCCTGTTATCAACCAGCTAAGCTTAAAAGGACATGCTGAGGTTTGCTGTTAGTCCTGTCGCTTCTGCTACAAACCTACAAACTCCTCCGACGCATAATAAGCCAGCCCGCTGTCGTCCATAGTTTATACCGAGACGTGTTGCTCCCTTTGTGTAGCTACCCCCGACATTGAAAAAATGTGTTTTTTCGGTGTCACTATCTGATCAGTTATTATATATATCATTTACATAGACAGAAAACTTAGAGTTTAAATTGTTTATCCTTCATTATTAAATAATTGTAGACAAAAACCTATTTTTTTGAAGCATTTTTTATAAAATTAATTCAGAAATATTTTAATGATTTAAAAAATGATGATTTGTGCTTCAAATTAGGAGACTTAAAAAGAGAGCTCATAAGTTTTAAGAATATTAAAACTCATGAGCTCTCAGATTTCTTTAGTGACGATTTTTAATTAAAAAGAAGTTATCTACTTGCCAATTAAATACAAGATTATGTACTAATTCTTAATTAATTTATACCCAATTTTCTCTCCATTTGTAGATTTAATCATTAAAAAATAAATACCATCTTTTGAGTTTCTAATGTCTATTGAGTTTTCTCCATTGTTTATAAATCCAGATTTAATTGTTTGACCAACTAAATTATAGATTTTATAACTAGAGTTGGTTATTGTTGTTTTGACTGTGAATATACCATTAGAAGGATTTGGGAATATTTTTAAATTTTCATCCGTAAACGAATTTAAACCTAAAGATTCTCCAACTCGAAATGTAGTAGCTTCAGTGCTGCTAAACTCACCTCCAGAAAATATCTCATTTCCTGAGTCATCAGAAATCGAGTAGGAACCTATTCCATACGCACAACATATTCCGTCACCAATAGAATCATTTATTGTAAACGTATAGCATTCGTTAGAGCTAGGAATTCCAATTTCTAAACTGGCTGTAAAATTATTAGTGTACGGACCCCCTTGAGCAACTATAAACCCATTAGCGTCCTTTAAATTCCAAGTAGTCTCTGATCCATAATTATCTGTCAATAAATTTAAAGTAACAAAAGATGTTTCATATGAATTAGATTGATCAAAATAAAATGTATTTGAGTTATTATTATTATTATCATCATCTGATATAATTATATTGACTGAGTTAGTATTGCTAGGACTGTAGCCTATTGACGGTAATTCTATTGATGTAAACTCTAAAGATGCTATTGATCCTGTCCAGCTATAAGTTTCTGAGCTACCATCATTAATAGAGTATTCTATAGATAAACTAGTAATTGGATCAGAACCGTTGTTTTGAACAACTACTGAAGGGGAAGCTATTTCACCACAGTTGTCATTTAAATTATCGTCAAGACCCATTACAGCTGCGTCATTAGAATGTTCTATTCCAACAAAAGTTGGAGTATACTCTGCTCCACTAATAATTTCTTGCTGAGTTTCAGTTATAAAAGCGATCACATTTAGCTCTGTTATCAAAACATCAATTCCATTATAATTCGATGGAATTGTATAAGTAAAAGTTTCATCTATAAAACTACCCGTTGATGTAGTAGAAATTACTTCTCCCCACTGTCCTGTAATCATATGAACAAGTCTGTGCATATGGTTGTAATCACTGCCCATTCCGCCACCAGTTTGTGGTCCTAATGTGTTGTTTTGAGTAAGTACTACATTTAAGTAATTAGTATTTTGTGGACTATTTCCAGTATAATATCCTTCAACATGAACAGTTAATTCATTGTTTTGAACATTTATAGTAGCTTCTACACCTACATTTACATAAGCACTTTGATTTAGTACTTGACTTGCTGCTGTATTCCAATTACCTCTTCCCATGGCAGTTCCTCCGTTACTTGCAAGACTGGAGAAGTACTGTCTGTTTACTGAACCTGACGGATATCCTGTTAAATTTGATTGACTAGCTATTGCATCTCCGAAGGGTGTTCTAAAATCAGGATCATTTATTGCAGGATTTGGTATAGCATATCCACCAGTGTGAATATTTATTAGAAACACATCATTAGGATATTGATTTTTAAGAGCTTGGGCTCTTGAATGACCATCCGGACAATAAACACAGTAAATTCCAGTATATTCTTCAAGAATAACTTTTTTGTTTTGTGAATCTGTAGATACAATAGTTTGAGAAAAACCAGTTAGACAACTAATTAACGTAAACAGTAAAAAGTAATTTTTCAACATAATTGGTTATTTAAATTAACAATATTCGTTAAATGTAGTTTAATTTGTTTAGGTTTGAACAATTAATGTTGTACAATATTTTTTAAATAAATGACATTTTAAAAATATAAACGACATTTTTATTTATTAAATGATTAATTACTTTATAAATCAGGTAAACATGTATATGAAAATTACTTCCCCTTTAATTATCAGTGCTTTAATAGCAAATTTTGTTATTTTTTCTTGTTCAAAAGATGAGTCTGGACCAGTAGATCCATCTACACAAGTATTAACTTATGATGTAGAAGATTTAGAGGGTAATATTTTTGTTAATAATCAAACACTAGAATTTTCAGCTGTCGACTATGAAAACGCAGTTTTAGGTTTTTATGTTAGAAACACATCATCTGAGACAATAGCAATGCGAATTGAAGTGGAAAGTATGTCTGGAACAGATGGTTCTCTAATGGAACTTTGTTTTGGAGAGTGTTATTATGGTGTAACAACTGGATCATCTTATCCATCAAACCCTTCATCTCCAAATGTTAATATTGAACCAGGTCAAACGCAAGTTTCTTCAGGAGATCATTTTTTTAATTCAGATGGGGGAGATGGAATCAATCCTGTAGAATATACTTTTAAATTTTATTTAGCAGATGAATCCGGGAATCAAAACGGTACAGTGTTTAGAATTAAGTATAGATATATTCGAAATTAAATTTTAATCAAAAAACTAGATTTAAATTAAGGTTTATTCCTGTATTTTCTGGGACATAGCGGCATACGCCTCCCACGCATATTAGTCCTCCTCTTTGTCTTCCGTAATTTAAACTTAAGCGAGTGTTATTTTTAGAATAGCTTCCTCCTACATTATAATAATGAATTTTGTCACTGCTTCCATAATTCCATCCATCGGCGATAAATAAATTTAGGCTAGTTGAGAAATTGTATTCATAAACTAATCCAACCCAGTTTTTTTTATCTTGTTTAGTCCAAAGGTGTTGAATAACTGCTCTTGACGATTTCCCATTATCATACCTGTATGTACCTTCAATTACGCCAACTTTAGCCTTAATATCTCCTTGAACCCCTAATGGTCCTCCTAAGGCCACTCCTTTGTCTATGACTACATCTAGCATTGTAAGCGTAGTGTTAAACCTCTTATTCCATCTGTTTTTTAATTCTAAATTAATATCTCTGTAGTATCTATTTCCATTGCCGATAAATTCTACATCATAGGATTCATCCGGATTAAAATTAGACTCTATTGCTGCCCAATATGAAAAATTTACTGCAATTTTAGTTTTGTATTTACCAAGAAAACTTTTTTTATTAAATGTATAGTAAAAGTCAGTTTGTGAGCCAACTTCACCAGATCTGTTTTCTAATGGATTAATAACAAGTCTAGGCTGTGCGTTGTACACATAGATGTTTGTTAGTAGATAATCTTGTTGTTTCGTTAAAGCAGGAGTATAGCTAATAGTTTGTTGATTATAAATATTCCCTTCAGCTAATCTATCACTATAGAAATTAAAATTTTCTAACCTTCTAAATGTTGAGCTTAATCCTAGTCCTTTTTTAGAATATCCAAAATCTACCTGTAGAGCTGTTCCATCATATAATTTATTGGATTGAATGACTCCTTCATTAGCAATTACATCCGCATCCTTTATAATTGCTTCAAAATTTAAACTGAATTTACCAGAATATAAATTAAACCTTCCCCCCAAAGACTTTACGTTAGCGGGGATTAAAGTATTCGCTGAATTATTTTGGTATCGACCAATATAACTTGCGCCAATTGATAAATCTAATTCTTCAAAGTTGAAAAATTTATTTAAATTTAAATTTGAGTCAATCCCTTGGATGGTTGCTTCATTTAATTCAAACCCGTTTCTTTGTTGACCATAAATAGTAGTAAGACTAAAGCTGTCTGAAAAAGTATAATTTAATTTAATTCCTTTGATTGAATTGTTAATACCGAGCTGCCTGTTTTCCCAAGCTCTAAATATTAAGCCGTTACCAAATTGCTCATAAAAATATCCAAGTGTAAGATCTGCTTTTTCATTTTTTACATTTATGAAATAAGAACCGATTTCATTTTTGCCATCATATTCTGGATAGTACCCCAACATGGCGTTTGGTAAATAACTTTCGTATTGAATACCAGATGAAAATTTACCAATATCATAATTTATTTGAAAATAATTATTTGATCTAAAGTTGTCTTCAGGTGAAGTGAAATTTAGAGCATTATCATCTTGTAAAAGCTGAGAATTACTTTCAAAACTACCAAATATGTTTTCAGTATTTTGAGATGTTGTTATTAATGAGAAAAGGAATACGATTAATAATAAAAATCTATTCATAAGAAATGGTGATTATTTTAATTCTTTTATTTTATCAAACAATTCAAATTCAACTCCGGAACTATAGCCAGAATGTCTGTAAACTATCTTATTATTTTTTACAATCAATGTTAAAGGAATAGTAGACGCCCCAAGTGATCTTTGTAATTCGTTATTAGTATCTAAAAGTATATTGTATTCCCATCCTTTTCCATTAACCATAGCATTTACTCTTTTGATTGTTCTACTATCATCTGTAGAAACTGCATAGAGTTCAAAGTCAACTTCCTCTTTCCATTCTTCATAATACTCACTTATAGCATCTAATTCTTTAATACACGGTACGCACCATGTAGCCCATAATGAAACTACGGCTATTTTGTCATCACTGGATATGGATCTAATACTTACCTCTTCACCATTCAAAATAGTTAAGTTCAAATCTGGTAAAACAGATTGAGAGTTTACGGAAACAGAAAAAATAATAGTTATTACAGTAATTAATTTTTTCATTAAATTGGTTTTTTGTAAAGATACTTTGTTTTTTTAATAAAGGAAGTAAATTAAATATTTATGCTTAATTTTACATTATAATTAAAATTTAATTAAATTATGAGGTGTTTATTAGTTAATACTATTTTATCCTTTATCATATTATCAGGATGTAGTTCCCAAGAGTATTTTGACAATACAATACCACAATCTACAGATTTAATTTCAGGGCTAAATGTAGAGTCGTCATATCTTAAAAATCAAATTATTTATTTAAATATGATAGATTTAGAAGGCAATAATATAAATTCTATTACGGAATTTGTGGTAGATGGTCAAGTAATTAATAGTAACACGACTAGTTTTGAAAACTTTGGCACTCATCAGGTATATGCTAAATATGTGATTGAGGCCGAAATTTTTACTACTGAACTAAAAGTGTTTGATATTGTTGAACCTATAACTAAAGTTGTGGTTGAGGATTATACAGGCACATGGTGTGGTTATTGTCCACCTGTCGCTCATGCTATTGATGAGTTAAGAGAGCTAACGGATAATATCACTGTTGTTGGTATTCATAATAATGATCAACTTACCATTGATCTAGAATCAGATCTTAGGTCTGAGCTATTAATAGGCGGCTTTCCTTCAGCACGTTTAAATAGAACTACTTCTTGGGTAGATCCTTATGAAGTATCTGATGTTCAAAACCTTATAAGTTTACAAAATAATCTTGCGATTTCAATAAATTCAACTGTCGATAATAATACATTAAATGTTGGTTTAAGGTATGTTTCAAAGATTGAGTTAAACAACCACAAACTAGTTTTATACTTGGTAGAAAATAATTTAATTTATGATCAAACTAATTACTTCAATTTTGTTGAGGACAGCTATTTTTATAATTTAGGAAATCCTATAGAAAATTATTCTCACCATGATGTTTTAAGAGCTTCCATAACCAATATTTCTGGAGATAACTTAGCTGATATATCTCCACTAACTGATTATAAAACTAATTTTAGTATTGAAATAATTCCAGGTTTTATAATAGAAAACTTAGGAGTTGTAGCTATTATTGTTGATTCAAATAATAACGCAATTAATTCACAATTTACAGCTGTTAATTCTTTTCAAGATTTCAATTAAATACCTAAAAAAGGATAACGATAATCTGTTGGAGTAATAAACGTTTCTTTGATCATTCGGGGTGATACCCAACGCAACAAATTTTGCGCAGAGCCTGCCTTGTCATTAGTTCCAGATGCGCGTGCACCTCCAAATGGTTGTTGTCCAACAACGGCTCCCGATGGCTTGTCATTGATATAAAAGTTTCCAGCAGCATTTTCTAGTGCTTTCGTAGCCACATTAGCGGCATAGCGATCTGTAGAAAAGATGGCACCTGTTAATGCGTATTCGCTAGTTTCATCTACTAGTTTTAAAGTCGCTTCAAAATCAGCATCATCATAAACAAAAACCGTCATCACGGGACCAAATAACTCAGTACTCATTGTAGCGTACTTTGGGTTAGTAGTCTCAATAACGGTGGGCTCAACAAAGTAGCCTTTACTTTTATCGTGTCCGCCACCTGCTATTATTGTAGCGTCAGTATCTATTTTTGCTTGATCAATAAACCCGGCAAGTTTATCAAACGAAGCTTCATGAATGACAGCTGTTATGAAGTTACTAAAATCTTCAGGCGATCCCATTTTAAAGGTTTTCATTTCTTTAATTAAAAACGCTTTAATTTCTGGCCAAAGGCTTTGTGGTATATAAGCTCTGGAAGCGGCACTGCATTTCTGACCTTGAAATTCAAAGGCTCCTCTTAACATTCCTGTAGCTACTTGCTTTGCGTTAGCTGAAGGGTGCGCTACAATAAAGTCTTTGCCACCTGTTTCGCCAACAATTCGTGGGTATGTTTTGTAGTTGTGTATGTTATTTCCTATTTGTTTCCACAGGTCTTTAAATATGTGTGTAGAGCCTGTAAAGTGAAGCCCTGAAAAATCAGGACTTGCCAAAACCGTGTCCGTAATCATTATTGGATCACCAAAAATAACATTGATAACTCCTGGAGGGATTCCTGCTTCTTCAAAAATATCCATAATTACTTTAGCAGAATATACCTGACTGTCACTGGGTTTCCAAACAACGACATTTCCCATCAAAGCCATGCATGCGGGAAGGTTACCAGCTATAGACGTGAAATTGAATGGAGAGACTGCATAAGTAAACCCTTCTAATGGTCGATACTCTATGCGGTTCCATGCGGCACTTGTACTTTCAGGTTGATCCTTGTATATGTCAGTCATGAACTGCACATTAAACCTTAGGAAGTCTACGAATTCACAAGCGGCATCAATTTCTGCTTGAAATACAGTTTTTGACTGTGCAATCATTGTAGATGCGTTTATTTTTGCACGGTATGGACCTGCTATCAGCTCAGCGGCTCTAAGAAAAATCCCAGCCCGTTGTTCCCATGGCATTTGTGACCATGACTTGCGCGCTTCTAAAGCTGTTGAAATAGCTGTTTCAACATGCTCTTTTTGAGCGGTGTGATAGGTCCCTAGAAGCTGTTGGTGATTGTGGGGTGGGTGCATTGTTTGGGTGTTACCCGAATATATGTTTTCACCATTTATGTACATTGGAACATCAATGGTTTTATTGGCCATTGATTTGTAAGTAGATAATACGTCTTCTCGTTCCTTTGACCCTGGTTTGTATGACTTAACGGGTTCATTAATAGCAACTGGAACTTTAAAAAAACCTTTTCCCATTTGTGTGTGTTTTATAAAATTAGAAGGTAAAATTACGATTTAAAACCCAAATTTTGAGTCTTATTTATAGTTTAATTTTGCGCAAATGACGCGCTTAATTTAAATGTAGGAATTGTTACTTTAAACTGGTTTGAAGTCGAAATATTTTCCATTAGATAAAAGCCTTTCATAGCGCCGTGAGGAGATCGTAACACACACCCCGACCTGTAATTGTGAAGCCCACCAGGCTGAATAATTGGTGTTTCACCTACAACGCCATCTCCGGCAATTGTTTCTTCATCATTAAGGGCATCCTTGATAGTCCATTTTCTTGCTAATAATTGAGTTGTATCTTCACTCTGATTTTCTATGGCTATTTCATAGCTAAATGCATAGTGAATGGTGTCATTTTTATAAAATGTACCTTCAAACTTAGTCTGAACTGAAATCTTTATCCCTTTTGTAACTTGTTCTGTCATGTCTTATAAAAGTAATCAATTAAATCAAATTAAAAAATTAATTACTAATTTGTGTTGAAGTGCCTTCTCCAAGCCCCACAATTCGATCGTAACGTGCTCCTAAATCTCTGTAATAGACAATAACTTTGAAGTTGTTTTCGGTTTCATAAAAATTACCACTAATAGTTCCTTCTTCTAATTCGTTTTTGTCATTTACTGTTACATACTTATAATTATAAAAACCTTGCTTGAGCTTTATAGCTACTTCATAAGCACCCCTTTCAAAGTTATAAGCCATTTGGTTTAGTCTATTTAATGAGTAGTTGTTATAGCTTCCATAAACATATACGGTTTTATTAAATAATTCGGGTTTAAGAAGCGAAAAATGAACAACTGTATAGTCTGCTTCAACCGAAGGGTTTTCTCGATCTAGAACTGTAATTTGAAAATTACCATTGATATCTGGATTATAGGTGTAACTAGAGTTAGATCGATCTATATCTGTGTATAAGTAGCTATTGTATACTTCTTCAAGATCGGTAAACTGCACTCCTAAATTGGTTCCTCTAACATCTTTATTTTCAAAATATAAGTACTCGTTTCCACCCCAAAAAGTGGCATCGTTTTTGTACCTGTAAATGAGTTCGTTGCCTAAGATGTATTGAGGTTTTAGTCCTGAGATGGCAGTCTTTAGGTTGTTGTTTTGAATAATGACTGTGTTTACAGTTTGCTTGGGATTGTTGAAGCGTAAGCTTGATGTAGCTGTTTTGATCACAAAATCGACAGACTGTTTAGTGCTGATATTGGAGACGTCTCGAGAGCGTTTTATTTGTACTCCAACAGTCGCTAAATTCTCATAGATCATAAACTTCCTGCTAAAAACAAGTTCATCATCTTCGTCAAAGATTTTGATTATATAATTTCCAGAAACTCTAAGTCGTGTTTGTTTGTTGGGGATTTGAAGCTTGTAGTTAGAATAAATTTGATATGTATTAAATGAGTTTTCATAATTTATAATTCTTAAGTTATCTAAGCCCTGAAGATATTCGGACTTCATTAACTTTGATTTTGTCCAGTCAAAATTGTAGTGCTCTATAACATAATAAAAGTCATCTTCGTTAGGGTTTAGAACGTCAAACTCTAAAGTTAAGCGATCGTTTAGCCCTAAAATAGGTAGCTCAGATTGATTGGTATTACTTTTAAATGTGATAGATTTAATTTCTTCTGTAGGATCCAATTCCTGTACTTGTGAGCTTGCAGTAAATAAGCCTGATAAAAAATAAATAATGAAAAAATATTTGAACATAGTTTTATGATAATTTAATAGGTAAATATAAACAATTTTTAAGCCCTAATAAAAATCATAATTTTACAAAAAAAATGTGATTAATTATTGTGTAGACTGCACATAAAATGCGTAAATTTGCAGCGTTTTTTAGATAATAATTCCAACAATAATACCTATGTCAAACGACATCCGAATTAAAAAAGGTTTAGATATTAAGTTAGTAGGAGAGGCATCTCTAACAAAAAGTGATGCTATCAAAAGCAACTTTTACAGTATCAAACCCGAAGATTTTCATGGTCTCACTCCTAAGCTATTAGTAAAAGCAGGCGTAAAAGTCAAAGCTGGTGAGCCAATTTTTCATGATAAATCAAACGACTCAATTCAATTTGTTTCTCCTGTATCGGGTGAAGTTACTGAAATTATAAGAGGGGATAAGCGTCGTATTTTAGAAATTAAAATTCAAGCTGATAAAACTCAAACTTTCTTTGATCATGAAAAACTAGAAGTTAAGAGCGCTAAAAAAGAGGCGATCAAAGCGAAACTTCTGGCGTCAGGTTGTTGGCCATTTGTAATGCAACGCCCTTATGAAGTTATTGCTAACCCAGAACAAACTCCCAAAGGGATATTTATTTCTGCTTATGCTTCGGCTCCCTTAGCTGCAAATTTTGATTTCGTACTAACTGGCAAGCAAGCTGAACTACAGGCTGCAGTAACAGCACTTTCAAAACTTACCGATGGGAATGTAAATGTGAGTGTTTCTAAAGATTCACACTCTCCTTTCACAAACTTAGAAGATGTAGTGACACACAAAGTGTCTGGACCACACCCCTCTGGAAATGTTGGGACTCTTATTAACAAAATAGACCCCGTTAACAAAGGGGAAGTTGTTTGGACAGTTACTCCACAAGATTTGGTGATAATTGGAGAAGTTCTTCTTACAGGAAAGTTTAATGCAGAAAGAATTGTAGCCCTTGCAGGCTCGGGAATTCAGGAACCACGTTATTTAGTGACTAAAATTGGAAGCGAAATAGCAACAATGGTTTATGATCGTGGAATCGAAAAGGATTCAAATGTTCGAATTATTTCAGGGAATGTTTTAAGTGGTAAAGAAATTAAACCAGATGGATTTTTAGGATATTACTCTAACGTAGTGACTGTTATTCCAGAAGGTGATGACTATGAGTTTTTTGGTTGGAATAAGCCTGTTTTTGAGAAGGTTTCTACATCAAGAGCTTTGACATTTTCATGGTTAACACCAAACAAAAAATTTGATTTAAATACAAATACTAACGGAGAGCATAGAGCATTTGTTCTTACAGGAACATACGAAGAAGTATTTCCGTTAGATATATTTCCAATGCAGATTTTAAAAGCTTGTATGTATCAAGACCTTGACGAAATGGAAGCTTTAGGGATGTACGAAGTTGCACCAGAAGATTTTGCACTGACCGAATTTGTATGTGTTTCCAAACAACCACATCAAAAAATAATTAGAGAAGGACTAGACTTAATGCTAAAAGAAATAGGATAAAAATGAGTTTAAAAAGTAATTTACACACCATTAAAGAAAAGTATAAAGGCACTAAAATGGCTCCGGCCTTTAATGCTCTGCATACATTTTTGTATTTACCAAACGAAACCACTCACAATGGCACGCACATAAAAGCTGCTGATGATTTAAAGCGTACCATGAACACGGTTATTATGGCGATGGTTCCTTGTTTGATTTTCGGAATGTTTAATGCCGGTTACCAACACCATTTAGCTTTAGGGGTTATTGATTCTGCTCAAGGTTTTTTAGGAGCTTCCTTTTGGACTTGGGATAACTTAGTAATTGGAATGTGGAAAGTATTGCCATTAGTGGTCGTATCTTACGGGGTAGGCTTAGCAATTGAATTCCTTTTTGCGGTCATTAAAGGTCATGAAGTGGAGGAAGGATATCTGGTTACAGGTATGCTAGTGCCACTTATTGTACCGATTGACTTACCTCTTTGGATGCTAGCAGTAGCAGTTGCTTTTGGAGTGGTCATTGGAAAAGAAGTTTTTGGAGGTACAGGGATGAATATTCTAAATCCAGCATTAACGATTAGAGCCTTTTTATTCTTTGCGTATCCAACATGGATGAGTGGAGATAAAGTGTGGGTACATGGTGCAGTTGAAAGAGATCAAGCAATTGCTGCTGGTCAAAATCTAGATGCTATTTCAGGAGAAACTATCTTAGGAAGTTACGCTCAGGGGCAAGAAATTGTATACAGTTATGCGGACATGTTTTTTGGAATTATTCCTGGATCCATAGGAGAAACGTCAAAGTTGTTAATTATACTAGGAGGTCTTTTCTTGATATTTACAAAAATTGGAAGTTGGAGAATTATTTTAAGTACCCTTGTAGGAGCGCTTAGCATGGGGTTAATTTTTAACGGCGTTGTAGATGCCGGATGGATCACAAGTTCAAGTAAGTTTTTCGGACTAATGAGTGTTCCTTTTTGGCAACACCTTATTATTGGAAGTATATTATTTGGAGCCGTGTTTATGGCAACAGATCCTGTGACTGCTGCTCAAACCAACAAAGGAAAATGGATTTACGGATTTTTAATTGGATTTATATCTATTATGATTCGTGTATTTAATCCAGCATACCCTGAAGGCGTCTTTTTAGCAATCCTTCTAATGAACGTCTTTGCACCAACTATAGACCATTATGTGGTGCAAGGAAATGTAAAAAAACGAATGAAACGTATTAAAGTTAAAACAGCATAAATATGAGCACTAATACAGATACTAATAAATACACGATCTTATTTGCTATCGGAATGGTAGTTGTAGTTGGGTCATTGTTAGCTTTTACAGCCTCCTCTTTAAAACCAAATATTAAAGAGAATGAACGTATGGAAAAGCAACAAAACATACTATATGCGATGGGAATTAATGAAAACGGAGCAACGGATATTGTTTTTGTTGGGACAGATAAAGTTGCAGGAGAGTTTTCTAAATACATCTCAAAACAACTCCTAATCAACGCTGACGGAAGTTCTACTGAAAATACAGAAGCTTACCTTATAGATGTTAAAAAAGAACAAGCCAAAGCAAAAAATGGAGGCATAAGACTATTGCCTTTGTTTGTAGGCGAAAAAGAAGGAGAATCATTTTATATAGTACCTATTCGAGGAAAAGGACTTTGGGATGCTATTTGGGGTTATGTGTCACTCAATGAAGATATGGTTATTCAAGGTGCCTTTTTTGATCATGCTGCCGAAACACCTGGTTTGGGAGCTAATATCAAACAACGCTATTTTATGGATGATTTTGTAGGAGAGCAGCTACTAACTGCTTCTGGAGACTTCAAAGGAATCACAGTTGCCAAAGGTAACAATGATCCTAAAAATCTAACAAAAGACGATTATGAAGTAGATGCATTAGCAGGAGCTACCATTACAGGCGATGGTGTGTCTGCAATGATTAAGAGCGATCTAAAATTGTATTTACCATACTTTAAAAATTTAAAAAATCAATTGAATTAACATGGGACTACTTTCAAAAAAAGATGCCAAATTAATAACGGATCCCTTAGCTGATAACAATCCGATTACAATTCAAGTATTAGGAATATGTTCTGCCTTGGCTATTACTGCTGAGCTCAAAGCGTCTCTGGTAATGGGCATTGCAGTTTTATTTGTACTAGGTATTGGTAATGTTGTTATTTCATTAATGCGGAATATCATTCCTTCAAAAATTAGAATCATCGTTCAACTTATAGTTGTAGCGTCATTAGTAATTATTGTAGATCAAGTCCTTAAAGCTTACGCTTATGAACTTAGTAAGACGCTGTCAGTGTTTGTTGGTTTGATTATTACCAATTGTATTATAATGGGGCGTTTTGAAGCCTTTGCTCTTGGAAATGGACCATGGAAAGCTTTTTTAGATGGTATAGGTAACGCACTAGGATATGCGCTCATATTGCTAGTCGTTGGTTTCTTTAGAGAACTTCTAGGATCTGGAACTCTTTTTGGAATTCCAGTACTTGGAGACCCCATCGAAAAAACGGGGCTCTATTCTATTGGATATGAAAACAATGGGTTTATGCTAATGCCTCCAATGGCCTTAATTATTGTAGGTCTGATTATATGGGTACAAAGAAGTAGAAACACAACATTAATTGAAGATTAACTTCTTTAGTAAGAATTTAAATAAAAGACAATGATAGAACACATCGAATTATTTTTCAAATCAATTTTTATTGATAATATGGTGTTTGCGGTTTTCTTAGGTATGTGTTCATACTTAGCCGTCTCTAAAAAAGTAGCCACTGCAGTTGGACTTGGAGCCGCCGTAATTTTTGTATTGGCAATTACAGTGCCTTTAAACTGGTTATTAGACCAGTATTTATTGCAGCCTGGTGCCTTACAATGGCTTGGACCAGAGTTTAAAGAATATGACTTAAGTTTTCTTTCTTTCATAATGTTCATAGCAACCATAGCAACCATGGTACAGTTAGTAGAGATTGTGGTGGAAAAGTTTTCACCATCATTATACAATTCATTGGGTATTTTCTTACCATTAATTGCAGTAAACTGTGCTATTTTGGGAGGCTCTCTATTTATGCAGTCTCGTGAAATCGAAACCTTAGGTCTAGCTGTTAATTATGGGATATCTTCGGGTATTGGTTGGTTCTTAGCTATTTTAGCTATTGCATCTATTCGTGAAAAGATCAGATATTCAAATGTACCAGGACCCTTAAGAGGTTTGGGAATAACGTTCATTGTTACAGGACTAATGGGTATTGGTTTCTTGAGCTTTGGAGGAATGCTAACTGGAGGAGACGAAGAAGTTAAAGAAACCCCAGAAGTGGTAGTAGTAGAAGCCACAGACATTAAAAAAGAAATTGAAAACCAAACAAAAATAGTTAACTAATATGATTTTAGCCGCTGGAACATCCGGAACCATTTTAGCTACTGTTGTAGCATTTTTAGTAATTTCATTGCTATTAATTAGTGTGCTCCTTTTTGTAAAACAAAAACTATCACCATCAGGACCTGTTAAGATCCTTATTAATGGTGAACGCGAAATAGAAGTAGCCTCAGGTGCTACTTTGCTATCCACTTTAAGTGGGAATAAAATATTTTTACCATCTGCTTGTGGTGGAGGTGGAACATGTATTCAATGTGAATGTCACGTGTTATCAGGTGGAGGAGAAGCCTTGCCTACAGAAACGCCTCATTTCTCAAGAAAAGAGTTAAAACACGGGGCTCGTTTATCTTGCCAAGTAAAGGTAAAACAAGACATGGAGATAACCATTCCAGAAGAAGTTTTTGGAATTAAGAAATGGGAAGCTACTGTCGTACGTAACTACAACGTTGCCTCTTTCATTAAAGAATTTGTCGTTGAAATCCCTGAAGACATGGGTTATAAGGCTGGTGGATATATCCAGATTGAAATCCCAGAATGTGAGGTTAATTTCAAAGATATTGATATTACTGCGCATCCTGAAGAACACGAAACTCCAGATAAGTTTCAAGCAGAATGGGATAAGTTTGGTCTTTGGCCATTAACAATGAAAAATAAAGAAACAGTAGAACGTGCCTATTCAATGGCATCTTACCCTGCTGAAGGTCGCGAGATTATGCTAAATGTACGTATAGCAACTCCACCATGGGATCGTGCTAATAATGGCTGGATGGATGTGAATCCAGGGATTGCGTCCTCTTATATTTTTGCTCAAAAACCAGGCGATAAAGTGACTATTTCTGGACCTTACGGTGAATTTTTTATCAATGAAAGTGAGTCTGAAATGCTTTACGTTGGCGGTGGTGCTGGAATGGCACCAATGCGTTCACACCTTTATCATCTTTTCAGAACCCTTAAAACAGGTCGTAAAGTATCTTACTGGTACGGAGGGCGTTCTAAACGTGAGTTATTTTACTTAGAACATTTTGAGGCTTTAGAAAGAGATTTCCCTAACTTCAAATTCCATTTAGCGCTCTCTGAACCAATGGAAGAAGATAACTGGAAAGTAAAAGAAAATATTGATGCCGAAGGCGATGGTTTTGTTGGATTTATTCATAACTGTGTTATTGATAATTATTTAAATCATCATGAGTCACCAGAAGATATCGAACTCTATTTCTGTGGACCACCATTGATGAATCAAGCGGTTCAGAAAATGGGTGAAGATTTTGGAATTGCAGATGAACACATTCGATTTGATGATTTTGGCGGCTAATCGATTCTAAATATTTTAACCTGAGGCCCAACACATGTGTTGGGCTTTTTGTATTTTTGCATTATGAGTAAACCGCTGTCAAAACAAGAAATGCATAACTTAGCTATGAATCATGTAGGAAAGGATTTAGAGTCCCGTGGCTTTGAGTTTGTTGCTATAAATAGTAAGCTTAAAAAACACCCTCAATTTGTTTGTATTGACAAAAACAGCCAATACTTTTTTGTCATAGTTCGTGTAGTAAAGCTTCCAGATAATCCTAGTAATTACGATGTGGTCTGGATGGAGACTTTTAAAAATCACGCAAAACAAAAAGATGCTAAAGTCTTATATGCTGGAGTTGGAATTGGAAACCCTAAAGGGAATGATTTGCCCGTATTTTTAAATGAAGAATATCTTATTGAATACAATGGGATTCAAGTCATAGATACGAACCTTAATTAAATCAAAATGACTAAAAAACTATTTTTTTTAATGTCCTTGATATTTGTTTCCTGTTCGGATTCTATTAATCAGTTGCGCGTTTCGGGTCCAGTATTTGGAACTACGTATTCAATTATTTACGATAGCAATACTAATTATGAGACCGCTTTTGATAGTTTATTTTTTGAAATTAACCGTTCTATGTCTACTTATATATCTACCTCAGATATTTCAAAAGTTAATACAAATTTAGATGTTATTGTAGATCATCATTTCGAATCTGTATTTATAGCATCTAAAGCGATTCACAGCATAACAAACGGTCAGTTCGACCCCACCATTGGTGCTGTTGTTAACGCATGGGACTTTGGTCCAGAAGGAAAAATAGAATCCTTAGATAGTCTAAAAATTATCGATCTAATGAGGTCAGTAGGAATGGAAAAACTAACGATGATTGATGGGGTTGTCTCTAAGCCGTTAGCGACTCGCCTAGATTTCAATGCCATTGCCAAAGGGTATGGTGTAGATGTGATTGGTAAATTTTTAGAGTCTAAAGGGATTCAAAATTATCTTGTAGAAATTGGTGGAGAAATTCGTTCTTTTGGATTGAATTCTACTAAAAACGCCAAGTGGGTAGTAGGGGTTCAACATCCCGATCTTGAAGGAGGACAGCCGTATGTTAATACGCTCACCCTTGAAAATGAATCTATGGCTACTTCAGGGACTTATCGTAAGTATAAATTGGATGAAAAGGGCAACCGTTATGCACATATTATTGACACCAACACGGGCTATCCAACCAAAACAAATATATTAAGTGTTTCTGTGATAGCCAGTAATTGTATGACAGCTGATGGCTATGCTACAGCGCTGCAAGCTATGGGGGTTGAAGGGATCAGGATATTTCTAGAGACACATCCAGAGCTTAAAGTATTTATCGTTTATGTGTCTGAAGATAATATATTTAAAACAGCTGTATTTAATGGGTTCCCTTTAAGTTAGGGCTTATAAACTACTGGGATGATTTCTCCTTTTGCGAGTCTGTATTTGTCAATTTCTTCTGTGCTTAGTTGGCTTGTGTAGTCTATAGCGTCTACTCTAAACCCACAACTTTCTAGTTTTTTAAAATAGTCCGTTCCATAAACACGAACATGGTCATATTGACCAAATAGTTTAGCTCTTTCTTTAGGGTCCGTAATTGTGTGATCTTCAAATGTGATGTCACGTTTTAAGTCTTGAGGGATTTGAAACACACCCATACCCCCAGGTTTCATCACACGATACAGTTCTTGTATTGCTTTGGTGTCGTCTAAAATATGCTCGAGTACATGGTTGCACAAAATGCTGTCAAAGCTATTAGACTCAAAGGGAAGATTACATATATCTGCTTTCACTGTTGCAATTGGTGAGTTTAAGTCTGTAGTTACATACTCAAAATGTTCAATTTTTTTGAAACGTTTATAAAAAGCTTGTTCGGGAGCGAAATGCAATAGTTTTTTAGGTTTTATAAAAAAGTCTGTTTGAGATTTTAGGTACAGCCAAAGCAGTCTATGACGCTCTAAAGAAAGGGTAGAAGGGGAGAGTACATTTTCTCGTTGCCTACCATATCCGTAAGGTAAAAACCGTCTAAAACCCTTGCCGTCAATGGGGTCTATATAAGTATTACCTTTCAAAAAATAGACAAGTAGTGGCTGGGCTATAAAACTCAACTTAATGAGCAACGGCCGTGGTATTAAATTTAAAATAAACTTAAAAAGTGTTTTCAAAATTTAAGTGTTTTGAACCTCTAATGTATTAAGTTTTAAAATAGAGTCTGTAATATGATCCCATAATTTTAGGCGTAGTTTTAAAGCTTCTTTTGCCGTTTCTAATACTTCCTCCCATTTTTGGGTGTCATCTCCACACAATTCGGCTACCATCTTTAGAGATATAGGTCCGTGTTCGTCTCCGTCCAACTCAATATGACGATTTAAGTAATATAGTAATTTGCTATAGGTTTCATTATCACTAGTTTTAGACTGCCCAACAATTTCTAGAAACATGTCAGGAATAACATCTTCTCTTCCAAATGTAAAAGCAGACGCAATGCTGTGTGCCTTATTGGAATTAACAACGTCCATTGTAAAGTTAATAAACTCTAATATTGGAGCCTCTAAATTAATTTTTTTAGCAGCGACATCTACATCATCACCTTCATTTATGGCCTTTATAAAATGATCTATGTCACTAGTATTTGCTCCTACTTGAACCATGGCGTCGATATACATTTCGTAGTGACTCATGGCTTCGCCAAGTTCATTAATGTCACTTTCTTCAGCCATCACTATTTCATTAATAAACCGTGCCGTAGGTCCCTTTCCTTTTGGAGTCCAGGGAGTATGTACATTGGTTAAGTGATTTTGGAGTGATTTCAATAAGGACATGAAATCCCAAACAGCAAAAACATGCTTCTCCATAAAAATAGCAACATCATCAATTGTAGAGAGTGTGCTGTAAAGTGGATGTGATTTTAATTGATCCCTTAGCGGTTCTAGTTTTGATTCAATTAATTGTATGTGGTTCATTTTACTATTGATTATATATTAAGAGAGTCTACTCTTAGTCCTTGTTCTTCATTACTTTTTATGCCAAGTGCTTCATAAACATAAGCAAATGTTGATAGGAGCTCAGGCTTACCATCAACTAGGGCTACATTATGCTCAAAATGGGCACTAGGCTTGTTGTCTTTGGTAGTAATTGTCCAACCATCATTATGATGCTGAATTTTATGTGTCCCCATATTAATCATAGGTTCTATAGCCACGACCATTCCTTCTTGAAATTTTTTACCACGTCCTCTTTTACCATAATTAGGCATTTCAGGTTCTTCATGCATGACGCGTCCAATCCCATGTCCAATAAGTTCTCTTACAACGCCATAGCCATTTGATTCACAATAATTTTGAATGGCATATCCAACATCTCCAACACGGTTATTGTGTTTAAATGCTTTAATACCCTCATAAAGAGAAGCCTTTGATATTTCTAATAATTTTTCAGTTTCGGTATCAATTTCACCAACGGCAAAGGTGTAGGCATGGTCGCCATAAAACTCGTTTTTTAAAGCTCCGCAATCAATAGAAATGATATCACCCTCTACTAGTGGCGTGTTGTTTGGAATTCCGTGGACGACTTGGTCGTTGGGACTCATACACAGTGTGTTCGGAAAATCATACATTCCCAAAAATCCAGGTATAGCACCATGATCTCTAATAAAGGTTTCTGCAAGAGCATCAAGTTGTAAGGTGGTTACACCAGGTTTGACTTCAGCGGCAAGCATTCCTAGTGTTTTTGAAACGATCAAAGCGCTTTCACGAATGAGTTCAATTTCTTCTTTTGTTTTTAGGGTTAGCATAGATAAAAATTATGCCTCAAAGATACTTAATTTAAGCGTTTTTTATGGGGTTTAACAGCCTTGATTTTGTTAGAGTTATCTTAAATTTCTAAGAGTTAAATAATCCAAAAAATCTTTTTTTTCTTTTAATACTTAAAGGGTTGTCACTTTCTGTTAGTAGTTGATAAACTTCTCCCCATCCATAGAAGCCTCCCACATTTCTATCATCAATAAATAGATCGGCATTTATTTTTCTACTTTTTTTCGGGTCAAAGACCTCATTAGGGAAACTACAGTTAACAGCATAAAATTCAAGTCCATTTTTTTTGCAAAACGCGACAGCCTCATCCAAGGATTTTCCATGTCGGTACGTCCAAAGTATAAGCCGATGTCCGTTTTGTTGTAATTTCTTTAGGGTTTCAAAAGCAAATGCATTCGGTTTCCCGATTTTTGGGTATGCATCTTCTACGATTGTCCCGTCAAAGTCGATTGCGAGAGTTAATGATTTTGTTAAATCCATAAAACAATAGTTTAAATTAAGCTACTTTGTGTCATTACTTCGGGTTTTTCTACACCAATTAGTTTCAAAATGGTTGGAGCAATATCACCAAGAACACCATCTTTTATAGCTGTTAATTCGTTGTCAATTAAAATTATTGGAACGGGGTTTGTCGTGTGTGCTGTGTTCGGAGAGCCGTCAGGATTAATCATTGTTTCACAGTTTCCATGATCGGCTATCAATAAGGTTGTATAGTCATGTTCTAGTGCTGTTTCTATAACAGATTTCACACAGCTGTCTACAGCTTCACAGGCTTTAATAGCTGCGTCCATGATTCCTGTATGCCCAACCATATCTCCATTAGCAAAATTCAAACACACAAAATCGATTGTTTCTTTTTTAAGTTCGTTCACCAATGCATCTGTTAATTCAAAAGCACTCATTTCAGGCTTTAAGTCATAGGTAGCGACTTTTGGGGAGTTCCTCATGATACGTTCTTCTCCTTTAAAAGGAGTTTCTCGACCTCCTGAAAAGAAAAACGTTACATGGGGATATTTCTCAGTCTCTGCAATTCTTAGTTGTGTTTTTCCATGTGATTCTAGAACTTCTCCAAGAGTGTTTGATAGGTTGTCCTTATTAAAAATGACTTGAATATTTTTAAAGTTGTCATCGTAATTTGTCATGGTTACATAATGTAAATTGAGCTTATGCATGTTAAATTCATGATTATCATTCTGACTAAGTACTTCTGTTAATTCTCTTCCGCGATCGGTTCTGAAATTAAAAAACAAAACTACATCGCCCTCTTTTATTTTTGCAACGGGTGATTGCTCTTTATCAACCATAATAATTGGTTTTAAGAACTCATCTGTTACGCCTTCTTTGTAATTCGATTCAATTGTTTCTGTCGCATTAGCTGACATTACGCCTTCATTCTTCACAAGTGCGTCATAAGCCAGTTTTACGCGTTCCCAGCGATTGTCACGATCCATTGCATAGTAGCGTCCTGTTATTGTTGCTAGCTTAGCACTTGATGATTCTAAACGTGATTCAAGTTCAGAAATAAATCCATAACCTGACTTTGGGTCTACATCTCTACCATCGGTAAAAGCATGAATAAAAGCAGTATCTACACCTTGTTCTTCAATCACGTCTAATAACCCATACAAGTGATTTATATGAGAATGTACACCTCCGTCACTAACCAATCCCAAAAGATGAACGGCCTTTTGATTGGTTTTCGCGTAACTTAAAGCCTCCTTTAAAACTTTTTCCTCTCTAAGAGTGTCGTTAGTAATGGCCAAATTTATTTTAGCTAGATCTTGATAAACAATTCTTCCAGCACCTAAATTAATATGTCCTACCTCACTGTTACCCATCTGTCCCTCTGGTAGTCCAACATGTAAACCATCTGTCCGTAGCGTTGCATGGTCATATTTTGAATACAGAGAATCTATAAATTGCGTATTGGCATTATCAATTGCAGATACTTTTGGGTCAGGAGATTTCCCCCAACCATCTAAAATCATTAAAATTACTTTCTTATTCATGAACTCATTGTTATAGCTACGCCAAATATAAGAAGATTAAAATAATTTTCACTTTACGTATTGACTATTGATGGTAAAAAATAGTTGTATTTTTAAGGAATTAAATAATCTAAATGCAATTTCAATTTAAACTAATTCCATCAGACTCCATTCAGCTCGTTGTTCCTCTAGTCAAAAGGATGTCTAAAGCCTCCGTTACCGAGGACTTGCTCTTAGAACGTTTTAGAGAGATGGTTACTCAAAACTATGAATGCATAGGCGTTTATGATGGTGATGAACTTATAGGGATTTCAGGTCTGTGGTACTCAACACGACATTATTCAGGTCGCAGTGTAGAATTAGATCATGTGTTTATAGAGTCTGAATATAGAAATAAAGGGTTAGGAACTCAATTTATAAACTGGATTCAAAACTATGTAAAATCAAAGGGTTGTCAAGCAATCGAATTAAACGCCTATATAGATAATAAACCTTCACAACATTTTTATGAAAGAGATGATTATCAAAGATTGGGTTATCATTATGTAAAACAGATTTAATTTAAATCAGACAAGTCTGATGCAGTTTCCATTTCATAAGGCTGCTTATTTTTCTCAAATATGCGCGCTTTCAATGGTCCTTTTAAAACTATTTTAGAGCCCGTAACCTCTAAGTAGCTTCCTTCTCTTAACCCAACTACTGGCTGGGAATTAAACCGGTGAAATTCCTTTATTCTAGTGTCCCTTGTTTCACCCATGTGAGTACTGCCTGGCTCGGGATCTAGGTAATGAGGGTTAATATTAAACGGGACCAGTCCTAAAGTATTAAAGCTAGGCGGATACATAATCGGCATGTCATTTGAAGTTCCGATAGTTAATCCACATATATTACTGCCTGCACTCGTACCCAAATAGGGAATACCTGACTCAATAGCTGTCTTTAATTCAGTCATTAATCCGTTTTTATAAAGTTGATTTACCAATACAAAAGTATTTCCCCCACCTGTAAAAATAGCTTTAGACTTCCTGATTGCTTCTTTTGGGTCGTCAAATTCATGAAGTCCTTGAACTGATTTGTTTATTTTAGAAAATGCTATTTGTACAATTTCTGTATAGTCCTTATGTGAAATACCGCCTGGTCGTGCATAAGGAACAAATAAAATTGTATCTGCATCTTTGAAAAGCGATGTTAGGGCCTCTAAAAGATAGTCTAAATATTCGCTACCATGTACTGTAGATGTACTTGCAATTAAAATATGTTTCATCTTTTTTTTGTAAATTTATCCAATATATTAACTAATAGCTTCTTTTAGTGATGAAATTCTTATTTTACATTTTTAACATTACTTTAATTGCTTCCTTTTCACTTCAGGCTCAAAATACTCGAATTTCTGGTCAGATTATTTCTAATATTGAGCTTGAGGGTATACATGTCATCAATAAAACAGCTTATAGATATGCAACAACTGATAAAAATGGTTTTTTTATAGTTGAAGGTAAGCTTTCAGATTCATTATACTTTTCATCAATCCAACATCAACCAAAGACGATCGTTTTAACCAAGTCAGTAATCGATAGTAAAACACTTACGGTCACTCTTTTGGAATCCCTAAATGAATTAGATGAGGTCGTTCTTGGTGCGATTTTAACTGGAGACCTCAATTCAGATATTGGTAATTCAGCAGCTAAACGTCCCTTAGACTTTTATGACCTGGGAATTCCAGGCTACACTGGCCCCAGAATGAATTTAGTGGAAAGGCGACTTTATGAAGCTGATTCGGGTCCGTTAATTCCTTTTGGGATCCCTCCAAGTATCAATATTTATAAACTTTTAAATATGATATCAGGCCGCACTAAAATGCTAAAAAAACACGTGAAGCTTGATAAAGATAAACAAAGTATTCAGCGCTTGAGTGATATAGTAGGGCCTCTTTTTTTTATTAACCATGATTTAGTAGAAGACATGCGGATGGAATTTTATTACTTCTGTTCAGATGATCCTGATTTTCAATTTCGTTGTGTGAACCGAAGTGATGTTGAAGTCTTAGAATACTTAGATGAAAAATTAATCGAATTTAAAACCCTTCAGTTACTAGAAAATTAATTTTTATATAAAAGAAATATCAATGGACTCCCTATATTTGTAATATGATTAATACACAGTTTTTATTTATCAGTGGTACTGAAATTACTTTCATCATGTTTATTGTGGTATTAGTGTTCGGAGCTGACAAAATCCCAGGGATTGCCAAGGGTTTGGGCAAAGGGATGCGTTCACTTAAAGATGCTACCAATGATATCAAAGGAGAAATTCAAAAAAGTGCTGATAAAAACGGAATTGACACATCAGTTTCTAAGGATGTCACTGAAGAAATCAATAAGGTAAAAGACGGAATTAAAGACTTAACGGGTTCTGTTAAACGTAACTTTTAACTCTTACTTACGGATACTCACAGTTAGACCATCTCTTATGGGAAGTAAAACTGTTTCTAACCGTTGATCTTCCTTTAATAATTTATTATACTCTAAAACTATTTGTGTTGATGTATCATTAAGGTCTAGTGTCTCAATCACCTTTCCACTCCACAAAACATTATCCGATAGAATGACACCGCCAGGGTTTAGTTTGTCAATAATCTGATGGAAGTAATTGATATAGTTAGGTTTGTCGGCATCCATAAAAACCAAATCAAAGTGGGTGTCTAATTTTGGGATGATGTCAATAGCAGATCCTAAATGTTGAAATATTTGAGAACCATAATCAGATTTGTTAAAATAACTTCTCTGAAAGTCTACTAATTCTTCATTTATGTCAATGGTGTGTAACACCCCGCCTTGACTCAATCCCTCAGCAAGACAAAGTGCAGAATATCCTGTAAAAGTACCAATTTCTAAAACAACTTTAGGTCGAATCAATTTGGATAAAACACTTAATACACGTCCTTGGTAATGACCGCTAAGCATTCTGGGTTGTAATATTTTTTGGTAAGTTTCTCTTGTAAGCGCTTTTAAAAGCGAGGGTTCGTCTTCAGAATGTTTTACAACATAATCATCTAGTTTTTCTGAAATAAAGTGCATTTACGATAGTATTTTTTGAATCAATTGTTCAGCTTTTATCTTGTCATTTCCAAACAACCACCTCAAAGTATTGTCCTCCCAAATTTCATCGTATTGGGTTTGGTTTATGAGTTTTCTATCAATGGCAAGGTCTAATAATTTCCCGGGGTAGGAAGATTGAGCTTCACTTTCCATTTCTCCCAAAGGATAGGGGTCATCTAAACCCATAATAATTTGGCTACTTCCTTGTCGCTTTAACATTAAGTCTAAAGAGTCTGTATCATGTACTAATGTGTCAAAGTATATGTTTTCATGACCGACTGCTTTTCGTGGGTGTGTTTTTCCTTCAAATAGATCTGGACGTCCATCAAACCCTTGTATGCGTCTTCCAAGATTCATTTGGGCCATTTGTCCTCCGTGGGCAAAACAAGTTCGGATGTTTGGATAGCGTTCTTGCATGCCGTTTAATGTGTAAAAATGGTAGGCATCTCCACATTGTGCTAACATCCAAATTAAATGAAATCGCCATGAGGTGTTTTCAAGCTTAATCATTTTTTCACCATCGTATGGGTGGACTTCAATAGCCAGATTATACTCATTTGCTAATTTAAAAATGGGGTCATTTTCTTTATCAAAAACACTTCTCCATTGGCCAATACTGTCCATGAAGTGTGTGGGAAGGCATAATACTTTTAAGTCTAATTCTTTTACACAGCGTTCAATTTCCCATAAAGCACCCTGTATAAAGCCTGGGTGCACCACAAAACCACAGGTGAATTTTGAGGCATTTTCAAGTTGTATTTTTGCATTGTAATCATTTTGAAAACGCAACGCTTTTTTCATTTCTTCTAAACGTAATCCGTTGCCATACAGTTGAGATAAATTTAAAACAACAGCGTGGTCAATTTTATTTTCATCCATCCATTCTAATTTTTCATCTAAGAAAAAACTTGAATGTGTAACAGGACGACTCCACCCTTTCTGAAGCATATGTTTGCGTTCGTCGTCAACCCAAAAAATCTCCTTATCCTTCATAAATTGAGGAATTTCTTCTGGATAGGGCAGTAAATGTGAATGTCCGTTAATGCGAAGTTTACGTTTCATAAAATTAGTTTATATTTTGTTGGGTGCTTTCATCGTTGTGCCGCATTTTGAGCACGTACACTTGTCTTTACTAGAATAATATTTATCAAATATTATTGGCATATCGGTTTCTATATTACCAAGAACAAAAGGGGCTCTAAAAAGCTGATGATTACAGTTTTCACAGTACCATTCTAACGCATCTTCCATTCCTTTAGAACGGGGATACTCAATGACAATACCAACAGTATTAGCACCTCGTTGTGGCGAATGTGGCACTTTTGAAGGTAATAAATAGATGTCTCCCTCTTTAATGTGAATGTCTTTGGCAATGCCTTTATCAATTATTTTTAATACAATATCACCTTCTAGTTGATAGAAAAATTCAGGGGTTTCATTATAATGATAATCCTTTCTGTTGTTGGGACCTCCAACAACCATCACAATAAACTCACCATCATTCCACACACATTTGTTTCCAACAGGTGGCTTTAATAGGTCTCTATTTTCTTTAATCCATGCTTTAATATTTAAGGGAGATACTAGCTTGCTCATTGTTTTGTATTGGGATTAGTTTTTATAAAGTTACAAAGATTTTGTCCGTCCGCCATCAACAGGGATGTTTACACCATTTATATAGCTCGCCGCTTCACTTGCTAAAAACACAATAGCATTAGCAGTTTCTTCGGGCTTTGCAAATCTTTTGGCAGGCGTATGGGTCTTCATAATAGCTGCCATTTCTTCTACACTTGTTTTCGATTGTTTAGCTTTGACTTTAATGATTTCATTTAAACGTTCTGTTTCCGTAAACCCTGGCAACACATTGTTGACAGTAATTCCAAAACTTCCTAATTCAAAGGACAGTGTTTTACTCCAATTTCCAACAGCATTACGAATTGTATTACTAACACCTAAACCTTCAATAGGTTCTTTGACAGAAGTAGATATTACATTAATGATTCGCCCATAAGAGGCTTCCTTCATGAAGGGGACAGTAAGTTGCGCTAGTACATGATTACACTTTAAATGTTGAGTAAAAGCACTTTCAAAAGCCTCTAAGCTGGCGTCAATGATAGGTCCACTTCTAGGTCCACCTGTATTGTTTACAAGAATGTGAAATCCATGATTATTAAGAATATAACTTTTTACTGTTAACTTTAACGCTTCAGGATTCATAAAGTCAGCTACGACATAGTCGTGGTTTTCTGCGTTTGGAAGTTGCTTAATAACTTCTTTTAGCTTAGACTCATTTCGCGCTATTAAAGTCACGATGACGCCTTCTGAAGCTAACGCGATTGCTGCAGCTTTCCCAATGCCTTGAGTGCTTCCACAAACAAGTGCATATTTATGTTCTAGATTTAAATTCATTTTTTTTATTATTCGTAATTAATACATATATTTTTTGTTTCAGTAAAAAATCGAAGCGCTTCAAAGCCACCCTCGCGACCAACCCCAGATGATTTAACCCCACCGAAAGGGGTGCGTAAATCTCTTTGCATCCAGGTGTTAACCCAAACGATTCCGCATTCCAATTGTTCAGAAAAAAACAGACTTCGTTTTAAGTTATTAGTCCACACAGACGCAGACAGACCATACTTAACATCATTAGCCATTTCTAAAACCTCCGCTTCGGAATTAAAAGGCATTATGGTTACAATGGGCCCAAAAATCTCATCTTGATTTAAGTGACATGAATTTGAGTTTACTTGAATAATAGTAGGGGTTAAGTAATAGCCGTTTTCGTAGCCTTTTAATTGGACTCTCTTCCCTCCATATAATAATTTACTTTCACTAGAATCTACGCCGTCTATGAAGCTAAGTACTTTTTCGTAATGACTTTTTGAAACTAAGGCACCAACCTGTGTGGATTCATTTGATGGAGGTCCCACAATTAGTTGGCTTACCCGCTCTATAAAGTCTATCTTAAACTGTTCAAATAGTGAGGCTTCTACAAAAATTCTACTACCGCACAAACATATTTGTCCTTGATTAGAAAATGAAGATTTTACAGTAGTTGTTAGCATTTTTTCATAATCGCAGTCTGAAAAAATGATATTTGGATTTTTCCCTCCTAATTCAAGAGATAGTTTTTTAAACATTGGTGCCGCAGTTTTTGCTATGATTTTCCCTGTTTCTGTTCCCCCTGTAAATGAGATAGCTTTAATGTGAGGGTGTTCAACAATCGCTTGACCTGCAGAGGTGCCTAAGCCATGTACGATATTTAAAACTCCTTTTGGAAGTCCAGCTTCGTTGCAAATCTGACCTAATAGAAATGCCGTATAGGGTGTGATTTCACTGGGTTTAGCAATCACACAATTACCTGCTGCCAATGCAGGGGCAATTTTCCAGGTAAGTAAATATAGAGGGAGGTTCCATGGCGAGATACAACCAACAACTCCTAACGGATGCCTCAATGTATAGTTAATAGTTTTTTCACTTTTAGTTTCATAACTTTCACTGTAAAACTGAGTGATGGCATGTCCAAAAAATCTAAAGTTACTAGCCGCTCTAGGGATGTCTACAGTCTTAGCAACGGAAATAGGCTTGCCATTATCTTTACTTTCAGCCTCCGCAAAGCGGTCTAAATTAGCCTCTATTAAACTAGCTATTTTTAGTAAAATAGCACTTCGTTTTTCTAAGGACGTTTGAGACCATGACACAAAGGCTTTTTTGGCCGCTTTGTAAGCTAAATTCACGTCTTTCAAGCTTGAGTTAGGAGTTTGTCCATACACACTTCCAATAGAAGGATTATAGTTGTCTAACCATTCGTTTTGAATTGGGTCCAGAAATTCGCCATTGATGTAGTTTTTTAGCTGAATCATAGCAGTTTTTTATAGGCCATTACTTTAATCTCGATTACTAAATCTGGATGTGGTAGTTGATGAACAGCAACGGTTGTTCGGGTAGGACCAGTTTCTGGCTTAAAAAACTCGCCGTAAACTTTATTGTAACCTGCAAAATCATTCATATTTACTAAAAAAGAGGTAACGTCTACTACGTCGTCTAGGCTTGCACCTTCACTTATCAAATTAGTGTTTATATTTTTCAGGACTTCACGAGTTTGAATTTCGATATTTAGGTGCTTAGTGCCCATGTCATCAATAATGTCTACGCCTGCAATACTATTATCTTTTCGTCTTGAGCTTGTTCCAGAAACAAAGATAAAATCGCCTACTCGTTTGGTATGTGGATATGCGCCTCTTGGTGTTACTTTAGTACTCATAGTTTTCTATTTAATTAATACTTAAATGTTCTAGTAATAGTGTCTTCCATAAGAATGTTACTCGTTTCTTCTTGTACTTTTTTAAGTACCTCCTTAAGGTTTTCTTTTAAGCTTATTTTGTTAGCTGCCAACATGCTTAATATAGCCTTGTCTTGGGCGCGTCCAATAGTCATAGCTTCGTTATACCCAATAGTTTCTTTAAACGTTACGAGCGAATATTTTGAATGATAAACTTCTGGAAATTTTGCTTCCAGAGCCATTTCAATTTTTCTTTTTTCTTGAAATATTGGATTAGCAACGTGGTCTTTCATTTCATGAAAATTGTCAATGGCTAGGTCGGCAATGCCGTCAGTATCAATTTTTCTATGGTTTTGAAAGTCTTTGAAAGTTGCTTCCCAGTCTCCTTCATGTGTATCTAAAAACGCATCGAACTCTACAACATCTTCAAAAGAAGCATTCATCCCTTGTCCGTAAAAAGGAACGATAGCATGTGCAGAATCGCCTAAAAGTAAGCTGTGCCCTTTGTAATTCCATGGAAAACATTTAACAGTTCCTAAAGGAGCGGTTGGGTTTTCGAAAAACTCAACAGCTAAATTTGGCATGAGTTCAAGTGCGTCAGGAAACTCCTTTTCAAAAAATTCAGTTACAATTTCAGGACTTGTAAGGTTGTTAAAATTGTAGGTTCCAGATTCATAACTTAAAAACAGTGTAACTGTAAAGCTGCCATTTAAATTAGGTAATGCTATAATCATGAAGTCGCCCCTTGGCCAAATATGAAGTGCGTTCTTATAGGTTTTAAAACCGCCCTTTTGGTCGGGCTGAATGGTCAGCTCTTTATAGCCATGTGTAAGATAGTTTTGGGAAAAACTAAATAAAAACTTGCGCTCTTTAAAGTAGCTTTTTCGCAATGCGGACCCTGCACCATCTGTTCCAAATATGAGATCTGAAGAAATTTTAAAACCAGTTCCAGAAATGGTATCTTCAAAAGAGGCTTCCTTATTGTCAAAGTCTACGTTAGTACAGCGTTTTTGGAACTCTATAGTGACATTCTCAAGGGCCTCTGCTTCGTCTAGTAGCAGAGCCGTTAGTAACTCTCTTGAAATTGAATTTATAGATTCGTTATCACGTCCACTATAGTTTGATAGAAATGTATTTCCTTCAATATCATGTACCATTCGACCATGCATAGGAATACATAATGATTGGACCTTTGATTCTAGACCAACCAATTTAATCGCTTTAAGTCCGCGATTAGAAAAGGCTAAGTTAATGGAGCGTCCAGCGCTCATATCTACAGTTCTCAAATCTGGACGCATTTCTACCACATGAACTTTAAATCCACGCTGTCCAAGCCTTAGGGCAAGTAGGGATCCACAAAGTCCGGCTCCAATAATTAATACGCTTTCTTGTTTAGGCATTTAGAACATTTTTTAATTTTTCGACCATTTTAAAAACATCTTTAAATGAATTATAAAATGGCACTGGCGCACAGCGTATGACGTCTGGAGTTCTCCAGTCAGTTATCACATGTGCCTCTGTTAGTTTTGTGTGTAAAGATTTATTAGCATTTTTTACCTGTATCGATAATTGACACCCCCTTTGTTCTGGGTCTGTTGGAGTGATAATAGAAATATCTTTATTGTTTAATTCTAAGATTAGATATTCTAAATAGCCCGTAAGGAGTCTTGATTTCTTTATCAAGGCATTCATTCCAACTTCATTAAATAATTCTAGGGATGCTTTGATAGCTGCCATAGATAAAATTGGAGGGTTACTTAGTTGCCAACCTTCTGCTCCAGGAGTGATGTCTAGAGGCTGCCTCATATCAAATCGTGTAGCTTTATTTTGACTCCACCACCCTGCAAATCGTTTCAAAGTTTGATCGTTTGCATAACGTTCATGAACGAAAATCCCCCCAAGACTTCCAGGTCCAGAATTCATATATTTATAGGTGCACCATGCAGCAAAATCGACACCACTTTCGTGTAGATTTGGCTGAATATTTCCAACTCCGTGCGCCAAGTCAATACCTACTTTACATCCTTTTATACGTCCAAGCTGACTAATTTTTTTTAAATCTAAATATTGTCCAGTATAATAATTGACTCCACCAATTAACAGTAATGCGATTTCTTCGCCTTGTGATTCAAGAATTGACTCCAAATCTTCAATATTAAGCAGCGTTTCTCCTTTTCTTGGAGACCATTCAATTAATGAGTCTGACGGATCAAATCCATGAAATTTTAATTGGGTTTCTACAGCATACCGATCTGAGGGAAAGGCATCACTCTCAATAAGAATTTTATGTTTTAATTTCGTGGGTTGATAAAAGGATACCATTAACAAATGTAGATTTGTGGTCAATGTATTCATTATCACTACCTCTATGGGTTTAGCTCCGACAATTTGAGCCATTGTTTCTGTAAGAAACTCGTGGTAGGGCATCCAAGGGTTTTTGGCTTCAAAATGACCTTCTACTCCTAAGTTAGCCCAGTCATCTAGCTCTTGCTTAATATGGTTTTTGGTTTCTTTCGGTTGAAGTCCAAGAGAATTGCCTGTAAAGTAAAGCCATTCATCTCCCTCAGAGTTTTTAGGAATATGAAACTTTTTGCGATAATGAGCTAAAGGATCATGGAGATCTTGGTCTTTAGCGTATTCGATTCCTAGCTTGAAATTTGTCAATATGTTGAGGTTTGAATTATTTCAAAAATAGGCATTTTCGGCTTAAAATAAAATTGATACTTTAAACTTTAGCCTGTTATTTTAGCAACTGTGGAAATTTCTGCTTAAATTTTAGTAATCTTGGAATAGATACGTTTTTTACATAAGGGTTATTTGGGTGAAGTCGCTCATAGTTTTGATGATAATCTTCTCCTTGCCAAAATTTTAGAAAGGGATATACTTCTGCTGCTACTTTTACTTGGAGTTTTTTTTCAAGTTTTTTTATCTTATTTATAATCTCAACCTTTTGATCTTCATTTTGGTAAAAAACAATAGAACGGTATTGGGAGCCACGATCAGGACCTTGACCATTTACTTGTGTAATGTTTTGTGATCCAAAATAGACATCTAATAGAGTAGAAAAACTCACTATGCTAGGGCTATAGTAAACCTCAACAGCTTCTGCATGTCCAGTTCTCCCAGTGTTGCTTAGCTGGTAAGTTGGGCTCTCTGTGTGTCCACCTGTATAGCCATTAATAACTTCGGTAACGCCATTCACACTTTCATAAACAGCTTCAACACACCAAAAACAACCACTGGCAAAATAGGCTTTAGCTAATCCATTTTCGATAGGTACTTCAATAGCTTCGGCATTAATGACAGTGTCTTGCTTACTTGTTGATTTTTTTGTTTGACAACTCGTAAAGCTGAAGCTTAAACTAATAAATAGTGTTAGAATGTTTTTCATTAGTGGTTTTTAATTACGATATAAAACTACACTCCTTTTTTTATAAAAATGTGAAAGTTATATTAAATAAAAAGCCTTCACATTTGGAAGGCTTTTTAAAGTAACAGTGTTTAGGTAAATTATAGTTTAGAAAATAATTTTTCCATTTTAACCTTTTGTTCTTCGGCTAATACAGCGTCTACTAAAATTCGTCCGCTATGCTCATCCGTAATTATTTTTTTACGTGAGGCAATCTCCATTTGAATTTGAGGAGGAATTGTAAAATAAGATCCTCCAGATGCACCTCTTTCTATTGCTACAATAGCTAATCCGTTTTTTACGCTTGCACGTATTTTTGAATAAGAAGCGACCAGTCTAGTTTCGATTTTTGTCTTGTAGTCTTCAGACTTTAAAAGTAAAAGCTTTTCTTCTTTTTCAGTTTCAGCAAGAATATCATTTAAGTCTGCTTTTTTGTGTTTTAAGTGAGTTTCACGTTCTTGTAAACGTTCTTTAGTCCCATTAATAACCTCATTCTTTTGTTCAATTTGAGCGCTAAATTCTTTGATGTGTTTATCCGCTAATTGAATTTCTAACTCTTGGAATTCAACTTCTTTACTTAAAGAGTTAAATTCACGATTATTACGAACATTTTTTTGTTGCTCAGTATATTTTTTTATCAACCCTTTAGCTTCTTCAATAAGATTCTTTTTGGATTTGATTTGACTGTCAATGTCTGTAAGACTGTCTTCTAATTTCTGAACTCTAAGTTTAAAGCCTTCAACGTCATCTTCAAGATCTCGAACTTCTAATGGAAGCTCTCCACGTACATTTCTAATTTCGTCAACTCTTGAATCTATTAATTGTAAATCATAAAGAGCTCTTAATCGTTCCTCTACGGTTAATTCTTTCTTTTTAGCCATGCTTATATATACTTTACAGGATTTGTGTTTATCTTTGATAAAAGGACTGCAAAATTAGTAATTTTTTTCTTAAGATATGCTACTAAAATATTTTTTATATGCTGTTCACCTTCATAGTGTCCTATATCACTCAATAGTAAGTCGTTTTCAGCCCTATAAAAATCGTGATATTTAAGATCTGAAGTTATAAAAGCCTCAGCTCCAGCTAATTTAGCTGCTTCTATAGCAAAGCTTCCAGATCCTCCTAAAACTGCAACTTTGTGAATTGGTGTGTCTAATAGTTTGGAGTGTCGTACGACTGAACAATTAAGCTTGTTTTTTATAAAAGTTAAAAACTCAGTGCTTTCCATAGGTTTTTCCAAATAGCCAACCATTCCCATTCCAATATGTTGATTTGTGTTTTCTAACGTAATAATTTCATAGGCCACTTCTTCATAAGGGTGGTTTTGAAATAAAGTATTTAGAATTCTTTTCTCAAGATGTTTGTCAAAACTTATTTTAATCTGAATTTCTATTTCTTTATGTAATTTATGTTTCTCTCCAACGACTGGATTAGAGTTTTTATTTCCTTTAAAAGTTCCTTCTCCTGTTAGGTTAAAACTACAGTTGTCATAATTTCCAATACTTCCAGCACCAACTAGAAATAAGGCAGCCCTTAATTCCTCTGCATTTTTTGTAGGAACATAAGTTGTAAGTTGTTTTATGGTACCTACTTGTGGAATTAGTACTGTTTTGTTTTGTATACCTAGTAAATCACAAAGACTTCCGTTTACTCCGTCAAAAGCATTATCTAATGCAGTATGAATAGCATAAATTGCAATTTTATTTTCAATTGCTTTAAGAACAACTCGTTCAACATAACTATTTCCAGTTATCTTTTTTAATCCTTTAAATATAATAGGATGGAAGCTGACTATTAAGTTACATTGGTTCTCAATCGCCTCGTCAACAACATTTTCAAGGGTGTCTAATGTGACTAAAACCCCTGTTATTCTCGTGTTTTTATCCCCTACTAAAAGGCCTACATTATCAAATTCTTCGGCATAGGCAAGGGGGGCCAAATCCTCTAAGTGCGTGATAACATCATGAACTATCATAACTTTTTGTTTAACTTCAAAGATAAAATAATTACTTTCGTTGTAGTGAAGCTTTTAAGAAAAATATTATTCCCCTTTGTACCACTCTATTATGTGGTGGTGTTTTTAAGAAACAAATTATATGATTGGTCTTTTTTGAAGTCTAAATCTTATGAGTTTCCGCTTATTTGTGTGGGTAATTTATCTGTTGGGGGCACTGGAAAAACTCCAATGGTTGAGTATTTAATTTCATTTCTCAACAAAAATCATCAGTTAGCAATTTTAAGCCGTGGCTACGGTCGTGCTTCTAAAGGATTTGTAATTGCAGGTTTGACAACTGCTTCTAAAGACATTGGAGATGAGCCGTTTCAAATATTTAATAAGTTTGAGGATGTAATCGTAGCTGTTGATTCAGACCGACAAAATGGTTTGCAAATTTTGAAAAATGAACACGCCTCAGCGGAAATTGTTTTATTAGATGATGCATTTCAGCATCGTAAAGTATTGGCGGGATTTAATATTCTTCTAACTGCCTACGATCAGCTCTATTGTAATGACTTTGTATTGCCAACGGGCAATTTAAGAGAGCCTAAGTCAGGAGCTAAAAGAGCGCAAGTTATAATAGTGACTAAGTGCCCGGATACTATAAGTGTTCAACATAAGATAGATGTTATTAAGCGCTTGAACCCACAACCATATCAAAATATTTTTTTTAGTACGATACGCTATAGTAATATGCTCATTTCGTCTAATGGGAGTCGCCCATTAACAGATCTCAAAGGAACCAGTTTCACCCTAGTAACTGGAATTGCAAACCCAATGCCTTTAGTCGCTTATTTAACTTCAATAGGACTTAATTTTGAACATTTAAATTACAAAGATCATCATGATTTTTCTGAATCCGAAGAAGAACTTATTTATTCAAAATCGTTGGTGTTGACTACTGAAAAAGATTTTTCAAGATTAAACACGAAAGCCCACAATGGATTGTTCTACTTACCAATTCAATTGATTATTGATAGAGCCGAGAAGTTTGAAAGTTTGGTTACGTCTTATGTGAAGCAATATGATGCTTCTTAATCACTTATTTTATATATCAAATCAATAATGCGACTTGAGTAGCCTGTTTCATTGTCGTACCAGCCTATAATTTTTACCATGTTTCCAATGACTGATGTCATTTGAGCATCAAAAATACATGAATGTGTATTTCCAACTATATCTATAGAAACAATTGGATCTTCTGTGTACTCAAGAACTCCTTTAAAATAAGACTTTGAAGCTTCATTAAAAGCAGTATTAATGGCATCAACACTTGTTTGGTTTTTAACATTAAATGTAATATCAGTAAGTGAGCCGTTGATTACAGGAACACGAATGCCACAGCCTCCAATATTTTCTGCTAGTTCTGGAAAAATCTTAGTTAATGCTTTGGCTGCTCCTGTAGTTGTTGGCACTATAGACTGTCCAGCTGCACGTGCCCGTCTTAAATCTTGGTGGGGCTGATCGTGTAGGCTTTGGTCTGTAGTATAGGAATGCACGGTTGTGATATAAGCCTGATTAACTCCACAAAGGGTATTTATAACAGACAACATCGGAGCCGCATTATTAGTGGTGCAAGATGCATTAGAAATAATAAGGTCCTCTTTTTGTAATAGGTGGTCATTAATGCCTAGTACAATTGTTTTTATGGTTTCATCAGTAGGAGGTACACTTAAAATTACTTTGGAGGCTCCATTGTTTATGTGATGAATTAATTCGCTTTTTGTCTTAAATTTCCCAGTAGATTCTATCACAATATCTACATCAAAAGGCTTCCAGTTTAGGTCTTTAGGGTGGGGTGTATTTAGTACAGGAACCTTGAGATCTTCAATAATTAAATGTTCGCTATCGCAAGAAACTGCCTTTTTTAAGGTGCCATGAATACTGTCGTATTTAGTTAGATGCGCCAATGTTTTAATGTCAGATAAATCATTAATAGCGACGACCTTAATACTAGGGTGTTCAAGTAGAATCCTAAAAACACGCCGTCCAATGCGTCCAAATCCATTAATGGCAACCCTAACCATAGTTAGTTGATGTGTTTTTGAGCTTTGTAAGAAGATCTAACCAATGCACTACTTTCAACGTGGCGAAAACCTAATTCTAATCCAATCGTTTCGTATTCTTTGAATTGATCAGGAGTGATAAATTGCTTTACAGGTAAATGTTTTTTACTTGGTTGTAAATACTGACCAATAGTTACTACATCTACATTTGCATTTCTAATATCGTGAAGTGTTTCAATAACTTCATCTCGTGTTTCTCCAAGGCCAAGCATGAGGCCTGTTTTTGTGCGACGTTGTCCGTTGTCTTTTAGGTATTTTAATACTCCAAGGCTTTTTTCGTATTTAGCCTGAATTCGAACTTCACGTGTAAGACGCCTTACGGTTTCCATATTGTGAGAAACGACTTCTGGAGCGACTTCAATAATTCGATCAATATGTTTTTCAATTCCCTGAAAATCAGGAATCAATGTCTCCATAGTAGTGTTTGGATTCATGCGTCTAACCGCTTTAACGGTTTCGGCCCACATGATACTCCCCATGTCTTTCAAGTCGTCTCTGTCAACGCTTGTAAGTACAGCATGTTTGATGTCCATTATTTTGATTGACCTAGCGACCTTTTCAGGCTCATCCCAATCAACGGTTTCTGGACGTCCAGTTTTAACGCCACAAAACCCACATGATCGTGTACATACATTACCTAAAATCATAAACGTTGCAGTCCCTTCTCCCCAGCATTCACCCATATTAGGGCAGCTTCCTGAAGTGCATATAGTGTTTAAATTGTATTTGTCAACAAGGCCTCTAAGCTCTGTGTATTTTTTACCAGTAGGTAGTTTTACGCGAAGCCATTTTGGTTTGGATTGACGTACAATTGGATCTGAAAGTGTTTCTACAGCCATGGGTTCAATTTGATATAACAAAGATACAAAGTATTCTTATAAAAAAATCATAAAATTGTGAGATACCATACGCTAAAACCAATTAAAAAAAGAAGCCCCAAACAGCTGATGAAATGCATGAATTTAGAAGGCTGCCATTCTTTTGGTGTGTGTTTACTAGAAATTAACATATAGTTTGCTAACGCGTAAAACGGAGCTGTTAAAAAGGAGAGAATTGTGGCCAATTTAATCAGACCTCCCATATTAGAAAGAAAAAAGAAATACACACATAAAGTTCCTGAGATTAGTATTAGACTCCATGTCAAATAGCCCTTTTTGAAGGTTTTTTTAAATAAAATTTCTATGGTTTTATTCATAGAACGTGGTGATGCATCCAGGGTGGTTAATGTTGTACTGAACATGGTGGTGAATGCTGCGACTCCAATAATTATATAGGCCCAACTTCCAAGACTCTGAGTGTACATATCAATAAGTTGTACAGAAAATACTCCTGCACTATTACTAAAGCTATTTCCTGTAGGATTCATTATGAGTGCTCCAAGAGCAACAAAGCAAACTCCCAATATAACAGTTCCTAGATATCCAATATTAAAATCGAGCAGTGCTGTTTTAGTATTTGTTTTTTCTGGACTTGCTAGTTGCTTTTCTATAGTCCATAAAGAGTGCCATACCGATACGTCTAAAGGCGCTGGCATCCACCCCATAAAGGCAATTAAAAAAGTAATTTCAACACTTCCTTCTGGAATATATTGTACAATTTCAATCGCATTTGTAGAATTGTAAAACGCCAACCCTGTAGCCGTTAAAGTGGTTAAGGTTAATGTAATCACAATAATTTTTATAGCGACGTCTAAGAATTGATACCTTCCAATATTTAATATTATAAAGCAAAGACTAAGAATAACAATAGTCCAAACCTTTACACTAATAAAGTCTCCAAATAATGAGGTTGCAATTCCAGCAGTTACAATTGTTACTGCCGCTTGAATGGTAAACATCGTTAAAAAAGTCAACACTCCATAGAGTCCTAAAACTCCTTTTCCAAGCTTCTGGTAGCCTTCTAATAAGCTCTCGCCAGTAGCACTTGCATACCTTGGACCGTATTGAAAAAACGGGTATTTAACTAAATGAATTAGCAGTAAAGCCCATAACAATCCAAATCCAAAATCAGCTCCCGATCGGGTAGACTGCACCAAATGGGAGACGCCAATCGCCGCACCAGCAAATAGCAAACCTGGTCCTAGCTTTTGAATGATTTGCTTCATTTTTTAGATAAGATTATTTCTGCTAATAGTTTTTTTGCTCGCAAGAGTTTAATCTTTACATTATTCACTGGAGCTTTGATTTCTTTCGAAATTTCGTTATAAGATAATTCTTGGAAATAGCGTAAGTTTATAACTTGCTGATAATGAGGTTTTAGTTTTTTTATATCTTTAAGTAACTCAGCTAGGTTTTGTTTTGTAATGAGCTTGTCTTCAGGAGATAAGGCTTCATCCATAATCCAATACACCCGTTCTTCATCTTCTTCAGATGTTTGATTACTAAGAGACGTTTTTTGTTTCCTTAAGCTATCAGAATGTGTGTTTTTTGCGATTGTAATAAGCCATGTTTTGAATTTGAATTTTTCGTCAAATGTTTCAATTTTCTCAAAGGCCTTAGAAAATGTTTCGATCGTAATGTCCTCTGCATCATTTTCATTATGAGTTCGTTTAATTAAAAATCCATACACATCATTCCAAAACATATGCAACAAGTTGTTGAATGCAATTTGATTGTTTTTTTTAGCTTTTTGAATGATTTTATTTAGTTCCAATACATGGGTAATTTAACAGTGAAGATGAATACGCTAAACAATATAAACTATAGTTTTTAGTTGAGGACGCTTATGTATGCTGAGGTTCAGAACAGTCTTTGTATTCTTCAGCAGTTTTCCCACAAAACCCACATGCTTCTCCATCTTTGTTTAGCATTGGACTTTGGCTTGCGCAAGTTCCTGCAAATTCACCATCTTTCTGTGCCCATATTTTTATAGATATGCCTGCAACAGCAATTCCCAAAAGTCCCAGTGTAATTAAAAGTAAAGCCATCTTTTTTTTTCAAAGATACAATTTTCAGGAATTTTTAGCTTGTTTTTTGTGAATTTGGAATTGCAGTATTTTCGTTCTGTCTAGCAGTAGTTTTTATAACATATGCTATTACATGACTTTAAGGCGCTCACTTTATTACTAATGTGTTTATTAGCGAATGGGTTTTGGGCTACTTTGGATCTGATTCTTTATGGAATAATATCAAGGTTCAGTAAAAAAGTAGATTGGCTACAAGATATTAACTTCACTTTCTAAATGAATGCCAAAAATAATTAAAATAGCTTCTTGAATTTGTACAGAAAGTCCAAGCAAGTCTTTTCCTGAGGCATTTCCGTAGTTGACTAAGACCAGTGCCTGTTTGTCATGAACCCCATAATTGCCAAATTTCTTTCCTTTAAACCCTGCTGTTTCTATTAGCCATCCGGCAGGAATTTTAACAGTTGTATCTGAAACTATGTAATGAGGTATTTCGGGAAATTGCTCTTTTAAGGTTTTAAATTTAGAATGTGTAATGACTGGGTTCTTGAAAAAACTTCCGCTATTTCCTAAAACTTTTGGATTTGGAAGTTTTGAGTTCCTAATAGATATTACTGCCGTTGATATATTTTGAATAGTTGGGTTTTCGATACTATTTTTTTTAAGTTCGGCTTCAATAGCTCCGTAATTTGTTTTCGTAATATGCTGATGACTACTTAACTCAAATATGACGGAAGTGATGATGTATTGTCCTTTTAGCTCTTCTTTGAAAACGGAATTTCTATACCCAAAATTACAGTCTTTTTTTGTAAATGTTCTAAGTTCTTTAGTATCAACATCTAGTGCTTGGCAGCTTACAAAAGAGTCTTTCAACTCAACTCCATATGCGCCAATATTTTGAATAGGGGCTGTCCCCACATTTCCTGGAATTAAGGATAAATTCTCAACTCCACCATAATTTTTATCAAGGCACCAAGACACAAATTCATGCCAGTTTTCTCCTGCAGCAACTTCAACTCTCACGTTGTTCTCGGAATTTGAAACCACTTTAATACCTTTAATGTTGATATGTAACACCAAAGCATCCACGTCTTTTGTAAGTAATATATTACTGCCCCCACCTAGGATTAGCATATTAGAAGGATTTGTGTTTAAAGCTGCAATCAAATCTTTTTTAGATTCAATTGTTATAAATTCTCTTGCTACTACACTCATCCCAAATGTATTCAAATCTTTTAGCGATATGTTGTTTTTGATAACCACGAACTAAGAGTTGTATTCTTTAAGTGCAGCTTTGAGAATAGCTACAGAGCTTATTAAGTCTTCAGTGTTTAAAACATAAGCAATCCGAACTTGGTTTTTGCCTAGCCCTGTAGTTGAATAAAATCCAGCCGCAGGCGCCACCATGATAGTTTTATTGTCAAGTCTAAATGTTTCTAGCATCCATTGGGCAAATTTATCAGTGTCTGGAACAGGTAATTCAACAATACAATAAAAAGCGCCATTTGGGATCGCAACTTTTACACCTTCAATCTTTTTAAGTTCTTTAACCAACACATTCCTGCGCTCAACATACTCAGTAATTACTTCCTTAAAATAGCTATCAGGAGTTTCTAGTGCAGCTTCACTTGCGATTAAACCATAGGTGGGAGGTGATAATCTAGCTTGAGCAAACTTTAAAGCTGTATTAAGTACTGCTTTGTTTCTACTAACAATGCATCCAATTCTTGCGCCACACATACTATATCTCTTAGAAACAGAGTCAATTATTATGGCATTGGACTCAATTTCTTTTTCTTGCATAATTGAGTAGTGCTCAAGACCATCATATGTGAATTCTCGATATACTTCATCAGCAATTAGAAATAAATCGTGTTTTTTAACTAGTTTTGCTAATTGATGAATCTCCTCTTTACTGTAAAGATAGCCGGTAGGGTTTCCTGGGTTACAAATCAATATAGCTTTTGTTTTGGGCGTTATTAAGGCTTCAAAATCAGCAATAGGTGGTAGGGCAAAATTAGTTTCAATTCCGGAGACAACCGGAACTACTTTTACGCCTTGCGCAACAGAAAATCCATTGTAATTAGCATAAAAAGGCTCAGGAATTATGACTTCGTCTCCAAGGTCCATTATACTGCCAAAGCAAAAAAGCAATGCTTCGCTTCCACCTGTAGTTATAATGATGTCATCTGAACCTATTTCAATGTCATTCTTTTTGTAGTATTCTGAAAGTTTTTCACGGTATGCCTCTGAACCTTCAGACCTGCTGTATTCTAGCACTGTTAAGTCACAATTTTTAATAGCTTTTAGGGCAGCTTCCGGGGTTTTGATGTCAGGTTGGCCAATATTTAAGTGGAATACTTTAACGCCTTCTTTTTTTGCTTGCTCTGCGAAAGGGACCAGCTTACGGATAGGCGATTGAGGCATTAAGCCTCCTTTGGTTGAAATTTTCGGCATCGTTTATAAATAACTATTGATTACAAATTTATCTTAAAGTTAGTACAAAGTAAAGCGCTTTAACTAATATTTAAATAATTAGGTTGTTATTTTTCTGTTCATGTCGAATTTCGATCAAATACAAATAATCTTTACTGCGGTTTAAATAAAAAAAGCTCCCAGTAAGGGAGCTTGAAATTTTTAATGTAGATGTTAAATTTAGTTCTCTAACACACTTTTGTTTTTATCTCCAATGACTGTTGATTTTTTAGAATCAATTACAGTTCCTTTAATTTTTAAAGCGACTGTTTGGGTTACGGCATTTGAAGTTACTGTAATAGTCTTTCGGATTGGATTGACACGATTTGTATCGTACTTGACTTCTATTTCTCCATTTTCTCCAGGTAAAATAGGCTCGGTTGGTTTTTTAGGGACTGTACAACCACAGCTAGACTTTACATCAGAAACAATTAAAGGGGCATCGCCAGTATTTTTAAATTTAAAAACACGCACTCCATCGGATCCTTTTTCAATAGTTCCGTAATCAATTGTTTCAGATTCGAATTCTATTTTTGCGACTTTGTCTTGAGCATAAATCGAGATGCTAAATAGGGAAATAAATAATAAGGTTGAAATTTTTTTCATGATGTAGTATTAGTTTATAGTAAATTTAGGCACTTATTTTTAAATTACAAAAATGTAATCATATAATTTCAATTATTAATTTTAAAGAAAATAAAATATGAGTACTTTTGTGGGTATAACTCAAAAATTATACCATAGTATGTCGATTTCCTCACAATATGATGCATTAGCTGTTGAAAATAAATGGTATGACTATTGGATGACCAATAAATATTTCCATTCGACTCCTGATTCTAGAGAGCCTTACACCATAGTGATTCCACCACCAAATGTAACAGGTATCTTACATATGGGGCATATGCTTAACAATACTATCCAAGATGTATTGGTGCGTCGCGCACGCTTGCAAGGAAAAAATGCTTGTTGGGTACCTGGAACTGACCATGCGTCTATAGCAACCGAAGCTAAGGTAGTGGCGAGATTAAAAGAACAAGGTATTAACAAAAATGACCTCACAAGAGCTGAGTTTATGAAATATGCTTGGGATTGGACAGATGAATATGGAGGGGTTATTCTTGAGCAATTAAAGAAACTTGGCTGTTCTTGTGATTGGGACCGTACTAAATTTACTTTGGACGATGATATGAGCGAATCTGTAATTAAGGTTTTTATTGATTTATTCAATAAAGGATTGATTTACAGGGGATTTAGAATGGTTAATTGGGATCCGCAAGCACAAACAACTCTGTCTGATGAGGAGGTTATATTTGAAGAGCGTCAAGGAATTTTATATTATTTAAAATATAAAATTCAAGATAGCGATGAAGTTATTACAATAGCAACTACCCGTCCAGAAACTATATTAGGAGATGCAGCGATTTGTATAAACCCAAATGATGAACGTTATTCGCATCTAAGAGGAAAAAAAGCAATTGTGCCTTTATGTGATCGTGTTATCCCTATTATAGAAGATGACTATGTAGATGTTGAGTTTGGAACAGGTTGTCTAAAAGTAACTCCAGCGCATGATCAAAATGATAAAGTGTTAGGGGATAAGTATCAATTAGAAGTGATTGATATATTCAATGCAGATGCCACTCTGAATAGCTTTGGTCTACACTATGAGGGTAAAGATAGGTTTGTAGTTCGAAAAGAAATAGCAAAAGAATTAGAAGCCAAGGGCTTTCTGATTAAAACAGAACAACACCTACACAAAGTCGGGACTTCAGAGCGAACAAAAGAAGTGATAGAACCTCGCTTGTCTGATCAGTGGTTTTTGAAAATGGAAACACTTGCTAAACCAGCTATTAAAGCGGTTTTAGAAGACCAGTCAATAAATTTATTTCCAAAGAAATTTGAAAACACCTATCGACATTGGATGGAAAATATTCGTGATTGGAATATTTCTAGACAATTATTTTGGGGCCAACAAATACCTGCCTACTACTTTGGAGATGGAAAAGACGATTTTGTAGTATCTGACTCAATTGAAGGAGCTTTAGAATTAGCTATAAGAAAATCCGGAAATAAGGAATTAGAATTAAAGGACTTAGCTCAAGACAAAGATGTATTAGATACCTGGTTTTCATCTTGGTTGTGGCCAATGTCTGTCTTTGATGGTATTAGAAATCCAGAAAATGAGGATATAAAATATTACTACCCAACTAATGATTTAGTAACCGGTCCAGATATTTTGTTTTTCTGGGTTGCACGGATGATTGTAGCAGGCTATGAATTCAAAGATAAAAAGCCATTTACAAATGTATACTTCACTGGGCTTGTTAGAGATAAACAACGTCGTAAAATGAGTAAGTCCTTGGGAAATTCACCAGATGCACTTAAACTTATTGAAGACTTTGGAGCTGATGGTGTTCGTGTTGGTTTATTGTTAAGTTCAGCGGCTGGAAATGATTTAATGTTTGATGAAGCATTATGTCAACAAGGAAAAGCCTTTGGCAATAAAGTTTGGAATGCATTTCGACTTATTCAAGGATGGGAAGTTGCAGATATCCATCAGCCTGACTACGCGGTTACAGCTGTAGATTGGTATCAAGCTAAATTTCAGAAAACATTAGTTGAAATTGAAGATCATTTTAGCAAGTATCGATTAAGTGATGCTTTGATGACTACCTATAAACTGATTTGGGATGATTTTTGTTCTTGGTTATTAGAAATGGTAAAACCTGCCTATGAATCTCCAATTGACAAAAAGACCTATAATGCCATCGTTGCTATTTTAGAATCAAACTTAAAAATATTACACCCTTTTATGCCTTTTTTAACTGAGGAAATTTGGCAGATTCTTGAGAACAGAACGCCGGATCAGGCTTTGATTATTGCCTCGTGGCCAGAAATCAAAACGTATGATCATACTATTTTAGAAGGTTTTGAGTTTGCTGCTGAAGTTGTCTCAGGAATTCGTACCATCAGAAAAGAAAAGAATATTGCTTTTAAAAATCCAATCGATTTATTAGTGCTTAATAATGAATCTCAAATTAAAGGTTTTGATGCTGTTATTTCTAAATTAGGAAATATAACATCCCTAACGTATACCACAGTTTCGATTGATAATTCACTGTCATTTAGAGTTAAGTCTAACGAATATTTTATTCCAGCGAATGATGCCATTGACGTAGAAGCTGAAATATCAAAACTAGAAGAGGAACTTAAATATACAGAAGGATTTTTAAAATCTGTTCGAAAGAAATTATCTAATGAACGTTTTGTTTCTGGAGCGCCAGAGCAAGTTGTCGCTAGTGAAAAGAAAAAAGAATCTGATGCAGTCGCTAAAATAGAGACTCTAAGAGCAAGTCTAATGAATTTAAACTAAAAAGTCACTTTCTATACAGTAGATAGTTGTTAGCGAGGTCGATATACCGTTGTTTGGCCTGATCCTGAGTTATATCTTCAACCTGAAACAGTGCATTAGTTTTAAAGGCGTTAATTATTGCTTTGCTACTGCTCGGTCTGGTATAGTCATTAGTTGATTTCTTGTAATAAGCATATAGTTTTAGTAAAGTATCCGCGGGAAACGGTTCTTTGTGACTGTTGATGCTATCAACAGCTTCTCTAAATTCTATTTCTAATGCCTCAGAATTCATATTACGCTTCAGCAATGATACACTCACCGCCTTTAACTGTTTGGTTTAGTTTAACTTTTATTTTTGTGTCTAAAGGTAAGAATAAATCAACTCTTGAACCAAATTTTATAAATCCGGCGTCCTTTCCTTGTTCAACTTTTCGTCCTTCCTTCGCGTAATTTACAATACGCCGCGCCATAGCACCAGCTATTTGACGGTACAATACTTTTCCGTAAACTTTGTTTTCAACAACTATGGTTGTACGTTCATTTTCAGTACTAGCTTTCGGATGCCAAGCTACTAAATATTTACCAGGGTGGTATTTGCTAAACAGTACAGAGCCACCAATAGGGTATCGTGTTACATGAACGTTTATCGGGGACATGAAAATACTAACTTGAAGGCGTTTTTCTTTGAAATATTCAGTTTCTTCAACTTCTTCAATTACAACAACCTTACCGTCTACTGGCGCGATAACCTGTGCATCATTTCTTCGAGTATAACGTTTGGGGTTTCTAAAAAACTGTAAGATTAAAACTAGGACTACGATTAAAGTAAGTTGAATCAGTTTTAGAAGCCACTGCAATTCAATTATACTATCTAAAACTAAGAAACTTCCTCCTACAAAAAACAGAGTTCCCAAAATTATTTTTTGACCTTCTTTATGAAACATAATTTAATATTCTTAAAAATAAATAAATAAACGGAGCTGCAAATATAGCACTATCTAAACGATCTAACATGCCACCATGACCAGGCATTATTTTCCCACTGTCCTTGACAGACGCTTGTCGTTTGTATTTCGATTCTACCAAGTCACCTAAGGTTCCACATACACTAACTAATACGCTGATAATTAACCAGTTTGTGAAGCTTAATGAAGGCGCTATGTAGGCAATAAAGTAACTGCCTAGTGCCGCAAAAAATACGCCCCCTAAAAAACCTTCTACCGTTTTTTTTGGAGAGATGCTTGAAAATAATTTTTGTTTACCAAAATTTTTACCAACTATATATGCAAAGCTGTCGTTTGTCCATATAAGCATAAATATACCCAGAATAATTTGGGGATTATAGTCTCCAAAGTTAAATGCGATCAAAATTAAAAATACAAATCCACTGCTAATATAAAATGTAGTGTTGATAAATTGATTCGATATAAGGTTAGGTAACTCTCTAGCTGAAAACAAATCTCTAATCAAAAATAAATTTACAAAAATGCCTAGGACGTGAAATATTTGAGATAATTGGTTTACTACCTCTCCGGAGCCTAATAGGCTTTCTCCAAAAGCAAACAGAGCATAAATAACTGTAAATATTAGATATGATATAGAACTTTTCTGTTTTATTAGTCTATTGAATTCAGTTAAACAAACAAGTCCAAAAACATAAAACAATCCAATACAAACAAGCTTATATTGTATGCATGTGATTAATATAAGCACAAACATTATTCCCGATAAAATTCTTTTAGTTAGCTCTTTCAATACTTATGTTATAAGTCTTCTAATAGTAGCAAATATAGGTTTTTTGAACTACTTCCATAACTTAGAAAATTGTTAGTTTCATCGACTTTAAAGTGTTTGATCGTAGTGATATTGGAGGGAATATTTTTTTTGTTTTGAGCCTTTATTCCTTGCAGACCAGCACTGATAGTTTCCACGAATTGGCTTGTGGTAGCAAATACAATGAAATCTTTTGGAAGTTCAGCTAATTTTTTTTCAGCAATTTGGTTGGAGCAAATTAATAAAGAACCATCGCTAGCGATCAAATATTCACATGTAGTAAATAAAAAATCAGCATCCTCGATTTTTGAAGTTATATTAAAATTAAAACTTTTAAATTTTTCTTTTAAGCGCTTGTTGAGGATAAGAGCCGTTTTATCACTCCAGTTGTTTTCTTCAACAATTTTTTCTAGATTACTTTTAACTTCATCAATCGTTTCGCAGTAAAGAAACTTACCACCATTATTGTTGAAATTCATAGTAAATGCTTCATCTACAGGAGCGTTTTCATCGGGAAAGAATTTATGGTGTTCTTCTTTTTCTGACTTGTCTTTTGATTTGTCAGAATTCGAACCAAATATTTTACGAAATACACTCATTGATTATCTTAAATATAAGTGTTGAACTTATATTGATTCAAAGATAAAAAATTTAATAAATTCTTAAGTTTTAAATGAGGCTTATTTTTAGTTTTATTCTTCCTCATCTATTTTCTCATCCGTCAACGTTATTTCTTTCTTAGGCTCAATAGCTTCCTCCTTTTGAAATGGACGTTTACCAAATATAGTTTCCAAATTATCCTTAAAAATAACTTCCTCTTTTAAAAGAACTTCTGCCAGTTCAGTTAGTTTGTCTTTATTATTTTCTAGTAACTCAATAGCTCTTAGGTATTGGGTTTCAATGATTGTAGATATTTCTTTATCAATAAGTTCTGCTGTGCGTTCGCTGTAGGGCTTAGAGAAGCCGTATTCGTTTTCACCTGAAGAATCATAGTAAGTTAAGTTCCCGATTTTATCACTTAGTCCATACACAGTAACCATTGCTCTTGCTTGCTTAGTAACTTTTTCTAAATCACTCAAGGCCCCTGTAGATATTTTATCAAATATTACTTTTTCAGCAGCTCTTCCTCCTAATGCAGCACACATTTCGTCTAACATTTGTTCAGGCCTGACGATCAAGCGTTCTTCAGGAAGGTACCATGCAGCTCCTAAAGATCGCCCTCTTGGTACGATGGTAACTTTTACAAGCGGAGCAGCATGCTCTAGCATCCAACTCACTGTAGCGTGTCCAGCTTCGTGAAAAGCAACGGCTCTTTTTTCACTTGGTGTTATGATTTTGTTTTTCTTTTCAAGACCCCCAACTATTCGATCAACAGCATCTAAGAAATCTTGTTTTTCAACTGATTTCTTATCGCTTCTTGCAGCAATTAAAGCTGCTTCATTACAAACGTTAGCTATGTCCGCTCCTGAAAAACCAGGAGTTTGTTTAGATAGAAAATCAGTATCTAGGTCGTCCGACTTTTTCAAAGGCTTTAAATGTACTTCAAATATCTCTTTTCTTTCTCTTACATCGGGTAAGTCAACATAAATCTGTCGATCAAATCTTCCAGCTCGCATGAGTGCTTTATCCAATACATCTGCACGATTGGTAGCCGCTAAAACAATTACATTTGAGTTGCTTCCAAATCCATCCATCTCAGTTAACAATTGATTAAGAGTGTTCTCTCTTTCATCATTTGATCCTGAAAAATTACTTTTTCCTCTAGCTCTTCCAATAGCATCAATCTCATCAATAAAAATAATAGAAGGTGCTTTTTCTTTGGCTTGTTTAAATAAATCTCTTACTCTAGAGGCTCCAACCCCAACAAACATTTCTACAAAATCTGAACCTGATAAAGAGAAAAAGGGTGCTTTTGCTTCTCCAGCAACTGCTTTAGCCAACAGTGTTTTTCCAGTTCCTGGAGGGCCTACTAACAAAGCACCTTTGGGTATTTTCCCCCCAAGGGCTGTATATTTTTCTGGATGTTTCAGGAAGTCAACAATTTCTTGTATTTCTTCTTTAGCTCCTTCGAGTCCTGCTACATCTTTGAAAGTTGTTTTGGTTTCAAGTTTCTCATCAAACAACTTAGCTTTAGATTTTCCAATGTTAAAAATCTGACCGCCGCCGCCGCCGCCGCCGCCAGACATACGTCGCATTATAAATATCCAAACACCAATTATTAATATGAATGGTATGAGTGAGGACAAAATTTCCCCCCACGCATTAGTTTCTGTTTTGAAATTAAGAGCAGTCTCAAGATTCTCTTCGTTAATAGTATCCTCTAATTGCTTTTGAAATAATTGTACATCTCCAAATTCAAACTGGTAATTTGGTCCTGACGAAGCAGTTGGAAACAATTGTTCCTTCTTGTTTTTTTTATGAATATCTTTTGAACTTGCTTGAGTTGTTAAGTAAACTAAAGCCTCTCTTTTGTTTACAATTTCCACTTTTTTTACATCCCCATCTTTTAGGTATTTAAAAAACTGTGAAGGGGTTGTTGATGTTCCTGAAGAATCTCCAAAACCACCAGAAAAGACATTAAAAGCAAGAATTAGAACAATTGCAGTTCCATATATCCAATAAGCATTTTGCTTAGTATTTTTTGGTTTTTTATCTTTTGACATGCGTTTATTTTTAGTAACTAGTTTCTATTTCTGTAATCTTAGCATCTCCCCAAAGATTCTCGATGTCGTAATACTCGCGAATGTGTTTTTGAAATACATGAACAACAACATGAACATAATCCATTAAAACCCATTCAGCATTTTCACTGCCTTCAACATGCCAAGGTTTGTCCTTTGTGTTTTTGCTTACTTTTTTTTGTATTGAACTTACAATGGCGTTTACTTGTGTGTTGGAAGTTCCGTCACATATAATAAAGTAATCACAAACTGTGTTCTCAATGTCTCTTAAATCTAAAATTGTTATATTTTGACCCTTAACATCCTCAATTCCATTTATAGTGAAAGTGATTATGTCATCAGAACTTGGTGTATTTGTTGTCATAAAATATTTTTGCTTTGCAAATTTATTACTTTTTTGGCTCTAAACGTGTTATATTGTCTTAATTAAATTATAATTTAGATCCTTCATAATCCCTATGCAACTAATCAAACTTAATGCCACAGACTCTACTAACAATTATTTGAAGCAATTGGTTCTTGAGGGTGCATTGGAAGATTTTTGTGTAGTTGCAGCAAATCATCAAACTAATGGTCGTGGTCAAAGAGGATCTGCTTGGGTATCTGAAAAAGGTAAGAACCTAACTTTCAGTATTCTAAAGAAGGGCATAGCGATTAAGCCTAGTGAGCAATTCTTACTCAATATATTGGTTTCATTATCTATTATCAAATCACTTGAAGCTTTCAATGTTCCTAAATTATCTATAAAGTGGCCAAACGACATTTTGTCAGACCATTATAAAATTTCTGGTATATTAATAGAAAACGTTATTAAACACCAGCAAATTGAATACGCTGTTATTGGAATTGGAATTAATGTTAACCAAGTTGTATTTGATGGTTTGCCTAAAGTGACGTCTTTAAAAAGTATTTTACCCATAACAGTCGATAAAGATGAGTTATTGACTAAAATCATTGACAAGCTAAAAATGTACTTTAAGTTTTATTACAAAAATGGAAGTGAATCTTTAAATCTTGAATACGAATCCTATTTGTTTAGAAAGGATAAGCCCTCAACTTTTATGAGCCCTGATAAAAGTACGTTTACAGGAATTATAAGAGGTGTTTCTCCATCAGGTAAGTTAGAACTTCAAATGGAGGACTCGAACAAAGAGTTTGATTTAAAAGAACTAAAGCTTTTATATTAATTACAATGTTTAGGGATGTTTAGAGCTAGGGTTTCAATAAATTTTGATATTGGTCCCTTAATCATCATTGCCATCATTGCATTAAAATCACCATCAAAAGTTAGCTGAACTTCACTTTTGTTTTCTGATGTCGATTCAATTACTGCAGTTAAAGAAAAATCTAGCTTTCCTCCAGCGGCTCCCAACACAATATTTGTGGGACTTTGTACAGCCTTTTTTTTCAACACAATTTCTGGCATTCCGCTTAAGGCAAATAAAAACGTTTCATCATCCATAAGCTCAAACTTGCTAGTGTTTTCTGGCATCAAAGGTTTGAAGTTTTTAACATTTGTCAAAAAGTCAAAAACTATTTGAGCAGATTTATCTACACTTACTTTAGGGGATTCTAGATTCATATTTAAATTTATTTACCGGTCCATTCCGAGGGGTTAGTGTTCCATTTAGACAAAATATCTGCTTCATTTTGATTAATGAAGTTGGTGTCTTGTGCTTGCTCTAAAAGGCTCTCATAATTACTAAGAGTAAAAAGGTTTACGTTGTTAGTTTTGAAATTCTCTTTTGAAATATCAAAGCCATAAGTAAATATGGCTACCATTCCTTTAACATTCACTCCAACTGCTTTTAAAGCATCTACTGCAACTAAGCTACTGTTGCCTGTGCTTATTAGATCCTCTATAACTACTACATTTTGTCCTTTTTCAACAAACCCTTCAATTTGATTTTGACGACCATGTTTTTTTGCTTGAGGCCGCACGTATATGAAAGGAAGCCCAAGGAATTCTGCGACTAAAGCACCAATACCAATCGCACCGGTGGCAACGCCAGCAATAACATCTGGTTTACCGAACTCTTTTTCTAAATTCTTAGCAATTTCTTCTTTTATATAGTTTCTGACTGCTGGGAACGATAAGACCATTCGATTGTCGCAATAGATAGGAGACTTCCATCCGGACGCCCAAGTAAAGGGGTCTCTAGGGTTTAATTTGATGGCATTTATTTGAAGTAAAACTTCAGCAGTTTTTTTGGCTATACTTTTGTTGAAAATCATGTGTCAAAATTACTAAAAAATACTACTTTTACTTTCTATTAATTTGTTTTTAATTAACAATGTATAAAATATTTGTTGGCAATAAACCAATTATCTTAACTACGAAGGTAGAAACGGAAACAAACTTCAAGAATTTCTTGATTGATTCTGTGGATATTAACAAAGTGCTTTCGAAACTTAAAAAAGATAAATACGATGCGGTGCATCTTATTGGCTCTGATAAAGACGAGCTTTTAAAAAAGTTTCTATCTCTATTGCCAAATGTGATTGCAGCAGGAGGGAAGGTTTATAATCCAAATGGAGACATATTGTTTATTTTTAGAAACGGTAAGTGGGACCTCCCAAAGGGAAAGGCGGAATCCAAAGAAACAATTAATCAAACAGCTCTTCGTGAAGTTGAAGAAGAAACCGGAGTTTCTGGTCTTTCTATTACCAAACCTTTAGAAATTACGTATCATATTTTTAAAAGGCTTGACCGATATCAAATAAAAGTTACTTACTGGTTTAAAATGTATTCTGAATTCGACGGAGAATTAATACCTCAAGAAAAAGAAGGTATTACAAAAGTGAAATGGATTCCTGTATCCAAGCTTAAAAAAGTTTTAAGTAACTCTTATGCTAACATAAAACTACTCGTCTAGTACGTATAAAACAGTTATTTCCATAAATATCTTCAAATAAAGTTCCTTTACAGTTGGTATCCCTTTCAATAAGTTTATTTTTGCCCTGCAAAAACTGAAACAAAATGATGGAGTTCATAAGTAAACGATCTAGTAACGTAAAAAATGATGTATTAAGCGGTTTAACCGTTGCTTTGGCGCTAGTGCCTGAGGCAGTAGCTTTTGCTTTTGTAGCAGGAGTGGACCCCTTGGTGGGGCTTTATGCTGCTTTTATGATTGGATTGATTACGTCTATTTTTGGAGGTCGTCCAGGGATGATTAGTGGAGCAACTGGTGCGCTTGCTGTAGTAATGGTAAGTCTGGTTGCAAGAGGGAATGCAATGGGTGTTGAAGGAGATGAATTAGGTCTTTACTACTTATTCATGACAGTTATTTTAATGGGTATTATCCAAGTTTTTGCGGGTCTATTCAAACTGGGTAAATTTGTCCGGTTGATTCCACACCCTGTAATGATGGGCTTTGTTAATGGTTTGGCTATTGTTATTTTCTTATCTCAGTTGAGTATGTTTATGACTCCCGAAAACGGTGAAATGGTTTGGATGCAAGGCGCTTCCTTGTTTACTATGGTTGGACTTGTAGCCTTAACTATGGCAATTATGTTTGGTTTACCACAACTCACAAAAAAACTTCCAGAAGCCTTGGTTGCTATTTTAGTTGTATCTGCGATAGTTATTTTTGGAAATTTAGACGTTGCCACGGTAGGGAGTTTTATTAGAGACGGAGGCGGCGAAGGTCTTAAGGGGGGGTTACCACTTCCTCAGTGGGAAATTTTTGATAAGATTCCATTGAATTTATCAACGCTCAAATTTATTGGACCTTATGCATTGATTCTTGCAGCTATTGGACTTATTGAATCGTTAATGACGCTTAATCTAATTGATGAGCTAACAGAAACTCGTGGAAATTCTAACAGAGAATGCATGGCACAAGGCGGTGCAAATATTATTACTGGATTGTTTGGAGGTATGGGAGGATGCGCAATGATTGGACAGTCTATTATTAACATCAAAGGCGGCGGTAGAGGTCGTTTGTCAGGAATAGTGGCTGCTCTAGCGTTGTTAGCATTTATCTTATTTGCTTCAGGACTTATAGAACAAGTGCCAATTGCAGCTCTTGTTGGCGTTATGTTTATGGTTGTATTTGGCACTTTTGCATGGTCAAGTTTTAGAATCATTAATAAAATACCAAGAACTGATGTATTTGTATTGATTCTTGTATCTTCAATGACTGTATTTTTTGATTTAGCAATTGCTGTAATTTCTGGGGTTATTGTTAGTGCACTGGTGTTTTCTTGGGAGAATGCGAAACGTATTCGTGCACGAAAACGCACCAAAGAAGATGGTACTAAAGTTTATGAAATATGGGGTCCATTGTTTTTTGGAAGTATTACGGCTTTTAATGATAAGTTTGACGTAAAAAATGATCCCGAGTCAGTAGAAATTGATTTCATAGAATCCCGAATAAGCGATCATTCTGCGATTGAGTCAATTTTTAATCTAGTAACAAAGTATAAAGAAGAGGGTAAAAAAATTCATTTAAAACATCTAAGTGAAGATTGTAAGATTTTATTACACAAATCAAGCCCAATTTTTCAAGAGGTTATATTAGATGCAATTGATGACCCTCGTTATCATTTAGCCGAAAATCCAGAAACGTTTTCAAAAGGGCTGGCAGACTATAAATTGTAGGTTTTATACTCGAACTGAATTCGGAACTAATTTTTTGTAGTCTCCTTCAAAGCGAATAATTTCTCTTACAATAGAAGATGAAATGAAAGAAGTCTGAGCAGACGTTAACAGAAAGACCGTTTCTAGTGTAGATAAGTGCCGGTTGGTATGGGCAATAGCTTTTTCAAATTCAAAATCGGCAGGATTTCTTAAACCTCTCAAGATAAAGTCAACCCCAATCTCTTTACAGAACTCAATTGTCAAGCCACTGTAACTCATGACTCTTACTTTTGGATTGTCCTTAAACGCTCTTTCAATAAATGCTATGCGTTCATCAAGTGAAAACATATAATCTTTCGAAGAGTTTTCGCCAATCGCTATAATAACTTCGTCAAATAGGGTGACCCCCCTATTAATGATGTCAACATGCCCAAGTGTTATAGGGTCAAAGGATCCTGGAAAAATTGCTTTTTTCATAAGGTAAAGTTAGTGATTTTTCTGAAGAGCCTCTTGGATCGCGTTATGAAACAAGTCTGACAATGAGATTCCAGCTTTTAAAGCTTGTTGTGGTAAGATACTTTCTTTAGTAAAACCAGGGATTGTATTTACCTCTAAAAGGTATGGTTTACCATCTTTAAAAATAAATTCACTTCTAGAAAAACCATCTATTTTCAAAATTTCATAAATATTTTTAGCAACCTCTCTTACTTCAGAAGCTTGTGTTTCACTTATGCGTGCGGGGGTGATTTCTTGAGATTTCCCTAAATATTTAGCTTCATAATCAAAAAAATCATTGTCTGTAACAATTTCTGTAATTGGAAGAACAGTGATCTCTCCTTTGTAGCGGATAACCCCTACAGAAACCTCGGTGCCATCTAAGAACGATTCTATAATAAGTTCATCGTCTTCTTTTAGTGCTGTTTCAATAGCCTTTGGAAGCTCGTCTTTTGAATAAACTTTAGTAACACCAAAACTACTACCAGCCTTATTGGCTTTTACAAAACACGGAAATCCAACAGCCGCTTCAATTGCTACAGAATCTATAACATCTCCAGCATTTAAAAAATAAGCATTTGCACTGACGATGCCGTAAGGTTTTAAAGCACTTAAGCAGTCTCTTTTATTAAAGGTAAGCGCTGCTTGATACATGTTGCAGCTGGTATGAGGTAATGATAATAATTTGAAGTAGGCTTGCATGGTTCCGTCTTCTCCTGGAGCGCCGTGAATCGCATTAAAAATACAGTCAAATTTAATTTTAATGCCATCCAAGCTAATAGTGAAATCTGATTTATCTACAGGAAATTCTTCTAAGTCTTTATTTACATAGACCCATTTATCTTTAAAGATGTGGATACTATAGGAGTTATAAAGTTCTGTGGGTAAACTTTCATGTACAACACTTCCACTTTTTAAAGAAATGAGATATTCACTCGAATACCCGCCCATTATGATGGCTATGTTTTTTTTCATGTGCACTATATATACAGTAAAAATATTACTTTTATATTAAATCAAATTCATTTTGATCTAAATTAATTTACTATAAACTAAACAAGCTAAAGATTTTAAGGACAGAATTATTTGTTTAGCTTTGTTGTTTTATTACAAACACCCATGAATTTCATTAGATTCGTATTCAGCAAATCACTTATTAAGCAATTAATTTATGCATTAGTTGTTCTAATTATTTTCGGGTTTTTAACCTTAAAGTGGCTTAAAACGTACACTAACCACGGATTATTTGTATCCGTGCCTAGTCTTACCGGAAAATCTTATCAAGTTGCTAAGACACTTCTTCAAGAAAATGACCTTAGAAGTGAAGTCCAAGATTCATCAAATTTCAACCCAAGATATCCAAAAGGGGCCGTTATTGAACAAGACCCGCTTGCTGGAAGTCAGGTGAAGGAGGATCGAAAAATATATTTAATTCTAAATCCTTCGGGTTACCGGTCTTTTGCGGTTCCCGATGTAATCAGACGCACCTTTCGTCAAACTAAGCCAACCTTAGAAGCATTAGGCTTTCAAATAGGGTCTTTAACTTACAAAAACGATCTTGGTAAAGATGTAGTTTTAGAATTACGGTATAAAGGCCAAATCATTGAAGCAGGTACGATGCTTCCAAAAACTTCGACACTCGACCTAGTTTTAGGGAACGGCATTCGAAAGTAACAACAAACAATGGAACAATCAAACGAATTTTTAGAGACTTCAAGTGAACTGCATGAACACCATGCTTTTACAGTTGAAAAAGGGCAGCAGCCGTTGAGAATAGACAAGTATCTGATGAATTTTGTTGAAAATGCAACACGTAATAAAATACAGGCAGCTGCCAAAGGCGGTAGTATTTTAGTTAATGATGTCGCTGTCAAGTCAAATTATAAGGTTAAACCTTTTGATAAGATTCGAGTTTTATTTGAGCATCCTCCCTATGAAAATTTATTAGTCCCAGAAGATATAGCAATTGATGTTGTTTATGAAGATGACGATTTACTGGTCGTAAATAAAGCACCTGGAATGGTAGTTCACCCCGGACATGGAAATTATTCAGGAACCTTGATTAATGCCCTAACATTTCATTTTGAAAATCTCCCTAATAACAGTAGTAACCGCCCTGGATTAGTACATCGAATTGATAAAGATACTAGCGGCTTGTTGGTTGTAGCCAAAACAGAACTTGCAATGGCTCATTTATCTGCGCAATTTAAAGCCAAAACTAGTGAGCGTGAATACGTAGCACTGGTATGGGGAAATATGGATTCAGATGAAGGCACTATCAAAGGGAATATTGGTCGTCACCCAAAAAACAGATTACAAAATACAGTCTATTTAGAGGACGAAGCTGAGAAAGGAAAGCCTGCAGTTACTCATTATAAAGTACTTCAGCGATTAGGATATGTTACCTTAGTTACATGTCGTTTAGAGACCGGTCGCACGCATCAAATAAGGGTTCATATGAAGCATATCGGGCATACACTTTTTAACGACGAACGATATGGAGGTGAACGCATTTTAAAAGGAACTACGTTTACTAAATACAAGCAGTTTGTGGATAACTGTTTTAAAACCTTGCCACGTCAAGCTTTGCATGCCAAAACCTTAGGCTTTGTGCATCCAACCACAAACGAAATGATGTCTTTCACTACAGAAATCCCACAAGATATGCAGACCTGTATTGAGAAATGGCAAACGTATTCTAATCATTTAGTCGAAGACTAATTTTTTTAGTCGATTACTTTGACTGTTACAGCTTACTTGTTAACTTTGAGCTATAATTGTATTCTATGAAACTAGTCATATCACCAGCAAAATCATTAAACTATGAGAGTGAATTACCGACCTCTTTTAGTACAGAGTGTTCCTTTTTAAGCGAAGCTCAGCAGTTAAATACATTATTAAAAAAGAAATCAGCCAAAGACCTCTCTGATCTTATGCATATTTCTCCTAATTTGGGTCAACTCAATTACGATCGGAACCAGCTTTGGAGCCTTCCTTTTACTTCCAAAAATGCGCGACCTGCTATATATGCCTTTAGTGGAGATGTATATCGCGGTTTAGATGCTTATTCAATTCAAGAATCAAAATTAGATTCGCTACAAAATACTGTTCGTATTCTTTCAGGGTTATACGGGCTTTTAAAACCTATGGATTTACTGCAACCCTATCGTTTAGAAATGGGTACCAAGTTCCCAGTAGATGCTTCTAAGAACTTGTATGAATTTTGGCGTCAAAAGATAACGACAGCTCTAAATGATGATTTAAAAGAAGGAGAATTGTTTGTTAACTTAGCCAGTCAAGAGTATTTTAAGGCCATAGATATTAAGACTCTTAAAGTGCCGGTAGTTCATATCGATTTTAAAGAATTCAAAAATGACCAATACAAAACCATCGCTATTTTTGCAAAACTAGCACGAGGTTATATGACTCGTTTTATTATTGAAAACGCAATAGAAACAATTGAAGGCTTGAAATCCTTTGCTATAGAGGGCTATGGGTATGATGCTAATTTGTCTACGGACACTAAATTGGTGTTTACGCGTTAAATTAGTTAAAATAAGACGTACCTTTGTGCCATCGTTCAGAATGACCTATCGTATTGTATACTGTCATTTTCAAAACATAAAATATGACATTTCAATCTTTAGGACTTATAGAAGCCCTACTTAAAGCCGTCCGTTTACAGGGCTACGAAACACCTTCTCCTATACAACAAAAAGCAATTCCTCCGATCCTAGAAGGGTTAGATGTGCTAGCTTCCGCTCAAACAGGAACTGGAAAAACAGCAGGGTTTACACTGCCAATGTTGCAAATATTATCTAAAAACCCTGTGCCACATCGTCGTCCTGTACGTGCGTTAGTTTTAACGCCAACCAGAGAGTTAGCAGATCAGGTATACACAAATGTAAAGCACTATAGTAAGTTTTTAGACCTTCGTGCTGCCGTTATATTTGGTGGTGTGAATCAAAATCCACAAATTAAACACCTCCGAAATGGGGTTGATATTTTGGTGGCGACTCCAGGACGATTACTCGATTTGGAAAATCAAGGCCATTTGTCGTTATCAAAAGTAGAAATTTTTGTACTTGATGAAGCAGACCGAATGTTGGATATGGGTTTTAAACGTGATATTGATAAAATTAGAGGATTGATTCCATCTAAACGTCAAAACTTAATGTTTTCGGCTACGTTTTCTAGAGAAATCAAAAGCTTGGCGCAAACTATTTTACGTAGTCCTACACTTGTAGAAGCGACACCAGAAAACACAACGGTTGAAGCGATAGCTCAACAGGTGTACAGAGTCGCTAAAGAGAAAAAAACAAACCTTCTTATCAAATTGATCCAAGATGGAAATTGGCAACAAGTATTGGTGTTTACACGCACCAAACACGGCGCAAATAACCTTTGTAAAAAACTAGAAAGTGCACGTATTTCTGCGATGGCTATTCATGGTAACAAAAGTCAGGGTGCACGAACCAAAGCCTTGGCAGGATTTAAAAATAAAGACATTAGAGTACTAGTAGCCACTGATATAGCCGCTCGTGGACTAGATATCCCATTATTGCCGCATGTAGTCAATTATGAGCTACCAAATATTCCTGAAGATTATGTACACCGTATTGGTCGTACAGGTAGAGCCGGAGCCAACGGAGTAGCCTTGTCATTAGTTTGTGCAGAAGAAACCTCCTATTTAACGTCTATTGAAAAACTAACTAAGCAACGTTTTAAGAAAGAAATTGTAGAAGGTTTTGAGCCTGATCCAAATGCATCTACCGTACCGCCAAAACAGGGTGGTGGTCGTCAACAACGTGGTGGTGGCCGTCCAAGCAACAACCGTCAGGGATCTGCTAGTGGAGGCAGCCGATCTAATAATAATCGTCGCCGCTAATATTTATGGAAACCCAACCTAATAATCCTTTACATGGCGTGAAATTGGAGCAAATACTCGTTGCTCTCGAAGCCCATTATGGCTGGGAAGTGATGGGTCAAAAAATAAATATACGTTGTTTTACCGATGGCCCAACCCTAAAATCCAGTCTTAAGTTTCTCAGACGTACGCCTTGGGCGCGTACCAAAGTTGAAAATCTCTACTTGAGGTGGTTGAAGACGCAGTAGGGAATTTATAAGTAAATATCGTTGCGTTTCACAACCATTTTTTGTTATAAAACGCTACTAACTCTACAATTTTATTTCTTTAAAATCTTTTCTTTATTAGGTCACTTATTGGGAGGTGAAATAGATAAATCTAACTTCATCCTCTTATTTCCGGGCTCGTTTTTCACAGGTTTTACAGAGTTCCGAGATCCCCTTTTGTTCCCAAGATTCTTTCACGCTGCCGTTCGAAATACTTTCACGGCCTTTAATGTGTTGGCACTCTTCATTAATATGGTATTTGTTGCCAGCTTTTGTCCAGAACACGGCATCAGAATTGTTGTTGATTGTTTTTAGGGCGCGGGTTTGTTCATTGATTTCTTGGGTGTATTGTTCAATCGAAGGCGGGTTCAAATCTATGCCCGTTGCGCCTGCAATTAAAAGAGCTATAATGGCGACAGTTCCAGCAATTCCTTTAGATTTTTTATCCATTTTTTTATTCGTAAATATGAAAATAACTAACGGTAAAAATGCCAAGACGCCCAAAATAGCGCCCAATTGATTTTGAATAAAAAACTTGATTTTATCTTTTTTTGATGCAGGGTCTAATCGATTTGCTTTTTTCCAGAGAATACTTCCTGTAATGGCGAGGGCGAGGATAAGGCCAATGGCCACGAGAAGCCATGTCAATTGGTCTTTGTGGAGTAATTTTAAGATGGTCACCACTTGCCCTGTCATAGCAAGGAACCAGGCTATAATTGCGATGCCGCGATATTTTTTGGCTTTTGATTTACTCTCTGGACTTGCTTTGAATAGGTTGGTGTTTGTCATTGCGTTTTTTTCAGTTGGGTCTCACATAAGTTTTTTAGTCTTAATTAGATTTAACGATTGCCTGTATAACCTAGTTAGAAATACAAAATTTAAGTATACACAATCTAGACCAATTAATGGCTTTATTTATTTAAAGTAAAAGGAATACGCTACTCAAGGCTTATTGGTTATGAAGAATCAGATTTGGGTTCTAAGTCTGTTATAAACTTACATAAAAAGTAGTTAATTTCATCAGTCCCTTTGTAATTTTTTAAGTTTCATGTGAAATAATTGTTAAACCTTTTACTTATAATAGTAATACTATTATATTTGCAATTAATATTATGGATAAACTACCTTTACATATCTCAATTAGTTCGGATCTTTATACAAAGAATCCAGAATCCTCTGTGCTAGGTCAAAAAATTGTATCCAAAAGTATTGAAATGATTGATGCCTTAGGTTTCGAAGATTTTACATTCAAAAAGCTAGGTGTAGAGATTGGATCTAATGAAAGTTCGGTCTATCGTTATTTTGAAAGCAAGCATGCACTATTAGTTTATTTGATCAATTGGTATTGGAGTTGGATTGAATATAAATTAGTTTTCTCTACCTTAAATGTGCCGTCGGCTAATGAACGTTTAACGAAGGCTATTTTTATAGTGACTGCTGAGGTTACTGAAGACAATGCTTTTTCTTATATCAATGAAGTGCTGTTAAATAAAATTATTGTTTCAGAGTCTTCTAAAGCTTACCATACTAAGGCAATTGATGACGAAAATAAAAAAGGCTATTACAAAACATACAAGCGCGTTGTACAGCGGATTAGTGATCTTGTCTTGGAACTTAATCCATCATATGAATTCCCCCATATGTTAATCTCAACCGTTATTGAAGGGGCTCATCATCAACGCTATTTCTCAAAACACCTCCCTTCATTAACAGATTTTGAAGAAGGGAAAAATAATATTGTTCGTTTTTACGAAAACTTAGTATTTAAGGCACTTGCTAAAAAATGAAAAATATATCTCAAATTTTAGCGTCAGGGTTTAGAGCATTCATTTTTGTATTGGTGTTTTGTTCTATTGTTTTACAACCTGTTGTAGAATCAATGTCGATTATAGATCCACAGGCTTTTTCATGGCTTGATTACGATCATGAAAATGATTCAAGTGAAAAAGAAAGCCAAGAACTCGAGGATGCAAAAGAAAAAAAGGTACAGTTAAGGCTTACATTACTAGAATTAGGTACTTTTGTTTTTACTCAGACAGTTTCTAATTACCGATTGAGTTATTTGAAAAATGATGTAACCATCGACTTACATGATCCACCCCCTGAAGTAATTTAATTATTTCAAATCTCATTTTGAAGACACTTTTAATCTATATATGTGTCGTTTAAAATTACAATCAATTATTTAAAATTAAAAAACATGTAACCGCCTTATTTATGAAGTGGTGCACGATCATTATTATTATACTATGAATAGCTCAAATCCATTTAAAAATTTAAAATCAGACCTTCCTGCGAGTATCGTAGTATTTTTTGTTGCACTCCCCTTATGCTTGGGGATTGCGTTAGCGAGTGGCGCGCCTCTTTTTTCGGGTCTAATTGCTGGTATCGTTGGAGGTGTTGTCGTTGGAGCCATAAGTGGGTCTAGCGTTGGTGTCAGCGGGCCTGCAGCTGGACTAGCAGCCATTGTTTTAACAGCTATTGGAACTCTTGGTAGCTTCGAAAACTTTTTGTTAGCTGTAGTACTGGGTGGGGCAATTCAGTTTCTGTTTGGTATTCTTAGGGCTGGTGTGATTGGATATTACTTTCCATCTTCTGTAATTAAGGGTATGTTAACAGGAATCGGAATTATAATCATCCTGAAGCAGATCCCACATTTCTTTGGATATAATTCTAACCCAGAAGGTGATTTTGCTTTTTTCAAAGTCGGAGGCGAAAATACCTTTTCAGAAATAATTAATACTATTAACTTTATTAGTCCAGGCGCAACTATAGTTGCCTTGTTAGCTTTGGCAATTTTATTGTTGTGGAGTGAGGTATTAACTAAAAAGGAAAAAATATTCCAATTGATTCAGGGGCCTTTAGTAGCTGTAGTTGTTGGAATCATTTACTTTGTTAGTACGAATGGGAGTACTCAATGGGGTATTTCATCTAATTTACTTGTTAGTGTTCCGGTACCTAAAGACGCAGCTTCCTTTTTGGCTCAGTTTAGCTTCCCTAATTTCGGAGCTATTACAAATCCACAGGTTTGGGTCACGGCCTTTACTATCGCTTTAGTGGCGAGTTTAGAAACCTTACTTTGTGTTGAAGCAACAGACAAAATAGATCCATTAAAACGTGTAACTCCCACCAATAAGGAATTGTTAGCACAAGGAATTGGTAATGTTTTATCAGGTCTAATAGGAGGTCTGCCTGTAACACAGGTTATAGTTCGTAGTTCTGCCAATATACAATCGGGTGGGAAAACAAAAATGGCAGCAATTATTCATGGTTTTTTATTGTTAATTTCTGTGATTTTAATTCCAAACTTGTTAAATAAAATACCTCTGTCAGTATTGGCATCAGTATTGTTTATTGTTGGATATAAGTTAGCAAAACCTGCATTATTTTTGAATATGTATCGATTAGGTTGGAAGCAGTTTACCCCTTTCGTGGTAACTGTTTTAGGTATTGTTTTCACCGATCTATTGATAGGTATTGCCCTAGGTCTTTCTGTTGGAATTGTAGTGATATTGATTAAAAGTTTTCAAAATTCACATTTTTTACATATTGAAGATCATAGTAATGGAGTTCACAAAATAAAAATGACTTTAGCAGAGGAAGTAACTTTTTTTAATAAAGGTGCTATTCTTAAAGAATTAGATCTTTTGCCTCACAATAGTTGTTTAGAACTTGACGTAACCAAAACCCGATATCTTGATAATGATATCATTGAAATTTTAGAAGATTTTTCTGAAAAAGCACAACGGAAACAAATTGACATTAAATTAATTTCTGTTAGAGGGGTTGTAAAGAATCCAGATAGTTTTATACAGTTTTTTCAATTAAGACCTCAAACAGTTTAGTATATTGACAATAAAATTTAATACATAAAATTATGAAAGCACACACAAAAGAAACACAAGCAGCAATGACCCCAGAATTGTCATTACAAGCTTTAAAAGATGGAAATCAAAGATTTATAAATGCAACTCAAGTTGTGAGAGACTTAAACGCACAAGTAGATGCTACAAGTAATGGTCAATATCCCTTTGCAACTGTTTTACATTGTATAGATTCACGTGTCTCTGCAGAGCATGTTTTTGACCAAGGTATTGGAGATTTATTTAGTATTCGTATTGCTGGTAATTTTGTAAATGAAGATATTTTAGGGAGTATGGAATTTGCCTGTAAACTAGCAGGGACAAAAGTATTAGTGGTTCTTGGCCACACTGCTTGTGGTGCAGTTAAAGGTGCTTGTGACCATGCAAGAATGGGTAATTTAACAGCCCTTATTAATAAAATTGAGCCTGCAGTTGATGCGGTAGAGCTTCCTGAAAATGAAAGTATGAGAAACTCATCTAATATTGATTTCGTAAACTCTGTAGCTTCTAAAAATGTTGAAATGACTTTAAATGACATTCGTAACAAAAGTGAAATTCTTAAAGAAATGGAAGTAAATGGAGATTTAATAATAATTGGTGGGATGTATAACATCGCTAACGGTAAGGTGACTTTTTATGCTTAAAAAATCTAAATTTTTAATGGCAGCATTAACTTGTGTGTTAATGCTGCCTACTTCTAGTATTTCACAAGAAAGTGACTTTGGTAACTGGCTTATTTATATTGGCAATAAAAAACTGAATAGCAAATGGAACATTCATAATGAAGTTCAATATAGAAATTATGATGCAGTTGGAGATCTAGAACAGCTGTTACTTAGGACTGGTGTTGGTTATAATTTATCCGAAAACAATCACAATTTACTTTTGGGTTATGGGTATATTTTGTCAGAGAATTACAGCCCAGAAAGTGAGAGTCTAGATAAAATATCTGTAAATGAACACCGGATTTTTCAGCAATTTACCTCTAAGGATCGCATAGGAATTGTTTCACTAACCCATCGTTATCGTTTTGAACAACGCTTTATTGATGAAGATTTTAAAATGCGTCTGCGATATTTTTTAGCCGCTAAGATTCCTTTAGTCAAAGCAGATGACGGTTATTCTAAATTTTATCTTTCTGCCTATAATGAAGTTTTCTTAAATACGAAGAGTGCTGTTTTTGATCGTAATCGTGTATATGGTGGACTAGGGTATCAATTAAACAAACGGATTCGAATGGAAGCTGGTTATATGAATCAGCTGTTTGAGACTTCTAGCCGTGATCAGTTTAATTTTATAACGTTTATAACTTTTTAGATTTAATTAGTAATAGTCACAAGATTATATTTTTTTAGTACTTCATCAAAAGCTTCATTATTTATTGGTTTTATCATATAATCATCAAATCCACTTGTTGTTATTTTTCTAATATCCTCTTCAGATGAGGATGCTGTTTGTGCTACAATAATTAAATTTGGTCGTATTTTTTTAATCATTTTCATTGCCTTATAGCCATCAATTAGTGGCATTTTCAGATCCATAAAAACAATATTAATTTTAGAATTTATTTCACATTGTTTAATCGCTTCTTTCCCGTTTTTTGCATGGATAATTTCACAGTTTACTTTAAACACTTCCTTGAGTAAAATCTCAAGGTATAAGTAGTTAACTTCTTCATCATCCGCAATTAATATGCTTTGAGCAGACTCTTTTTTTATTTCTGAACTTTTGATAAGCTTCTTACTTTTACTAGTTTTTAAAGGTTTGTATGGGATATCGACAAAGAAAGTAGTCCCTTTTCCTTTTTTAGATTTTACAGAAATTTCACCCCTTAGTAACTTCGTATTTTCTTTAGCTATTGATAAGCCCAATCCCAATCCGCTAACGTTGTTTGACATTTCATTGTTTTCTTTTGAAAATCGTTCAAAGATACTTTCTTGTTTTTGAATTGCAATTCCAACGCCAGTATCTTCAACATAAATTCTTAAATTCTCTTCATCTAGTAAATACCCAAATTCTATATAACCATCACTAGTGAATTTTAAAGCATTGTCAATTAAATTACTTATGATTTTGTTAAGTTTACTTCTGTCAGAAAAGATGGTACTTGCTTCATCAGACAACCCTCTTTTTAAATACAAGGGGGTTTTATTTTCTTTTGCCCTTAGGTCAAAAACCGTAAACAAATCAAAAAGCATCTCATTAAAACAAAAGGGCTGTTCTGAAGCGACTAATTGTTTGGTCTCCAAGCTAGATATTTCTATGAGGTCATCAACAATTCTTAGTAATTGATGTCCACTATTTTGAATAATACGGATGTATTGCTTCCTCTTTTCTATAGTCAAATCATGGTTATTTAAGAAGCCAGAAAACCCTATAATTCCGTTCATTGGTGTTCTTATTTCATGAGATAGATTGCTAATAAATTCAGATTTTAGTCTGTTTTTTTCTTCTGCTTTATTTTTGTCATTTAGGATCTCTAGTTGTTGGTTGTTTTGGTCTGTGACATCAGAAAAAACAATCGCTAGTTTATTGCTATCTATTTTCCACGCAGAAATTTCATATTTTATGTTTTCAGGAGAATTTAATATTATTCCAGAGACCGAGATATTTGTTTTTAAAATTTCAGAATAACAAATTAGCCATTCATCTGGTATTTCTCCAATAACTTCTCTATAGCGTTTATTAATCAATTGACTTTTAGAGAGATTAGTAAATAGCATAAATTTCTTATTTATCTCTCTAAAATAATAGTCTATGGCTTTCCCGGATTCATCATAAATTAATTCAATTATTTTAAACATTTTAGGGATATTATAAATCAAAGCATTAAAATCGTTTTTTGATTCATTTAATCCTTTAATGTTACCCTTCAAGCTTTTAATTTGTTTTTCTAAGGCTTTGTAGTTTGGTTTTTGCATGGATTCTAATTGATCATTTTCATCTACTTCTTTTCTTATTTTGGCATATAATTAATTAACATTCAGATGTTTAATTAGTGTAATATAGTATTTAATGCTGTATTGCTTACTATTTTTCATTTAATTTGCTAATCATTTTTTTAAGTTTTACTTATTAAAAAAATTAAATACTTGTCGTTTTTTTTTGTATCGTGTGTAAATAATTATTCAACTATTCATTTAAATTAAAGTAATTATCAAAAAAAAACACTTGCTTAATTGCAAGTGTTTTTTTGTAAATATAAAGTATGTTTTAAATAATTATAATTTTGCAGATTTAACTGTTTTTATGATACGTCCTGCAATTTTGTAAGGATCTCCATTAGATGCGGGTCTACGGTCTTCTAACCAGCCTTTCCAGCCTTTTTCTACAGCAATAATTGGAATTCGAATTGAAGCCCCTCTATCTGAAACTCCCCATGAGAAATCCGTGATTGCAGCAGTCTCATGTAGTCCGGTTAAACGTTGGTCGTTAAATTCTCCATAAACTTCAATATGTTCTTTTACAACTGGTCTGAACGCTTCACAAATTTTAGCATAAACGTCTTTGTCTCCACAAGTTCTTAAGATTGTGTTTGAGAAGTTAGCATGCATTCCTGATCCATTCCAGTCCATCTCTTTTCCAAGTGGTTTTGGGTGGTAGTCAATATAGTAGCCATATTTTTCTGTAAGTCTGTCTAACAGGTAACGAGCAATCCAAATTTCATCTCCAGCTTGTTTAGCTCCTTTAGCAAACAATTGGAATTCCCATTGTCCAGATGCAACTTCTTGATTTATTCCTTCAAAATTTAATCCAGCATCAATACATAAATCAGCATGTTCTTCAACTAAATTTCTTCCGTGTGTATTTAATCCACCAACTGAACAGTAGTACATGCCTTGTGGAGCAGGATACCCGCCAATTGGGAAACCTAGAGGTAATTGCGTTTTGGTATCCATGATGAAATACTCTTGCTCAAAACCAAACCAGAAATCATTATCATTATCATCAATTGTAGCACGTCCATTTGAAACGTGAGCCGTTCCGTCTGCATTCAATACTTCAGTCATCACTAAGTAACCATTGATTCTTGCAGGATCTGGATAGATTGCAACAGGCTTTAGTAAGCAATCTGAAGAACCTCCCGAAGCTTGTCTCGTAGAGGAACCATCAAAAGACCAGTTCTCTAATTCTTCAATTGTACCTTGAAAGTTTTCGTGTTCTTCAACTTTTGTTTTACTTCTCATATTCTGAGTTGGATGATATCCATCTAACCAGATATATTCTAATTTAATTTTTGCCATAATTTTTTGTAATAATTGATTTAATGTTCACAAATATAAATATTATGATAGTTACTCTTTTTTTTTAGGGGTTAAATTATTAACATTGATAAGTTTTTATTGAATACCCTATCTTTTTAGGGGTTTATATGTTTTATTCATATTTAAAGCATGAATAAATTTTAAATTTGTTAATAAATATTTAGTCAAAAGCTTATTTTTAGTGTGATTATTATACTTTTGCAACTATAATTTCACTTAAATCCATCCTATGTCTACACTTAGATTTCATGCACTTAAGCAGTCCTTAGATCGGCTTCCAATACCAGTTACTGGGGAAGCAAAACAATCTGAAATATTCGGAGCTAATGTTTTTGGGTTCAAAATGATGCGTCAATTTTTAACTAAAGAAGCCTTTAATAGTCTCATGCGAGCTATTGATAAGGGGGATAAGATTAACCGCTCTATAGCCGATCAAATTGCATCCTCAATGAAAGATTGGGCAATGGCTAAAGGAGTTACTCATTATACGCACTGGTTTCAACCATTGACTGGCGCTACAGCCGAAAAACATGATGCCTTTTTTGAAACAGTAGGCAATGGTGAAGCTTTAGAACGTTTTGAAGGTAATCAATTGGTTCAGCAAGAGCCCGATGCTTCTTCGTTTCCAAATGGAGGCATTCGAAATACATTTGAGGCCAGAGGGTATACCGCTTGGGATCCAACATCTCCAGCCTTTATATTTGGTACAACTTTGTGTATTCCTACAGTTTTTGTAGCTTATACAGGAGAAGCTTTAGATTATAAAACTCCGCTTTTACGAGCTCTTAATTCTGTTGATCACGCGGCAACTGATGTATCTCGTTATTTTGATAAAACGGTGAAAAAAGTAACAGCTTCTCTAGGTTGGGAACAAGAATACTTCTTAATTGACAAAGCATTGGTAGCCTCAAGACCTGATATTGAAATGTCAGGGCGTACGCTGTTGGGACATAGTTCAGCGAAAGATCAGCAACTAGACGACCATTATTTTGGTACCATCCCTGCTCGGGCTTTAAATTTTATGCGTGAGCTTGAGACGGAGTCTATGTTACTTGGGATACCTGTAAAAACACGACATAATGAAGTGGCTCCTAATCAGTTTGAGCTAGCCCCAATATATGAAGAGGCTAACTTGGCAGTAGACCATAATTCATTGGTTATGGACGTGATGCAAAAAGTAGCACACCGCCATAATTTTAAAGTCTTATTTCACGAAAAACCCTTTGCAGGAGTAAATGGGTCTGGCAAACATAACAACTGGAGCTTAAGCACTGATACAGGCGTAAACTTACTGGCGCCAGGTAAAACGCCAATGAGTAACTTACAGTTTTTAACATTTTTTATAAATACCATTAAAGCGGTACACGATAATGAAGAGTTGCTACGTGCTTGCATAGCTTCTGCGACCAACGATCACCGTTTAGGTGCAAACGAAGCGCCCCCAGCAATTATGTCTGTGTTTATTGGCGCCCAATTAACAAAAGTACTTCACGAGCTTGAAGGCGTTACTAAAGGCAAGCTGTCTCCGGAAGAAAAAACAGATTTAAAATTAAATGTTGTAGGAAAAATCCCAGAAATACTATTGGATAATACCGATCGAAATAGAACATCTCCATTTGCTTTTACAGGAAATAAATTTGAGTTTCGCGCCGTTGGTTCTACTGCTAATTGTGCCAACCCAATGACTGTCCTTAACTCTATTGTTGCCCGTCAGTTAATTGATTTTAAGTCAGAGGTAGATACTTTAATTTCCAAGAAAGACTTGAAAAAGGATGAAGCTATTTTTAATGTCCTAAGAGAATATATTAAAACTTCAAGAAATATACTTTTTGAAGGAAATGGATATGGTGGTGAGTGGGAAAAAGAAGCTGCCAAAAGAGGTTTGAGTAATAATAAAAATACGCCTGATGCGCTAAAAGTTAAGATTGATCCTAAAACTATAGCTCTTTATGAGAGCTTAAATGTGATGAATAAGGTAGAGATTGAAGCACGTTATGATATTGAAATTGAAGAATATGTACATATCATACAAATTGAAGGCAGAAGTTTAGGGGATATTGCTCGAAACCATGTCATTCCGACAGCTGTTAAGTATCAAAATATTTTGATTGATAATGTCAAAGGATTGAAGGATATTTTTGGAAAAGACTTTAAACAATATGCTAGTGAGCAATTACTGCTAATTGCCGAGATATCTAAGCGAATTGAGGCTATTAACTCTGGGGTAACTAAAATGATCAATGAACGTAAAAAGGCCAATTCAATCGATAATACAACTAAAAAGGCTGAAATTTACTGTTCAAAAGTAAAACCACTTTTTGATGATATTCGTTATCATTGCGATAAGCTAGAATTATTAATTGACGATGAGTTATGGCCACTGGCTAAGTATCGTGAATTATTATTTACTAAATAAAATTAAAAAAAGCCCAATTTGTATAATTGGGCTTTTTTTAATTCAAATAATTTAAATACTTTATTACTTTTGCATTACAAATAATTTTTATGGGGAACGAGATAAGTAAACGCTATGCACAAAGAGGTGTTTCAGCATCCAAAGAAGATGTACATAAAGCAATCAAAAATATAGATAAAGGATTGTTCCCGAAAGCCTTTTGTAAAATTGTACCTGATCACCTGACCAATGATGAGGATTATTGCCTGATTATGCATGCTGACGGCGCTGGGACTAAAAGTTCCTTAGCGTATATGTATTGGAAGGAAACTGGAGATATTTCAGTTTGGAAAGGAATAGCACAAGACGCATTAATAATGAACATAGATGATTTACTATGTATTGGAGCTACTGATCATATTCTATTATCATCAACCATTGGTCGTAACAAAAATGTCATTCCAGGTGCTGTTATTTCCGCTATTATAAATGGAACAGAAGAGCTTATTGAAGATTTAAAAGAGTTTGGAGTAACAATTCATTCAACAGGAGGAGAAACAGCAGATGTAGGAGACTTAGTAAGAACTATTATTGTAGACTCAACTGTTACTGCCAGAATGCCAAGACGCAAAGTGATCGATAATGCAAATATTGAACCCGGCGATGTGATCGTTGGATTGGCTTCTTTTGGTCAAGCCACCTATGAGAAGTCTTACAATGGAGGAATGGGAAGTAATGGTCTTACCTCGGCTAGGCATGATGTGTTTGGGAGTTATTTAGCTGCCAAATATCCAGAAAGTTTTGATGCTGCTGTCCCTGAAGATTTAGTGTACTCAGGGCAAATGAAATTAACCGATCCAGTTGAAGGTTCGCCTATAGATGCAGGACTATTAGTATTATCTCCCACTCGTACCTATGCCCCAATTATCAAGTCAATTTTAGAATCATATGATGCGAGTTCTATTCACGGAATGGTACATTGTAGCGGAGGTGCACAAACCAAAATACTTCACTTTGTTGACGATTTACACATTATTAAAGATAAGATGTTCACAGTTCCTCCACTGTTTAAGTTAATACAATCTCAATCAGATACTGATTGGAAAGAAATGTATCAGGTATTTAACTGTGGACACCGTATGGAGCTATATGTGAAACCAGAAATTGCAGATGCAATTATCAAGACATCAAAATCATTTAATGTAGATGCTCAAATTATTGGACGTGTAGAAGCAGCTAACTCCAAAAAACTCACCATTAAAAGTGAGTTTGGGGTATTTGAATATTAGCTTTGCTTTTGATTGACTTTGAATCCATAAAAAACAGTACTTTTACAACATAATTTCTTAAGTAGATGTTAGAAAAAATACAAATAGTTAAACAACGTTTTGATGAAGTTAATGACTTAATCATCCAACCAGATATTATTTCTGATCAGAAGCGTTATGTACAACTAAATAAAGAATATAAAGACCTAAAAAAAATGGTTGATGTTGGGCTTATTTATGAGTCTTTAATGTCAAACATCGAAGAGGCGAAAGAAATTATTGATGATGGTAGTGATGCCGAAATGGTTGAAATGGCCAAAATGCAAATGGATGAGGCTAAAGCACAACTTCCCGATTTAGAAGAAGAAATTAAGTTTCTTTTAATTCCTAAAGACCCAGACGATGCTAAAAATATTGTTATGGAAATCAGAGCCGGCGCAGGGGGTGATGAAGCCAGTATTTTTGCAGGAGACTTGTACCGAATGTATACAAAGTATTGCGAATCTAAAGGATGGAAAGTTGATGTTGTAGATTTTAATGACGGTACATCCGGAGGGTTTAAGGAAGTTATTTTTGAAGTTAGTGGAGAGGATGTTTATGGCTCTATGAAGTTTGAAGCAGGAGTTCACCGTGTTCAACGTGTTCCACAAACAGAAACTCAAGGGCGCGTTCATACCAGTGCAGCATCCGTAATTGTATTGCCAGAAGCTGAAGAGTTTGATGTGCAACTTGATATGACAGAAGTTAGAATAGAACGTACCACATCGACAGGTCCTGGTGGACAATCGGTAAACACGACTTATTCAGCTATTAAGTTACACCATGAGCCAACAGGAATGATTGTGAGTTGTCAAGATCAAAAATCATCTCATAAAAACTTAGAAAAAGCCCTCAAGGTATTAAGGTCTCGTTTGTATGAAATGGAATTAGCCAAAAAACAAGCTGCAGATTCTGAAAAAAGAAAAAGTATGGTGTCTTCAGGAGATCGAAGTGCTAAAATTAGAACATATAACTATTCTCAAGGACGTGTTACAGAACACCGAATTGGTTTAACACTCTATGATTTATCAAATATAATTAATGGAGATATTCAGAAAATAATTACTGAATTAATGTTAGCTGAAAATACTGAAAAACTTAAAGCAGATAACGGCGCCATATAATATATGACAACTCAAGCACTTGTTTCTGAAATCAAAAAAAAGCAATCATTTCTTTGTATTGGCCTTGATGTGGATTTGTCTAAAATTCCACCTCACTTATTAGAACTAGAAGATCCTATTTTTGAGTTTAATAAAGAAATTATTCAGGCGACTCATCATTTATGTGTTGCTTACAAACCCAATACGGCATTTTATGAAGCCTATGGGCTTAAAGGGTGGAGATCTCTTGAGAAAACAATTAATTATCTGAATACAAATCATCCGGAAATATTCACTATAGCTGATGCCAAGCGAGGCGATATAGGAAATACGAGTAGTATGTATGCTAAAGCCTTTTTCGAGGACTTAGCCTTTGATAGTATAACTGTCGCTCCTTACATGGGAAAAGACTCTATTGAGCCGTTCCTAGAGTTTTCAAACAAGCATACGATTATGTTAGCCTTAACTTCTAACTCGGGTGCTTATGATTTTCAAACTATGACAACAATCAACGGACAACCACTCTATAAATCCGTACTTGAATCCTCAAAAAACTGGAAAAACTCAAAAAATTTAATGTACGTTGTTGGGGCTACGAAAGCCACTTATTTTTCTGAAATCAGAAACATAGTTCCTGACAGTTTTTTGTTAGTTCCTGGAGTTGGAGCTCAAGGCGGAAGTTTAGCTGAGGTTTGTAAATATGGAATGAATGCACAGGTTGGGCTTTTGGTAAATTCTTCAAGAGGTATTATTTATGCATCTTCGGGAATTGATTTTGCAAGTCATGCAGCTCAAAAAGCACAAGTAATACAGTCAGAAATGGCTCATATTATGGCTGATTGCTTTTAGAAATGCTATCAAATGGTGAGAAGCCATTTTCCTTGGATTTTTTTTAACCGCCTTAATTCTGTTCTTAGAATTGATATAAACTCACTTCCATTACTATTACAGTTTTCTAAATGCTTACAGTTTGTGACTAATCCTCTTATAAGCCATTTAACTATTTTTACATAGTGTTGTTTTTTATCCGAAAAGACTTCCTGGTTAACGCTTAAAATATGTGGTAATAAAGAACTTGATTGCCGGACGATATCTCCTGAAAAATAAATATTTATATCTTCACGACCATTAGGCTTCAATACACAAAGATTTCCATTTAAGTAATTAGAGATTCTTTTTGAAATAAGCGCGATTTCAACGGCTTTGTTATAGAAAGCTGTATGTAATTCTGATGAACTTTGCGTGGTCATAATTGGATTAATATTGGTGCTAAAATTACAAATAACCAATTCAATATTGATTTAAATTTTAAGGCTGAATAGCTATAATTATTTAATTTTTAATATTTTTAATAAAAATGACATTAAATATGAAACTTGATATCATTCATTCTCAAATATTAGAACTACTCCAGAAAAATGCTAGAATCTCAAATACAGCTATTGCTAAGCAAGTAGGTATTTCATCTCCCTCTGTTGCCGAACGAATATCGAGGTTAGAGGATTCGGAAATTATTGAAGGCTATTACACAAAAGTTTCCCATATTGGAATGGGATATGATTTTAGAGCTTTGATCACTGTGCATGCTTTTATGGGACGTTTACAACCCTTTCTGCACAAAGTTAAAATGTTTGATGAGGTAATTAATTGCTACAGAGTCACGGGTAATGAGAATATAGTAATGGAAGTTGTTTTAAATAATAAACTTCATCTTGAGATATTTATAGATAAGTTGATTACTTACGGAGAGATTAAAACTCAAATCATTCTATCATATGTAGTTTCTAACAATCCTATATCTAAAAAGTAATTGTATTTTTATTGCTATGAAACCACTATTCAGTTATTGTATATTCTTTCTTGTGCTTATTTTTTTAGGGTGTCAGTCTCAAAAAAAATCTATTAAAACATATTCAGAGTTTCAAAAAGCTCAAAATATTTTTTTTAAGGATGCGTCCACATCCCCATTAAAATCTAAAGATTTAAAGGCCTTTAATGGAATTGACTTTTTTCCAATTGACTCTTCTTTTGTAGTAAAGTCTCAACTAAAACGTACCCCAAACACTTCTTATTTTGAAATGAAAACAACGACTGAACGCGTGACAAAAGAACGTGTTTTTGGAACTATATCTTTTCGTCTGAACGAAAGTTATTTTGAGCTAAACGTCTATCAAAGTGAACCCTCTCTTAAGTCTGATGCTGAATCAGACTATTTATTTCTTCCCTTTTTGGATGATTCAAATGGCGAAACTACTTATGGAGGTGGTCGCTATATAGATTTGACCATTCCTAGTGGAGATATATTAGTTATTGACTTCAATAAAGCGTATAATCCTTATTGTGCTTACAATGAGAAATATTCCTGTCCAATTGTGCCTAGAGAAAATTACTTACCTTTAAAAGTGACGGCTGGTGTTAAAAGGTTTAAAGATTACTAAATACTTTTTGAAATAAATAAACCCAAAAACACAGCTAGAATCCCAAGACTTAAGGAGCATAGAGTGTAGATAGCAAAGGCGGTAAAATCTCCCACTTTTAGAAATTGTTGGTTTTCGTAAGCAAATGCTGAAAAAGTGGTGAAGCCACCACAGAGTCCAGTAACTAATAAGAGTGTTTGGTTTTCTGAAAAGCTATTATTTTTTAAAGCAACCCCCATGAAAACACCGATTAATAAGCTCCCAATTATATTGACTGAAAAGGTGCCCCAAGGAAACCCTGTTGAAGACATATTAAAAAACTTTCCAATAGCATACCTAAGTGCACTTCCGATCCCTCCACCTAGAAAGACTAATAATACCTGTTTCATTTTTGGTTGTTTTTGCTAAATTAAAAATACAATATTAAACAAACGAATCAAAAATGATTTTTATTAGTTAAGCAAAATGCGTTATATTCGTAAACACTTTGAAATTTTCTCGAAGAAAATCATTAAAATTAAATTAAATACACATGAAATTATTGTCAAAAATAGCTTTAGGCTCCATTGTTATCGCTCAATTTTTTTGGGCTTGTAAGACAGATATTAGCACTGTCGACATTTATCCAGACTTTATAAATATCAATTCTGAAGAAAACTTTCCGGTCATGGTTGAGCAGTTCTCCGACTTAAAGGTATTACGTTATCAAATCCCTGGATGGGAAAATTTAACCCTCAAAGAACAAAAGCTAGTCTACTATCTTACACAAGCTGGGTTGTCCGGACGTGATATCATGTGGGATCAAAACTACCGTCATAATTTAACAATTCGAACAGCGTTAGAACGTGTATACACAAATTTTGAGGGAGATAAGTCAACTACTGACTGGCTTGCTTTTGAAGTTTTTTTAAAGCGTATTTGGTTTAGTAATGGAATACACCACCATTATAGCAATGCGAAAATGGTTCCTGAATTCTCATCAGATTACTTAGTTTCTATTTTAGATGCTACCTCAACAACACTAAAAGGAGAGGCTTTCGAGGTTCTTTTTAACGATAATGATTTTAAAAAAGTAAATCAATCTAAAGACGCTGATAATGTAGCAGAGTCAGCGGTTAATTTTTATGGACCAGGAGTTACTAACGTTGACGTGGAAGCTTTTTATGCAAATATAAGTTCCCCAAACCCTGACAAGCCATTGTCTCATGGATTAAATTCTCAACTTGTAAAGGTAAACGGACAGCTCCAAGAACGTGTCTATAAATCTGGAGGCCTTTACGGAGCAGCGATTGATGAAATTGTTAAATGGCTAGAATTAGCTGAAGGAGTCGCTGAGAACCAAGCCCAAGGCGATGCATTAGCTTTACTCATCAAATATTACAATACAGGGGATTTACAAACGTGGGATGACTATAATGTAGCTTGGACCGCTGCAACTGAAGGCAATATTGATTATATCAATAGTTTTATTGAGGTTTATAATGATCCTTTAGGGTATAGGGGGTCTTATGAAACTATTGTCCAAATTAAAGACTTCGATATGTCTGAAAAAATGGCGGTATTGTCAGAGAATGCTCAATGGTTTGAAGATAATTCTCCATTATTTCCTGAGCATAAAAAGAAAAATGTTGTTGGCGTAAGTTACAAAACAGTGAATGTTGCTGGTGAAGCAGGGGATGCGTCTCCTACAACTCCAATTGGAGTTAATCTTCCAAATGCAAATTGGATACGTGCTTCAGTAGGGAGTAAATCAGTGTCTTTAGGAAACATTACAAATGCCTATAACAACTCTGGAAGTTCTGGTAGACTTAAAGAATTTGTTCATGATGACCAGGAATATGAATTAGAAAAAATGTACGGTAAAATTGGTGATAAGCTGCATACAGCGCTTCATGAAGTTGTCGGTCATGCGTCTGGACAGTTAAACCCTGGGGTGGGTGAAACTAAGGAGACTTTAAAAAATTATGCATCTACACTTGAAGAAGGTCGAGCAGACTTAGTAGGACTTTATTATTTATACAACCCAAAACTACAGGAACTAGGTTTAGTAAGTGACTGGAAGTCAGTAGGAATGGCAGCATTTGATGGCTACATCAGAAATGGATTGATGACACAGTTAATTAGACTAAATCTTGGAGATGATGTAGAAGAAGCACACATGAGAAACCGTCAGTGGGTGAGTGCTTGGGCCTATGAAAAAGGACTTAATGATAATGTGATTGAAAAAGTAACTCGTGACGGGAAGACTTATTTCAATATTAACGATTATGAAAAGTTACACGACTTGTTTGGACAGTTGCTTAGAGAGACTCAGCGTATAAAATCTGAAGGCGATTTTGTTGCTGTACAAGCATTAGTTGAAGACTACGGAGTAAAAGTCGATCAAGCGATCCATGCTGATGTTTTGGAGCGTAATAAGCAATTTACGTCTGCACCCTATGGTGGATTTGTGAATCCAGTACTAGTACCCAATGTGGATGCTGGTGGAGAAATTACTTCCATAGAAGTTAATTACGTAAAAAGTTTTGTAGGGCAAATGCTCAACTATTCTGCTAATTATGGCTTTTTGCCAGAAGTGAATTAAGTACTTGTAATTCAAAATATTATAAAAAGTCACTAACCGTAAAGGTAAGTGGCTTTTTTTAATACCCTAAAAGAAATTTTATAGCCGCTATGCCAGAAATAAAGCCCACAAATGCTAACAAAACCCATAAACTTCCTTTATAGTATTTTTGATGAAGATTAAAATCTTTACGATAGGCGTAGATTAGAATGCTAATAAAAGTAATGGCAAATAGGATTCCGAAAATTAGTTGTCCTTGACTGAACATAATTGTGTATTTTTAGGCTTATAAATCGCTCAAATTTATAAAAAAATAGACAAAACACAGCATGTTTAGCATCTCTTATTTTAGATCTTAAAATGCAACAAAACAAACCAATTATGAAAGACAAAATAAAAGCAGTTCAAGAATTTCACGAAGCCTTTAAAATAGGCTACAGAACCAGCCTAAAAGCAGATTTGGGAATAGCCAAAAACACCCTTCGTTTTGATTTGATGAAAGAAGAAAATGAAGAGTATTTAGAAGCGGCAAATAATAACGATATGGTAGAGGTCGCTGATGCCTTAGGGGATATGCTTTATATTCTTTGTGGAACAATAATTGAGCATGGGATGCAACATAAAATAGAAGCTGTTTTTGAAGAAATACAGCAAAGTAATATGAGTAAGTTAGGGGCTGATGGTCAACCTATTTACCGTCAAGATGGAAAAGTTTTAAAAGGTCCAAATTATTTTAAACCGAATATTAAGCAGATTTTAGAACCCTAAGCGATTACACACTAACGGTCCAGCCAAAGCTATCTTCTGCCTTATTAGTCTGTATATCTGTAATTCGTTTTTTTAGTTGTAAAGCCATTGGATTGTCTAGTTCAGGTAAGTCGTAGTCAACGTCTTCAAATCCAAACCCAGCAATCGGAGAAATAACAGCTGCAGTGCCTGCTCCAAACATTTCTTTTAAGCTACCGTTCTTTGAAGCTTCGACTACTTCACTGACAGTAAACTTTCGAACTTCAACTTTGATTCCTTCGTCTTTAGCAATTTCAAGGATACTTTTTCGGGTAATACCGTCTAAAATCCGATCACTAGTAGGACCTGTAATTAGAGTGTCATTTATACGAACAAATATGTTCATAGACCCTGCTTCTTCGATGTGTTCGTGAGTATTGTCATCAGTCCAAATTACTTGGTTGTAGCCTTTGTCAATCGCTAATTGTGTAGGGTAAAATTGACCTGCATAGTTACCGCCTGCTTTAGCGTATCCAACACCTCCATTTGCCGAACGCGAATAATTTTGCTCGATAAGAACTTTTACTTTGCCTGCAAAATAGGCGCCTGATGGTGCAGTACAAATAATAAATTTGTAGGCATCAGCAGGAGAAGCATGAAATCCTTCACCTGTTGCAAATATGATTGGTCTAATGTATAACGAGCTGCCGTCTTGTGTAGGAATCCATTGCTCGTCTACTTTTAATAACGCTTTTAGTCCTTCCATAAAAACTTCTTTTGGTAATTCAGGAATTGCCAATCGTTTGGCAGAGATATTAAAACGCTTAAAGTTTTCTTCAGGACGAAATAACCAAGTTTGATTATTAGCGTCTTTATAAGCTTTCATACCTTCAAATATAGATTGGCCGTAGTGAAATATTTTTGCAGACGGCATTAAGCTAATGGGTTGGTAAGCAATGATTTTTGGGATACCCCATTTACCATCTGCATAGTCACAAACAAGCATGTGGTCAGAAAAGACAGTTCCAAAACCAAGGTTCTTAAAGTCTACATCATTAATCTTAGATGCTGTTGTTGGGGTAACTTGTATTGAATCCATTTGCTAAATTTAAACTTTATATGTTTACAAATTTACAGAAATAAATGTTTTGACCATATCAATATCTTAAAACTTCTTATATTTTTACATAATTAATAGTTAATAATTTATTCATGAAAAATAGTATTATTATAACCTTACTAACCATAAGCTTGTCTTCTTGTAAACAAACGGTTCACCCAGCACAATCTCCACTCACTATTGGTTCGGTTGTTTACCAAGGCTATGGAGCCAAAATAGATACGCAATCTGTGATGTCCATGGACGATTTGAATAAATCTTATCAAACCATGAGCCCTTTGGATACTGTTTATGCAAAAGTGGAAGGTAAAATTTTAGAAGTATGCTCAAAAAAAGGATGTTGGATGACCTTAGAAATGGGCAGTGGAAACGAAATAATGGTGCGTTTTAAAGACTATGGGTTTTTTATGCCATTAAACGCAGATGGAACAGTAATTGTTAGCGGCAAAGCTTTTGTTTCTGAAACATCAGTTGATGATTTAAAGCATTATGCTGAAGACGCAGGCGCTACTGAAGCTACAATTGAAGCCATTTTAAACCCAGAAAAAACATATAGTTTTGAAGCGGTTGGTGCACTTTTAGCTCTCTAACTCTGGTCAATGAAACGTTCAATTATAACCACATCAGATGGCTCTACAACTATTCAAATAGAAGATTGGAATGAACAGTACCATTCTATTCATGGTGCTATTCAAGAAGCCAAGCATGTATTTATTAAAATGGGATTGCATCATTTTATAGAAATTCATAAAGTAAGCACGTTACGTATTTTAGAAATAGGATTTGGCACCGGGTTAAATGCTTTAGTTACTGCTTTAGAAGCTTCACTAAATAATATTCAGGTTGAGTATGAAGGAGTAGAAGCATATCCAGTTCAAGAGACCGAATTATCAAAATTAAATTATACGACTTTGCTTGCGCCAGACCAACACTCTGTGTTTGATGATATGCATCTTGTTTCTTGGGACAACTTACATCCAATAACCTCTAGTTTTTCATTAAAGAAGCGCCAACAATTTTTTTCTGAACTTGACGATGTGTCTTCTTTTGATCTGGTCTATTTTGATGCTTTTGGAGCTCGAGTTCAACCAGATTTATGGACAGAAGCTATTTTTAATCTGATGTTTATAGCCCTTAAACCCAATGGGGTTTTGGTTACTTATGCCGCCAAAGGAAGTGTACGTCGTGCCATGCAAGCTGTTGGGTTTATTGTTGAGAGATTGGATGGACCGCCGGGTAAAAGAGAAATGTTGAGAGCTACAAAACCTTCATAGGAGACTGGTCTAATCCCAATAAATACGTTATTATGCTTAAAGTATTGTTAAACCTTTTAGATTTAATTTATTTACGAGCTTGTTATTATTAGTTTTGTAGAGATGTTAAATACAATTTTAATAACAGGCGCTACTGGATTAGTAGGGAAAGCATTGGTAAAAGAATGCCTATCTAAAGGATTTAATATCCATTACCTAACGACCTCTAAAAGTAAGATTAGTTCAAAAAAAAACTATAAAGGTTTTTACTGGAACCCTCAACTTGACCAGATAGACCCTAAATGCTTTGAAGGCGTAAGTACCGTTATTAATTTAGCCGGTTCATCCATCGCACAGCGCTGGACTAAAGTATCTAAGTCAACTATTCTTTCTAGCCGAAAAAACGCCTTGGAGCTGTTGTACTCAACAATAGAAACACACAAATTTCCTATTAAGCATGTTATTTCTGCTAGCGCTATTGGGATTTACCCAGATTCCAAAACACGTTATTACAAAGAAGATTTTCAAGGAACCGATGCATCTTTTCTTAGAACAGTAGTTAGGTCTTGGGAAGGTGCACTTAAGTCTTTTAAGTCTTTGGGCGTCTTAACAACAGCTCTCAGAATTGGAATAGTTTTAGATGCAAATGAAGGAGCCTTGCCTAAAATATCTGGGCCAATTAAAGGCTACTTAGGATCTGCATTAGGGTCTGGCGAACAATGGCAGTCATGGATTCATATTGATGATCTAGTGAGTATATTCTTATTCATCTTAGAATCAGATATAGAGGGCGTTTTCAATGCAGTTGCTCCCAATCCAGTTCAGCAAAAGGATTTTGTTAAGTCGGTTGCTAAAGTGCTTAAGCGGCCTCTTTTTTTTCCAAATGTACCCGAGATTGTACTGAATTTTGCTTTAGGAGAAATGAGCGCTATTGTTCTAGAAAGTCAGCGAGTTTCTGCACAAAAAATACAAAACTTAGGCTTTGAATATAAGTACCATGAATTGGATGCTGCGCTTAATCATCTTTTGTAGTAATTTTTTATAATTTTATCTTCAATTTCCTCTGTTTTTTTGTTATTTATTATTTTGAAGTTTCTTCTTCCTAAAAATACTTTATGACATTTTGACATTTTATTAATATTGGCAGTACTTTTGCCTTATTTAAAAAAAAATAAACTAATTACCCAAGCGATTATAAATACAATGAGTAAAAAAGAAAGCAAAAAGGAAGTTGAACCTTCCGAAGAAACAACCTCTAATGAAACAGCTGTAGAAGCTTCTGTTGAGCTTACAGTAGAGGAACAACTTACAGCAGATTTAGCACAAGAAAAAGATAAATTTTTAAGATTATTTGCTGAATTTGAAAATTATAAGCGGCGTACATCCAAAGAACGTATTGAGCTATTTTCAACAGCGAGTCAAGATGTTATAAAGGCATTACTTCCTGTTGTTGATGATTTTGATCGTGCTTTGTTAGAAATGTCTAAAAGTGAAGCCACTGAACTATCAAAAGGGGTGGCGTTGATTAAAAACAAACTAAACTCAACATTAGAGCAAAAAGGACTTACCCTTGTTGAGGTTGCAAGTGGAGATGTGTTTAATGCCGACGACCATGAAGCAATCACCCAAATACCCGCGCCCTCTGATGATATGAAAGGGAAAATCATTGATGTGATTGAAAAGGGATATAAATTAGGTGATAAAGTAATTCGTTTTCCAAAAGTTGTAATTGGGAACTAATAAAAATTAAGATATAAAATTTCAATACTGAGATGGCAAAACGCGATTATTACGAAATATTAGGGATTAACAAAGGTGCTTCAGGAGCAGAGATTAAAAAGGCATACAGGAAAATGGCGATTAAATTTCATCCTGATAAAAATCCTGATGATAAAACAGCTGAAGATAAATTTAAAGAAGCTGCAGAAGCCTATGAAGTTTTGAGTGATGGCGACAAAAAAGCACGTTTCGACCAATATGGACACCAAGCATTTGAAGGTGGTGGCGGTTTTGGTGGTGGTAGAAACATGAATATGGATGACATATTTAGTCAGTTTGGAGATATTTTTGGCGGCGGCGGCGGCGGCGGTTTTGGTGGATTTGGTGGTTTTGGTGGACAGCGTCAACGAGTTGTGAAAGGTAGTAACCTTCGCATTCGTGTTAAGTTAACACTCGAAGAAATTGCTAATGGTGTTGAGAAAAAAGTTAAAGTTAAACGTAAAAGACAGGCCGAGGGCGTAAGCTACAAAACATGTTCTACATGTAATGGAGCGGGGCAGGTGACACGAATTACAAATACGATACTTGGACGTATGCAAACTGCAGCTCCGTGTACAGCTTGTGGTGGAGCAGGTCAAAGTATAGATAAGCGGCCTTCAAATTCTGATTCACAAGGGTTTTTAGTGGAAGAAGAAACCGTTTCAATTAAAATACCAGCAGGTGTTGTTGATGGCATGCAATTAAAGGTTACTGGTAAAGGAAATGCTGCCCCAGGAAATGGAGTTTCAGGAGATTTACTTGTGGCTATTTCCGAGGAAACACATCCTACTTTACAGCGTGAAGGTGATAATTTACATTATGATTTATATGTTAGCTTGCCGGATGCTATATTAGGATCTTCAATAGAAATTGATACTGTAACTGGTAAAGTGAGATTAAAAATTGAAGCTGGAGTTCAATCGGGAAAAATACTCCGTCTGAGAGGTAAAGGTATTCCAAATATAAATGGCTACAGTCGAGGAGATTTGTTAGTGCATATTAATGTTTGGACGCCAAAAACTCTAAGCAAAGAACAAAAAAGCTTCTTTGAAAAAATGAAGACTGATGAGCACTTTTCTCCCAAGCCAGAAAGCTCAGATAAGTCTTTTTTTGAAAAGGTAAAAGATATGTTTTCTTAATTTATTCACATTAAGTCATAGTAGTATTTGTAAAAAAAAAACCTTAATAGCTATTAAGGTTTTTTTTGATACTATTCCAAAATCGTAGTGTTAGTTTTTGACTTCAATTATTTTTTTTAACCTAATGTCTCTGCTTGATGATCCTATTTGAATTTCAAACTCGCCTGGTTCAACAGCATAGTTTTGTTTCAGGGCATCATAATAACGCATATCTTTTATTGGGCTTAACTTAAATTCAACAGTTTTTTCTTCCCCTTTTTTTAATGAAATACGTCTAAACTCTCTAAGTTGTTTAATCGGCATCCAAGTGGTAGATTCTACATCTTTCACATATAATTGTACAACTTCTTCTCCGTCTATGTCACCACTGTTTTTAACTTTTACTGAAACTAAGATGTCATCAGTATCAACTATCATAGTTTTGTCAATTATCATGTCAGAATATTTAAAAGTCGTATAGCTTATACCATGGCCAAACGGATATAAGGCTTCTCCTTTGTAATAGCGATAGGTAAACCCTTTACCAGCTCGCATATTATAATCTTCAAAGTCAGCTAATTCATTGGTTGAAGAATAAAAGGTTACAGGGAGCCTGCCAGCAGGATTGTATTTTCCAAACAAAACATCTGCAACCGCATCGCCTCCGCGTTGCCCTGGGTACCATGCTGCAAGGAATGCATCAAGCTCTTGCTCTAATCCGTTTAATGAAATAGCACTTCCAGCAAGTAATATAAAGATTAGAGGAGTGCCCGTTTTTTTTATCGATTTCAGCGCATTTAGTTGAATTTCTGGGAGTTCAATTTTTGTTCGATCGCCTGCATAAAATCCATCAACACCATTTTTCTCTCTCATTTCGTTACTTTCTTCACCCTCCCAGCTAGCATCCAAACCACCAACAAATACCGCTACATCTGCTGTTTCAATATCTTTTAAAATCTCTTTAGAAAGCACTTGAGGTTCGTTGTCTTGGCTGGTGACTAAGGGAACCCCTTTGTGAAATACTATATCTATATCTGAACCAGCTTGTGCTTTTATTCCATTGATAATAGTAATCGGATTAGAGGCACTACCATAGTAATTACCCCTCAAGGCGCTAAGATTATTTGCATTCGGCCCTATTACGACTATTTTTTTGATGCTGCTTTTGTTTAATGGAAGGATTCCGTTATTTTTTAATAAAGTCATGGATTTTTGAGCCATTTTCAGGGCCTTCTCGTTGTGCGCTTTACTATTGTTAGTTTCAAATGGAATTTTTGCATAATCAACAAGTTCTATTGGGTCGAACATCCCTAGTTTCATCCGTGCTAATATTAATCGGTACACTGAAAGATCTATTTCTTTCACTCCTACTAACCCTTGAGACACCGCTTTTTTTAAGGCCCTTTGGTACACATCACCACAATTAAGGTCACAACCCCTTCGAATTCCAAGTGCAGCTGCCTCTTCTTCTGTATTTACAATTTTATGAGAGCTGTAAATATCATTTATAGCACCACAATCTGAAACAACGTACCCTTCAAATCCCCATTGTTTTCTAAGAATATCGTTCAATAACATCCAACTTGCACTTGCTGATTCTCCATCTACGCGATTATAAGCTCCCATCACTGAATAGACTTTCGCATCCATAATTAAATCTTTAAATGCAGGTAAATAGGTTTCCCATAAATCACGTTTTGAGGGAAGTACATTAAAACTATGCCTGTTTGGTTCGGGACCATTGTGTACCGCGAAATGTTTGGCAGTTGCTACAACTTTAAAGTATTTTGGGTCACTTCCTTGTAATCCTTTTACAAATTGCATGCCCATTTGTCCAGTAAGGTAGGGGTCTTCTCCATAGGTCTCATGACCTCTTCCCCAACGTGGATCTCTAAAAATATTGATATTGGGAGACCAAAATGTAAGTCCATTATATATGTTATAGTTTTTATTTCTTTGTGCTTCGTGGTGTTTCGCCCTAGCTTCACTACTTATGATTTCTGCGACCTCTATCATGGCATCTGTGTCAAATGAAGCGGCCATGCCAATAGCTTGAGGAAATACTGTTGCTGTCCCAGCCCGAGCGACGCCATGTAAGCATTCATTCCACCAATGATATTGCTGAATATTTAAGCGAGGAATAGCAGGTGCACCGTCTCCTAACTGAGATATTTTTTCCTCTAAGGTCATTTTTGAAACTAGGTCAGCAGCTCTACTTTCAAAGTCTAGAGATATATTAGAATAGATTGGATTTACAGCTACTTGAGCTTGAATACAATTAGTGTATGTGTATAAAATTACTATTAGGGATAGTCTTTGAAAATTCATTTTCTTGTTTTATAATCTATTTATAAATATACTTCATTAAGATTAATATTTTACTTAATTAAAAATTAGTCATTACTTAATTTTTATAATTATTTGTTAATTGGTTTTTTTCTAAAGAAAAGAGAAGGTTTTAATAGCTTGTATATTATAGTTTTATTTGTGTGTTTTTGTTTTTGAGTAATAAAAAACTATTATTGTTTTATTAAAAAACATTACTATTATTGCTTTACACCCCACTTTGCTCACAATCAATTTGTTACATTTGTTCATTAAATTAGGAGTTATTAAAATAGTATGAACGAAGATTTAAATTACTATTATTCAAAAAAAGAAGAGCGGTTAAACATCATCACACATGCTTTTGGTCTTTTGTTAAGCGTTATTGCTTTGCCATTTTTGATTACAAAATCCTTTGGTTATGAAGGTTTTTGGAGGCCAGCAAGTTTCATTATATACGGAGTTAGCTTGATAGTTCTTTATGCAGCTTCTACGTCGTATCATTCTGCTAAAGACACTACATTAAGACGCAAATTAAATATTTTTGACCATGCAGCTATATATGTCTTAATAGCTGGTACATATACTCCGTTTACAATTATTGCATTGGATGGTTCGCTGGGGTGGATTGTTTTTGGGTCTACATGGACTTTCGCTGCTGTTGGTGTTTTCTTAAAACTATTTTTTACGGGACGTTTTGACAAGCTATCTACTATCATGTATCTCTTGATGGGTTGGCAGATTGTATTTGTAATTAATACACTAATGGAAAACATTGCTTCTGAAGGCCTACAGTTATTAATGGCAGGTGGTGTTTTTTACTCAGTTGGAGCTGTTTTTTATTCTATTAAAGAAATCAATTACAACCATGCTTTTTTTCACGTATTTGTTGTTCTGGGAAGCATATGTCATTTTCTCACAGTTTTCTACTACTTATAAAAACTCAATCTATAATTTCGTAGTCTATACTTAGTTTTCGTAAAGCTCTTAAAGCCGACCCTGAGTTCTTGTCCTCTACCTCAACATCGACAGCATCTCCTTCAAGCATGATTTCAGTTAGTTCATATGCTAAGGATGGGTTCATGTTAAATGAAATTTCTAGGATGCATTTAGTAATCGCTCTTTTGTCTGGTCGCTGAGCGTCACAAGACAGTAAGTTTAGTTTCATAATACTTATTTATGAATGCAATATACTAGAATTGAAATTAGTAAATCTAAAATCTGGTTAACTTCCATCAATTGAATCGATTCTGCATAACTATTTACTTGTTTTTTTTGTAACTTTTTTTTTATTTTTACGTCTTATATTTAAACTAATTACATGAATACACTTTTAGAAACCAAAGAAGTTTCAAAATATTTTGGAGCATTCCAAGCTTTGGATGCGGTTTCCATTCAGGTGCCAAAACACAGTATTTTTGGGCTTTTAGGCCCAAACGGCGCCGGAAAAACTACCTTAATCAGAATTATTAATCAAATAACCATGCCCGACAAGGGGTCCGTTTTTTTAGATGGAGAGCCTTTACAGCCGCACCATGTCCAATATATAGGATACTTGCCAGAAGAACGAGGCCTGTATAAGTCAATGAAAGTAGGCGAGCAAGCTCTTTACTTGGCACAACTTAAGGGATTGTCCTATTCGGAAGCTAAAAAGCGATTACAGTATTGGTTTGATAAATTTGAGATTGGGCATTGGTGGGATAAAAAAATTGATGAGCTTTCTAAAGGAATGGCTCAAAAAATACAATTTATAGTCACTGTCTTACACCAGCCTAAATTATTGATATTTGATGAGCCATTTTCTGGATTTGATCCAATTAATGCCAACTTGATTAAAGATGAAATCTTACAACTTAGAGATGAGGGGACCACTATTATATTTTCTACTCACCGGATGGAGTCCGTTGAAGAGTTGTGTGATGACATCGCATTAATTCATGAATCAAAAAAAATTCTGGAAGGGAACCTTGATGATATTAAACGTGCCTATAAAACAAATACTTTTGAGGTTGGGTTAATGGCTGAGCATTCTGCAGTTTTAAAACAAACTATAGAAGCTAATTTTAAAGCGTCAACAGCAGATTTTAAATCGTTGAACAACGATTTAAAACTTAATATATCGTTAGGTGCTCATCAAACTCCAAACGATTTATTAGCGTTTTTGACGGCTCAATCTCAGGTGCTTCATTTCAAGGAGTTAATTCCAAATGCTAGCGATATTTTCATTCAATCCATTAAAAATAATTAATCATGAATCACCTTCCATTAATTATCAAACGGGAATATTTCACAAAAGTAAAAAACAAGTCTTTCATACTGATGACTTTTTTAAGCCCTTTGCTTGTAATAGCTTTACTTTCTTTTGTAGGTTATTTGACAAGTATTAATAACGATACCGTTAGGTCTATTTATGTTTTAGACGAAACGGGTTTATTATCAGAAACGTTTAAAACAAGCGATCAAACAATTTTCACCCAATTATCTGAAATTGATTTAGAAACTGCAAAAACACTTTCAAACCAAGAACAGGCCTATGGCTTACTTCATATTCCTGATAGTTCTTTAGAATTTGTTTCAGAGCTTATAAAATTTTATTCAGAAGAATCGCCTTCATTGTCCTTAATGTCTTCTTTAGAATCTAAAATTGAAAATAAGCTCTCTGAACTGAAATTGCAAAACAAAGGAATCGATTTGTCTTTAATAGAAGCCTCAAAAACCTCTGTTTCTATTAATCAAGAAACATTTGAGGGTGTGAAAAGCTCAAAAATTGGGAGTTTAATGAAATTGCTGTTTGGGGGTGTTGCTGGTTACCTTTTATTTATGTTTATCATTATTTATGGAAATATGATAATGCGAAGCATTATTGAGGAAAAAACGAGTCGTGTTATTGAGGTGATTATTTCTTCCGTAAAGCCCATTCAATTAATGCTGGGTAAAATTATAGGAACATCTTTGGCTGGGATTACACAAGTAGCTATTTGGATTGTTTTAGGATTTACCTTTTTTATAGCATCATCATTTATCTTTGGAGTCGATATTTCTCAGGCCCAAACTCCACAGGAAGCTCTCGTTTCTGAGGTCCTATCCAGTCCGGAATCTAACGATAAAATTCAAATGTTGTTCAATGAATTTAGCGCTCTTCCTATTGCCAACTTAGTTGTAGCATTTATTTTATTTTTTATAGGAGGCTATTTATTGTACAGTTCGTTGTATGCTGCTATTGGAGCAGCAGTTGATAACGAAACAGACTCCCAACAGTTTATGTTACCAGTACTAATGCCTTTAATTATTGGAGTTTATGTTGGAGCTTTCACAGTAGTTGAAGATCCACATGGCACTATTTCAACAGTGTTTTCCTTTATCCCTTTCACATCGCCTGTGGTAATGTTAATGCGAATTCCATTTGGTGTTTCCATTTGGCACCAACTGCTTTCACTTACAATCCTTATTATAACGTTTATTTTCACTGTATGGTTTGCAGCTAAAATCTACCGAGTAGGAATTTTAATGCATGGTAAAAAGCCCACTTATAAAGAACTTTATAAGTGGTTGAAATATTAATTTTATTGTTACGTTATTAGTGTACAAAAGATAATCAAATGTCCAAAATATTAATTATTGAAGATGAGGCCTCAATACGTCGCGTATTAGTTAAAATACTAACGGAAGAGAACACTCAGTATAAGGTTTTTGAAGCTGAAGATGGGTTAGCAGGCACAGAAATGATTAAAAATACCGATTTTGATCTAGTATTATGTGATATTAAAATGCCCAAAATGGATGGTGTCGAGGTTCTTGAAGCTGTGAAGAAAATTAAACCAGAAATCCCAATGGTAATGATTTCGGGACATGGTGATTTGGATACAGCAGTCAACACGATGCGCTTGGGGGCCTTTGATTATATTTCTAAGCCACCAGACTTAAATCGCTTATTAAATACCATAAGAAACGCCCTAGAGAAAAAACAACTAGTGGTGGAAAATAAACGCCTTAAAACAAAAGTAAGTAAGCAATATGAAATGGTCGGGAATAGCCCAGCAATAGAGGCTGTAAAATCTATTATTGATAAGGTAGCTCCGACAGAAGCACGTGTTCTAATCACTGGTCCTAACGGAACCGGAAAAGAATTGGTTGCTCATTGGTTGCATCAAAAGAGCAGCCGTTCAAATGGGCCTATGATTGAAGTTAACTGCGCCGCAATCCCTGGCGAGCTTATCGAAAGTGAATTGTTTGGCCATATCAAAGGCGCCTTTACAAGTGCTCACAAAGACCGGGCTGGTAAGTTTGAAGCTGCAAATAAGGGAACTATTTTTTTAGACGAAATTGGAGACATGAGCCTTTCTGCACAAGCTAAAGTATTAAGAGCCCTTCAAGAGAGTCGTATTCAGCGAGTTGGCAGCGATAAAGATATTAAGGTTAATGTACGTGTCATTGCAGCCACTAATAAAAACCTCAAAAAAGAAATATTAGAAGGTCGTTTTCGTGAAGATTTATACCATCGATTGGCAGTAATTTTGATTAAAGTACCGTCCTTAAATGATCGCAGAGAGGACATACCGTTATTAGTAGATTATTTTGCCGATAAAATCGCAGTAGAGCAAGGAACCTCTAAAAAGAGTTTTTCTACAGAAGCACTTTCTTTACTTAAGTCTTATGATTGGACTGGTAATATTAGAGAATTAAGAAATGTGGTTGAACGACTCATCATTCTTGGAGAATCTGAAGTTACCGTTTCCGACGTAACATCTTTTGTGAGTAAATAATCGAGTTTTACAATAATCTTAACGCCAGTTCAGTTTACATCCTTTAATTTTACATAATAAAACCAAAATTATGAGATGTTTAATTTTCATTACTTTTTGCCTTCTTGGGTTTGAGTCTCCAGCGCAATCGGATGCCGATTATATAAAAACAATTTATAAAAATGCTTTAACTGATGGGCATAGTTACGAGTGGTTGGACTATCTGTCTAATGAAATTGGTGGTCGTTTGTCCGGGTCTTTAAATGCAGAATACGCCGTAGAGTATACCAAGTCCGAGCTTCAAAAGTTGGGCCTTGATCGTGTTTGGCTTCAACCTGTAATGGTTCCGAAGTGGGTGCGTGGTAACCCTGAGTTTGGTTATATAGAAACAGCTCCTGGAAAAACTATATCGGTTAATATATGTGCTTTGGGAGGGTCCGTTGCTACTACCATACAAGGGGTGAAAGCTGAGGTTATTGAAGTGAATGGCATTGAAGAATTAAAGTCCCTAGACCCAAAACTGGTTAAAGGAAAAATAGTATTTTTCAACCGCCCTATGCAAGCCGATTTAATACTCACTTTTGAAGCTTATGGTGATTGTGTGGATCAACGCTACAACGGCGCTGAAGAGGCTGGTAAATTAGGAGCTGTAGCCACACTTGTTCGTTCCATGAATTTGAGGCTAGACGATTTGCCTCATACAGGTGCTATGTCTTATGGTAAAACGCCTGTTTCAAAAAGGATTCCCTCTTCAGCAATCAGTACTAATGATGCAGAAAAGTTAAGTAGTATGTTAAAGATAGATCCTAGTATTAAGTTGTTTTTAAAACAAAATTGTCGTCAACTGAAAGATGTATTATCCTATAATGTAATTGGAGAGATTAAAGGGTCAGAGTTTCCAAATGAAATTATAACAGTTGGTGGTCATTTAGATTCCTGGGATTTAGGCGATGGTTCTCATGACGATGGAGCAGGCTGTGTGCAATCAATGGATGTTTTGAGATTACTTCAAAATTCTGGAATCAAACCAAAGCGTACTATTAGAGTGGTTTTATTTATGAATGAAGAAAACGGATTAAGAGGTGGTACCGCCTATGCCAAAGAGGCGACACGCAAAGGGGAGAATCATATCTTTGCATTAGAAAGTGATTCTGGAGGATTTACGCCACGTGGTTTTACGTTTGATGGTCCAGACTACAAAGTAGATCAAATCTTTGAATGGAAGCCTTTGTTTGAGCCTTATCTAGTTCATTATTTTAAAAAGGGTGGGAGTGGTGCAGATATAGGCCCACTAAAGAAAAGTACAAATGTATTGGCAGGTTTGCGTCCAGATTCTCAGCGTTATTTTGACCACCATCATGCGGCAAATGACACTTTTGATGCTGTTAATAAACGAGAGTTAGAGCTTGGTGCCGCGACTATGACTTCTTTAGTTTATTTGATTGATAAGTATGGGTTTAAGTCCATAGTCCCGTCTCCAAAATTAAAAGATTAGTACCGTTACTTAACGAGTTGAAAGATATATCCAAAAGATATATTTCTTTGAAAAAAGAAAAACTCTTGAGAGGCCGAGTCTGCGGATGATGTCGTTGTTCGGATATCAGACATATTAATATAGCCTGTTTTTATTTCTCCTTGAATAAAGAAATTGTCAAAAATGGTTAGATTAACTCCCCCTTTGAAAGAGATTCCAAATCCTGAAACATGATACGCGTCATAGCGCTCTTTAGTTAATAAAGTGGTGTTCGTTTTCGGGTATAGAATTCCTCCGCCAAAAGCTTCCAGAATATTTAGCTGTATTTTTTTAGAGTCCCATTTGAAAAAATCACCTAAATTATCAACTCTCGACACTTCAATATTTATAAAGTTAAGACCGTCGGTATGTTCAAATTGTAAAAAATCTTCATCAATCATTAAGGGTGTATTATCATACACACCATTAAATTGTGATAATGGATCTTGTAGATCGATGTAGCCATCAATAGTCACAGCTTGAGTGCCAACCATTACATATTTCATGTGATCAACTCCTAAAGAGAGGTTCCAGTTGTCATGAAAATAATATCCAATACGTGCTACTGTTTGTGGAATTGTCATAGTACCAGGATTTAAATACACCCCGGGGTCCCATGTTGTTTGACGATCTTGTGCCGCTACGTCGTACAGAGTGAAGTTGTAGTCGTCTCCTTTAAATTGAATATCTGAATAACTGTATTGCGCTTTGTTCCATCCCCAGTACAAATAAAACTTACCCTTATTCTGAGTTTTAAAGTTAATTTCAGTTGGGGTCGTCTCAATTTGTTTTTCCTGAGAATAACCACTGCTGCCAATAGCAATTAATATGCAAACAAGTAATGCTTTGTACATGAATTTAAAGGGAATTAACTGTACGTCTAATTGTCGTAAGGTTAGTTAGTAATTTTTCTAAATGGTCTAAATGTAGCATATTAGCACCATCACTTTTGGCATTGGAAGGATCAAAATGGGTTTCAATAAATAAACCGTCTACATTATTAACAATACCTGCTCTGGCAATAGTTTCAATCATATCTGGACGCCCTCCAGTAACTCCACTAGACTGGTTTGGTTGTTGAAGCGAGTGTGTTACATCTAAAACGGTTGGTGCAAATTCTCGCATTGTTGGAATGCCACGAAAATCAACAATCATATCTTGGTAGCCAAACATGGTACCTCGGTCTGTGATCCAAGCATTGTCATTGCCAGCATCTTTTACTTTTTGAACCGCATGTTTCATCGCTTCAGGACTCATAAATTGTCCTTTTTTTAGGTTCACCACTTTTCCGGTCTTCGCTGCAGCAACTACCAAATCGGTTTGTCGTACTAAAAAAGCAGGGATTTGAAGTACATCAACGTATTGAGCAGCTAAAGCAGCATCAGATACTTCATGAATGTCTGTAACTGTAGGGATATCAAAGGTTTCAGAAACTTTCCTTAGAATTTTGAGGGCTTTTTCATCTCCTATACCTGTAAAACTATCAATCCTACTGCGATTAGCTTTTTTAAAACTCCCTTTGAATATGTATGGAATTTTTAAATTATCTGTGATTTCACACACTTTTTCGGCAATTTGAAGAGCCATTTTTTCTCCCTCTATAGCACAGGGGCCCGAGAGTAAGAAAAAATTACCCGAATCGGTATGTTTTAGTTTTGGGATATCGTTAAGATTCATAGCTTTAAATTTATGCTGCAAATATAATCAAAATTAAAAGGTGTTATAAAATTAATAAGCTGCATTAAAGTCAGAAAATTAAATGTAACTTTGCACGCTTAAAACAAGGCACTTATGGCTAATGTAAAAAACATCGCAATTATTGCACACGTCGATCACGGAAAAACAACGTTGGTTGATAAAATCATGTATCACTGTCAACTTTTTCGTGAAAACCAAAACACAGGTGATTTAATTTTAGACAACAATGATCTAGAACGTGAAAGAGGAATTACGATTACAGCGAAAAATGTATCCGTAATTTATAAGGATACTAAAATCAACATTATTGATACGCCTGGTCACGCCGATTTTGGTGGTGAAGTAGAGCGTGTATTAAATATGGCTGATGGAGTACTGTTGTTGGTGGATGCTTTTGAAGGACCAATGCCTCAAACGCGATTTGTATTACAAAAAGCAATTGACCTTGGTTTAAAGCCATGTGTTGTTATCAATAAAGTTGATAAAGAAAACTGTACTCCAGACGAAGTACACGAAAAAGTGTTTGATTTAATGTTTGAATTAGGTGCTGAGGAATGGCAATTAGATTTTCCAACCGTATACGGATCAGCCAAAAACAATTGGATGAATCACGATTGGAAAGACGAAATAGATAATATCGAGCCATTGTTAGATATGGTGATTGAGCATATTCCATCGCCTACAATCGAGGAAGGAAATACACAAATGTTAATCACATCTTTAGATTTCTCATCTTTTACAGGACGAATTGCTATTGGTAGACTAACACGTGGGAGTTTGAAAACAGGACAGCAAATTTCGCTTGTTAAACGTGATGGAAGCATCATGAAATCAAAAATAAAAGAGCTTCATGTATTTGAAGGCTTAGGAAGAAAAAAGATAGAAGAAGTACAAACGGGTGATATCTGTGCCATAGTAGGCTTAGAAGGCTTTGAAATTGGGGATACAGTAGCAGACTTGGAAAACCCTGAAGGACTTAAAACGATTGCTATTGATGAGCCAACAATGAGTATGTTGTTTACAATTAATGATTCTCCTTTCTTTGGAAAGGATGGTAAGTTTGTAACCTCAAGACATATTAAGGAGCGCCTGGATAAAGAATTAGAAAAGAATTTAGCATTACGCGTTAATGCGACTGATAGTGCTGATAAGTTTATGGTATTTGGTAGAGGTGTTTTACACTTATCTGTATTAATTGAAACGATGCGTCGTGAAGGTTATGAGATGCAGATAGGCCAGCCACAAGTAATTATAAAAGTTATAGACGGGGTTAAATGTGAGCCTGTTGAAGAAATGACTATTGATTTACCAGAATCTGTTTCGGGTAAAGCCATTGAAATGGTAACCATGCGTAAAGGTGAAATGCTGAGTATGGAAGCAAAAGGTGAGCGAATGGTTTGTGAGTTTATGATTCCTTCAAGAGGAATTATAGGAATGCGAAATCAATTACTCACTGCGACGGCAGGTGAGGCTATTATGGCACACCGATTCAAAGAATATCAGCCTCTTAAAGGCGGTATTCCAGAACGTCAAAATGGTTCTTTAGTCTCAATGGAATTAGGTCAAGCTATACCTTATTCTATTGATAAGTTACAAGACAGAGGTAAGTTTTTTGTAGATCCAGGAGAAAGTATTTATGAAGGTCAAGTGATTGGAGAAAATTCTCGTGGTGACGATATGGCTATTAATATTACAAAAACTAAAAAGTTAAGTAATGTACGTAGTTCTGGAGCTGATGATAAAGCAAAAATTGTTCCTGCAATTAAATTTTCTTTAGAAGAAGCTTTAGAATATATCCAAAAGGATGAGTATGTTGAAGTAACTCCTAAGTCCCTAAGGTTACGAAAAATATATCTTACTGAAGTAGACCGGAAGCGAAACAAGATTTTATAATGAATCTTGTTTTATTTGTTCATACGACTGAATTAGTTGGTTACGCTGCAATGTTGGTGCTATTGGTCTCTTTTTTAATGAAAGATATTCGTCGCTTGAGGACGCTTAACACAATAGCCTGTGCTTTATTTGTTGTCTACGGATTTTTGTTAGAGACTTCTTGGCCTATCATAATATCTAATGCCTCCATTTTTGGAATCAATTTGTATTACCTCTTTTTGAAGAAAAATTAGTATTTTCACGTTATTAACCAACTAGATATTTAATTTGTAGCAACTATTCTTTGCATTACTGTTTTTTTTTGTTGGTTTCTATAGTGATATTAATAGTTCTAAAAAGTTGAAGTGAAGCTACCTAAATTCATAAGTAATAATTTAATTCTTAAGATTACCTCACTAAATTCCTTGGTGGTTGGAGTTCGTCTTCTTATGTCTTTGGTTGTTCAAAACTTCTTAGCACAGTATACTGGACAAGCTGGTATTGCCAAAGTAGGACAGTTGCGAAACATCTCATCAATGCTAATGAGTCTCACATCCCTTGGGACATTTAACGGCGTTGTGAAGTATGTTTCAGAGTATAAGTCAGATCAAAAAACGTTACTGAAATTATTTTCAACCTTATATGTATTTAGTTTTATAGCTAGCATTGTATCGTTTTGTGTCTTATTTTTTTGGGCCTCATATTTTTCAAACAAATTATTTTTCTCCGACACTTATGTTGTTGTTTTTAAGGTGATTGCTGTTGCCGTCCCTTTTATCTCAATGAACCGTATTTTTAGTGGAGTTATAAACGGGATTTCTGACTATAAGAAGCATACTAAGATTGAGTTTGTTTCTCATTTTCTTGCGGCTATTTTGTTATTAGCTAGTCTTTATTTTTATTCCATAAAGGGGGTACTAATCGCTATAGCACTGACTCCCATAATACAGTTTACGGTACTTCTAATGATCTTCGGAAAACTATTGAAAGATTATATCGATTTTAATTCAATCTCTTTTAAAATTCCTTTTCTAAAGCAACTCTTAGGCTTTACACTGATGTCTTTTGTGGCTACTGTACTGTCCAACTATATAGAAATTGATTTAAGAACACTAATCACTGATAAAATTAGTGAAGCCGAAGCAGGGTCATGGACGGCTATGAATTCAATTTCAAAAATTTATATGCAATTTTTAATTGCAATTTTCTCTCTTTACATATTACCTAAATATGCAGCTATTAATACATTATTTGAGTTCAGAACAGAGATAAAGAAGGTGTATAAGTCATTGGTTCCACTAGTTTTTATTGGGATGCTACTGGTTTTTGCCTTTAGAAAGATATTAATTGAGTTTATTTTTACGGAAGCCTTTTTAGGAATGGCTATTTTGTTTAAATGGCAATTAGCTGGAGACTTTATCCGATTTATAGCGAATGTGATGTCTTATTATTTTTTAGCAAAAAAACAAATCAATTATTTTGTTTCTACCCAACTAATAGGTTTGTCGATGTATTATATTTTTAGTAGATTATACTTGCCTTCTTTTGGAACAGAAGGGGTAGTAATGGCTCTTTTTATTAGTAATTTAATATATTTCGCTAGTGTGCTTTTTATACTTAGGAAGACCTTTGTTGGAGGAGATAAACAGATATAGATCTTAAAGTTTAAATAAATATAAATGACAAATTTTAAAATTATACAACGAGTTTTTTATCAGTTTTTGATTGTCATTTCCCTTGCCTTAATTTTTGAGTTCATTTACAATGGTTTAAAAGTCTCAACAGTATATAACACTGTAGAAAATATTTTATTTTCTGTACTATTGGTAAGTCCTCTTTTTCTTATTCCGTATCGTAAAATTCAAATAGCTTACATTTCAGTAGCCTATGTATTATTTTGTTTATCAATATTTTTTGAAGCTGTCTATTATTACTTTTTTGAAGCTTTTTTAAGTGCCTCCTCATTATTTGTGTCGTTTGATTCAAATAGATCAGAAGCCACAGAGTTCCTTAATTTCTATTTGGATACTAATGTCATTGTCTTTTCTGTTTTAATGTTTATAATTATAGTCTTATCGGTCTACAAGTTAACGACATCGCTCAGCTCTTTTAAAAAACAATCAAAGCTTCCTGTGACTAAGGTTTCAGTCTGTGTGTTAATTATTTTGACATTTCTTAAGTTCTCTACATTGATCGTTTTTAACCTTCCGTATTTAATATTTAAATCTACTATTGAGTATGTCTCTGAGTCTTCTAAGCTTGGAGATTATAAGACTAATAAAATTGGAAATTTCTCCAATGTTTCTCGCCCTGAAAATAATGAAGATGAAGTATACATTGTTATTTTAGGAGAGTCTACATCGCGTGCTCATTTTGGATTGTATAATTATTCAAGAGCGACTACACCAGAATTAAATTCTATCAAAGAAGAATTAAATATTTATACGGATGTTATTAGTCCACATCCGCATTCAATTTCTTCAATTACCAAGTTACTTACACTTGGGAATTATGAGGGTCCAAATAAAATAGGTGACGGTTCTATTATTCAACTTGCCAACAGTGCTAACTTTGAAACTTTTTGGTTGTCTAACCAGAGACCAATTGGTATTTATGAGAGTTTGGTTACTAAAATTGCTTTATCATCTACCAAAAGTAAATTTTTAACAACAACTTTTGGTGTTCACAACAAAGTTATGGATGGCGCTCTTTTACCAGAATTAGAAACAATTCTGATGGACGATTCTGCTTCAAAAAAGATCATTTTCATTCATTTAATGGGAACACATCTTAGCTATTCAAATAGATACCCAGAAGATTTTAATACATTTAAAGATATACCTTTTAGTAATTATAAATCTGATGATAACTTTAAAATAATTAATGATTATGATAATGCAGTGTTGTATTCGGATTATGTGATTTCACAAATCATTAAAAAAACAAAAGCGTTAAATAAAAAAAGTTTCGTCTTATATTTTTCCGATCATGGAGAAGAATTGTTCAAAGACTATAACATGGCAGGTCACAATGAGGACATCTCAACCAAGGACATGTATGATGTTCCATTCTTGTTGTGGCAGTCAGATAGATTTAAACAAGATAGGCAGCTAACAACTGCTCTTGACAGGCCTTATATGCTTGATGACTTGTTTCATAGCTTAGCTGATTTGTTAGAGATTTCAGCTCAAGAAGTTGACGTTGAGAGAAGTATTTTTAGTTCTAAATTTAATAATCGAAAAAGAATTATTTTAGAGAATTTAGAATATGACACGTATTTTAATTTAGATTAAATTTGAACTAATTATTAACTTCAATAAAATTCTATTTATAATTTGAGTAATCTAGAAAAGACTAAAATAAAGGTATGTATTGTTACTTCCTCACTAGGTAAAGGTGGGGCCCAAAAATCCTCGGCCGTATTATCGATTTTGTTAGACAGTTTAGGTTGCGAAGTTCATATAGTGAGTATTCTTGATACCATAGATTATGTGTACAAAGGAACCTTACTTAACTTAGGGGTTCTGAAAAATAAAGACGATTCTGTTTTTGGGAAAGTAAAACGGTTCTATGTTTTTCTTAAATATCTTAAATCACAAAAATTTGACTTTATAATTGATAGTCGTTCTAGACCAACTATCCTCAAGCAATTCGTAATTAATAAACTCCTCTATGTCAATCAAAAAGTGATTTTTATAGTTCATAGTTTTTTCTTGAGTAATTACATCCCTGAAAACAAGTTTGTAGCTCAGTTTTTATATAATAAGACCTTTAAATTTGTGACAGTATCCAAAGCTATAAAGTCTAATTTAGTTTCTAAGTATCAATTTAATAATGTGCATGTTATTAATAACGCAGTAAGTGAAATTCCAGCTAATTCTGTAACAGATATATCAGTGCCTGCTGATAATTATATTTTGTTTTTTGGGAGAATTGAAGATTCGATAAAAAATTTAACGTTATTAATTGAAAGCTACAAGCGCTCAATTTTAAAAGATAAAAACATTAGACTCGTCATCCTAGGTGAGGGGAGTGATAAGATAAAATTAATACAGAAAGTTCAAATGATGGGTATGAAATCGGACATTTTGTTTTTCCCGTATACCAAAAACCCATATCCGATGGTCAGAGGAGCTATGTTTTCGGTACTCACAAGTAAATATGAAGGGTTCCCCACAATGTTAGTTGAAAGTTTAGCTCAAGGTACCCCAGTGATATCTGTAAACTGTCAATCCGGTCCTTCAGAAATTATTTCAGATACCCAAAACGGTTTATTGGTGCCTAACAATAACCCTGACTTACTGTCACAGGCTATGAATCGTTTTGTGACTGATAATGAACTTTATAAGCTTTGTAAGCATAATGCTAAAAAAAGTATCGAAAAATTTCATACAGAAAATATTTCCAAGGATTGGAAGCAACTTATTGAAAGCGTTTGATTTTAGTGAACCTTCCTTATTTGAATGGAGATAAGTAAATGTTACATCGCAATAAGGTATTTTGTAATCGTTTAAGTAATCCAATCAAAATAGAAGGCATGTTAAGGATTATACGTTGCTTAAAATTAAGGTTTAAAGGGTCTATTCCATTTCTAAGCCTTCTGTAATTAATATAATCTTTTGCTATCTTTCTTTCAATAGCTACAGAAAACCGATTTAAATCCATGTATTTTTTGAAAGAAGTAGTAGGCAGTTCTACAGCTTTAAATTTCTCAAAAAGTTTTAGTCGGTCAATTCTATTTGTTGAATATGATAAATGGTATTTAGGCGCTAAAATAATTTTGTTAGAACTTGCTATTGACGAAAACGCTATAGAGTCTTTAAGTGCAATCCGAATCCACAAATCAGTGTCCTGTCCCGAACGCATTTCTTCGTCAAACACACCAACTTTCCTAAACGTTTTCATAGGGATTAAAACGGCTGAGGTCCAGGCTATACTATCTTTAATTGAAGCCGAGAAATAATCTTCGATAATCCCAAAATATTCTTTAGCTAATCCATTATAGCTTGCTTTTATTTTTTCACCATTAAAATATTTCTTGTTATAGGCTGTAGCATATAATCCACAATCTGGAAATTTCTCATATAAGTTGTAAAGATTTTCCAAGTGGTTTGGCTCCCACAAGTCATCTCCGTCTAACAACGCAATTAGATCAGAGTTAGCCTTAGATATTCCAAAGTTTCTGGCATGAGAAACGCCTTTATTTTGGTTTGATAAAACAGTGATTCGTTGATCTTCAATAGCGTTCACAATAAAAACACTACTGTCGGTGGATCCATCATTAACTATGATGATTTCATAATCTGGAAAAGATTGATTAAAGACGCTGTCTAACGTTTCTTTTATGAAGCGTTCTTTGTTATACAGAGGAATTACTATTGAAATTAAAGGCATTAATTTATTTCTTACAAAAGTGATAAAATTTATAGAAGTCTAAAGTAATTAGTGGAGATTTAAAGTTAATTAACATCCAAGACATTAAAGGATTTAAAAGCCTTCCTTTTAGTTCTATTACTTTTGTCAAATGTAGTTTTTCTATGAATTTGTAAGTCCACACTAATTTACTGTGTCTTGAGCTAATCAAATTTTGGTCATACAAATGTCGTATTGTTTTTGAAGCCTCTTTCGATTTCAAAAGAAAGGTGCTGTTGTCCTCAATCCCCATGTGATTTGTATAGTTGTCAAGGTGTTTAAAAGCAATGTTTTGGCATTCTAGTTCACGACTAAATGCCAAGTCTAGTCCATAACGGTTATCAAGTGCTATGTTTGTAAGCTCAAAGCTTTCTCGATAAATTAACATGTTTCCTGAGTAGATGTTTCTGTAGGGGTTATTTTTGCGGTCTTTCGCAGATTTAAATTCTCTACTCATACCATACCTGAATCTTAATCGTTCCTTGTGAGGGTAATGCTTTGAATAGGAATACCCACCAAAAAAGGCTTTAATGTGTGGGTTTTTTGTTAGGTTCTCTATATATTTTTTAATGTAATTTTTTTCACTTGGAAGCATGTCCGAGTCAATATACAACAGCCAGTTGTATTTTGCTTTCTTGCTTAATAGTCTTCGCATTTCAGTTCGACCTACAGAGGCGGAGCTGCGATGTAGTTTAATGAGCTCTGAGTTTATTAAGTTAGAGGAATTATAAATCGTTTGATTTGAAAAATCATCTCCAATAATAATTTCGAAATCTATCTGACAATCAGTTGCCTGCTGGTGCAGTTCAGCTACTAATGCTTCAACATTGTAATTATATGTTGGGATAAGTATAGAAAGCATGGTTAGTTTTTTCGTTGAACTACCTCAAAAACTTTAGAGTCTTCGCATTTGAGTGTTTTACTTGGATATTTCAATATCAAAGCATAGTCGTGAGTTGCCATGAAAATAGTATGACCTTTTTTATTAAGTTCAAGCAGGACCTGCATGACTTCTACACTAGTTTGTGGGTCTAAATTTCCTGTAGGTTCATCAGCTAAAATTAATTTAGGGTCATTTAATAAGGCTCTCGCTATAGCAACGCGTTGTTGCTCACCACCAGAAAGTTCATAAGGAAACTTATGGCCTTTTGTATGCATGTTAACCTTTTTCAGAACCTCTTCAACCTTAGCCATTATTAGCTCTTTTTGTTTCCATCCAGTCGCTTTTAAGACAAACTCTAGATTTCCATTAATAGTTAGTTCATTCAATAATTTAAAATCTTGAAATACCACCCCAAGCTTGCGCCTCAAAAAAGGGATATCCTTTTCTTTCATTGTTTTTAAATCCATGTCAACAATTGAGCCACTACCATTGGTTAATTTTAGGTCTCCATATAGTGTTTTTAATAAACTACTCTTTCCAGAACCTGTTTTTCCAATAAGATATACGAACTCACCTTCCTTAACATCAATATTTATCTGATTCAAGATTAAATTGCTGTTTTGTGAAATAGAAACGTCTTGTAATTTTAATACTGAATTTGACATTGGTTTTTTGTAAAAATATTTTTATAAAAGTATTACTATTTGATTCAATTATCAAACATCACTTTATATTAAACGCTTAGGTTCTGATTTAATTACATTTAGTGTATAATTTAGACCTATTTTTCTCGTTATCATATGTATATATTTTATATTTGAATGAATAAATTTTTATATCTATGAACACTATGAAATTACTATTTCAACTTTTTTTTGTGTTTTTCTCCTCCCTTTGTGTGGCTCAGAAATCAGCCATTTATTCCAATGAATCGGTAAGTTATAGTTCAGCACTTTCGCTATATAATGCAGAGCAATTTCAGTCTGCTCAGCTTATTTTTAAATCTGTAGAAACCCATACATCAGATTCTTTTTTAAAATCCAATGCAAGTTATTATATAGCCAATTGCGCCGTTAGGCTTAACCAGTCAAATGCAGAATTTCTTGTGGAGTCTTTTGTAAGAGATTACCCATCTAGTACCAAGCGTAATTCAGCATATTTTGATATAGCAAATTATTATTTTGATAATGCCAAATATGCCTATGCTCGTAAGTGGTATAAAAAGGTAGACATAAGCTCTCTTGGTAAATCAAATATGGATTCTTTTCATTTCAATTACGGGTACAGCCTTTATAACCTTAAGAAGTATGAAAAAGCCAAATTAAATCTTCAAAAGGTTGAGTTAACTCAATCTTATGGCGTACAAGCCAAATATTATATTGGATTTATGGCCTATGAAACAGATGATTATAGTCAAGCATCAGTCTACTTTGACCAACTAGAAAATAACGAAGCCTACAAAGACAACCTATCCTATTACAAAGCAGACTTAAATTTTAAATTAGGTAAGTTTGAAATGGCAATTGAATTAGCGTTAGCAATCATTGAAAAAGGGGGTAGGAAGAAAGCTTCTGAGCTTTCCAAAATTATTGGTGAAAGTTACTTCAATCTTCAGATGTATGCTAAAGCAATTCCTTATTTAGAAGCCTATAAGGGGCAAAAGGGACGCTGGAGTCACACTGACTTTTATCAATTAGGTTATGCGTTTTACAAACAGAATGATTACCTAAAATCCATAAATGAATTTAATAAAATAATTGACGGTTCCAATTCCATTGCTCAAAATGCATATTACCACTTAGCGGAATGTTATATCAATTTGAATAAAAAACAAGCAGCATTAAATGCTTTTAAAAATGCTTCTGAAATGGATTTCATTCCCAATATTAAAGAAGATGCTTGGCTAAATTACGCCAAATTAAGCTATGAGATTGGCAACCCGTACCAGTCTATTCCCGAAGTTTTATCTCGATTTTTAAAACTATTTCCTAAATCAGCGTTTAAAACAGAAGTAGAATCGTTACTAATTGACTCTTATATTAGTTCCAACAATTATAAAGAAGCTTTGTTGCTATTGACTAATAAATCTAAACCTGTTCATAAAGCAGCTTATCAGAAAGTTACATTTTTCAGAGCATTAGAATTATATAATGAAGCTAATTACTCAGAATCTATTGCCCTATTGGATAGTTCGCTTACAGTTTCTTTAGATCCAATTATTTATGCAAGAGCCATATATTGGAGTGCTGAAGTAGCGTATCAATTATTAAATTACAACATGGCTCTTGAAAATTTCAAAGATTTTAATCAACTGCCAATAAGTGGTCAACTAGAAGAATACACAAACTTAAACTATAATATAGCATATACTTATTTCAAGCAAAAGCAGTACGAGAATTCTATTAAGTATTTCAAGTTATTTATAAACGACAAGCCATCAGATGTGGTTGTTCTTAGCGATGCGTTCTTAAGAACGGCTGACTGTTATTTCGTGACTGCTAAATATAGCTTAGCTATTGAGGCCTACCAATCAGCTTTAGATATAAATAAAATTGAATTAGACTATGCGACTTTTCAAATAGCCGTTAGTAATGGGTTCCTTGGTAAAACAGAAAATAAAATTAAAGGGTTAAACAAAGTGATGGACTACAAATCGTCATATTTAAAAGATCAAGCACTTTTTGAATTAGCTAACTCATATGCAAATCAATCAAACCCTGTTAAAGCCATACAGAAGTATCAAGAATTAATCTCTAGCTATTCTTCCAGTACTTTAGTTTCTAAGGCTTTGTTACGTAAGGGGTTGATAGAGTACAATCAAAACAATACTACAGCTGCTCTTAGTAGTTTTAATACTGTGGCAGTTGGATATCCTTCAACAGCAGAAGCTTTCCAGGCCATTAGTTCGTCACGGTCTATTTATATAGACCTTGGTCAGGTCGATTCCTATGCGATTTGGGTAAAGTCGTTAGATTATGCACGTGTTACTGACTCTGAGTTAGAATCAGCGACCTACCAGGCTGCAGAAAAACAATATTTAGACAGCAATACCAATAAAGCTATAAAATTATTTAATGGGTATATAGTTAGTTTTCCAAATGGTAAACAGCTTTTAAAAGCTCATTTTCACCTTGCAGAATTGTACTACAAGGCTACTTTGTCTGCCAATGCTCTCCCACACTATCAATATGTGTGTAGTCAAGCCCCTAGTGAGTTTACAGAAACAGCACTATTTAAAACATCAGAAATCTTATTAGAGTCAGAAGCTTTTGATGAAGCATTAGTTATTTTACTAAGATTAGACACAGAAGCAAGAAATCCTCAAAATAGATTGTATGCGCAATCCAACTTAATGAAAGTCAATTTTCGATTTAATGATTTTGACGCAGCTATTCGTTATGCAGAAATGATTCTTAAAAACTCTAAAACAGACTCTTACATTAAAAGCGATGCCTATATTATTATAGCCAGAGCAGCAATGCAAACTAATGAAGAAATGAAAGCTCGAGCGGCTTACCAACAGGTTAAGTCAATAGCCACTGGCGAAATGGGAGCAGAAGCACAGTATTATGAGGCGTATTTTAGCTACATAGATGGTGCTTTTGAAGCGTCTAACCAAAGTGTTCAAATATTGATTAAAAACTTTTCTAGTCATAAGTATTTTGCCTCTAAAGGTCTTATTGTTATGGCCAAGAATTTTCATGCTCTTGGAGACGATTTCCAAGCGACTTATATTTTAGAAAATATAAGTCAAAATTTCGCAGACTTCAAGGAAGTCGTAGACGAAGCGCAACTAGAGCTTGAGCGTATTAAATTAGAAGTAGCTAAGACAAACTCATCATTAGAAACGAGTATAGAAAATGAAAACTAGAATTATGAATACTAAATTCAAATATTATTTAAGTCTATTATTTGTTTTGATCGTTATGTTTTCGTTTCAAAACATAGAATCACAAACGTCACAGTCTCGCTCACAAGATTCTATAGATACACAGGTAGTAACTATTGTCAAACCATATACCCCCAAAATATCAGATGCTTTTAAATTAAAGCAATCTCCGGAAATGAGTATTTCTGATAAATCTCTAAAAAGTGTCAAATACACAATTTTCTCCATTCCTGTAGCTTCTACATTCATCCCTGCAAAAGGAAATTCTTTAGGGATAGTAAGAGCTAGGAAAAATAAATTATTTCAGAATTATGCTTCGTTAGGGATTGGGAATTACGGTACTGTGTTAGGAAACTTATACCTCAATCACAAAATTAGTAGAGGAGAGGCTTTAGGAGGCTATATGGAGCACCACTCGTCGCAAGGCGGTATTGACGGTATACAGCTGGAAGATACGTTTTCAAATAATAAGGTTCAGGTTAATTATACCAAAGCATTAAAGGCTTTTGTTTGGAATACAGATGTTGCCTATGAACGACAATCAATTAATTGGTATGGACTCCCATTCATAACATTGGTCCCGATAGATTCTAAGCAAGTTTATTCTGCGTTGTCTTTATCCAGTGACGTACAGTTTACAAAAGGGGTTTTTCAAACGGGAGGGATTGATTTTCAACGATTTTCAGATGCCTATAGTTCTCAAGAATATCGACTTAAGGCAGAATCAAGCCTACAATTTAATGTGTTCAACCAATCGATTACTTCTGATCTAAGTATTGATTATTTAAATGGAAAATTTAATCAGAGCGACCTGATTCCCGAGCGGAATAATTATGGGAACACCCTCTTTTCAGTAACGCCATCCTACAAATACTTTCAAGGAGATTTAGCTGTTTCATTTGGGCTTAGAGCGGCTTTCTTAACAGATCCCAACAGAGATGTAAATAAATTTTATATTTATCCCAATATAGAAGCTAGCTTTTCTGTGGTCAATTCTATTTTGATAGCTTATGCCAGCCTTAAAGGAGGCTTGAATCAAAACTCGTATTCTGATTTCGCACAAATTAATCCATTTATATCTCCTACTCTTGAGATCCGTTCAAGCTCAACTACTTATGAGTTAATCATTGGGGCTAAAGGGAAATTGTCTCAATCCATAGCATACGACCTAAACGGAAGTTATTCTAAACAAAATAATAAAGCGCTTTTTCGTTCCAATACCATTATGAACCTTTCATCACTTACTAACTACAATCAAGGGAATTCCTTTGGAATAGTATATGATGATATTGATATTTTTAACGCTTCAGGAACTTTAGAGTTTGATATGACCCAAAAATTAAATATGAGATTGAAAGGGAATCTCTATAAGTATACAAGTGATTTGGAGCCAACAGCTTGGAATTTACCTGATTTTGAAGCGTCTCTGTTTTTAGATTATAAAATTTCTGATAAATGGTTATTTGGTGGGAATCTATTTTATTATGGCTCTAGACAAGATACGACCCATTTTGAGGGTCTATTAATTCCAGGTACGATTACAGCAAATCAATCTTTAGATGCTTTTTTAGATGCAAATGTGCAATTAGATTACCAAATCTCAACCCAGTGGGGTGCCTTTCTGAAAGTCAATAATATGACTAATGCAAACTATAAACGTTGGAATCATTATTCAGTTCAGGGATTTCAGATTTTGGGAGGTGCCAGTTATAAATTTGACTTTTAAGCCAAGGTTAGTTTTGCTAGAAAGTCAAAATGAGGACCTTCTTCTACTAATTCGCATTTTAACCCGACCTGATCACATGCTATTCTTAGGTTTTCGAAATCAAGATACATCCAGCTAAAGGTTACTTCTTGGTCTTTATAACGAATTGTATATTCTAGTTCGCCGTAATAGTCTTTGGTAGTATCCATCCAGTAACTTCCATCTTCTTCTTCGTACATGTATTTAATGTCAGAAGAATCAATTAGAATTTGCCCATCAGGATTTAAAAGAGTTTTTAAATGGCTTAAAACAAAAGGAGTATGTGCTAAGGACTGGAAAATTCCAGACCCATTCATTAACAACAATAAGGTATCAAAGGTGTTTGTTTCGTCCATCACATCTAACAAATATGCTTGGGTTATTCCGCGCAAACGACAGGCTTCAATAGCCCCTTGTGAGATGTCAATTGATTTCACTTCTAAACTCTTTGATTTTAAATATAGGCTATGGCTTCCGGCTCCACAACCAATATCAAGTACAGCACCTTTAGATAGCTTTAAGGCTGTTTGCTCAAGTGAAGGCATGTCTGAATAGTTTCTAAATAAATAGGGAATAGGCAAAGTATCTGATACAGAAATGCTAGTTGAGGTTACTAAGTCTTCAGAGTAGTTTCCGAGTTGATAATCTAAAATGGCAGTTCCAAATACATCTTTCATTATACTGAGCTATTTATTCTTAGTTTTGCAGTATGCAAGACCAATTAAAATCCCTTTCCAAGGAAGCCAAAGATAAGCAAAAGGAGCATAAAGCCTTTTTTATTAGGCTTAGAAAAAAAACTCCTAAAAAACTCGATTCCATTATGGAGGAACTCCACGAATCGGAGTTTAAAAAATCAGACTGTCTTAAGTGTGCTAACTGTTGTAAAACAACCAGTCCGATTTTTACTAATAAAGATATAGAGCGTATTTCAAAATCCTTTAGAGTCAAAACAAGGCAATTTATTGATACCTATCTTAATTTAGACGCCGATGCGGATTATGTTTTAAAATCATCCCCTTGCACTTTCTTAGCTTCGGATAACAGCTGCAATATTTACGACATCCGGCCTAAAGCATGTCGAGAATACCCACATACCAATCGTAAAAACTTTGAAAAAATAGCAGACCTTACTCTTAAAAATGTATCAATCTGTCCAGCTACATTTAATATAGTCGAAGCGTTAAGAGCAAAATTAAAATAAGTATATTTATATAATATAGAGGCGCTTATGGAACAGATTATTAATTATTTCGAAACAATTCCATCTTTACACCGTAGTGGAATACTTGTTGGGGGATTAACGTTTTTTTGGATCCTAGAGGGGTCTTTGCCACTGTTTAGGTTTAGCTATAACAAATGGAGACATGCGTTTCCAAACCTATTTTTCACACTTACCACCATTATAATTAATTTTATGTTAGCTTTTTTATTGCTTAGTACAGCCGATTGGGTATCGGTTAATGATTTTGGTGTTCTAAACTGGCTTCCTGATATACCATTTTGGTTGTATATTTTTTTAGGAGTTCTCCTCATGGATTTTGTAGGTGCGTATTTACCTCATTTTACAGAACATAAAGTGCCACCACTTTGGATGGTTCATTTGGTTCATCATTCAGATCATAAGGTAGACACCACAACAGCAAACCGTCACCATCCTTTGGAGAGTGTCATTCGTTATGTATTTACGCTCGCTGGAGTTTTTATTATTGGTGCCCCTATAGGTATTGTGATGCTATACCAGTCAATATCTCTTGTAGCCACTCAGTTTAGCCATGCTAACATCAAGCTGCCAAAGAAATTAGATTATGTGCTAAGTTTTATCTTTATATCTCCAGATATGCATAAGATTCATCACCATTATCAATTGCCCTATACAGATGCTAATTATGGAAATATTTTTTCTATTTGGGATCGTTTGTTGGGAACCTATATGTACATGGAGCGAGAACATATAGTGTATGGAGTTGATACCTTTCCAAATGAAGCGGAAAACAATAACTTAATGCAATTGTTGAGACAGCCATTTCAGGGGTTTAGAAAGCCTACAACGGGTATAGTAGGTAAGGAGCTCTAATTAGTTTATAATGTTCTAAATCGCTTTTCCAACTCGCTCTAATTTCTTGAGCAGTCCAGCCACTTTCAATTTTTTTTTGTAGTAACTCTTGACCAGCCAGTTTGGTAAAAAAGGGATTAAAAAACACTGTTTTGTCAGAAGTGTTTTGGTAAGCATCAACAAGCCATTTGAGTTCAATAAAATCTAATCGAGCTAGATTTTGAAGATTGAGTCCTTTGCAAATTTCTCCTTTGTGAACCGGGTACTTTGCGCCAATATTAGGAATAGGTGTAAAACTATAATTATATAAGTCGCCTTTCAAATAAGGACTTCCAATAACTTGAAATTGATTTTCTGTTCCCCGCCCCATACTCATATTAGTACCTTCAAAAAAGCATAAACTTGGGTATAAGTTGATTGCTTTTGAGTTTGGAAGATTAGGGGATGGGTTGATAGGAAGTTGATACGTTGTTGAGTGGGTGTAGTTATGAAGAGGAATCACCTTTAAGTCACATTTTACGCCTTCTTTTAGCCAACCTTCTCCATTAATCATTTGGGCATATTCTCCGACTGTCAGTCCATGCACAACAGGGACAGGGTGCACTCCTACAAAACTAGTATGTTGAAGATCCAAAGTAGGACCGTCTACATAGTGGCCGTTTGGGTTTGGACGGTCCAATACCAAGACAGTAATACCTAAATTAGCGCATGTTTCCATCATGTAATGAAGGGTAGATAAAAACGTATAGAAACGAGCCCCTACATCTTGAATATCAAAAATAACGATATCTAAGTCGGATAAAATAGCTGCATCAGGAATTTTATTTTCGCCGTATAAAGAGACAATAGGAATGCCAGTTCCAGCATCTATTCCATCTTTTATATACTCACCTGCATCGGCTGTGCCTCTAAAACCATGCTCAGGAGCAAAAACTTTTTTAACCTTTATATTTAATTTTAGTAATGAATCTACCAAATGAGTGTGGCCTATAGCCTTAAAAATAACAGAGGTTTGATTGGCCACAATTCCTATGTTTTTATTTTTTAAAATCGGTAGGTAGCGTTCTGTTTGTTGAGCTCCTAAAATGATGGGAGACTCATTAACCTCTAAAGATTGTGAGTTAGAAGTGTTTCTACATGAAAGAAGTGTCAAAACAAATAATAAAACAGTATTTTTGATAAAATTTAAATGCATTTATAAATTTTGAATTACGAGTATTTTTTAGCCAAACGTATTATAGGAAATAAGTCCTATAAAAGTAGTGTATCGGCACCAATAATAAAAATTGGAATTGCAGCAATTGCAATTAGTATTATTGTGATGTTGATTGCTATTGCTACTGGAATTGGTTTGGAGCGGAAAATCCGCGACAAAGCAGTGGCTTTTAATGGACATATAAGTATTTCTAATTTTGATAGTAATGAATCTGAGGGGGCCCAAGTGCCTATTTCAATAAACCAAGATTTTTATCCTGAATTTACTACGGTTGCTGGCGTATCACACATACAAGCAGTTGCCAATAAATTTGGAATAATTAGAACCAATACAGATTTCGAAGGTTTGTTTTTAAAAGGCGTTGGATCTGACTATGACTGGCGTTACTTTAAAGACTTCTTAGTTGAGGGGCGTCTCCCCGTTTATACTCAAAAATATAGTAGTGAGGTTTTAATTTCAACGTATTTAGCGGATCGTTTGGGCTTTGTTGTTGGAGATAGTTTTCAGATGTATTTCATGAAATCAGACTCTAGTAAAGCGCCAAGCATCATGAAATACTCGATCGTAGGTGTCTTTAATTCAGGCTTTGAAGAGTTAGATAAAACCTATATTATTGGCGACATCAATCATGTGCAGCGTTTAAATAGATGGTCAAAAGATCAAATCGGTAATTTTGAAGTTTTTATTTCGAATTATAATGACTTAGATCGGCTAGGGAATGAGGTGTATGCTCAAACCCCTTCTACACTTAATACGTTGACTGTTAAGCAAAAGTATGCTACCATTTTTGAGTGGATTCCTATTTTTACAACCAATATATACATCATCTTAGCTATTATGATTTTTGTAGGAGCTATTAATATGATTACAGCCTTATTGGTTTTAATATTAGAGCGGACTCAAATGATAGGTATTTTGAAAGCTCTAGGAAGTAGTAATGTGAGTATTAGAAAGTTGTTTTTATATAATGCTTCTTACCTTATTTTTTGCGGATTATTTTGGGGAAATTTAATTGGTTTAGGTGTTTTATTTCTTCAGAAACAGTTTCAATTTTTAACCTTAGATCCGTCGGTTTATTATGTGACTGTGGCTCCAGTTTATTTAGACTGGACGTACGTAGTCCTACTTAACGTAATGACTTTCGTTTTATGTATTCTAATGTTATTAATTCCTTCATTTATCATCAGTAAAATATCTCCGATTAAAGCCATTAAGTTCAATTAAAAGTTCTTAATCACGCATTTGTAAGCCCAGAAATTTAATGTAATTTTACATCAAATTTACAGCTATGAAATACGCCGAAAATATATTAGGAACAATAGGGAATACGCCTTTAGTTAAAATGAATGTGCTAACTAAAGATTTGCCTTGTTTGGTGTTGGCTAAGTATGAAACTTTTAACCCTGGTAATTCTGTCAAAGACAGAATGGCATTACAGATGATAGAAGATGCAGAAGCCGATGGTCGACTTCAGCCAGGAGGTACCATTATTGAGGGGACTTCTGGTAATACAGGAATGGGACTCGCTTTGGCTGGAATTATTAAAGGGTATAAGTGTATTTTTGTCTTAGCTGATAAGCAGTCAAAAGAAAAAATGGACATTTTACGTGCAGTTGGTGCTGAGGTGGTTGTCTGTCCAACTTCAGTTGAGCCAGAAGATCCACGTTCCTACTATTCAGTCTCCAAGCGTTTGTCTGAAGAAACACCAAACTCTTGGTATGTTAATCAGTATGATAATCCCAGTAATTGTAAGGCACATTTTTTAAGTACAGGTCCAGAAATATGGGAACAAACAGATGGTAAAATAACTCATTTTGTAGTAGGAGTTGGTACTGGAGGAACAATTTCAGGGGTTGGAAGTTATCTGAAAATGAAAAACCCGAATGTTAAAATATGGGGTATTGATACTTATGGAAGTGTTTTTAAAAAATACCATGAAACGGGAATCTTTGATGAAAATGAGATTTACCCTTATGTCACAGAAGGTATTGGCGAAGATATCCTCCCAATGAATGTTAATTTTGGAGTGATTGACGGATTTACAAAAGTAACAGATAAAGATGCGGCTGTTTATACACAGCGTTTAGCTAAAGAAGAAGGGATGTTTTTAGGGAACTCTGCTGGAGCGGCTGTTAAAGGGCTTCTTCAGTTAAAATCACATTTCAAACCTGAAGACGTCGTGGTCGTTTTATTTCATGATCATGGAACTCGCTATGTTGGTAAAATGTTTAATGATGATTGGATGCGCGAAATGGGATATATAGATTAATATATTTCTTATTAAAAGTAGGGATCTTAAAAACTAATTCCTACATTGTATGAATGCAAGAAGACTTCCTACACTATGTCTGGCAGCATAAAAAAATGACCCTCAAATCGTTAAAAACAACTACTAAGGAGCCTATAACTCTTAAAGCAGTTGGCTTGCCGAATTTAAATTCTGGGCCCGATTTTTTTAATGCACTGCTTACTATAGATACCCAACTTTGGGCTGGTAACGTTGAAATACACGTCAAGTCTTCCGACTGGTATGTTCATAATCACGAAACAGATGCTGCTTATGACAATGTCATTTTACATGTAGTTTGGGATCACAATATAGAGGTTTTTAGAAAGGATAACACGCCCATTCCAACGCTGGAACTAAAACACTTCATCCTTCCCCATACATTACGTAACTACAAAGCTTTAATCCATGAAAAAAAGAAATGGATACCCTGTGAGGATTCTATTACTACAGTGGATGCTTTTACTATTAACCATTGGATGGAACGTTTGTACTTAGAACGCTTAGAGGCAAAGTATCTAGGGGTTGAAAGTCAGCTTTCAGATTCTAAATACAATTGGGAGGCGGTTTTGTTTTGGCAATTAGCCAAAAGTTTTGGGCTAAAGGTAAATGGAGAGGCATTTTTAAATATATCTAAATCAATTGATTTTTCGGTAATTCAAAAAGTTAAACATGACCCTCATTCTTTGGAGGCATTGCTGTTAGGTCAGTCAGGGCTTCTTGAAACAACTGCTGAACACACATATGTTTCAGAACTTAAAAGAGTTTATGCGTTTCTAAAAAATAAATTTTCATTACCAACTAAAGGAGTTTTCCCTGTACGTTTTTTTCGACTTCGTCCCCCTAATTTCCCAACCATAAGATTAGCTCAATTAGCCAATTTGTACAGTAGACATTCAAATTTATTCTCAAAAATTATTGAGGCTAGAACTTTAGAGGAATTACATACTATTTTTGAAGGATCAACATCTGAGTTTTGGAAGACACATTATACTTTTGAAAAAACATCCAAACCGGTCATCAAAAGTTTGACAAGGCCATTTATTAATTTGCTAATTATTAACAGCATTGTCCCTCTTAAATTTGCCTTTAATAAAATTAATCGACAGTCACAATTAGAAGATGTTATTGCAGTTGTTCAAAAGATTCCTATGGAGCAAAACAGTGTTGTAAATAGGTTTCATTTACTTTACAAGTTTAGAAAAACAGCTTTAGATTCCCAAGCTCTAATCCAATTAAAATCAAATTATTGTTCAAAAAATAAATGTCTTCATTGTGCGATTGGTAGTGCCCTTTTGAATCGAAATTCATAAATTGCAGTATGAAATTATTTTACAGCTTTCTTTTATATCTACAAAAATATGGATTTTATGTTTGTCAGCGAATCGCCGATAGATTTGGTATGCGTGCTAAAGTTGTTAGAACCTCATTTATTTACTTAACGTTTGTGACACTTGGCTTTGGGTTTGCTTTTTATCTTTTTCTAGCTTTTTGGATTCGTATAAAGGATTTGATATACACTAAGAGAACTTCTGTTTTTGATATATAGCCTATGGAGAGTCCTTTTTTAAAATTTTTTAGATCCAAAATAGAAACCGCAATAGCTTTATTGATATTACTTTTATTTATTGGAGTCGTTGGTTTTAGAGTAATGTCTAATTATTCGTGGGTTGATGCAATCTACATGACTGTGATTACGGTGACTACTGTTGGATTTGGAGAGGTTCATCCCTTAGATCCACAAGCTAAAATATTTACAGTATTTCTTATATTAACCAGTGTTGTGATTGTTGGTTATGCATTTAAAATTATTACAGAATATATAATTTCAAAAAACAATCTTGCCGAACTAAAACAGAAGAAAATGCAAAAAAAAATTGATTCTCTTTCCAATCATGTAATTATATGTGGATTTGGGAGAAATGGAAAACAAGCAGCAAAAAAATTACTAATGCATAAGCGTTCTTTTGTGGTGATTGAGTCTAACAAAGAATTGATAGAAAAACATCAAAATGATAAGATTCTTTTTGTTTGGGGGAATGCCAATGAAGATGAGGTCCTTCAGCTTGCTGGCATTGAACATGCAGAGTGTTTGATCTCGGCTTTACCTAATGATTCAGATAATGTCTTTGTGGTTCTTTCAGCGCGTCAAATGAATTCAAAAATGCGAATCATTAGTCGTGCATCTAACGAGTCTTCTAATAGTAAGCTTAAATTAGCGGGGGCTAATAATGTGATTTTGCCTGATAATATTGGTGGTGATCATATGGCTTCTTTAGTAGTTGTTCCTGACCTTTTGGAGTTTGTTGATAACCTCTCCATAGTTGGGAGTAGTAGTATAAATATTGAAGAAATAGCAGTTGAAAAATTATATGATACATCGACTGTTAAAACTATTCAAGATTTACAATTACGAAAAAATACTGGATGTAGCGTTATAGGATACAAGAGTGAGTCTGGAGAATACGTAATTAATCCTGAGGCAAGTCAAAAATTGGCACCAAATTCTAAAGTGATTGTTTTAGGACGTCCAGAACAAATCCAGAATCTTAATTCTACCTATAATATTAACATCTAGTAATCTTGTCGTTGCGATTTCAAAAATCGTCTTCTAATTTTATTAACTCATTTTTTTTCCCCATATTGTTGGCAAATTAACTAAGACTGTAATTATATTCTATGAAAACATATATTCAAACTGTTATTGCTTTAATCTTACCGTTTATTTCTTTTGCTCAAGACAAAGGAATTGACCAAATTATCGATGAAAAATTTGGTAATGCAACGGGGTGGTTTGTCGACTTCATTTTTTATAAAATACCGTTTTCTGAAAACATTCAAATTTTCTGGGTATTATTCCCGCTAATTTTAGGAGCGACTTATTTTACCATTTATTTTAATTTTATAAATTTTAGAGGTTTTATCACGTCTATCAATATTGTTAGAGGGAAGTATGACGACTTAGACCATCATGAAAGTTTACCAGCTGCAGGAGATGCAACTTCTGGCGGAGATGCTATTGAAACTGCCGCTATTGAAGACCTTGAAGGAGAGGTAACACATTTTCAAGCGCTCACAGCAGCCTTGTCAGCTACCGTAGGTCTAGGGAATATCGCAGGAGTTGCAATTGCCGTATCCATTGGTGGTGCTGGAGCTACCTTTTGGATGATTGTAGCAGGATTTTTAGGGATGGCATCTAAGTTTGTGGAATGTACTTTAGGAGTTAAATATAGAGATATTGATGAAAATGGCACTGTTTACGGAGGTCCAATGTATTACCTAACTAAAGGACTAAAGTCAAAAGGTCTTGAAAAGTTAGGGAAGGTATTAGCCGTAGTGTTTGCGGTTTTTGTTATTGGAGGTTCTTTTGGAGGTGGAAATATGTTCCAAGTAAACCAGGCTTTTCAACTTGTTGAAAATATTACTGGGGGAGAAGCTTCTTTTCTTCACGGTAAAGGTTGGTTATTTGGATTAGTAATGGCTGTCCTTGTTGGAATTGTCATCATTGGAGGTATTAAAAAAATTGCCAAAGTAACTGATAAAATTGTACCATTTATGGTGGTTATATATGTATCAGCTTCTTTGTTCGTAATTCTTTCTAACTATACCATGATTGGAGACGCATTTGCTCAAATATTCAATGGGGCTTTTAGCCCTGAAGGAGTTGCTGGTGGTGCAATAGGAGTTTTAGTCCAAGGTTTTAAACGCGCTGCATTTTCAAATGAGGCAGGAGTTGGTTCAGCTTCTATTGCGCATTCAGCTGTTAAAACCAAATATGCTGCATCTGAGGGATTAGTTGCGTTATTAGAACCTTTCATAGATACCGTTGTTGTATGTACGATGACAGCTTTGGTTTTAATCATTACAGGAAATGTAGCTGCAGAAAACTCAAGTCTTAATGATGCACAAGCAATCCTTTTAACTTCTTCGGCATTTGAGGGAGTGATCTCTTGGTTTCCATATGTACTTACTATAGCAGTTGTGTTATTTGCTTTTAGTACCATGATTTCTTGGTCTTATTATGGCTTCCAAGGGTGGGCTTATTTATTTGGTAGATCAAAGAAAATGGAATATCTATATAAAATCATTTTCTGTTTATTTGTTATTGTTGGATCGGCTGCAAGTTTAGGCTCGGTGATCGGTTTTTCTGATGCTATGATTTTTGCTATGATGGTTCCAAATATGGTAGGTATTATTATCCTAGCGCCTAAAGTTAAGAAAGAACTTGTCCGATTTATGGACGCTATAAAAAAATAAAACTCATGCTCCAAAATGAAATTTTACACCTACTTTTCAAATCAACAACGCCTTGCGGTTGTTGGCTTAATATTAGTGATTGTTTTTTTAGAGGTTCTGTCTATATTTCCCAAACCTAACGGATATGACGGCTTTCAAGTTGATCTTGAATCGTATTTGAAGTTTCAAAACGAGATAACCCAACAAATCGTTCTAAATGAGATTAAGTCAGCGCCTAAGATATATCCATTTAACCCTAATTTTATAACAGATTATAAGGGTTATAAACTAGGTATGAATTCCAAAGAGATAAACCGTTTGCTATTGTATAGAGCTCAAAATAAATGGATCAACTCTGCAAAAGAATTTCAAAACGTTACAAAGGTGTCTGATTCATTTCTACATATAATTTCTCTAAACTTTAAGTTTCCGGACTGGGTTAAAAATTCAAACAAAACCTCTGTTTCTTTAGAAAGGCCCATTTCTTTTGAAGATAAGATAGACTTAAATATTACAACAGTAAATGAGCTTCAAAAAGTTTATGGGGTTGGTTCTGTTCTCTCCAACCGAATTATAAAATTAAGAGATTCTTTTATTGGAGGTTTTATTTCGGATATTCAACTGCAAGACGTCAGAGGTTTAACCCCTGAAACAATCGAGAATATTCGTAAACAATTTAGTGTCAAAACGCCTAGAACCTATCTTAAAATTAGCTTAAATACAGCAACAGTTGATCAGCTAGTGACTATTCAGCATATTGATTATGAATTGGCATATGAGATTATCGAGTTGCGAATGTTAAAGGAAGGTTATAAGATTATTGATGAATTAACAAAAGTTAAAGGATTTCCTGTTAAAAAGTTAGAGATTATTAAATTATATTTGACACTTAATTAGATAAACTATGGATTTTAATTATTCAGAGGAACAAGAATTAATTGCTAATTCAGCAAAAGAATTTGCTGAACAATTTATAAGGCCTCATATTATGGAATGGGATGAGTCTCAACACTTTCCTGCGGATGTGTTACACAAAGCAGGGGAAATGGGTTTTATGGGGATATTTATCCCCGAAGAATACGGTGGGTCTGGTCTTGGTTATCATGAGTACATTGCAATTATTGAAGAGATTTCTAAAGTAGACCCTTCAATAGGTCTATCCATAGCGGCTCATAATTCTCTTTGTACAGGACATATTTATTACTTTGGGAATGAAAGTCAGAAACAAAAGTGGTTACCTAGGTTAGCATCTGGACAGTGGATTGGTGCTTGGGGATTAACAGAGCACAATACAGGAAGTGATGCCGGAGGAATGAATACCACAGCAATAAAAGACGGTGATCATTATGTATTGAATGGGTCCAAAAACTTTATTACACATGGTCGTAGTGGAGATATTGCTGTTGTAATTGCCAGAACAGGAGAAAAAGGAGACTCTCACGGAATGTCCGCATTTGTAATTGAAAAAGGAACTCCAGGCTTTTCGTCTGGTAAAAAAGAAGATAAATTAGGAATGCGCGCTAGTGAAACAGCCGAATTAGTGTTTGATAACTGCAGAGTACATAAAGATAATTTACTTGGTGCTGAAGGCGATGGGTTTATACAATCTCTCAAGATTTTAGATGGAGGTCGAATTTCAATAGGGGCTCTTTCTCTAGGAATTTCTAAAGGAGCCTACGAAGCTTCTTTAAAGTACGCAAAAGAGCGTGTGCAATTCGGAAAGCCTATTTCTAGTTTTCAGGGTATTTCATTTAAGTTATCTGACATGGCTACTGAAATTGAAGCTTCAGAGTTGCTCTTACATAAAGCAGCTTTTTTGAAAAATAAAGGGGCTAAGGTGACTACTCTAGGGGCTATGGCAAAATTATATGCTAGTGAAGCCTGTGTTAAAATCGCGAATGATGCAGTTCAAATACATGGTGGATATGGGTATACAAAAGAATTTCCTGTAGAAAAGTTTTACAGAGACGCAAAACTATGTACCATAGGGGAAGGGACAACAGAAATTCAAAAAGTTGTCATCTCAAGAAATATTTTAAAATAACTATTGCAAAACAATAATTAAGTTTATATTTGCACTCAAATCTAAAAGAGGGGAGGTTAAGACACTATGTTAATAATACCAATAAAAGAAGGAGAAAATATAGATAGAGCACTGAAACGTTTCAAGCGAAAGTTTGATAAGACGGGTACGAAGCGTTCTTTACAAACGCGCAAGCAGTTTGAAAAGCCATCTGTTAAACGTAGAGCTCAAATCCAGAAAGCACAATATATTCAAGGATTAAGAGACGCTGAGAACTTATAGTTTTCAATACTATTAAATTTAAAAGCACCCTATTTTAGGGTGCTTTTTTCATTTTAACTAGTAAAATAAACTTTTATCGTAACTGTTACTTGCTATTATTTACCGGTTGAGTTAGGTCTGTATCTATTGGATATTTTTGTAAATGCATTAAGTCGATGTACAGCCGTTTAAAACCTATGTTTTCGGTTAGAAAATTATAAATTTTCCCTATATTAGTAAGAGTTAATATTTACCAAATGGCTGTCAATAAATTTATTGATTTTTTACTGTTAGAGAAAAAATATTCTCAGCACACAGCTGTGGCATATCAAAGAGACATAGAAATGTTTCAATTGTTTTTAACAAATGAGTTTTCAGTTTCAGAAGTATCCGATGCTAATTATTCTCAAATCCGAAGCTGGATTGTTGAGTTGGTAAGTGCTAATGTTACCAATAGAACCATTAATCGAAAAGTATCCTCTTTAAATAGTTACTATAAGTTTCTACTAAAGATAGAGACTATAGAACTTAATCCTCTAACAAAGCACAAAGCTTTAAAGGTGAGTAAAAAACTCCAGATTCCATTTTCTGAAACAGAAATTGCTAGTGTATTAAATGGGATTGATACGGATAGTTTTGAGGGGCTTAGAGATAAGTTGATAGTTGAGCTTTTTTATTCTACTGGAATGCGTCGTGTAGAATTAGTAAATCTTCAGTTGAGTGATGTAGATATATCTCAGAGACAAGTTAAGGTCCTAGGCAAAAGAAATAAAGAACGTTTTATTCCGTTACTACCTAATGTAATAAAAACCCATCGAGCTTATTTAGATGAGCGTTCTCAGCTAAAGTTAGTTAAGGATTCAAATGCGCTTTTCTTGAGTTTAAAAGGGGTTAAAGTTTATGAGAAGCTTGTTTACAGGGTGATCACAAATTATTTTGACACGGTATCGTCTAAAGTAAAGAAAAGCCCCCATATCCTTAGACATTCCTTTGCGACTCATTTATTAAATAATGGAGCCGATTTAAATTCAGTTAAAGAACTTTTAGGGCACTCAAGTTTAGCTGCTACGCAGGTTTATACACATAATAGCGTGGCTGAGCTTAAGAAAGTATATGAAAAAGCGCATCCTAGGACGCTCTCTTAGTTGCGATGTTTAATCTTAAATACGAATAATATGAAAGTAGAAACACAATCTATTAATTTCAATGCGGATCAAAAATTAATTAACTTTATTCAAAAACGAATGGATAAACTAGATTTGTTTTATGATAAGATCATAAAGGCTGCTATTTATTTAAAGCTAGATAACACTTCAGATAAAGCCAATAAAATATTTGAAGTTCAGTTGTCAATACCTGGTGATGTTATCTCTTTTAAGAAGGTTTTTAGAACATTTGAAGAGGGAGTTGACGTTGCAGTTCATGTATTGGAAAGACAGCTAAAAAAAAGAAAAGAAAAATTACGTCAAAATTCATGATATTTTTCTTCAAAAATGTTTTGAAACATAAAAAATATATATACATTTGCAGTCCGTTAGAAATAGCGGGCTTTTTAGTGCCTAATAAACACTAACAAAAGCCGATGTAGCTCAGCTGGCTAGAGCAGCTGATTTGTAATCAGCAGGTCGTGGGTTCGAGTCCCTCCATCGGCTCAAGTTCTTTTAAAGAGTGAATTATAATTTTAAATTGAGGGGAGATACTCAAGCGGCCAACGAGGGCAGACTGTAAATCTGCTGACTACGTCTTCGCAGGTTCGAATCCTGCTCTCCCCACATTTAAACTTATAGATTGAAATTAAATTGCGAGAGTAGCTCAGTTGGTAGAGCGTCAGCCTTCCAAGCTGAATGTCGCCGGTTCGAACCCGGTCTCTCGCTCTATTTTTTTGGCCGGTGTAGCTCAGGGGTAGAGCGTTTCCTTGGTAAGGAAGAGGCCACGGGTTCAAATCCCGTCATTGGCTCTTTTTGAACAAATGAATTGAATATAATAGATTACTAAATATTAATATAACTAAGAATAAATTTTAAAACATGGCAAAGGCAACTTTCGATCGTTCAAAACCACACTTAAACATTGGTACTATTGGACACGTAGATCACGGTAAAACAACTTTAACTGCTGCTATTACTAAAGTATTAGCTGATGCAGGTTATTCTGAAGCAAGATCATTTGATCAAATTGATAACGCTCCGGAAGAAAAAGAAAGAGGTATAACAATTAATACTTCTCACGTAGAATATGCAACTAAAAATCGTCATTACGCTCACGTTGACTGTCCTGGTCACGCCGATTACGTAAAGAACATGGTTACTGGTGCTGCACAAATGGATGGTGCTATCCTAGTAGTAGCTGCTACAGATGGACCAATGCCACAAACGCGTGAGCACATCCTTCTAGGACGCCAGGTAGGTATTCCAAGAATGGTTGTATTCTTAAATAAAGTTGACATGGTTGACGATGAAGAGCTTTTAGAGCTTGTTGACATGGAAGTGAGAGATTTATTAAACTTTTATGAATATGATGGTGATAATGGACCAGTAGTATCTGGATCTGCACTTGGTGCTCTTAACGGAGAACAAAAGTGGGTTGATACAGTGTTAGAGCTTATGGAAGCTGTTGATACTTGGATTGAATTACCAGTTCGTGATGTTGAAAAAGATTTCTTAATGCCCATTGAAGATGTATTCTCAATTACAGGTCGTGGTACAGTTGCTACTGGTAGAATTGAAACTGGTATTGCAAATACTGGAGATCCAGTTGAGATCATTGGGATGGGAGCACAGAAGTTAAACTCTACAATTACAGGTATTGAAATGTTCCGTCAAATCCTCGACAGAGGTGAAGCTGGAGATAACGCAGGTATCTTATTAAGAGGAATTGAGAAATCTCAAATCTCTAGAGGAATGGTAATTACTAAGCCAGGATCTGTAACACCACATGCTAAATTTAAAGCTGAGGTTTATATACTTAAAAAAGAAGAAGGTGGACGTCACACTCCATTTCATAATAATTACCGTCCACAGTTTTATGTGCGTACAACAGATGTTACAGGAAACATTGCTTTACCATCAGGAGTAGAAATGGTAATGCCTGGAGATAACTTGACAATAGAAGTTGATTTAATTCAAACTATTGCAATGCACGTTGGACTACGTTTTGCGATTCGTGAAGGTGGTAGAACTGTAGGTGCAGGTCAGGTAACTGAGATTTTAGACTAATATTGTTAGACTAATACATGAAAAAGGTGTCTCGATTTATCGAGATACCTTAACGTGTATTTACGGGTTTAGCTCAGTTGGTAGAGCACTGGTCTCCAAAACCAGGTGTCGGGAGTTCGAGTCTCTCAACCCGTGCTAAGTTAATGTGAAGAGAGACCCAATTCTAAATTAGTCAATTAAAAGAATAGACTCAAATCAATAAATAATAATCACAATGGCAGGTATAGTAGAATACGTTAAAGAATCATTTGAAGAACTTAAAAACAATGTTAGTTGGCCAACATGGACTGAAGGACAAAGTCTTACGGTTCTTGTAGCTGTTTTTTCAATTGTATTTTCTTTAGCTATATGGGGAGTAGATACTGTTTTTGCTCGTGTTGTTGAATTGTACTTTAACTGGATCAAATAATATACGTACCGATGGTAGAGACTAAAGAAGAAAAGAAATGGTATGTTGTTCGTGCAGTGAGTGGGCAAGAGAACAAAATTAAAGCGTACATCGAAAACGAGATTTCTCGTTTAGGTTTAGAAGCTTTTGTAGACCAAGTATTGGTGCCTACTGAAAATGTAATACAAATTCGTAAAGGAAAAAAAGTTCAAAAAGAAAAAGTTTATTTTCCTGGCTATATTATGATACAAGCAAACCTTAGCGGTGAGATCCCTCATATTATTAAATCTATTACAAATGTAATCGGTTTTTTAGGTGAAACCAAAGGGGGAGAGCCTGTGCCATTACGTCAAACGGAAGTTAACCGAATGCTAGGTAAAGTTGATGAACTTTCATTAGAAGCAGACCAAAATGTTGCGATTCCTTTTACTAAGGGAGAAACAGTTAAGGTGATTGACGGACCATTTAACGGATTTGACGGTACAGTAGAAAATATTAACGAAGAAAAACGCAAACTTGAAGTAATGGTGAAGATTTTTGGAAGAAAAACTCCGTTAGAATTAAGTTATATGCAAGTAGATAAAATTTAATAATTGTTACACAAATATTAAGATTCGAGTTTATAGCTTCCAATTTATAATAACGAATCAAACTAAATTTAAAAAATGGCAAAAGAATTAGGTAAAGTAGTCAAACTACAAGTAAGGGGAGGTGCAGCGAACCCGTCGCCACCGGTTGGACCCGCTTTAGGTGCTGCTGGAGTTAATATCATGGAGTTCTGTAAGCAATTTAATGCAAGAACTCAAGATAAGCCTGGTAAAGTTTTACCAGTGGTTATTTCTGTTTACAAAGACAAATCATTTGACTTTGTAATCAAAACACCTCCAGCTGCAGTACAATTATTAGAAGCGGCCAAAGTAAAAAAAGGTTCTGGCGAACCAAACAGAAAGAAAGTAGCAAAAGTAACTTGGGATCAAGTTAAAACGATTGCTGAAGACAAAATGGTAGATTTAAATGCATTTACTGTTGGTTCTGCTATGAAAATGGTAGCTGGAACAGCCAGATCTATGGGTATAACTGTTAAAGGTGGTGAAGCACCCAATTAATCAAAAATATTTGAAATGGCAAGATTAACAAAAAAGCAAAAGGACGCAGTTTCTAAAATTGAAAAGAATAAAATCTACAGTCTTGAACAGGCTTCAGTTTTAGTGAAAGAAATTACAAACACAAAGTTTGATGCATCCGTTGATTTAGCAGTTCGTTTAGGAGTTGATCCTAGAAAAGCTAATCAAATGGTAAGAGGCGTTGTTTCGCTTCCGCATGGAACTGGTAAAGATATGAAAGTATTAGCCTTAGTAACCCCTGATAAAGCTCAGGAAGCTACAGATGCTGGTGCTGACTATGTTGGTTTAGAAGAATACCTTGAAAAAATCAAAGGTGGTTGGACAGACGTTGACGTCATTATAACAATGCCAAGTGTAATGGGTAAATTAGGCCCTCTAGGTCGTGTATTAGGCCCTCGTGGTTTAATGCCTAACCCAAAGACAGGTACTGTAACAATGGACGTTGCTAAAGCAGTAACAGAAGTTAAAGCCGGTAAAATAGATTTTAAAGTTGATAAAACTGGAATTGTACATGCAGCCATAGGAAAAGTTTCTTTTTCTGCAGACAAAATTCAAGATAACGCTCAAGAGCTATTAACAACTTTAATGAAGTTAAAACCAACATCATCAAAAGGAACATATGTGAAAAGCATTTTTATGTCTAGCACAATGAGCCCTAGTATTGCTGTGGATTCTAAAGTAAGTAGTTAAACAATTTTATTATGACAAGAGAAGAAAAATCAAAAGTAATCAAAGTGTTGACTGCAGAATTAGCTGAGAATTCAAATTTATATTTGACTGATATTTCAGGATTAAATGCAGCAACTACTTCAGCGTTACGACGCGCATGTTTCAAAGCAAACATTCGTTTAGCCGTTGTAAAGAATACCTTGCTTGAAAAGGCAATGGAAGCTTCAGATAAAGATTTCGGAGATTTACCAACGATATTAAAAGGTAATACCTCAGTAATGTATTCTGAAACTGGAAACGCACCAGCAAAAGTAATCAAAGCTTTTAGAAAAAAATCGGATAAGCCTTTCCTTAAGGGAGCTTACATCGAAGAAGCTGTTTACATTGGTGACGATCAATTGGATATGTTAGTAGACATCAAATCTAAAGAAGAGCTTATTGGAGACATCATTGGATTGTTACAATCTCCAGCTAAGAACGTTATTTCAGCACTTCAATCGAGTGGTGGTAAACTTTCAGGTATCCTAAAAACATTATCTCAAAAAGAGGGATAATACAAACAAGTACGCACTTTTTACAATTATATTATATTAAAAAATTATTAAAACGATAGAAAAATGGCAGATTTAAAAGATTTCGCAGAACAATTAGTAAACTTAACAGTAAAGGAAGTTAACGAACTAGCAACAATTTTAAAAGATGAGTACGGTATCGAACCTGCAGCAGCAGCTGTAGCAGTCGCTGCTGGACCTGCAGCTGGTGGAGACGCCGCTGAAGAGCAAACAGAATTCGATGTAATTCTTAAAGCAGCAGGTGGATCTAAGTTAGCTGTAGTTAAATTAGTTAAAGAATTAACTGGTTTAGGTTTAAAAGAAGCTAAAGGATTAGTAGATGACGCACCTAGCGCTATCAAAGAAGCTGTGTCTAAAGACGAAGCTGAAGGCTTGAAAACTTCTTTAGAAGAAGCTGGAGCAGAGGTTGAAGTTAAGTAAGCTTACTCCCTAATTCCATACATTGGTTTAGGTCCTAGAGTTACATGCTCTAAGACCTAAACCCTTTTGTGTATAAATATATATACATTAATAAATAATTATTTTTTAATCAATAATTCGTCCATCGATGTTAGCAAAAAAAGCTGAAAGATTAAATTTCTCGTCTATTAAAAATAGAACCGAATACCCGGATTTTCTGGATATTCAGATAAAATCCTTCCAGGATTTTTTCCAGTTAGAGACAAAATCAGAAGAAAGAGGAGATGAAGGGTTGTATAACACCTTCATGGAAAATTTTCCAATAACCGACACACGTAATCAATTCGTGTTAGAGTTTTTAGATTATTTTATAGATCCACCAAGATATTCACTAGAAGAATGTATCGAAAGAGGCCTTACTTATAGTGTGCCATTAAAAGCAAGATTAAAATTATTCTGTACGGATCCCGAACATGAAGATTTTGAAACTATAGTACAAGATGTTTACTTAGGTACCATCCCTTACATGACTCCAAGTGGTACCTTTTGTATCAACGGAGCAGAGCGTGTTGTTGTATCTCAATTACACCGTTCTCCTGGCGTTTTCTTTGGTCAGTCTTTCCACGCTAATGGAACCAAATTATATTCAGCAAGAGTTATTCCTTTTAAAGGCTCTTGGATTGAATTTGCTACCGATATTAACAGTGTTATGTACGCTTATATCGATCGTAAGAAAAAATTACCTGTTACAACTCTTTTCAGAGCTATCGGTTTTGAAAGAGACAAGGACATTCTTGAAATATTTGACCTTGCTGAAGAGGTTAAAGTTTCAAAATCAGGTTTAAAAAAGATACTAGGACGCAAACTTGCTGCTCGTGTACTAAATACATGGCATGAAGATTTCGTTGATGAAGATACGGGTGAAGTTGTTTCTATTGAAAGAAATGAAATCGTTTTGGATAGAGATACTATTCTTGATAAAGATAATATCGAGGAAATTCTTGAATCTGGAGCTAAAACTATTCTTTTACACAAGGAAAGTGCGCAACAAGGGGATTATGCGATTATTCATAATACACTTCAAAAAGATCCAACGAACTCTGAAAAAGAAGCCGTTGAACATATTTACAGACAATTACGTAATGCTGAGCCGCCAGATGAAGAAACGGCGCGTGGTATTATCGACAAATTATTCTTTAGTGATCAACGTTACAACTTAGGTGAAGTAGGTCGTTACCGAATGAATAAAAAATTAGGTCTTGATATTGGAATGGACAAGCAAGTGCTTACCAAAGAAGATATCATTACTATTATCAAATACTTAATTGAGTTAATTAACTCTAAAGCTGAGATTGATGATATCGATCACCTTTCTAACCGTCGTGTTAGAACTGTAGGTGAGCAATTATCTTCTCAATTTGGTGTTGGTTTAGCGCGTATGGCGCGAACGATTCGTGAGCGTATGAATGTGCGTGACAATGAAGTGTTTACTCCTATTGATTTGATTAATGCTAAAACATTATCATCAGTTATTAACTCTTTCTTTGGAACCAATCAGTTATCTCAATTTATGGACCAAACGAATCCTTTGGCAGAAATCACGCACAAGCGTCGTTTGTCTGCACTAGGGCCCGGTGGTTTATCTAGAGAGCGTGCTGGATTTGAAGTGCGAGATGTACACTACACACACTACGGACGTTTATGTCCAATTGAAACTCCTGAAGGACCAAATATTGGTTTGATTTCTTCTCTTTCAGTATTTGCTAAAGTGAATTCTATGGGATTCATCGAAACTCCTTACAGAAAAGTAGAAAATTCATTTGTGGATATTAAAGGAACTCCTGTTTACTTAAGTGCTGAAGAAGAGGAAGACCAAATGATTGCACAAGCGAGTATCGCTGTAGATGCTAAAGGTAAAATTTTATCTGATAAGGTAATTGCACGTCAAGAAGGAGATTTCCCAGTTATTGATCCTTCTCAAGTAAATTATACAGACGTTGCTCCAAATCAAATTTCGTCTATATCAGCTTCATTAATTCCTTTCTTGGAACATGATGATGCCAACCGTGCATTGATGGGATCAAACATGATGCGTCAAGCAGTACCATTATTAAGACCAGAAGCTCCTATAGTTGGAACCGGCTTAGAACGTCAAGTTGCTTCAGATTCCAGAGTCTTAGTAAATGCAGCTGGCGATGGTGTTGTACAGTATGTTGATGCTAATAAAATTACTATCAAATATTCAAGAACGGATGATCAAGCTCTTGTGAGTTTTGACTCTGAAGTAATTACATACCCATTAACTAAATTTAGAAAAACCAATCAAGGAACATCTGTTAACCTTAAAGCCATTGTCAAAAAAGGTGATAAAGTTAAAAAAGGGCAAGTTCTTACCGAAGGTTATGCAACTCAAAATGGTGAGCTAGCACTTGGTAGAAACATGAAAGTAGCTTTCATGCCTTGGAAAGGTTATAACTTTGAGGATGCGATTGTAATTTCTGAAAAAGTAGTTAGAAATGATGTATTTACATCAATTCACATTGACGAATATTCTCTTGAAGTTCGAGACACAAAACTTGGAAATGAAGAACTAACAAATGATATTCCTAATGTTTCTGAAGAGGCGACTAAAGACTTAGATGAAAATGGAATGATTCGTATTGGTGCTGAAATTAAGCCAGGCGATATTCTAATTGGAAAAATCACTCCTAAAGGTGAATCAGATCCAACTCCAGAAGAAAAGCTGTTAAGAGCTATTTTTGGTGATAAAGCAGGGGATGTAAAAGACGCATCTCTTAAAGCTTCTCCATCACTTCACGGGGTAGTTATTGAGAAAAAATTATTCTCGAGAGCCGTTAAAGACAAACGTAAACGTGCGCAGGATAAAGAAGATATTTCTAAGTTAGAAGATCTTTATGACACTAAGTTTGAGGAATTACAATCTGTTTTAGTTGAAAAGCTATTTACAATTGTAGGAGGTAAAACGGCGCAAGGTATTTCAAATGATCTTGGTGAAGATGTATTTCCTAAAGGAAAGAAATTTACTCTTAAAATGTTAAATGCTGTTGATGATTATGCGCATTTAATTTCTGGTAAATGGACAACTGATGCTGCTACTAACAAGTTAGTTTCAGAATTGATTCACAATTATAAAATTAAAGAAAACGACCTTCAGGGTGGTTTAAGACGCGAGAAGTTTACCATCTCTGTAGGAGACGAACTTCCAGCAGGTATCATTAAGCTTGCTAAAGTTTACATCGCTAAAAAGCGTAAACTTAAAGTAGGTGATAAAATGGCAGGTCGTCATGGAAATAAAGGTATTGTTGCACGTATTGTACGTCAAGAAGATATGCCTTTTCTCGAAGATGGAACGCCAGTTGATATTGTATTAAACCCACTTGGTGTACCATCTCGTATGAACATCGGACAGATTTATGAAACTGTTCTTGGATGGGCAGGTCAAGACCTTGGAAGAACCTACGCTACACCAATATTTGATGGAGCTACGCTAGATCAAATTAATGAACTAACTGATGAAGCTGGGATTCCTAGATTTGGTCATACGTATCTATATGATGGTGGAACCGGAGATCGTTTTGATCAAGCGGCAACCGTTGGAGTCATTTATATGTTAAAATTAGGACATATGGTAGACGACAAGATGCATGCACGTTCTATAGGACCTTATTCCCTTATTACACAACAACCTCTTGGTGGTAAAGCACAATTTGGTGGTCAACGTTTTGGAGAGATGGAAGTTTGGGCATTAGAAGCTTATGGAGCTTCTAGCACGCTTAGAGAAATTCTTACCGTGAAGTCGGATGATGTTATTGGAAGAGCCAAGACATACGAAGCAATCGTTAAGGGAGAACCAATGCCTGAACCAGGCTTGCCAGAATCATTCAACGTGTTAATGCACGAATTGAAAGGTTTAGGACTAGACATAAGATTAGAAGAATAATAGAATTTAATTCATTATCATAACCATATATTATGGCAAAAAAGCAAGATAATAATACAGTACAGAGATTTAATAAAATTTCAATTGGTTTAGCATCACCAGAGTCGATCTTAGGAGCGTCTCGCGGTGAGGTCTTAAAACCAGAAACTATCAACTACAGAACCCACAAACCGGAACGAGATGGTTTATTCTGTGAGCGAATTTTTGGCCCTGTAAAGGATTACGAATGTGCTTGTGGAAAATACAAACGTATTCGTTACAAAGGAATTATTTGTGATCGGTGTGGTGTAGAAGTAACAGAAAAGAAAGTTCGAAGAGACAGAGTTGGACATATCAACCTTGTTGTGCCTGTTGCACATATCTGGTATTTCCGTTCTTTACCAAACAAAATTGGTTACTTACTTGGATTACCTTCTAAGCAATTAGATATGATTATCTATTACGAGCGTTATGTCGTAATACAGCCAGGTACAGCAACCAATGCTGAAGGGGAAGCGGTTAAGAAAATGGACTTTCTTACAGAAGAAGAATACTTAAATATTCTTGAAACGCAGCCGCAAGAGAATCAATACCTAGACGATACTGATCCAAATAAATTCATCGCCAAAATGGGGGCTGAATGTTTGATCGATCTTCTTTCAAGAATTGATTTAGATACCTTGTCTTTTGAATTGCGTCATAAAGCAAATACTGAGACGTCTAAACAACGTAAAACGGAAGCGTTAAAACGTTTACAAGTAGTGGAGTCTCTAAGAGAGTCTAACCTTAACCGTGAAAACAAGCCGGAGTGGATGATTATGAAAGCCATCCCTGTAATTCCACCAGAATTACGTCCGTTAGTTCCCTTAGATGGAGGTCGTTTTGCAACTTCTGATTTAAATGATTTATACCGTCGTGTAATTATTCGTAACAATCGTTTAAAGCGTCTTGTTGAAATAAAAGCACCAGAAGTGATTTTACGTAATGAAAAACGTATGCTTCAAGAATCAGTAGATTCATTGTTTGATAACACCCGTAAGTCATCAGCAGTAAAAACAGATTCTAACCGTCCTTTGAAATCTCTTTCTGATTCATTGAAAGGTAAGCAAGGTCGTTTCCGTCAAAATTTACTTGGAAAACGTGTGGATTATTCAGCACGTTCGGTAATTGTTGTTGGACCAGAATTGAAATTATTTGAATGTGGACTGCCAAAAAATATGGCAGCTGAATTATACAAGCCTTTTGTAATTAGAAAATTAATTGAAAGAGGAATTGTCAAAACAGTTAAATCTGCAAAGAAAATTATAGACAAAAGAGAGCCTGTAGTTTGGGATATTTTGGAAAATGTCTTAAAAGGACATCCAGTATTGCTAAACCGTGCGCCTACTTTACACAGATTAGGAATCCAAGCTTTTCAACCTAAATTAATTGAAGGTAAAGCAATCCAGTTACACCCATTAGTATGTACGGCCTTTAATGCCGATTTTGATGGGGATCAAATGGCAGTGCATTTACCATTAGGTCCTGAAGCGATCTTAGAAGCTCAACTTTTAATGTTAGCTTCTCATAATATTCTAAATCCAGCCAATGGATCTCCAGTAACCGTTCCTTCTCAGGATATGGTTTTGGGTCTTTATTACATGACTAAGTTGCGTAAATCGACTTCTGAAGTGAAAATTACTGGGGAAGGCTTAACGTTCTATTCACCTGAAGAAGTGATCATTGCTTACAATGAAAAACGTGTAGATTTAAACGCACAGATTCGTGTAAGGACAGTTGATTTTAACGAAGAAGGTGAATTAACAACTCAAATTATAGAAACAACTACAGGTCGTGTACTTTTCAATGAAAAAGTACCAGCTGCAGCTGGTTATATTAATGAAGTTTTGACTAAGAAATCTTTGAGAGATATTATTCATGATATTTTGAAAGTAACATCTGTTCCTGAAACAGCTGCTTTCCTTGATGAAATTAAATCTTTAGGATACAACTTCGCCTTTAAAGGTGGATTGTCATTTAGTTTAGGAGATATTATCATCCCACCAGAAAAGCATACTATGATTGCTGCTGCTAACAAGCAAGTAGATGGTATTATGGCTAATTACAATATGGGACTCATTACAAATAACGAACGTTACAACCAAGTAATTGATATTTGGACGTCTACAAATGCTGAATTAACCGAGCTTTCTATGAAGCGTATTAGAGAAGACCAACAAGGGTTCAACTCTGTGTACATGATGCTTGATTCTGGAGCAAGGGGATCTAAAGAACAAATACGTCAGTTAACTGGTATGCGTGGTTTGATGGCTAAGCCTAAAAAGTCCAATGCAGGTGGTGGTGAAATTATTGAGAATCCAATTCTTTCTAACTTTAAGGAAGGATTATCAATTCTTGAATACTTCATCTCTACTCACGGTGCTCGTAAAGGTCTTGCCGATACGGCATTAAAAACGGCAGATGCTGGTTATCTAACGCGTCGTTTAGTGGATGTGTCTCAAGACGTTATTGTTAATTCTGAAGATTGTGGTACTCTTAGAGGAATTGCAGTTAAAGCATTAAAGAAAAACGAAGAAGTAGTAGAAACATTAGAAGAAAGAATTGTGGGTCGTACCTCACTAAATGATGTATTCAATCCATTAACTGAAGAACTTTTAGTGGCTGCTGGTGATCATATATTTGAAGTGGAAGCCAAGAAAATTCAATTGTCTCCATTAGAGTCTGTTGATGTGCGCTCTCCTTTAACTTGTGAAGCTAAAACAGGAATCTGTGCAAAATGTTATGGACGTAATTTAGCGACTGGTAAAATGGTACAGCGAGGAGAAGCAGTAGGAGTTGTGGCAGCACAATCTATTGGTGAACCAGGAACACAGTTAACATTGCGTACATTCCACGTTGGAGGTATTGCAGGTAACATTTCTGAAGAAAATAAATTAATCATCAAATTTGATGGTATTGCAGAAATTGAAGATCTTAAAACTGTTAAAGGTAAAGATAACGAGGGCAATGAAATTGATATAGTAATATCAAGAACTTCTGAAATCAAATTAGTTGACAAGAAAACAGGAATTGTTTTAAGTACAAATAACATTCCTTATGGATCGTCAATTTTTGTTAAGAATGGTGACAAACTTAAAAAGGATACTGTGATTTGTCAGTGGGATCCATATAACGGTGTAATCATATCAGAATTTTCCGGAAAAGTTCGTTATGAAAATATCGAACAAGGGGTTACTTTTCAAGTTGAAATTGATGAACAAACAGGATTCCAAGAAAAAGTTATTTCTGAATCTAGAAATAAGAAATTAATACCAACTCTTTTAGTAGAAGATGCTAAAGGTAATCTTATAAGATCTTACAACTTACCAGTTGGAGCCCATATTATGGTTGATGATGGTGAGAAAATTAGCTTAGGAAAAATCTTAGTTAAAATACCACGTAAGTCTGCTAAGGCAGGGGATATTACAGGGGGTCTTCCTCGTGTTACCGAGCTTTTCGAAGCACGTAATCCTTCAAACCCAGCGGTTGTAAGTGAAATTGATGGTGTTGTTTCTTTTGGAAAAATCAAAAGAGGTAACCGTGAGATTATCATAGAATCTAAATTAGGGGATATTAAAAAATACCTTGTCAAACTATCCAATCAAATCTTAGTACAAGAAAATGACTTTGTAAAAGCAGGTATGCCATTATCAGATGGTTCAATTACGCCAAATGATATTTTAAATATCAAAGGCCCATCAGCTGTTCAGCAATACTTAGTAAATGAAGTTCAAGAGGTTTACCGATTACAAGGGGTAAAAATTAATGACAAGCATTTCGAAGTTGTTGTAAGACAAATGATGCGTAAAGTAAGAATCAAAGATTCTGGAGATACTATTTTCTTAGAAGACCAATTAGTTCATACTTCTGATTTTATTAAAGAAAATGATGAAATTTTCGGAAAGAAAGTTGTTGAAGATGCAGGTGATTCTGCAAACTTTAAAGCGGGCCAAATTATTACGGCACGTTCGTTAAGAGATGAAAATTCTTTACTTAAGAGAGAAGATAAGGGATTAGTTGTCGCTAGAGATGCAAGTCCTGCAACAGCCACTCCAATCTTACAAGGAATCACAAGAGCCTCGTTACAAACTAAATCGTTCATTTCTGCAGCATCGTTCCAGGAAACAACGAAAGTACTTAATGAAGCAGCTGTGAACGGAAAAGTAGATACGTTAGAAGGCTTAAAAGAAAATGTTATTGTTGGTCATAGAATACCAGCAGGAACAGGTCTTAGAGCTTATGAAAACATTATTGTTGGTTCTAATGAAGAATTTGACAAATTAATGGAAGCTAAGGAAGAATTAAACTTTAACTAAACAAAATGAGCACTCCCAAAGACCCTTCAAAAAAAGGACAGATTAATATTGAGTTAGATGATAAGATAGCAGAAGGTACCTATTCTAATCTAGCAATTATCAATCACTCTGTTTCAGAATTTGTAGTTGACTTTGTGAGTATCATGCCGGGAACGCCTAAAAGCAAAGTGAAGTCACGTATTATATTGACGCCACAACACGCCAAAAGGTTAGCCAAAGCTTTACATGAAAATGTAAAGCGGTTTGAAAAAGCGCATGGAGAAATTAAAGATTATGATCAGCCTCCAGTGCCTTTAAATTTTGGACCTACTGGACAAGCTTAAATCCTTATTAAACAAAAAAATCCCACTTTATAAAGTGGGATTTTTTTGTTTAATAAGGATTCTTAATACTCAGATGTAAGATGAAACTTTATAGAAGGGTATTTCTGTTCTGTCATTTGAAGTGAAAAGACAGAGTCTGCAAGAAACACAAGCTGCCCTTGTTTATCAGTTGCTAAATACCGTTGTTTAACACGTTTGAATTCCACAAATTCAGGATGGTTTATGCTCTCTGGTTCTATCCAACACGCTTTGTGAACATTTAGGTTTTCATAGCTACATTTAGCTCCATATTCATGTTCCAATCGATATTGAATTACTTCATATTGAAGTGCGCCCACCGTCCCAATTACTTTTCGGCCATTTAAGTCTAATGTAAAAAGCTGAGCAACTCCTTCATCCATCAATTGATCAATACCTTTAAATAATTGTTTTGATTTTAATGGATCTGCATTATTAATATAGCGGAAATGTTCAGGTGAAAAACTAGGCACTCCCTTATAGTTTAAGGCTTCTCCTTCTGTGAGTGTGTCTCCAATTTTAAAATTACCTGTATCATGCAATCCCACAATATCGCCTGGGTAGGAAATGTCTACAATCTCTTTTTTTTCTGCGAAAAAGGCATTAGGGCTCGAGAATTTTAATTTCTTATTGTGACGTACATGGAGGTAGGGGGTATTTCTTTTAAATTCTCCAGAAACAATTTTAATAAATGCTAAGCGATCTCTATGATTGGGATCCATATTGGCATGTATTTTAAAAACAAAGCCTGTAAACTTGTCCTCATCGGGGCTTACTAAGCGTTCTTCACTGTGCTTTGGTCGTGGTTTGGGAGCAATAGAAACAAAACAGTCTAATAATTCGCGTACTCCAAAATTATTTAAAGCTGATCCAAAAAAGACAGGCTGAAGGTCGCCGTTTAAATAATCTTCTTTACTGAATTCTGGATAGATGCCTTCAACCAGTTCTAGTTCTTCTCTCAACGTTTCAGCTGCAGAATCTCCAATAAGGGTGTTTAGTTCTGGGTCTGATACATCTGATATTTTAATAGTTTCTTCGATGTCTCGTTTACTATCTCCAGTAAATAAATTGATGTTCTTTTCCCATATATTATAAATCCCTTTAAAGTCATAGCCCATTCCAATAGGAAAACTTAGTGGTACGACTTTAAGGTTTAGTTTTTGTTCAATTTCATCAAGTAAGTCAAAAGCATCTTTTCCTTCACGATCCATTTTATTTATAAAGACGATGATTGGAATGTTTCGCATGCGACACACCTTGACTAGTTTTTCTGTTTGCTCTTCAACCCCTTTTGCAACGTCAATGACGACAATAACACTGTCAACAGCCGTAAGAGTTCTGAAAGTATCTTCTGCAAAATCTTTATGCCCAGGAGTGTCTAAAATATTGATTTTGATGCCATTGTATTCAAAGGCTAGGACAGAGGTTGCTACGGATATTCCACGTTGGCGTTCGATTTCCATAAAATCACTTGTCGCCCCTTTTTTTATTTTGTTGCTTTTAACGGCCCCAGCTTCCTGAATAGCGCCTCCAAAGAGAAGTAGTTTTTCAGTTAAGGTTGTTTTACCAGCATCTGGATGCGAAACAATTCCAAAAGTTCGACGGCGTTCTATTTCACTTAAAAAAGACATAAAAAATAATTTTTGCAAAGATACTATTATTCCCTATAGTATAGAGACGCGTATTCTAAAGTTATAATTTTTAATTTATTAATTCTTGAGAAGTATTTTTTGTTTAAACAGCTAGTTTACTGCCAACACTTTCTTTTAGCTCGTTTGCTTCAAAATAGAAATCTATTTTCCCCATATACAATCCATAGCAACCTACTTGGTTAACCAGTACTTCTTTGCCGGCTGCATTAGTTTCAATCGTTGGCTCGTCTAAAAATGTATGGGTATGACCTCCTATAATTAGATCAATATCTTGTGTAGCTTTAGCCAGCTTCAAATCTGAAATTTTTGAAGGTGATTTTTTATAATCATATCCTAAATGAGATAGACATATAATTAAGTCACATTTTTCTTCTGTTTTTAAAACACGACTCATTTCTTGAGCAATTGTAACAGGATCCAAATATTTGGTTTCTTTATATGCTTCTTTGGTTACCAAGCCCTCTAATTCTATCCCCAATCCAAACACGCCTATTTTGACGCCTTCTTTGACAAAAGTTTTGTAAGGTTTTACATGAGTATCCATTACGGTATTTGAAAAATCATAATTGGCTGAAACAAAATCAAATTTTGCATGCGGTAGTTGCGCATAAAGTCCGTTAATTCCATTGTCAAAATCATGATTTCCAATAGTAGCAACGTCGTATTTTAACAGGCTCATAAGTTTAAACTCCAGTTCACCTCCATAAAAGTTAAAATAGGGGGTTCCTTGAAAAATATCTCCAGCATCTAAAAGGAGGGTATTTGGGTTTTCTTTTCTAACTGATTCGACTAAGGCAGCCCGTTTGGCAACACCTCCTTTGTTAGAGTTTCTACCAGCATTTGGTCCAAATGCCTCTACATGACTGTGGACGTCATTTGTATGTAATATGGTGATTTTTGTAGCCCTAGCCCTAGAACACGAAAGCCCAACCCCAGTCAATGATAATAACGCTGTAGAGGCGGCTGTTTTTTGAATAAAATTTCTACGTTTCATATTGTTAGTTTTTGAGTTTTATAAAACGTTTGTCTATGGTTGGTTTAAGCGTGTCGTTTTTAGAAAAGTAATCTAATAACACATTTCTTATTTTATAGTTCAAATCATATAATGTATCACTTTTTTTAAAAAAATTCATTCGATCACCTCCTTTGTATAGGTAGTCATTGGTAGCTACATAATACGTTTTTGAGGGTTCTACAATTTTACCACCAACGAGAATTTTACGATAGCTATTATTTGCATTTAACACCAATTCAAGTCCAGAAATTGGGTGTGCCTTTTTAAACGCCTTCAAATAGGTAGTCATTTCCATAATGACCGATCCTTTCAAGGGCACCACTACGACACTATTTTCAAACGGCATTAGGTTGTAAGCTGTTTTGGTGGTGACATTTCCTTTTGGTAAAATAGATCTGATCCCGCCATGATTTAATAAAACTAAGTCAATATTTTTTCCAGTTCGGCTTTGAAACACAGGGTTGGTAAGTTCAAATACAGCATCCGCCATAAGATTTCCAATAGCTGTATTGTAGTCTCCATCTTTTTTTGAGTAAGTGTCAACAGAATAGCTCAATACTTCATTCATTGTTTTGTCGAGGTTTACTTTGTAAGGAGCTATAACATCTTCAACATATTTGACAGATTCAATATCTTTATTTATGGAGATATTTTGTCCTTCAGAAGCTACTAGCGTTTTTGAATTATCGCAGGATAAAACCAAGGAAAGAAACCCAACTATTTGAATGCATTTATTCATCATTTATATTACATTTGTAGTGTCAATAAAGGTACATGTTTTTTAAACGATTCAAAACTCTATCACTCCAAAAAAATATCACATTGATTCTTAAGTCAAGGGCTAAGAATTTTCATAGTGCTAAAGTTTCTTCTATTGGAGTTGTTTTTGATTACGATTCGTATCATAATTATGAGTTTTTCCAAGAATTAATTAATGAGCTCGGAATTATGAAAAATAAAATTCGTTTTATAGCAATGATAGACCAAGAAAAAAATAGACCCAATAGTTGGGATTCTTTTTTTAGCTTGGAAAACTTTGATTGGCTAGGGAGACCTAATAATGTTGAAATTGATAATTTTGTAGATCAACCATTTGACCTTTTAATCAGCTATTACAATCCTAATAAATTAGAGCTTAGTTTAGTAACAGCCCTTTCCAAAGCCAATTTTAAAATAGGTATTAACAGTGAGGATTCTAGGCTACATGATCTTATAATTGATGTAAAACCATCAAAAATAGACGTTTTTAAAGTAGAATTAATAAAATATTTAACCCAACTTAATAGGTTATAGTATGAAAGAATTAATAGGGACAGGAGTAGCTCTAATCACACCATTTAACTCAGATCTAAGCATTGATCATCAAGCATTAACAGCCATTGTAGAGTTTAACATTACTAATGGAGTAAATTATCTTGTAATTTGTGGAACTACTGGGGAAAGTGTAACACTTTCTGCAGAAGAAAAAAAAGCCATCACACAAACAGTTATAGCTGCCAATAATGGTCGTGTTCCTTTGGTAATAGGCATCGGGGGGAATAACACGGCGGCTGTAGTTGCTGAATTAAAATCTACAGATTTTTCAGAGATCACTGCTGTTCTTTCTGTTGCTCCGTACTATAGCAAGCCAACTCAAGAGGGTTTTTATCAGCATTTTAGAGCCATCGCAGAGGCTACTGACATGCCAATAATTTTATATAATGTTCCTGGCCGAACAGCCAAAAATGTTGAAGCTTCTACTGTTTTAAGGTTAGCCAATGATTTTGAGTCTATTATAGCGATCAAAGAAGCAGGCAATAACATGGATCAGTATCTTGAGCTTATTGCGCACAAACCCACAGGTTTTTTAGTTATTTCTGGAGATGATGATTTAGTATTAGGTGTCACTTTAGCGGGTGGTTCAGGAGTGATCTCTGTGATTGGGCAGGCATTTCCAAAAGAGTTTTCTCAAATGATTCAGTTAGGGTTAGATAGTGAAGTTAAGGCCTCTCGAAATTTAGAATCACGCCTCATGCCGATAATAAATTTAATTTTTGAGGAAAATAATCCTGCAGGCATAAAGGCAGTTCTAAAAAACAAGGGATATTGTAATGGATTAGTCCGCTTGCCTTTAGTTTCAGCAACAACTGTCTTACAGTCAAAAATTACTGCATTTATAGCACAGTTTTAGTTAAAACTTTATTAAACCATAACTATCAGAACTTAAACAGATTAATTTAGCTAAAATAATAGTTTTTTAAATCCGTTATAAATCCGTAATTTTGCCTACATTCTTAAATTATTTATGAAGAATTTTATATACATACTAATAGTTGCCTTCTCTTTAAACGCTTGTAGTGAATACCAGCGCGTATTAAAAGGAGAAGATATTGGTGATAAGTTTAAATTGGGTACTGAGCTTTATGATGCAGGTAAGTTTTCCAAAGCCAACAGTATTTTTGTTCAGATCGTTCCTAAGTACAGAGGAAAGCCTCAAGCACAGAAGCTAATGTATATGTATTGTAAAACATTTTACGAAACAAAAGACTACTTTACAGCTAACTATCAAATGGAGCGTTTTGTAGAAGCATATCCAAAAAGTGAAAAAGTTCAAGAAATTGGTTTTTTAAGTGCTAAAAGTTACTTTCAATTGTCTCCTGTTTATTCTAAAGACCAAGAAGAAACAGTAATAGCCATAGAAAAACTTCAAGATTTTATCAATAAAAATCCTAACTCAGAGTATATGACTGCAGCGAGTGATTTGGTAAGAGAGTTAGATTATAAATTAGAAAAAAAAGCATATAATATCGCCCTTCAATACAACATAACAGGTCCATTTCATAGAGATTATAACTCAGCCATTTCAGCCTTCGATAATTTTTTAGTAGAATTCCCTGGGTCTGTGTTTAAAGAAGATGCAATGTTCTATAAATTTGATTCTGCTTACAAATTAGCCACCAATAGTGTGGACTGGAAAGAAGCGGCTCGAGTGGAAAAAGCAATCAAGTACTACAATTCACTATTATTTGTATTCCCTGAAACTAAATACTCGGTACAATTAAAACAGATGTATCAAGAATTACAAGAAATTCAAAATCAATCAACAACGACTAAAAGTTAATATTCATTATGGACTTAAAAAAAGTAAACGCACCAGTTAATACAGAAACTTACGATAGAAATAAATTAGACGCACCTACGCAGAATATTTATGAAGCTATATCGGTAATTTCTCGTAGAGCTGAGCAAATCAATACTGATATCAGAAAAGAATTGATTGATAAGCTTGAAGAATTTGCTACCTATAATGATAGCTTAGAAGAGGTATTTGAAAACAAAGAACAAATAGAAGTGTCTAAATTTTACGAACGTCTTCCAAAACCACATGCTTTAGCGGTTCAAGAGTGGTTAAATGAAAAAATCTACTACCGTAACGCAGACGACGATTCTCAAGAAAAATAAATCATGTCAATTCTACGCGGTAAAAATATTCTATTAGGAATTACTGCGGGTATTGCTGCGTACAAAACAGCATCCCTTGTTAGATTATTTATTAAGTCCGGTGCCCATGTAAAGGTTATCATGACTCCTGCCGCGAAAGAATTTATTACACCTCTTACGCTTTCAACACTGTCAAAAAACCCTGTCATTTCATCTTTTACTAATGATGATGATGACAACGCGGTATGGAACAACCATGTAGACTTAGGCCTATGGGCAGATTTGTTTTTGGTTGCTCCGGCTACTGCCAATACGCTTTCTAAAATGGCTACTGGCCGCAGTGATAATTTTTTGGTTGCTACCTACTTGTCGGCCAAATGCCCTGTGTATTTTGCGCCAGCAATGGATTTGGATATGTATAAACACCCTTCAACAAAATTTTCTTTAAAGGCATTACAATCTTTCGGAAATATTATGATTCCAGCGACTTCTGGAGAATTAGCAAGTGGATTAGTGGGTGAGGGCAGAATGGCCGAGCCAGATGCTATATTTAACCTTATTGAATCTCATACGCTAAAAGAACTGCCTTTTCATGGCAAAACCATACTAGTGACCGCAGGGCCAACTTATGAAGCGATCGATCCAGTTCGCTTTGTTGGTAACCATTCAAGTGGTTTAATGGGATTCGAGATTGCGGCCAAAGCTGCGCTGCTAGGAGCTGAAGTGATTTATATTACGGGGCCCACTCATTTCAAGACTGATGACTCACGTATAAAAACAATTCCAGTTGTAAGTGCTCATGAGATGTATACCCAAGTACATGCTTACTTTGGCTCTGCTGATGTTGCGGTACTTTCTGCAGCCGTAGCGGACTACAAGCCAAAAAACACTGCTACTTCTAAAATAAAAAAGTCTGACCCTACGTTAGTATTAGAGTTAGAGAAAACAAAAGATATTTTAGCGTCATTAGGCGCTATTAAGTCAAAGCAGTTTCTTGTAGGATTTGCTTTAGAAACCAACAATGAAGTAGACAACGCGATAAAAAAGTTAAAATCTAAAAATTTAGACTTAATTGTTCTAAATTCGTTAAATGATGTAGGTGCTGGTTTTGGAGGTAATACAAATAAAGTGACGCTGATTGATAAAAATTTAGTCCAAACAGTTTATCCCCTTAAATCAAAAGCGAATGTAGCTGCCGATATAATGACAGAAATACAAAAACAAATCAATGCGTAATCTAGTTTTTTTAATCACCTTATTAATTACATTTTTTGTAAACTCTCAGGAGCTTAACTGCACACTTGTTGTAAATGCGCAACAAACGGGTAACGAAAATGTCCAGGTTTTTAAAACACTTGAAAAACAGCTTAACGAATTTGTTAATAATACTCGATGGACGTCCAAAAATTTCAAGACTCAAGAACGCATAGAGTGTAGTATGGTGATTTCCATTCAAAACTACAATTCAGATGCCTTCCAAGGCTCTATTCAGATTCAATCTGCAAGACCTATTCATAATTCCTTTTATGCAAGTTCAGTTTATAATTTTAATGATAAAGACTTTAACTTTAATTATTTAGAATACCAGAATCTAAATTTTAATACCACTCAATTTGAATCTAATTTAGTATCTGTAATTGCCTTTCATGTATATATGATCTTAGGAATGGATGCGGATACTTTTGAACTAAACGGAGGTAGTGAATATTTTAAGCAAGCTCGAGATATTGTGAGTTACTCCCAACAAAGTAATTTTAAAGGCTGGGAACCCCCTACAGGTGGAGATCAAACTCGTAGTGCTCTAATTAATAATGTTCTTTCGCCTACCTTCAAGGAATTTCATTCGGTATTATTCAGTTATCACTTTAATGGACTTGATATAATGTCTAAAGATGTCAAAGGAGGCAAAACGGCAGTTGTAAGTACACTTATGGAATTAGATCGCTTACATAAAAGACGTCCTAATTCATTTCTTTTACGGGTCTTTTTTGATGCAAAATCAGATGAGATCTCTGATATTTTTTCAGATGGTCCTAATGTAAATATTGCAGATTTAGTCTCAATGCTTTCTAAGGTGGCTCCTATGTATTCAAGTAAGTGGAAAAATATTAAATTTTAAATCTTTTCTTATTTCATTTCTAATTAGATTATTATAAAGATTAACTTAGTTCCTAAAAAATAAATTAGCCATTGCTTTCAGAACTTTCTATAAAAAACTATGCTTTAATTGACACCCTTCAGGTGCAGTTTGATAGCGGATTTACATGTATTACTGGCGAAACAGGTGCTGGTAAATCAGTGCTTCTTGGTGGTTTAGCTCTGGTGCTTGGCAAGCGTGTGGACTTTTCACATATTAATGATCTTTCCAAAAAATGTATTATTGAGGCTAGCTTCAACATTGAAACCTTTAATCTAAAGTCCTTTTTTGAATCTAACGATTTAGATTTCGAATCTCTTACAATTTTACGTAGAGAGATTTTGCCTTCTGGAAAATCAAGAGCATTTATAAATGACTCTCCAGTCAACCTATCTATTTTAGCAATTCTTGGAGAGCAATTGATAGACATTCATTCTCAGCAACAAACACAAGAGTTAATAAGTGATGATTTCCAGTTCCAAGTCCTTGATGCCCTGGCTCAAAATGAGAAATCTATTGAAGACTATCAGCAGTTATTAAAAACCTATAAATCAACACAAAAAGAATTAGTTGAATTGAATGCTTCAAAATTACAGTCTCAAAAAGATACAGATTACTATACCTTCCTTTTGAATGAATTAACGGAGGCAAATCTACAATCAATCGATTTGGAATCTCTAGAAGTTGAGTACAATACCTTAAATAATGTGGAGCTCATTCAAGCCGAGCTTACCTTGGCTAATCAAATTATAAGCACTGAAGATATAGGAATTGCTTCCAATTTAACGACATTAAAGCAAGTGTTTCATAAACTCACAGATATATCAAGCTCGTATCAATCACTTTCTGAAAGAATTCAAAGTGTTTCTATTGAGTTAGATGATATTTTTAACGAGATTGAAGCCGAACAATCAAAGGTAGACGCAAACCCTTCTCGTTTAAGTGAAATTGATATTATCCTCCAGAAAGCACATAATTTATTTTCTAAGCATAACGTTAATTCAGTACAAGCCCTAATTAACATTCAGTCTCAGTTGGAATTAAAAGCAGACTCTTTAGTCTCTTTGGAGGCGACCATTTTAGCTACTGAAAAGGCTCTCGGATCTCACATCAGTAAACTAGATAAAATGGCTTCTGTGATTCACAAACAAAGAAAACCAGTTGTATCAAAACTTATTTTTCAGTTGGAAACGATTCTTACTGATTTGGGCATGCCTAATGCGCGATTTAAAATAGAGTTAACGCCAACAGATTCTTATTTATATAATGGAAAAGACCAGTTAGAATTTTTATTCACTGCCAATAAAGGATCACAGCTTTTATCCCTTAAAAAAGCCGCGTCTGGTGGTGAGCTTTCAAGAATAATGCTGGCAATTAAATCTATATTGTCTAACTACCAGCAGTTACCAACCATTATGTTTGATGAAATTGATACTGGTGTGTCTGGAGAAATCGCACACAAAATGGGTCGTATTATGGAGCAGATGAGTGTAACTATGCAGGTTTTTTCCATCACACATTTACCTCAAATTGCTGCTAAAGGGCAGTCTCATTTTAAGGTATATAAAGAAGATATTGATGAAATAACAGTAACTGCCCTTAAGAAATTAACCAATGATGAGCGTGTGCTAGAAATTGCCCAAATGCTAGGTGGAAAAAAGGTTTCTGATTCTGCAATTGCCCATGCAAAGCAGTTATTGAATTAATGCTATCTTTGCATTCAAATATTATACAAACACAAGTACTTAAAACATATAATTATGTCTTACAATTTATTAAAAGGAAAACGCGGAATTATTTTTGGAGCTCTTGATCCAAATTCAATAGCTTGGATTACTGCCGAGCGTGTGCATGAAGAAGGGGGCACATTTGTATTGTCCAATGCACCAATCGCCATGCGAATGGGGCAGATTAATGAACTGGCTAAAAAAACGGGTTCTCAGGTGATTGCAGCCGATGCCACTTCTGAAGAAGATTTAGAAAACTTAGTTAAACAATCTGTAGAGATCTTGGGTGGTAAATTAGATTTCATACTGCATTCTATTGGTATGTCAATTAATGTAAGAAAAGGCCGTGCTTACACGGATCAAAAATACGATTGGACTCAAAAGGGGACGGATGTTTCTGCCATGTCTTTTCATAAAGTAATGCAAACACTTTATAAGAATGATGCCATGAATGAGTGGGGGAGTATCGTTGCCTTGACTTACATGGCAGCACAGCGTGTGTTTCCAGATTATAATGATATGGCTGATAATAAAGCACTCTTGGAAAGCATAGCCCGTAGTTTTGGTTACTTTTTTGGACGTGATAAAAACGTTCGTGTGAATACTATTTCTCAGTCGCCAACTCCAACAACTGCTGGTAAAGGCGTGAAAGGCTTTGACGGATTTATTTCCTATGCCGAAAAAATGTCACCCCTAGGTAATGCCACTGCATTAGACTGCGCTAACTATACGGTTACACTGTTTAGTGATCTGACAAAACGCGTCACACTTCAAAACTTATTTAACGATGGCGGTTTTAGCAACATGGGCGTTAGTAATGCGGTCATGGATATGATCACTAAAGATTAACTTTCTTATTATTTTTTTATACAGCCTCGCTAATTTTTAGCGAGGCTTTTTTTGTTAACTAGGTTTTGCTAAATCTATAATTTTATCTCCTCGCTTATCAGTTGTTTGTTTTTTAGACGAATAAATTAAACATTTAATCGGTTTTTTTAGATTTAATCATACATTAATTATAATTTATTATATTTTTATGTATTAAATACTAACTAATTTAACAATTAAAATGAGAAAAATTTACACATTATTCACGATTTTGTTTTTTGCACTGTCATTTAATATTTCAGCTCAAGAAACCGTTATCGCTGTTTGGGATTTTGTTGATGGATCAACCGTTGGAGTCAACGGAGATGGTTTCACAACTACCGGAGGAAACAGTTTAGGTTGGCTTAAAAATGGAGATCAATCAGGGGTTTCAGACCCTAATTCAGTTGTATGCGCTGGAAAAAATGGGTTTTCCGCAAGCTTTATTCAAAACTTAGATATTACCTCTACTGATTTAGTAGATGGAAAGCTGCACGTTTCAATGACGTTCAATAATATCGATTTAACTGCTGCTGCAGATGGAACAGCTTCAATTATGGCTGTTTGGATGAAAGGTGCTGGAAATACAACAGGTAATTTTGGAAACAACCACCGAATGGCAGGCTTAAAACTGACACATGACGCAGCTGGAGCTGGAGATATTAAAGTTGAAAATTTAGTCTTTAATAACGGCGTACAATGGGGTGGCCAAAAAGATGTAGGTGGTTTAGGTAGTTCAGCTGTATACAACGGGCAAATAACTATTGGAACAACAATGGATTTTACTAACTTTACTTCAAGTTTTTGGGTAGGGAGTCCAGGTGAATTTCCAAACACCCCATTTGGCTTAACAACAGGAACTAGTGCAGCTAATCAATCAACAGCTTGGAATGCTGCAACTCAAACTATGTCACCTAATGCCTTACTTAAATTTTTACAATTTCAGACTATATCAGGTTTAGGCTCAGTTGAAGTTGATCAATTTAAAGTTTCTACAGGAACTTACGAAAATACTGTTGCTGATGAAGATGCCTCTACTTCTGCAGCTTTGTCTTTACAGGGAATTTTAGACATAGGTATTTCTGGAAATGGTGGAAAAGCTGTTCACGTAAGAGCTAACGAAGATATTGCCGATCTTAGTGTTTACAAATTACAAGTTTGGTCAAATGCTAATACTTCTCCTGGAGCATCATATACCCTTTCAGGTTCAGCTACTGCAGGAGATGATATTCTTATTGCTAATGAAACAACTGCCATGGATAATTACATGACTGCGTCAACAATTTTTGATACTGTTTTAGATGGTTCAGGGTGGCCATCAATCAATGGAGATGATTCCATTGAGTTACTCCTTGACGAGGCCTCTATCGAAGTTTTTGGAAACCCTGGAACTGATGGTTCTGGTGAGCCATGGGATTATTTAGATTCATGGGCTTACAAAGTCGATGGTGCATGGACTTATGGTGGTATTAACTGTACAGACGGATCTACAACAACATGGGATTCTGATTGTGTATATCCATTTGCAATTGGAAATCAACCACTTACAGACGATCCAAGAACAATCCTCACATTTGAAGAATATCCTGTTTCAGGAGATACTTGGTATGGAGATGCAGGACAAGTTACTTCTATCGTTGCTGATCCCGACACAAGTGGAGGCGATCACGGAAACGTAGGTAAAATGGAATTAGCTGCTGCAGGAGAACCTTGGCAAAATTCTCAACTTAATCTAGTTGCAGATACTTATGCGGTTAGCTTGCTAGATGGTACAACAAAGCGTGTTACTTTTGACATGTACAGTACGACAGCTACTTGTGGGCTTATAAAACTTGAACAAGAGTTAAATGGAGGAGATACTGTAGAACATTCTTTTAATGTTTCTGGAACTGGATGGGAATCTATAACGGTAGATTTTACCAACGGAGCTTCAAATAATGGTGCAGCTGTTAATGGAGAATTCAACAAAATAGTTTTATTTTTTAATTACTGTGGTGATGCAGGTAACCCAACAGGAACTGCTCCTGACGTTCGTTATGTAGACAATATTAGTTATTTAACAGGAACATACAACGAGCCTCCATTTAACCCTGGACCAGCTCCAATTCCAACTCAATTAGAAGAAGATGTGGTTTCTGTTTATAGCAATACGTATTCAAATAATATTGCTACTAACTTAAATCCAGGATGGGGTCAAGCAACCGTACAGTCAGAGTTTCAATTGGCTGAAGGCGATACGGCACTTTTGTATTCAAATTTAAATTATCAAGGTCTATTGTATTCATCTACTGATGTTACAACAATGGATTACGTGCATTTGGATTATTATACAGATGATTCAACAGCTCTAGGCTTCTATGTAATTCAAGAAGGTACAGGTGAGAATGGATATTCAATTGATACTGAATTAGGGATCACTACAGGTCAATGGGTAAGTGTAGATATTCCATTGTCAGCATATACAGTAACTGATTTGTCTGGAGTTAATCAGATTAAAACAGATGGAAATGGAACTGTATATTTAGATAATATCTACTTCTGGAAAACTCCAGATACAACTGCACCAGTAATTACTTTAACAGGAGCTAACCCACAGGAATTAACTGTTGGAGATGCTTATGTAGAATTAGGTGCAACGGCTTCTGATGATACAGATGGTGATATTTCAGCAAGTATCGTAACAGATGCCTCTACAGTAGATACAGCGACTGCTGGATCTTACTCAGTAACTTATAACGTATCTGATGCTTCCGGAAATAATGCAACCGAAGTTGTAAGAACAGTAACCGTTGAAGCGGCTTTACCGCCAAATGATTCAGACTCTGAGCAATTTTGTGCATCCGGAACTGATGCAGCGCCTACTACAATTACATTAACCCCAGACGATTTAACTGTAAATAATGGAGCTAATTTGCTTTCTGTTTCAGTCTCATCTGGTACTATAGGC
>Ga0209199_1000033_pt1 | contig 204109 bp, 169 predicted proteins | sample COGITO_mtgs_1105_7_FD_184805 | JGI IMG/M metagenome (GOLD analysis project Ga0209199, IMG submission 184805) | Pelagic marine microbial communities from North Sea - COGITO_mtgs_110523 (SPAdes) (version 2) | ecosystem: Environmental > Aquatic > Marine > Epipelagic ... | reverse complement strand
GGTAAATCCAAGTTTTAAGGTCCGCATCCTTTCGGAAAGTCTGCCACTTATCAAAAATTTTCACAAAAACATCTTGTGTGATTTCTTCAGCATCTTGCCTGTTTTGACAATACTGCAATGCGAGATTAAATACCAAGTTTTTATATTGGTTATAGATGTCCTTTTGTGTCACGAAGTTTTTTTTGTTATTACCACCAACGAGTTTGTATATGAAAAGTAGGGCTTGGCGCAGCGTGCGGCTTGAAGCGGCGAAACCTACCAACATCTTCCTTTTCCCAGATTAATTGAGCCGCTTGCGAATCAGCAAGGCAAGCTAGTTCAGATTTGTCAGATTTAAAGATAGCTAAATAATTGCACGAAACTTAATGTTACCTTCAATCTTGCCCTATTTTTTATATGCGTTGTTGCCAGTAGTTTTTTTCGCTATGTTGTTCGTTTCCATAACTAAAACTCCTTGATGTTTTTGCATTCCAAATCGTATTTGGTCATCGTTGTATTCAATCATTTTGGGATTAAATTTAATCTTATCTAAATGATTTTCCGACATATATTTTTTAAACCAATTTTCAGCATCTTTTTTGTCTAATTCTGAAAACCTAAAAAGCTTTCGGTCTTTTAAAAAAACCACGTATTTGTAAGACATAATTTTTTCATCGCCTACACTACTAAAATCAATTTCTCTTCTTTTAAGTTCTTCCTTTAGTGCCCACAGATAACCTTGACGAGCAAAACCGAAAGCTGAAATTCCAACTGTGCCATTAAATCGACCAATAAATTCATCATCGTTTAACCTACATAATTCAGTTTTGAAATATAAAAAGTAGTCTTTAACTGTTTTCATCTCTTATTTCCCATAGGTGTATAAATAAGTTTTACCGAACTCCTAATTTCCTCAATCGGTTTGTTTTTATTCTTTTTCTTTTTTGGTTCTATGTAAAAGTCAATTCCTGATTCCTTAAGTTTTTGTTTTAATTCTTTATTCAATTGTGAATTAAGAAGTCGTTTGATTTTCTTAATATTTCTTCTTGTTTTTATATCCTCAATGAAAGCGGAATTAATGGATGAATTTTCTAAAACTGATAATACCTTTTCTGTATATATGTTTAATTCTTCATCTTTTTCTTCTGTCTCTATTTTCCTTAATTGTATCGCAGTTTTTTTCTTTAAGGCTTTCTTCTGTTCCTTATTGAATCGAGCTATTTGATAACTTAAATCTTTTATGATTTCCGTTTGGTCTTGTTCGTTTAAATCAGAATGAGACAAATCCAAATGAGCAATGTATTTAGCTAAAGTAAAATATTGCTCAATACCACAATAAATACATTTGTACTTAACTCCATTAGCAGTTTTATATGTCGTATTCTTTTTTTTCAAAATTACTGGCAACGTTTGGCTATTAACACAAGTGTTATTAGCCATTTATATTTTAAGATGATAAAGGTAAAACAACCTTTTCGCAAAGTCTATCCGTGGTACTACTGAAATTTCTTAGGCTTAATTCAACCAAATTATCAAGGCTTCTCGATACAATTCTCCTACGTCGAATCACTCGAAGTGACATAGTTGTATTGAATTCTCAATTATAATCTGTATGTCAGTTCGAGTGTTTTTAAAAGGGGGCAATGATAATTGACTCATTTTAAAAATGTATCGAGAACACGTTGCAACACCAACGCGGATATGCTAACTTCGCACACCGCTCAAAAAACGAAAGAACAATGGCAAAGGTTGCTTTAAACACACCAAAAGGAACAAGAGATTTTTTACCGCAGCAAGCTGCTCGAAGGAATTATATTTTCGATACCATTCGAGGAGTATTCGATACCTACGGTTTTGCACCCATTGAAACACCTGCTATGGAACTCACCGAAACCCTTATGGGGAAATATGGTGAGGAAGGAGATCGTTTAATTTTTAAGATTTTAAATTCGGGTAACTATCCAGAGAAATATCCATTTGATAAAGAAAGGTCTATAAAAGCTTTAAGCAGAATAAACTCAGTAAAAGGAAAGAAGACTAATGTCTTTTTGATGGATTTAATACAAAGTGAAGTTGAAAGGGTAGACGTTGCAAATTATGATGTTGCCTTGAATAAGTTTAATTATGCAATATCCGAAAAAGCCCTGCGCTACGACCTTACGGTTCCCTTTGCACGATTTGTGGTGCAACACCAAAACGAATTGAGCTTTCCATTCAAACGCTACCAAATTCAGCCTGTGTGGAGAGCCGACCGTCCGCAAAAAGGGCGTTACCGAGAGTTCTATCAATGCGATGTAGATATGATTGGTTCAAACTCTTTATTGAACGAGGTGGAGCTCACACAAATCATTGCGGATGTGTTCACAAAATTGGGCTTGCCGGATGTGTCCATAAAAATCAACAACCGAAAAATTTTACAAGGCATTTCAGAGGTAATTGGCGAACCCGATAAGCTCATTGACATAACAGTCGCTTTAGACAAACTGGATAAAATTGGTCGTGAAAAAGTTGAGGCAGAACTAGCTTCTAAAGGAATTGGTGTGGAAGCGATTTCTAAATTGGGCGTCTTGTTCGAAAACGTTTCATTGGAGTCTGTATCCAATTTTGTTGCTACTTCTGAAGTGGGGCTAAAAGGAATTGAAGAATTGAAAACAGTGCTCGATTCTGCTGAAAAATTAGACGTTTCGATTTGCGAATTCGATCCAACATTGGCGAGAGGGTTGAACTATTACACCGGTGCAATTTTCGAAGTCACACACCCCGATTTTCCTTCCAGTATTTGTGGTGGTGGTCGCTACGATGACCTAACCGGAATCTTTGGATTAAAAGATGTTTCGGGAGTAGGCGTGTCCTTTGGTGCAGATCGTATTTATGACTTGTTGTTGGATAAAGATTTATTTCCTGCTCAAGTTGGATTGAGTGCTCAGGTGATGTTCGTGAATTTTGGAGAAAAGGAAGCTGCACAATGCCAGTTGTGGGCAAAAAAATTAAGAGCGGCTGGGATTCGAACAGAGGTTTACCCAGATGCGGCCAAAATGAAAAAACAAATGAAATACGCCAACGATAAATCGATTCCTTATGTCCTTTTAGTAGGCGATCGAGAAATTGAAGCACAACAACCCACCGTAAAAAATATGGAGACAGGCGATCAAAATGCTATGTCGATAGTGAAATTAATTGAAATTCTTTCGTAGAATAATGAAAAACGAAAAAGACCTTTTTTTATCTTCTTCGTCATTCCCGAGCAGGCGGGAATCTGTTTGGTAAATTTGGTTTTTAGATTCCCGCCTGCGCGGGAATCACGTTGCATATTTATTCTGCTAAAGATTAAAACTTAAACTATTACAATGGAAGTATATAATATTTCAGGTTACCGCCTAACGTTAGAAGTAATTGAAGAAATCATTGAAACTAAAGCTTACATCGAGCTAAGCGATGGAGCAGTTGAGCGCATAAAGATTTGCCGAGAATATTTGGATCAAAAAATAAAGACTTCAAAAGAGCCTATTTACGGTATTAACACTGGATTTGGCTCCTTATGCAACACTTCAATTTCAAGTGAAGATTTAGAAGTACTGCAAAAAAATCTAATCATGTCACATGCTTGTGGAATGGGTTCTGAAGTTCCTCAATTGATTGTAAAGCTGATGTTGTTGCTTAAAATTCAAGGTTTGAGTTATGGACACTCAGGAGTGCAATTAGCAACCGTTCATCGACTATTGGATTTTTACAATAATGATATTTTACCAGTGGTTTATCAACAAGGTTCTTTAGGGGCTTCTGGCGATTTAGCTCCTTTGGCTCATATGTCTTTGCCGCTTTTGGGATTAGGAGAAGTGAATTACCAAGGAAGAAGAATGCATGCTTCTGAAGTAATGGAGGAGTTTGGCTGGGACCCGATTGAATTGCAAAGCAAAGAAGGTATAGCCTTATTAAATGGTACTCAATTTATGAGTGCTTATGGAGTTTACAATTTTGTAAATGCCAAAAAATTGAGTAATCGAGCAGACCTAATTGCCACCCTTTCATTAGAAGCTTTTGATGGAAGAGTAGAGCCTTTTGATGAGGATTTGCACATTATTAGAAATCACACCGGTCAATTAAAAACCGCAAAAAATGTGCGTCAATTTTTGATGGGTAGTGAAATTGCGAAGCAGGAAAAAGAACATGTGCAAGATCCCTACTCATTTCGTTGTATTCCGCAAGTGCATGGAGCATCAAAGGATACCTTGAAGCACATCGAAAAAATAATTGAAAACGAAATAAATGCGGTTACGGATAATCCAACAATTTTTCCTGAAAAAGACAAAATTATTTCTGGAGGAAATTTCCATGGACAGCCTTTGGCGTTAGCTTCTGATATGCTCGCAATTGCGTGTGCAGAATTGGCTTCCATTTCTGAAAGAAGAACCTATAAATTGATTTCAGGCGATAGAGGATTACCAGCATATTTGGTTTCAAAACCGGGTTTACATTCAGGCTTTATGATTCCTCAATACACTGCGGCAAGTATTGTTAGTCAAAATAAGCAGCTTTGTGTACCATCTTCTGTAGACACCATTGATAGTAGCAACGGGCAAGAGGATCATGTAAGTATGGGGGCAAATTCAGCTACCAAATGCTACAAAGTGGTTAAGAATTTACAACGTGTTTTAGGAATTGAATTAATGAACGGTGCTCAGGCATTGGAATTCAGAAGACCATTAAAATCTTCAGTTAGAGTAGAAGAATACGTTGCTGAATTTAGAAAAGTAGTTCCTTTTGTTGAAGCAGATAGAGTGCTGAGTGACTTGATGCGAGAGGCGGAATTGTTTGTGTTGAGGTAGATTTGGAATTGTAATTATTGGCTAGTTTATCTGATAAACAGAATTAAATTTGGTATGTGCCATCAGGTCATTCTGAATTTATTTCAGAATCTCTGCATACAATTTATTAAGTGAGATGCTGAAATAAATTCAGCATGACATAGAATAAATAGTTTAGGTGTTTAATTCACTCCAACCCCTCACCCTTAAAAACATACTCAATCATATTCGCTCCCATTTGCAGTGCCTGAATACGTTTGTTTTGGGGATCGTTGTGCACCATTTGATCTTCCCAGCCATCGCCTAAATCGCACTCGAAAGAGTAGAAGCAAATCAGGCGACCTTTGTAAATAAGACCGTATCCTTTTGGATAACCGTTATCGTGTTCGTGAATTTTAGGAAGCCCCGTATTGAAATCAAATTTTTGGTGATAGATAGGATGGTTATATGGCAATTCAATAAACTCCAATTCTGGAAAAACGCGTTTCATTTGAGGGCGAATAAATTTGTCTAAACCATAGTTATCGTCAATGTGTAAGAACCCACCACCGAGCATATACTTTCTCAGGTTTTCAATTTCAGTGTCGTTAAAAATTACGTTTCCATGACCGGTAAGGTGAACAAAAGGAAAGTTGAATAATTCAGGACTACCGACTTCTACAACGGCTTGTTCAGAGCCTAAATCCGTGTTTAACTCTGTATTACAATACTTAATTAGGTTAGGTAATGAAGTCTCTAGATTTGCATACCAATCACCACCGCCGTTATATTTTAAAAGCGCAAGCTGAGTTTGCTGAGCTTGAAGACCCAGAGTAAATAAAACTAGAAATAGTGCAAGTAGTTGTTTCAATCCAATGTGCTAATTAAAGTGGTGGCATAAACTCCAGCGGTTTCGGTGCGAAGAATCGATTTCCCTAAACTCACTGTTTTGTAGCCATTTTCAAGGGCGAAGTTAACTTCTTCTTGAGTGAAATCTCCTTCAGGACCAATTAGAATCGCAATAGAGTCCCGATTCTTAACTTCATTTAATAGCTGGGGATTAGTTAGGTGGTCTGGGCAATAGGCAATGAGTCCATTTGGGTTGTTTTTTACAAATTCCATCACTGGAAGCAATTCTGTAATTTTTGGCAGAAAAACCTGACCCGATTGTTTCATAGCAGCTATGGCTATTTTCTCTAATCGATCGGTTTTTAAGACTTTACGTTCGCTTTGCACACATAGGATGGGCTGAATAAAATCAATTCCGATTTCAGTCGCCTTTTCAACGAAATATTCAATGCGGTTTAGGTTCTTGGTGGGAGCAATGGCAATATTTAGTTCAATTGAACTGCGACGTCCGGTAGTTTCAATTTCAAGAATCGAGACTTCAGCTTTTTTTGCATGTGCAATAGAAATTTTTGCAGTTGCTTTTTTTCCTTTTCCGTCCAGAATTAGCACTCTATCTCCGACGGTTTTCCTCATCACTTTGCACAAGTGTTTTGATTCTTCTTCTGAAAGAATAAGTGAGCCAGAAGAGGGAAGTTGTGCGTATATCTTGTGCATGAAACGAAGGTAAATTTTAATTTTAAACAGAAAGTAAGGAGCAAAAAAAACTCCCATCACTTTCGGGATAGGAGTTTTTAAAATATTATGAAAGACTAGTTAAGCGTTCTCAGTGCAAATAGGAGAAGCAGCTAAAATTTCATTGTTTGCATTATCAGCAAATTGCTTGAAGTTGTTATTGAACTTAGTAGCCAATTCATTTGCTTTTTTATCATAGGCAGCTTTATCCGTCCATGTGTTTCTTGGAGAAAGCAAATCGCTAGGAACTCCCTCACATTTTGTAGGGTAATTCAGTCCGAAAATTTCGTGCGTTTCGTAATTTACATTTTCCAAATCACCTTCTAAAGCAGCGGTAATTAAAGCACGAGTAATTTTAAGACTCATTCTTTCACCAGTACCATATTCACCACCAGACCAACCTGTATTTACTAACCAAACATTTACACCACTTTCTTCCATTTTACGGCTCAACATTTCGCCATAAGCAGTTGGGTGAAGTGGCATAAATGGAGCTCCAAAACAAGCAGAGAATGCAGTTACAGGCTCAGTAATACCAGCTTCAGTTCCTGCAACTTTAGCTGTATATCCAGATATAAAATGATAAGCCGCTTGACCTGGAGTCATTTTAGAAATTGGAGGCAGAACACCAAAAGCATCACATGTCAAAAAGAAAATGTTTTTTGGATTGTGACCAATTGAAGGTTCAGCAATGTTGTCTATATGATAAATTGGGTAAGAAACTCTTGTGTTTTCAGTAACTGAAGTATCTTCAAAATCTACTTCGTTAGTTCCTGGCTTAAAACGAACATTTTCTAACAAAGCACCTGGCTTAATAGCTCTAAAGATGTCTGGTTCCTTTTCTTCAGTAAGGTCAATTGTTTTTGCGTAGCAGCCCCCTTCGAAATTGAAAACCGAGTCCTCATCACTCCAGCCGTGCTCGTCATCTCCAATTAATCTTCGATTTGGATCAGCAGATAAAGTTGTTTTACCAGTCCCTGAAAGTCCAAAGAAAATTGCAGTATCTCCATCTTTGCCAATATTAGCAGAGCAGTGCATACTCAAAGTATTCTTTTGGTGAGGTAGAATGAAGTTCAATGCAGAGAAAATTCCTTTTTTGATTTCTCCAGTATATCCAGTTCCACCAATTAATGCAATCTTTTTTGTAAAGTTTAGAATAGCAAAGTTTGATTGACGAGTCCCGTCAACAGCAGGGTCAGCCATAAAACCAGGAGCGTTAATTACAGTCCATTCGGGGTCAAAAGATTTTACTTCTTCCTCAGTTGGGCGTATAAACATGTTGTAGACGAATAGGTTTGACCAAGGGTATTCATTTACTACTCTCAGGTTCATCTTGTACGCAGGATCAGCACAAGCGATAGCATCTCTTACATAAACATCTTTTTCAGATAGGTAATTGGTTACCTTATCGTAAAGCTTATCAAAAGCATCTGCGTCGAAGGGAATGTTGATATTTCCCCACCAAATAGCATCTTCAGTAATAGCGTCCTTAACGATAAAACGGTCCTTTGGGGACCGTCCTGTAAATTCGCCTGTATCGACTGTTATTGCGCCTGTGCTCGTTCCCTTAGCTTGTCCTAAGTCCACTGATAGTTTACTTAAAACAATTGGGTCTAAATTCCAATGTGCGGTAGCGTTTTTAATACCGTACGATTCAACTGTTGCATTATCTGCTCTCAGTCCTTGTTCGTTCATCATTTAAATTTTTACGAATTTGAGCGGCAAATGTAACGCTATTAATTATTTGACTTAACAATTTCTTAATTCGGATTGTTAACAATTGAACTTTTCCATAGTTGAAAATTAACTCAATTAGTTCTTTTCAATATCAATGTTTTTACTTCCAAAAATCAATTGAATGAATAGGAATAGCCAACCAGAAATAAAGAGCAAGCCACCAACAGGGGTTACAGGGCCTAATAGTTTTAAACCCGGCATATTTAGAAACTCCCTAAGGTTTAATAAGTAAATTGAAAATGAAAAAAACAATATTCCCAATATAAAAAGTAGCGAAGCTTGCTTTATGTGTTTTTCAGAGAAATAGTTATTCAATGTGGGTAAAAATAAAATCACTATACCGTGAATAAATTGATACCTGATTCCTGTTTCAAAGCTTTGTAATTGCTCTGCAGATAATATCGGTTTCAATGCATGTGCTCCCATTGCACCAAAACAAACGGCGAGTAATAAACTCGCCGTTCCTATTATCATATATACTCTAAATGGGTTATTTGCTCTCAAGGTATTCATCTAATTCATCAATTGTAAGTTCAAATTGAAAAGCATCATTCACCTTATAATAACTCGGTTGATCTAGGCAGTAATCATAAGCAAATTTCGCGTATTCCAACTTATTATCTTCAAACGTGAACTTTTGCATCACGCTTTTTATTTGATCTGCACTTAAGCAATTTGCTTTTGTGAATTGCTTTGCGAGGGTCATTTTTGAGTCTTCAAAAGATTTCGCTTCCACTGAAGCAAGTGCTGAGTTCAATTCACCGCTTGGCATTGGCGCGTCGCAACCTCCAGTTGTTAGCGTTTCTGCTCCAATAGTTTGGGTAGGCACGTTAGTTTGCGGCGCTGAGTTTATTGTAGAGCTTGAAGAAGTATTTATTGTTGTTGTTTCAGTTACAGTGGTTGTTGATGAGGATTCCATACCCGTCATAGAAGTTGAAATTCCAACACTTTGTCCACCAATGTTTACATTCATATTTATATTTTCAGAGGTGTTTGGGACTCCGTTGTTAACCGTGGTAGTGGTAACTGTTGTGCTGGTAGAGGATGTTGATCCCATCGGAGTATTTTCTATGGGTGTACTTGGCGAAGCTACTGGAGCATTATTGCTTATAGCAACAGGTTCCTCTCCATACCTAATTACGGTTTGGTTTGCTGGTGAGGCAGATGATCCAATAGGAGTTTCACCCATGTAACGCAGTTTATAAAGTCCTTTTTTATTGAGTACTAATTGAGCAGAAACTTCATTGTTTTTTGTGAGCGGAAATGATTTTTTTAGCGCAGGAGTTTTCCCATCAGCGAATAAAATGCGAACAGAGATAAATTCTTGAGCTATACCTTCTACTTTTACATTCGTAGTTGGAGTTTCGTTTTGTTGAACCCCGTTAACTTCTAGCGTAAAGTTTACGCCATCATTGGAGTATACCACTAAGTTGGATTGTGAAAAACTCACCGTTGAAATAAAAAATGTAACCAGTGTTGTTAGGATAAAATGTTTCATTTGTTGTAATTTAAGTTGTCAAAATTATTTAAGAAAAAGTCTCAATTCACAAAATATGCCAAAAAGAATATTGTTACTTGGAGCAGGGAGGTCGGCTTCTAACCTGATTAAGTACTTGTTGGAAAATTCTCAAGCGTTTGAGTGGGAGCTTACTATTGTTGAGCGTTCAGCTGAATTTGTAAAAAAGAAAATTGAAGGCTATAGTAACGCATGCGTAATCCAACCCGAGTCTGATGATGTATGGAAAAATGAAATTCCCAAACACGATCTTGTAATTTCTATGCTTCCGGCACGATTTCATGAATCTGTTTTAAGGGTGTGTATTGAAAGTAAAACCCCAGCTGTAACAGCATCATATATGACCAATGAAATTGAAGCGTTAACCGATCAAGCAAAAGCCGCTGGAATTCCTATCATGATGGAGGTAGGTGTTGATCCGGGCATTGACCATATGTCTGCAATGAAATTGATTGATAAAATTCGATCAGAAAATGGTAAAATGTTACTGTTTGAATCATTTACTGGTGGATTAATAGCTCCCGAAAGTGACAATAACCCATGGAATTATAAATTTACTTGGAACCCTCGAAATGTAGTTCTTGCGGGTCAAGGTGGTGCCGCAAAATTTATTCAGGAAGGGCAAAACAAATACATACCCTACCACCGATTATTTAGAAGAACTGAGTTTATCACCATAGAGGGGTATGGCAGATTTGAAGGCTACGCAAATCGAGATTCTTTAAGTTACAGGGCGGTATATGACCTTGATGATATTCCAACCATTTATAGGGGAACCCTCCGAAGACCGGGATTTTCAAGAGCTTGGGATGCATTTGTGAAATTAGGCGCCACAGATGATACTTATCAAATCAAAGGAACGGAACCAATGACAAATCGCGAGTTTATCAATTCGTTTTTAGCCTATAATCCGCACGACTCTGTAGAGCTGAAGTTGATGTATTATTTGAACATACCGCAAGATTCTGAAGTAATGGACAAACTAAGTTGGCTCGGTATTTTTGAGGATACTCCTATTGAGTTGGATAATGCAACACCAGCCCAAGTTCTTCAATACATTCTTGAACAAAAATGGAGCTTAGCTCCAGATGATAAAGACATGATTGTTATGTGGCATAAGTTGGGTTGGGAAACGGCATCAGGTGAGAAGAAAATGATGACCTCTTCGATGGTGGTTAAAGGGGATGACCAAACCTACACGTCTATGTCTAAAACGGTAGGCTTACCCACTGCAATTGCCGCAAAAATGATTTTAGAAGGAAAGATTTTTGAACCGGGAATTCATAGGCCGATTCATAAGTCCATTTATGAACCTATTTTAACGGAATTAGAGGATTACGGTATTTCATTTTCTGAAAAGGAAATGATTCCCGAGTTTTACCGGAAGGAACCGAAAGAGAGGTGACTTAATTTCTCTTGACGTCATGATGAACTTGTTTCAGCAGCTCCTAATTATTTGAAGTGAGATTCTGAACATCTGTTTCACGTATTTTAAATCCAGTCAACGTCATTCCGGAAGATTAGTTGAACTTATCGAAGCATGAGATTTGGAGAAACTTCTGTCCGGAATCTAAAAACTATCAGTTCCTAACTTTTTGAAATTTTATTCCAACATCAGCAATTCGATATTAATAATGAGATTCTGAAAAGCTGTTTCACGTCAATTTCTTTTGGGAAATTGGTTCAACTGCGCTTCCAGAATGACTTAATAGTTCTTGTGTGTCTCTATTTATTGACGGGATAAAGAGTCAAATAAAAAACGCCCCGAATTGGAGGCGTTTTTACATTCAATATTTTATTAGGGCTTAGATGACATCATAATCAACCACACACTTCTCTGAAGTTGGATGCGCTTGACAGGTTAAGATATAGCCATCTGCAACTTCTTTGTCATCCAATGCATAATTCATTTCCATACGAGCAGAACCTTCTACAACCTTGGCTTTACAAGTACAGCAAACAGCGCCCTTGCAAGAATATGGAGCATCAATTCCTGCATCAACAGAAGCATCGAGAATGCTGTCGCCTTTACTTGAAAGATCAAATTCAAACTCTTCGTCATCCATTATTACGGTAACCTTAGCATTTATTTCTGCATTAGGGTCAACTGTTTTTTCGGCTGAAGCAACTGGAGTAGTAAATAACTCAAAATGAATATTGCTTTTGTTGATGTTAGAATTTTCTAACCAAGCCTTTATATCCATTATCATACTCTCTGGCCCGCAAAGGAAAAATTCATCAGCATCCAGTAATTTTGTGTGCTTTAGATCAATTTCAACGCACTTTTCTTTTCCAATTCTTCCATTAAAAATTGGGTCGTTATTGTTTTCACGGCTCAAAACATCAATTCGAGTAAATCTACCATTTGAAGATTCAACCAAATCGTTTAATGCCGAATTAAAAATGATAGTATCGTTGGTTCGGTTGCCATAGATCAATACAATTTCTGATTCTTTTTCAACCGAAAGGATAGTTTTAATTATCGATAGAAGAGGAGTGATTCCACTTCCTGCACCAAAAAGGACATATTTCTTTTTCTGATTTTCTGCAACCTCCGTGTAGAAATTTCCCATTGGAGCCATGGTCTCAAGTACGCTACCTTCTTTCAGTTCAGTATTAGCCCATGTAGAAAATTTACCTCCTTCTACCTGTTTTACAGCTACTTGAAGACTATTGTCGGTAACTGGACTGCTGCACAAAGAATAAGAACGTCTCAATTCTTCAGCGTTAAAAGTCTGTTTGAATGTAAGGTATTGCCCTTGTTTGTATTTAAAATGGTCTTTTAAATTTTCAGGGATTTCTAAACTAACAGAAACTGTTTCGGGAGTTTCTCTTGTTACTTTTTGTACTTTAATATTGTAGAACATAAACGAAGTTTGTGCTATTTTTAAGGTTTGCAAAAATAGTATTGTTGTTCTTTAAAACAATTGATTCTATCATTGGTTATATACATGAGCCTCGAGACTGATTAATATCATTTTCAAAGCTTCATTCTTCACTAATTGGAGAGAAATTATTATTTAAAATTGTAATCTGATAAAACGTAAGTTCTATGGAAGATGTAAATAGACTTGAAGCATTTCAAGCAAAGATAGACAGAGAAGAAAAAATCGAACCAAAAGATTGGATGCCAGATGATTATAGAAAGCATTTAATTCGTCAAATTTCCCAGCATGCACATTCTGAAGTTGTAGGTATGCAGCCAGAAGGTCAATGGATATCAAGAGCTCCTAGTTTGAGAGCTAAGGTTGTTTTATTGGCTAAAGTTCAAGATGAAGCAGGCCATGGTCTGTATTTATATTCAGCAGCAGAATCTTTGGGAATTTCAAGAGATGAACTCTTAGAGCAGTTGCACACTGAAAAAGCGAAATACTCTAGCATTTTTAATTATCCCACTCTTACTTGGGCAGATATGGGCGCAGTAGGTTGGCTAGTTGATGGTGCCGCTATTGTAAATCAAGTTTCCTTGCAAAGAACTTCTTACGGCCCGTACAGTCGAGGAATGGTTCGGATTTGTAAAGAGGAGAGTTTTCACCAACGTCAAGGTTATGAAATTATTTCCGAAATGGCTTTAGGTTCTCCCGAGCAAAAGCAAATGGCACAAGATGCATTGAACAGAATGTGGTGGCCTTCATTAATGATGTTTGGTCCGCATGATGCCGATTCTCCCAATACAGGAAACGCTACCAAGTGGAAAATTAAAAGAGAGACGAACGATGAATTGAGACAAAAATTCATTGATAAAACAATTCAACAAGCTACTGTTATAGGACTTACTGTTCCAGATCCTGATTTGAAATGGAATGAAGAAACTGAACATTACGATTTTGGGCCAATTGATTGGTCAGAACTTAAAGAAGTAATTCACGGAAGAGGTCCTTGTAACAAGCAGCGGCTAAACCACCATAGAAAAGCACACAATGATGGTGCTTGGGTTCGAGAAGCGGCCAATGCTTATGCGCAGAAACAAAGAGATAAAAAGAAAGTAGCTTAAAACGCTAAAAACTAAAATTATGAGCGCTGATAATCAGTTTCCTCAATGGGAAGTATTTATTCAAAGTAAAACAGGATTGCCATATAAACACGTTGGCAATGTACACGCTGCTGATGGAGAACTGGCATTGCAAAATGCACGCGATTTGTACACACGTCGTCAAGAAGGAACCTCAATATGGGTTTTACCAACGGATCAGATTGTTGCGTCAAACCCAGATGATTCTGATGCGTTTTTTGACCCAGCAGAGGATAAAATCTACAGAGCAGCGACTTATTATACCATGCCAAAGGGTGCAAAACATATATAGTCAAGAATTATGGATGTTAACGAAGCGCTATTAAAGTATTGCCTTAGATTGGGTGATGATGCTATGATTTTAGGTCATCGATTGAGTGAGTTGTGTTCTAAAGGACCTTACTTAGAAGAAGATATAGCTTTAACCAATATTTCCCTGGATCTTTTTGGCCAAACTCGAATGATGTACACTACGGCTGGTGAAATTGAAGGCAAAGGAAGAACTGAAGATGATTTCGCGTATAAACGACTAGAGCCAGAATTTCAAAATGTTTTATTGGTGGAGCAGCCAAATGGAAACTTCGGAAATACGGTGGCACGCCAAATGATTTTTTCGGTTTTCTATTACCACTTGTTCAAAGAACTGCAAACCAGTTCCAACGAAAAGTTAGCTGCATTTGCTGCTAAGTCCTTAAAAGAAACTACCTATCACATGCGCCATAGCTGTGAATGGATAGTGCGTTTGGGTGATGGAACAGAAGAGTCTCATTGGAAGATTCAAGATGCATTGAACGATATTTGGAGCTATCGACACGAATTATTTGAAAAGGATGAGGTTGATGAAACACTTATTGAGGCTGGTTTGATCCCTGATACGGTAACATTTAAAGCTGCATTTGAAGCAACAATTCAAGACGTCTTAGATAGAGCAACTATCGAAGAACTAGAGGAAGGCTGGAAAGCAACTGGTGGTAGAAAAGGCCATCACAGTGAATATTTGGGACACATATTGCCCATTTTTCAATCGATTCCAAGAACCTACCCAGAGTCGAAGTGGTAATCTCGCTTTAGCGAGATTAGGTATTACGTTTTGATGTACAACGTATTACGTTACTAACAGTGCGGTCAAGCACAATACTTAGTACGTTTAACGTAATACGAAAACGAAGTTTAAATTAAAAAGTAACAATTGTGTTAGCAGATAAGATTGCATCGATTTGGAAAATCCTACAAACCATTCCAGATCCGGAAATTCCTGTAATATCAGTTGTGGAGTTGGGTGTTATTCGAAACGTTGAACTCACCGAAACTGAAACATTAATTACTATTACGCCTACCTATTCTGGTTGCCCAGCCATGAAGGTTTTTGAGGATGATATCATCAAAACACTTGAAGAAAAAGGTTTCCCAACAGTAAAAATAAAGACTGTTTTTTCTCCAGCCTGGACGACCGACTGGATGAGTGAAGTGGCACTTCAGAAATTATTGGATTATGGCATTGCTCCACCTCAAAAAGGAACCAACGACAAAGGCGTTTTATTTGCCTCTGGACCTAAAGAAGTTCCCTGTCCTCAGTGCAAATCGAAAGACACGAAATTGTTGAGTCAATTTGGGTCGACTGCTTGTAAGGCAGCTTATACCTGCTCGAACTGCGGTGAGACTTTCGATTATTTTAAGTGTATTTAGCCTGAAATAATATCTTCCATTATAAGAAGGGCTTCTTCACTTTCCCTACTTTTATCGAACAAGAAAACAATTCAAAATTATGAGTCTAATAAACTTTGAAGTAATTGATAATTTGGCGATTATCAAATTGAACAGAGCGGATAAATTAAACAGTTTTATTCGAGAAATGGCATTGGAATTCCAAGATCGATTGAAGCAATGTGCTGAGGATGCTAATATCAGGGCAGTTTTAATTACCGGAGAGGGACGAGCATTTTGCGCTGGTCAGGATTTAGCCGAAGCAATTTCTGAAGATGGCCCTGAATTGACCAAGATTGTTGAAGAACATTACAACCCCATTATTGAGTTAATTCGAAAAATTGAGAAGCCAGTCGTTTGTGCTGTAAATGGCGTTGCGGCAGGAGCAGGGGCAAATATTGCCTTGGCTTGCGATATTGTTTTTGCATCAAAAGCAAGTTCATTTATTCAAGCATTTTCGGCAATTGGATTAATCCCTGATAGTGGTGGAACGTTTACTTTACCTCGTTTAATTGGTTGGCAAAAAGCAACTGCACTAATGATGTTGGGTGATAAAGTAGGAGCTGAAGATGCCGAAAAAATGGGAATGATTTATAAAGCTATAGAAGCCGATGACTTGATGGAAGAAGCTACCAAAGTGGCAACTCGGTTATCTAAAATGGCTACTTATGGTTTAGGGCTGACAAAAAGAGCGTTGAACGCATCGTTCACGAATGATTTGAAATCACAACTAGCATTAGAAGGTGAATTGCAAACCTTAGCGGGGCAATCTTACGATTATAAAGAAGGTGTTAATGCATTTTTAGAAAAACGAAAACCAAACTACAAAGGCAATTAACTTTGTTTTCTAAAAATTTGATTTATCAAAGTATTTTCGAATAAAGATTTGCTAAAATCGCTAGCAAAATTTGGAGCCTCCTCGGTAGTTGCAACAGGAGCTGATATTTTGCTATTCACTTTTGTTTTTACACAATTTTTACCTGTCTTTGAATCGGAAATTCTTTCCGGTTTTATTGGAATGCTTATAAATTTTGTATTGCAAAAACGATTTGTATTTCATTTACAGCGCAACCAATACCTCGCCTTTTTTATGTCGGTAGGTTTTTCTTTGTTTGGATTATTTTTAGGTGGTTTTTTGATACAGTCGCTAGTAAAAATTGAGCTTTTAGCAACTTATTTAATCCTACCAAAACTTATACTAACGGGTTTTAAGTTTTTCTTCAACTACTATACCAAACGTTGGGTCTTTGAAAAAAAAGGACTTAAGAAAAGCTTTGACTAATCGTCGACAGCGAAAAGTACTAAAGTCTTTTTATTATACTGGTTATAAAACTTGAACAGCTCTCTCTTTTTTTGCGGATACCGGTCTAAATAGCTTTCGTACATCAAGTAATTTAATTCTTTAGACTTTGGTGTTGTTTGATACTGCATTATCTCACCCGTATAATGAGCGTAATAATAAGGTACTTTAAAGGTTACTTCTGAAGGATAGCTAATGGTATCGCTATAGTAGACATTTCCAAGAAGACTAATTTTAGGATAGGTATAGGTTGCAGGGCCAATTAACACTACTGGTTTTCCTTCCGACTTTTCTATCATTGTAGCAATAGTGTTTCTGTAATGTGCTCTATCATTTAAGCCATTGAGCTCAGGCATAATCACCGTACTAAAAAAGGTCCGAACTATAAGTAAAGCGAAAACCATAGACCACATGGCACTATTTATTTCGCGCTGTTTTATATTTAAATATGCAATAATGGCTATCGATACTCCACACGCAATACTTAAGAGCAGATTCATTGTATTGCTTATTCCTAATATGTAAGGTAGTACTATAATGCCTATGGGTAGCACAAATACTAGCGAGTTGAAAAACCAATAAAATCGATTAGTTGACTTTTCATTCAAGCTAATTTGTTCGATAATGGAAATTAATACAATAATGAGAAAAGGAAAAAATGGATATAAATATCGTGTTCTAACATCTGCTCCTGTCCAATAAATAAGAATGTTTGAAGCTAGAAATACTAGTGAAAAGTGTAAAAGCTTGTTTTGGACTACAAAACCTCGAACAGATTTAAAGATGAAGAAAAATGCAAGCAACGACCATGGTAGTAGCTTTTGCAGTAGCATGGCTATGAAAATAGCCATGTTCGTCAATATATTCACATCCTTAGCTTCATTAGCGCTGCGTTGAGAGGCTTCTTGGAATTGTTGACTTAAGAATTTAAGTAAGTCTTCATGCAGCGAGAAATAGTACAAATAACCACCTACGATAATGGTAAAAAGCCCGATTCCCAAAAGATGGCTTAGTGAGAACAGTTGCTTGAATCGTTTGGTAGCAATTAAGTATCCAAAGAGCGTCAGTCCCTGAAACGCAACTGTTGGAATTCCTTTGGTCATGACTCCTATAGCTGCAAAGAAATAGGACCATAAAAAGAGTTTTATGTATTCTTCCGATTGCCTGAATTTAAAAATGGCAAGCACTTGCACGGCGGTTATGAGTCCATAAAAAATATCAATCTCAGCGGTATTAGTTGACCCATAAAACAGCAGCTCAATTGACGTGATATATGCTAGTGCTACTAGTATAGCAGTAGATTTTTTGAAGTATTGCTTACATAAGAAAAATAAGAGGCCTCCAGTTGCCATTAAGGATAATATTCCTGGAAGTCGAGCGGCCCATTCTCCAGTTCCAAAAAGGGCCATTGATCCTGCAATTAGCCAATTGTAAAGCGGAGGTTTGTTGTAATAAATTTCACCATAAATGTGCGGTATGGCAAAGTCACCGCTTTTAAGCATTTCAATAGCAATTATAGACCTTCTCGGTTCTTCTGCCATTAGTTCCAACAAGTGGTTAAAACCAAGTAGGTTAATAGCCACAAGCACTAATGAAACAATTAAAAAACGCGTTTCTAATTTTGCTGTCATAAGTGAGCAAATATAAAAATCTGAATTCGAGAAAAAGCGCTTAAGGAACCCTAAAAAAACAATTAAAAACTCAACAATGAAGACCTGCTATTTTACCGTTTTGACCTAACTTGCTTTTAGAATTTTAGGCTCAAATAAAATAGCATAAGAATGAAGAGAATAAGTGTAATTGGTTCAGGAGCAATGGGTTCAGGAATTGCTCAAGTAGCAGCTCAAGCAGGATGCGAAGTAACTTTATATGATAATAATCCTGATGCACTGGAAATAGCGTCATCGCGATTGACAAAAGTGTTTGATCGATTGGTTGAAAAAGGTCGTAAGACGAGAGAAGAGGCTGATATTGTCTTAAGCCGAATCGAATTTACACATAGCTTGGAGCGAATCGATGACAGCGAAATGGTTGTGGAAGCAATTGTAGAAAACTTAGATGTTAAGAAACAAGTGTTTCGTAAAATTGAGAATATAGTTGACTCTAAATGCATTATTGCAACAAACACCTCCTCACTTTCTGTAACTTCAATCGCTGCTGCATGCCAAAATCCAGAACGAGTAATTGGGTTACACTTTTTTAATCCTGCTCCATTAATGCCTTTAGTAGAGATTGTTCCGGCAATCTCAACGGCTTCTGATTTAGCTGAAAAGCTAAAACAGCTTATGCAGGAATGGGGTAAGGCTCCTGCCATAGCAAAAGATACTCCCGGTTTTATTGTGAATAGAGTTGCGCGCCCATTTTATGGAGAAGCTATTCGTATTTATGAAGAGGGGATTGCAGATATTCCTACCATTGATTGGGCAATGAAAACAATTGGTGGTTTTAGAATGGGGCCATTTCAATTGACCGACTTTATTGGTCATGATGTCAACTACATTGTAACGGAAACTGTTTTTAAAGAATTTTATTTTGATCCGAGATTTAAGCCTTCAATTTCTCAAAAAAGACTGGTAGAAGCTGGTTTTTATGGAAGAAAATCGGGAAGAGGATTTTATGATTATTCAGAAAATGCAAAACAGCCAGTTGCGAATGAAGATCAGGTATTAGGAAAAAAAATTGTCCAAAGAATTTTAGCAATGTTAGTAAATGAAGCTACAGATGCGCTGTATTTGAACATAGCTTCAAAAGAAGACTTAGATACTGCTATGACCAAGGGAGTTAATTATCCAAAAGGTTTATTGGCATGGGCCGATGAGCTGGAGTTATCTCATATCCTCAATGTTTTGGAAGATTTGTACGAAGAGTATGGCGAAGACCGATATAGACCTTGTGTTTTGTTGAAGAGAATGGTCGAAAAAGGACAGACTTTTTATACTTAATTGATATTTGTTGAATGTTACTCGTTTCAATTTTAAAAGTTTATTTAAATTGTAGCAGAATTTAAAACGCAAAAGGATGCCTGTAAGAGAAAATATGGTTGCTGATAGCGCCATTGATTTAGCCCTAGAACATTTGGAAAACATGACCGATCAAGAATTGAATAACTTGTTTGAGCGAATGTCGAGTCAGCAACCCAATATTATGGGTTTTGTGGTTGGATTAAGCGAAGGCTTGGAAGACGAGGAGGCTGCTGAAGATTTATTCTACTTGACAACCATTATTTGGCATGCCGTAGAATTATCTAAAAATGATCTCTTACTAACCGTTTCTGAAGAAGCATTGACGGCATTAGAAAATAGAATGACCAACTTATTTGAAGAAATTATTTCATTCTCTGAAGAAAATGATGAGGATGATATGAAAAATTTAATTGGGGCTTCTACTCAACCTGCTTTAGTAAATTACTTGGTCGATGAGTTTTTCTCTGAACAATACTTGCGTCTTCCAGAAGAAAAAATTGCTAAAATGTTTGCTTGTATGACGGTTGTGGGTGAAGCTTTGGGCGAAGCATAGTCAAAGCTCGATTTTAAATTAAGACGAGTTTCTCTCCAGAATTTTCAGCCATATTTCATTTGAGTACATGGATGTTTTTAGTCAATCTCTACTATGGTTGTCTTCTGAAAACTGCTGTACCCAACTTTTAAAACATACGTGCCAGCTTTTAGCTTTGGTTGATATTTAAAAACTTTCAGTTTCTTTTTTACTTTTTTTCGAAACAAAGTTTTACCATAAACATCTTCAACTTTCAAGTAGACTTTTTTAATCGATTTATCCACTGGATAAAACTGCCATTCGTTTTCTGAAATTTCAATACTGCATTGACTGGTATGCTCTCTGTGTAAATTAGATTGGATAGTTATTTCTCTATTTGGCTCCAGTTGGCACTGTAAATAGTTTGAAATTAGATTGATCGTTTTATCCATGTTAGATTGGTAGATTTTAGGTTCAATTATTCCATCAAAAGGGGAGTGCCGCTGATTTTCAAAAGTGTATAAATGACTTTTAGCGCCTATGTTTTGACTCCGTTTATTGATCCAATAACTTCCTTGTAATGTAACTTTTGGAAAGGTCGTAATGAAGGGTATTTTAAAATCGACAGTCGCAGTTTTATAGGGAACAATATTGTCTTCGTTTCCATGAGCAGAAAGAATTGGGGTTGGCTTAGCGATTAGATCTGTGTCCGAAATAGCCCCGCAAAGATTTATTAAAGCGCTAGCTCTAAAACTTGGTTTGCTCCAAGCTCCCAATTCGGCCTCTAAGTGAGAAAAAATATTGCTGTTTTTCGGTTCAATAAAATGATAGTTCATAGCTATGATTGAACCCGAGGAGTTGCCTCCAAGAAAGAATTTTGAGGTGTCGATTTGCCATTGATTTAACGACGCTATATCCGTTTCAAGAAAAAGCATTGCGGAGCTCAAATCTTGAATTGCCCGATACAACGTTGTTGCACCTTTTTCCAATTCAGGTAATGATTTTTTCCAACGTGTTCTATAATCTATGGAAATGGCAACAAAACCCATTTGAGCCATTCGATTACAAATGGTTTCCATAGGGTAGTTGTTCTTATTCCCCCAGTAAAACCCACCACCAAATAACAACAGAACGGTTGGAAGTTTTTTTGAAGTCGAGACTTGAACAGGAGCATACACATCCATTTTGAGCACCTGCTCTTTACCTTTAACGTTAACCACAGTATCAAAAGGCATATTGTAGGTTACCCCAACAGCATATTGCGGCTTTAGTTGACTTTCTTGAGCAAATGACACCTGCATTGCACAAAAAGAGCATAAGAGAAAAATCAGGGTTTTAATAGTGAATTCCTTTTCGAATAAATTTTGTGACTTCGAATCCTTTTTGAACATCACCCATTAAGGTTTTTATAAAGGTCGGTTCAAAAATAACCTCAGGGACGTATTCGGTAGTAAAGTACCACTGTTTGTTGTAAATCAACGGTTGCTTTTCAGCCGCTTCTTTTAAGTCTTTGGGAATTCTTTTGGCCTTCGCACCCAAAATTTCACCGTAAGTAGTTAAAAAGTCTTTTTGATGAATTAATTTTTCGAAAGCAGTTGAATTTGCTGCGAGGTAATACCTGAAATCTTCTAGATTTTGTTTATCCAAACCATGCACGCCGCCAAACAGTCGGACTTTTTCTGGTCCAAGTTCAATGTACACTCCAGGAACGTCTTTCCCTTTTTTTCCACCGGGCGAAACAATAGCGGAATTGTTCAATTTGTAAGGTGTTTTATCTTTACTAAACCGAATGTCTCTATTGATTCTAAAAATGCAATCTTTCGCTTCAATGCCCTTCTGTTCAGGGTCTAATAGTTCAACTTCAGCAATTAGTCGCTCCACAAATTGTTTAAATGGTTGCTTTACACTTTTTTCATAGCGTTTACGGTTTTCATCGAACCAGTTTTTATGATTGTTGGCTGCTAGTTCCTTGAAAAATTCTAGGTAATCTTTTGTAAAATATTCTACTTCCATTCTAAATTCAGTTCACGAGGTTTTTTCTTCTTTTTCTTAAAGAAATTACGAGTGGGTTTAGGACAATAATCTTTTCGTTTCTTAAAATAAGTTTGACACGGTTTGGAGTGTAAAATTTGCCAGTTCAAACTAACATAAACATCTGCACCATAAGTGTCGTTTTTTAACAATAATGGAACAAAGTTATTGGTTCCAATGCTAAAAAAGTAGGCTCGAAGATAGAAACCTAAGCCCGGTTTTTGGTGCCTTGAAATAGTTACTGGAAGGGCAGCAGTAATGCGCTCTCTTTCGTATCTGGGAATCAAACTTAATCGCGAAACACGCTCTGTACCCATTGTTAAGCGTTGATGAAGACCGAGTTCTAAAGACGAATAGAAAAAGAAATTATTTTCTAAATTGTAATCAAATTGAGCATTTAAGGCCAGCGGCATCAAGGCTGTGAATTTATTTTTATTCTCTAGTGTGGAGCCTGCGTTTGCTGAAGAGTTGGTTAAAACTGTGTTCATTTTAGTGATTCCGTCAATATTATTTGTTTCGTAGTTATTCCAGAAAATTGAATCATTTTCAAAGGCCCAGTGGTAAGTGCTTCTTTTGAAATTGATAAAGCCTAAATCAATCAAGGAGACACCAAACTTGTATTTGTACTCCTTTATACCGCATTTACTCCTAACGCTGTGGGGGGTATGAAATGCGTTATCGTCTGTTAGCATTTTTCTAAATTCAAACCCTAGGTCAGCACCCACGCCCATTCCTAAAGATGCTCCGGGAGTGGATAAGCCCATTTTAGATTGAGTACTGTGAATATTCACATGTAAAGAATCCACCTCATAGGTCTGGTTATCAACCAACATGGCCAAGTGTCCCATTCCATTTAGAAGCTTCAAGGAGCCTCCAGCGGTCATGATTACATCCCCATCTCGTTTTATTATTTGAGCATAATTCAATCCCAATTCAGCCCAACTCATGTATTTTACATAAAAATTATCAGAATTATAGACTTGGTTATGCTGTCTAGGATAGTTGAGTCCGTTTTTTATAAACCCAGCAACATCTGAAGTTACATTCTTGCCGTAAACCATGTTTCGCTGCCTAATATTAAATCCAAAAGATCTATAGCCTTTTGCAATTACCATAGCAGGTAAGTAGATGTCTGCGTTGACTGCGGCATTATACTTAACTCCATCTTCCACATCAGCATTTATGGCATTGGTTATATTTCCACCAGGAAGGAGGTAGAGATTGTTTTCTGCTTGAGCTGAAACGCCCACTAATCGGAAGTCAACAAAGGGTCTTGGATCTGCAATGCTGGCAGGGTTAAGCAGTACGCTATTTGTTGGTGTGTACCTGTCAGACACAGCCGAATTGTGCTGCGCGAATGCTTGCAATGCAAGCAGAAAGTGTACTCCAACTATAAACCAGCGAATTTTTATCATGTATCTTTTACAGATCAGACAAATATAGTTCGAACAATACCCTAATTTTGGCAGTAGATCCTACTTTATGAACGATAGTTTGCCAAAAAAAGTAACAAATGCTATGATGCAGAACGATGCCTTTTCAAAATGGTTAGGTATTGAGCGCGTTATTGATGGAAAGGGGAGTTCTGTAATTCGAATGGTGGTTCGCGCCGAAATGTTAAATGGTTTTGATATTCTGCACGGAGGAGTTTCGTTTTCATTAGCAGATTCAGCTTTAGCTTTTGCGGCAAATTCGCATGGAATGCAATCCGTGTCCATTGAAAACACTATACATTACCATCTTCCAGTAAAGGAAGGAGATGAGTTAATTGCAACTGCCCAAGAAGTATCAAAGTCTAATAAATTAGCGGTTTATGAAGTGGAGGTTATCAATCAAAAGAATGAAAAAGTAGCCACCTTTAAAGGAACAGTTTACAGAACAAAAAACGAATGGAAAGTTTGAGCATAGTCCAAGGATTATCCTCAAAAAAATAGCACAATATGAAAGAAGCGTATATAGTTGATGCAATTAGAACTCCAGTTGGAAATTTTGGCGGTACATTATCTACCGTTAGAACTGATGATTTAGGAGCAATAACCTTAAAAGAATTAATGGCAAGAAACCCTAGTCTTGATCCGAGTGCGATTAAAGATGTAATTCTAGGTTGCGCAAACCAAGCAGGTGAAGATAACAGGAATGTGGCGAGAATGTCTTCGTTGTTGGCTGGAATTCCTTGGTCGGTGCCAGGAGAAACGGTCAATCGATTATGTGCGTCTGGAATGTCGGCAGTAGTTCATGCTTCAAGGGCCTTGAGAGTCGGAGATGGAGACATTTTCGTTGCTGGAGGTGTCGAAAATATGACTAGAGGACCTTGGGTAATTTCTAAAGTTTCGAAACCATTTGGTAGAGATGCTCAAATGCACGATTCTTCATTTGGGTGGAGATTTATTAACCCAAAAATGGAAGAATTGTACGGAACTGACGGCATGGGTAAAACGGCCGAGAACCTTGCTGAAATGTATTCCATATCGCGAGAAGATCAAGATGCATTTGCTTTGTGGTCTCAACAAAAAGCTACAGCTGCAATGCAATCTGGAAGATTAGCGGAAGAAATTATTTCAGTGGAAATTCCGCAGCGTAAAAAAGACCCAATTATCTTTTCAAAGGATGAATTTATAAAACCAACAAGCAGTGCTGAGGTTTTGGCTAAGTTAAGGCCAGCATTTAAAAAAGACGGAACAGTTACAGCTGGAAATGCTTCCGGATTAAATGATGGATCTGCCGCAATGTTATTGGCAACCGAAGAAGGATTAAAAACACACAACCTAACTCCTAAAGCAAAAGTACTGAGCTGGGCGGTAGTTGGCGTTGAACCCAGAATTATGGGAATAGGTCCAGTCGGAGCATCTCAAGAAGCGTTGAAAAAAGCGGGATTATCCTTGGATGATATGGATATAATTGAATTGAACGAGGCATTTGCTGCTCAAGCTTTAGCTTGTACAAGAAAGTTAGGTTTAGCAGATAATGATCCGAGAATAAATCCGAATGGAGGAGCAATTGCTTTAGGCCACCCTTTAGGAGTAAGTGGAACTCGAATAATTCAAACTGCAGCTATTGAATTGGCAAAGCAGAATAAAAAGTATGCCTTGTGCACCATGTGCATTGGAGTAGGGCAGGGTTATGCCGTAGTAATTGAAAGAGTATAATTATGATCTACGAATTCAACGGATATAAACCAGTTATTCACCCAAGTTCTTTTGTGCATCCACAAGCCAATGTTACGGGTAATGTAATTATCGGTAAAAATGTATACGTAGGTCCAGGAGCAGTAATACGCGGCGATTGGGGTGAGATAATTATTGAAGATGGTTGTAATGTTCAAGAAAATTGTGTCATTCACATGTTTCCGGGAACGACAACACGACTAAAAAAGGCAGCGCATATTGGACATGGTGCAATTATTCACGGAGGAACTATTGGCGAAAACACTTTAGTAGGGATGAACGCCGTTGTTATGGACAATTGTGTAATTGGTGATGAATGCATGATTGGAGCACTTTGTTTTGTTCCGGGTGAAACTAAAATCCCGAACCGTAAAGTTGCCGTCGGCAATCCTGCAAAGGTTGTAAAAGACGTATCTGATGAAATGATAGGTTGGAAAACGAAGGGTACAGCCTTGTATCAAAAACTACCTAAAGAATGCTTGGATACCTTAAAAGAATGCGAGCCATTAACTCGTGTTCCTCCATTTAGACCAAAACAAGAGGAATTATTTAAAACTTGGAAAAAAGTAAATAAACTTTAGCTCTAATATGACACAGATTTCACAGCTGTGTTCACGTTCTCTTTTGTCATTTATTCGAAAAATATTTTTAGAAATTGGGTCTTAGTAAGACCGAGAAGTTGAGAGCTATGCTCGAAAATCACTCGGCCGCACTTGACCAAATGAACTAAAAATTAAATTTTGAATAGAAGACTTGAATTTTTCTTTGCGAACTTTCTTTTGTTTCAAGGCAAAAGAAAGTGGAACAATTCTATTTTTACTTTGTTTTTATCTTAAAAACACACAGAACAATGACAACATTAAAAGCAGGAGATAATGCACCAGATTTTTCTGGGCCAAACGAAAAAAACGAAACCATTTCATTGAGTGATTTCCAAGGAAAAAAATTGGTTCTATATTTCTATCCAAAAGATATGACTCCAGGGTGCACAACACAATCGTGTAACTTAAGGGATAACTACGATATGCTTTTGAAACAAGGATATCAAGTTTTAGGAGTGAGTGCAGATGCACCAGCAAGACATCAGAAATTCATTGACAAATACGATTTGCCTTTTTCATTATTAGCAGATGAAGATCATACCGTTTTAAATGCATACGGCGTTTGGGGCCCAAAGAAATTTATGGGAAAAGAATACGACGGAATTCATCGAACCACTTTTGTAATAGATGAAAACGGAATTATTGAAGAGGTTATAGGAAAAGTGAAAACTAAAGATCATACTGCCCAAATTTTGGGATAAGCTTAACTTAGAACTATATATTTGAGGGGTGCGAAGTGTACCCCTTTTTTTATGTTTTTTTCTACCACTTTTTAGTGTTGCTCAGCTTGAAGTTACTACAGGGATTAGCCCGTCAGCTTTAGTTTGGAAGGATTTAATAGGGCAAAACTCTGGTCTTAAGATTATTAACATTAAGTACAAGGGAGCGCCTTATTCTATTGGGAAATTTAGAACAGAAGCTGAGCATATTGATATTAATAAAGGCATTATACTGTCAACGGGTTATGCAAAAGCTGCAGCAGGACCCAATAACTCGGGAGGGGTAGGCGCGTACTTGCATATGCCGGGTGATCGTCAATTGGTCCGATTGGCTAACAATGTCACCATGGATGCATGCGTGTTGGAATTCGATTTTGTTCCTAAATACAACCGCATTGAATTTGAATTTGTTTTTGCCTCAGAAGAGTATTTAGAGTTTATAAATAAGGGTGTAAATGATGTATTTGGTTTCTTTTTGACAGAATTGAATACGCGAAAAACCATCAATTTGGCAGTAGTTCCAAACACGCAAGACGTAATTTCGGTAGACAATATCAACCATAAAAAGAATTCAGAATACTTTATCAAAAATGAGCTTTGGAATTTAAATGCCCCGAATATTAATGAAGGCAATCATGAAGTAAATGAATACGCCTATAATTTTCAATTTGACGGTTTAACGAAGTGGTTGACTGCCTCAGCAGATGTAAAGCCAAACGTTGCTTATCACTTAAAAATAGCAATTGCCGATGCAGGAGATGGTATTTACGATTCGGCTGTATTTTTAAAAAGTAATTCCTTTCATGCTGAAGATAAGGAAGAGGAGAACGGAACGAAGGTAGCAATACAGGAATTGTTTAGTGATGAAAAAGTTAGTGTTCGTGAAGATTCTGTAGTGCTGGAATTGCACTTAAATTTTGAAACGGATAAATATGAAAGTGAAGACCCTGAAGATTTAAACAAATTGATTCAGATAACCACCTTACTCACTCAACATGAAGGGCTGAAATTAAAAATAGAGGGGCATACTGATAATGTTGGTGAGGAACTTTACAATCAGAACTTATCTATGAACCGGTCTAACTATGTTATGAATTGGCTGCAAACACAGGGTATTGATGGTGAACGATTATCGGCACAAGGCTGTGGAGACTCTATTCCAATTGAATCAAACGATACAGAGGAAGGAAGAGAGCAAAATAGGCGCGTAGAGTTTGTTTTTTATTGAACCTCCATCCAATAGTCAGCACATGATAAGTCCTTCCCAACAGGCAAGGTGTCAAGCTAAGGCGCGGCTTAAGGGGTTTCAATACTAATTATGCAGGGTTGGTTTTATCTGTATAAATTATAGATAATTCACTTCTTTCGACCAATTGAAATATTTAATTTCACAACGTAAAAAGGTTACGGTCTGCCTCCGTTTATTTGCCTTTTAATATTTATAAAAAGAAAACAATATGTCAACAGACGCAAAAGAGAAAGCACTTAAGTTAACGCTAGATAAACTGGATAAAATGTACGGTAAAGGTTCCGTAATGAAAATGGGTGATGGCGCAATTGAGAAAGTAGATGTAATTCCTACAGGATCCATTACACTTGATGCTGCTTTAGGAATAAATGGTTATCCAAAAGGTAGAATCGTTGAAATATATGGTCCCGAATCATCTGGTAAAACGACCTTGGCAATTCATGCAATTGCGGAAGTGCAAAAGCAAGGTGGTACAGCTGCAATTATAGATGCGGAGCATGCCTTTGATCGTTTTTATGCTGAAGCATTAGGCGTTGATATTGAAAACCTATTGATATCTCAGCCCGATAATGGTGAGCAAGGATTAGAAATTGCTGAAAACCTTATCCGTTCAGGAGCAATTGATTTATTGGTTATTGATTCGGTTGCAGCACTTACACCAAGAGCTGAAATTGAAGGTGAAATGGGCGATTCAATGATGGGCTTGCATGCTCGGTTGATGTCTCAAGCACTCAGAAAATTAACGGGAACCATTCACAAAACAAATTGCTGTTGCATGTTCATTAATCAATTGAGAGAAAAAATTGGTGTAATGTTCGGAAATCCAGAAACTACGACAGGTGGAAATGCACTTAAATTTTACGCTTCTGTTCGATTGGATATTCGCAGATCTACTCAAATTAAATCGGGAGATGAGGTAATTGGAAATCGTACCAGAGTTAAAGTGGTTAAAAATAAAGTTGCTCCACCGTTCCGAAAAGCAGAGTTTGATATTATGTATGGCGCTGGAATTTCTAGAACTGGAGAATTATTGGATTTAGCTGTGGAACACGATGTGGTTAAAAAATCAGGCTCTTGGTTCAGTTACGGAGAAACCAAATTGGGTCAAGGTAGAGATGCTGTTAAAGAATTGATGGCAGATAATCATGAGCTTTCTGAAGAAATTGAGGCACACTTAAAAGAGAAAATGGCCGCTGCATAATTCATCCGTGTTTAATTAGTTAAGCCGTTTAAATTTGTAATCCCTTTGGAAAGGTTAACTCCGTTTCCAGAGGGATTTTATTTTGATTGTATGAAATATTTGCCACTTCTATTTTGGGTAGTTTTTATCTCTTGCGAGAGCAATGCTTTACCTGAACAGCAATCCGATTCAGTTGCTATTGAGTACGAATCTGAATTCGATAGTATTAATACGCTATTAAAATCGAAACCAGATAATGCCGAACTTTATAATTATAGAGCTACGCTTAGAGAAAACGAAAACGATTTTGAATCTGCAATTGGAGATTTAAATCGTGCAATTGAGGTTGATTCTTTAAATGATCAGTGGTATTTGCGAAAGGCAAATTTGTTGTTTGATTTGGAGCGATTTAAAGAGTCAAAAGATGTTTTAGACAATGCCATTTTTATAGTTCCAGGTTCGGTTCCTATAATGCTTCGAAAAAGTGAAATCTATTTGATTACGGGTGATTTGCAACAATGTCTCAATTGGGCAAATGCAGCCCTTAATTTTGATGTATTTAATGCGCAAGCATACTACCTTAAAGGCATGGCGCATAAATATGGACGAGATACGGTAAAAGCAGTAACGAGTTTTCAAACTGCAGTTGAGCAAGATATCAATCATTATGAGGCGTATATGCAGTTGGGCAATCTTTATGCTTTAGAAAAGCACGAACTGGCTCCGTCCTATTACCAAAATGCGCTGAGAATAAATCCCAAAAGTATTGAAGCTTATTATGGAAAGGGACTTTATTTCCAAAACATTGGAAAATCAAATTTAGCTTTAAAGGAGTACAAAGAAATTCTTAAGATTGACAGTGATTTTCCAGCGGCTTATTACAATATGGGGTATGTGAAATTGATTCAATTGGAAGAGGTGGATACAGCATCTGTATTATTCAATAAGGCATTCAGTAGTGATAATAATTATTTTGATGCATTGTATATGATTGGCTATTGCCAAGAATTAAAAGGAGAAAAACAACAAGCCAGAAAGACCTATAAGACCGTCTTGGAGAATGTGCCTACACATTTATTAGCAGCAAAGGGACTTAGTAGGGTAGAGTAGCCCTTTTTGGATAAGCGATTACCTTTGAGGTTTACACGAAATTGCAATACCTACTAACAAATAGCAATAGGTTTTTTCTAACAGGAGTAATTCTGTTTGCAATTGCCTTTATATACTGGCCTATGATCTATAGCGCTTCTGGAGATATACGAATTGTAGATGCGTTTAATACCGATGAAGTAGATTTTCTAAGCTCCTTATTGGATGCGTATAAAAATGGTTCTTTTGAAATAGGTCACTATGAATATGGGCTATTGTATTACAATATTGGCCTTATTTTTTTCAATATCGTGGGCTTATTTACTCCAATCACAGAGCAAGTTGGGGTGATAATTATGCGCTTCTTGTCCTGCTTCTATCTTATTGGAACAGCGCTGGTTTTGAGGCAGTTTGCTAAAAAATACGCTGATTCAGCGAAAGACTTGGTGTTTGTTTTGGTTTTATTTTCAAGCATAACGCTCATAAATTATGGAACGATGTTGCATCCTGATTTGGCGCAGGTGTTTTTTGTTGCATTGAGTTTACTTTACTTAGCTTATTACTGGAGTGCACCAACGATTTCATCTTTTGTATTGACCAGCGTGTTTGCCGGACTTGCGTTTTCGACCAAATATGTGGGTATTGCCTTACTGCCCATTCTCTGGACAGCCTTCTTTTCAAACAGCCCTTTATTTTTTAAAAAACAATCAGCCATTACCTCTTCTATAGTATTAGTTGTTCTTTCAGTTTTTACAGCTTTTATAGCGAACCCTGATTTCTACTCGCCTTTTTTAACACCAAATAATGATATTTCAGCTTCCATATTGTCGGCAGTAGCCGGTGTTCGAATTCTAGCGATTGTGTTCTTCTTTCTTGGAGTATCCATTTTTTTCTATAAGAATTATGTAAGACGTATAGAACAAGTTAAATGGGGGGCAATATTGAGCATTCTTTCAACCAGTGTATTTGGGTTGGCGTTTTGCATCGGTTCTCCTCAAGGTATACGAGGTTTTAATTTTCTAAACGGTATTGTTGCAGTTGCCAGTGTGCACAAAGATGGGCATTGGTTTAGAGATGAAACTGGACTGCTGGGTTGGTTGGCAATAATTGTGGAACCACACGTGATTTCCTTATTATGGGCTGGAATAGCAGTGGTGGGATTGCTATTTGTGCTTTACCGACTTATAACATCTGAAAGGAAATTAGAAAATGGAATAACATTACTTCCATTAGCATGGCTAGTTGTTTTTTGCGTTGTTATCGTGTTTCGCGTGAAATCACATTTTGCACATTACCTTATTCCTATACTTCCCTTCTGTTTTTTTTACACGGCAATTGGTCTTGGAACTCTTGCCGATAGACTTTGGCAATTAGCTTTTACGGCTAGCAAGAGCAAAAACTATTTATCGGCTGCGATGTTGCTGATGATCTTGTTATACTCTGCATGGAAAGCTGTAGAATACAGCAAGGATAGGATAGAGCAATTTGAAAATGCACCAGAGCTAAAAGCGGGGAAATGGCTTTCCGAAAACATAGATAAATCGGTATTTATTTCTGCTGATAAATACACCTATATACCGAGAGATGAGCAACTCAATTTCCGTCAATATTGGGGGCTTTCAAAGGCAGTCATCAAAGAGGACAACCCCGACTATTTAGTAATTAACTACCATACTTATCAATGGTTCTTACCTGCCGAAGATGTCGACACCTATTTGCACGGCCGAGCGTTATTTCTTGAAAGAAATACACTCTATCACGAGCTCCTAGACGATAGGCACGCGGGTTTTAAATTAGTGGCAGATTTTGAAGAAGTGAAAATTTTTCAGAAAAGATAAGGAGTGGTTTCTAGTTTTTTGCGTAATGGGCTGATTAGTAAATAAGCTTGAGATTGTATTTATTGAACGCTAAAACCTCAATAAATAGGCATAAAAAAAGGCCGCCAATTGGCGACCTTAAATAATTCCCTGTATTTTAATTATGAATTGGGCTTAGCGAACTAAACCTATTTCACTTTGTCAACCACAGCTTTAAAAGCCTCTGGATGATTCATTGCCAAATCGGCTAAAACCTTTCGGTTCAAATCGATATTAGCTCCGTTTACTTTACCCATAAACTGAGAATACGACATTCCATTCGCTCTGGCTCCTGCGTTGATACGCGTGATCCAAAGTGACCTGAAATTACGTTTCTTTTGGCGTCTGTCTCTAAAAGCATATACTAACCCTTTTTCAACGGCGTTTTTTGCTACTGTCCACACATTTTTTCTACGACCAAAGTATCCTTTGGCCAATTTCATCACTTTTTTGCGTCTTGCGCGTGATGCTACTGAATTTACTGATCTAGGCATAATTTACATTTTTTTGAGCGATAGTGAGTTACTTTTTCAAACTGCTTAGTTACTAGAACCCGGGTTAAAACAATAAACCAAAAATTAATCTGATTACTTAAGAACGAGTTGTTGCAAAATGTTGCGCTCGTCCGCTTTGTGAACCAATCCAGATTGCGTAAGATTACGTTTCTGTTTTGTTTCTTTTTTTGTAAGGATGTGGCTTTTAAAAGCGTGTTTCCTTTTGATTTTACCAGAACCTGTTAGCTTAAATCGCTTTTTGGCACTGGATTTTGTTTTCATCTTCGGCATTTTTCTGCTTATTTCTGATTAAACAATATATAGGGAATTATTTTTTCTTTTTTGGAGCTAAGAACATAATCATACGCTTTCCTTCCATTTTCGGAAGTGACTCAACGTCTCCTATGTCAGCCAATTCTTGAGCAAGTTTCAAAAGCAAGATTTCTCCTCGCTCTTTGAAAACAATTGTTCTTCCTTTAAAGAATACGAATGCTTTCAATTTTGCTCCTTCCTCTAAGAACTTTCTAGCGTGATTCAATTTAAAGTTAAAGTCATGCTCATCTGTGTTAGGTCCAAAACGGATTTCTTTCACAACAACTTTCGTTGCTTTGGATTGCATTTCCTTTTTCTTCTTTTTCTGCTCGTAGATAAACTTCTTGTAATCCAGTATTTTAACTACAGGCGGTTTCGCATTTGGCGATATCTCTACCAAATCTAAACCTGCTTCATCTGCTTTTGCTAAAGCATCGGCAATTGCCAATACTTCTGCACCATCGTCGTCTGTAACCAGACGCACTGATTCTGCGTAGATTTTACCATTCGTACGAAACACTGGATCAGTGTTCTTCGGTTGCGGGGATCTGAATCTTCTAGCTATGGCTTATTCCTCCTTATTAATTTTATTAAAATTCTTTTACTAACTCTTTTATTTCTTTATCGACCAACTCAGCAAATGCATCAGTGGTAAATGTTCCTAAGTCACCTTCGCCTTGCTTACGAACTGAAACTTGTCCAGATTCTGCTTCCTTCTCGCCTATAATGAGCATAAAAGGAATTTTTGCAAGCTCGGTATCTCTAATCTTTTTCCCAATCTTTTCTGAGCGATCATCAACATAACCACGCAGCCCTTTTTGGGCGAGCAAAAGTAGCATATTTTCCGCTACCTCATTGTACTTGTCTGAAATCGTGAGAATTGCAAATTGATCGGGATTTAACCACAATGGAAACTTACCTGCACAGTGTTCCGTCAAGATGGCAATGAAGCGTTCCATTGACCCGAAAGGCGCTCTGTGTATCATTATTGGGCGATGCTTCTGATTATCACTTCCCATATATTCCAACTCAAAACGCTCAGGTAGATTATAATCTACTTGAATAGTTCCCAGTTGCCATTTTCTGCCCAAAGCATCTTTTACCATAAAATCTAGCTTGGGACCATAAAAAGCAGCCTCTCCATATTCAATTTTAGTTTTTAAGTTTTTACCTTCAACAGCTTTTAATATTGCTTCTTCTGATTTTTCCCAGTTCTCATCACTACCAATATACTTTGCGTGATCTTCTTTGTCCCTTAATGAAATTTGAGCTTCATAATCTTCGAAACCTAAGGAGGTAAATACGTAACTTACTAGGTCAATTACTTTTTGAAATTCTTCGATTAATTGATCCGGACGTACGAATAGATGTGCGTCATCTTGAGTAAATCCTCTAACTCGTGTAAGGCCATGTAATTCACCACTTTGTTCATATCTGTACACGGTTCCAAATTCAGCAAATCGTACCGGTAAATCTCTGTATGATCGTGGTTTGGATTTGTAAATTTCGCAATGATGCGGGCAGTTCATCGGTTTTAATAAAAATTCTTCGTCTTCTTTAGGAGTTTTAATGGGTTGAAACGAATCGGCGCCATACTTTTCGTAGTGACCACTAGTTACATATAGTGATTTGTTGCCGATGTGAGGGGAAATTACCGGCTGATAACCACTCTTAACTTGAGCCTTCTTTAAAAAATCCTCAAGTCTTGACCTCAATTCAGCACCTCTTGGTAACCACAACGGTAAGCCTTGACCTACTTTTTCAGAAAAAGTGAAAAGTTCTAGTTCCTTACCCAATTTTCGGTGATCCCGTTTCTTGGCTTCTTCTAGCATATGTAAATGCTCTTCAAGCATTTTTTGCTTTGGAAAAGAAATACCGTAAACCCGTGTTAGTTGAGGTTTGTTTTCATCTCCTCTCCAATAGGCACCTGCAATGCTCAGTACTTTTATAGCTTTAACAAACCCGGTGTGCGGTATGTGCCCACCGCGACATAAATCTGTGAAATTAGCGTGATCGCAAAAGGTGATATCACCGTCGGTTAGGTTTTCAATTAATTCTACTTTGAATTCATTGCCCTGTTTCTTGTAAAGGTTTAATGCGTCTTTCTTACTGACTTCACGCATTTTAAATGCTTCTTTTTCGCGAGCAAAATCTAAAAAGCGCTTTTCGATATTAGGAATATCTTTTTCAGAAATAACATAGTCTAGGGTATCTACATCGTAGTAGAATCCATTTTCAATGGCAGGGCCAATTGTTAGCTTAACTCCAGGGTATAAATCTTCCAGAGTTTGCGCTAAAATGTGAGCGGAGGAATGCCAAAAAGCAGTTTTACCTTCATCGCTCTCCCAGGTGTAAAGCACTATATCCGAATCTTCGAGAATTGGGGTGACAGACTCTACCGTTTTACCGTTTACCGAAGCGGATAATACATTTCGAGCAAGGCCAGATGAAATATCATTGGCTACATCGAAGGGCGTAACTCCAGATTCGTATTCACGAATAGAGCCATCTGGTAGAGTGATTTTAATCATTTTAATATTCAAATTTTGGGCGGCAAAGATAGGATTATAAAGTACCTTAACAAATCAAGGAGAACTTTATACATCAAGGAATTAACTTACTACGTAGGCTCTTATTTCTTCTATTTTACTTCTGATTTTCTGCAAATCTTGGAGGTTTAATATTATACTATCTCCACTAGTTTTAAAGCGAATGCCAGTGGATATTTCTTTAAATTCCAGTAATTTATTTTGTAGATCCATTACCTCTTGATTTTTTTCTTCCATTTTATCAAATTCAATCAAGATATCTTCTAACAATTCTACTTGACTTGTAATTTCAGTAACCATAGCAGTGTCCAAGGTGTTGGAGAAGTCTTTTTTTGCGTTAATAGCAATGTATGCACTTTCAATCCAAGCTCCGGTATAGAACAAAATTGCTTTGTCTTGAGTGCCATTTGCTCTGAGTGTTTTGTCCAAATCTTTTTGAATTCCTGCGACCATTCTTGACATAGAATCTTTATCACCAAGACTAGAGCTAAAGTCGGTTAGAATCAATTCGTATCTAAAAATTTCAGAAAGTCCAATTTTGTTGCTGATATTTTGAATGGCTATAAAGTATTCTGAAGCACATTGCCCTTGCTGGTTTAACACACAATAACTCAAATCAGCCGAATAGACTCCAAAGTTTAAAGACTTTTTAGTGTTGCTGATGTATCTCCCATAGTCAGCTGCAGGATTTGTAAGTCCAGGTATAAACTGAATTCCAGTATTCTTGTAATTTTTCGCTAACTCTACAGGTGAAGGGAATTCTAAGCGATGACTATCCAACAGCGTCAGTTTAAGGCGGTAGTTTTCGAAGTCTTCTATTGCTTCTTGAGCAATATCTTCTTCGTTTACTGAGACTACTTCAACAGACTCTTCGCAAGAAATAAGAATTCCACTGCAGAAGAAAGCTGAAGTCAATAAGACCAGAAAATAATTGGAGACTTTTCCCATGAATTGACGAAAGTAAAGATTTGCGTGAAGAATATCTCGATTTGATATCGCTTAAATAAATATTCCGATGTAAAATTGTGCAAATGTTGAAAAACTATCTAAATAGTTGCGTACTAATCGCTTTTGTTTCGGCAATCTCTTGGTCTTGTTCAGATAACTCGAAGCTCGAAAAAGCGCAAAACAACTCGCTGAATGAAACGCTTGAAGAAACAGAGCGACAAGACAATTCCAAGTCGATGACCCATGAATTAGGTTCGGTTAGGAAAAATATTGAGCAAGCAGCTAATTTGTACCAGCGACTTTACAATGCCGAATGCCCTTTTAACTCCGACGTGGTAAGCGAAGACTTTCCACAATTCAATACAACAAGAGAAAAGGCTTTAGCTATGGGAAGGTATGCTGCTTTGTTTGTCTATACGGCTGCCTATGAGCAAACTAAATATGCTACAGCTTATTTAAACGAAGTACTAATCCTTAGCGAGGATATTGGAATAAGAGACGCGTTTAATGAAGATCAATTGAAGTTGCTTTACGATCCGAATTCAGCAATAGATAAGTCAGCAGTTTTGACAAAAGCGTATTTGAAGGCTACCGAACAAATGTATTCTGAGGAGAAGGCATTGTTGGTGAGTTATATGGTGTTAGGTGGCTGGATTCAAGGTATGAAATTGAGTTATGCGATTTGTGGGAACTATTTAAAAGACCAAAATGTTTCACTGAGTTTGTATGACCAATCCTATAGCTTTTATAATTGTGTTCGTTTATTGGAAGAAACCAAAGACCAAGTAGACTCGCCAAATTTAGTGCTGTTAAAGTTGGATACGATACGTCCAGATATAGAATCATTAGTTAAGTCTCGTGGAAATATTGATGCCGAATTATTTGAAGCATTGAAAGAAAAAATTTCTATTCTGGAAAAAGAAATAAATTCTTTAGACTAGCCTTGTTATTCTAAAAAGTAAAGTATTTTTGCCGCCCGAAACAAAGCAAGAAATTGTTTTTTCGGGGTGTAGCGTAGCCCGGTTATCGCGCCGCGTTTGGGACGCGGAGGTCGCAGGTTCGAATCCTGCCACCCCGACCAAAAAAAAGCCGTTCATATTATGAACGGCTTTTTTTTATGCGATAAAATGATTGAAGCGTGCTTCATGTTCATTTTGAACGTAAATTCAGCTAAAACTTTACTTCGATTTTGCTTTCCGAATGTGCTGGGTAAATGTTGTGAGACAATCCTGCCTAGCTGACTCAGAAGCCTGAAAATGAAAGTTGTCACGCTTTTTATTCGAACCATTTCAAGCTTGCTTGAACGAAAACGTTTAAATGAATATGAAAATTGTTAATGATCATGTTGCTGCATTTATGTTAACATTTGATCATAAAAAAAGCTCAATCGATATTTCAATCAATTGGGCTTTTTCTATTCAATAGAATAAAAGCTTTTACATTGTCGCCAATTTAAAATCTAACGTAAACTCATCATAGATCATTTTGTCGCCAAGATCGTCGAATACTGAACCTGAGCCGTAAACCACTTTGTATTTGGTTCTGTCAATCTTCATAATTCCAGTTATATTCATTTTACCACCAACAAGACTTGTTGTAGCTTCGAAAGACTGTTCATTAGTTATTCCTTTAATACTCATGTTTCCAGTTATCGTTACCTTTTTAGCAGAAATCACTTTTATGTTTGTAATTTCAAAAGTCGCTGTATTGTTTTTCTCAACAGAAAAGAAGTCATCACTTTTTAAATGACCAATCAACTTTGCATTTGTAGAAGGATCAGCTATATCAGTACAAACGATTGAAGTCATATCCATAACAATAGTTCCTCCTTTAATTGAACCGCCTTCATTTACTAATTCACCAGATTTAATGTTGATTGTTCCAACGTGTTCACCCGTTACTTTTTCTGCTTTCCAGTTTACTGTTGAAGCTTTAGTATCAACTTTCATTTTATCGGTGGCTGCTTTTAGTTTACTTGCATCCATTTGAGGCACTTGCGCCATAACGTGCATTGAAATACTAAGGGCAAATACGATTGCTGCGAGACTTGTAAAAATTTTAATTCCTTTCATTTTATTAAATTTTAAAGTGTTTGTTGTAATAGTTGTGTAATTGTTTAATCTCTTAATTTATCCAGTAAAACGCTCAATTGCTCCGCATCTTCATCCGTAATATCTAGAACATTCATGGTATTCTCCATTGCCAATGAAGCTGCTTCGATTGTTTTTAATCCTTTTTCAGTTATCAGAATATCAACTTGTCGCCGATCTTCCTTCGAACTTTTTCGTTCAACCAATTCTTTACTAAGCAATTTGTCTACCAAGCGGGAAGCATTGCTCATTTTGTCTATCATTCTTTCCGTAATCAACTTAATTGAGGAAGGCTTTGGAAATTGTCCTCGAAGAATACGCAATAAATTAAATTGCTGAACGCTTAATTCATAAGGCTTTAAAGTACGATGCTGTAATGTGCTAATTTGACCATAAGTAAAAAGCAAATTAACCAAGGCCTTATGCTTTGGACTAGCGAACTTTTTCTGTTGAATTTCCTGATCAATTTTAACCATGTTGCAAATATATGTAAAAACATTATATGTATATACATTGATTGTAAAAGTATTTAATGTTTTTGTATTAAAATTAATTAGAATTTTGAGTGGTAATTTATCGAATCAACCCTGGTCTGCGTTTACTTAGTCGCTCAATCACAACTATGTTGGCTAGAATTAAGAGAAAGCCATATAAGAAATCTTCAAACGGTATGGTGCCAATGCGGATGCTAGTAAAAGCATTTTCGTTGTACCAAACTACTGGTGCTTGAATTAGAGAGCCGGTTAAGATTCCATTGACAATGCAAAAAGGAATTAAGCAAACTAAATAGGCTCGGTATATAAAATGCAGATAGGGTGTTTCTTGATACCATCTTAAATAGCCTAAGAAAATTGCCAGTAAACTGAAGGTAACTAATGTGTACCAAAACTCGCGATGTATGAAAATGAGAGGCAATAGAAAAATAAAAAGTCCGCTTGTAATGCGCTTTTCTTTTGATGCCAAGGCATTCGTTGGAAACCAATTGTTTAGGCAAGCATATATAAAGGTACATGCAATAGGAATGGTAAAAAAGAAAAGGACTTCCTCAATTGGTAAACTGCCTAAATACATACCAGATAAATAGTCCGGATTAAATCCCCAAAACCCAGCTTGAGTAAAAATTTCATCCCAAATTAAAAACGGAACAGCAACAATTGCTGCTGCGATAAATGCTTTGGGTAATAATTGATAAAAGGCAACTTTTTTATCAAAGCTCAACAGCAGTGGACCCAAAAAAGTGAATGCATTAATGAGCAAATACAGATAGGGAGTTTCCATTAGCGTTTTTTATAGGCTTCTTTAAAGTACTGCATAGGCACGACTAACATTCCAAAACATTCGCCGTCTTCTTTATTTTTATACTTATGATGCACATAATGGGCTTTCCTAACAGCTCTAGCATACCAATTTCGAGTATTTCTTAGCCATTTGAAACGTTGGTGAATTAGTACATCGTGTACAATAAAGTAACACAAGCCATAAGCTAAAATACCCAAGCCTATAAATACTCTAAAATCATTTCCAGCCATCATTCCATACATAATGAGTAACCAACTGGGTATGGCAAACATGAGGAAAAAGACATCATTTTTTTCGAAAAAACCCGGTTCAGTTTGGTGATGGTCTTTGTGGAGATACCACATAAATCCATGCATAACATATTTGTGCATGAACCAAGCCATGAACTCCATAAACAAAAAGGTTGCAGGTATTAATAGCCACATCATTCTAAAAACAAATTTAGTAGTACAAAGAAAACCAATTGAATAAAGAACAGATTACGAGCTGAACGGTTTATCGTTTCGTTATTATTCAAATCGATAATATAAACACAGGCTAAACCCACTAGATACCAGCTTACAAAATTCATTGCTGGTATAACGTCATTTTCCCAGTGCCAATAATCGAGTTTTGGCGCAATAGGTTCTAGCAAAAAATCCAATAACAGCATGAGTAGAGTTGCTGAAACTATGCGTATGTAAGGGTTGTTTAAAAAGGATTTTGCTAGATGGTAAGAAATATAGGCCGTCATAAACCAATTTATTCCAATGATGATGGGCACATCAAAAAGCTTTGAACCTAGACTATCGCCGTAGTGGTAGTTTCCAAATGGATAACCAGTAGCTACCCCAAGTATTTCAACAGACATTCCAAGCAGAAATATTACTCCAATCTTTTTCCATAAATCTTGAATGGGAGCCGGCAATAATATCAAGGCAAAAGACACCAAAAGATTTAACTCAGAAACATCCGTCAAACCCAAGGATGGAAAAAAGCATATACCTACAAACCCTACTGTATAGAGGATAATTAGAATAGTCGTAACGTATTTTTTAATCGTTGTAAACACTAGGCTTCAGGAATTAAACTTGTGGCAATTTTTGCCGAAAGCAGACAAAGTGGAATTCCACCTCCAGGATGAACGCTTCCGCCGCAAAAGTATAAGCCTTTTAGTGAACTTGAAAAGTTTGGTTGCCTGAGAAATGCAGCCATTTTGGAATTGGAGCTAGGCCCATACAATGCACCGGCATACGAAGATGTTTTAGTCTCAATGTCGCTAGGTGTTAGCAATTCCTCACAAACAATATGCTCTTCAATTTTTGTTTTTAATATACGGTTGATTTTTTGTTGAATGGTTATTCGTACCGCTTCTATATCGATAGTTTCTACACCCAAAGTTGCACTCGGTACATTAATCATTACAAACCAGTTTTCGCCATTTTTTGGAGCATCATTGCCGTTAATTTTACTGCTGATATGAATGTATACGGTAGGGTCAGCATAGATTTTTTTGCTTTTAAACAATCCCTCGAATTCCTGCTCGTAATCCTCGCTAAAGAGAATATTGTGCACATCCAACTCGCTGAACTTTCGACTAATGCCCCAATAAAAAATTAGCGCACTGGAAGATGGTTCCTGGTTTAAAATTCGCTTTGGAGTGCTAATGTCTGGAAGTAATTTCTCAAAAGTTGGCCGAACGTCCATATTTGAAACTATAGTATCCGCTTCAATTGAGCTATCGCCAACAAGCACACTAGTAACCTGCTTGTTTTCGTTGTAGTTAATTTCCTGAACCAAACTATTGCAGCTAAATTTAACGCCCTGTCGTTCAGCTAAGCTCACCAAGCTATCCACAATACTTCGCATTCCTTTCTTAGGAAAAAAAGCTCCTTGGCTAAATTCTAAGCTAGGAATAACGGCCATAATACCCGGAGTTTGATAAGGGCTCGAGCCGTTATAGGTGGCGTAACGATCAAATAACTGAACCAGCTTTGGTTCTGAAAAGTGTTTTTGGTTTAAGCTGTGTAAGGTATCCGTTAACCCAAGCGCACTAATATTTAGAAGTGCTTGAGCAACATCATTTGTAAGCCAAGTTGAAGCCTTGTGAAGGCTTTTTTCTAAAAATGTAGCAGCGGTGTGTTTGTGGATTTTATCGGAACGCTCAAAGTAGTTTATGATCGCTGCATACTTCACCCCTAACTTTTCTTCGATTTCTTTAGCCGTTTTATTTTTATCAGAGTAAGTGGCGAGCCGAGTGCCATCTTCCCAGAAATAGTTGGTAATTGTTTCTAATTGCTGATATTCAAAGTGCTCTTCCGCATTTTCGCCGCACAAGGCAAACAACTCGTCTACTAAGTAGGGCAATGTAAAGAGTGATGGTCCTTTATCAAACCGGAATCCATCATGCTCAAAAGCGTCCAATTTTCCACCGGGTTTGTTGGCCCCTTCGAAAACGGTAACATTGTAATTCTTCTGACTTAATCGAATAGCCGCAGCAATACCAGCAATGCCTGCACCTATAACTACTGCTTGTTTTCTTTTATTGGAAATAACGCTTTATTTTTATAAAACCTAGCATCAAATATCTGCTTTACTTACTTATCTGCAAACGCTACTTCTTAATTTTTTCCTAATACTAGAATATCACCAGATTAATTTAAAACCTCGTCTATTCGAATCGCAGCTGTTCTTTTCTTTAACAGATATTCGTACTACAAATAACAAATCCAATACACTTTTTGTTGATGAACGATGTGTTGAGTCCTTCCACAGTATTAAAAGCTAGATTTAGGTTGCAAATTATTAGCGAAAAAAAGTGTAGACGATGTTTCTAAAACTCCGTAAAGGATGTTTATATCGTACCTAATTGTGGCTAACGTTTTGACTATGGAGCGTATCGCAAGGTATTTACTAACGAGTGTGTTAGCTGTTGTTTTTATAATCGTTGATTAAACCATTTGATTACCTCGATATTCAGCTCATCTTTTTTACCTGAAAACGTGTGATCCGTTTCAAACTTCATTAACTGGTAGTTATATTCTGTTTTTTCTAATAGGTGTGAGATTTCATCATATTGTCTGTGGGGGCAACTGTTATCTTTTGTACCGCATAATATTAACAGACTGCTTTGCTTGCTTAATTCGTCCGCCCAATAAACAACAGAACGCTTTTTTAATTCTGTTTCTTTATTTTCCCAATAGTTCGGAATAAATTCTGCAAAGACTTTGTCTTCTAAGTATGGTCTATATTCTGCTATTTTGAATAGGTCCGATGGGCTATTACCAACGATTGCTGTTTTTATTTTATCGGATTTTTGCAATGCCAAATAAGTCATCATTCCACCCCTTGACCATCCAAACATTCCTATTCTACTCGTATCGGCTTTATTAATTTCTTTTATCGTTTCAGTAAGATATAACACATCATTGATATCTGCACCTCCATACTCTTCCTCTTTTCGATAATTACTTGCAATAACAATGTGGCCTTGCTCAGCTAATTTAGCCGTGAAATATATTAATGTGGAGACATCCAATGTAGCGAATTTTGCATTTCCACCTCTGTTAAAAATCACTACAGGGAAGGCACCTTCTTTTTTGGGTTCTATTGTTATTCCTTTGACAATTGACCTGTCGCTTTGATAGGTTATCGCATAGAAATCAAGTTGGTCCAAATATTTATAATTAGTTTTCAAAGTATCATTTCCTGAAAACTGATACCAATATGGTGTTAAACTGATGTCAATCAATTTTTTATCTAATAGTTTCCCGTTTTGAGCAAATCCAAAAGCTGTAATAAATAAAAAAAAACTTATTGTTACAATTCTGTTCATTGGAGTGTGAAATTACGGTTAACTAGCGGCAATAAATGCACTTGAGTTTATATTCTATTATGTCGTTGTCCTATATCACTTTGAATTTCTCAATTGTTGAGTGAAAAATAGCTTGGCATTTTCTACAAAATAAATTATGGTTACTATCCAAAAAAACCATTCAGTGGTTTTTTAATTTCTTTTATTTATCCTGAGCAGCAGTTCTGTAGTTTTGACACTCCCGATCACAATTAGCTGTAGGTCTCAGCTCAAATTTATTTCTTTTTTGGAGAATTAATTAGAAAAAGTGGGTTGCGGTAGAAGGTGAGCCGATCAGTACATTAATCCAAATAAAAATAACGGAATCCGATTTCCTGTTCCAAATTCCAAATTATCTAAAGCATAACATTCATTTTTTTTATTAAGTTTCTGCATCGACTTTCCTCGTCCTCCAATTTCAAAATCATATTTTTTATCAATCAAAAAATCGTGCACTTGTGAGGCGTTTACTTGATGTTTGTGTGATAATTGGCTGTAAAAAAAACTCTCTCTTAAGTTTCCAATATCGGGTGCTTTGTCAAAAGTTAAAGCATGGGCAATATTCGGGTTTTCCAAAAATATTTTCTCGGGCTTTTTCAAATGAGTAGGAGTGGCGTCGGCGGGTCGAAGTAGGTTTAATATGCGCGCTCGTTCTAAAATTAACAAATGCTGAAGTACCGTATCTCTTTTAGATGCTGTCAGCTCCGCCAGTTTTGTGATGTTAGGTTTGAAAGGAACCGACTGAGCAATAAAGGCGAGTAAGCGTTTCATTTTTAAAACCGAGGTATAGGTTATGTTTTCTATTGCAGGAACGTCAGTTTCCAATACCAAATTAAAGGTATTCATTAATCGATGGTGGTAGTTGTTTTCGTTGATTTTGTAATAGGGATAAGCGCCAAATTTGAGGTAGCGCTGAAAATGTACCAATGGCGCCTCGGTTTGTTTTTTTATTTCTTGAGCAATTTCGCTGTGTGATTTTATAATATCTGCTAGAGTGTAGGTGTCAACTTTTATGTTTTTGTCAAATTCCAAGAACTCACGAAAAGACATTGTATCCAGCCTGTAGTTTACCGCACGCCGGCTTAAGTCTGCTTTTGCTTTTTGAATTTCTAATAAAGCAGAACCCGTGAATATGATTTGTAAATTGTCGTAGAGATCATGAATATTTTTTATTTCAATGGACCAATTTGGGTATTTATGCACTTCATCAACTACAATGGATTTAATATTATTGGTAGCTGCCCACTCTAATACCGTATAGAGATTGTTACTCTGAAAGTACATGTGATCCAGCGATATGTACAGTCGATTTTCTGGTAAGTGATTTTTTTTGAGATGTTGTAGTAAAAACGTCGTTTTACCCGAACCCCTTGCGCCTTCAATCGAAAATAAATTATCCTTCCAGTCTATTTCATTGGCGATGTAGCGACTAAAAGATAGGTCTGTTTTTGCTAGTCGTTGCTCTGAATAGCTTATTAATTCCTCCATTTGTACTATAGTTTCAACCCCAAAGTTACAACATTGTCCATTTAAAAGGTCATTAATAATTTATTTTTGTCCTTTGTAAAGGACGTTTATATATAAATTACGTCCTTTAAGAAGTACGATTTTAATAGTATGATGTACTTTCTTATAGGTATAATATAGGAATTATGTTTAAGAATTGCGCCTACAAGCATCATGCAACACTCATTCAAAAGTCTATTTTTGCACACGGATTTCAAATCGAAAGAATGTCAGAAAAGATTGTAAAAGTTGGGGATATAAATTGTGGTTCTGATGAGCTATTTCTTATCTCAGGTCCATGTGTTATCGAAGATGAAACTACCATGATGAAAACTGCTGAGAAACTGAAAGAAGTTTCTGAACGCATGAACATCGATATTATTTACAAATCTTCTTTCGTAAAAGACAATCGTTCTTCTCTTAAATTTTATCGCGGTCCAGGTATCGATGAAGGGTTGAAATTATTGCAGAAAATCAAAAACGATTTTGGGTTTACCATTCTTTCTGATATTCATACTCCAGCCCAAGCTGCACCAGCAGGAGAGATTCTAGATGTAATTCAAATTCCAGCCTACTTATGTATGCAATCGGAATTGTTGGTAGAATCAGCAAAAACGGGTAAGGTGGTAAATATCAAACACGGTCAGTTTTTAGCTCCTGAGAATATGATAAAACCAGTTGAAAAGGTTTTAGAATCAGGAAACGACCAAGTAATATTAACCGAAAGAGGTTACACCTTCGGCTACAACGATTTAGTAGTAGACCCACGAAGCTTTTATCATTTGAGACAACCTGGTTTTCCCGTAGTTTTTGATATTACACATTCCATTCGTAAATATGGAATACCTAGCGCAGATCCTAAAGGAGGAAATAGAGAATTTTTACCAACCATAGCTCGAGCAGGTGTTGCGGCGGGTGTTGATGGTGTTTTTATAGAAACACATCCAGAACCAGCAAAAGCACTTTGTGATGCAGCTAGTCAATTGTGTGTATATGATTTAGAGGAGTTTTTAAAACCTTTGATTGAAATACATAATTTAGAAGTTCAATACAGATAACATTATAAGTACAAAATATTTAATACCTAAAAAATGGAATTATATCTAGATTCGGCAAACATTAATGAGATAGAAGAAGCATTTAAATTAGGCTTCCTTACCGGACTTACAACAACACCTACTTTTATGCACCGCGATGGTGTAACTGATATTGATGGCTTGATCTTGAAGCTAGCTGATATGGTTCCAATTCTTCAAGTAGAGGCGCTTGGCCAAACTGCAGAAGAAATTGTAGCTGAGGCTCATCGTCAGTTGGAAATGGGATTGAAAAAAGAAACTTCAGTTTTCAAAATTCCAGTTTCTTTAGAAGGCGTTAAAGCATGTAAGATTCTTACAGATCAAGACATAATGGTAAATGTACACTTGGTTTACACCCTTCAACAAGCCTATATGGCAATGGAAGCAGGAGCCACTTATGTATGCCCATTAGTTGGTCGCTTGCAAGATCAAGGGCACGATGCATTAGAGTTGGTTAGTCAATGTGTTGAGGCTGTAAATTATTACGGTTACGATACAAAAATCATGTTCTCTTCAGTTCGTTACCCAGAGCACATTAGAAACGCACTCAATGCAGGAGTGCATGTTTGTACAGTGCCTTGGAAAGTAATGACTCAATTGACTGAGAATAATTTTACAACGGTTGGAACAGATCAGTTTTTTGAACATACAAAATTGATGACTAACAATGTGAAGTCTGCACTGAGAGATGTAAATCCAACGGTTTCTGAAACGTTGCCAATTCCTGATGCAATTTTTAAAATGACTGAATACGGATTTGGTTCTATAACTGTTTTGGATGCTGCAGGAAACCTAAAAGGCGTTTTTACTGATGGAGATTTAAGAAGATTGATTGGCTCTAAAGGAGATGCTGTAATGAATATGAAGCTTTCTGACTTGGAATACGGCAAGCCAAAATCGGTGGATGCAGGAGCATTATTAAACGTTGCTAATGACATATTTAAATCTACGCAAGTAGATACTTTATTGGTGCTAGAAAACGGGAAACCAATAGGAATGTTAGATATTCAAGATTTGGCAAAATAAAATTTGAAAACGTGGATAATTCGTTAGAACACACACAGCATATTTTTGAAGCAAAAGGCGGGGTTTTTATTACTCCGCCTTTTGTTTTAGCGAAAAAACTAAAGAACATAAAAGCCATTTTATTTGATTGGGATGGTGTTTTTAATGAAGGTAATAAAGGTGGCGGAAATCATTCAGGGTTTTCTGAAATTGATTCTATGGGTACCAATATGCTTCGATTTTCTAGCTGGTTAAAACAAGAGGAGTCAATGCTAATAAGTGCAATAGTAACTGGAGCAAATAATGAGGTCTCATTAGATTTTGCTGCAAGAGAGCACTTTGATAAAGTATATTTTGGTGTAACCGATAAAAAACAGGCATTGAAGCATTTAGTGGAAGATTGTGGTTTGAAAAAAGAAGAAATCGCATTTTTTTACGATGATATTTTAGATCTTTCTATTGCTAAAGAAGTAGGGGTGCGGGTCTTTGTGCGATCAGATGCCAAAGTGGCGTTTTCGGAATATGTAAAGCACAATCAATTAGCCGATTATATTACGGCGTTTAGTGGAGGGGCACACGGAGTGCGCGAGGCTTGTGAAATGTTGATGGAACTACACTTTAACTACCTTGAATGTATTCAAGAAAGAGTAGCTTTTTCTGAAACATATTCTCGCTATTTGAAGGAGAGGAATAACGGAGGCACGATTTATTACACCAAAAATTCAGAGGGTGAGATTATTGAGCATTACGCGTCGTAAAAGTTCACGCGCGGTCATTTTTAAAGATTAACTCAAAGTAAGGTTATGGTAGATTACGATCCACACAGTTGGGTGAAGCTAATTTTTAATAACGACACCAAAAATATTTTCAAGCAACTGTGGCCGCCAATGCTCATGCTGTTGATCTACACGACTGCAGTTGTTGTCATTTTTAATCACTTTTTTAATTTTCATTATCCTGGGGGTACAGCAATTCACTCGCTTTTAGGTATTGTTCTAGGTTTGTTTTTGGTTTTTAGAACCAATACTGCATATGACCGTTGGTGGGAAGGAAGAAAACAATGGGGGTCTTTGGTTAACTGTTCAAGAAACTTGGCAATAAAATTCAATACTTGTTTACCAGAAGCTAACAAAGAGGATAGAGAGTTTTTTGCTACTATGATTCCAAATTTCGTTTATGCGATGAAAGAGCATTTACGTGAAGGAGTTAAATTGGAAGAAATCGATGAATTGAAATCGGGCAATTTTAAAGCTGAATTAGCCTCTAAAAGTCATATGCCATCCCATATTGTTAATCTAATGTATAAGCGATTAAATGAGATTCGGATTGCTAATGTAATTAGTGCGGAACAGTTTTGGGTATTAGATCAAGAAATGCAAGAATTTCTTGATATTCTTGGAGCTTGTGAGCGTATCAAAAACACGCCAATTCCTTATTCATACAATATGTATATCAAGAAATTTATATTCACTTATTCTGTAACACTACCTTTCGGTATTATGAGTATTACTCATTATTGGACTATTCCTATAACCTGTGTTTTATTCTATTTATTAGTTAGCACTGAGTTAATAGCGGAAGAAATAGAAGATCCTTTTGGAAATGATGAAAACGACTTGCCAACGGATAGTTTGAGTCTTAAGATTAAGGCTAATGTTGAAGAGATATTCTTGGGGTAATTATTCCCACACTTTTAGAGAGACGCTGCTAATCAAAAAACGAGAATTGTTAATTTGTCCTTTTTTCTCTCTGTTTAAAAAGCTATAAAATTCAATACTGTTTTCGCTAGTTTCTAAATAGTCGATTTCACATGTTGCAATAGCTGGATTTGAATTTGGCAAAATGGTCCAATTTTTTTGCTGGTTTTCATCGAACTCTATCAATAGATTCAATGAATATGCTGCACTCCAACCGCTAACTTTAAAATCTTTTAAGACGATTTTCCAACGATTCCAACGCAACCTTATTTCGCCGTAGCCACCGTTACTTTGGAGATACCGTAAACTATCAATATTGAGTTCAATTTTTGTTAAACTCGAATCAATGTATAAAGGGTCAAAGTAGCGTTTTGCATATCCTGAATACGGGCTACCTACACATGCATTATCTCCATTATTAATGCGATTGTAAGTGTGGGATACATGAATATAAGTTCCTTCATCTGTAAGGTTAGCCTTTCCAATATATTCGCACATAAGATAGCTTCCAGCATTTGTATTATTCGAATCTACAATAGGGTAAAGTCCCATTCGGTATGCACTTCCAGAAACCTTCCAAAGTCCACCATCATCGTTTTGTTGCGTATAATCTACTGTGCGGTAGGTAAAATTAGGCTCAACTATGCTTACTGTGTCAATTAGTTCTGGGACCTTTTCATATTTAGTATAGGACTCTTTGTTGCAACTGGTAGAGTGCAACACCATAAAACCAAACAACAGTTTAATTAAAATAGCGCTTAGGTGGTGGTTTTTATTTTTCATTAGTTTCAAATATATGAATTCAATTCTCAAAACAATATTTCAAAAGGATGCGTGCATTATTCGTATTCTCAATAGGACTTTTCCTATTATTGTAACACCCAAAAATAAAATACTATGAGTACAGGGAAAAAAGTTGGTTCAGATATAGACATCGCTCAGGCGGCTAAAATGGAGCATATCAATGATATTGCTGCTAAATTGAATATTGGTGTAGACGATTTGGAGCATTATGGAAAGTACAAGGCTAAATTGCCATTGAACTTAATTGACGATGCAAAAGCGAAACAGAATAAACTAATTTTAGTTACTGCACTTACTCCAACTCCAGCAGGAGAAGGAAAAACAACTGTTTCTATTGGACTAACTGAAGGACTTAATAAAATAGGAAAACAAGCCACTGTTGTGCTTAGGGAGCCTTCATTGGGTCCTGTATTCGGTATTAAGGGTGGTGCAGCTGGCGGCGGATACTCTCAAGTAGTTCCTATGGAAGATATTAATCTTCACTTCACAGGAGATTTTTCTGCCATTGAAAAAGCAAACAACCTTTTATCTGCATTAATTGATAACAATATCCAAAGCAAAACTAGAAGCCTAAACCTTGACCCAAGATTGATTTATTGGAAACGTGTAATGGACATGAACGATAGATCGTTAAGAGATATTACAATAGGACTAGGGGGAGCTGGGAACGGAATACCGCGTCAGGATGGATTTAACATTACTCCAGCTTCTGAGGTAATGGCGATTCTTTGTATGAGTAATGACCGAGAAGATTTAAAAAATAGGTTGGGAAATATTTTCGTCGGATTTACCATGGACAGAAAACCAATTTACGCTCGTGATTTAAATGCTCAAAATGCAATGGCAATCTTATTGAAAGATGCAATTAAGCCCAACTTAGTTCAAACATTAGAAGGCAATCCTGCAATAATTCATGGTGGTCCATTTGCAAATATTGCACAAGGAACGAACACAATTATCGCAACCAAAATGGGATTGACTTTAAGTGACTATGTGGTTACTGAAGCAGGTTTTGGTTCTGATTTAGGAGCTGAAAAATTCATGGATATCAAATGCGGTTATGCTGGGTTAAAGCCGAGTACCATAGTGTTGGTTGCAACTATTAGAGCATTGCGTCATCACGGTGGAGCAAATCCAGATCAGTTGGGTGAAGTTAGTTTACAAAGAGTTCAAGACGGATTTCCTAATTTGGAAAAACACATTGAAAATGCAAAACAATTTGGAATTACGCCAGTTGTTGCTATCAATCACAGAACAGGTGACGGAGAAGATGAAATTAAATTTGTACAAGAAGCTTGTGCTAAAATGGGTGTAAAAGCCGTTGTAAGTAAAGGTTGGGCAGACGGTGGAGCAGGAACGGCTACTTTAGCGACGGAAGTTGTTGCTAATATCGAAAACGCAGGAAACGACTTCAAGCCACTTTACGATTGGAATGCTTCTATTGAAGAAAAAGTAGAAACCATTGCCAAAAAAGTTTACGGTGCCGATGGAGTTGACTATCAAGGTAAGGCCTTAATTGACTTAAAAAGGCTGTATAATTTAGGGCTAGATAAACTACCGATTTGTATGGCAAAAACTCAAAAATCGTTTTCGGACAATGATAAATTAATTGGTCGTCCAACTGGATTTAGAGTTACCGTGCGTGAAATTGAATTTGCCGCAGGAGCAGGGTTCGTAATCCCAATTACTGGAGCAATGATGCGTATGCCAGGTTTACCTGCCGTGCCAGCATCTGAACACATGGATATTGACAATGATGGAGTTATTTCTGGATTGAGTTAATAATGGACAGGTTTTAGAATTGAAATTGAAGGCTCGCTTTTAGCGGGCCTTTTTTTATTTGTAAACTCGGAGCATAACTTGGCGGTTAGCAGCTTGGCTTAGTTCATTATCCTCTTTTATAAAAGGAGCATTTTCTCCAAATCCAAAAACTCGATAATTGTTCTTAAGTCCGCCAGCGACTAATAGGTTTTTAACGAACTCAGCTCTTTTCACTGATAGGATATAGTTGTATGATTCACTACCAACAGAATCGGTATGACCGGCAATAAAAATTTCTGAATTTGGATATTTGCCAAGCAGTTTAACAAATGCATCAACTCGTATTTTTTCGGTAAATAACAAATCAGATTTATTAAATTCAAAATATACCCTTGTTTCAAAAAGCACCTCTAGAGGTTTGTCTGATGAAGCAGTATTAGTGCTAGAGGAATTTGCCGCTCCGTTGCTAGAGGTTGCGATATTTCCGCTATCTCCAGCGTCAGATGTATTATTATTTCCTACGCTAGCTGCATCATCAGAGTTGCCTGAAACATCATTTCCTAATTGAGGGTTGTTATTTGTTAGATCGTTATTTGCTATGTCATTGTCAGTTTTTGTTCCCTTATCTTCGGAATTATTTGAATAACCTTCATTGTTTCCCTTGTTATTCCCTTTGGATATGTCAAATCAAACTTTAATAGACAAAATCAGGCAAGAGTGGCCGAAAATGGGAGAGTTCTAACGATGTAAAATGAATAAATAATTCAAGTTTAAAACACTGAATCTAATCGATAAAAGGTTATTACTTATTTAAGGACTTATAGTTGCTTAGCACCTATATATTAATTCCTACTTTTGCCGCCTTAAAATATATTGAATAATACACTCAACAAATGAGCAATTTATCTCAAATCGAAGGCCTTTTAGGCGATAAAGCAGAGTACTACTTAGGTCATAAGTCGGCTGCAATTTCAAAAGAAAGCATAGCTGCTCCAAACGGGGAGTTCGTAACAGAGCATTTTATAGGTTCTAATAGAAGTAATCAAGTGTTGAATAGCCTATCTAGATTATACAATCACGGTCGTTTAGGCGGAACAGGATACGTGTCAATTCTTCCAATAGATCAAGGTATTGAGCATTCTGCTGCTGCTTCTTTTGCACCTAATCCAAGGTATTTCGATCCTGCTAATATTGTTGAATTAGCAATGGAAGCTGGTTGCAATGGAGTAGCTTCGACATTCGGAGTTTTAGCTCAGTGTTCAAGAAAGTACGCACATAAAATTCCTTTCATTGTAAAGCTAAATCACAATGAATTTTTGACCTACCCAAATTCATTCAATCAAATCATGTTTGGATCGGTAGAAGATGCTTGGGAAATGGGGGCAACTGCCGTTGGAGCAACTATTTATTTTGGTTCAGATGAATCTGAAAGACAAATACAAGAGGTAGCTGCTGCATTTGAAAGAGCGCACGAATTGGGAATGGCAACTATTCTTTGGTGTTACTTGAGAAACTCTGGTTTCAAAAAGGATGGAGTAGATTATCATACTGCTGCTGACTTAACCGGTCAAGCTAACCACATTGGAGTTACTATTCAAGCAGATATTATCAAGCAAAAATTGCCGACGAACAATGGCGGTTACAATGCAATTGGATTTGGTAAAACACATCCAGATGTATATTCAAAATTATCCACTGACCACCCAATAGATTTAGCGCGTTACCAAGTCGCAAATTGCTACATGGGAAAAATTGGTTTAATAAATTCTGGTGGAGCTTCTGCCGGAGAATCTGATTTACAAGATGCGGTTACTACTGCGGTTATAAATAAGAGAGCAGGAGGCCAAGGTCTTATTATGGGACGAAAAGCTTTTCAAAAACCAGTTGCTGAAGGTGTGCAGTTAATCCAGACAGTTCAAGATGTCTATTTGGACGCGAAGATTGATTTAGCGTAAAGAATTTAATCTTAAAACCCTGATATTATGAGTAGTTGGTTTAAGAGAGCAAAACAAGGAGTTCATACTCCAACAAAAGAAAAGAAAGAAACCCCAGAAGGACTTTGGTACAAATGTCGCTCGTGTAAAAGCGTAATGACTTCCGAAGATCATTCTGCAAATGCTTGGGTTTGCGATTCTTGCAGTTACCACGAAAGAATTGGCTCTATAGAATATTTCCGAATTTTATTTGACGAAAATAAATTCACTGAAATCAATAGAAACCTTTCTTCGGGAGACCCTTTGGTTTTTGAGGATACAAAAAAGTACACCGATAGGTTAGAATCCTCAAAAAGAAAAACAGGCTTAGTAGACGCTGTAAGAACGGCAAGAGGAAAACTGGATGGGCATGCTGTTGTTATTGGGTGTATGGATTTCAATTTTATTGGGGGTTCAATGGGCTCAGTAGTTGGTGAAAAGATTGCTAGAGGAATTGATGAGGCTCTTAAAAAGAAAGTTCCATTTATTATGATTTCAAAATCGGGCGGAGCTCGAATGATGGAAGCTGCTTTTTCATTAATGCAAATGGCAAAAACTAGTGCAAAATTAGCGCTGCTTGCTAGAGCAAAATTGCCTTTTATTTCAATTCTTACCGATCCCACTACTGGTGGTGTAACCGCTTCCTTTGCCATGTTAGGAGACATTAATATCTCTGAGCCGAGAGCTTTAATTGGTTTTGCTGGACCTAGAGTAGTAAAAGAAACGATTGGTAAAGATTTGCCAGAAGGATTTCAAACCTCGGAGTTCTTGTTGGAGCACGGTTTTTTGGATTACATAGTAGATAGAAAAGAATTAAAAACAAACCTTTCTAGCATGCTTACCATGCTTAAAAAATAAGCTGCGATTAATTGCTTGTTTTGTGTTAGGAATTATCTAAATTTGCAGCCTTCAAAAAAGAGGCAATAATTTATTGATTGATATGATTTTAACGTCAGAAAAGAAAAAAGAAATTTTCAAACAATTTGGTGGTTCTGATACCAATACAGGAAGTACGGAGGGGCAGATAGCACTTTTTACCAACAGAATTACCCATTTAACTGGTCATTTAAAGGATAACCACAAGGATTACAATACGCAAAAATCTTTGATAGCACTAGTTGGAAAAAGAAGGTCACTTCTAAATTACTTAAAAGCAAAAGACATTGTTCGTTACCGGGAATTGATTAAAGAACTCGGAATCAGAAAATAATTTATTTGAAAAAGGCATTCCTAAGGGATGCCTTTTTCTTTTTATACCTAATCAACTGCCAACCACACAAATTTTTATATACACAATTATATGAGTCAAATAGGAAAAAACTATTCGTTCGAAATTCAAGGACAAGAGGTTACCATAGAAACTGGTAAGCTGGCTACACAAGCCGATGGATCTGTTGTAGTAAAATGCAATGGCATGATGTTATTAGCAACTTCTGTTTCGGCAAAAAGCGCTAAAGAGGGTATTGATTTTATGCCCCTTACGGTAGATTACCGTGAGAAATTTTCTGCTGCTGGACGTTTTCCGGGCGGATTCTTAAAAAGAGAAACAAGACCTGCAGATGCTGAAATTTTAACTTCAAGATTAGTAGATAGAGCACTTCGTCCGCTTTTCCCAGAAGATTACCATGCCGATACTCAAGTATTGGTTTCGTTAATTTCTTCTGATGGTGAAACACTTCCAGATGCATTTGCATGTTTAGCAGCTTCTGCTTCAATTGCAGTATCGGATATTCCATTTCAAGAGCCTATCTCTGAAGTAAGAGTAGCGCGTATTGATGGAGAGTTTAAAGTTAATCCGACTAAAACGGAGATGGCTAGCGAAGGTCGCGACATTGATATTATGGTTGCTGCTACAGCAAACAGTATCGTAATGGTTGAAGGAGAAATGAGTGAGATTTCTGAAGCAGAAATGCTTGAGGCAATCAAAATGGCTCATGAAGCAATAAAAATTCAGTGTGATGCTCAATTGAAGCTAGCTGAAATGATTGGTGGTGTTCCAACAAAAAGAGAATACAGTCATGAAACTCACGATGCTGACTTAAAAGATGCTGTAATGGCTGCTTGTCATGACAACTGTTATGAATTAGCTAAAAAAGGTACTTCTAAGAAAGAACGTGGAGAAGGATTCAAGGCAATCCGAGAAGCATACAAAGCAACTTTATCGGAAGAAGTATTAGCTTCAAGCGAATCATTGATAAATACTTATTTCCACGATGTGGAGAAAGTAGCTGTTCGTAAAATGATTTTGGAAGATAGAACTCGTTTGGATGGACGTAACTTGGATGAAATTCGTTCAATTTGGTCAGAAGTTAATTACTTGCCAATGACACACGGTTCTGCAATATTTACTCGAGGCGAAACTCAATCGTTAACTTCAGTTACTTTAGGTAGCAAACTGGATGAGCAAAATATTGATGGAGCAATGGGTAAAGGATCAGAAAAATTCATTCTGCATTACAACTTTCCTCCATTCTCTGTAGGTGAAGCTCGTCCAATGAGAGGAACATCAAGAAGAGAAGTAGGTCATGGTAACTTGGCGCTTAGAGCACTTAAGCCAATGATTCCTACTGGCTCAGATAATCCTTATACCATCAGAATTATGTCAGATATTCTTGAATCTAACGGTTCAAGTTCAATGGCAACTGTTTGTGCTGGATCAATGGCATTAATGGATACTGGAATTAAAATTCCTAAGGCAGTTTCAGGAATTGCAATGGGATTAATTACTGACGGAACTACTTTCGCTGTATTATCTGATATCTTAGGAGATGAAGATCACTTGGGAGATATGGACTTTAAAGTTGCTGGAACTAAAGATGGCATTACTGCTTGTCAAATGGATATTAAAGTAGGTGGTCTTTCTTACGACATTATGGAGCAGGCATTAGAGCAATCTAAAGCAGGTCGTCTTCATATTCTTGGAGAAATGAACAAAACCATTTCTGAAGCTAAACCAGATTATAAACCACATGTTCCTAGAATGGTTCAAATAACTATTCCTGGAGAATTTATTGGTGCAATTATCGGCCCTGGCGGAAAAATTATCCAAGAAATTCAAGCAGCTACTGAAACAGTCATTACAATTGAAGAAGTAGACAAAAAAGGGGTTATCGATATTTCTTCTGCAAATAAAGATGGAATTGATGCTGCTCTAGCTAGAATCAAAGGAATCGTTGCTCAACCAGAGATTGGTGAAATTTACCAAGGAAAAGTTAAGTCAATTCAGTCTTACGGAGCATTTGTTGAAGTGCTTCCAGGAAAAGACGGGTTGTTACACGTTTCTGAAATTGATTGGAAACGCGTAAATGACGTAAACGAATACCTTAAAGAGGGTGATACCGTTGAGGTTAAGTTGGTAGATATTGACAGCAAAACTGGAAAAATGAAACTTTCAAGAAAAGTTTTATTACCAAAGCCAGAGACAGCTAGCTAGTACTAATAACTTTTTATAAAGAGTAGAAGCCCCGAATGTTCGGGGCTTTTTGTTTTTTAACTTTGCAATATGAAGCCTATTATAGCCCCCTCAATGTTGGCTGCGGATTTTGGTAATTTGCAACGAGATGTAGAAATGGTTGACCGTTCTGTTGCCGAATGGTTTCACATGGATGTTATGGACGGAGTTTTCGTTCCAAATATATCCTATGGTCCTGCTATCATTAAAAAAATGTCGAGTTATACCGATAAGTATATCGATTCGCATTTAATGATTGTAAATCCCGATCGTTACATTCAAGATTATAAGGAAGCAGGCACGCATAATCTAACAGTGCATTATGAGGCTTGTACACATTTACATCGAACGATTCAGGCCATTAAAGCTGCTGGAATGCATGCAGGAGTTTCGTTGAATCCTCATACTCCAGTTCATTTACTGGAAGACATTATTCAAGATGTTGATTTAGTGTTACTAATGTCTGTAAACCCTGGTTTTGGCGGTCAAAAATTCATTGAAAATACAATTGGTAAAACGGCTAGGTTGAAAGATTTGATCGTTCAAAAAAACAGTTCTACCAAAATAGAAATAGACGGGGGAGTAAACACGGAAACAGGCAAACGATTGGTTCAAGCAGGAGCTGATGTGCTTGTTGCAGGAAGTTTTGTATTTAAATCAAATAATCCAGAACAAACGATTCTAGATTTGTCAAATTGCGCAAAATAGTTCTGAAAATAAATAAAACATTTTACTGGGTATTTTTTTTAGTGTTTGTTGCTTGCAACACAGTGCCTATGACGGGAAGGAAACAACTAAAGCTCGTTCCAAATAATCAATTGCTTCCAATGAGTTTTGATCAATACACACAAGTATTAGGAGAGAGTCAATTGAGCACCGATGAGGAGCAAGTAGCAATGATAAAAAGGGTTGGGCAGAAGATTCAAATCGCTGCTGAAGCATATTATGCTGAACAAAAAATTTCTAATCAACTAGAAGGTTACGATTGGGAATACAACCTCATTGTGTCCGATCAAGTGAACGCATGGTGTATGCCCGGCGGTAAGGTGGCGTTTTATACAGGAATACTCCCTATTTGTGAAGATGAAACAGGTGTAGCCGTCGTTATGGGACATGAAATTGCACATGCTCTAGCAAACCATGGAGGTGAACGAATGAGTCAAGGCATGGTGGCACAAATGGGCATGGGAACTTTAGGCGCTGCTTTGGACGAAAACCCAACATTAACCAAGCAACTACTTTTACAATCTGTAGGAATGGGGACGCAATTGGGTGTGCTTAAGTTTTCGAGAAGTAATGAGTCTGAAGCAGATCACATTGGACTTATATTAATGGCAAAAGCAGGATATAATCCAGAAGCGGCAACGAGTTTTTGGGAACGAATGGCTGCACTTTCCGGAGGGCAAGCGCCACCGGAGTTTCTTTCTACGCATCCGGCTAGTGAAACTAGAGTGGCTGACTTGACTGCTTTAATGCCTGAGGCGTTGAAATATTATAAGCCGGGGAATTAAGTTGTTTTAATGCAGTTTGTATTAGCAATGTCATTCTGAGTGTCCGCCTTGGGGCGGATGTATCGAAGAAGTCGTTGCGGAAATGTTAGGAACCAGATTGTATTGAAGTCTTATTACACTCACATCTTAGAATGCTCGGATTGTAAATACTATGTTGGTGTCACTAATAATTTAGAACGAAGAATTGCCGAACATCAAGAAGGTACAGTCCCTAAATCGTTTACTTACCCAAGAAGACCAATTAAATTGGTTTATTGCATGGAACTTAGTAGTATTGAGGAAGCAATTGATTTTGAAAAACAGCTAAAAGGTTGGACAAGGAAAAAGAAAGAAGCACTGATAAATGGTGAGTTTGAATTGTTACCAATTTTGAGTAAAAAGAAGTTTGATTGATTAGTTGCGTTTGGGATTGTTTCCTTCGATACAATTTCAAATCAATTTTGTTGTTTTGAAATCACTCAGGATGACAATCCTTAAGCAGAGTTTCTAATCTTCTACGTAATCCCTCAAATACTCGTAGCGCTCTGTAAGGTCGCCTGCTTTCGCAATTGAAGCGCGTTTAAGAATTTCATCCTTATCTCCATTTAAAAGAGATGGAAAAATATTCTTTATAAATTCTGCACCAAAATCGGTAGAAGCATCCTTTGGCAATTCACAAGGCAAATTATCTACAGCCATTACTGTAATTGCATTTTTATTGTCGTAATCCACCTCAGATTCAGTTTGCGGTTCATAGCCGTATATCGGATCTTTAATCGTCGAAGGTCGAAGAGTAGAAGCAACAGGACCATCAATATCACAACTGATGTCAGCTACTACTTTAAGATTAAAATCGGGATGTTTAGCTTCTTCTCGTGTAAATATACAGGGAGAACCATCGCCCCAAAAATGACAGGCGATATACATGTCCGAATTACAGGAAAAGCGCGCAAAATCGCCTCTATACAGCTCTGGGTTTGAGAAAAATTCAGATATACTTCCTTTCATACCGTCAATACGTTTGTTGTAATCGGTAACCTTTAGTTGACAATACACCGGTTCACTTCCTTTGTATGCCAAATATTCTTTTACAGAAAGCTTTGGGATGTGCATTAAGTCTAAAATTTCCATAGCCCCATGAGCGACACGACCATTTCCTGTTAATGCAATTTTTAAACCTTGAGCTTCAATTTTTACTTTTGATAATTCTTTTTCCATTTCAATGCGATCTTCACATTTAAAAGCTGGTTTTAAATCGAAGGAATGATTCCTTTTACCATAAGCCAGAAATGCATTGTAGCAACCCACAATTCCAGCATATCGACCAAAGCCCAGCAAACGTCTTCCTTTGGAATCGGTCAAACACTCATAATCCATCAATTGAATGTTCTTTTTTAGAATAGTTTGAAGTAACTCCTTGTTGTACGGTTGCATTTTAATGGTATGCGAAAAGAAAAAATACTTCTTTCCGCCAATGAGCGCTTCCTTCGGGACTTCTTTAACTCCCATTAGAACATCACAATCGGATACATCCTTTGTTATTTCTATTCCAAGATTAGCGTATTCAGCATCTTTAAATCTTCTGATATCACTTGATTCAACAACGAATTTCACATCTGAATTAGCAGTGTTGAGCTGAAGTACTTGAGCTGGTGAAAGAGGTACTCTTTCATCGGGTGGAGATTTACGTTCTTTTAGGATTCCAATCTTTAACATAGGGCATTTATTGAGGTCGGTAAAAGTAGAAAGATTGCTGTATTTTTGCGGTCAGAACGAATGTTCTTTTATAAAATGGGGCCGACTGGTTTTGACAGCATGACGAAGAGTTATGTAAGCATGTCGGGTTTTGCAAGACTATCCGTAACAAGTGTTGCAACGTTTTTAGTTGGCGAAAACAACTACGCACTTGCAGCTTAATCCGAATTATAGTAGGATGGCTTAATCGGTACACAAGGTGTATCGACAAGTATCTTCTCACTAAAGCTCGCCGAACGCTTTAGTGAATATGAAGATTCAGCGAGGAAGGCTAGTGTGCAATGCGCTTCGAATTGCATGCGAAATTTAGAAGATAAGCTTGAGTTTGGTTGCTTTTTGCCGTGTTCAAGTCGAAAAACAATAATAAGCTAAGCATGTAGAAATCCTAATTGTTCCATGTTTGGACGCGAGTTCGAATCTCGCCGGCTCCACTTGATGATAAAACCACTTCGCTTGCGAGGTGGTTTTTTATTTCCACTGCGTTGCCAAGCCAGTCTGCCTCAGGAGGGCTTGCTTGTGCAAAAGAAGGGGGAATAAAAAAGATAGCATCGCAGAGCGATTGTATTTTTATCCACTTGACGGGAAAGGTGAGTTGGCCTGTATCGTAGTGAAATAAGTTTACGGTTTTTAAGAGAAAACCAGGCCTTATTTTTCTTCAATAATCAAAAGATCGTTTGTTGGAATATTATCCCGTATCGTTTGTTTTTTTCCACTCGGCCACAGGATATCAATTTGCTGAATCTTTTTGGTTTCTCCAAGTCCAAAGTAGAGCGGAATACTGCTTTGAGACAAGTAGCCGGATTTTCCATCTTTTACCTTTGTTTGTGTAGTTAATTTCGTTTTTACGGTAACCTTTGCCCCAAATCCTTCCTTATTCGAAGAACTTCCTATTAATTTGATTTTTAAGTAATTAAGTGCTTCTTTTTTATCGGATAAGTTGTTTATCAATACCATAGGTGCGCCATTGTTTTCGCTAGTTATAATGTCTAAATCTCCGTCATGGTCGATATCAAAAATTGCTGAAGACCTAGAACCCATAGCTCCAAACACTTCGTATTTACCACTTCTTTCTTGGCATTCAAAGCGCAATTTATCGCTTCCATCACAATCTATATTGAACCAATATGCAGCGCTGATTCCATTTTTTCTAGGTTCCACTCCTAAAATAAATTCGCTATCCATGAATTTTTTCCCTTTGTTATTTAGCAAGACAGAATTGATGGCATAGCGAAAACTGAAATTCATACTTGAGGCAACAAAAATATCCTCATAACCATCAGCATTAATATCGCCTACGCTTAATCCCCAAGGCCAAAAATTTTCACCATTTATTTCCTCAGAAACCTCGTTAAAAGTCCCATCACTTTTGCCTTGAAACATAGCATTTCCAAACAGTACATTTTCGCTTTGCAGAAAATCAGCATTTGTATTCGATGTTTTCATTTTTTCAGCTGCTACTATTGGTGTTTTGTTTCTACTAGAACCCATGTCAATATGCATATCAGTAACATAAATATCTAAGTTCTCGTCATTATTGTAGTCAAATGATTTAACACCCATTGCTCCCCAAGAAGTTTTTGGGAAGAGCTCTCGGCTTTTATTTTTAAAGTATTTGCCTTCAACATTTTCGTAGTATTCATCATCTCCTTGCATATTCAAGACGTATAAATCTACCCAACCATCAGCATCTGCATCCAACGGTGTCGCATCGCCGCTCCAGGCTTTAGAATTTAACTTAACAGCTTCTGTTACATCTTCAAATTGATTGTTGCCTTTGTTTTTATACAATATGCTTGTTTCAGTCCTTTCAGGTTTTAGGTGGCCAGCAAAAGCATCTTTTAAGGGAGCATAATAAGTATAAGTTCCATTTTGTAGTGGATTATCGGGGTGCGTTACTTTCATAGTTATCAAGCTATCGGTGGTATACTGCCCCACATTTGTAACAAACAAGTCGAGAAGACCATCTTTATCGTAATCAAAAAACACCGAACCAGAAGAGTGTCCTCTATAGTCTAAGCCCGATGGCTTTGATACATCTTTAAACGTTCCGTTTCCGGTATTTTCAAATAAACGATTTCCATCTTTTACGGTGGTAACAAATAGGTCTGCATCTCCGTCATTATCTATGTCAGCAAAAGAGGCGCCTACAGATATTTGCTCCTTCATTTCCAGCCCAGCTTTAGCGGTGATATCTTCAAATTTCCCATTCCCTAAATTTCTCCATAATTGATTGGTGCCTAGTTGAGTGACAAAGTAGATATCTTCCCACCCATCATTATCAACATCGGCAACTGCGAGACCATTTCCATGATCGTAATGCACCGCCTCATAATATCTGCCTCCAGCACCTGTAATTTGATTTCGGAAATTGATTCCAGTTTCATTCAACTTATCGGTAAACATAAAATCGTGGTATACTTCAAACTCTGAAATGGTTTTTAGTTGTTCTGCTTTCCTATCGTCCAACCATAGCGGTGTTACTATACTTTCTGGAACAGCTATTTTGCCTTCTTTTTTAGGGATTTCGGTAAGAATATCTCCTAGTAATTTAACGATGTCCTTTTCTTGCACTCCATTATAGTGGCCTGTAAAATTTGCACCACGATCTAATAAAATTATATCGTTGGTTTGAAAAAGCAGATTGCCTGGTGCTGGAGGCGTTTTGCCAAAATCTAAAGTAAAAAGATCCCTACACAATTCCCAAATGGTGTTTCGATCTCCAGTTAGAAATTTTCGATTTTTCAAGGACACATTTAATGATTCGGAGTATGCTTTCAGAATATTTGGTTGATCATATTCTGGGTCTACTGAAATAGTAATGAATAACACATCGTTCCAAAGCTCAAAATTTGAAAGTCTAGATTGAAGTGCAGAAACATTTGCCGTTTGCATTTCGGCTGTTTTTTGATCGCGTGTGGATATAAAATTTACCACCCATATTTTACCAACCATCTCTTGACTACTGAACGGTTCGTTATTTTGGTCGATTAATTTGAACTCTGGTAAGGCTAAAAGTCGACTTGGTTTTTTTTGAGTTTTTTGGCTCAGCTCATTCTCGGTTTTAATACCTTCATCTTGCGTTTTATTCAACCCTAATATTTCACGTAGTTTATTTTTGATATTGGGCTGAGTCTTTACCATCCAAATTGCACCACCTAAAAGAATAAAACTGCTCAGCAGAACGGTTAAAACTAGTCTTGATTTTTTCATAATACTTTGTATATCGGATTAGTTGTTTTCAAGCCAATTATTGAATTCATGATTTGAAACAATATTAATTTTCCTGTTCAAGTTATCGTTTATTGTGCCACATATTGCACCAGGAAACAAGGAAAGTGTTTCTGGTTTTCCTGCATAAAAATTTAATTTAAACAGCATATCTGGAACAGCAATTTGGGATTTTTCTAATTCTGGAATATCAAGGCAATAGAAATAATCTTTACTTCTCAATTCAAATAAAATTTCTTTGTTTGAAGGCAGAAACAGATTATCTGAATCAATAATTTTTACATCATCACTGGTATAAAAAACGCCATCTTTTCCAGGGTATAAAAATTGCCAATTGTGCAACTCACCAGTAAACTGTATTCTAAGAGTATCTGAACTTGAGCTAGCAAGTGGATTGGATATTAAGGATAGGTCTGCGGCTAAGGTAAGTAGCTCAATTACAATGCCGAGTCCGACAAGCAAGATGAGGAGATTTTTATTTTTTTTTATTAGAGACACGGACTTTTCTTCGAATTAACCATCGAAATTAATCCATTTGAGATGAAACGAAAGCTAGTTTTCTTTTTTAAAGAGAAAACCAAGGCCCATGCGAGTAAGCATCTTTTTCTCAAAATTCCAAAAGAATTTAAACTGGCCAAACAGAAAGCCCACTATGGGAAGTGTCGTTTGATATATTGGAAAAATCAATAAAATCCGAATGGGTAAATAAACCAACCAGCCATTTTCTTCGGGTGAGATACCAATAAACTCAGTAATTGGTTTTGCAACCCAAGCAGCAAAGGATCCGTTAATAGAAAAAACGATGATGATCAGAATTACCTGAAAATTGGAAGTGATTCCCCACCGTTCTTTTAGTTTATCCATGTTACAAAAGTAACAACTGAACTTGAAGCAAGATGAAAAAAGAAAACAGATTTACTTATGAAAATCTAGAAGGCCTTCCAGTGGAGATTTTAAAATTTGACCTTTTTCAATTTTCCATTCGTCGAGTACATCGTTTATGATATGCTCAAAGTGGAAAGCAATTGAACCAACTAAATGCAATGGAGCTTCAGCGGCTTCTGGAAACTGCACAACATGAAATTTAACAAATTTGGAAAAGCAACGATGTATTAGGTCCTCAGTGTAATGATGCTGTGCATGTTTACCTAAAAACTGAACATAAGAAGCAATATAGGAGTTAGGCTGAGGAGCGTTGTACACTTCATCAATCAATTGCGCGGGGGTAAGCTTATAAGTTTCACGAAAAGACGATAATATGTCGCTAGGGGCAATTTCGTATAAAATATCTCTAATTAGGATTTTACCAATACTGCTTCCAGCTCCTTCGTCACCTATCAAGTAGCCAGGCGAAGGATGCCCGTATTGAATTGTTTTCCCATCAAAATAAACACAATTGGAGCCCGTACCAATGATTCCAACTATTCCGGGTTTATCTTTACAGGTTGAGTTAACGGCTGCCTCAATATCGTGATAGATATTAATTTCAGCTTTTGAAAAGTAATTCCCCAATCCGTCCGCAATAGTTTTTTTTCTATTTGGTGTGGATCAGCCAGCACCATAAAAATGAATCGTAATTTCTTGATCTTTGCTAGCGTTGAAAAAATCATTTTCAGAAATTGTTTTGAAAACCGCTTCAGAGTCAACAATAAACGGATTTAAGCCTGAGGTGGTTAGCTTTGATTGTTTAGAGTCTGAAATCAATACCCAATCTGTCTTGGTTGATCCACTTTCCCCTATTAAAATAAGCTTAGACTGAGACATTAACTGGCGTTATTCCTTTCTGAAGTAAAAGTCGGTCTACTCGTATGATAAGTTCATTTGGGCCCAAAGCGTGTAAACTCAGATGCTCAAAAACCGAAACAAAAAACTGCTTTACCCGCAATTAACGCTGCTAGATTTTGGGGTAAAAACATTTCTTAGTGCAGATATAAAAAAGGAAGAGCTTGCAAAATTCGCTGATAAGGTTTCTGAAAAAGAAAATATTATTTCTGTTTTAAGGCAAAAAGAAATTGAATTTCAAGGGGATTACCCCTTAAATGTGCAACGTATAATTGAACTTACAAATGACGATTCAGCTTTCATTAAATTAGTCCTTCAGTCATTTATAGCTGATGTTCCCGGCTATTTTTCAGAATTAGAAACCTACATGGAGAGCCAGGATAAAACTAGAGTTTTACAAATTGCTCATAAAGTAAAGTCTCCGCTCAATATAGTTGGTGTGAAAAATTTCATGCATTTTGCTGAAACTCTTGAAAAGGAAATGGAGAGTGAGGCTACAGATTGGGGGTTATCAATAAAATCGGAAAATGACTTAACCACTAAATTTAAGGAGGCTCAAATAGCGGTGTTGGAGGTTTTAGAAGAGAGGTTACCTTCTTAATTCGACTGCACCAATCAATTTCTTAACTTCATTAGCTAAGTTGGTATATTGAATTTTGTAGATATAACTTCCAGATGGAGCAGGATAACCATTAAAATAACCGTCCCAAGCTTCTTCCTTTGATGAAAGTGTTGTGACTAAATCACCGTGCTGGTTGTAAACCAAACAAGAAAATTGTTTAATGTTTTTTGGAATTACAAAGAAGGTTTCGTTTCTGCCATCAAAGTTCGGGGTAAAAGCATTTGGGATAAAGAATTCTCCTTCTTCAAAAATTTCAATGTCTTTTTTGATTGAAACTGCTTCACAACCCAATGGACCTCTTGAAATTAATTTGATTTGATGCGTTCCTGGTTCAGAGTACAAAATAGTTGGAGCCGTTTCTGTTGATATTTCCGTTCCAAAATCCCATTTATAACTAATTGCATTTTCACTCTCATTTTGGACGTCAATGCTAAATGGTGCAGTTCCTGAACTCGGATTTACAGAAAAGCGAGCAGATACATATTCGGCAACCGCCTTAACTTCAAAAACTGCTTCGGCGTTATTTTTTAAATAGGTAAATCGATAATTTGTACTTTCTAGAGGGTGCAATGTCACTTCATTGCCTTGTATTGAAACAAACCCTTCTTTGGGAGAATATGAAATAAGATTAGCCGCATCAAAAGGAAGGGGAACTGATATCACTTCATTATTACAAACCACTATATTTTTTTGAGAAAACTCTTTTTGAATGGTTGGATTGTATTCCAACTGTGGCTGATTGGCGTCAACTTCGGTTTGAGCAAAGCCACAAAAGCTAATGCTTATACCCAATATGATAGACGCTATTTTATTCGCTTTCATCAGGCTACTAAGGTAGTCTTTCGTTTCAGTATTTTTACGTCCGGACATTAAAAAGTACCCTAAACTGTTCGTATGTGGGGCTACGTTTTACGAATTACTTCTCTCGATTTGTAAAGTTCCAAAATTACATCTATCATTTGCTCGAACCTCTTTTATAGCGTACTTTTGCGCTCCTTAAAATTGTTACGATATGGAACAAATTGCACCTTACAAACCGATAAATAAAGTTAGAATAGTTACCGCGGCATCTTTGTTCGACGGACACGATGCAGCAATAAATATTATGCGTCGGATTATTCAAGCAACTGGTGTTGAGGTAATTCACCTTGGTCACGACAGAAGTGTTGAAGAAGTTGTTAATTGCGCAATTCAGGAAGATGCAAATGCAATTGCAATGACGTCCTATCAAGGTGGTCATGTTGAGTATTTCAAATACATGTATGATTTATTGAAGGAGAAAAACTCAACGCATATCAAATTATTCGGTGGTGGTGGAGGTGTAATTCTTCCTGAAGAAATAAGGGAATTGCACGAATATGGAATTACCAAAATTTACTCTCCAGACGATGGTCGTTCTCTTGGCTTACAAGGAATGATAAATGACTTAGTGAAGCAATCGGACTATCCAATTGGGAATAATTTGAAGGTTGATTTAAAGAAATTGACAAAGGATAACACCGTTGATATTGCGCGTCTAATTTCTGCTGCCGAGAACTTTCCTGAGGAGGCAAAATCTGAATTGGATCAAATTCATGAAATGGCCAATGCTATTGAAACGCCGATTTTGGGAATTACAGGTACTGGTGGGGCAGGTAAGTCTTCTCTCGTAGATGAATTGGTGCGAAGGTTTCTGGTTGATTTTCAAGATAAAAGTATTGCGGTAGTTTCTGTTGACCCTTCAAAAAGGAAAACGGGTGGCGCTTTATTAGGAGATAGAATTCGAATGAATAGCATAAATACCAACCGAGTATATATGCGTTCTCTGGCAACTCGACAATCCAACTTAGCCTTGTCGAAGCATGTAAATGAAGCTTTGCAAATTATTAAAGCAGCGAAGTTTGATTTAATTATCCTTGAAACTTCTGGAATTGGCCAATCGGATACTGAGATTTTGGATCACTCTGATGTGAGTTTATATGTAATGACTCCAGAATACGGCGCAGCTACTCAATTGGAGAAAATTGATATGCTCGATTTTGCGGACATTATTGCGCTCAATAAATTTGACAAAAGGGGTGCTTTAGATGCACTTAGAGATGTTAAAAAGCAATACCAACGGAACCACAATCTTTTTCATGAGGACACAGATACTATGCCTGTTTTTGGGACAATTGCTTCTCAGTTTAACGATCCAGGAATGAACACGCTGTATATGCAGATCATGGATAAATTGGTTGAAAAGACGGGAACAAAATTGGAAAGCTCGTTTGAGATTACAAACGAAATGTCCGAAAAAATATTCATCATTCCACCTAAGAGAAACCGTTATTTGGCTGAAATTGCCGAAAACAATCGGTCCTACGATCAATGGGTAAATGATCAGTCCGATATTGCTGAAAAGCTATACGGACTGCAATCTAGTATGAGTACACTCAAAGACTCATCGATTGACGATAAAGACCGATTGATTAAAATATTGCAAGAGTCTTATGAAACGGTAAAGCTGGATTTAGACCCTCGAAATTTTGTCATTATAGAGGAATTTGAAGATAAAAAAGCAAAGTATACCGCTCCTGAGTATATCTTTAAAGTTCGGGATAAAGAATTAAAGATTAAAACGCATTCAGAGTCTTTATCGCATTCTCAGATTCCGAAAGTGGTTTTGCCAAAATACCGCAGCTGGGGTGATATTCTAAAGTGGACGCTTCAGGAAAATGTTCCTGGAGAGTTTCCTTACACCGCTGGCTTGTTTCCATTTAAAAGAGAAGGTGAAGATCCTACCAGAATGTTTGCAGGTGAGGGTGGACCGGAAAGAACAAATAAGCGTTTCCATTATGTGAGTTTGGGCATGCCAGCTAAACGACTGTCAACAGCTTTTGATTCCGTAACCTTATACGGAAACGATCCAGATTTTAGACCAGATATTTATGGTAAAATAGGTAATGCTGGTGTTTCTATTTGTTGCCTAGACGATGCTAAGAAATTATACTCAGGATTCGATTTGTCCAATCCGATGACTTCGGTTTCTATGACAATTAATGGTCCTGCGCCTATGTTGCTGGGTTTCTTTATGAACGCAGCCATTGATCAAAACTGCGAGAAATACATAAAAGAAAATGGCCTTGAAAAAGAGGTAGAAGCCAAAATAGCAGACTTGTATAAAAAGGCTGGGGTTAAACGTCCAACATATCAAGGTGCATTGCCAGAAGGGAATGACGGCTTAGGGCTTATGCTTTTGGGAGTAACTGGAGATCAGGTTTTACCGAATGACGTTTATCAAGGCATTAAAGCTGATACCTTAACTAAGGTTAGAGGAACAGTACAAGCAGATATTTTGAAAGAAGATCAGGCACAGAACACCTGTATATTCTCTACAGAATTTGCCTTAAGACTGATGGGCGATGTGCAGGACTATTTTATACAGAATAATGTTCGAAATTTTTATTCCGTTTCTATCTCTGGTTATCATATTGCCGAGGCTGGAGCAAATCCAATTACTCAATTGGCATTCACATTGGCCAATGGATTTACCTATGTAGAATATTACTTGAGTAGAGGTATGGACATCGATAAATTTGGTCCAAACTTGTCTTTCTTCTTTAGTAATGGTATCGATCCAGAATATGCCGTAATTGGCCGAGTGGCGAGACGTATTTGGTCTAAGGCTTTAAAAATGAAGTACGGAGCAAACGCAAGGGCTCAAATGTTGAAGTACCACATTCAAACTTCAGGACGTTCATTGCATGCTCAAGAGATTGATTTTAATGACATTAGAACCACCTTACAAGCATTGTATGCCATTTACGATAACTGTAACTCGTTGCATACCAATGCTTACGACGAAGCAATTACAACTCCTACCGAGGAATCGGTAAGACGGGCAATGGCTATTCAGTTGATCATCAATAAGGAATTAGGATTGGTGAAAAATGAAAATCCGCTTCAAGGTTCCTTTATTATTGATGAGCTTACCGAGTTGGTAGAGGAAGCTGTGCTGCAGGAGTTTGAGCGTATTACGGAACGGGGCGGAGTATTGGGCGCAATGGAAACCATGTATCAACGTTCTAAAATTCAAGAGGAGTCGTTGTATTATGAAACCTTGAAACACAATGGTGATTTCCCTATCATTGGAGTAAATACCTTCTTGAGTTCAAAAGGATCTCCAACGGTATTGCCGCAAGAGGTAATTCGTGCAACTAAGGACGAAAAAGAGTATCAAATTAGCATGCTTCAAGAATTGCAGAAAGGAAACGAACACAAGGCCGATGAATTGATAAAATCTATTCAAGAAGCAGCGATACAAAATGAGAATATTTTCGAACGACTAATGGAAGTTACTAAATATTGTTCATTGGGTCAAATCACGAATGCGTTGTTTGAAGTAGGTGGACAGTATAGAAGGAATATGTAATTTTAGTTAGTAGTTAGTAGTTAGTAGTTAGTAGTTAGTAGTTAGTAGTTAGTGAGTTATTGCTATGTTCAACAAGTTGTTTAACTAACTTCATTCCATAAGAATAGTTGAGCTTAACACGAAGGAGGTTTAACAAAACTTCTTAACGGAATCTAATTCCGTAAAGATAGACTCTTGCTCCCTATTTGACGAAAAATCCATGCCTCCTTATTGTTCAATTACTCTGCTGGAACAGTGCATATCCATAACTTCAACTGATTAATTGCCATGATTATGTCCAATCACTCCAGCGTGTCATTCTGAATTTATTTCAGAATCTCTTCTTTTATAATAATAGATTCCCAATATCTCCTTAATGAAAACTTCATGTTTAGTTATTGTTCAAATACTCTGCTGGAAGGACGGTTCTTTAATTTTTCGAACGATTGTAAGATAGCAAGCGAAGCAAATAAAAGAACCCAAGTGCTGCCAGTGTGGCTGCAAACCAAAATGCATATTTGAACTGTTCAGGGTCATTATCGTAGAGCTCAGCCCCAAACACCGACCCTAATATAATACCCAATTCTAGAGCTATAAACATAGTGGACATTCCCTTGCCACGTGTTTTTTCATCTGCTAAATCCACTGTCCAAGCAAATATGGTGGGTGAGTTTATACCAGCAGATACTCCAAATAATATAGCACCTATGTACATGATAAATGGTGTGCTGGCAAAGCCCAATACAATCATAGCGGCAAGCAGCATACAAACGCCCACCATTAATACTTTAATTCGACCAAACTTATCGCTTGCTTTTCCAGAGAATAATCGAACGACTACAGATGCCAGCAAGGTAACCGTGAAAAATAAACCTCGATTTCCAATCTCCAAATGGTCGCTTAAGTCAGGTGTTACTGTCAACACGGTGCCAAAACTGTACACTGTCAATAACATGATTAGAGAAGGCTGCCAGACCAATGGTTCTAAAATATCTTTAGGATGAATGAGCAACATTTTCGGTTTGAACTTGGTGGTGGAAGGCAAGGTTTCTTTCATTCCAAACAATACCAAAACGGACAATAAAGCGGTAAAAGAAGAAGCGTAAAACATGGTATTTAAGGAAAACTCCATCGCAATGTAACTTCCGATTGCTGGTCCAGCCGCCATTCCAATACTACCTGCAACTCCGAGAATCCCCATGGCCTCTCCTCGATTTTTACTAGAAACGATATCTGCTAAATAAGCGGTTGTTCCTGTGGGTTTAAAGCCCGTGCTAAACCCGTGCAATATCCGCAAGAAAAGAAAACCCCAAATGGTTGTAAATGCTGGATACAACAATCCCAAGGCAACACATACTAAAGGGCCAATAATCATTACGGGAATTCTCCCAATGGTATCTGCTAACTTGCCGGAGAACGGACGAGAAATAAGCGCCGTACCCGCAAAAAGCCCTATTATCAAACCCTTGTAATCTTCGCCACCCATAGCGTCTAAATAGGAGGGAAGTTCGGGAATTATCATGTTGAAACTCGCCATAAAAAGCACCGAGCTCGCACACAATAACCAAAACTGAAAGGTGTAAAAGGATTTTTTTTCTCCCATAATTTTTGCAAAGGAAACCTATTCTTATAGTCTGCTACAATTCGAATCTGATAATAGCATTTTGATCTTGCCAATTAATGCTAAATGCCTCATAAAATGCTAACAATTCGCGTTGACAAATTGAATTCAACTGCTTCTTAATTGTACTCGTAAAAGCTAATTTTGCAAGGACTATGAGGAGAGTTGTAGGTATATTTTTATTGATTTTTTTGGCAGGTTCATTATCAGCGGGTAAGCTCGACAAAGCCTTTGAAGCCTTGCAGGTCTATAACTACTTTAAAGCCAAAGCACTCTTTGAAAAATCGTACAAAAAAGATACTGCGGGTGCAGGTTATGGATTGAGTATCATTTTTTTAAGACAAGACAACCCCTTTCACGAACCAGATTCGGCATATAAATACGTTCTTACCGCTGAAAAATCATTTGCAAGATTAGACGAAAAGAAAAAGGCGAAACTTTTTGCATTGGGTGTAGATTCCATGGAAATAAGAGAGCAAAAAGAAAAAGTAAGTCTGCTATTTTTTGAAAAATCCAAAAGAGCTAATAATTCCGTTGCGCTCAACACATTCATAAAAGACCATCCGTGGTTTAAAGATATGGATGAAGCGATAGCCTTTAGAAATCGAGTGGCTTATCGCGAAGCAACAAATGAGAATACTTGGCAGAGTTTGCAAGCATTTTTTACAGATTATCCCGAAGCAAAGCAGGCAGCAACTGCAAGGCATAAGTACGATCGCTTGTACTACGAATACAAAACGCAGAGCAAGAAAATTTCTGCTTTCAAATCTTTTATCAAAGATTATCCAATGAATCCTTATGTTGGAGAGGCACAGGATGAAATTTATGCCCGAAGTACCACCAAGGAATCTGCTAAAGTGTACCACAATTTCATAGTCCAAAACCCAAATAATAAAAACGTTAAAGAAGCTTGGAAGCGAGTTTACATGTTGAGTGTAACGCAAAATGATCCGGCACAGATTAGCGCCTTTTTAACGAATTATCCTGACTACCCCAATAAGAATGAAATCCTGTTGAATGTTGAACTGTTGAATGAGGATTTCTTGCCTTTCAGAAATGGGAATTTATGGGGGTATATAAACGATAAAGGTGTAGAGAAGATAAAAGCTAAATTCGATTGGGTTGAGCCCTTTAGTGAGGGTTTAGCTATGGTTGGTAAAGGTGATTTTACAGGCTTTATAAATAAGTCGGGCAAAACAATTGTACCCATAACTTATGACGACGCCGGTAACTTTATCAATGGCTTTGCTTGGGTCCAAAAAGGTGATTTCTTGGGACTCGTAAACAATCACGGGCAATTGGTGTTGCCTGCTCGGTACGATAATGTTGGAGAAATGCAAAACGGATTAATTCGCGTTCAACGAGAAGGCAAATACGGCTACTTCAATAATGATATTCAATTGAAAATTGCCTTCCGATTCGATAGAGCAAAACCCTTTGAAAAAGGATATGCTGTAGTAACCGAAAAGGGTAAACAAGGATTAATCAATCAAAACGGAAACTATGTTTTACAACCCCAATTCGAATGGATTTCATTTTTAAACGACTCGCTTTTAAAATTAAAAATTGAAGGCAATTATGGACTGCTTAACATAAAGTTAGATACTCTATTGCCCTTTGAATATCAGTTTATTGGTGAACTTTCAGAAGGTAAAATAATGGTAGCAGCAAACGACGAATATGGATTTGTAAATGAACTTGGGGAAACAGTAATTGACTTGAAATTTACTTTTAGTCAGATGGCTACCTCAGACAATGAATTTAGCAACGGTTACAAAGGCGTTCGAAATTCCAAAGGTTTATTTGGTCTAATCGATTCTACTGGAGATAAAATTTACCCAATCATGTTTGAGCAAGTTGGTGCTTTTAATCCCGATGGTTTAACGGCTGTTATGCGCTATGGCAAATGGGGATATGCGAACTCAAATGTTAAATTAAAAATCAATTATAAATATCAGTTTGCTGGAGATTTTGAGTTTGGTTTAGCGAAGGTAAAAATCAAGGATAAGTATGGTTTAATAAATTCCGATGGCAAGTTTGTGGTTCCAAATGAATACGACGAAATGGATGACTTTGCGCAAAACGTACTTCGGGTTAAAAAAGACGGATTTATTGGATTGTTGAATCGCAACAACGAGCTTGTACTTTCTGCGAAGTATGAACAAATTGAAGAAATCACCGAGAATTTGATTTTACTCCAATTGAACCAAAAACAAGCCTATTATAATTTGACTGACAATGCGTTTGTGTTTGTTGAAGCTGGTTTTAATCTGCAACCTCCGATCGAAGAAACGGTCACCGAAGAATAGAAGGTTCTCTATTGTTTCACATTGTCATTCTGAATTTATTTCAGAATCTTCTTATGCATAGCATCTATAACGCCGTTGACAAACATGAAATCATCTAAGACCTAATTCGTCATAAATTGTTCAATTAATTGCCCAATAAATTGGTTTATTTGTTTTTCAATATTTTTTTATGAAAGCACTTCTATTTGTATCCGCCATTCTTGTCAGTTTAAGCAGTTTAGCACAACAAGATTTCCTGCCACAAGCACCAACAAATGCTTACCTAGACTATCAAAAGCAATTTGATGCATGGAGACAAAATATAGATGAAAATCAAAAGGGCTACAAATGGCACATGCGGTGGTTAAATTATGCCGAGACCAGAACGGGGCCTTATGGAAAATCGGTTTCAAGCAAGCATTACCTGGAGGCTGCGGCAATGAACAGCCTCCAAAAAGGGGCCAGCTTTGGCTCTAGAGCTTCTGACTCAACATGGGTTCCCGAAGGTCCGGATACGCTAACAGGAGCCTTTAATGCGGCCTCAAGTCATGGAGTTTCCAGAGTGAACACCATAACTTTTCACCCCACAGACACGAATACCTATTGGGTAGGCGTTTCGCAAGGCGGAATTTGGAAAACAACCAACAGTGGAAAAACCTATTTCCCAGTAAATGACGGATTGCCAATACTTAGAATCAGCGATATTGCCGTCGATAAAAACCATCCTGATACGTTGTACGCATCGGTTTGCGATTACGCCTATATCGGAGTTGCATTGTCTACCGATAATCGAAAAAGAAATACGCATTACGGTGCAGGTCTTTATAAAAGCTACGATGGTGGATTGACATGGAACCCAACGGGGCTTACCTACCAGCAAAATCAATACGATTACACCTTAATTCGAAGAACCTTTGTAAATTCAAATAATGCTCAAGAGTTAATTTGCGCTGGAGTAGAAGGAATCTTAAAGTCTTTTGATGGAGGTGATACTTGGTCTAAAAACTACAACGGCTTAATTTGGGATTTTGAACAAAACCCGAAAAATCCAAACACCATTTATGCAAGCTCAGGATACCTTTACAATTTAGGAATTGGTGAACCAAAAATGATGGTTTCACATGATTTTGGAGACAGTTGGAAAACCATTGGCACTGGCCAGTTTAATGCAAACGAAGCAATGTCAAGAGTTGAGATAACGATTTCAAGTCTTGATACAAATTACTTATATGCCGTATCATGCGGTCGAGATAGAGGCTTGTTTGGTTTTTACAAAAGCACCGATGCAGGAAATACTTGGACACAAACAATAAATGCCCCAAGCGGACCAAACATTTTGGAGTGGAGCGAAGGACGCGGATCTGGTGGTCAAGGAACTTATGATCTTACCATTTACGTAGATAAAAAAGACAAGGAAAAAGTATTTGTTGGTGGGGTCAATCTCTGGGGCTCGGACGATGGTGGACAAACTTGGGACGGCTGTTCCTATTGGTTGAGGTATTACGGATTTACCCCGCATGCCGATCAGCATTTTCTAACGCACAACCCACTAGATAACAAGTATTATTTGTGTAACGATGGCGGGATATTTAGAACCGATTCGATGTTAATTGGATCGTGGGCTGATGCTAATAATGTGGCTGGTTACGAGTTTCCAACCAAATGGCAAGATGTTTCTAGTGGAATGCAAATTACCTCGTTGTATCGCGTAGGATTGTGCGATAGCGTTCCAGGATACATTGTTTCTGGTGCACAAGACAACGGTACTTTTTATAGAGATGATAAAGGAAAATGGATGAATATCTCTGGTGGAGATGGAATGGATGCAGTAATTCATAGAGCAGATCCCACACAAGGCATTTCTTCGTCTCAGTTCGGTCGTTTTTATGAATTTTACAACAACGGTTCTGTAGTAACTAACCTGAATGCAAGTATAAGTGGCGCTGGAGGATGGACCACACCTATAGAGCAAAGTCCAACTGCGCCGGGAGAGTATTACATAGGTACTACAAACGTAACCGTAGTTTCTAGATTTGCTGGATCCAGACAACTGGGTTTTATTCCAGGCAGCAGCAATGAGCCCATTTCTGCTTTTGCAATATCTGGTTTAAATAAACAACACCTCATTGCAGCTAAACGACCTTATTTTACAAATAACGTAAACACCAAACTCTATTACACCGATGATGAAGGTGCTAATTGGGTTGATATTACGGCTGGTTTGCCCGATAGTATGTATTGTACCGCTGTAGCAATCGATGACAGGTTTCCGAATATTGTTTGGGCCACTTTTGGCGGTTTTGCTGCTGGACAAAAAGTTTTTCGTTCGGATGATAGCGGTAAAACTTGGAAGAACATGAGCAAGAATTTACCCGACGTGCCGGTAAATACTATCGTGCAAGATGAGCAGTCCGCAGCGAATACTGTATATGTAGGGTGCGATGTTGGGGTGTATTATACAAACGACAGCTTGGCGAATTGGCAGCTGTATGCGAAATCGTTTCCAAATGTAATTGTGTCAGACCTGGAAGTACATGGAAAAGAAAGGAGATTGTATGCTTCCACTTTTGGAAGAGGCATTTGGTCGGTTGGCGCTTTAGATTCTGTTTATGTATTTCCAGAAGACACCACAAAAAAAGAAGATACCGTGATATTAGACCCAGAAGTATACGTTTCTGAAATTTTTGCAAAGGCTCAATTCAACTTGTACCCCAATCCAAACAAAGGAGTATTTAGCATACGCTCCTATTCTGATGCTTCTTTAGCTGTTGATATCAGTATAGTGAATGTAATGGGGCGAACCGTGTTTGAACAAACTGAGTTTATTGAAGAAGGTGCATACCTGCTCAACTACCAATTGGATTTAGCCGACGGCGTTTATTTCTTGCGCGTCAACGGAGACGGAAAGTCTAAAGTGCAGCGCTTCTTGGTTACCCATTAACCAATTTGTACAGGAAGACAAGTCGTTTCCATTTGTAAACGATTGTAAATGGTTTTATCGGTTAAGTGTTTGATTATCAGAAATTAAAAGCCATTTGGATTAAATATATTTGTGTTTAGATATGTCGGATATATGTAACGGTACATATAGCGAGCTGTTGTGTGTAATTTAAAATGAAAAAGATTTTCCTACATATTTTAGTTCTAACTCTAATTTGCTATTCCTGCAGCGATAGAGAACTTGGAGACGGTTACTACTTCCTACCTAAGTACGAGTCGATTGACGTTGGATACCCAGAAGGCGAGGCAATAATTTATAAGTCGAATCAAGAATATTCATTCGATGAAATCAAAATTAGCGGAGACGTTTTGGAAGTCGCTTCAAATTCAAAATTCATTATCGCGAAAAGAGACCCATTGGTAAGCATGGACATTAATTCTGGTGATATAGAATATTATATCATCGAAAAGAAAATCGACAAAGTCTTGGGACCTCTTACAAAAGACGATTTCACAAACAAGATTGAACTACTAGAGATAAAGCTTGAATTTGAATAAAAAAAACTACACACAACAACGGCTATGAAACAATGCAACTGAACGTTCCACTAGAACATTTAACTTTAAAACCTAAACCCTTCTGGCGAAGAATTTTTACGGTTTAAAAGCCGCAGTGTTCATAGCCAGGAACGTTAAATGTTTAAAGAAAAGGTACCCCGAATTCACCCCACGTTTTACTTACACAATAAAGTACAACTGCCGCAATACATTCAAATGGTGCTTTTCGTGGCCAAGGATAATAAAACCTGCTGCTCTTGCCGATAGGCTATTTCCAGAGGCACTTCCTTTTCGTTCCAAATCGGCATCTTTTATATAATCTAAAAGCGAAAGCGTAAACCCACGCGTTTTATTATAAATATCCAGTATATTGGCTTTGCTAAGTTTTGCAGAGGAGGCACTGGCGGCATATTCATCTTGGTCAAACCCCGGTATAGCTTGTGTTTCACCCCTAGCAATGGCAAAGGCTCTAAAAGCAAATACAATTTCGGTATCGATAACGTGTTGCAAGAGCTCTCTTACTGTCCATTTTCCAGTTGCGTAGCTCATGTCCAACTGCGCTTCAGAGAGGCCCTCTATTTCTGCTATAGTTTCTTTTTGTTGTTCTACCAACTGTTCTTTTAGCGAACGATCATCGCTCAACTTGATATAGTTTTCGTAGTAATTAGCGTATTCGGATACGTCTGGTTTGTTCATGTTTTTTGTTTGCTCAAATAAACAAAAAAAGCAAGACAATGGGTTCAATTTTTCTGAGCAGTCAAGAAGGACTTGTTCGCTTTACGCAGCTATTTTAAACGCACTTTATTGGAGAATTCAGTCAATTATTTAGGATTTAATCGTCTGATTTTCAAAACCATATAATTTATTTTTTGGCAACGTAAATACTTTACGTTCTCAAACGGTTTCTTCGCTTCGTAATAAATAAACAAGGATATGAAAAAGAACGAAAAAACAACAGGAGTAAGACCAGTAGGCATGAACCCAAGAGTATGGGATGTATTGAAAAAAGTAGCTGCTGAGCTTTGGAAAGAACACGACAGAGGTATTTCAACAAGAAAACAAGTAATGATTTCGTGTAAAGAATTTTACGAAATGCTATTGGATCAAGAAGGAAATTTGATTTTAGACAACAAGGCTATGATTCGATTTGCCAATAATGGTCACATCAAAACTTGGAGCAACGAATTGTTGATGGAAGCCATTAATTTGATGCAACACGGCGCTATTGATGCCGCTATTGAAAAATTAAAATTGCACTTATCGCTAGATAAATCTTCTGTAGGTGGTAGGTTGCAGCTGGCAGACTGCCTTCAGCAAAAAGGACTTTACCGAGCGGCCTTGAGCACTATAAATGATGCGGTACACATTAAGCCAAACGAGGAAATGATATACATTCAACGCGCCAAATTGTATTCTCACTTAGATCAAGACAGAAGAGCATTGAATGATTTGAACTTTGCTTTGTTGTTGAACCCAAACAGCTTTAGTGCTTTGCAGAGTAGAGCGCATTTGCACATTGCGTTAAAAAATATCGATTTAGCACTTTTAGACATGGAAAAAATGGAGGCCTTGATTCCAAATCATGCTGAAACGCTAATGCTAAAAGGAGCGTTATTGTTTGAAGAAAAAAAGTGGCCTAAGGCATACAAAATTTATAAAAAGGTGCTTGCCTTGGAGCCGCATAATGCCGAGGCTATTGTTAAACTCGCATTGATAAAAATTGAGTTTAAAATTGAAGAACAATCGGCATTGGACGATTTGGAGTTTGCCCGCGCATTGGGACACCCAAAAGCAAATGGATTGTTGGCTAACTTGTTATCAAAAAGACAGCATCATAGAAAAGCCGCATAGCGCCACAAAATAAGATTGGGCTATTTTTGAATAGTGGCAACAACGATTCACGAAATACTAAAATCCCATTGGGGATTCGATTCCTTTCGGAGTAAACAACAGGATATTATTGAATCAGTAATTGCCGGAAAAGATACGTTGGCTTTGCTGCCAACGGGCGGTGGTAAATCGGTTTGTTTTCAAATTCCTGGTTTGTACTTGGGCGGTTGCACCATTGTTGTTTCGCCGCTCATTGCCTTAATGAAGGATCAAGTTCGCCAACTTAAAAAGCGCGGAATAATAGCCGAGTGCTTGGTTTCGGGAATGTCAAAAACGGCAATTGACCAAGCTTTGGACAATTGTATTTATGGAAATACAAAGTTTTTATACGTATCGCCAGAACGATTAAAAACTGAACTTTTTTTGGCGCGTCTTCCTTCCATAAAATGCAATTTGATTGCAGTGGACGAGGCGCATTGTATATCGCAATGGGGCTATGATTTCAGGCCCGATTATTTGGAAGTAGCAAGTATTAGGGAGTATTTGCCCAAAGTGCCAATTATTGCACTTACAGCTACTGCTACTCCTACAGTAGCTGATGATATTCAGGATAAACTAGCCTTTAAAAGTCCTAACTTGATTCAAAAAAGCTTTGAAAGAAGTAACCTCGCCTATATCATCAAACAAGAGGAAGATAAGTTTTACCGTTTGGAGCGCTTGATTCAAAAAACGGGTGGCTCTGGAATTCTATACGTTCAAAATCGAAGAAAAACCGAAGAGTATGCTCAGCTACTAATAAATAGAGAGGTTTCTGCGTTGGCTTACCACGCAGGACTGGACTCCTTTCAACGGTCTGAAGCTCAGGAAAAATGGATCAATAATGAGGTTCAGGTAATTGTGGCTACTAACGCATTTGGTATGGGAATCGACAAACCTGATGTGCGCTGGGTAGTGCATTTTGATATACCTGAAAATCCAGAATCCTATTTTCAAGAAGCGGGTAGGGCAGGCCGAGATGAAAAGAAGTCTTATGCGGTGCTCATGTACGATCAGAATGATACCGTGGCATTAGAACAAAGTGTGCTGAGAAAATATCCCTCCAAAGCCTTTATTCGAAAAGTCTACGATTGGTTTATGAATCATTTGAAAGTTGCCTTTGGAGCTGGCTTGGAGGAGTTTTATGATTTTGATTTGAACTTGTTTTGCAAAAAGTATAAGATTAAGCAACTGGATGCAATGGCAGCATTGCGAATTTTGGCGCTAGAGGGACTAATTGCAATTCCAGATGCAAGCTTTGAACTCTCCCGAATAAAAATTAAAGTAAGCAGACGCTATTTCAAAGAGGTCACGTCTAAAGAAAGTGAGGTATTTGATGTGTTGCTACGGTCTTATTCGGGGCTATTTGATTTTCCAACGGCTATTCGCGAGCAGGAACTAGCAGAACGACTCGATTGGAAGCTGAGTCAAATTCAGTCCGTACTGCGTTTAATGTCAAAAAAGGGCATCGTGGACTACCATGAATCTACTGCGGCTACTTCGGTTTTATTGACCCATGAGCGGATTAAAAGTGATGAAATAAACTTTAAACGCTCCAATTACGATACGCTAAAAAGCAGGGCAATTGAACGCTGTACGGCCATGAAGCAGTTGATTGAGAAGTCCGATTGTCGCTCAAGAATGTTGCTGGAGTACTTTGGTGAGGTTTCAAATAAATATTGTGGAAAGTGCGATTATTGCCTGAGGTTAAAAGATAAAGTAGATGGTCTGCACGCTTTTACAAGCGTTGCAAATTCAGTGCTTGCAGAATTGGAGAACTCCAGTCTACTCATGCATGAATTGCTAGAAGTGCTGTCTAAATACGATGATGAATCTGTAATAAAAGTGCTGGAATTTCTAGAAGAACAAGGTAAAATAAGTGTCGAAGCAGACTTGGTGTCTGCAATTGAGCCAGACTAGTTTAAGTATTTCGCTATAATGGAGTTGAGCAAACCATCGGGAAGTTCTTTACCAATGTGTTCCTCCATAGCAAAAAGGAGGTCATTAGTTAACGCTGGTTTAACAGCTAATTTCAATCCTACTTCATGCAGAAATCGGCGCTCTTCATTAGAAACAACACCATCAATTATCACAAGGTAAAGGAGCTGGTACATTATAGTCATGCGGTGTTTTTCTGATTTTGGCGGGTTCAGCGGATATGCATCTTCGTTCTCCCAAATGTGTTTTAACTCCTCCTTTGAAACACCCAATTTTTCGCGCATTTCTTCAATGAATATTTCTTCATTTTCGTCAATGTCATGGTCAGACTTCGACATAGTCACAAAAAGTGCCAGCATCGACTTTTTGTTGTAATTCATTTTTTCAAAAGGGTCAATCATAGTTGATTCGTTTATTTAATCATTGCATCATTGAGTTCTCCAACTTCAAACTTAATGTCATCCTCTCCAACCTGATCAAATGGATTTTCTAAGTGTTCTTGAAGGTTATCCAAACTTACCAAAATGACACTGTATAAAACAGCGATTAAATATCCTATGCCATGCGAGTAATCTGTAAAAGTACTTGCACTAAATGGCCCGTAAAGTATGGGAAAGAAATAAATAAAAATTTTGCTGTAAGCCCGCAGCGTTATGGGCGTTCGGTAGTAGAAAACATTCTTCATGATGCCGTAAGAGACTAACATTTTGCTCACGTATTGGTGCAAACGCGAATTTTCGCTCCCTGCGCTTCCGTACTCCTTGAATTCTGCTACCCGAGCCGATAGGTGGGAGAAGCGTATATACATTTCGTGTTCTTTCTTTTTGGCCTCTTCAGGGTCTAGCAAAAAATTCGAACTCATTGTTTCAAACAGCTCATTTATTTCAATCTTGACTTCTTCCGCAATGTGAGGTTTGTTGGGTTGCACCCATTCTCGAACTCCATAGTAATAGGATAGGGCATGCGCCTTTAAATCAGCATATTGCTGCAAGGCAAACTCCCTTCTTTTATAGGCACTGTCAATAGAAAATACAATTGGAAATACTATTGCAATACTTATGAGGTATAGTGGAAATTCTGCTTTTATATTGAATTCATTGCACAAATATGCCGCAGCCAAAGAGATAGCGGATGTAATTACCGTTTTGTAATTTATAATTAAAAAAAAGCTTTTAAAAATCCTCATCAGCATATTATGATATTATTAAAACACTGCAAAGTAAAACTTTTATTCAACTGAAAGATTCTGTGTCATTTTGTACTGGACTAATTTATATTTGGGGGAAAGAAAAGTTATGATTCAAATTCCAGAAAATATTACTGAATTAAAGAGCTATAAGCCTGGAAAGCCTTTGTCTCAAGTTATTGAAGAGCTTGGTCTAACTGAGGTGGCGGTGCTTTGGAATAATGAAAATAATTTCGGTCCATCTCCTAAAGCAATGGAATTTGTTACTGCGTCGCTCTCTAATTCTCACGTTTATCCTGATCCAGTATGTACAGAGTTGCGGAATCTATTGGCGGCTAAATGGAATCGAAAGTTTGAGCAAGTAGCCGTAGGTAATGGAAGTGAATCTATTTTTAATAATTTGTTTAATGCATTTTTTGAGAATGGTGATGAATTATTAACCTGTTCTGGAACTTTTGTAGCGGTTTACATTTGGGCAAAAGCCAATAATGTAAAGGTGCAAACGGTTCCATTGTCTGACGGCTTTACTTTTGACTTAGACGCCTTGTACAACGCTATTTATGATAAAACAAAGGCAATATATTTATCGAACCCAAACAACCCTACTGGGGCTATGATTCCAGAGCAGGACTTGAAAGCGTTTATAGAAAAAGTTCCGAGTAATGTATTAATAATTGTAGATGAAGCTTACTTTGAATTTGCACATGATTTATCTACAGAATTTCCAAACTCAGCAAGTTACAACTACGAAAATGTACTTACACTGCGCACGTTTTCAAAAGCATACGGAATTGCGGCTATTCGAATTGGCTATGCCATTGGTCACGAAAAATTAATAGAGGCTATAATGAAGGTTAAGCTAACCTTTGAGCCTTCTAACCTGGCTCAAGCTGCCGGTATTGGAGCACTGAGCGATGAGGAGTATTTAAACAAAACGATAGAAAACAATACGACTGAAATCAAAAAATACTACCAAACCTTTGAAGCGTTGAATTTAAATTACACGCCAAGCTTTGGAAATTTTGTAATGCTCAATTTTGAAAATGAAGAAACGGTTCATTTTTACTTTGAAGAATTGATGAAGTTAGGGGTGTTTGTTCGTCCGCTTAAGGCTTTTGGTCTTCCTCATTGTCTGCGGATAACTGTTGGATTGCCGCGTGAAAATGAAATGTGTATTGAGGCTTTAACTGAAATTGCAAGCAGGTAGCAATGCTACTCTTTCACGATTTTATGGTGGGAAATTTCGCCGGTGATGAGTTGTAATCGAATAAAATAAACTCCCGACTTTAGGTTTTTTATATTGACTTCATCGTTTGCACTTTTTGCAATCGAAGCTACTTTTTTGCCATCAATAGCATGCACCGATATTGCTTCAATTTCGACTTTGGTATCGATTTTCAAATGGCCAGAAGTAGGGTTGGGGTGCAGCCTTATTGCATTAGTTGGCCTTCCGGTCTCATTTATAGCACTTACCGTGTCTTGAATAAATTGATAGTTAAATTCCCACAAGCCTCTTCCAAAGGTTCCAAACCAAGCAGAGTTTTCATTTTCAAAAGCTTGTACACACGTCCAGTTTCTGTGGGGAATTTCAGTTGTCATTAGTGCTTCCCAATCACCAAATTTCTCTGAATATACAAATGGACCATCTTTAGTGGCAACAAACAGCAAGCTATCGTTATCTAAACTTGCAATGTCGAACACTTCAGTTTCTTTTAGGCCATTTCCAAGCAGACTAAAGTCTTTACCAAAATTTCGAGAAAAATAAATACTACCGTTTCCATTCCCTCTTCCCCCAACAAAAACAAGCCCTTCGGTTGTTGAAGAAGTTACTATGCAACTACCAAATTGTGCATTAGAAAATAGGCCGTTAAAAAAAGCTGAACGCTTCCATGTTTCGCCTGCATCAGTTGAAGTGTAAAAGTTTCCATCGTTGGTTATTACATACCAACTGTCCGAATTGATCTCGTCTATTTCAATTGCAGATATAAACTCTGATTTCGGGAAGTTTAGATTGAAATTTTTATCCATTCTCTCCACATTAATGTTGATGCCGTCAAAGCTTAATTTATACAAATAAGACTGCTTGTCTATATCGTTTTTGTTGTAAAACCCTGCGCAAACCGCCTCGGTTGAATTGTTAGGGTGTGCCTTTAGGATAGGCTTATTGCCTCCTAAAGATAAACTATCCACATAGTTCCAAGTGGCTCTATAAAAACGATCAGTTAAACTGGATACAAAGCCTATTTCATCTTCTGAAGCTGCCCATAAATTACTGTTCATAGTACTGCTTCCTACTACATAGTTGGTCCCCCAGTCAATATGTTCGGTATTGATAGTGCTGTCTGGGTTGTAATTTGTATAGGTGTGAAGACCTTGAGCAGATGTAGAAGTAAAAAGGTTGCTAAGGTCATCTTTTAGAATTTTCAAGTCGTAATGATTGCCGATTTGAAGATTGCTGGGTGTTAGGTTTACAACAGAATTGAGTTGATCTTGACTTAAAAAAAGTCCACCATCGGTAGAGATTAGAAATATTTCGGCCTGACGAACGTTTGTAAACGATTTAATGGCGTTTATTCCTGGATGTAGGTTTGATCTTCTATTGAGTAAATAGTCGTTTAAATTGTTTTGAATAGACCATGTTTTAGCGGTGTCTATTGATTTTTGGAAATTTGTATTTCCAATGAAAAGTCGGTTTGGTTTTGCTCCAGAAATAGAAAAAGTGTGCGCTTGCTGTGATTCAAAAGAAATTTGAGACTGTCTATTCCAAAATAGGTTGATGGCATCATATTTATAGACAGACCCTCCACGAATCAAGAACACATTGAAATCCCCGTTGGAAAACGCTCCCGAAACACGTGCTTCTCTGAAGGAAAAAGCAGGAGTTTTAGAATGAAAATTGAAGCTATCTCGCACTACATTGTACAAAGACAAAGTATCGACGTATAAAACCAGCAATTCACTATCACTCCCAATTGGTTTAGAAATATCATAGTTATTTAGTGCCAGTTGAATGGGGGATTTGAACGTTTTAATTTTATTGAAACTTGCCCCGTAGTCGTTACTTTCATACAAAGCAATATTCGCTTGGCCCAATTTCTCTTCCAATAGCAACACAACATTGCCATTACCTGCTTGAACCATTTTCTGAACAGTTGCGAAACCTTCAATTGATGTTAATCCAACTCCAGAAGCCCAAGATTTTCCGCCGTCATTAGAATGGTAATGAAAACCATCTCTTGCAACAACATTCATATAGGTCGTTCCACCTGCAGAAAACCGATTAAAACCTACAATTGGAGCGTCAAAATCATTGTTAGGATTTAATAATTTCCAATCAATTTCTGATTCTTTGGTTGTGAAAATATATCCAGCGGTGGTAATAAAGGTATAGCTTGAGTCATAGGTATCGTAATTAGCAAAAGCTATAGATCCAGTTTGATTGTTAATCCCTCTTGGCGACCATTTCCCTTGAAATAAAGTATCTCCGAAGATTTTAAAATCATCATTGCTTCGAGATGTTTGTGCAAAGGAGGGTGATAAAAACGCTATTCCAACAAAACAAATTAGCAGTGCTAGCTTATGTTGTATGTTTAATTTCAAATTATGAAGGTTCGTTTACCGGAGCTTCATATTCAAATAGCTCCTTTTCTTTAATTCTTTCTGCTACCGCTTTAGGAACCATTTTTTCCCAACCATCTTTATGCTCGTAAATTAATTTGAGCACATCGTCCGAGAATATATCTAGAATGCTTTGATCGGCATTTTCAATATCACAAATCTTATTGCAGGATTTCAAATAATTCATCAAACCCATTAAGTGACTTTCTAAGTTTAATGAATTGGTGTCTATTAGTTTTTTGGTGTGTTGATCTATTGCAGGGTAAACATACAGTTTGATATTATTTCCAAACCCTAAACCAAAAGCTTCTAAGATTCCACCTTGAAGATTTTCGTAATATTTTTCTTCGAATATGGTCTTAAGGTTTGTAATGCCTAAGATTACCCCAATTTTACGACCACGCGTAATTTGAGAAAGGTAGTTGACTACTTTATAGTATTTTACGTAGTTTGAAATCATTACCGTGTGCCCCAAAGAACATAAAATATCTACACGATCTAAGAAATCTTTGTCAATAATAGCCCCTTCAGCACTCAGGTCTTTAAGGGTTAGTTCAAAAACAACTCTAGATCTCTCGGGGTCTACATCTTCCTCTTTTTCAAAAAGCTCTTTTCCTTTGTTGAGCATATCAATATTAACATGGGTAACAGGTCTAAACCTTCCACGCATTACCAACACATTCTTCTTATATAAATACTCTGCAGGTTGAAGCAAATCTCCGTTGCTTCCAAAAATGGTGGCTTCCGTCATGCCGTATTTAACCAAACGCAGCGCCATTAGCCTATTATCGACATGGTTAAAGTCTGGGCCTTTAAGGCTAAACATATTGACTTCTAGCCGGTTATCGTCAATATTATCAAGTAAAGATTTTAGGAAAAGCTTTGGGTCATGACTGTAAAAATAGCATGCATAAAGTAAGTTTACGCCAAGAACACCCAGCGCGTTTTGTTGAAGTTTTTGATCGTTGTCGTGCATGTTAACGTGCACAATACACTCGTTTGGTTCAGCCATAGGTTTAAGCTGGAATCTAACTCCAAGCCATCCATGCCCATTATTGGTTTTGCCGAAATTTAGTACTTCAACAGTATTTGAAAAAGTAAAGAATCGAGTGTGCTTTGATCTGGAGTTCAGTTTTCGAGTGGTTAGCTTATACTCAAAATTGATCATTTGTTTTAGCCGGTCTTCACTTACATATCTATCAGATTCGCCATATATGAAATCACTGATTTTCATATCATAGGCAGACAAAGAAAACGCAATTGTGCCAGAAGCTCCTCCTGCTCGATAAAAGTGATTGGCTACTTCTTGACCAGCACCAATTTCGCCAAATGAACCGTAGATATCTCTATCTAAGTTTATTTTGAGCGCTTTTTCTCGAGTACTTTTTACTCTATCAACTGACATTTAAAAAGGGTTTTTTTGATTTGTGCAAAGGTCAAACATATTTCTATTAGTACATACGCAATCTTACGATATTAAGTTTGCACATAAGCTTACTTTGGATGTATTTTTTCTCTTAGCATTTCAGGAATATTTTCCTCACTCTGGCCAATTTGGTTCATCAATACCTCTAAAATTTCCTCGGGTTCTTCTTCACCATTAAAACGAATAGGCTCCTTAAACCTGAGCGTGATATCAGTACCTCTTTTTTTGAGCATGATGCCGCTTTTGTTAAATGCTTTTCTAAAACCATCAATTTGAATAGGAACTACTATGGGCTTGTTGTGCTTTATAATGTGTCCAATTCCTTTACGTCCTTTTGCATAAGGAGTTGTGGTTCCTTGAGGAAACGTAACCACCCAGCCATTATCCAAAGCTTTGAAAATATTACTTAAGTCTTTTAGGTCTACCGTTCGATTTATTTCTTTTCCTTTTTCTCGCCAGGTTCTTTTAATAGTAACAGCTCCGGTGTAGGCTAAAATTTTTGAAAATAGGCTACTATCCATAGTTTCTTTAGCAGCTACGTAATAAAATGATGTTACTGGATTGAATAAATAGAAGGGGTTCTTGACAGTTTTACTAAAGCCATTTCTATTTGCGCAAAATGCCATATACATTAGCACCACATCCATAAAATAGGTTTGATGATTACTGACAAAAAGCACATTTTCTTTGGGAAGGCCTTTTAAATGCTTCATTCCTTCTATGCGGGCATTGTTTCTTATTACTAGTCTATAGTAGCCAATTAAACCCAAAATAGCAATCAATAACCGTTTGATAAGCACTATTTTACCGAAAGCATCTTTACGTATTACTGGCATCAGAACTGCTTAATCATTGAATTTTAAATATTTAAGTGTAAAAATACTTGAAGGTTACTGCAATGTTAATAAATTTGTACTCTTTGAAATTAATTTAAGTAACAGAAAAAACATTTTTATGCTTCAGATCTTAGACCGTTTCCGCGTTAAATATAAGCACCTCGAAAAAAAGGGACTTGTTATCGAAGGTATGGTTGTAGTTGATCATGCAAGAAGACAAAATGCCATCTCTGTTTCAAAGCCATTTGTTTTTGATAATCGATTAATTCCAAAAAAGTTTGACGGTCTTACCGTGAAAAAGAGAATCAACGGCGAACTTCCAAAAGAGTTTCAAATAGATAGAACCCAACCAGATTGGCACAAAACTGAATATATCTGGGCGCCTGAAAGGTTTGAACTATATGTTGAACGTGCATTTACAGAAATTAGAAAGACCTTAGGTGATGATATCGAAACCCCAAAAGATGCATTGGATGCCCTTTGTTTTGGAGATTTTGAGGAACATGCGCGAAAAGCAAAAATGTTAATCAGACAAGGCAAGGTTCCTGCTTGGAATGGAAAACAGCCAAAAGTTTCTGCTTAATACCCCTGCAGCGTTTTTTCTAGTTCAGTTTTTATTTGGTCTTTTAGTTCCTCAGGTTTCAAGACTTTTGCATGGTTTCCCCATGCCATTATTTGTTGAATCAGCTCTGGAGTAACATAAATATTGAAGGCAAAAACTTCTCCGGTATTATTTTTTGTGATCGCTTTTTGAGAATTATGAATCGGTTTGGTTTTTATATATCCAGCAGAAAAGTTTGAAAATTGAATTTCAACTTTTTCTGGTTTGTAATTTCCTGTTGTTATTCCTACTGAATATTTGAAGAAATCCTCACGTGAAAAGGCTGGGTTAATCTGAAATTGTTGATCTTCTAGGTTCACCTTTCCTATTCTATCTAAACCAAAGGTTTTGATTTTAGTGCTTTTTGGTTCAAAAGCAATTACGTACCACCTGTTTTCATACTGTTTTAGCAAGTAGGGGTCAATTTTTCGAATTGAATTTACACCAGCTTGAAAACTTTTGTATTCAATTGAAATCGAAGTTTTTTGTTTTATCGCTTTAAAAATAATGCCTAAATGCTCTGAACCTTCAGCTGTCGAACCACTTTCGAAAATTACCAATTGATCTATAGATGCATCTTCAATATTATCGGTGAGCTCAATTCTATCCATTAGTTTTTCAATGGCACTGGAAAACTGGTCAAAAACATTTATTTTTTTGAATTGAGAAAGGGTGTGTGCTGCAAATTTCACGGCCTCTATGTCATCTTCATTCAGTGGTAGCTTGTCAATTGAATAAGTGGGGTCGTCATAATAGTAGCCGCCTAAATCACGACTGAATTTGATAGGCGCTAGGTATCCTAACCCTTCTTCGTTGCGCATTGCATAGAGGTCTTTCTCTACCGTAGAAATCGAAACTCGTTCTTTAAAGCTATTGTATAAAAAATCTTCACAGGCTTGCCTAATATCCTCTTTTGAAGGGTAGGGCTTGTATTTATTTCGAATGCATTTATCAATGATTCGGTACCTAAGAAGCGCATATTTATTCGCGGGCATGAGTTCGTTTATTACTTTGTTCAAACATATTTATAATTTGTTCAAAAAGCTGAAGCAAATGACGCGGTAAATGGCCCACCTATTCTATATTTGCCTTGTTTAGACTTATTCTAAATAAGATTCATGAATGTACTAGTTGCCGATACAAGCGTTTTGTTTAGAGAAGGAGTAAAATCAGTACTCGCTCATAAATATAGTGATCTTAGTTTTAGGGAGGTTTTTTGTGATGCTGACTTTAAAGTTGCGCTCAATACAGACGTTTTTGATATTATAATCTCTGACCCTGTTCATGTAAAAATAGGTAGAGTTAAGGATTACGATAAACAAAAGAAAGCCTGCGTGATTAGTATTAGCAGCGAGCTTTCAAGGCCATTCATTCTTTCGACGCTTCAAAATGGCATTAATGCCTGTTTAACCAAAGATTGTAGCGAAGAGGAAATTTTAGAGGCCGTTGAAAGCGCGACTAAGGGCGAACGTTTTTTTTGTAACAAAGTGTTAGACAGTCTTATTGACAAAGATGATTTTGACCTGAACTGCGACCCAACGATTTTAACCAAACGAGAGATTGAAATCGTGCAATTGGTGTGTGATGGTTTCACCACTGCTCAAATTGCCGAGGAATTAAGTTTGAGCAAACACACGATTAATACCCATAGAAAAAACATAATGGGCAAGTTGCACTTTAAAACCCCAGCTGAGTTAATTCGTTATGCGATTGAGACTTCTTTAGTCGTTATAAAGACCTAATACTGCTAGATGTTTAGACGGCTTTCGGAGTCATTCTTAAATTAAACTGCGCTCGTTTTGATTACCCAAAAATCTACACAAAACAATTTCTGTTATTCTATTCAACGGTAAAAAATACCACAAAAAAAACCTAACCAATTGAATGGAAAGGGTTTTCATATAGCTACTTCTTAATCACTACAATGCTGGATCTGGCGCATCAATAACATTAGCCTTAATGTAAAGGTTTCGCACTCGAGGTTCAGTATTGGAAGTAATCGCAACCGTTTTAGTTTGAGCTCCAATTTGACTTCCTGGAGAGTATTTTACTTTTATTACCCCTTCTGCTCCAGGCATGATAGGTTCTTTTGGATAATCAGGGACGGTGCAACCGCATGATCCTTGTGCATTTTCAATTAGCAAAGGCTCGTCTCCAGTATTTTTAAATGTAAAAACGAAATCATTTTCAGTGTATTGCTTAACAGTGCCAAAATCGTGTTCTTCCGTTTCAAAATTCACCGAAGTATTAGCAAATTGACTTTTGTTCGCAGAGGCATCGTTTGCAGGAAACTTAGCGTTTTCTGCATTAAACTGATTAGGGCCTTCTGCTGGTTGCTGTTGCACTGGATTTGGAGCTGTCGTTGCCGATCTGCCAATTTGAGGGCGTTTTCTTTCTTTGCTTTTAGAAGATTTAAAAAAGGTTCCGTAAACCAATGTTCCAGTTAACACAGCCAATAAGCCAATTTTAGTAAGTTCTTTCCAATCGTTCATATCTATTATTTTTTATAATTCACTTTTAATTTGTCAAATGTATTATCAGAAAGTATATCTACCGCTTTTTTAACGGCATCATCTTCTGAATTTAGGGTTTGGAAATACGAACCTGCATTATACAAACCTCTCGCAAGATAAGCTTTCAGCAAATTTGTAATCTCAATTTTTGATTTTTCTAAATCTGCGTCCACTTTTTCAACCTTTTTTTCTTCACCGTAAGCAATAAACTCAGCCAGTAATTCGTCCGAAACAATAAAGTTATTTGCAAATGCGTATTTGTCCTTGTAGGTCCTAGACAGTTTGTTTCTGTTTTTGTCTAAGTAGCTTAACGAAAACGTATTAAAAATACCTTTTCGGAGTAGGTTCATGTAATAATCACTTCTTGTACTGGTATCGATTGGAACAAAAACATCGGGCATTATTCCACCACCACCATAAACGATTCTTCCATTGATTTTAGTACTAAATTTCAAGGAATCAGGCATTTGAATACTATCAGAATTCGTTAGTTCACCACTTTTAAACCGTTCGTTTATATCGTTTCTATATGCTTTACTGCCCTTATCATAGGGTTTTTGGATGCATCTTCCTGAAGGAGTGTAATACCTAGAAATGGTAAGTCTAAATTCTGATCCATCCGGCAGGGGAAATGGTTTTTGTACCAATCCTTTTCCAAAAGAACGCCTGCCCACAATCAATCCTCTATCCCAATCTTGTATGGCTCCTGAAACGATTTCACTTGCACTAGCCGAACCTTCATCTATCAAAACCACCAACTTTCCTGTTCTAAAAGTTCCACCGCGCGAAGAGTAGGCCTCATCTTTCTGCATTGATCTTCCTTGAGTATACACTAGCAATTTGTTTTCATTTAAAAATTGATCAGCCAAAGAAATAGCAGTACTTAGATAGCCACCACCATTTCCGCGTAAATCAAGAATCAAGTCTTCCATACCTTCTTTTTGTAGATCGGAAAGCTGAGCGTTAAATTCTGAAACTGTGTTTCTTGCAAAGCGCGTTACCTTTAGGTAGCCAATTTTATCGTTCACCATGTAACCCTCTTCAACACTATAAATAGGGATTTTATCTCGTTTTATATCAAAGCTCAATAGCTCGGATTCTCCGTTTCGTTTGATCCCTACATTTACGATAGTTCCTTTCTCTCCGCGTAAGTACTTAACAACATCTGAATTATTAATTCCAGTTCCTGCAACGGTATCGTTGTCTATCGTGACGATTTTGTCACCGCTTAAAATGCCAAGCTTTTCACTTGGACCGCCTACAATAGGAGAAACAACTAGAATGGTGTCCATAAAAATATTAAACTGAATTCCTACGCCTTCAAATTTACCTTGAAGGGGTTCGTTCATTTTCTCTTTGTCTTTTTTAGGTATATACACCGAATGGGGGTCTAGGTCAGCAAGCATTCTAACAATAGCTGCGTCTACCATTTCCATTTCATTAACTGAATCTACATAAAATGCCGAAACCACATTTAGAAGTTGATTGAATTTTTGATTGGCCTGTTGGCTTTTACTTTGAGACTGTAAACTGTTTGGCAGTAGGCTGGAAAATATTAGCGCAAAGGCTAAAGCAACGTTTTTTAATTGAATCATCTTTTACTTTTAGATGAAACAAAGATAGTACCGAGTCTGTCTAACCACTTTACAAGGCGCATGTATTGCATAAGGATTGTTAATGGATGCCGGAAACAGACAAGAACTTATCACAGGTTAAAGCGTCTTTGAAAGGCTATAGTTTTAAATGAATGATTAAAAACTAAATCTAAATATTTGACTATAAATAGGTTGAGATTGATTTTAAGCTTTATGATGGTTGAAAATAAATTAAGTTGTCTTAACTCAAAATTCATTCAAGGGGTAAATCATAAGCGATTATCCTAGTTACTTTTGCAAATTGCTAAAATCTATATTTTGAAGAATACTCTTTTCCTACTCATCCTGTTATTTTCGACAGATCTTCTTTTTTCTCAAAAAAGCACGCTGAGTGGTTACATCAGAGACGCTGAAACTGGTGAGGAAATGATTGGTGCTTCAGTGTTTTTTAAAGAATTAAAAACAGGTGGTGTTGCTAATATTTACGGCTTTTATTCTGTAAGTGCGGAACCAGGTCTATACACGGTTGAATTTTCTTTTATTGGAAGTCAGTCAATTACCAAGCAAATAGATTTAACTACGAGTCAAACCTTAAATATTGAGCTGTCGCCAAGTGCCGCTAGTTTAAATATGGTTGAAGTGGTTGGCGAAGCCCAAAACAAAAATGTTGAGGAAGTACAAATGAGTACGATTGACATGAAAATGGAAACAATCAAAAAGATTCCTGCGCTCATGGGAGAGGTTGATGTAATACGAGCTATTCAGTTATTGCCTGGTGTGCAAAGTGGAGGAGAGGGCAGCACTGGATTCTTTGTTCGTGGCGGAGGGCTAGATCAAAACTTAATTCTTTTGGATGAAGCACCTGTCTATAATGCCTCTCATTTATTCGGAATTTTCAGTGTTTTTAATCAAGACGCCATAAAAAATGCAGAGCTCTATAAAGGTGGAATTCCAGCACGATATGGTGGACGACTTTCCAGTGTGTTAGATGTTCGGATGAAGGAAGGGAATTCGAAAAAGACTAAAGTTAGCGGAGGAATAGGCCTCATTAGCTCGCGACTCACCATTGAAGGTCCAATTGTTAAAGACAAGATTTCATACGTAATATCGGGTAGAAGAACTTACGGAGATTTATTTTTGAAGCTCCTGCCATCAGACAACCCGGCAAGTGATGCTGAATTATTTTTCTACGATTTAAATGGAAAAGTTAATTGGCGTATCAACAATAAAAATCGAGTGTTTATTTCCGCATATACTGGACGAGACGTTTTAGGTGCCGGCGATTTATTTAAGTTGGGTTGGGGAAATCAAACTGTTTCTGCTCGCTGGAATCACATTTTTAGCGATAGATTGTTTTCAAATTTCACTGGAATTTACTCTAACTTTAACTACAATCTCGGAGTGCCTTCCGGTCCAAACGAGTTTGTGTGGACGAGTAAAATCCTGAATTATAGTTTTAAAAACGACTACACCTTTTATGCGAACACTAACAATACAGTTAAGTTTGGAATACAGTCCACCTATCATACGTTTAAGCCAGCGATAATTGAGCCCGGTTTAATAAATGACGCTTTCAATAAGATTGAGTTTTTTAATCGTTATGCTTGGGAAAATGGCATTTATGTCAGTAACGAGCAAAAGATTGGTGGTCGATTTACCCTTCAATATGGCTTGCGTTTATCTTCTTTTAGCAATGTGGGAAGAGATACAGTTTATACCTATGACGAAGAATACAACAACACGGGCTTTGATGCCTATGAGTCAGGTGATGTATACAACACATTTGCAAATTTAGAACCTCGATTAGCGGCTAAATTTACCATAGATGACGTAAGTTCGGTGAAGGCGTCGTACAACAGAATGACCCAATATTTGCATTTAGCGACCAACTCAACTGGAGGTGCTCCTTTAGATGTTTGGATGCCAAGTTCTACCAATACTGCTCCTGGAATTGCGGATCAGATTGCCTTGGGCTACTTCCGCAATTTGAATAAGAATATGTTCGAGACCTCTGTTGAGGTGTATTATAAGGTGTTGCAAAATCAAATAGATTTTGCAGATAATGCCAATATCTTATTAAATAAACAATTAGAAGGTGTTATCAGACAAGGGGGAGGGGAATCTTTTGGAGCTGAATTCTATGTCAAAAAGCAAACTGGAAAACTTACAGGTTGGGTTTCATATACCTTAAGTCGAGCAACGAGAATGGTGGAAGGAATTAATGACGGTAACACCTATTTGGCCAATTATCATCGTCCTCATAGCGTGAGTATTGTTGCTACATATGCCCTGAATAAAAAATTGGATTTATCGGCTACTTGGGTGCATAATACGGGTACTCGACTTACTGCTCCTACCGGTCGGTTTAATTATGGTGGTGAGTTGATTCCGGTTTATTCGGATCGAAATGCTTCTAAAATGCCAGACTATCATCGCGCCGATGTAGGTTTGAACTGGAAAATAAGCGATGACGATAAACGCTGGAAAAACTCTTTGAACTTCTCGATTTATAATGTTTATGCCCGACAGAACGCTTTCGCAATCAATTTTGTAAACAATGAAGTTAATCTGCCAACTGCAAGAATGACTTATTTGTTCTCCATAATACCTTCAATAACTTGGAATTTTGAATTTTAGATTTATGAAAATTAGACTGTTTTTATCGGCCTTTGCATTTGTGATTGCATCTTCATCATGCACAAAGGATATTGATTTTGACTTAAATGAAGAGCAAGAGCGAATAGTGGTAGATGCTTTAATCACGAACGTGAAGCAGAAGCACTTGATTAGAATTACAAAAACTACTACCTTTTTTAAAACTTATGTAGATGCACCTGCCGCTGAAAACGCAAATGTGGTCGTATCTGATGGCACAAACACTTATTTGTGTATCGAAGAAACTCCTGGACATTACTATACAGCTGAATTGGCTTTTGAAGCTGACAAAAACTATTCGCTTACAATTGACTATGAGGGTACTACTTATACTGCAAACGACTACATGAATAGTACCATTGAAATTGATACTATTCGTACCACGGAGTCGGAGGAGTTTAGTTTTCAATCCGGTCAAGAAGAGTTGTTAGCTTCAGTTATTATGGAGGCTCAGGAGAGCCCTGGTTTAGGCGATCATTATTTGTGGAAACTCCAAGTCAAAAAACCGGATACAGCCTACAAAGACTTGAGTCCAACATATAGGGACTGGACATTTTCTTCGGACGAATTTGTAGATGGAAGATCTCCAGTTGACGGTTGGCCAATTTTTGAACGTATTCCTACATCTGAAATAGTTTCTGGCAGCACTGTTAGAGTTCAAATGTTTGGTATTTCAAAAGGATACTATGATTTTTTAGATGGTTTAGGCAAACAAGTTTTTAGAGGAGGGCTTTTTGATGGTCCTCCTGCAAATATTTCTAGTAATTTTGATAATGGAGCATTGGGATATTTTGTCGCGGCTTCTGAAAGAATTGCATTTACAACTAAGGAATAATGAAAACTTCTGCATTACATCTAATACTTTTCTTACTTTTTACTTATTCAGTTTTAGGGCAAGTTGACCCCAAAAAAGCTATTGATCCTGCCTATGGAATTCAGGGCTATGAATCGATGGTGGCATCTATAAATGGAGATTCTGTGCGAACATGCGATGGTGCCCCGTGTTCTGGTTATGTTGAAGATTTTTATACCACTGGAGCATTGCTGCACAAAGGGTTTTATGTAAATGGACAATTGCAAAGTTTTAAAAACTATTTTCCGAACGGTGAAATGGAACGAAAACTTGGAATTGTTGATGAAAATCACTGTAAACTGCAAGTGTTTTATGAAAGTGGAGCAAAAAAATCTGAGGTAAAATACAGTTATGGTAACGTAAAGGAATGGGTAGATTATTACGAAAACGGAAATGTAGAGTATGAAGAGAAGTTTGATAAAAATTTTGAGTTTGTGATTTTTAGGGATTCCTATTATGAAAACGGCAACCCGCAGACAACTATGAAGTTTGAAAATAAAAAAGACCACACCTACTTTAAAAAAGAATACCATGAAGATGGAACAATGGCTGCCGAAGGTCTAATTCATTTCTTTGCATTAATCGGTGATTACCGAAAAATTGATGAGTGGAAAGTTTACGATAAGGCCGGTAAGCACATTAAAACCGAAGCTTACGTTAATGGAAAACTAAACGAAGTAAAAGCGGTTGATTAGCAAAAAGCAACCACTTCAAATTTCAACCAAGCAACTTGTCCAAGACCTTACTTGGGTAATTAACAATCCAAGTCTTCTTAATATAGAAGTATTAGGTGAAATAGAATTGGAGCCGCTGACATCTGAACAGGAGCTTAGAATTCTTCAACTTGGACCACTAGAATTAAAATCATACAAGCTCGGATTTTATTTTGAGGCACTGATTCGATTATACATTGAAGTTTCGGAGAACTATGTGCTTAAAGTCGCGAACCTTCAAGTTCAAAAAGACAAAACAACCTTAGGAGAATTCGATTTTATTCTGAAAAATCTAGAAGCTGAAACTTTTGAGCACTGGGAAGTAAGCATTAAATTTTACTTGTGTCATAACCCGAAATTGGAGTTGGAAGGTTGTTGTGGAACACAATTAAAAGATGTGTTTCAGAATAAAATTTCAAAACTAAAGGACCATCAGCTTCAATTAAGTCAATCCGAAGCAGGAATTGAAGCACTCAATAAAATTGAAGTTTCAGTTGAAAAAAGCAGAGGATTGCTAAAAGGAATGATTTTCTATCACGCAAAATTGGGGCAATTCAAAAACGAGCAACTGAATGCGTTTTCAGCGAAAGGAGTTTGGTTGTATCAATCGGAATGGAGCAGAATAGAAGAAGGGCTTTTTGTGGTGCTTAAAAAGCCATTCCTGTTCAGCATGAACAGTTATTCTGAAGAAAGTGTATTGACCAATGCACAGGTTTTGTGTGTGTTTAGGCAAGAGCAACAACCCATGATGTTAGCTTCGGTTATTAGAGATGGAGATACGCTGTTGGAACATTCTAGACTGTGGCTCATTTCTGATGCTTGGTTTAAATAAGCTTATTGTTCCAACCCTAATTCCTTTCCTTTCTTCAACATAAAATCAAAAGCGGCCTCACGCTCATTAGGAATTTCACCTTCTAAAATAGCCTCTTTTATTGCGGCCTTTAAGACCCCAATTTCCCTGCAAGGTTTTAGGTTGAATGTTTCCATAATTTGCTCACCGCTAACTGGCGGTTGGAAATTGCGAACTTGGTCTTTTTCCTCTATCTCTTTAAGTTTTACTCTAACTTCTTTAAAGTTCTTCTTATAGCGTTTTACGCGCTCTTTGTTTTTTGAAGTAATGTCTGCTTCTACCAACAGCATAAGGTCATCAATGTAGTCTCCAGCATCATGTAACAAGCGCCTTACGGCGCTGTCCGAAACAATATCCTTTGATAAGGCAGCGGGTCTAGAACTGAGGTAAACGAGTTCTTTTACGTATTTCATTTTGTCGTTCATGGGTAGCTTCAGTCGCTTAAAAATAGCTGGAACCATTTTCGCACCTTTCATTTCATGGCCGTGAAATGTCCAGCCTATTTCTGGATCAAACCGTTTTGTTGGTGGTTTGCCAATGTCGTGTAAAAGTGCAGCCCAACGCAACCATAGGTTATCGCTAGTTTCAGCGGCGTTATCTACTACCTCTATGGTATGGTAAAAGTTGTCTTTGTGTGTTTGTCCATCAATTTCGTCTACGCCTTGCAGTGCGTGAACTTCGGGCAAAACCTGCTTCATAATACCCGTTAAATAAAGTAACTCTAATCCAACCGACGGCTGGGGAGATTCCATTATTTTATTTAACTCGATGTTTATGCGTTCAGCAGAAACTATAGACAGTCGTTCTTGATTCTTTTTAATTGAATCGAAAGAACCTTCTTCTATTCTGAAGTGCAATTGACTTGCAAAACGAATAGCCCGCATCATTCTAAGAGGATCGTCAGAATAGGTTTGGTCGGGGTGCAATGGTGTTTTGAGAATACCGTTAACTACATCTTTTTGTCCGTCAAAAGGGTCTATTAATTCCCCAAAATCAGCATCATTTAAGCTGATGGACATGGCGTTAATTGTGAAATCTCGTCGTTCTTGATCTTCTGCTATGCTTCCATCTTCGACGATTGGCTTTCTGCTTTCTGCTCGGTAAGATTCTTTTCTTGCACCTACAAACTCCAGTTCGTAGTCGTCCAATTTAATCATGGCCGTTCCAAAGTTTTTGAATACGGAGAGTCCCCGGACATTTTCTAGTTTATTGGCGACTTTTTTAGCGAAGTCAATCCCATTTCCTTCAACTACAATGTCAATATCCTTATTTGGTCTTTTCAAGAGAATATCTCGAACAAAGCCTCCAACAACAAATGCCTTAGTTCCGGTTTCAATTGCAGTCTTATGCAATACCTTAAAAACTGGGTTATGCAGTTTGTGTTTTAGATTCATTAGGGTCGAATAATTTGAATTTCACTTCCCAATCCAACTTTAATCATCGATGAAGGCTTTTTTGTTCCTTTTGGAAATCCTTCAGGATTAACAATATGGTCAACTTGTTTTTTTATTTCTTGATCAACTTCTTCTAATGTAAGGGCAGGTGCATTTCCTGAAACATTAGCTGAGGTACTTACAATTGGCTTTCCAAATTGATGAATAATCCGATGTAAAGGCCCTTCTTTAATCATTCTAAAAGCTGCGGTGCCGTCTTCAGCAGCAACACCTTTTGCTAATCCTTTTGCGTCTGGAAGAATTAACGTGAGCGGTTCAACTGCTTCATCAAATAAATCCCAAGCTATTTCAGGAACATCCTTAATAACTCTATTCAACATTGCGTCAGAACTAACCAAACAAACTAAGCTTTTTGAAGCATTTCTTTGTTTAATGGTTCCAGTTTTATCGCAAGCTTTTTGATTTGTTGCATCGCAGCCCAAACCCCAAATAGTGTCGGTAGGATAGAGGATGACCTTTCCTTCCTTTAACGCGGTGATTGTTGAACGAATTTCTTCTTTAAGTTCCATTAAACCCCTTTGTAGATTGACATAAGCTTTTGCGCTAGCTCAGCTTCTTTAAAATTTTCTAAATGCTTGAATGCGGGTGCTTTTAACCGTTGAAGTTCAACGGTATTTTCGGTTAGTAATTTAATTGCTGCCCCAAACTCTTCAAGATTAGCTGGGTCAACATAATAAGCCGCATCACCTCCAGCTTCTTTAAAGCAACCTGCTTTATTTGTTATGACCGGAGTTCCAGTTGCAATGCTTTCCAAAACGGGTATTCCAAAACCTTCAAAAATGCTAGGGTAAATGCTGATTAACGCCAATTGGTAAAGATTGTTGACTTCCTCATTATTAGCGCTTTCAATAAAAATGACTTTGTTTTTTGACTTTTCAGTAGTTCCAATTTCGGCAAGTAGTCGTTCTTTATATTTAGTTGTTTTACCAACAAATACTATTGGAATATCTAGGTTTGAATGCTCAATTGCTTTAAGAATTTGTAAGCCATTTTTACGCGCTTCAATTGTTCCAACACAAATAATAAAGTTTGCGGGTAGTTTGAATTTTTCTTGTGTTTGCCGCAGACTTTCTTCCGTTGATTTTTGATAAAATAAAGGGTTGCAACCTTGATAAACCACCTTGATTTTTTCTTCTGGAATACCATAGAAATTGATAATATCTAGCTTGGTAGTTTTACTTATCGCAACAACAGTATCCGCTGCATTAACGGCATGTTTAAATTTCTTGTCGTAAATCAGGCGATCGGCAGCTTGGTACAGCTCAGGATATCTTTTGAAAATTAAATCGTGAATAGTGACTACCTTATTCACCTTGCTGGAGCTTATTCCAAATGGAAGTTCGTTGCTCAATCCGTGGTAAACATCCAGCTTGAATTCGTTTACTTTTTTATTCCCTTGAAAAGAACGCCAATAGGAGCCCCAGGTGTTTTTTGGCGGCAATACTTCTTGAATTGATTCGTTCGTGTTCAATTCCCATTTATCGCTGGCTTTTGGATTAAACAACAGGTAAGAAGACTCAGGGAAATTATCAGCTAAGGTTCGTATAACGAACCGACTGTAATTCCCTAAACCGCTTGCATTGTGAAATGCCCGTTTTGCATCAAATCCTAGATTCATTTATACCGCGACGTCGTATTCTCTTAACGCATTGTTTAAAGATGTTTTTTTATCAGTGCTTTCTTTTCTTTTTCCAATGATTAATGCACATGGAACTTGATATTCCCCAGCATTAAATTTCTTTGGTATCGTACCTGGAATTACAACTGAACCAGCTGGTACACGACCTGTGTAAATTATTGGTTCATTACCGCTCACATCAATAATTTTTGTGCTTGCAGTCAAAACAACATTTGCACCCAATACTGCTTCCGATTCTACACGAACACCTTCTACTACGATACATCTTGAGCCAATGAATGCATTGTCTTCAATCACTACTGGAGCGGCTTGTAAGGGTTCTAAAACACCACCAATTCCAACACCACCACTTAGGTGCACATTTTTGCCTATTTGAGCACAAGAACCAACTGTTGCCCAAGTATCTACCATGGTTCCAGAATCGACATAAGCGCCAATATTGATGTAAGATGGCATCATAATGACACCAGAAGCTACATAAGAACCATAACGTGCAATTGCATGAGGTACAACGCGTACACCTTTTTCTTTGTAATTGGTTTTTAGGGCAATTTTATCGTGAAATTCAAACGGGCCAACTTCAATCGTTTCCATTTTTTGAATTGGAAAATACATTACCACTGCTTTTTTAACCCATTCGTTTACCTGCCAGCTGCCATCAGATTTTGGTTCAGCAACTCTTAACTCGCCTTCGTCAAGCTGCGCAACTACCGTTCTAACAGCTTCTTGATATTCTGAATTTTGCAGTAATTCTCGGTTTTCCCAAGCAGATTCTATTTTTTCTCGCATTGTTGCTAATTGTTTTGGCAAAAGTAGGATTTGAAGCTCATATTCGAATAGTAATCTTAAGTTTACTATATATCTTTGCAAAGTAAATTATGGCAAGAGTAATGGCAATAGATTATGGGACGAAACGCGTTGGAATAGCGGTTACAGATGCTTTGCAAATTATTGCCACTGGTTTAACAACTGTTTCTGCCTCAGAAGCCCCCCAATTTATCTTGGATTACTCCCAAAAAGAAGAATTAGAAACCCTCGTGGTTGGCGAATCAAGGCGTTGGAATAACGAATACAACGAAATTGAAAAAGACATTCAATCTTTTTTAAGCAAAGTAAGAAAGCTACTGCCCGACCTTCCTGTTAAGAGGGTTGATGAACGTTTTACTTCGAGTCTAGCAATGCACAGTTTGATTACTGGTGGAGTAAAGAAAAAAGACAGGCGAAAAAAAGAGCTGCTTGACGAAGTAAGTGCTACTATAATTTTACAATCTTATTTATCTGCAAAAAATACAATATGAAATTGCCCATTTATGCCTACGGACACCCGGTTCTTAGAAAAGAATGTGAGGATTTAGAAGAGAAAGATCCTGCTGTAAAGCAAGTAATAAAGGATATGTTTGAAACCATGTACGGCGCAAATGGAGTTGGGCTTGCGGCCCCTCAAGTTGGGATGAATATCCGAATATTTATTGTCGATGCAACCCGGTATGCCGATGATTACAAAAACTCTAAAGATCCAGAAGAGCGCAAAGAATATGAAAATCTTAAGGATTTTAAGAAGGTTTTCATCAACCCAATTATTATTGAAGAAACTGGCGATGACTGGGCATTTGAGGAAGGTTGTTTAAGTATTCCAGAAATTCGTGCAGATGTAAGTCGGCAAGAAAATGTAACGATAGAATACTTTGATGAAAATTGGGAATTAAAAGAAGAAACTTACGATGGCTTTGCTGCGAGGGTTATTCAGCACGAATACGATCACATTGAAGGTTTGCTGTTCACAGATAAAATTAGCCCGATTAAAAAAAGGTTGCTGCAAAGGAAGCTGTTGAACATTAAGAAAGGTAATATTGAGCCGGGTTATAAAATGAGATTTGTAAAATGATGAAAAGAATATTTTTTTTAGTAGTAATTTCTTTGACAGTTGCTGCTTGTAACACGGAAGAACCCTCAAAGCCTAAACAACTTTCGGCCGAGGAAATTAAACAAGAGGCTTTTGATGAAATAATGGCCATGGAGAAATCTATGATGGCCGTTCAAAGTGGCATTTTGGATACAATTAAAGCGACTAAACTCTCCAAATTATATTTTTCATACGCGCTGAATAATTTGAAGGATAGTATTTCCTCTGAATTTATGTTCAAATCTGGTGAATTGCGGATGGGTGTTGGACAGTTTGTAAAGAGTATCGAAATTTTTGAGCAGTTGAATAGAAGTTTTCCAGCACATGACAAGCTGGTAGAAACTAAATATTTGATTGCTTTTATTTATCACAATCATATGGGGAACTTAGGAATTGCGGAAGCAAAATACCAAGAAGTAATAGACAAGCACCCTGAACATGTTTTGGCGCAGGATGCGGGCGTTGCTATAAAAACACTCACACTTTCAGATGAAGAATTGATTGAAATGTTTGAGAAAAAAAATGGCATTTAAGTTAGCTCTATATTTGCTAACAATTCGTTAACATGGCGCTGTATTTCATGGTGCTTGATTAAAATACTTTTGACGAAAATACCCCCTGATGAATTTCGGCTTATTTGATTTAATTGAAGCACTAGGTGCACTCGGATTTTTCATTTACGGAATGAAAGTAATGAGTGAAGGGATTCAGAAGGCAGCGGGCGATCAGCTTAAGCAGGTTCTGAATACCATGACTAGAAATCGCTTTCTTGGTGTACTATCAGGATTTCTCATTACACTTTTAGTCCAGTCGAGTTCAGCTACTACCGTTATGACGGTAAGTTTTGTAAATGCAGGGCTTCTTTCGTTGTTACAATCTGCGGGTATAGTTATGGGCGCTAATATTGGCACCACGGTAACTGCATGGATGGTTTCCTTTTTTGGATTCAAGGTGAATATTGCAGCCATGTCTTTACCTATAATCGCTGTAGCGTTGCCCATGCTTTTTGTTCGAAAAGGGAATTGGCGATTTTGGGCTGAGTTTTTAATTGGATTTGCCTTACTATTTTTAGGGTTAAAGTTTTTAAAAGATAGTGTGCCGGAGATCGATCAGCACCCAGAAATTCTTGAGTTTTTAAGGGGTTTTGCCAACCTTGGCTACTTATCCTACTTTATTTTCATCCTCATTGGTACCTTCATAACCATTATAGTGCAATCGTCTAGCGCCTCAATGACTATTACGCTTGTACTAGTAGCTAAAGGCTGGATTACTTTTGATGTAGCTGCTGCCTTAGTTTTGGGTGAAAATATTGGCACAACGGTTACTGCAGAATTAGCTGCTTTAGTAGGAAATGTGCATGCCAAACGAGCGGCAAGAATCCACTCTATGTTTAATGTAATTGGAGTAACATGGATGATGTTACTTTTCCCGTTTTTCTTGCAGCTGGTCGATATAGTTTTGATTTCTCTTGGGTTTCAATCGCCGTTGCTTTGGGGTTTAAACACTGAACTGGATGGTTTTACTGCCGAAGAGTTGCATACTCGAGAAACTGCTGTAACCTACGGGCTTTCTACGTTTCACACAATATTTAACGTAACCAATATGCTTATGCTAGTTTGGTTTGCCCCTCAATTAGCTCGCTTGGCGGAGAAAATGATTAAACCAAAAGATGAAGAAGATGAAAAGTTCAACCTAGAGTACATTGGCTCTGGAGTTACAGCTTCGGTAGAATTATCTTTAATGGAGGCTCAAAAAGAGATTTCGCATTTTGGAAATGTTGTGTTCAAAATGATGAATACCATGAATGGGTTGATTCTAGAAAAGAACCCCGGTAAAATCAAGAAAAGGCTTAAAAAAATTCAGACATATGAGGATATCTCTGATCAAATGGAATTGGCTGTAGGTCAATATTTGATTAAAATTTCTGAAACGGAATTATCAGAAAAAAGCTCGTTAAAAATTCGAACAATGCTGAGCATCATAAACGACCTTGAGCGTGGAGGAGATGTTATTTACCAAATGTCACGAACTTTTGAGCGAAAAGTAGATGCCAAAATTTGGTTTACTCCGTCTCAGCGTGAAAAGGTTTTGGAGCTTTTTGAAAAAGTAAAAGAGGCCTTTGTAATAATGGAAGACATTCTGGAAAAAGATTATTCTACTGGAAACTTGACAGATATTCAAGCTGTGGAAAATGAAATAGATGAGTTACATGCTAAGTTCAGAAAGCAACATTTAAAGAGCATTGAAAAGGGAGATTACAACATTAAGGCTGGACTTATTTACGTGGATTTACTTTCTTCAGCTGAAAAGCTAGGGGATCACATTCATGATGTTTGTAAAGCAGCAAAGGGTGACTCCGTTAGGTTTTAATCCCTTTATTTTTTAGGTCAAATAACACTTTTCCCTTCTTTAATTTATCATGTAATTATATGAACCTTAATTAGTGTTGATTTTACTCCTCTGTAAATCAATACTATTGCACGGTTAAAAATGTAATTGTTATGCTTAAACTATTTAAACGTCTTCTCATGATTATTCTATTTGTAATTATATTTTTTGCAATAGGAATTTCCCTATTTGTGTCCTTTGCTCCCCAGTTTGGTCAAAAGCCTGAAGGAGCAGATTTAGAGCGGGTAAAACAATCTGAGCATTACACCGAAGGTGGTTTTGTAAATCTTATTGAAACCAGCATGGATTTGAAGCTTTCTAATATGCCCGGATTATTATGGGGTTTTCTATCACCACCTAAAGGAAAAATCCCAAGTAAACCTTTACCTACAGACTGGAACGAAGGCAACGAAACGCACGTAGACTCTTTGAGTTACATAACTTGGTATGGCCATTCTGCGGTAATGCTAGAAATAGATGGAAAAGTTATACTTATAGACCCCATGTTAGGCCCTTCATCTGCACCGGTTAGTTTTATGACGCAGCGATTTGGTTATGAAGAACCCATAAATTTTGAAGCGCTTCCGCATATTGACGCCATTATAATTTTCACGATCATTACGATCATTTGGATCATGAGTCGATTTTGAAATTAAAAGACAAAACCGATCACTTTTTTACAGCGCTTGGAGTAGGTTCTCATCTAAAATCTTGGGGTGTTCCTGCAGAAAATATTACTGAATTGGACTGGTGGCAAAATGCAGATTTTGACGGGTTAACTTTTACTGCTGCTCCGTCTAGACATTTCTCTGGTAGAGCGATTAACGACAGAAACAAAACCCAATGGGCGAGTTGGGTAATTAAAGGAAGCAAAGACAATATTTATTTCAGTGGTGATGGCGGCTACGGACCTCATTTTAAAGAAATTGGGGAAAAACTAGGGCCATTTGATTTTGCTATGATGGAATGTGGACAGTACAATGAAGATTGGGCTGCAATTCACATGATGCCTGAAGAATCGGTACAAGCGGGAATGGATGTACAAGGAAAAATCCTAATGCCTATTCATTGGGGGGCATTTGATTTAGCTCCACACGTTTGGCAAGATCCAATTCTTAGGTTTACCAAAAAAGCGATTGAAGAAAACGCAAATTATGTCACCCCGGTAATAGGAGGACGGTTTGCCATTGGTGTTGATTTGCCAAAAGAAGAGTGGTGGGTTCAGTAATTTAATGGTTAGTTCGGTCATTAAATAATTCTTACCATTTATTAAGCAAAAGGTGCTTTTCTTGTAGGTTAGATTTGTGCTTGTAAAATATTTTTATGGTATGGAAACCCGTTTGTGTTAAAGAAAAAAGTGAATTCAAAATCGGGGTATTTGATTCTATAGATTTAGTGAATTCTGAATTGTGGAATGACGCAAATTTTGAAGAAAATATTTATCTTTCTATATCTTATTTAAAAGCGATAGAAGAAACACTTTCTTCAGAGCTCAGCTTTCGATACCTTCAATTTTACAATCAAAAAAACGATCCTATAGGTATCGCCGTTGTGCAAATTGTTTCAATCAAAGACAACATTGAAAACCACGAAGAGATCTTTTGCAAAGTAGCTGAGAATATTCGGAAAAAATTATTGAAAACCATTAACGCCAAGGTTCTTGTGTGTGGCAATCTTTTTTCTTGTGGAGAAAATGGATATGCTTTTTCAGATTCGACTTCTCCGAAAGATGCCATGGCAATGTTAAACACAGGTTTAAAGCGGATTCGTGAGTCTGAGAATATAAACGATAATCAAGTTTCGTATTATTTACTCAAGGAATTTTGGCCAGAATCCTTTACAAATAGCGATCTGCTTAAAAAACACGATTTCAAGGGTTTTATGATTGATGTGAATATGGTTTTGCCCATTCATGAAGAGTGGAAATCCTTTGATGATTACCTTGCTAGTATGACTGCCAAATTCAGAACCAAGGCAAAAAGTGCTTTTAAGAAATCTGTGGAACTTACACATCGTCAGCTAACAGCAACTGAAATAGAGGAAAGCAGCGCAAGAATTCAGGAACTGTTCGATAACGTAGTGGATCAATCTGAATTTAGTTTGGGTGAATTAAAGGCGAGTACATTCATAGAGTTAAAGAGAGCTATTGGCGATAAATTGAAGTTTACAGGTTACTATTTAAATGAAAAACTAGTTGGTTTTTGTTGTGCTACTATTTTAAGCAATCGGAGCGTTGAAGCTAATTATGTCGGATTAGATTACGAAGTGAATAGATCAAAGGCCCTGTACCAAAGAATGTTGTATGATATGGTTGCTTTTGCGATAGAGAAGAACTTAATTAAGATCCATTTTGGCCGAACTGCAGAAGAGCTGAAAAGTACACTAGGTGCAGTACCACTGGATATGAAATTATACATTCGACATAGAAATAAATTATCGAATCAGTTGTTGAAACCTATCATTTCCTCGATAAATCCAAGTGAGTTTGAATTGAGAAACCCTTTCAAGGCAAACTTTACCTTTGGCTAATGGATTCGTTAACACAAATTGTACTTGGAGCTGCTGTTGCTGAGGTAACGCTAGGTAAGAAAATAGGGAATAAAGCAATGCTTTGGGGAGCAATTGCTGGAACGATTCCCGATTTAGATGTCTTGGCTAAGCAGTTTACTGATATTGTAACTGCCAATGAAATGCATCGGGGGTTTTCACACTCTATATTATTTAGTGTTTTAGCTGCGCCTATTTTTGGCTGGTTGGTTAGTAAAATTTACCGAAAATCTCAAGAAGCTAATTGGAAACAATGGTCGTGGTTATTCTTTTGGAGTTTGATTACACACCCTCTGCTAGATGCACATACTACTTGGGGAACACAACTTTTTTGGCCACTTGAATTAAAGGTCTCTTACCAAAATATTTTTGTTGCAGACCCGCTTTATACTATTCCATTTTTGGTGTGCACAGCTGCTGCTATGTTTTATCACAGAACTAACCCAAGGCGAAGTTCCATCAATAAACTTGGAATAATTCTAAGTACAATTTACATGGTATTGACTATAGGAATAAAGGGATATACCTATTTTAAATTTGAGGATAGTTTAAAAGCACAGGATATTGAATTCAACGAGATTTCAAATCGTCCGACTCCTTTAAATACTGTTTTGTGGACTGCAAACGTGGACGCCGATAGCAGCTATTTTATTGGTTATTATTCCCTTTTTGATACTCAGGATCAAATCTATTTTAATCAAATAGATAAAAATCGAGGCGAGTTTGAAGAAATTATGCAAGAGGAAATGGTACAGCGATTAATTAAGCTTTGCAAGGGTTGGTACATAATTAAAAAGACAGAAGAAGGATACGCATTCAATGATTTGCGCTTTGGTATGTTTTCATTTGGTGATGCAACCGAAGAGTTTGTATTTCGATACGACTTGGTTTACGTTGACGGTACACTTACTGTATCTCAGCGGCAACCTGAAATTGAGAACGCTAAAGAGATGTTCTCTGTTCTGTGGACTCGAATAAAGGGAAACTAATTTATCTTTAATACATGAATTTAAAGTATCTCGTAGTTGGGTTACTCTTTCTAGTCATTATAGGTTGCAAAAATGATTGTAATGAGAAACGAACGCTTAACAATAGTTGTTTAGATATTTACGAACCGGTTTGTGGCTGTGATGGAGAAACGTCTTGAAACAACTATTATGCAGAACGGTCAGGGATAAAACAATACTCAGAAGGTAAATACCAACAAAAAAAAATCGGCATTTATTGCCGACCGTTTTAAATTTTTATTCAACATGTCTTCAAATACAAAGCAGTAAATAGTTTCTACAACATGCAACTATTTACGCCTAACTAAAAACTACCCTATGCCCATTAGTAAATAACAACACCCGTAAGTGCGACAGTTAAATTCCAATATCCTGCATTAATTAAAATGTATTTAAAGCGTCGTCTTTCAAACATGGCATGTTGCCACCTTTAACCTTTTCATTTGGCATTCCAGATGCTTCCATTCATGCGGTGCCAGCCACTTTCGGATGATAATAACCAAATCCCAGGAATTAACGCTGCTCCGATCGCGTTTAAGCAATTAAATTACAGTGCTTTATGTTTACAATGTATACAAATATAGAATAAGTCTAAAGGCAAATCCTATCATTACAATTCCAAAAAATTTCGTGGTTTTTTCAAGAATTTTTGGCTTTAAAAAGGGTTTGATCTTATCCGCCAAAAGCACCTTCAGTAGATCAGTTGTTAAGATACCAGCTAATACTGCTATCAAGTGGTATTGAACTTCAGTTTGGGTTGAATAAGATTCTTTTGCAAATACAAATATCCCTGCCCAAACCACAAATACGAATGGGTTTACGAAATTAACGGCGAAACCTTTTGTAAACGAGGAAACTAAATTCAGATTTGAAGCAAATGAGACTTCACTATTTGGCGGTTTTTGAAGTAGGTATTTGATACCCAACCCGATTAGAATTATAGCACCAGTTAACGCTATAATATAATTTGAAGAGGCTGGTAATTCAATTCTATTTAATCCAAAATAGTAGATTAGAACGCATACGATATCGCTTACAATAATGCCAATGGCGACCATGATGCCAGATAATTTACCAAACCGAAAAGCACTCTGAAGTAAGGTGAAAAATACGGGGCCAATGAAAACGATCATTGCCAACCCAATTAAATAGCCTTCAAGAAATACCACAGAACAAAGAAGGGTATTTTAATATATAATGTAGGGTGATTTTTAAGGTTACTTTTGCCGCCATTTTTGAAGCCCCAATAGCATGAGAAAAGTCATACACAATTTTACCCTTAATCCGAAAAACGATATTTTATCTGGTCTTACAGTTGCTCTTGCATTGGTTCCTGAGGCGGTTGCATTTTCGTTTGTAGCCGGAATAGATCCTCTAGTTGGTCTATATGGTGCCTTTATGATGGGAATCGTTACGGCATTATTTGGTGGTCGTCCAGGAATGATTTCTGGTGCAACAGGAGCAATGGCTGTAGTTATGGTGCATATGATTCAACAAGGAAATCAAGTTGGCTTGGCATTAGATCAACCTATCGAAAATCTTGGATTACAATGGCTCTTTATAGCTCTTCCTATCGTAGGGTTGATACAGATATCAGCAGGTGTTTTCAAGCTTGGTAAATTTGTCCGACTTATCCCACATCCAGTGATGATGGGTTTTGTAAATGGTTTGGCAATTGTAATTTTCTTATCTCAATTGGGTTTGTTTACTGAAACTAGCAATGCAAACAATCAATGGTTGCAAGGCAATGCAATGTTTATAATGCTCGGGCTCGTTGGCCTTACTATGGCTATAATGCATTTTTTGCCTAAACTCACTGATAAAATTCCTGCTGCTTTAACGGCAATTATTGTGGTTGCTTGTATTACTATTTTTGGTGGAATAGAGGTAGGTACAGTAGGTAGTTTCATTAAAGATGGCGGTGGGTCTGGTTTACAAGGTGGTTTACCTACTTTCCAATTTCAAATTTTTAGCCTATTAGATACCCTGCAAGGTCATTGGGGATTAGTTATTTCGACTGCCTTTTTGTTGGCGTCTGTAGGCCTTATTGAATCTCTAATGACGCTAAACCTAGTAGATGAAATAACCGAGTCGAGAGGAAGTGGAAATAGAGAGTGTATAGCTCAAGGTGGAGCTAACATCCTTAATGGATTATTTGGTGGTATGGGCGGTTGTGCCATGATAGGTCAATCTATCATAAATGTTAACTCAGGAGGACGTGGTCGACTTTCAGGAATAGTTGCGGCTTTAGCTCTACTAGCTTTTGTTTTATTCGGAGCTGGATTAATCGAGCAAATCCCACTTGCTGCATTGGTTGGAGTTATGTTTATGGTAGTAATTGGAACTTTTGCATGGAGTAGTTTTAGGATATTACATAAAATACCTAAGTCTGATGCCTTTGTATTAATTGCGGTTTCAGTAATAACCGTTTGGCAAGATTTGGCTATTGCTGTTATTGCAGGCGTTATAATGTCTGCTTTGGTTTTTGCTTGGAAAAACGCAACTATGATTAGGGCTCGAAAGAGGATCAAAGAGGATGGTACAAAGGTTTATGAGATTTGGGGGCCATTATTTTTTGGTTCTATACAAAACTTTAATGCAAAGTTCGATACTAAAAATGATCCAAATAGAGTTGAAATAGACTTTATCGAAAGTAAGGTTACGGACCATTCAGGCATAGAGGCAGTTGATAATTTAGCAAAGAAATACTTAAGTTTAGGAAAAGAACTGAGGTTTACCCATTTAAGCCCGGAATGTAAGGTGCTACTTCTTAAGGCTAACCCTGGCCTAGAATCAGTAATTGAAACTTCAATTGATGATCCTAGATATCATGTTATGACTGATGTGATGGATAGTGAGGTTTAAAATGAATAGGAACTAATTTGTCCTAATTATCCAATTGCAATTCTTGAATCTTATTGAGACAATTTTTAAGGGCGGCTTCAAATTCATCGAAGTCCTCTTTGTAAAGAAAAATTTTATGCTTTTGAAAAGTATAAGTCCCATCATCTTTAAATCGTTTTATACTTTCTGTCATTGTTAGATAGTAATCATTGCTTCTAGTGGCTTTAACATCAAAAAAATAGGTTCGTTTTCCTGCTCTTACTATTTGCTCAAAAATATCTTCATTATTTCGCGAAAGCCCTTCTGATTTAATATTGTCCATAACTTCTTGTAGTTTGAAAACGACTATATAATACAGTCCTTACATTCAACCCTAAAAGTAAGAAGAACTATCTGAATATCAAGTAATAGGAAAAAAGCTTAGTTGCGGATAAGGGTAACATTTCCTTTGTAGCTGGTTCCATTAACTGAAAGTGTGAAGAAATAAACACCTTCAGAACATAAGTCACCAGTAAAAGTACGACCATCCCAAATATGAGAATTTTCGCGAGATTCGAAAACAAGCGCTCCCCAACGATTGTAGATTTTTATTTCTGAACATTGTTCAAGGCGGTTACCCAGTCTAAAATCAAATAAGTCATTTATTCCATCATCATTGGGAGTGAAAATGTTAGGAATTTTGCCTGTAAAATAGTCATCGAACTTTACAGTAGCCGTATCTGATGAATTAACGGCAACACAACCTTCATCACTTTTTGCTGTTAAAGCAATACTAAAACTACTTTCATAGGGAAATGTAAATACAGGAGATTCTTCAGTACTAATACTCTCGCCATTAAGCGTCCAATTGAATTCGCTTGCATTCTCTGATCGGTTTAGGGCTGTTACCGTCGTGTTATCACAATCTGCTTGAATTTGAAGTTCAAAAGCAGATTTTACAAGACCTTTAACAAACACTTCAACCAAAGCACTGTCTGTACATCCAATAGTATCTGTAACTTTTACCTGATAGGTAATACTAGTATCGGTGGTTACTTTAGGATTTGGAATTGAAGGATCTGAAAGTCCAATAGAAGGTGACCATTCATAAATAAATGGAGGAGTTCCGAAGGTATCGTACAAGTTCAATTGAATAGTATCATTAGAACAGTCAATAGCTACATTGTTCACTTTAAAAGAATACAAGCGAATATCTGCTGTATCGGAATTAACGCAACCACTTGTGTCGATTCCCAGCAATAGATATGTTCTTGGCAATGTAAAGGTGCAAATTGGGTTTGGAGAACTAGGATTGTCCAAGTCAATATTCGGGCTCCATACAAATCGTGTTGTTGGGTCTCCCGTTGGATTGCCGCCAAGTCTAATAGTTGTAACTGTATCTGAACAAACAATGAGCGGGTTTCCAGCATCGACAATTGGTAAGGCTCTAACATCTATAATTACAGTATCCGTAGCCTTACAACCATTTTGCGTTGTACCTACTACAATAAATTGAGTAAGTGTATCGGCATTTGCCACTGGAGTTGGGCTATTCGGCTTGTCCAATACATTTGACGGTGACCAAGAGTAAGTACTTGCTCCTGTTGCAACCAGTTGAACTGGGGTTCCTGCACATTCAAAAGTATCTTTACCAGCATTTACATTTGGTGGTGCAACAACATTTATAGTAAGTTTTGAAGTATCAATACAGCCATTTGTATCCGTTAGAATTACGTCATATGAGTTGCTGGTCAATGGAGCAATGTTAAGTTTAAAGCCACTTCCACCAATAAGAACTGTAGGAATAGGGTTAATTAAAACACTGGCTAATGTTCCTGTTGAGCTGAGCGTATCGATTTCAATGGTATCACCAATACAAACCTCGTAAGGGTTTCTAGCAAAAGTTACAGTAGGTCTATTTTTTACTGTTACCAGCACACTATCTGCGCCAATACATCTTCCGTTCGAAGTATTGACAGTATACATAGTGGTGGTGTCAGAAAAGGTGTTTGGATTTGCTATTGTAGAATTACTCAATCCAATGCTTGGAGACCAAGAATAGGTTGTGTTGAAAGTTGGTGAAGTTGGGTTTCCGCCAATTTGTATTGTATCGGGTGCGCAAAATGTAATTGCTGGACCCGCTTCAGTAGGAACGATACTATCTACTTCTATACGAATAGAATCGACACCGTCGCAACCATCAAAATTAGAAACTCTTACAACATAAGTTGTGTCTACACGAGGGAAAACACTAGGCTCAGCAACAGTTGTGTCAGGCAGTATATTGTAGTTGGGTGACCATGCATAGCTTGCAGCACCTAATGGAGTAGATAACTTAATAGTATCTAAATTACATAGGAAAATAGTGTCTTGAGAAATCGAAATTTGAGGTATAGTTTTTACTTGAATAAACTGACTGTCTTGCGCTGAGCAGAAATTTGAATCTGTTCCAATGACCTTGTACATAAAACCAGCATTTGGAGTAATTATATGCGGTCCAGCTCCAGTAATTCCGGTAACATTCCAGGTATATGAAACACCTCCTGTAGCCTCAATAAACGTTGTGTCTTGCTGACAAATGGTATCTCTACCAAAAAGTAAATCAACAATTGGAATACTATCAACTCTTACTTCTATGGAATCATTGAAAACACAACCTGCAGGCGTGGTCATTGTAACGAAAAAGGTAGTGGTGTCGATTCCTAAAAGAGTATAAATGGGATTGGTATCAGTTGCGCTGCTCAGATTAGCTGAAGGTGTCCAATTAAAAGTTGCATTTGGAACACCTGTTGGCCTTCCTCCCAAAATGTGTGTTAACCCAAAACAAATTGAAGAATCCGTTCCTGGGTCTAGATCTCTTTGTTCATCAAGGGTAACCAAAACAGAATCTAAAGTTAAACAAGCATTACCGGGGTCTTCAATTTTTACAATAAACAGTTGATCGGATGTGATATTAGTTATAGGATTTGCAATAGTACTATCATTCAATAAGATACCTGGAGACCAAGTATATTTTGTGCCGCCACTAGCTAATAGAGACGTTTGATTACCCTCGCACAAAGTTGTGTCATTACTTATGCTAGCAGATGGATTAACTCCTACGCGAACAGTTATCGTATCAACAACGGTGCAATTACCAGTAGTATCGGTAACCGATAATATAAAGTCAGTAGTAATATTGGGAAATGCTCTCGGATTAGCTATCGTATCGATATTGAGAAAGCTACCAGAACTCCAACGGATAGTATAGCCATTGGGTGCTGTTGGGTTTGATGCAGTTCCGCCTAGAATCACTGTATCCCCAGAGCAAAGCAAGGTATCTCTTCCCGCATTTATAGGGAATGTTGCCACGAATACTGCTTTGTCAATAGTATCACCCTGGCAACCATTCGAGTTTACTCCTGAAACTTGAATATTTCCTCCGGGACCATTGCCCCAATTAACAGTAATAGAAGGTCCCGTTCCACCAGAAACTATACTTCCACCTGCCACTGTCCAATTGTAAATTAGTCCAGGTATGGTGTCCGTAGTATACACAACATTCGATGCACCAGCGCATAAACTTGAAGGCCCGTTAATTACCTTTGGAGTTTTAGCTGGATTTACTAAAACAGAAAATACGACACTATTTTGATTTGGAACACAAGCCGAGTCTGCAACTGTAGCAGAGAAATAATATTTCGTTGGTCTTCCTTGTTCACAAGTTGTAGTCCAGCAAAATTCTTGTTTTGATTTTCCAGGAGTAAAAATTGGAGTAGATAGATTTGCCGCTGGTTTTGTGAAATTAGTATCGAAAATCAAACCTTCAACTCGATATAAATAATCGAGTGGTGAGCCACCCTTATCTTCAAATTCAATATCAAAGCAAAGTGTATCGCCAGCGTCAATTTCATAATCTGATTTTCCGCTTCCAGCTAGTTGAGGTTGCGTATTATTTGTGTCGTTACAATTAACAAAAGGAAACTGATATTCTCTATGGACGACACCTACGGTTTGACCGTTCTTATCTATTTCTATGACCTTAATGCCTACCACGTAATCCCCAGCAACAGTTGTATTCATGGTTGTAAACCCCGTTAGACCGTTTATAGAAATAGTTCCTCCTCCCAGCGGTTGTTGAGCTGAAAACCCAGTTCTATATGGCGCTAGACTAGGTGGAAATGCAGTAGCATAGCCACCAGTATAATCTCCTGGGCTGGCCAAACCATCGAAAGGACTGTAAAAAGAATAATTGAGTAGGTCCCCATCAGGATCCTGGGCGATATTGAGAACACTATTTGTTTTGTTTATACAGATAAATGGAAAATCAAAATCCCTAAATTTTGGAGATGTATTTTTAATAGAAGTTGAGGCCGTCCAGCTCGTTATAATTGTTCCGTCTACAGTTGAACCGCCTGGGATGTTTAAGTTAGCCGGAGCAGAAGTTCGACAACATCTATCGTATATAAAATGATATCCGACAAACGTAGTTGGTACGGTAACAGTACCAAAATATGTGGTTTTGTAAATGCAAGGCCCACCTATTACGCAGCCATTTGGCAGGTTGCTTTCAAGCTTAAATGAATCTGTTAAAAGCAATGTAGAAGTGGCTCTTTGAGTCGAAAGAGGAAGCGCCGTTGCATTTAAAGCACCTTCGTGAACGCTAATTTGAACGGAACTTTGCGGATGGGCAGAAAGCCAATTTGATGCAGCGCAATCTTGATACAATGTTAAAGTAACTTCGTATTCATGCATAGTACCACCCATTGTTGACCTTACGTATGCATAAGAGAGATCTCCTCCGTAAAGGTGAAATGCGTTGACTTGATTGTTGAAAGCTAAAAACAAGCTTAAAGAGCAAATAAGGGTTAATATTTTATTCCTCATTTACTTTACTATCAGCTTTTTTGTGAAAGTTGATTCACCCATTTTTATTTGTATGAATTGAAGGCCAGTAGAGAAACCTTCTAGACTCAATTGAATTTTTTCAGTTTCTCCAACTTCTATTTCGTTCAAATATAAAACTTGTCCTTGAACTGAAATTAAAGCAACTTCAAACTTTTGAACAGCATATACTGGAAACTCAATGTTTACAATATCTTGAGCGGGGTTAGGATAAACTAATATGGATTTTTCAAATGTAAATGCTTCAATACCAACTTCGCCATCCTTAGCGCCAGGTGCGCAAAAACGTTCATCAACTTCTAAGTAACTCATTTTGGTTTCTACATCGTTCCCTATACTATTGCTGGCCGTTAGCTTTATTGTAAAAACACCCGCTGAGCTGTATTGATGACTTGGATTTTGTAATGTGCTAGTATTTCCATCGCCAAAATCCCAATTCCAATTCGTTGGAGAATTACTGGAGTTATCGGTAAACTTTATTAAACCTAAGCAAGATTGAATGGAATCTGCGCTAAAGTTTGCGTTTGGAGCCTGAGGTTGACCTGTAGTATCTCCAGTAATAATTAGCCCATAATCTTCAGCCTGCCCATAATTTGGATTTGTGCAAGCATTAGGATTCGTCCCTAATATATCGCTCATAACTCGCATTCTTAGCGGTTTGAATTTAATACTGGCCGAAGGAATTGTTATGGTTCCTTTATGAATGCTATCACTGCTAGAGAAAAAAGCTTGTTCATTCGTTGGGTCGAGCAATCCGTCATTATTGTAATCTATCCACACATAAACGTCTTCAAGGTTTAAAGACCCCGTTTTGATTTCAATATTATACGTTTTGGCCTCTTCAACAATAACTTGCTTATCACAACTAAAATCTTCGTACCCAACTCGACCATCTTCAGTTGAATTGTTGATGGACTCAAATAAGACAGAGCGAATTCCATAATCCTCTCGATGTGCATTAGTTGTAGGAATACAAGCGCTTTTTACAGCATCAGCCAATTTAACCGAGATATAAGACGTTTTTGTCGTTTTATTCGAACCGTAAAGATTTGATGCAGTTAAACTTACCGTATAATCTCCGCTTGCTGCATAAGTATGTCTTGGATTTTGCAATATGCTAGTATTCCCATCTCCAAAATCCCATGCCCACGTCGTAGGAACGTTTGTTGAGAGATCAGAGAATTCAACCGTTCCGTTACATGATTTTATATTACCCGCTTCAAATTCAGCTGCCGGTGCACTTGTATTTAATGAAAAGACAATGCTATAGTCTTCCATTTGACCATAACTAAGATTAGAGCATGCATTAAAACTTGCAGATGCTGGAGCACTTAAAGTGTAAACAGCAGCAACTCTAATTCTCAATGGAGTTCCAATAACTATGTTCGAAGGAATTCTCAAGCTTACTATTCCCGATTTTTGATCGTCCTGCGATAAAACGAGTTCTGTAGAATTACTAAAAAGCCCGTCGTTGTTATAATCAATCCAAGCTCTAAAATTTTGATTTGCAGGTGCATTTGGCGCAGAAATTGTCATTTGGTATACTACTCCTTGCTTTGCTGTTCCTTGTATACAGGACAAGTCTTCAAATCCAACTGTAGCGTCAGCACTAGGATTGTTAATGGTGGTGAAAGAAAAGTTGGATATACCAAAACCAGCATTTACAGAACTGGTATTAGGGGAGCAAGAGGCACGTTTTAAGCCGCTTGCATTGTAGGTGATTAAATTAGTTTTAACTTCTTGTTTGGAACCAAAACTATTTGTACAAGTTAGTTTTACGGTATAAACTCCAGTAGAGGTATAGTTGTGTGTTGGGTTGGATAGAGTAGAAGTGCCTCCATCCCCAAAATCCCATAATCTAGAGGTGACTTGATTGGGAGTAGTATCTTCAAACTTCACGATTCCGTCGCAGGTAAAAGTCGTATTTGAAGTAAAATCTGTAAGTGGAGCAATTCTAGCCGCTTGAATATCAATTAGATAGTCTTCAGTTTCTCCTCGGTTAATCGTTGAACACGATTGTGTCGAGTTAATTGTCGCATTTCTTTGACTTCTTACACGCATTCTAGTTAACCCGGTTGAGGAAGAAAAAGGAATGAGAATTGAATCGGTGAACGCTGAATCAGCACCTGCTGAATTCCACACAAACTCGCCAAGATCTTCAAAATCGTTATCGTTATTAAAGTCAATCCATATCCCGAACCCTTGTTCACGATTAGCAATAGCATTGGATGCAACACGCATATAATATTTTTGACCCTGTGTTACGGTTGTTCTAATTCCGGTGTTGGAATAGGCATTCCTTGGGGCAAACCTTGAACCACAATTTGAACCTCCTGAATTTAAATTGGAAATAGTGTTGAATTGAAAGTCATCGATGTTATCATCAAACACGCAATTTCCTACAGGTGTGCAATATTGTGCAGGTGCAATATGAGCAAGTAGTGATAGAGTTATGAGGGTAATTAATAAACGCATTATTTTCAAAATTTTCAGTAAAAATACAATAAGCAAAGCTTTTAAACTAAAGCCTTAAGCTTTACAATGTAAGACGTGAGTTTTATTTTTTAGTTGGCTGATTTTTTCTTCTTGATAACTCGCTGGTTATTAGGGTTAACTCGCGCCCCATTTGACCTGCAATTGAGGTATTCTCTCGTGCTCTACGAATTAGGTATGGAAGTGTGTCACGAACAGGGCCATATGGAAGATATTTTGAAACATTATAACCTGCATGAGCAAGGTTAAAGCTAATATTATCAGACATACCATAGAGCTGAGAAAAGAATATACCCTTATAAGAATTGTCCAACCCTTTTTCTTGCATCAATTCGCACAGCAATTTAGCACTTTCCTCATTGTGCGTTCCAGCACACAATTCCACCTTTTGGATATTATTCATAATCAACTTTAAAGCTGCGTTGTAATCGTTGTCCGTAGAAAGTTTGCTTGGTTGCATAGGAGTATTATATCCTTTTTGATTTGCTCTTTCATTTTCCTTTTCCAGATATGCGCCTCGCACTATTTTGACTCCAAGGAAAAAATTATGATTGATGGCTTTTTCAATTAAAACTTGTAGATAGTTTAGGCGGTCATGACGATACATTTGGAGCGTTGTATAAACGATTGCTTCTTTGCCATTATACTTTTGCATCATGACTTCAGCCAAACGATCGATAGCTACTTGAATCCAGGTTTCTTCGGCGTCAATATAAATTTTAACGCCATTTTCGAAGGCTTTTGCACAAATGGCTTCTAATCGCTGAATTACTCGATTATATTCTTGTTTCTCTATTTCCTTTAATTCAGTATTTGCTGATACTTTTTCCAATATTGAGAAGCTTGCAATCCCAGTTACTTTCATGCAAGTAGTAGGAACTTTAGCGTGTTTTTTAGCATTTGAAACCAATTGTAATAATTCGTCTCGTACTTTATCAAAATCAGCTTCTTTTGATTGTCCTTCTACGCTGTAATCTAATATTGCTTCAATATTGTTTTTACGCATTGATTCATAGGTGCTGCTGCATTCTTGGATTTTTTCACCTCCACAAAATTGTTTGAAAATTGTTTTTTTAATTATCCATTGAATTGGTAAATGAATTTTTAAAGCGAAAGTGGTTAACCCAGTGAGACTATTCACCAAACCTGGGCTTCCCATCATCTTAAAAATTAAGCTTGTAAACTTTAATTCACCGCTTGATTTTGCTTTAAAGGCAACTTCGGTATTGCTAAACGAAGGAATATTACTCATTTCTTAGATTTAGAATCCCAACAATTCGTCCATAGTTTGTTTGCTAACACTATGGTAATTAGGTCTGGCTTCTTTATAGATTTCCTTAGCCATTGCCATTTTACCGGACTCTTTAAGCGCTGTGTAAGTTGGAGTTAAAAACTTCCTTCTACCAACAGAAATCAAAAAGTCTTTCATTACTTGGTTTGCTGGAACATAATTGTTTTTAATGGTATGCTGAAACCAAGCAGCTAATACTTCAGAATTTCCAGACTTTGTGAATTTGAACGCATTGTCTAGTTCTTTCATTTTGTCAAATGATAATCCCATTGGTAGATTTCTGATAAAGTGCAACCATTCGTGTGAAGTCCAGTCAACTACAGTTAATTTATTAGCAGCTGTTCCTTCTTTCCACGCTTCAATTTGTGCATTTACGAGTTCAAATTTATTGCTGTTTGGAGCTGGTAAATTATCGGGAAGACCTTCACCGTAAATCCAGTTATCTGCGCCAATTGAGTTGTAAGTTGTCGAGTCTAATAGATTAGCTTTCAGATGAATTATAAATGCTTCTGTAGTCATTACTTTAAATGCATTTCCTTGGAAATAATCCTTTAGGAACACATCGAATTTTTCTCTTCCAACCGTATTTTCAACCAATCTTAAAAAGAAATATCCTTTTTCGTATGCAATGTCAGACATTCCATCATCTGGATTACGATCATTTAAATCTAATTTTAAATGTGTGTCTTTAGGTTGGCCATCTTCCATATACCCATCAACCGTTTCTAGTAAGTCTTGGTAACCCAATTGCGCTAACATTTCTGCGTAGTCTTTACCATACAATGATTCCATTATTCTTCTTTCAAAGTAAACGGTAAACCCTTCATTCAACCAGAAATCATCCCAAGTGGCATTAGTAACCAAGTTTCCACTCCAGCTGTGCGCCAACTCGTGGGCAACTAAAGCAGTTAAAGATCGGTCACCAGCGATAATTGTAGGTGTTGCAAAAGTTAGTCTAGGGTTTTCCATTCCACCAAAAGGAAAAGAAGGAGGGAGGATAATCATGTCGTACACTTCCCACTGATATTTGCCATATAGCTTTTCTGCTGCAACCAGCATATCTTCCATTTCCGCAAATTCATAAGCAGCTTTTTCCATTAAGGAAGATTCTGCGTAGATTCCGGTGTGGGCGCCTAGTTTTTTGTAATCAACATCTCCAATAGTCAAAGCCATTAAATAGGCAGGAACTGGTTGTTTCATTGAGAAGGTGTAAACTCCAGATTCATTTTTCTCGGTTGGGTTTTCAGCACTCATCAAAGCAATCATGCCTTTAGGCACGGTGACTTCAGCATTATAGGTAAAGCGAATGCCCGGACCGTCTTGAATAGGAAACCAACTACGCGCTAAAATTGCTTGCGATTGTGTAAATAGAAATGGCGCAGTCTTATTTGCGGTTTGTTGTGGACTTAGCCATTGCACTGCTGCTGCACTTGGATTCGTTTTGTAATCAATTTCTACTTGTTTTGCTTCTTTTGTAAGCTCAACTGTTAAAGGAGCACCTAAGAATTTATCAGTAGCGCCAATTTCGAAATTCGCTGGTTTTCCATCAATGCGAACTGCTAAAATGTCTAAGCTATCTTTTGTATCAAAAATAATTTTAGAAGCCGATGCAGCTCTTTTGATATTGTAAGCAACTGTCGCAGTTATAGTTTTGGTTTCAAAATCAACCGTTGCTTTCCAATCAAGATGGGTAATTACAGCTTCTTTCGGTTTGGCATAAGTGTGCTTGTCCTCAAAATTCATTGTTTCTTTTTGTATTTCTACTTTATCTTCTTTTACCGGCTTATCTGAGTTGCACGAAGTTAAACCAGTAAATAAAGTTAGGACTAAAACTAAACAGCTTAAATTATTCATTTTCAATTTTTATCAATTCAATTATAGAGCAAAATAACTCTAGATTAACAAAGCGCGAATTTGCGAAATGTTTTTTAATCGTCTGTTATTCAAAGCCAATTTTAGGAAAGTAAATTCCTGACAGTTTTTTAGGCCTAGTTTAATTCAAAACTTTAGGTTTGAAATCACAAAAAAGTAAGGATGAATTCGAACATTGAGGCACAAATAGATCGGTTTAAAATAGGCTTTCCATTTATTAATTTGGACCGACCGGCTGTAATAGGAGATGGAATTCTTTCTTTTTCTGAATCTGAAATAGAGTCTTTGATTAGTTTCTATGACAGGATAAATAAGGATTTTAAGATTTTAAAGTTTGTTCCTGCAAGTGGCGCTGCAACTCGAATGTTTAAGGATTTATTTGCTGGTATTAATGAGTTGGAAAATGGTAAGTCTTTAAATACTGGAGCCAAAAAATTTATCGATAACCTTTCAAGTTTTGTTTTTTATCGAGAACTCCAAGAGCTTTTGGAAAACATTGAAGATGCAATTGCAAACTCAAATCAAACAACAATCCAACTAATCATTTTAAAAACCTTGTTAGCTGCTGAAGGCCTTGGGTTTGGGATTAAACCAAAAGGCGCTATTCCATTTCATAAGGTTAATGGTATTGGCGAGACTCCTGTTTATGATCACCTTTTGGAAGGAATTTCCTACGCATCTCTAGGAAATAAGGTTCAGATACATTTTACTATTTCTAATGAGCACGAAGAATTGTTTAATGAATTAGTCGACAAATATTTACGTCATTTTCCGAGTGTTGATTTTAACATTCACTTTTCAAATCAATTAGAAGAAACGAATACCGTGGCGGTAAATTCGGATAACGTTCCGGTCAAAATTGAAGGTGAGTTTTTTATGCGGCCAGCTGGTCACGGGGCGTTGTTAGAAAACTTGAATACGCTTCAAGCAGATTTAGTATTTGTTAAAAACATTGACAATGTTGTAAAGCCAAATCTAGAGCCTGAGAATTCTAGGTACAAAAAACTATTGGGAGGGTTATTACTAAAAAAGAAGAAGGAGATTTTTCAGCTTCTAGAAGAATTGGAGTTGGGCAATTCTGAAGCTGCTAGTAATTTTGTAAAAGAGGAGCTAGGGCTACATATGGATAACGTTGAAGAATTGCAACTTTTTTTGAATCGACCAATTCGAGTTTGTGGAATGGTTGAAAATACAGGCGAACCTGGTGGTGGTCCATTTTGGGTTAGGAATAATAACGGAAAAGTTTCCTTACAGATTGTAGAGAAAGCTCAAATTGATACTAGTAATTCAGAACAAAAAGAAATACTGCAAAGAAGTACTCATTTTAATCCGGTGGATCTTGCATGTTGGGTTACGGATTATAAGGGAAATGCCTTCGATTTGCTGAAATATCGCGATGATGAAACGGGCTTTATAACAGAAAAATCGTTCCGAGGTGAAACTATAAAAGCTATGGAGCTTCCGGGGCTTTGGAATGGTGCTATGGCAGACTGGATTACGTTTTTTGTTGAAGTTCCATTGCAAACTTTTAATCCGGTTAAAACGGTATTGGATTTATTAAAACCAAACCATTTAGACTAGAACATAGTATTTTCATTATTAGGTTGATAGTCGTCCGGATCTACCTCTTCCTTTATTTCTGGCTTTGGTTCGCTGTCTTTGTTGGGTTTTAAAATTTCTACTTCTGTGACAAAATATTTTGTATCGCCAAAGAAGGACCATTGATGGAATTTTTCATCGTAAAATAGTTTCACTCGTTTTTGCTCGTCCGCAGCTTTACTTATGCTGTTTAAAACCACTTCATTTTCTCTTTTAACCGAAAAGTCCCATATGGTTGAAGCCAGTTCTCCCTCAGCTCCAGCAGTTACTCCTCCGGTATGTAGCTGACCTTCGTGTGTTTTAAATACAACGCCACGGTTACTCATTTTTATTATTGTTCCTACGCGATATCCACTGCTGTAGGAAGCGAAAAATAAATAGTAGACTCCTCCGCTAAGGGCGAGAAGTACGATAAAAACAAAAATTATTTTAAATTTTTTCATTCAGTTCTTTGAGAAAGGAGACGAGTTTTTGAGTAGCTAAGCCTCGATGACTAATTCTGTTTTTAGTTTCAGTGCTCATTTCAGAAAAGGTTTCAGAAAATCCTTTGGGTTTGAAAATGGGGTCATATCCAAACCCTCCTTCCCCCAAGATTTTTTCGGTAATTACGCCTTCAATAATACCCTCAAACAATTTTAAATGACTTTCTGAAAGTTTTAGAGCGATTACAGTTTTAAATCTTGAGCTTCGATCAGTATGACCCAACAGATTTTTCAGCAACAGATTTACGTTATCGCTAAACGAACAATCAGGGCCTGCGTATCGGGCACTGTAAACTCCCGGAGCTCCATTTAAGGCAATTACTTCTAATCCTGTATCATCGGCAAAAACAGGTTTGTTGAAACGCTCGAAAATATACTCTGCTTTTTGCAGTGCATTGCCTTCAATCGTAGGCTGTGTTTCTGGGATGTCTCCGCTAAAGCCAATATCGTTTAGGCTCAGTATTTTAAAACTTGATCCAATAATAGCTTGAATTTCTTCCAGCTTATGTTTGTTGTTTGTGGCAAAAATGAGTTCCATAATACGCGTTCAAAGGTATATTTTTGAAAGATGGACTTTCCTGTTTATTTGAAATTTGAAAACGAGAAACATTTTTTCAAGATTTTGTCTGACTCTGAATTTGAGGAAATTACCGTAATTGGAAACAAATACGATATCTTTCTTTTTAAAGCAGAAATTTACCCCGATAAAGTGCGGATTCAGGAGATGATCAAAAATGAAAATAACTATTGGGTGCCTATCGCGGTGGAGGAATACCTTAAAATAAGATCTTTAAAGCTGGACTAATCGTTTTTGAAAATCATTTCTTGGTGAGGAATATCATCTTCTAAGTACTTCTTGCCAGTGGAATAAAAGCCAAGATCGGAATAGAATTTATCCAAATATTGTTGAGCAGAAATTTTTAACGTGCAGGCGTCAAATTGTTCATTGAAGTCTGCAATAGCTGTTTGCATAATATCAATTCCAAAACCGTTTTGTCTTTCTGACTTATGCACAACAACACGACCAATTTTTACAATGTTATTTACTGGAAGGAGCATTCTTAAATAGGCTACAATCGCTCCGTTTTTTCTAACTAAATAGTGCATTGAAAGCTGATCTAAATTATCGCATTCTTGATAAGGGCAATTTTGTTCCACAACAAAAACCTCGGTGCGCAGTCTTAATATTTCATATAAGTCTTCTTTTGATAATTCGGCGTAAGTGTACTTTTCAATCATTAGTTCACTTTTTTAAGTTGCGCATTTTCGGTATAAACTAGATATGCTTCTACTGGTTTATTAACCATTACTTCTAGGTTGTTTTTGTATTCTAAAATTTGTTTTTCATGCGCTAGTTCAGGCGTCCCCGTTTTATAGTCAAAAAGAATATTTTTTTCACTTCCAAGAATGACGCAGTCGGGCCGAATAATTTTCCCGTTTGAAGCAATCATATCGCGTTCAAGATACCTTTTGCCGGGTGAGTCAAAAAGCTTCCTAAAAGTTTTATGCTCAAACAAGGCTTTAAATTCAGATTCAATTTTTAGCTTGGTATTAGCCTCAATGTTCATTAAAGACAGCCTTGGCTCAAGTTGCTCTGCATATTGACTGGAATTTACTATTGAACGCAATAACTCATGCACTAAGTCTCCATAAGCTGATGGGGATAAACTTGAGGAATCATTCCTGAAAACTGGCGCAAATGCAATGTTTTCCAACCAGTTTTCGCAATATATTTTTTCTAAAAAAACAGACTGCTTTAACGGTGAATCAACTTCTTTTCTGCGTTCTGGCGGAGCCAAAACGCCCAATTCAAGCGAATTTTTTTCTTTATTGAATTCAGAATACTCCTCTAATATTGGCTGATAAACTGACCGCATGTCTGTTTTCGACCGTTTATATTCATGCGCAATAATAAACAGCGCGTTTTCTGCTCTAGTAAATGCAACGTAGTACGTGTTAATTGTATCGAGCCAAGTTTTAGATTTTTCAGAGTTATAAATCTCCGAGAATTTAGTGCGTTCAAGAGTGGAAGAAGAATTAATTAAACCGAAAGGCAAACCAACATCTAGATAATTGGAATTCACCCATAGCTTCGTGTCTGATTTTACCACAGTATTGGCAAAAGGAAAAATAACGGCCGGAAATTCAAGCCCTTTTGCTTTGTGAATGGTCATGATTTTTACAGCTTCCATATTCTCAGGTAGTGCCAGACTTGTTTTTTCTCCTTTTAGCTCTATCCATTTTATGAATTGAGACGCTGTTTTTGCTGGGTACTTTTTGGAGTATTCTAGTGTTTTTTCCAGCATTAAGATTACATAGGGAGAAGGATGGTTAGATAATCCAAACATTCTAGCAAGTCCCATTATTTGCTGGTAGATGGTTAAGCCCTCTATTTCTTCAGTTTTATAATCGATTCCCAAAGAAGAAAGCATTAGGTTTAAATTAATGTCTGATTTATCTTCCGCAACACTGCTTAAAAATTCATGCAAATCCTCCTGAGTGATTTTCCCTAGTTTACTTAGTAAAAGGATTATTTGAACCGATAAATTGGTTTTTGTCGTTTGCTCATCTTTGGTAAGGTTGCGGGATAGTTGCGCATGCTTGAAAGCAGTATGCAATAAAAGTGAACTTGGATGGCTAAAGAGCAGTAAGCCTTCGCTAGTTACAATGTCAATTTTTGGTGCTAGATACTGACTCAAAGCGCTTATTTGCTTATTGCTTCTACAAAGAATAGCAATGTCTCCTTTTTGATAACATTTATTAAGCAAATCCTGAATTCTAGCGAAAACAGCATTCAATAAACGCTCTTCTTGAGTTACAGATTCTTCCAATTCAGGTTCTTCACCTTCTACAGGAATTAGCTCGTAATTGATATAACCGCTTACATCTTTTAGCTGCGGTTCTTGCTCAACAGATTGATAAACATCTGCTATCAATCCTCCTTTTATTTTAGCCAATTTCGAAAAGAAATTGTTGTTGAATTTTACAATTTCGGCACTCGATCGCCAATTGGAGGTTAAAGTCTGATTATTGATGTATTGTTCCAACAGCTTACTTCTTTCCAAAGTCAGTTCATCTGCGTTAGGGTCAGTTATTTTAGGCAGGTAAACAAACTGGTCAGCATCACCACCCCGCCACCTGTAAATAGCTTGTTTGGCATCACCTACAATAAGACTATTCCCCAGTGTTGATAATCCATTTTCAACGAGCGGCAATAAATTATGCCATTGCATTTTGCTGGTATCTTGAAATTCATCCAATAAAAAGTTTCGGTAGCGATTCCCTAATCGCTCATATATATAGGGCGATGGTTCATTGCGCACAACATTTGCGATGTTCTTGTTAAAGGTGCTAATGGGAATTACGTTGAGTTCTTCCGTTAGTAATTTGAACTTTTTTCTGACTTCAGAAAGTAAACCTACTCCGTGAATGTTTTTTAATAGCGCCTTTAGTAGAATCCATTTTTCAACTTCTCGATCACCAAATTCTAATCCTTTGTTGATAATATGAATGAACTCTTCTTTACTGGCTTCAATCTTGTTTTTTTGATCTGTAGGAGCGCCTCCTTTGGACCAGTCCTCTTTATCTAGCATTGTAAGAATCGCCGGATTTGGAAACTTTTCTAGTGTCGATTCTTGAAGAATTCTAAGGAATATGGTCGCGCTATTTTTTCCACCAAAATAATTATCTGAATCAATATCGTGATTTCTCAGCATGTCATATCCAGTTTTAGCTATCGCTTTTGCTTCGGTCTCGATTATGGAAATTCTTTTTCTTATGTTTTTAAGGATATTCTTAAAGTCTGAAAGCTCTAATTCACTCAGCTGATCGATTAAATACTGATCGTTTTCATTTAAAGTGATTTTGGAAAAGTCAATAAAATGTCTTTTAATGTTCCAACTTTTATCTTCATTGAGTTGCGAAATAAGGAAGTCAGTAAGCCACTCGGCAAGCAAGTCGTTTGTGGCAGATTCTTCAAGTAAATTATTTATCGCTTCTTCTAATAATTCAAGCTCATCTAACTCAACTTCGGCACTAGACGATACCCCTAAATCTTGCGCGAAAGTTTGGATCAGTCGATAATTGAATTTATCAATGGTACTCACAGAAAAACTCGAATAGTTATGCAGGATATATTTCAGTAACTTTTCTGACCGTTTTTTTATTTCATCTTCTGAGAGTTTTAGTTTTTTTGATGCGCAGAGCGATTCAAGTAATGCTAAGTTCTTCCCAGAAATAGGTCCATTGGCGAATGCATGCAAGCTATCCAAGATCCTGTCTTTCATTTCTTGTGCTGCTTTATTAGTAAAGGTTAGCGCCAGTATATTTCTCACCAACTCTGGCTTATCTGATATTAAAGCAAGTGTTAAAAAATCCTTTACTAGAGTAAAAGTTTTACCTGAACCTGCCGATGACTTGTATACTGATAGCTGCATTTGAACGATAAATTGATCGTCTGCTAATATACGTTTTCTAGCTGTTCAAATTCATTAATTTCGTTTTCTACTCAATGAAAAATTTAAGTCTATTCTTATTATTTTTATCGGTAACGCTCAGTTCGAAAGGTCAAGAGGCAATTACCACTTTTGGCATTACTTATAAGCCAATGTTGTCAGGTGGATTTATAAATGAAAGTGATAACGTTACAAGCGAAAGTGGTGTGGAGTATTTAGTTCCAAAGCAATTTGGATACAACCTTGGAATGGTTATTCGCAAGGGTTTTAATAGAACTTTTAGCTTAGAAACAGGGATTACCTCTACGCAGAGAAATTTTTCGCTTCAGTTAACTGAGGAAGATAGAAATTTTGACTTCAAACAAGATTTTGGAGTTGTTGGTTATGAAATACCAGTTCTAGGCCTAGTTTATATCCAGCTGGATCAACGAATTTTCATGGATGCCTCGTTTGGCGGAGGATTGGATATTTTCCCCAGTGATGTAGCCTTGTTTTCAGAAGGAAATCAAGTTATAATGGAAGGTCGCAGAAATAGTTGGATAGTAGCTTTTTTATCGGCGAATATTGGTTGGGAGTATCGGACTCCTAAATCGGGAATTTTTTATATTGGAGGAACTTTTCACCGGCCATTTATTCCTATTTATAGTTTCTTAATGGAATACGATTACGATGCCCAAGATCCTCTTGTTGAACCTGTTCGATTGAATCAAATCGTAAATGGCAACTACTTAACTCTTGATTTTAGATATTTCTTTCATGAAGACCCGGAAAAAAAAATAAAAAGAAAGAAGAAAAGATAGTTTAGCTTTTTTTCCAAAAGAAAGGAGTCAAAAGCACTAAAACGGTAAACAACTCTAAGCGACCTAATAGCATAAGAAACGATAAAAACCACTTGCCAACTGAAGGAATACTAGCGTAACTGTGAACGGGTCCCACATCACCAAGACCAGGTCCAATATTGCCAATACAAGCTATTGAAGCGCCAATTGCGGTTTTGAAGTCTAAACCCAAACTAGCCATAAATACTGCTCCAAAAATGAAAATAATCAAGTACAACAGGAAGAAAGAAAGTACATTGAAAACTATATCATTTGAAACTGCCTTATTGTTGAGTTTTACTGGTATAATTGCGGAGGGGTGAATTAGTTTTTTGAGTTCTAGAATACTGTTTTTAAGTATTACTAAATGCCTGACAACTTTAACTCCGCCTGAGGTGCTTCCCGCAGATGCTCCCATAAACATTAACCAAAAGAAAATTACAGTTACTACCGGAGTCCAAGTTGTGTAATCGGCAGTTACAAAACCTGTTGTAGTTCCAATAGCAAGAACCATGAAAAACCCTTCAGTTATTGCTGATGAAATACTGTAATCATTTAGTGTATAAATTAAAACCGACACCATTAAGCTACTTCCGATAGCCGCTAATGCGTAATACTTGAATTCTTCATTATTTACAAGTCGTTTAAAATTCCCTTTTAAAGCGAAATACGTCACCGTAAAATTTACCCCTGCAATAAACATGAAAATGGTAATTATCCAATGTATGTAAAGCGATTCATAGTGCGCAATACTTGCGTTTTTTGTGGAAAAGCCTCCAGTAGAAACGGTTGACATTGCATGATTAATTGCATCAAATATTGTCATCCCTCCAACTATTAAAAGCACAGTTTGCAGCCCAGTTAATAGCACATAAATTGCCCAGAGTCGCTTTGCAGTTTCTTTAATTCTAGGGTGTAATTTGTCGGCACTTGGACCTGGAGACTCTGCTACAAAAAGCTGCATTCCGCCAATTCCAAGAATAGGCAATATGGCAATAGTAAGAACGATAATGCCCATTCCTCCAATCCAATGCGTTATTGAGCGCCAGAACAAAATGGACTTAGGTAAAGTTTCTATTTCATTCAATATCGTTGCTCCAGTTGTCGTGTATCCAGATATTGTTTCAAAAAAGGCATCAGTAAATAGAGGTATATATCCTGAGATGAAGTAGGGGAGAGAGCCTGTGAAAGCTAACATGAGCCAACCCAATGTTACAATAAGGTAACCTTCTCTTTTTTTAATTACTTTTTGATGCTTGCGAGTAATGAAAAGCAGTATTGAGCCTAATCCAAAACAGACTAAACCCGATTTAATGAAGGCGTAAATTACAGGTTCACCATAAATAATGGAAACAGGAATACACAGCAACATAAATAATCCATTGATGGCCGAAAGCAATCCAAGCACATTGAGGACAACTCCCCAATTTAGCAACGTATTATTTGAAAAAAGCTTCAACTTTCTTAACTGAGCCTGGAAGGCAAAAAACAATTAATTTATCGTGGGGCTCAGCCTTAAATTCGCCCATAGTAATCAGGGTTTTCCCTTTTCGAACAGCTCCTCCGATTACGGCAGATTTTGGGAAATTCAATTCTCGAATACTCTTACGCGTAATTTTAGACCCTGGCATTACTTCGTAATCGTAGATCTCAGCATTTAGGCCCCTGAGCATTGTTGAGCTAATCACATTTCCTTTCCTGACATATTGGAATATGCTACTAGCAGCAATTATTTTTTTATTGATAAATACATCAATTCCAACCGTTTTGGACAGATGTATGTATTCCATGTTTTCTACTAACGCAATGGTTTTTGCGACACCATGCGCTTTGGCTACTAAACAGGACATGATATTGGTCTCACTGTTTCCGGTAACTGCTATAAAAACACCCATTTGTTCGATGTTTTCTTCTTCAAGAAGCTCTACATCTCTGCAATCGCCATTAATAACTAGAACATTGTTTAATTGATCAGCTAGCTCAAAAGCTTTTTCCTTGTCTTGTTCAACCAACTTTACATTATAGTCTTTACATAAAGCTTTGCACGTTTTAACTCCAATCTTACTGCCGCCTAATACCATTACATTTTTAAATGCAACCGACTTATTTCCAGTGAGGTTAAGGACAGGTTGAATGCCTTCTTTTTGAGCAATGAAATAACAATCATCTCCTTTCTGTATCAAAGTATCCCCCCTAGGGATAATTGTTTCACCGTTCCGATGCAGAGCAACCGCCATGAAATTTAAACTTGGGTTTAAATCAGCAGCTTGACGAATGGTTTTTTGAATTATTGGAGCTTTATCTCCTAGGTGAATTCCAATTAGATTTAATTTACCTTTTTCAAACTGAAAAGCATCTGTAAAGGCCGACTGTTTTACTAAAAACTCGATTTCTTCCACCGCAAGTTTTTCAGGAGAAATCAAAGAGTCAATTCCTAGAGTGTCAAACTTTAGACGATCGTAATTGGTAATTAACTCAGTATTGGAAATACGCGCAATAGTTTTCTTTGCGCCAAGTCTTTTTCCTAATATTGAAATTGTAATATTTGTGGTTTCTGAATCTGTCGCCGCAATTAAAAGGTCGGCATTTTTTATACCGGCCTCTTCCAAAATAGCTACAGAAGTTGCATCCCCTCGAAAGATAAGTACATCAGTATGAGATTCCGCATATTTGAGACGCTTCTTATCAAGATCAACCAAGATAATGTCTAGCGATTCGTTAGAAAGAAGTTTAGCTAAGTGAACACCAACTTCACCAGCACCAGCAATAATAATTTTCATTTAGCTTTCTTCAATTGTGCTGCAAATCTAAATGGTTTGTTTGTTTTCAATACTTTATCGACGAAATAAGTTTTTAAATTTTACACCCTTTAAAGGCCAAAATGAAAATTGCAAAAACACCTGTTGTCAACGATTCATTTATTAGTTGAGTTCCATTTCGTTTTAAACACCTTAGAGCACTATATAAAGGTTTAATGATTTCACGAAACACTGAAATAAAAAAAGCCTCTCGAATTTCGAGAGGCTTTTTTTAAAGCAAATATTTCTGAATTCCTATTTGGAGAATTTGTAATATTCTGTGCCAAAAGTTGCAATATAAACTCCTGACTGTAATTCGCTAATATCGTGAGAATAGATCGTATTTGAAGGTACTTCAAATGAAGTTGAAACTACTTTTCCTGTTAAATCAAATATTTTCAAATCTGAAACCGTTTTACCCGTTGTAAAAGTCAATTCAGTACTAGAAAAACCAATGAATGAAGAGATTTTTTGAACATTCTCAATAGAGACGTTGTCTTCTGGACGAACTATTACTTCATATGTGCTACAAGCGGTATCATTTGCTGTTGAACCACCCATACTTCCCTTAGACCAGAACACAGGCCAAGCACATATTTCGGCTCCTGCAACAGGTGTAGGGAATAGCTGATCTTTCTTTATAATAAGTTCTGCAGTATTGTCACCTGCTAGTGGAGTAACATTTTTACCTACTACCACTCCATAAGTACCTGCAGGGGTTCCGTTAATCGAAACTGCAAAAGCTATAGAGTCTGTGATGTCAATAAATCCACTTCCATGATTCTTAAATAATACACCTAGATAAACGGTATCATTTGTAAAGATGGTGTCATTTGTAACTGCTGCCCAACCAGTGTCAACTTTTGATTTTACAATGATGCTTTCCACACCCAAATCTTGAGCTGAAATATTCATGGCGAAGATTACGCCCAACGTGAGTAAACATATTTTTTTCATAGTTTTTTATTTTATATTTTCATCAAATGTAGTTACTTAGTTCGTTGAAACCAGCAATTATAATAAACTCATTGCAAAAGGTTTATAAAGTTAAAGTTTATCTCCACAATTTGAACAGAATTTTTGGTTTGGCTCAATGGTAGTTTTTTTGCATGAATTGCATTCTTTTAATCCTTCCTTAGGTTTAGCTTCAATTTGTTCTGTTGGTGCTTGTAAATTCAAGGATACAATTCCTGTAGCTATTATTGCATAAGCTATTATCATTGCAAAGGCAGCAATAGACTGCCCTAAGGTAGTTTGCGGAGCAATGTCGCCATATCCAACTGTTGTCATCGTTACAATCGCCCAATAAATACTCCTAGGAATACTGGTAAACCCATGCTCTGGACCTTCGACCAAAAACATTAATGTACCAATGAGAATATTAATACTCAAAACAACACCAAAGAAGACGGTAATTTTTTGTCGATTTAACCGAAAGCCCTCTAAAAGAGCACTTGCCTGACCTACATACGTAGAAAGACCTAATATTCTGAAGACTCTAAGTAACCTAAAAGTCCTAATGGTTTGCAGGTAATGAGAACCGGTCATAAAAATACCGAGATATGTTGGTAGAATGGAGAGCAGGTCTATGATGCCAAAAAAGCTAGTAATATATTTTAATGGATTTCTGGCCGAATAAACTCTTAGTAAATATTCGACACTAAAAAAAAATGTGAAGCCCCATTCTAAACTGGTTAAAATAAATCCATATTTGTTTGCAATAGAACCAACGCTATCGATCATTAATACAGCAACACTAGCTAGTATAAAAAACAATAAAATAATATCAAAAGCCTTTCCCGCTGCTGTTGTGTGGCCGAAAATTATTTCGTGAATTTTATTTTGTAATTGCGTTGTTTCTCGTTCCTTCATAATGGAAGCGCAAGTATAATGAAGTTCATTAAATGGGAATGAAACCTTTGAGATGAAAAAAGGGACCTAAGGGTCCCTTTTAAATGCGGAATTAATAAATTATTAACTACAAAAACAAATTACTCCGCAAGTACCATTACCTTGTTTTTCAGCACCTCAACTACTCCGCCTTGTACTTCAAAAGATTGCTCACCTGCTGTTGTTGTAACAATAATATTGCCTTTTTTGAGAGCAGCAATCATTGGAGCGTGGTTATTCATTACTCCAAAAGAACCATCTTTTCCTGGAAAATTTGCGAGTGAAGCCTCACCACTGAAAATACTCTTATCTGCTGTTAATATTTCTATTTCCATAATTAAATATGCTAGTTAGCGTATAAACGACTAGTCCATTGCAAGCATTTGCTCTCCTGCTTCAATAGCCTCTTCAATGCTACCTTTCAGGTTAAATGCTGCTTCTGGGTATTTATCAACTTCACCGTCCATAATCATATTGAAACCTTTGATTGTTTCATCGATAGAAACAAATACTCCAGAAAGCCCAGTAAACTGCTCTGCTACGTGAAATGGCTGAGATAGAAAACGTTGAACTCTACGCGCTCTATGAACTGCTAATTTATCTTCTTCAGATAATTCGTCCATACCTAGAATCGCAATAATATCTTGAAGTTCTTTATATCGTTGCAAGATTTCTTTTACTTTCTGGGCGCATTTGTAATGCTCTTCTCCCACGATTTCTTCAGTAAGAATTCTAGACGTAGAATCTAACGGATCTACTGCTGGGTAAATTCCAAGTTCCGCGATTTTTCTTGAAAGTACAGTTGTTGCATCAAGGTGAGCAAAGGTAGTAGCCGGTGCAGGGTCTGTAAGGTCATCTGCTGGTACATATACCGCCTGAACCGAAGTAATAGATCCGTTTTTTGTTGACGTAATACGTTCTTGCATAGCTCCCATTTCCGAAGAAAGAGTAGGTTGATAACCTACTGCAGAAGGCATACGACCAAGAAGTGCTGAAACCTCTGAACCTGCCTGAGTAAAACGGAAAATGTTATCGATAAAGAAAAGTATATCTCTACCCGCTCCACTTGCATCGCCATCTCTATAATATTCAGCCAGAGTAAGTCCTGATAAAGCCACACGAGCACGTGCTCCTGGAGGTTCGTTCATTTGGCCGAATACGAAAGCGGCTTTTGATTGTTTCAGTTGGACTGGATCTACCTTAGAAACATCCCAACCGCCTTTTTCCATTGACTCCATGAAAGCATCACCGTATTTGATAATACCTGATTCTAACATTTCACGTAATAAATCGTTTCCTTCACGAGTTCTTTCTCCAACACCAGCAAATACTGAAAGACCATCATGTCCTTTTGCAATGTTGTTAATCAGTTCTTGAATAAGCACTGTTTTACCAACACCTGCTCCACCAAATAATCCAATTTTACCACCCTTAGAATAAGGCTCAATTAAGTCAATTACCTTTATTCCAGTAAATAACACTTCTGATGCTGTAGATAAATCTTCAAACCTAGGAGCTTCTCTGTGGATTGGACTGCCGTTTGTTTTGTCAATTGGACCAATACCGTCAATGGTATCACCCACAACATTAAAAAGACGCCCATTTATTTCGTCGCCTATAGGCATCTTTATTGCAGCGCCCGTGGCAGTTACTTCTAAACCTCTACGAAGACCATCAGTGGCCTCCATAGAAATGGCTCTAATGGTGTCTTCTCCAACGTGCTTTTGACATTCAAGAACAATTTGAGCTCCAGTTTCTGTAGTTACGGTAAGCGCATCGTATATATTCGGAAGTTCAGCGCCTTCTGAATTAAATATTACGTCGATTACGGGTCCGATTATTTGTGATATTTTCCCTACTTGTGTAGACATTTTAAATGGAATAAATAGTTAAAAATCCGTGTTTTAAAATCAGCGGCAAAAGTATAAAATCCAAACCTAAAATTTAAAGGACTTTCAATATTTATATATGTCTATTTTTGCGGACTAATTTATTGATGTTAATTACTTTATTATAGTTCTGTAAATCAGTATTATATGTAATTTGTATCGTTAACAAATAACATTACTTTAAGATTTGAAAGTCTACTCGAATATTGAAGAATTTGAGCCAAGGGAGAATTTAGTAGCCACAGTAGGTACTTTCGATGGTGTTCATCTTGGCCATTCTTACATTTTAAATTGTCTCAAAGCCGAGTCAGAAAAAATTAATGGAGAGTCGGTTTTATTGACTTTTTATCCACACCCAAGGATGGTGTTATTCCCAGAGAATAACGATTTGAAAATGCTGAACACGCAACAGGAGAAAATTGAATTGTTGGACCGGTCTGATTTAGATCATTTGATTATTCACCCTTTTAGTCGAGAATTTTCAAGATTAAATTCAGTTGAATTTGTTAGAGATGTCTTGGTGAATCAAATTGGAATTTCAAAACTTATAATTGGTTACGATCATCATTTTGGAAGAAACCGTGAAGGAACTTTTGAGGACTTGTTAGAATTAGCAAATTTATACGACTTTGAAGTTGAGCAGATAGAAGCGCAGGAATTTAAGGACACTCAAGTAAGTTCAACAAAGATTAGAACTGCGATTGAGGAAGGCGATATGAAAACGGCCAGACATTTTTTGGGCTATCCTTTTATGATTTCGGGTAAAGTTGTTCGAGGTGCTGGTATTGGCCGCACTCTTGGTTTTAAAACAGCTAATATTGGAATAAAGGATCGCTTTAAAATAATTCCAGATAATGGCGTTTATGCTGTACTTGTAAATATCAAGGGAACGAGTTATAAAGGAATGTTGAATATCGGAGTTCGACCTTCTATAAAAGATGCTGGTGGGCGGTCAATAGAGGTGCATATTTTTGAAATGGATGAAGATTTGTATGGTCTTGAAATAAGTGTAAGTTTATTAGAGAAAATTAGAGAGGAAAAGAAATTTGAAAACATTGATTTACTTAAGCAACAATTGGAATTTGACAAAGCGAAATGCGAAGCTATTTTATCTTAGTGCGCTAGCATTTCTCCTTTCAATTCAAAGCTTTGGGCAAGAATTACTTACCCTCGATCAACTCGACACGGTAAGGGTGTTTACTTCAATAGAAGAGGCTACTAAGCGACCCCTAGAGGTATATCGTCTTGAGCTGAAAAAAGAGAAGCTAAAAGAAATTCCTTCTGAGATTTATCAATTTAAAAACCTGCAATACCTAGACCTTTCCAAAAATAAAATAGACACTTTTCCTGCTCAATTGGCTGAGCTTACTTATTTGCAGGTTCTTAATTTGAGCAGAAATGAACTGAATTATTTGACAGAAGCGATAGGAAACATAACCAACCTTATTGTTCTTCGAGCTGGTAATAATTATTTATGGGAAATTGACAAATCCATAGGGAATTTAAAAAGACTGGAAATACTAGATTTATGGGCTAATCGATTAATAATTCTACCAGAGACCCTGCAAGATTTAAAGACTCTAAAAGAGATTGATATGCGGGTTAATCCTGTGAAACGCGAAGTTCAAGAAGAACTTCAGGAGTACATGCCCAATTGTGTAATGCACTTCTCAAATGACTGCAATTGTTATTAGGATAAGAGATGCAGTAAATCGCACTTGTACCTATGATTTGTTTTTCATTTGTATCTTTACTTCGAAGTGAAAAAGTATACTTTCATATTTATTGCGGTTTTGTTATCTCAATTTGTTGATGCCCAACATTTTGATAAACAGCAGTATTGGAAAAAGTATCGTCATGAATTAATTGGGGGTATTGGACTTTCAAATTATTTAGGTGAATTAGGCGGAGGGTCTGGAGAAGGTAAACCTTGGCTATTGGATATGGAGTTTTCTCAATTTAGAGTCTGTTATGGTTTATCGTACCGATTCAATATTGCGTATAGGTCTGCCCTTAGGGTTTCTGGTTTTTATGGAAATGTCAGAGGTTCTGACGCACTTTCGGTTGATGTAACAAGAAAATATAGAAATCTGTCATTTCAGTCTAAAATTTATGAAGGAGGATTTCTCTATGACTTTTATATTCTAAGAGCAAAACCGGGCCATTTGTACAATATCAAGGGCATTCAAGGAATGCGTTCCTTTCCCATAGATGTTATTGCATATGGCGGGGCGGCTTTCTTCTATTTCAATTCAACAGCCGATGGAAATGCTCTACTGCCTTTGCGCACCGAAGGTCAGGGGCTTGAAGGAGGATCTGCTCCATACGCTCCATTTTCTATTTCTTTTCCAGCTGGTATTCAAGTGAATTATACCTATAAAATGTGGTTGAAGTTTGGGTTAGATTTTAGTTACCGATATACGCTAACTGATTACATTGATGATGCTAGCACGGTATATTATGATAATGCAAAATTGAGTCAAGAGCTTGGTGCAGCATCAGCTCAATATGCTGATAGAACGGATAGAAGTAATCCGGACTGGAGTTCTAAAGGAGCTCCTAGAGGAAACCCAAAGAATAATGATCACTACTTTAGTATTTCAGCTATTGTGAGTTACAATTTTGGTAATTTGGTGAGCAAAAAGACAAAGCGACCGGGAGGAAAGCATTCCTTTAAAAAACGAGGAAGTAGGGCTAAATTCTAACTCCTTCTTACTTTAACTTTTCATTGTTTTTATGTCGATCTTTATCCCGTTTCGTTTTGTTATCCATGCGTTTTTCGAAGGCCTTTGTAAGGTCAATTCCAGTTTGGTTTGCCAGACAAATTAGCACGAACAATACATCTGCAAATTCTTCTCCTAAATCTTTGTCCTTGTCGGACTCTTTTTCACTTTGTTCACCGTATCGCCGGGCTATAATCCGCGCAACTTCTCCAACTTCTTCAGTTAACTGAGCCATATTGGTCAGTTCATTAAAGTACCGAACACCAATGGTGTTTATCCATTCATCAACCGTTTTTTGTGCTTCTTCTATTGTCATTTTATAGCGTTTAATTGTTCGGCAATCGATTTTGCAATAATAGTTCTACCATTTTGATTGTAGTGTTCTGTTGGGAAGTCTCGATCAGTAAAATCCATATGGTCAACCTTTTCAAGGTTATCCACTACCCAGACATTTTTCTTAGGAAAATGGTACCGATTTATGAGAAAATCACGATTTGCGCTCATTAAATCAGTCAGTTCAGTCCCTATTAGCGTTTGAGCTTCTTGAACATCTTCGGGTAGTATGTGAAATATTAAGTTAAGTTCTTTCAGTTTTGCTAGTTCTACAATTTTGTCAAAATCTCTTAGCCTAAGATGTTCTTCATCGATTACAAAAGCGTAACTCTTAATATAGTGATCTGCCAATTGCCTTTTAGGGTTTCTCCAATCACCATACTTTTCTACCGCACACCAATTTTCTATATTGTTTTTAGGGAAATCATAAGGGAGTTTCCAATTGGAAAAGTACTCGAATCGTTTTTTTTCTAATTCCCTTTTAGTTTTTATTGGATAGTTTTTTAACGCAACATTTAATCGCGCCATCAGAGGCGGATTTGGCTTATACAACGCAGCGAACTGTTGTAATGCATTTTCATTAATATCAGTTAACCACTCGGGACTAAAGCTTCTTATGTTCATAGCCACAATAATTCCTTCAATTTGATGCTTCGGAATGTGCTTAATCAATTCTTTGAATACTCCAGCATGGTGCGCTCCTTCTGCAATAGATTTAATACTTTTATCACAGTAGTTCATTGCTAAAATACTAACCCTAGTGGTGTCTGCATCATTAATTGGGTCAAACGTATAATCGCTACTTGCTGAAAAAAACAAGTAATCAGCGTTTATGGAATGATTTAATCTGGATAGCAGTATTCCTTCTTTTTTTAAAAAATTATAATGAAAATAGCGTTTGTAGATAAGTGCCGTAGCACTTATAATAATAGCTATAAGCAATAGACGAAGGGCTATTTTTTTTGCTATTTCCATTAGAATTGAAAATAGATAAAAGGGTGATTCGTAGTTCCCGAAAACGAAAGGATGAAAAAGAGAACAACAGCGTAACCGGACCAACGAATAACAAAAGGTGTTCTATCCAAAAGTTGATTAATTTTTTCTTTTCTGAATACTACTTCTAGCAGAACAAAAAGTGCAAATGCCAAGATGAGTTCAATAGGAGTTTCTATGATTTTAGGTGCTTTTGAAATGTTCACACCTAAAAGGACATCCCATGCATTATTTAAATCACTTGCTCTAAAGAATAGCCAAGCAAATGAAACCACTAGGTAAGTTTTAAGCCAGTAAATCGGTTTTAAAAAGGGGCTATTTGGGAGGCGAACAAACCGCTCCAACAGATAGAAAACTCCGTGAATCGCTCCCCAAATTAAAAAGGTGTAATTTGCACCATGCCAAATTCCGCTTAAAATAAATACCACAAGAATATTGCGAATCCAAATGAACTGATTCACCTTGCTCCCGCCTAGTGGAACAAAAACATAATCTCTAAACCAAGTGCTTAAACTAATGTGCCATCTTCTCCAAAAGTCTTGAATCGAATTAGCAAAATAGGGGGTTTTGAAATTCGTCATTAATTCAACGCCCATGCATTTAGCTGCTCCAATTGCAATTAATGAGTAGCCACAAAAATCAGCATATATCTGCCATCCAAAGCCTAAAATACCCGCCCATTTAGTGGACAAAGAATAGGAGAGCGGAGTCTCGAAAATTGAATCCACTAAAGGTGCTAGATTATCAGCAATTACCATTTTCATAAAGAAGCCATATAGCATTAATCGAGCCCCATGAGAAAGATTTTTATACGTCAAGATATGTTTTGAGGTGAGTTGGGGTTGTAGGTGATCGAACCGTTCAATTGGTCCGGCAACTAATTGTGGAAAGTAGCTAACGTAAAGTGTAAACTTCCCCAAATGTTTTTCTGGTTTGATTTTGTTTTTAAAAATATCGATGGTGTAACCCGTAGTTTGAAAGGTGTAGAATGAAATTCCTACGGGCAAGTCGAAGGATAAAAAACCCAATAGTTGTTCTTTTCGCCAATCGGGAATTGGAGCGAAGGGTAAAGTGAGGTTAGCTAAAAATGAACCGTACTTAAAAAACAGAAGCATGCCCAAATTACAGGATAAACTCACTAATAAATATTTCCATCTTTTATGCGTGTTATCTGTCTGGCTCAATTGTTTTGCCACATAAAAGTCAACCAAGGTTGAAATGACGATTAGGCTAAGAAATTCAATTTTCCAAGATCCGTAAAATATATAACTAGCAACCAGCAGTAATAGCCAACGCCATTTGTAGTTAACTAAATAATATACCGCAATAACTAGCGGAAAAAAAACAAGAAACTGAACGGAGTTAAAAAGCACTTATTCCTTGTTTTTAGTATCAATAATTAAGGTTACCGGCCCATTGTTTACCAGCTCAACATTCATATCGGCTCCAAACTCGCCGGTTTGAGCATTTCCTTGGATAAGAGAAGCAAACAAATCTCTTGTTTCTAAGTACAGTTTTTCGGCGTAATCTGGCGAGGCAGCCCTAATAAAAGAAGGGCGATTTCCTTTTTTTGTTTTTGCATGCAGGGTAAATTGTGATACTAAAATAATATCTCCCTTCACTTCATTTATTGAAAAATTGACATTTTCGTTTTCATCTGAAAATATGCGCAGTTTGCTAACTTTTCCTGCAAACCATTTGGCATCTTCAATAGTGTCTTCTTGTTCAATTCCAAGCAAAATAACCAAGCCGTTTTTTATGTTGGCAATGCTTTTACCGTTCACCGAAACTGAGGCGCTACTCACACGTTGAATTACTCCTCGCATGACTTAGTTTAAATCTTTTAATGGAAGTTTATTAATAACAACTAGTGGCCCAGGGCAGTATGCCTCATGGCAGTTCTTGCAGTTGGTTATTAAGCGATTGTAGTTTGATATTCTTTCCTTTTCACTTGTGTTTTGATACTCCTTTAATTGGATAAGAAACCCATTTCCATATGCATCAAATACTTCTCCTTTATTAGACTCATCTGTTTGTTTGACAATTAGTAAATTTTCATATTTAGATGTCCAATCTATGGCCGAATGTTCTCCAGTTAAAAGAAGTATTCTCTCAGCTTTAGTGTCGTTATAGAGTGTTCGCATGAGCACCGAAAGTTCACTTTGCTTATTGGGGTTATTAATCCTTACAGCTTTAGAAACATCTAGGATTTCTTCTTTTTCTTCATTCGTTGAATCATTACAAGCATTCAAAAATGCAAGTAAGAAACAGAGACTTAAAACAAGAAACGACTTAATACGCATATAAAAATTAGGCCTTAATTATTTCTACTTCTACAAATTTTGAAACTGGAGTTTGACTTTTATTCGCCACACTTTTTAAAGGCACCAGCACATTAGCTTCAGGAAAGTAGGTTGCAATGCAACCTTGAGCAATATCGTAGGGGATCATCTTGAAGTTTAATGCTTCACGGACTTCCCCATAAAAGTGGCTTTTTAAATGCACATCGTCGAGTTTTTTGAGACCCAGTTCTTTCATGTCTATTGGGTTTGCCAATACAACTCGTCTCTCATTATAAATGCCTCTGTAGCGATCGTCCATACCGTAAATTGTGGTATTGTATTGATCGTGTGACCGAATCGTCATCATGATTAAATGTCCTTTTTTAACCTGCTTATTTGGCAAGGGGTTTATCGTAAATCGAGCTTTATCCGTAGCTGTTTTAAACAAACCCTTTCGAGCACCATTTGGTAAATAGAAGCCTCCCGACTGTCTAACTCTTTCGTTATAATCAGTAAAACCGGCTATGGTAGCTTCAATGTGGTTTCTAACCGAGTCATAATTTAGGATCATTTCTGACCAATTTATTGGAGAATTTTCACCAAAAGTGGAGTTAGCCACTCCTGCGATTATTGCAGGTTCACTTTTAAGATTATTTGATGCCGGCGGGAATTTACCCGTACTTCTATGAACCACTCCCATTGAGTTTTCCACCGAGATAAATTGCAACCCGCTTTCTTGTGTATCACTTTCTGTTCTTGATATACAAGGTAAAAGAATAGACTCTTTTCCCGGAATAAGATGCGATCGATTTAGCTTGGTAGAAACATGAACAGTTAGTACACAATTTTGCAAAGCTTCAGCCGTATAATTAGTATCTGGCGTTGCAGATACAAAGTTACCGCCCATAGCCATAAAGATTTTTACCTTCTGGTTGTGCATAGCTTCAATGCAGTCAACCACATCATAACCAGCTTCCTTTGGGGTATTGATCCCAAAATGTTTATCCAAACTTTCAAGAAATTCTGGTTTTGGTTTTTCCCAAATCCCCATAGTTCGATCGCCTTGCACATTGCTATGTCCACGGGCAGGACAAGTGCCAGCGCCTGGTTTTCCAATACTTCCTTTTAGTAGCAGAGTATTTACGATTTCACGCACATTTTCAACACCATTTTGCTGTTGCGTAATGCCCATTGCCCAGCAAATAATTATCTTTTTGTTCTTGATTAATAGTTTGGCAAATTGTCGCACTTGAGCTTCATCAACTCCTGATTGCTGAATGCATTCTTCAAAATTTGTTTTTTCAAGATCAGCTATTAATTCTTCGTAACCGTCACAGTGTTTTTTAATAAAGTCAAGGTCAAATACTTTTCCAGGATTGGATTTTTCGGCTTCAAGCATTAGTACACAAGCAGCTTTTAATACTGCAACATCACCGTTTATTTTTACTTGTAAGTACAAATCGGTTAACTTCTCACCACCTTTTAACATGGCCATTGGATCTTGCGGATCTGCAAAGGCTTCATTGCCGGCTTCGGGAATAGGGTTTACACTTACTATTTTCCCTCCATTTTTTTTGCACTTTTCCAATGCAGACAGCATTCTAGGGTGATTTGTGCCCGGGTTTTGGCCCATAACAACAATTACCTCGGCTTCATGCAAATCTTCAAGTGTTACTGAGCCTTTTCCTATGCCAACAGTTTCGCCCAATCCAACGCCACTTGATTCGTGACACATATTGGAGCAATCGGGTAAATTGTTTGTGCCAATTTGACGAGCAAGCAATTGGTACATATACGCCGCTTCATTACTCGTTCTGCCCGATGTGTAAAAAACAGCCTCATGAGGGCTACTGAGTGATTTCAGTTGACTTCCAATTTTATTGAAAGCCGCTTCCCATGAAATAGGGGTGTAGTTGTTTGATCCCGCTTCTAGAATCATAGGTTCCGTTATTCGGCCTTGCTTTCCGATCCAAAAATCAGATTGCCTACTCAAATCTTCGATGTTGTTTTTTTTGAAGAACTCAGCATCAACGCGCTTTAATGTAATTTCTTCAGCAATGGCTTTTACGCCATTTTCACAATATTCACCAAGAGTTGAGCGCTTTCCGTCGGGATCTGGCCAAGCGCAACCGGGGCAGTCAAAGCCATTTTTTTTGTTCATTCGGTTAAGGACCTTAATCCCTTTAAAAATTCCGACTTCACGCTTCAAATGTTTCAAAGAAGAAATGACAGCGGGTATTCCGGCTGCATAATTTTTCCTTCCTGTTAGCCTGATTTTGCCATATTTATCAGCAGGAACAGCTGTAACGGAGCGCTTTTTAAAATTATTTGTCGTCATATGCCTTTTAACTAATAACCGATATTAAATCAATAATTTGGTTTGACTCATTTTTCAAACTAATCCAACATGGATAATCACCACTTCTACAAATGTAACAAACGGGTTATTATTACATTGGAAATTGATTTTCAAAATAAAAAAGATTCGAACTGACGATATAAATGAAAATAAGGCATATGATAATTAGAGAAATAACTAATCTTCTTAAACTATTATCAGTCCATCAATCTTTTAAAATTCATATTTCTTACAAAGTAGATGTTGTTTTCTTTTTCTGCAAATCTGATGTTATAGCATCGCCATTTTATCCATATTAAAAGCGGATAACAGTGGAAGATTTTCGGTACTTTATTGCTTTGTAAATAGCCTAATCCTTTAGTTTCTGCACTACCTAATGGCGCCTTCCACCACTGTAAGTCATAGCTTCACCTTTTCCAAAACTGTAGCTGACCCCAAGCACAAAAAAGCGTCCTCGAATGGAATTGTTGTACAAGTAAAAGTTAGGTTGACTTATATAGTTCACTTGTTTTCTAGAGGCAAACACATCGCGCACTCCTGCACTAATGACGGCTTTTCCTTCTCCAATTTTTTTGCGAATGCCGATATTTAAAACTGCAAATCCAGACTGTTTTCCTTGAACAGTTTTCACTCGGGATTGGTAATCGCCTCTAAGTTCAAAATCAATTTTTGCAGGTAGCTTAAACTTTGTGGTGAGCTGAGTAGACCATTGATCGCCAGTAAAATCAAAATTTTGATTCTGAAAACTACCTTGACGCATGAAGTAACCAAAATTAAAATCTCCGTTTAAGGTGAACCACTTTATTGGAGTGTATTTACCATTGACCTCTAGTCCTGTTTTGTTGCGTTGTCCAATATTCTCAGGAACAGTAACGTTTGCGTTGTTTTCGAAAAAAGAAATACGTTCTATGACATTGGTGGTGTACAGGTTGTAGATACTCGCATTCAATGATATTTTTTCCAGAATAAAGATTCCGGTTATTTCGTAGGAATCGGCATATTCGGCTTGTAAGTTCGGGTTTCCACGGCGTATATTGTAGATATTTCTAATGTTAAAAAAAGGATTTAGGTCCCAGAGTCTCGGGCGATAAATACGCCTTGAATATCCCGCCTGAAACGAAACCATTTTAGTAAGTTTGTAAGAAGTGTGCACCGATGGGAAAAGGTTAGTGTAGTCTTGCGTATTGTTTTCATTGGTGGTTGTTAGGATAGTATTCAAATCGGTGTTTTCAACTCGTAGCCCCAGCTTTGCTCCCCACTTTTCTCCTTCGTAAGAACCCGTTCCATAAATCCCAAGCACCTTTTGGTCAAATTCGAAATTGTTAGTGGTAACAGGGTCAATCACAAATACCTTATCGATTTCATTGAGCACTGAATAGTCGTTTCCCACATCATTCATCTCATACATACCACCAGTTTCGAGGGTCACTTTTGTGGAAATGGGATTGCTGTAATCTGCTTTGAAGGTAAAGTCTCGTTGATAAAAGTTGGTGGCTGTTTTTTGGTTCGGGTCAGTTATTAATCCTTCAATAGGAATGTTGTTAAATTCAGAAGATTGCTCTTTTCCAAAGAATTTTCCCAGCGTACTCAATTGTAAGGTATGCTCCTTGTCATTTTTAAATTCTTTTTCGTACTGTAAATCGTATTGGTACTTTGGGTTTGCTGCAGTGGTAGTTTCGTCTCTTGTATAACGTCCAATTACGTTTTTATTGGCGTCTGTTAATGTGAAGTCGGTAGACGAGGGTTGGTCTTCATCTTCAAATGCATACCTGCCCGATAGCGTCAATACATTGTATTTGTTGATGTGATAATCGGTTCCTAAGGTAATGTTGTAGAATTTTTCATTGCGGTATTCTATGCCTTCACTCAAAATAGTTGTTCCTGTAGTTTTATTGTAATTTACGCTTTCATTGTATCGCGGTAAGGAGCGATATCCAGCACCCATTTGCGTAAATAAATTGAACTTTTCGGTACGTCGATTTAGACTTATTCCAATACTGTTATTGTGCGGGTAACCAACGTTTACCGAACCAGAGCCATTGAATCCTTTTTTCTCATCTTTTTTGAGTACAATATTTATTATTCCCGAGCTGCCTTCAGCTGAGTATTGTGCAGATGGATTTGTAATTACTTCAATACGTTCAATCATATCTGACGAAATACTACCTAAGGCATTGGCGCCTTCATCTGACATTACAGAAGGTTTGCCATCAATTAAAATTAGCACTCCAGCATTTCCACGTAAGCTAATATTGCCTTCAATGTCAACGTTTACTGAAGGCACATTATTTAAAACATCCAGCGCTCCAAGTCCTTGATTGCTTATATCACTTCCCACATTAAAGACTCTTCGATCCAATTTAAACTCTACCGTTGACCGTTCTTCGGTTACGGTAAAAGTTTCTAAATTTTTTGAGTTTTGAGTAAGCTTTAGTACTCCTAAAGATACTTTTCCCTTACTTAAATCGAGCTCAGAAACGCGCAGGTTTTCATAACCCATAAAATTAATTTCTACCAAAAAATTGGTGGAGTCAGTTTGCAGATTGAAATTTCCGCTTTCGCTTGTTATAGTTCCGGTAAAAGGTTTTAGGGTTGTTTTTGAAATAAGCGCAACCGTAGCGAAAGGAACCGGAGAACCGCTTAATTCATCGATAACTTTACCCGTTAATTGAATTTCGCTTTGTTGAGCACTGGCAACTGCAGAGACAGCAGTAATTAGGCAAAGTGAAAATATCGTTTTTAAAAAATTCAAGGTTCTATTTTGTTGAATAATGGTTGGCAAATGTCGCATGTTTTTTTGATTTAGCGGAGTACATAAAGTTTTACAACAATCTAATCGGGTTTTGGTTTAATATATTGAAATACAGGTATTTAACAGGTTGATAATATAACCAAATAACAGGGTCCTTCGTTTATGAATACCACATGAGTTTCAATTTGAAATTTTACCTTAGCAGAAATAAATACTCAGGTAATGAATTCTTATAGAACACGTTTTTTGACAACAGGCTTTAAGTCGCTAATATTTGTGTTTTTTATCGGTTTAGTTGGTTGTGAAAACTCTTCCGAACTCATCAAAAACGAATGGCCTCATGAGTTTTATTTGGCGAAAAAGGCCTGTTATACGAGATATTTTTACGAGAATATGGTTAACAAAAATCAGGAGTATGAGCTGTATTGTAATGATCACTCCATGCTTTCTCTAACCAAAACGCCAGATTCAGTTTGCTATGATGACGGATTAGAAGATGGGGAGTGTTTAACGATTTCTGCTTTTGAGGAGCGATTTGGAACACCAGAGGAGTTGACTCGAATTGATCATCATAGTTTATCTTTTACTCTAGACACTGTAAAGGATTGGAATGCCATATTGGACTCAAATAATGTAGATAGTCACAATCATGGTATATTGCTGTCTTTAAAAGTTGATATGGGCGAAAAGCGTTTGTACAGTAAGAATTACAACTGTAGCAGAGTTAAACAATTTGATCCAGGTTTGATATTCGTGTACCAAGCGGAATCTAACGATAGTATTTATTTTATTGACGGAGAACCAAATTGTTTAGTTCTCGAAATGGAGTATTACGATGAAGAAGGCGAATTTGGAGGTTGGGAACAATTCTCTAGCGACATAAAAGCACTAAGAGTAGTTTACTAATTGCTTCCTTTGTCTTTTGAGTAATTGTCGATAAAATCGGCCAATTGCTCAACACCTAACTTCTTTGCAATTATCTTTTTGTTCTTATCTAATACATACACTTGTGGAGTTGAATAAATATCGTATATCGTTCTGAAATTTAGGCTATTGACTGTTGTTTTGTCTAAATAGTCGTAAGCGTTTTTATTAATTTCAGGAGTATCAGAAACATTTATAAACGTCAGTTTATGTGTTTTTACAAACGTTTTCATTCCATCAGTTTCCAATTCAGTACATACCCCAAAAACCTCTATACCTTTAGACTTATAGTCTTTGTAAAAGCTTTCCAACTTAGGAGTCGATTTTTTACAATGGCCGCAAGTGGGGCTCCAGAAATAAAGAATAGTATACTCTGCAGGTAACTTGTGTAAATCATGCCATTTTCCTGTAGTATCGGGTAAAATTATATTTGACGCTACTTTACCTAACAAAAGTGGGCGAAGCGTTGCCGCTCTATCATTAATTTTTGCAAGACCGGCACTATCTACCCAGTGTGCTTGTTCTTTTGTATAATAGTTGTCTGACATATGTACAAAAACGCCGTCCATGCCCATGATTTTTGATCGCTCAAAATGATTGGTATTCCAGTGCACAACATACTTAAACATTTCCTTATTTGGTCTTGTACGTGCTACTAACTCGTCGGCTGCTTTGGTTATAGAGTCCGGCATTTGAATAACCAATTTGGTCATATAGTATTCTAGTTTTTTGGCGAAAACAGGGGAGCGCAGCAATCTCTCGTCTGTAAAATCAACATTTTCTAAATATTGTCTTTTGTACTCTTGAAATTTCCATAGGTCGAGATTAGTTCCTTCTGGTAATTCAGGATTTTCGGGTACATCTGGTTCTTGTGATGTTAGGAATAGTTTTGCTGTAAACGTTCCTTTGTGTGTGTTTATGAATTGCTTTTTGAATTCATTTACTTCTTTGTTTACGGCCTCTAATTTTTCTTGCTCAGCCTTAATTTCATCAACTTTAGGATTTACGGTATCTGCTTTTAATGCTTGAATTTTTTTCTGAATAGGGGCTGCCTGTTCTCCCTTTTTACTCATTTCCTGCTGAAATTCATAGAATAATTTATTTTCTTCAGACACAGAAACTTTCATATCTCCTACCATATTCGCTCTTGTGGTGCTCAATACAACACTAGGCTCGGTTCCACTCACAACAATTTCAAAGTATTGTGATTTATCAGGCATTACAATTAGGTAAATTCCACCCGGAATAGAATCGGTTTCAAATTTGAATTTTCCCTTTTCTACCGCGAAAGCAGTATCGTAATAATATTGCTTTTTACCATAATAGTTTGCAAGAAAAACCAAACTATCGTCTGAGTCAGAAATGGTAAATTCAAACTGATATTTTTTGGCAACACTAGTTTTTTCTTTTTTAGCAGCACTTGTAACTAGGCTGAATAGCATTACTATCAAAAAAGTAACTGAAAGATTTTTTAAACTCATAATTATTTGTTTTTTTTAATGCACGTAACATCAATTTACGAGCCTCAAAGTTGGAAGCTTAAAAGTGGTTTTCAAAATGCTTTAACAATAGTTTAACAGCGGCTTGCTATAGTTCAGCGATAATTGTCTGTTTACCAATAACTTTTTGATCTAAGTTGACTTTTATTTTAGCATTTGTTGGCAATAATAAATCGACCCGACTACCAAATTTAATGAAACCGAATTCATCACCTTTATCAATTTTGTCCTCCTCTTTCACAAAAAACACAATTCTTCTAGCGAGGAATCCTGCTATCTGTCGAACTAAAATCGAACCTTTATTGTTTTCAAATACAAACGTTGTGCGTTCGTTTTCGGTAGAGGATTTTGGATGCCAAGCAACAAGGAATCTACCGGGGTGATATTTGACGTATTTAACTAGGCCGCTTAATGGCGCCCAGTTAATGTGCACATTAAAAGGAGACATGAATATCGAAACTTGAATCCTTTCTTTTTTATAATATTCATCTTCAAATACCTTCTCGATAACAACTACTTTTCCATCTGCGGGGCTGATTATTTGCCCGTCTTTAATTTCAACTTTTCGATTTGGTACTCGAAAAAACTGGACTACAACTCCGAAAATAAAAAGGGAAAACAACCCAAATGCACCTCTAATCATGGGACTTCCTGAAAGAAACGGCGTTAGGGCTAAGTTAAAAACCAACAGACCTATAAAGGTAAATATCATGATTTTGGAACCCTCTTTGTGTAACCTCATAATCTTATCTAGAATCTAATGAATAAGTAAACAATAATAAAAGGAATTGCTAAAATAAGCGCATCAAAACGATCGAGTATTCCACCATGACCAGGTAATATGTTGCCAGAGTCCTTTAAATTAAGACTTCGCTTTAATTTTGATTCAATGAGATCTCCAGCTGTTCCTATTATTGATATGATTAAACCAATAACTATCCAGTCTAACATTGAAAGCGCGTCAGCGATAAAACTTATAATAATTGCGAATCCGACACTAAATACCATTCCTCCGATAAAGCCTTCCCATGTTTTTTTAGGCGAAACACTTTCAAAAAGTTTAGTTTTCCCAAATTTTTTCCCAATCAAATAAGCCCAACTATCATTGGCCCACATACAGAATAGAACTCCAGCGGTAATGTGCGGATAAAATTGATAATTTGGAAAGTACCTTGGATCCATCATCATGTAATTCAACAAGGCAAATGGTAGGGCGATATAAATAACTCCTAATATGGTGTATGAGATGTTAAAAAATGGATTTTTATCTTTTCGGAATAGTTCAATTAAAAACACTAAAAAGAGCAATGGCATGTTGTAAACCAAAATGCTAATATTCTCAAAGGAACTTTGAACAAACAGAAAGTTCGTGGCAAATAGAAGAATACCACCAATTACGCCCGTAAGCGTTTGTGGATTTCCTCCAGTTTTTTTAATTAATCGATAAAACTCAATTTGTCCTAGGGTACTGGCCAATAAAAATATGCAAGCGTACGTGTAGGGGCTAGCTATTGTAGAGCCGAAAAGTACAACTATAAATATTGATCCAGTTGAAAGCCGTTGTTTCAAATCACTCATCAAAGTCCATTTTTTCGATGATCTGAACGGTCTTAAAGGCATTCTCCTTAGCAACAAATAGCTCTACACCAAATTGCATGTTAAGATGCAGGTGCATAGAATCTTGCTTATTAACAAAAGCAACAGGTATGTCATCTTCTGAAAGGCGAGCTTTTATCAATTCCGCTTGAATTGAGTTACTCGTCGTATATACCTTAGTCCAGTTTACTTTCATAGGCTAAGGTCCAAATGTAGTTAATCCTTTTTTTCGGAGGGAGTTACATTTTCGGAAGTTGCAGAATTGTTTTCAACGTTTTTAACTGCCTTTCCATTTTCAGATGATTTTTTCTGTTCTTCACCTGCACTAGAAGCATTATTTTCAGGTTTCACTCTCGGGTTAGCGTTTTCTTTTTCGTCAGCAGCAGCTTTTTCCTTCTTTATTATGCGCTCTTCTGCTTCTTTAGATCTGCGTTCATCTATTTCTTTTTCTTCTTGTTCGCGTTCGATATCCCGGTCAAATGTTCTTTTACCAAAAATGGTTTCCATGTCTTCTTTAAAGATAACTTCTTTCTCGAGCAGCTGTTCAGCAACCGTATTGAGCTTATCTCTATTGGCTTTTAGTAGTGTTAAAGTGTCTTGATAGGCCTTTTCTATATACTTACTTATTTCTTGGTCAATAAGTTGTGCTGTATTTTCAGAATAAGGTTTTTGAAAGGAATATTCATTTTGCCCCGAAGAATCGTAGTAAGAAACATTACCAATTTTCTCGTTTAAGCCATAATAGACAATCATACCGTATACTTGCTTTGATACTTTTTCTAAATCGCTTAAAGCACCGGTAGAAATTTTTCCGAAGACAATTTGCTCAGCCGCTCGTCCTCCAAGGGCTGCACAAATATCGTGGTTCAATTGCTCTTCAGTTGTGATTTGTCTTTCTTCGGGCAAGTACCAAGCTGCGCCTAATGACTGTCCACGAGGTACAATTGTTACTTTTACCAGCGGATGCGCATGTTCTAAAAGCCAACTAACCGTGGCATGTCCAGCTTCGTGATATGCAATTGTTTTTTTCTCAGAAGGAGTGATAATCTTATTCTTTTTCTCAAGTCCGCCAACTACTCGATCTACAGCATCAATAAAGTCTTGCTTAGTAACCTGCTTCTTTTTGTTTCTTGCAGCAATGAGGGCAGCTTCGTTACAAACATTGGCTATATCTGCTCCAGAAAATCCCGGAGTTTGACGCGCTAGCAAATCAACATCTAGAGAATCATCTTTTTTGAGTGGTTTTAAATGCACTTTAAAAATTGCTTTTCGTCCATGTAAATCCGGCATATCAACAATAATTTGTCTGTCGAAACGACCTGGTCTTAGTAGAGCTTTATCTAATACATCAGCTCTGTTTGTTGCTGCTAAAATAATTACGCCAGTATTATTGCCAAAACCATCCATCTCGGTTAACAACTGGTTTAAAGTATTCTCGCGTTCATCATTCGAACCTTGCATTGCATTTTTTCCTCTGGCTCGACCAATAGCATCTATTTCATCAATAAAAATGATACTAGGCGATTTTTCTTTGGCTTGTTTAAATAAATCGCGCACACGAGATGCTCCAACTCCTACAAACATCTCCACGAAATCAGAACCTGATAATGAGAAAAACGGAACTTGAGCTTCACCTGCAACGGCCTTAGCTAAAAGCGTTTTTCCCGTTCCTGGCGAACCTATTAATAAAGCACCTTTAGGGATTCTTGCACCTAAATCAGTGTAACGTTTAGGGTTTTTAAGGAAGTCCACGATTTCTTTAACTTCTTCTTTTGCTTCTTCTTGTCCAGCAACATCATCGAAAGTTATTTTTACATTCTCATTTTCATCAAATAATCGAGCCTTTGATTTTCCAATGTTAAATATCTGCCCACCTGGACCTCCGGCTCCACCACCCATTCGGCGCATAATAAATAACCAAATAGCAACCATAACTGCAATTGGAATTAGCCAACCTAAAGCATCTCGGCCCCAATTTTCTTCAGTTCTGTATTCGTACTTAAAATCGTACTTTTTACTAAAATCGGCTAATTCTTCATCAAAACGCTCTGGAGAACCGATATTCAGTTTAAAATGCGGACCATAACTTGGTCCTTCTCCGGTAGTAGTGCTTTTTAATTTGTCTTTATAATTTCCAACCGCATCACTCTTAAGGTAAATTCTTGCCGATTCTTTATTAATCACCAAAACTTGTTTTACCTCGCTCTTCTCAACCATGGCCCTAAATTCTTGAGGGCTTATTGCCGGAAGAGCTGAGTTCCAGCTAAAGAGCAATTGAGAGAGCAGCACTACCCCAATAATTGCGTAAATCCAGTAAAAATTAAAAGGTTTTTTATCGCCTTTTTTCGGAAGTTTCGGCGCTTTATTAGCGCCTGTTTGTTTTTTATTTTCTGACATTCTTGTAATTAGTCAATTGTTTCTATAGACTTAACAGTTGCGTCGGCCCAAAGTTCTTCTAATTTGTAAAATTCTCGAGTTTCTTCTTGAAAAACATGAACTACTACATTAGCATAGTCCAAAAGCACCCAAGAACAATTATCCATTCCTTCAATGTGCCATGGCTTTTCTCCTAAATCTTCAATAACAGTATCTTTAACGGCATTGGCTAATGCATTAACTTGTCTATTGGACCCTCCGGAGGCAATTACGAAATAATCACAAACCGCGCTTTCAATTTCACGAAGATCCATTTCAATAATATTATTACCTTTTTTATCTAAAAGGCCTTTGAGGATTGAATTTGTGAGTCTTCTTGAATCCGTGATTTCTGTAGTTTTTTCCATGAAAAATTGTAGTGTGCAAAAGTAACCATTTTATAAGGGAAGAATAACGATACCAAAGGGGTAAAAAGCCCCAAATTTGCATAAAGCTTAACATATATTAGTAGTGAAGGGGAGCGTTATTTGGTTGGATTCGGTGGATTCTACGAACGAAGAGATGAAAAGAAGGTTGAAACACCAAAATTCTTTGGAAAATTATGATGCTGTAGTCGCAAATTTTCAAACAAATGGAAAAGGCCAACGAGAGGCTAAATGGGAGTCTAGTGCTGGTGATAATTTGACGTTTAGTTTTTATTTTCAGCCGAATAACCTAAAAGTGATGGATGCCTTTAAATTAAACCAAGCAGTTTCAATATTAATTGCAGATTTCTTGAAAAGTATCGGATTGACTAATGTCCAGGTAAAATGGCCTAACGATATTATGGTAAACGAAAAAAAGGTATGTGGTGTTTTAATTGAAAATATCTTAAGTAAAGATGAACTGTTGGAATCTATAATTGGAATAGGAGTGAATGTGAATCAGTCAAGAATTGAGTCAAACAGCAATTCTACGAGCATCTCTAATGAACTGCAAGAGTATTTTCAAATAAAAGTAATAGCGCAAGAGTTGATTAGTTACCTCCGAAAAATTCAAGATTTCATTAATAGACCCGCCCTATTGCAAACAAGATTTTTGGATTTGCTATTGGGCTTAAATGAAAATAGAAAATTTGAGGTAAAAGGTATTGAGGTTTCTGGTAAAATTTTAGGTGTAAGCTTCAATGGAAACCTGAGGGTGCTAATAGAAGGAAAGGAACAGCTTTTTGAACAAAAGCAAATTCGATTCCTATTCGATTAACTTCATAGTCAACTAAATTTTTCCTGCAGTTTATTAACCATAATATTAAAGAGGTTGGTCAATGGGCCTTTAGCCATCATTTCAATCATCATATTCATATTGGCATCAAACTCTAGAAAGGCTTCTGATTCGTTTTCTGTAAGTTCCCTAATAAGTACATTCATAGTAAAATCAAAAGGGTTTTTGCCATGTGACACTATGGTTATTTTAACGGGTTCTTCACTAGACTCTCTCTTCATTCCTATGCCAGCTAAACCCTTTATAGTGAAGGAGCAACTATCTTCACCGCCTTTCCAGTTTTCTACTTTTTCTTGAGGTAAAAGTTCAAGAATATTATTCATGTTTAAAACGAAATCGAACGCCTCTTTCGGAGTGGTTTTGATAGTTACTTTATCACTTTCAATATGCGTCATTATTTCATCCAGTTTTTAGGGTCTTTTTTCCAATCGCGAAGGAGCTTTGCCTCGGATTGATTTATATAGTTAGTTTTTACGGCTTTGGTTAACATTGTGTCGTAATGTGCCAAAGTCACTAATGGACATTTCGCTTTTTTGAAGTTTTCTTTAGATTCATCTAAACCGTATGAAAAAATAGCCACCATACCTTTAATACTGCAGCCAAATTCTCTAAGTGCATCGACAGCATTTAAAGAACTTTTTCCAGTCGAAATTAAGTCCTCAATTACAATTACACTTTGACCGGGTTCTAAATGCCCTTCAATTTGATTGGAAAGACCATGTTCTTTTTGTTTTGATCTCACATAAACAAATGGGAGACCTAATTCTTGAGCTACCAAAGCACCCAGCGCAATGCCACCAGTTGCCACGCCTGCAATAACATCAGGCTTTCCGAAATTACCCTCTAACATTTTAACCATTTCTTGCCGAATAAACGTTCGAATTTTGGGGTAAGAAAGTATCTTTCGGTTATCACAATAAATGGGTGATTTGATTCCAGAAGCCCAAGTAAAAGGTTCATTAGGCTGGAGTTTTATTGCTTTAATTTGCAAGAGAAATTCGCTTACGTTTAGCGATACATCATTAGAAATAACCATTAACTATCAATATGAACGTGAGCGCTCAAAAATATAAAGTTTTCTTCAACAATGTTTTGGTTTTAATCGAAGATACTGATGAGTTAGCACAACGCTCAGATGGCACTATTTTAATGCTAGAGCATGACATCTGCAATAGCAGTAATTGGGAAGATTGGCTAAAAGCTGAAAGCAAGACTATTCTTTGGGCCGTAAAAGATGTCGATCGAGCTTTTGAGCATTTTAAAACTTACTTTAAAATCGTAAAAGCGGCAGGTGGATTGGTGGTTAATCAAAACGAAGAATTACTTGCAATTTTTAGAAATGGAAAATGGGATTTGCCAAAAGGGAAACTCGAAAAAGGGGAGGAGATAAACGAGTGTGCTGTTCGAGAAGTTGAAGAGGAGACTGCCGTTTCTGTATCCAGTTGTTCTGAAACTAATTTTGATATTACCTATCATGTCTATTTTCATAAAAAAGCCTTCATTCTAAAATCGACTCATTGGTATATAATGAAAAGTAAAACCAATGTGCGAAATTTATTGCCTCAATCTGAAGAGGGAATTGATAAAGTTGAATGGAAAAGTACAGAAGAAATTCTAATTCTTTTTAAGGAGGTTTCGTATAGGAGTATTTATAGCTTAATTCAGAAATACTTTTCTATCTAGAAGCTAATTACATCCTGAGGTTCTTCAGGGTTTAGTACAGTAGTATTTAACCTTGTATTTACTGTAATTAAAATACTGAGATGTTAATATTTTTTGGTTATTTTACATTTTTATTTTCAATTAAGTTTTTATCGTTTAACTAATTGATTTATGCAGGTTACCGTATAATGGATAATTCAAAAAGTTAAATGTAAAGGAGAGAGATACGCAGTTTTTAAAACTTAAATCAAATTTAATTTAGGTTTTATTTGAGCCTGATAAAACAGAAGAATAGAAATATGACAAAGTTTTTTTCAATAAAAACAAAAATATTGCAATCATTAGTGTTAATGATTGTCTATTGTTCAGTGGGGTTTGGTCAAACTAAACGTATTATCAACACTCCACCTTTGTACAAAAATAACAGTCAAGCGGGAATATCATTTAACGTCGGCGCTGGTGGATCTGATATTATCATTAAGGATTTCGGAGCGATAACAAATGGTGCCGGAGCCTATGGTATTTATTATAAAGATAAACCAATTAACACTTCAACCGCAGGCTGGTTTATTAAAGATTCAGATTATGGCAATGGATCTGATGGTATCCTAAATGCAACATCTGGCACTGTGTATACAGATAATGTTCGAACAGCCGTTACCGGAACGAATTCGGCTGGATCTAGTACTTTGGTTACTTCCTCATCCACTGGCTTTTCGGTTGGTGACGAAGTATTGATTATAACAATGGTTGATAAAGCAACCTCTAATAATACGGTTGGGCAGCACGAATTCAACACTATTAGTAGTATTTCAGGAAATACAATAACTCTTGCATCAAATAAAACACATGCTTACACAGCATCAAGCTCTCAAAAACATCAGGTACTTAAAGTGCCTAATTATACAAGTGTGACTGTTGCTTCTGGTGTAACATTAACTTGTCATTCTTGGGACGGAAGTTCTGGGGGTATTTTAGCATTTAGAGCTAACGGGTCTGTAACTAATTCGGGGACAATTACTGTTTCTGAAAAAGGATATAGGGGTATTGGTCACGCATCTTCCCTATCTGGAAATGCTCATTGGCGGAATAAGAATGGAGCGCAGGGTGAGGGCATTTATGGAACAGGATATGCAGGAGGAAGTTCGAGTGGAGCTAATAATGCTACATGGAATGGTGCAAACGGAAATGGTGGCGGCGGCGGCACTGGACGTCAAGATTCTGGCGGCGGCGGCGGCGGTGGATATGCTGCTAATGGAACAAAGGGAACAAATAGTGGCGGTCATTTTGGCGGAACAGGAGGAATAGCTGTTGGTATTACAAACCTATCTAAGTTAATCATGGGTGGAGCCGGTGGTGAAGGCGGTGGAGATGAAGATGGACACTTGCCCGGTGCTGGAGGAAACGGTGGCGGTATCATTATGATTTCGTGCGCAAACCTTACTAATAATGGAAGCATTACTGCTAATGGAGCAAACGGAGGAAATGGAACAAACACTAATCCAAAAGGCGGCAATGGCCGTGGCTGTGGCATGGCTGGCGGTGGCGGTGGCGCTGGAGGATCAGTAAAGATAGTCTCTAGTTTTAATAGTGCATCGGGTACAATTGCAAGTTTAGCTGGAAATGGAGGTGCAACTAATGGTTGTGGTGGAGCAGGTGCCAAAGGAAGTGTAGGTAGAATCGCTCTAGCTTCAACAGTATCCTCTTATCCAACAACAACTCCAACATCCTCAAATGAAAGCTTGTCTGCTAATAGTTGGATTAAATTAGGGACTTTTGCTTCTACGGGTAACAACTCTGCTCCGATCAGTTTAACTAATAAGGGACTCAATTTAATTATTCCTGCTAATAAGACTTATGGATTTGCAATCTTCTCAAAAACTGGCAATAGCATGAATTATATGACTTACAACAGTTCTCTTCCAAAATCATGGCACAACAATAATGAGTGTAAAATTACCGTAGGTCCCAATGTTGGTTTTGGTATTGAAAATAGCGGCAAAGCAAATTATTACCCAAGAAGTTTTGTTGGGTTTGTAGATTACGAATTGTCAAATAAGGCTCCTAAAATTTCTTTTATTAAAAATGACACGATATGCTCTGGCTCAATTGGAGATTCACTACTATTCTCCATTAAGGATGTTGATGTTGGTGATCTGGAGCTTATGAAATTAACGGCGATTGCATCAGACACGAATATACTTCCAAGCGCTGCATTCACCTTCTACAATAATAGTTCTAAGGACACAATTAGAGCTCTTAGAGTGTCACTTCCAGATACTTCATTAACTGCCCGCATACCTGTGTTTATTATTGCCACAGATAAGGGACAATTATCCGATACGACAGTTATCTTCATCCAAATAGATTCTTTGCCTTCTGTTAATTTAGGTCCTGATACTGCATTCTGCAAGAACGCAGCTTACACGATTCGTGCTGGGGCTAATAAAGGAAATTACATTTGGAATAACTCTTCTTCTTCTTCTTCTGATACCTTAGAAGTAAATTCTAAGGGAATTTATTACGTAAGCATTACTGATGCAAACGCTTGTAGCAATATTGATACAATTGACATTGATACGTTTGAAGTTCCTCAGTTTAGGGACACTACTTTGAATGTTCTTTGCAAAGGAGACAGAACAGGATCACTGTACTTAGATGGAATCGGTGGAAAATCAGGATACTCTTTTGATTGGCTAGTTTCTTCTTCTAATCTATCTGGCATGGGAAATAGAGTTGCTCAAACTCTCGCTGCGGGTTCATACAAAGTAACAATTACTGATGCCAATAACTGTAAAAATAGAACAGTATTTACTATTACAGAACCGTCTACGTCTGTTGACGTTCATATCAGAACTAAACGAGACGTATTCTGTAAATCGGATAGCACAGGGTTAGTTTCTGTCGTTGCCTTAGGTGGTGTTTCTCCTTACGTTTATTCTTGGAATGATAATAAAATTCAAATTGATTCTCATGCAGTTAATTTGGGAGCGGGAACCTACCAGGTAGTGGTAACTGATTCTAATAATTGTTCTGATTCTATTTCTCAACTAATCACTGAACCTGCAGTTCAATTATCATTGAGTATTCTCAATAAGGTACAACCACTTTGTACTTTGGATACTATTGGGTCAGTAAAAGTTACTTCCAATGGTGGTACTGGAACACATACTTATTTATGGAATGATAATCTTTCCCAAACAGATACGCTTATAACTAAACTTATTCCAGGTAATTATGGGGTTACTGTTACAGATGCCCTTGGATGCGTTGATTCTATTTCAGTGAGCTTGCCTGCGCTCGATACGTTAAGGTCGATTTTCACATTTCCTGATTCGGTTATTTGTAATAAAGACACTTCTCGATTGCTTTTAGGTTTACCAGCAAATGACGGTGTATTTTCAGGAAATGGCGTTTCAAATAATGCTCTCAATCCAAAAAGCTTATCAGTTGGTACACACGTAATAACGTATACCAGAACTGAGCGATCATGTATAGCAGATACAACTGATACGATAAGAATTAATCCAAATCCAATTGCGTCTATTGGAAACCTTGGTTCTATTTGTACGAATACTCCAGATCTATTATTGAATGTAGGTTCTCCCTCAAATGGATACTTCTTTGGAAATAATGTATCTGTAACAGATAGTGCTACCTATAACCCTTCCAATACAGCATTGAATGATACCATTAACTATGTATTTACAAATGGTTTTGGTTGTTCAGATTCGGCATTTAAAGTAATCGCGGTTGATACAATTCCTTTAGTTACAGCAGCTGCTGTTCCTAACGTATGTCTTGATGCATCAGAGTTTGTTTTAACCAATGGAAGTCCTAAGCTAAATGGAGTTGGAGTTTATATTGATACCGCTAACAATTCAGTTGTAGCTAATAAATATTTCCCCTCGGTTACAGGAAATGACACTGCTAATATTCAGTACAAATTCACCGAAACTTTAACGGGTTGTTCTGATTCTGTAATGTTTACAATTATCGTGGATTCATTGCCGATATTAAGGCCGAATCTATTAGGTGATATTTGCGTTAATGATACCTCATTCTCACTAGATAGTGTTTGGATTCCTAATCAACCGAAATATATTGGTAGTGGAGTTTCTACGGTAGATAGTTTAACCTTTAATCCTGCAGTTGCGGGTGTTGGAACGCATCAAATAGCCTATTCATTTACAGATTTAAATAGTTGTAAAGCCGATACTCAATTCTCTATTGTAGTTCGACCGACTCCAGCAATCGTGTTTAATGCCTTGCAAGATGTTTGTGCCGATGCCGATACGTTTACGCTTACAGCTGCGACTCCTTTTGGAGGTAAATACTATGGTCCAGGTGTTATAAATGATACCAGTTTTGTTGCTGATACTTCATTAGACAAACAATCAAATACATTGAATTATGTGGTTGATAACCAATACGGATGTATTGATACTGCTGCTGGTTCTATTTATGTAGACACCCTTCCAGTGGTTTCATTCAACCCAAGCTTAGGTAATATTTGCTTCAACGAAGAGTTTAAGAAAATAAACTTTGGAATACCTAAAGCAACTGTAGCAGGTGAAGTTGGAGTTTACTCTGGAAATGGTGTACGGAATGACTCGATAATTACGGCAATTTCTGGAACGGGACTATTTAATATTACTTATGAGTTTACCGATACTAATGGATGTTCTTCTTCTATTGCAGATACAATAAGAGTTGATACCGTGCCAACAGTTACTCTTGCTGCGTTTAACCCAGTATGTGAAGATGTTGATACAGTTCATTTAAATGGAGGCTTTCCTCTTGGAGGAGTATTCACCGCTACCAGTCCTAATAGAATTGATACTACATTATCAGGTATCTATTATCTAAATACACTGGATTCTGGTGGAACTGTGGATACTATAATTTACACTTACACCAATCTTAATGGTTGTATTGGAAGTGCTGCTCAAGCATTTAGTATAGACTCCTTGCCAGATGTAATATTTACTTTGCCAAGTAGCGATGATACATTATGTCATGGTAGTTCTTCGATTGCATTAAGCGGTGTAAATCTATTGGGTGGAATATTCAGTAATGTTGATGGTAGAGTAAGTAATAATAACTACTTATCTGATACAAATACAACGAGAAACGATACCATTGCTTATACCTATACCGATGCAAACGGTTGTACCAATTCAGATACGGACTTCATTCACATAGATTCTATACCAGTAATAACTTTAGGTTCAAGTCCGGTATTCTGTGCTGCTGATGACTCTATTCAGTTAACGGTAGGTAATGGAAATGGATTCTATACAGGACAACGAGGAATAGGAGCAGACAGTTTAAGTTTCTTGCCTGACTCGGCAAAAGCAGGAACTCACTTAGTGACCTATAACTTAGAAAATGTGGGATGCTTCAGCATAAAGTCATTTAGTATAGTAGTGCATCCTCAACCCATTGTTACATTGCCTCAGTTCACTGATATTTGTGAAAACTTGGATACATTCTACCTTACCGGTGGCGCACCTGTTGGAAACTCAATCAACAGTTCTTACAAAGGAAATGGCGTGCAGAATGGTTATTTCGATCCTACTGCAGTTGGTTCGGGAATTGCCACTGTTTGGTACTTGTACGAAAATACATTTGGCTGTATTGATAGTGCTTCAAATACAATGAACATCAAAGCAGCTCCAAATGCTCTATTTAGTGGATTAGATACTACTGGATATTGTGAAAATGCGGATACCATACACTTGGAAAATAGAGTTTCTCCAAGAGCAGTTAGTCCATATGAAACGGTGTTTAAAGGAAAAGGCATTGTGTCAAATACAATTTTTGATCCTTCCATTGCAGGTACTGGTGTGCTTGAATTATGGTATGTTGTTAACGATACAGCAAATGGTTGTAGTGACTCCACTTCACAATTTGCCTTAGTGAATTCGCTTCCGTTGGTAAGCTTAAATGCGATTGGTGATATTTGCGAAAATGGCTCTTCCTTTAAACTGTCTGGTGGTTCTCAAATTAGCTTTAACGGAAGAGATACCTCAAAGTATACAGTTGACTCTTTAGCCATAGCGGGTGACGTATTTATTCCGGCTAACTATATAGCTGGTAACAGCTACAAAGTAACCTATACCTTTACTGATACTGCTCAATGTTCAGATTCAGCAAGCAGAGTTTTCAATGTGCTAGCTAAGCCAATTGTTCAATTATTTGATTCAACGCTTAAGTTCTGTACCAATGAAAATCCATACCAGTTAACTGAGGGATTCCCTAAAACTGGTGGTACAGGAGTTTATCGAGGAAGTGGAGTGTTTAGCGGCACCTTCTTCCCACAATTCGCAAGTGCAGGCATAGATACAATGAGTTATATTTTCACTGCAAGCAACAGTTGTATTGATACAGCGATAGCCTCATACAGAGTTAAAACAGCACCAAGCATTCAAGTAAGCAGTGCACTTAAATATTGCGATAAAGATGGCATAGATACCTTGGATTTTGCAACAAATACGGTTGGAAATGGATATGGTATTTATAGTGGCGCGGGAGTAACAAACGACTCAATATTTAATGTTGATTCTGCTGGAGTAGGTGTGCATAATATTCAAGTAGCTTATTTCGATACTAGTTTTGGATATACTTGTGCCGATAGTTCTACTCATGTTCTTACAGTTAATACTTCGCCAACAGTTGCGCTTCAAAACGCAGCGGACTTGTGTTTGAATTCTGCTCGAATTTTAGGGTTTGGTCTTCCACAAGGCGGGTTGTACTATGAAGATACCTTATTGAGTTCGAATCAGCTTGCTGGAAATAGGTTTATTGCCAATGATACTGCTGGATCTCAAAAAATAATATACCAATATTTTGATGCTAATGGATGTTGGGATTCTGCCAGCACGGTTATAAATATTCTTCCGCAACCTAATGTTTCCTTTGCTTTAGGAGATTCTGTTGCTTGTTACAGTGAAAATTTGGTGAGGTTAACAGGAGGCTCTCCTGTTGGAGGAAGTTATCTTGGTAAAGGAATATTCCAAAATCAGCTGTACACGCAGTCTTCAGGAACGGGATACTTAGATGTTGTTTATCAATTTACAGATTCAAACAATTGCAATAATTCAGACACCGCTAAATTATTGGTAGCAATAGATCCTGTATTGAATATAAGTAACGATACTGTGCTCTGTGCGGGCTCATTGGTCAACCTTTTTGCAGCTGGAGCAGGAAAGGGTGCTTTGTACACTTGGAGTACAGGAGTGCAAAATCCAAATATTAGTGTTTCTCCTCGTAACACAACCAATTATTCGGTAATTGGATTAGACACCAACGGTTGTTCGGATCAGAAATCGGTTCGAGTTGAGGTGCTTCCAGAAATTATACTGACAACGTCGAGTCAAAATGCGGGTTGTGGCAAATCGGATGGTATTGCAAATGTTTCCGTTGCTGGTGGGTTACCTCCATTTAAATATTTATGGACAAGTGGTAGTAAAAATGCAATTGCAACTGGTTTAAAAGCTGGATTCTACGAAGTAACAGTAACTGATGCCAATGTTTGTAACAACAGTGCTTCTGCTGTTATCAAAAACACAAATGGTCCAAACGTAGTTGTAAACGGAATTACCAATGCAAGTTGTGCTGGAGTTGCTGATGGTTCTATTGCCTTGGATATTCAAGGTGCAGTGCTTTCAATTCAATGGTCAAATGGAGCTATTACAGAAGACATTAATGGATTATCTCCAGGTAAGTACATTCTTACAGTAATTGCTGCCGATAGCTGCATAACTACTCAAGAGTTTACGATTACAGCTCCTGATGCTATGCAAATAGATGCACTTGTGCAGGCACCGAAGTGTGGAAGCAACGATGGTTTTGTTACACTTAACGTAACAGGAGGTGTATTCCCTTACAGATATGATTGGTCAAACAGTACTTCAAACGATACGCTTATAGCCGCTGGTGCTGGTGTGTATCAAGTTACCGTTACAGACGATAATAGTTGTACAGATAGCATTGAGGTGGTGGTAAGTGATTCGGGTGCTCCGGTTATTTCACTTATTAAAGTTATTCAACCAGATTGTGGTTCAAACAATGGTGAAATACACATTGATATCAATAAAGATACCTTGGCTCAGTTTAGATGGAATACTGGAGACTCCACGTACATTATTAAAAACTTGGTGCACGGAGTGTACAGAGCAACTGCAACTGACACTGCAGGTTGTCGAGGACTTACGAATATTACACTTAACAGCATTACACCTAGAGCAAAAGAACTTTGCGTTGCAACAATTGATACAGCTACAGGTCTTGCTCAAGTTGTCTGGTCGAATACAGGAGCTAAAGAAATTGAAGTATTTACCAAAGCATTGGGTCGAAAAGACTTTAGTGTATTGGGTTCCGCTCCAGTAAACGTTAATGTATTTACCGATAGTTTACCAACGCTCATTGATAAGTCATACAGCTACGCAATTAAGTCAACCGATAGTTGTGGAAGTGTAAGTGAATTGAGTGGTTTACATCAAACCATTTACTTAACCAGTCAGTTGGATAAAGATAACAATATAATCCTGCGTTGGACAGCTTATGCTGGCTTCAAATACTCGGAATATGAAATCATGAGAGTTGCAAATGGAGTGATGTCGGAATACGGTAGAGCTGGAATTGGAACCAATGAAATTATTATCTCTGGAGAAGAATTTGGTGCAGCCAACATTTATTACATTATCAGAGTTGCAGCACCAGAAAGTTGTGGACCAACAGATTACTACGATTATTCTTGGTCTAATAAATCAATTAATTACGGATCCTTCAATATCAATGTGGATCACCCAGGAAATCTTGCAATATGTAAATTATATCCTAATCCTAACGGTGGACAATTTACATTGCAACTAGGATTTAATGCCGAGACTAACGTAGGATTGCGTATCACGGATATGAGCGGGAGAGTAGTGTGGAATGCGAATTTGGACAATGTCTTTGGGGTGGTAACCCTTCCAATTGACTTAATGAACAACGCAGCCGGAATGTATCAATTGAGAATTGATGCAGCAGATGAAGTATTTATGGAGAGAATTCAAGTGATTAGGTAAGAGTATGAAGTTGAAAAAAGTACTTGAGAAAATTTTTATAGTTCTAGGGCTATTGTTTAGTTCACAGATTGTGAATGCACAAACGATTGTAGATACTACCGCCCAAAATAAAAAGGTCGTTCTAGAAGTATATCGAGGTGCTTTGACCCCTTTTGGTGGTTTTGCAGATCATGTTGCAGACACACTGCGTGATAAGGATTCTACATTATTTACTATAATAAATACCTATGAAGGATTTTACGCTGGGCCTAGAACCTCAGGCCCATATTATTATCCTGACTATCGGTCATCTTTTGGCCCTGCAATTCAAACTCAGGCTGGAATTCAAGGTTGGCCTTCTGGGTCAGTGAACCGATCTTTGTTTCCTTCATTAAATGTCACTGCTAGAACTGCCATGAGCCGAGGCTTGTGGGAAGATGCTCGAGATACTATTCTAAACCAACCTTCACCGGTAAATGTTGGGGTCACTGCGAGTTATAATGGTCAAACAAAAACCATCACTGCAATGGTAGAGGTTTACTTTACGGATACTTTAGTGGATAGCACTTTCGTCAATGTTGGTTTTAAACAGGATAACATTATTGGGCCACAAAATGGAAATATATCCAATTATCCTGCAAGGTATGGGGCTAACATTGGTATTTACACTCATAATGATGTACTTCGACATTTGGTAACGGGGCAATGGGGAGAACATCTTGATTCAATTGTCTATAAAAAAGGAACACTTTGGACAAGAACTTATACTTGGACTGTACCTGATTCTGTAGGTGAAGTTCCAATTGTCCCTGCCGATTTGGAAGTCTTTGCTTTCGTTTCTGGATCAAGAGATTCCATTTATACAGGGGAGGATAATCCGGTTAATATCACCAGAACACCTTTGTCCGGTCCCTATACAATTGGAGGAACCACCCCAGATTATTCTACTATTTCTGAAGCTGTTAATCATTTGAATGAGATAGGTATTTGCGATGATGTAACGTTTAATATTCGACAAGGAACTTATAAGGGATCACTACAATTCAATGAAATATACAATGCTGGAGATAGTGGAAGAGTAATATTCCAGGCTGATCCTAGCAATGCAGCTACAGATACAGTATTGATTACCGATACTGTTGATGCTTCTCTTAATGGTTTAGTAAGTTTAAGAGGTAAAGGGAATTTAACTTTTAAAAAGCTACGATTTACTGGAGTAACTGGAGGCGGAGTCACAAAAGCCTTGATAATATTTGATGGAACAGATACCGTTAGAAACGTACTTATCGACAGCTGTAGTTTTGATGGAACTGGCTTGGGGAACTATTCCCTTTCTACGTTTAGTGGTCATCTCGATAGTTTAGAAGTATCTAATTGTAAATTGGAGCGAGGAAGGATGGATATTTTTCCTCCTGCAACGATGAACAGTTCTGTTTGGGTTCACCACAACGATTTTGTGAATACAAGTCTGGCGATTCAATTATCAGTTGGGTTTGCAAGAGTGAATAACAACACGACATCTGCAGATGCAGCCAATAGCTGGACGCGTCAAATCGGAATATGGGCAAATCGAGCCGAGGTATATAATAATAACCTTTACCATAGAACTGAATCAACTTTTCATGGCATCACAGTGCAACGGAGAACACAAAACAATGGCTATCCAGTTGGAAGTTTTTATGTGTACAACAATGTGCTGAATCTTACACAGAAACGAAATAATATAAACGGTACATTCAATGCATTAACTGTAAGTGTTAAACCCGGTGATAATTCATTCATTCATCACAATACCATCCATATGAAGCGCTTTAATAAGTCCTTTGGTGGAAAAGCTATTGGTATTGGAAGTGGAAACTATAATGTCAGCAACAATAATGTTTTTGTTGAACATGCTGGCTTGGCACTTGAAGCACACTCCACTGCAGTTATTTCGTCTTCTAATAACAATTATTATACAGAGAATGATTCAATTGTAAAATTAGGAAGTACGAGTTATGCTGCGTTAGCTGACTTACAATCGGCTGGCAAAGATTCCAATTCAGTTTCTGCTAACCCTTATTTTTTATCGGATACTTCTTTAAAACCGTATCGATCTGCTTTGAATGGCTCGGGAATGACAATTGTAGACATTCCTAAAAATATTCTCGATTCCACGCGAACGAACCCACCGGATATGGGTGCTTATGAATTTGATCCTATTGTATTCGATGTAACCATTGATTCTATTTCGGTCGATACGCTATGCAGCGGCACGCAGCAAGTAAAAGCTTATTTCCGTAATACAAGTGATTCGGTTATAAAAAAGATTGCAATTAATATTGGTGCTGTAAATCTTACCAATGCTTCTGAGCAAGATTCAGTATTCTACTATAATGGTAGTTTGGCTAAAAATGCAATTGATTCTGCCATTGTTGGATATATCGATTTTACTGCCAATACTGATTTTAGAATCAGCGTATCTGCCGATACCATTACTGGAAGCGGATCGAGAGGATACTTGGACGACGATCCAAGTAACAACTTTATTATAGATACCGTTTCTGTTCGCCCAAATCCCGCTGCTAATTTCACTATTCAAAAAGCATGTGCAGCAGATTCTATTGTTCTAATTGCTTCTGGAGGCGTAGATTACAGTTGGGACGGACCTAATGCATTTACTGATACTTCAAATGTTGTAGTAAGAGTAAATCCAGATACAGCAAATATGCAAGGGCTTTATACGGTTACAGTAATTGATTCTGCAGGTTGTTCTGCTACCTATTCTAATTCAGTGAATTTAGATAGTGCAATTATTATTGGATTACCGGCTGATTTTTCAATTTGTTCTAGTACAGATACTTCAATTACCGCAAATGAAAATTCGCAATACGCATACTTATGGAACAATGGAGAAACAACACCAACAATTTCAGTTGATTCTTCATTTGAATTTGTTGTAAAAGTTACAGACCAAAATAATTGTGTGGTTTACGATACGTTTGAGCTCACAGTTTACAATGATCCAATAGTACAGTTCGATTCAACAATTCAAGCTGCATGTGCTTTTGGAAGTCCAATTTTGTTAAGCCACGCTTCTCCAAGAGGAGCTGGTGGAACGTATTCAGGGTTCAATGTTTCTGGAGATACACTTACACCAAAAGCCTTTGGAAATTATCCAGTAAAATACTCTTATGTCGATTCCAATGGTTGTTCAGGTTTTGCCGATACTTCTGTTGTAATTCATAAGCGACCAAGTGTTACTGTGTCTACAATTGGTGATTTGTGTATAAACGAAGCGCCTTATACGATTTCTGAAAACAGCCCTATAGATACAGTGTATGGTAGGTTTACCGGAACTGGAATTGTAAACGATAGTATTGGAATTTTTGATCCTTTTGTTGCTGATACAGGCACACATACAATTACATACACCTACACAGATTCAATAACGGGTTGTTCGGCTTTTGCTACCAATATGATTACTGTTAATGACACCTTCAACATCCAGTTTTCTGCTGCGGCTAGCTATTGTATTAATGACGGTAGGATAACCCTATCAAAACCAGATAATTTTACAGCGGGTCTTAACGGTTATTATTTAGATACGAACATAAATAATTCGGTTACTGGAAGTTATGGATTCAATCCTGCTATTGCAGATACAGGTTCACAAACACTTACCTATAAGGTTACTAACGCTAATAACTGTACGAGTACTGCATATAGAGCTATTGATGTTAAGGCAATTCCGGTTGTTGAACTGCGCACAGATACCTTTTGTATAAACAGCCCTGAGGTGGTTATGGATGGTGGAACACCAGTAGGAGGAACTTATTATTTTGGTAAAGGTGTTCTTCAAACAGGAAACTACAATCCAGATTCTGCCGGCGCAGGACAAGATGAGGTACATTATCGATATACTGCTGGAGGTTGTTCTGACACTGCCGAAGCTGTATTCTTGGTGCGTCAAATTCCTGCAGTTAGTTTCACATTACCATTGGTCAATACCGAAAGATGTATTGATGCAAACAGCTTTGTACTTACAGGACAAAGCCCTATAACAGCAGCTTCGGCTGGTGTTGGTTCTTTTGGTGGAAAAGGCGTATCGGGAAATCGATTTTTCGCGGGTGTAGCCGATACGGGAACTCATGTCATTCAGTATAAATATGTAAATCAGTTTGGTTGCGCAGATTCGACAACAGATGAAATACAAGTTTATGGTTTACCTGAACCAGCTTTTACAACTCCATTTGCAAGAATTTGTAAGAACCAAATTCCTGATTCTGTATTTGCTACTCCGGTTGGAGCAGGTGGTGTATTTTCAGGAGTTGGAATTAGTACTTCAGGATACTTTAATCCTAGCGTGCTAAGCGTAGGTGCGAATAAAACACTTCAGTATACTTACACCGATTCAAATGGATGTTCTGATTTTGTAATTGATACGTTTATAGTGGATTCGGTTCCGCAAATTACCCTGGCACTTCTTCCTGATCAATGTTTAAATGGTGTTGAGTATACGTTTACAGAAGGTAAGTTTAATACTGGTAATTATCAGTACAAATCGGATACGCTAGGATTGTTAACTGCAGGTAAATACATGCCAAGTTTAGCGGGTTCAGGTATAGATACAATTACATATGTATACACGGATGCTTTGGGTTGTATGGATAGTTTATCTCAAACGATTGAAGTGTTAGACACTACAATTGTAACTTTCACTATAGACACTGCTAGATCTAGAGTTTGTAATAATGAACCTACTTTTAACTTGTCTTCTGCAACTCCAATTGGAGGGGTGTATACAGGTCGTGGTTTGGTTGGAAATAAATTTACTCCTGCTAACGCAGCACTTGGTAATAATCTAATTACATATTCTTATACAAATAGTGATAATTGTACCAGTAAAATAATTGATACGATTGTTGTTAATTCAACTACACCAGTTTCATTTACAAATCAAACGTTCTGTTTAAATGATACTGTTGCAACGCTTACGAGTGGCACTCCTTCGATAGGAACGTTCAAGTATTCCGGTGGTGGTATGTTGAATAATACAGTCTTTTCTCCGGCAGTAGCGGGAGTTGGGCCTAGAACAATGACTTATTCATTGACGAATGCCGACGGTTGTGTTTCTCAAGCAACTGCTACGTTTACAGTAAACTCTGTACCAAGTACTCAATTTGGGGCGCAGTCTGCAATTTGCTTTAATGCAGACACATTTAGTCTTACGGGGACTTCAACTTCTGGAGATTCTAGTTACTTCTATGGGTCAACGGGTATTGTAAATGCGATATCGGGTAGATATTTAGCAAGCTTAAGTTCAGTAGGATTAGATACATTAAGCTATGTCGGTAAACTAACAAGTACAGGTTGTTCTGACACAATATCAAAAACAATTTTGGTGCGTGCTATTCCTAATACAGTTTTGGATACCTTCCCAGATTATTGCGTTAATAATGCTCCAATAGCGCTTACAAAAGGAAGCCCTACTGTTGGTGGAACTGGTGTGTATTCGGGTAGTGGAGTTGTTGGAACTCAGTTTTACCCTTCAATTGCAAAAGTAGGAAGCCATCCTGTCGTTTATAGATTTACAGATAACAACAATTGCTCTGTTTCAGACACTGAGATTGTAGTTGTTAATGGTTTGCCAGTATTGACTGCCGCGGTATTCTTAGACTTATGTCAATACGATACCATAAAAACATTAACCGGTGCCTTACCTGTTGGTGGGTTTTACAGTGGAGTTAATGTTGATAGTGCAACATCCGCATTTAGACCTGATAGCGTTGGTATTTGGAGCATTACCTACAATTTTGTTGATACAAATGGTTGTGAAAATAAAGTTGCTCAAACGCAAAGAGTTCGCGCATTGCCATTAACCCAATTAAATTTTGGAAATAAGTTTTGTGATAATGCTGCACCAATGGCATTGACAGGTGGTTCGCCTATTGGTAGTGGAGGCGTTTATTCTGGGCAAGGAGTTTCAGGTTCTTTTTATGATCCAGCAAAGGTTTCTTCAAGTGGTGATACCTTAGTTTATAACTTTATTGATGGATTTGGTTGTGAGAATTCTGATACCGTATTTATTACGTTTGATTCTTCGGCTGTGGTTACTGCAACTCCAGTTCCTGATATTTGTAAAGGGACAGCTTCTCTAGACCTTTCCACCTACTTTAGCCCTTCTGGTGGTAAATTTAATGGAGCCAATGTTTTTGGTTCTAATTTTAACGCAAGCTTGTTAGACACAGGTCGTTTTGCGATGAGCTATGTGTTTACTGACAGTAATAATTGTGCCACCACAGCAAAAGATACCATTGTGATTAGACCACTTCCTGATTTTCAGGTTTCTTCGGATACGGGTATTTGTCTTGGCGATAAAATTCAGTTAATTGCTTCCGGTAACTATAGTTACGATTGGAATACTGGTGACTACCTTTCAACAATTCAGGTAAGTCCTTTACGAACGTCAAACTATAGCGTAACTGCCACCAATAGTTTTAACTGTTCTTCAATTCGGAATATTGGAGTAACTGTATTTGATCAAATTACGGTTTATACTTCTTCAATTGATGCAGCTTGTAACACGGCAAATGGAACCGCTTTTACCTCGGTAACAGGAGGCATAAAACCATACAATTACTTGTGGTCTACCGGCGAGAGAACTTCAACAGCAAGGCAGCTTTACGCAGGCAATTATCAAGTAACGGTGAATGATAAAAATGGTTGTATTCAGTACGGTGTTATTGGAGTTAGTAATGAAGATGGACCAATAATTAATGTTTCTTCTCTTGTAAACAATACTTGTGCAGGAGATGAAAGTGGCGAAATTGAAGTTAGTATATCCAGTAATTCAGCTTACCAGCTGTTTTGGAATAATGGGGCTTTAGGCACAAAGTTGACGAATTTGAAAAGCGGTATTTATGAGCTTTCTGTTATTGGCGAAGATGGTTGTAGTTCATTTAAGTCTTTTGAAATAACAAGTCCAAAAGCTTATGAATATCAAGCTGTAATAGAACAGCCCGATTGTGATTCAACAAATGGGTCTATTTTTATGAAGTTGTCTAATAGTCTGGACTCAGTTAGTTATCAATGGCTAAGTCAAGCTTCAGGAGACACGCTTAAAAGTTTAGGTTCAGGAACTTATAATGTAGTTGTTACAAATAACAAAGGTTGTATGGATACGGTTGTCGTTGCATTAAATACGGCTGCTGCTCCAAAAATTAAATTAGATTCAATTCAGTTTGCAGATTGTAGTCAAAATAATGGGGCATTAACGATATCTGGTATTGACCCGATTAGCTCCTTTAATTGGTCCAATGGGGATACAACATCATCAATTCAGAATTTATCTATTGGTTCTTATACGGTTACGGCAAGTGACGTAAATGGTTGTTCGGCAATTGAGCAATACGATATTGAGGCAGTGCTGCCAACAATGCCAGTGATTTGTAAAGTGACAAATGATTCCTTGTTATCTGCCAATGTGCTTGTCTGGGATACAACTGGTTCTCCCGCCGACTCCTTCTATGTGTATAGAGAGTCTGCGGTAAAAAATCAGTATTTTAAATTGGCAACAATTGGAAGAAATGCTGCGCCGAGTTTCGTAGATTCAGCGCTCACTAATTCTACTTCGATAGGAACCTATTCTTTGGTTGCAATTGGTGCTTGTGAAAACGAAAGTGTATTGAGTCCAGGGCACAAAAGCATTTTGTTAAACACTAAGCAAACGGATAGCACACTTATTGAATTGAATTGGAGTAATTATCAAGGCCATTCATTTGGAGACTATTACATCTATCGCTATTCTTCACAGTTAGGATTGCAATTGTTGGATAGCATGGGTGGTATTAATACTTACATCGATTATAATGTACCTTACACAAGCAGCGTTCTTTATTATTACATAGGAATAAAAGGTGCGACAAATTGCGGCGATATTGGAATTACTACTATTTCTAATTTGAGTCGCGATTATGGAGTGAAGTTAGTTGGCGTTTCCGAGCTGCCTCAAAAAGAGATTGCATTCCTAGTTTGGCCTAATCCAAACAACGGTTCATTTCAAATAAAACTGAATGGAATTGATGCTGGAGAAGGTCAATTAGTTGTTTACGATGCACAGGGGAAAATTAGGTGTCAAAAAGGTATTGATTCTAGCTTGCAAGGGTCAATGCATTCCATAATTCTGTCAAATATTAGCAGCGGTTTATATTACGTTCAGTTTATTCAAAACGAAACTGTAATTACTCGTGAAATCGTAATTAACCGATAGGTAATAGACTAGATGATTCGAATAGTAATTTCCTTATTTTTTATTCTATTTTCTGGTTCATTAATGAGCCAAAAATTCGAGTGGGCAAAACAAGTAGGGACTTCAGGTGGGTCAGATGAAGTTTCTGCACTTGCAATTACAACTAACGACACTGTGGTAATTGGTTGCGGTTTTTTTGGTGGCACGCTGCCTGGTGGAACTGGATCTGCAAGTGGAGGTAAGGACGTTTTTGTAAGAGGAACTAATAAAGGAGGAGGTGTGAATTTCAACCCACTTCATTTTATATCTACCGGTGCAAATGATGCCATAAATGATGCCGTAGGTAGTTCAAATGTTTCCTATGTAACTGGAAAATTGCATGGTACTCTTACAGGTGCTGTAACTGTAGCTCAAACATATGGCGCTGGGAGTTTTTTTATAGCTAAAATTAATGCTTCTGGAACTGCGGATTGGGTAGTTCCAACTACCAACAATATACTCAGTGAGGGGCAAGCTGTTACCGTTGATGCTACTGGTAATATATACGTTGCGGGTATTTTTAAAGGAACAATGATTTCTGGTACTGATACGATTACTTCTCAAGGTATAAACAACGACATTTTTATTTACAAGTACGATGCTAATGGCAACGCGTTATGGTTAAAATCAATTAATGGTGCTGGTAATGAAGAGGTGGTTAGCTTAGAGTACGACAATTCAAATGCTAGATTACTGGTTTTAGGGAATTTTAGTCAAACTATTCAGCTTTCGGGTAGCGCATTTTTAAGCCCTAGCTCAGCAGGTGCTACTAATGTGTTTGTGGCAGCTTACAACACCAATGGTGTTCTAGGTGTTAATACCAGACCTTTTTATGGCAACGGGAATATAAAAGCTGCGGATTTAGTAATACTCTCAAATAGTGAAATAGCGATTGGAGGAGGATATACTATAGCAATAACAGACGGTACACGAAGTTTTAATTCTGCAGGCGGTGAAGATATCTTCATTGGAAAATTGAATACAACGAGCCTTGTTGGAACTGCTTTAAAAAGTTATGGAGGTATTAGTTCAGAAAGAATTACTCAACTTGAAGCAAATGCTAATCTTTTTGCTTTTGGTGAATTTGGAGCTAACCTCACGTTCGGGAGTTATTTGGCAACTTCAAACTCAACAATCGACATATTTTTACTTTCGTGGAACAATGCGCTTACCGAGTTCTCAGCTCACGGTTCAATTGCGGGACCGGGATCAAATGTTGTAACAGCAAAAAGCATGAAATTGGGTGGCAGTAGAATGTATTTTTCAGGCCAATTTAGAAGGATTGCAAACTTTAAAAATGCAGGAACATTTATTTCAAGAGCGGTTTCTTTCTTTGACGGCTACCTAGCAAGCGCTAGTGCAAAAGAGATTTATTGTCCAATAGACGATAGTGTTTCCTTAGCAACTAATTTGAGAGTTCAAGGAGATAGTGCCTTGCTCTGTTTTGCGGATTCAGGTCAATTGAGTGCTTTGGGTTCTTCTGCTTCTTTTAGCTACCAATGGTATGAAGGTGGAGTTGCGATTACAGGAGCAACTTCTCAAAATTTCCAAGCGAAAACTACAGCGTCTTATTACTTAGTTATTTCAGACAACATTAAAAGTTGTGCAGATACGTCGCGCTCAATAAAAATTCATGTTGAAGCAGAGCCTTTCAATTCAATTACTGACACAATAGTTTGTGACAGTACAGGGCAATTTTTAATTGCTCTTTCTCCTGCATACTCACCTACAAATGGGGGTTCCTTAACTGGCAGCCCAGGAATTAATCAAAGTACGGGAGAATTTTTTAGTGTATTTGCGGGTGCTGGAGTAGATACGCTAATTTATGTATATGAAAATGCAGCAGGTTGCAAGGGAAGCGATACAGCTATTTACGAAGTTCGAGCAAATCCACTAATTACTTTTACTACGCTGCCCATTTACTGTGAAAAAGACCCAAGGGATACGCTGAAATTTGGTTCCGCAAATGTGCCTTTAAGTAGCGAATATTATGAGATTACAGGAGCGAATGCATATGGTATTGAAGATAGCGTAGTCTTTAGAAGCGATACTTTACCCCCAAACCAAACTCCTGGTCATTCGGTAATTTATCATGCAATTGATTCTTTGGCCGGCTGCGAAAGCGAGAAGGTTGCATTTATTGTAATAAACCCAATACCGAATGTGGTATTTAATTTTTCTCCACCAATTCCGCTTTGTAATAACACATTGCCTTTTATACTGACTGGAGGAAATCAAACGGGAGGAGTTTATTCGGGAAAAGCGGTTAATTCTTCTAATGCAAGATATACTCCTTCTTCAGCTACGAGTCAATTAGATACCGTTCACTTTTCTTTTGTGGATAACAACGGATGCGCCGATACTGCTTCTGTGGCTTTAAATATTGATTCAGTGCCTGACGTTACTTTTTCCTTCACTACTAAAATATGCTCAAGTGATTCTTTGATTACATTAACAGGAGGGTCGCCGTCATCTTTAGGTAATGGACAATACAAAAGTCCTTGGGTGAGTTCAGGTAATTTCTTTCCAAGATTATCGGGAGTGGGCACTCATCCGGTAACTTATGTTTTTGAAAACCTTCAAGGTTGTAAAGATTCAGTAACTCAAAATTTAGCAGTCAATTCTTTGCCCGGTGTGAGTATGGCTGCTGTACCTCCGATTTGTGAAAACGAAAAATCTCGATTAATTACTGGAGGTTCACCTATAGGTGGAGTTTACTCTTTAAGAGGTCAAGTTCTGACAAACGGATTACTCGATCCTTCTAATTTTCCTGCACTCCCAGGAGGTGCGCAAGATTCAGTAGTTTATACCTATACGGATACTAATAATTGTACTTCTATTGGCATTTCAAGCCTTTTAATTCGAAGGTTAGATGGTATTGTTTTTAACCCTGCTTTGACATTAAATAGACTGTGCAATAATGACTCAATAGACTTATTTGCAATGGGGGATACTTTGTTTTCTCCACCGCCTGCAAATGGAGGGAAATTCGTTGATGAATATGGTGATGTAATTTCTATTTTTAGAGGGGAAAAATACTTACCTCCCGCCTCCGATACTTCTACATTAACTAGGCTCCAATATATATATGATTACAGCGCTACAGGTTGTTCTGATACGGCTACTAAATTCCTCCGCATTTCTTACAGTCCAGTTGCTTCTATTAAGCCTGTTGCGTTTGCTTGTGCTGGAATTGATTTCGAAATAGAAGCGCAAGGTGGGATTACTTATCTCTGGGATAACGAGAGTACTGTTAATCCCTTGCCTATAGTTCAGGATACCGCTACAAAGTATAACGTTACTGTAACCAATATTAATAGTTGTAAAGATTCTGCAAGTGTTTTAGTATCGCTTTCTAATGGATCAATTATTACAGGAAAGGGAAAGACCACTGATTTGAAAAAAGGGGAGGATGTTACGATTGATGTGTTGGACAATTATCCCGCAGACACGGTAGAATTAATTGGTGAAATAACAATGTTAAATACCCCTACTAATGCAGCAGAGTTTTATCAAGAACAAGGTAAAAAACAAGATATTCTATCCAGTGTATATTATCAACCGGATCCAGAATATCGAAGGCAAGACACGGTAGATTACAGAGTTTGTGATATTGTATGCACTAATATTTGCGATACGGCTCGACTTATTTTTAATGTTTTGGGAGACCCCTATGATTTCATTCCCAATGGCTTTAGTCCAAATGGAGATGGCATGAATGATACTTGGGTAATTCCAGGAATAGAAGCCTATCCTGAAAATGAATTGTACATCTATAACCGATGGGGAGATTTAATTTTTGAGGCAGCTCCGTATTTAAATGAGTGGGCTGGACAGGCCAACAAAGGAATAGGTGGTAGCGACAAAATTGGTGACGGAGTTTTCTATTATGTATTAATTACGAATGATGGAGAACCAATCAAAGGTTCTATCGAAATGAAATCAAATTGATGCGAGTAACTGTATTTTTCATATCTATTTTGGCTTTCATTTCTTTTCGAAGTAAAGCGCAGCAGTCTCCTGAGGTGTCTCAGTATGTGATTCACCAACCTTTTGTGAATACTGCTTCAATTACGAAATCTGGCGCACAAAATGGGGCGTTAATATTTAAACAGCAGTGGCTTGGATATGAGGGTGCACCAACGAGTTTTTTTATGAACTATAATATGCCGCTAAAATCTGCAAGTCGTTTTGGAGGAATATTGCTTTCAAACGATAGGATAGGAATTCATAATAATGGGCGACTTTCTGCTATTTATGCGCATAAATTTAGAATAGATAGTAAAAGTTTTTTCTCGCTTTCGGCGGCTCCGGGTTTACAATTTATTCAAAGCGATTATACTCAAATTCAAACAGACTTTCCCGATGATCCAATATTTCAAGGATCGGCTACTTCAATGTTTTCTGTAAATATGGGTGCTGGAGCTTATTATATTAATAAAAAGTTCTTTGCAGGGTTAGCGCTTCCAACTTTGCTCTACAATCATTTTGAGCCAACTGGAACAGAGAATAAAGGAACAATTGGGTTTGACATAAAACAAATCCCATTGAATTTGACAGGGGGATGGAAAAAAGATTTAGGCAAGTTTTTTAGTATTCAGCCGTCTTTCTTATTAAAGTATGAAGTTGCATCTGCAATGCAAATAGACATAAATGCAATGGCAGAATATCGCGAGGTTATTGGGTTTGGTTTGTCTTATCGTACGACACAAGCAGTGAACATAATGGCTAACTATAGAATTAGTAAATTGTTTAAGATAGGCTATGCATTTAATACTCAAATAGGTTCAAAGCTAGGTTCTTATCACTCAGGAACACATGAAGTTGCCTTGCTTTATGGAATTGAAAATGGTCGACAGACAAGCATGAACATACCAAAGAAAATTAAGCGTTACCGCAAGAAAAAAGCCAAAGAACGTAAAAAAGCGCTTAAAAAACTTCAAAAAGAACAACCAGAACTAGCTCCAGGCGGAAAGCGAAATAATAAGCAGCCTTATAGCTAAAAAAATTGCCGGGAAGTCAGTTGCGTAACAAACGTTCCAATCCATTTATTTTAATCTCATAGACCGTATGCAATTGCATGCCTAATCTTCCTTTTGGAAAAGCCTGTTCTCGCGCCATCCATTCTAAATAAGAAACGGGAATTTTAGCCAATATGGTATCCTTATACTTTCCATAAGGCATCTTATCCACTAGTAAAGATTTTAGAATTTCGTTTTCCACGTTAGGTATGCTAAATTATTTTTAAAAAAAATCAAGTTATTCTGAACATTTCAAGATATAGCTTGTTTTTCTATTTGAGAGACAAAGTTGGTTTAGTGGCCAATGGGTTGGTTAGGAGTAGCCAACTTGTTTTCATGGTTAGAGTGAAAGGGGGAGGAGTCCCCCTTTCTTTTTTACTTTCCAATACAAAAAGTAATTAGTGCTTATTATCAGATACTTATAACAATAAGGTACAAATAGGGTACATATTAGTGCAATAAACACATGCGGTAGGTTATCATGATTCCTCATTTCTGAATACTACTTTCCGTTATTATCCTTTTCAGTCATCTAATAATTAATCAGAGTTGCACACCAATGAGCAGAATAACCTTAAAACCTGATTTGTAATTTTCAAAACCCTTGGGGTACTGGGTAATTTGAAAGTTGTTTTCCTTTTAAAGACAAATACCCAGGTGCAGTTATAGCCCTATACCCCTTGATATAATCAACTCACTTAAGCATACTTAATCAACCCTTAGTGAAGCATAAGAGGTGTTTAAATGACCCTTAGATGGCCTCTAGGTAAGTATTGACATCTACCTTAATTTACTACTTAAAAACCGTCACCTTAACACTAACCTAAAAGAGGTTGATTTACCTTTTTTCTAAAGTAGTTATTCTTTCTTCTGTCTTTATTAATAATTCCCTATTGTTTTGCTCTATTTATTGAGTATGCAATCAGAATAAACAGCAAAAATAAAATCCCATTGATAATTACATAACCTGTAATAGAAAAATTAATGAACGTAAAAATCAAGTTACTAATCAAAGCAATTGCAAAGAAAATACCTGAAACAATTCTAATATTTGTGGTGGTTCTTGTTAGTTCAAAACTTGAGCCAATTGACAGTATCAATGTGGCAGCAAAAAACACAAAACTTCCTGCACTTAAAAGTAGTTTATTCTCACTATCGTGAAAACTATACAAGCCATAGGCAATAAGTAAACTTAACGCTAGGGCTATTATTGTTTGTACAAAATCCAATTTCATAATTTTAATTGATTAGCATATGATTCAATTTGATTACAGAGATTTTTATCACTTTTAAAAGTAATTCTAGCCTTAATTATTGCTTGTTTGGCCTTGGCTTTATAACTTTTTTGCAATTGTATTTCTGCTGCATGTGTGAATTTTTCAGACCAAGAAAATTTTTTCATTCCAATGGGCAAGGAGAGAGCTAAAAATTCTAAAATATCTTCCCTAGTGTTAGGGATAGGGAAATTTTCTATCAAACTACACTGTTTAGAAGATATGCCATTTCTTACCATATGATCCAGTCTAGATTGACCATTTCTGCCGTTATAAGGATTGTTTTCCCATTCCCATTCCTCTATTTTTTCCAACTCAATTATAAGTTCATTTATTTTTGATCGATTGTTAGTTCCTCTAAATTCATGGCCACATGAATCGCAGTTAGCGGAAAATGATATTACCGTTTCACCACAAGCAGGACACTTATACACCCCTCCTTCTTTAGTACTTTTATCGCTATTAGTTTTAATAATTTGTATCGGCGGAGGAGGCGGGGAACTTGCGTGTAATTCTTTTTGTTTGATTTGTGTTTTAGCGCTAAGTATAAATTCAAATTCATCATCATCAACCCCAAGCTGTTTTGCCTTCTTTCGGAGGAAAGTTCTTTGACTTTCTGCAATAACACCATCTACTAGTGCCATATCAATGTATTTTTCTAATTCTTGATTCATAACCTTAGTGATATACTTTTTTCTAAACTATTTTTTGAATAAAAAAATCTTATTTATTTTGTTGAAATGGTGGCGGTGCCAATGCAACTAATTTTAAAACTTCAGGAACCTGTTCTGCCATTTTCCAACTTGGTAAACTTGGCATCCAGACATAAGTTTCTTTTACAACTTTTTTTTCTGCAATTAAACGGGCTAATTCCTGTTCAGAAAAAGGTCCAGCTTGTTTGCCTTCAATCATTGCATAAAAAAACTTCTGTTCGGGCTTTTCCATTGGATTCATGGCTCCTGGAACATGCATATTAGTCATAGATTGGTTCATGGTTTTCACCATTTGTTGAGCAACAGCCATACCCATACCAAATTCAACTAATCTGTCCGTTGAAAAAAAACTACTATCATCCATAATGCATTATTTTAAGTAAATACTAAATTAAGGTGCTGGTGGTGGCGGAGGTGGTGGCGGAACTGCACCAAATAAAGATGCTAATTCTTCTACATCACTTGCCAATTCCCAGCCTGCCATACCCTGCTTCCAAACATGCGTTCCTTTTGTAATCTGACCAGATTCAACCATTTGTTTTAATTGTTCCCAACCAAAAGGACCACTTTGTTGTCCATTAACTGAAATATTATATTGAACTGATGGAGGAGGAGGAGGAGTTTGTTTTTCTTGGTTCATACCACCCATCATACCACCAACTGCGCCAGCCATTCCTTGACCAACAGCACCACCCATAGCCATACTCGCCATCATAGAGCCGGGATCCATCATTCCTCCACCGCCACCGCTGCCGCTAGAACCGCTACCAGAACCCATTTTACCCATGCTTTCAGCAGCAGTTTGAGCAACTTTTGTTTGCTGATTCAGTTGATGTGCTGAAATATTTTGTGTTTCCGTTTGTAGTTTTTGAGCTCGTTGAGCTTCTTCTCTTTGAATACGTAAAGTTTCTTCCATATTCGCAGCGTTTATTTCCTGCGTGTCTTGCAAGTTTTTAATATTCACTTCTGTTTGTGCGCCAACAGTTTTAGTTGTTTGTTCTGCTGTGACTTTTCTCAATTCAGCATATCCCTCAGCTTCTTTGTCAACTTCAAGGTTTGCAATATCTAAACCTTTCATGTTTACACCAAAATCTGTTTCAAGTCGAGCACCTAAATACTTTGCAACTAAATCATTTATTTCAAGGATTTTTCTTTCCATTTGCAATACAGGCATCCCATTGTCAGCAGGAATATTTGTAACTACACCTTTAATGTATTTTGTTATAGCATCCTTTATTTGCTTTTTAAAGTCATCTAATTCAAAATTGATTAAACGATTTAGTTTTATAAAGCCTTTGTAGTCTGTTACATTAAAAGTCAATGTTCCTCTAACAGCCATCGGAACAGCAAAATCCATAAACCTTGGATCAAAAACATCAAAATAAGGTACGCCAAAACGAATTTGAATATTTCCTGATAGGTTTATAAAATAAATTTCTGCCTGAAAAGGAGAAGAACCTCCAAAAGCAAGACCAACAATACTTGTTAGTATTGGGAAATTGGCAGTTTTGATAGTTTGATCAAAAGGTCCCTCAATAAAATCTTGAATTGTACCGTCCTTTTGTTTGTATTGAAAAACAGCAAGCTCACCGTCTTTAACACGTAGACTGCTACCATAACGTATTGAGTTTTCTTTTTTTGTACTATTGGCATCACCACTTGGGCGCCATTTATGAACTAAATATTCTTGTTCATCACAGCGGATCACATCCATGAATCCGCCTTCTTCTTTTTTACTAAATAAACCCATAATTAATTATTTTAGGATAAAAATTTTAACGCATTAATAGTATTTGTTCTATCTATGAAATTAAACTCCTATTTGTTTTGCGTAATGTTCAATTTCTTCCAATGTTTTTTTATCACCTTTCATTGAAAACCTGGCTTTGATTATTATTTGTTCACATTTGGCAAGCCATGCTTTTTTCATTTTGCCTTTAGATTGTCCCACCTTATCCCAAAAGTTTAATTTTCTCTTAGCTTCAGGTATTCCAATAGCAAGAATTTCAAGAATATCTTCTTTGGAATTAGGAATAGGAAAAGTACTAATAAAACTTAATTTCCTATCAGCGCAGGCCGCCTCAATTTCTTGATCAATTACCGCTTGCATTTTCATCATAATCTTTTCTTCTCTCTGCAGACCACCCTTTGGGATCACGTGTCGATCCCTTTTATTGTCAAAATAATCCTTGCGAACTACTTCTTCAATTTTCATCAATTCATCATTTAGTTTTTGAACATTGAATGCCGCTTCTGTATTTCTAAATTCATGACCACAATCAGAACACTTTGTGTTGAAAGATTCTACAGGAGCACCACAGGAAGGACATTTTTTTGTAGTTCCTTCTTTTTGTGATTTTTTTTCTGTATTTGAAGAAACATTCTGAGGAGGTATTGGTGGAGAAGGGGGTGGTACTTCTGTTTTTGTTGAACCTGTAATTATCATTTCTTCAAGTTCTAATTCAAAGTCTAATGGATCGATGCCAAGTTGTTCTGCTTTTTTGATTAAAAGCTCTCGGCTTCTTTCAGTTAATTCTCCCTTAGAAAGAAGATTTTTTACTAAAGTATCTAATTCTGGTATCATAGTTTAAACGTTAATTTGTTTTCTATGTAGTTAAGAAGTAAGCCAACGCAACAAATGCCGCAACACCCAGCAGCAAAAAGAACATATTTATATTACTTTTAATCTTTTTTTTCCGCAGCATTTTTCTGTAATTGTCAACATGTGGTTTAAATGTTAAATCATTTATAGAAATAATTTCTAACTTATTGATAGCCTCATCAGCCTTGTCAGCCCATGTTTTTTTAATACCACCTTCGCCCCATGCAGCTTTCGATATTCCAACAGCAATAAACTCCAATAAATCTTCTTTATTATTAGGTATTGGGAAATTCGAAATAATCCCCTCAATAACATCATCATAATCTTCAATATTGGGATCTATTGTTTCTATTTTTTCAGTTAAAGTTATTATTGAACTAACTCCTTTTGTTGCTCTATACTCATGTCCGCAGTCTAGGCATTTCGTAGTAAAAGATTTCACAGTTGCACCACAAGCAGGACAAGTTTTAACATTACCAACTTTTTCTTTTTGCTTTGGCTTACTAGCTTCTAATTGATGTAGTTTTCCATCTAAAATCATTTCAATTTCATCCTTGTCAATACCAAGTGATTCTGCTTTACGAAGTATAATCACCCTTTCTTTTTCAGTAACGACTCCATCTGCGAGAGCCATGTCAATTAAGTTTTCAATTTCTGGATGCATATTATTTTGTTTTAAGTGTTATTTACTAGCTTGCTTGTAAGAGCAGTAAAAGTTGTGATTAGGAGTGCTTTTTCAGCATAATCAAAAATTAATTTCATGTCGAAAATAATAATAATAGCCTATCCTATTACAGTGATTTTAAGAAAGGTTGTAAATTAGAAAAAAAGGAATGCTGTGAATGGTATGATGGCCAATGCAGATAACCTAGACTAGAAACTCTAATTAAGGACTTTAATCACTTCTTAAAAACCTTGAACTCTTGTGTTGTTCCGTTAGCATTTATCTTTCGAGATAGTTGGCTTTGAGATTTTGGAATGATTATCAAATGATTACATGGAATTAAATATTATATTCACGTTGTAATTAAAATTAAGGTTATGAAAAAAATATTAATGGTATTAAGTATTAGTTTATTTCTATTTAGTTGCAGTCCATCTCCATGTGAATGTAACAAAAATGCAAGAAAATATGGTATTGGAGGTAGTATATCTACGACACAAGATTGTGTTGAGAAATATAGAGATGACATTCCTAAAAGTTATACAGGAACTAATAAATTTAATGAAGAACTAATACGATTAAGTGGGGAAGAATGTTACGAATAAATAAATCAACAATTATTGAGAATTAGAGAAGGAAGTATAATTATGTGGTACTTCTTTTTTTTTGTGGAAATGGGTATTAGATTGCATTTAGGATTAACCTAGAGATTTCTTTAATTCAAAATGACGTTCCACATATGAATGCAAAGTATCGTCATTAAAAGTCCAATCATCAAAAGCGTCGATACTTTTATGAAATTCAAATAACGAATCAAAATGACAGATCATCATTTCTTGTGATATTATTGGGAAATTTTCTTTTGTCTTAAACTTACTTTTATTACCATAGTCTTTTATGCCATTAGTTATAACAAACTTTTTTACTGGAAAAGCTTGTCAATTTCTGAACGCTTTACTCTTGTCATTCTTTGCCCCAAGTTCACCGCTGTAATTGTACCGCTTTCAATGTAATTGTAGGCAGTACGTTTTGAGCAGTTTAATAATAGTGCGACCTCTCTAACAGTTAAAAACTCTTTGGCTTTCAGTTGCTCAATAGGTTGCTTTATTTTCAGCATGGTTTCATTATGAGACTGCTTAACTTTTTTGTCACGTTTATTGGCTTTATAAGCTCTTTGGTTACAAGTATGGGAACAGAATTTTGTCACTGTAGTGCGTGCTGTAAATTCCTGCTCACAATACTGGCAAATCCGTTGTACCTCAATTTTACTGCTCATTACATAGCTTTAAGTATCGTTAAGTGCATTTAAGTGCATTTAAGTGCATTTAAGTGCAAAATTAACATGATTAATGCTCTGATATTTGTACCTCAAATTTCGAGGTACAATAAAGGTACAAATTTGTACCTAATAAACTCATAACAACACAAAGTAAATATTAATTTATTTGTGCTTAATAATTACTATAAGTCAATAATATATGGGGTTTTTGCTTGTTTGTTGTTTGGTTTCTTTGTAGTGGTTACTTTCCAATACAGAATTTTGAAAATATATTCTCTAATAAATCATCTGTTGTTACTTCCCCAGTAATTTCACCCAAATGAAACAGCGATTGCCGAATGTCAGCGGCTAATAAATCGCCAGAAAGTTCATTTGATAAACCGTTATAAGCTCGCATTAAAGCTTCATTTGCCGAAGTTAGTGCTAGGTAATGTCTAGAGTTCGTAATCACAACATCTTGTTCGCCTATCTTACCTAAATTGACCAATTCGATAAGGTGATTTTCTAATTCTTCCAAGTTGTTTTTTTCTTTGGCAGACAAGAATATTGGGTCATATTCATGTTCTAAAAACGAGCGCTTCTCTTTGCTGAGTTGATCCGATTTATTCGCTATTATAACCAGTTCCGAATTTGTTTTTTCCACATCGTTTTTAAGTGCAGAAACTATGGTTTTAAGTTCTGAGGTTTCAATATTAGCAGCATCAAACAAGTAGCAGACAATTGCTGCTTCACGCATTTTTTCTAAGGTCTTTTTTACGCCTAAAGATTCAACCAAATCCTCTGTTTCTCGTATTCCTGCAGTATCTATAAATCGAAATACAACACCATTCCAAATTACCTCATCTTCAATGACGTCTCGAGTCGTACCAGCGATTTCTGTAACCAATGCTTTCTCCTCATTTAGTAAAGCGTTCAATAAAGTTGACTTTCCCGCATTTGGCTTTCCCGCAATTACAACTGGAACCCCATTTTTTATAACATTCCCGCTTTTGAAGGACGAAACCAAAGCCTGAATAACCACATGAATATTCCAAATCAACGCTTTGAGTTCATCTCGATTAGCAAATTCAACATCCTCCTCGCTAAAATCCAGTTCAAGCTCAACCATAGAGGCAAAGTGAATGAGGTCAGCTCTTAATTTTTTGATTTGTTCAGAAAACCCTCCTCGCATTTGTTGCATAGCCACTTTATGTGCAGCTTCAGAGTTAGATGCTATTAAATCGGCAACAGCTTCTGCTTGACTCAAGTCTAGTTTTCCATTTAGGAAGGCGCGTAATGTAAACTCGCCCGGTTTTGCAGGCAGGGCTCCATTTTCGACAAACAATCGAATCACGTCCTGCAATATGTATTGAGAGCCATGACAAGAAACCTCTACAACCTCTTCGCCGGTATAACTTTTCCCGTCTAAAAATAGCGTCACAAGTACCTCGTCTACAATACGATCCTTATCTTTTATTTGGCCAAAATGAGCAGTGTGACTGTTTGCATTGCGGAGGTCTTTTGAAAAAACCTTTGATAGAATATCAATTGATTTGCTTCCAGAAAGCCGAATTACTCCAATAGCTCCAACTCCTTGCGGAGTAGCTAAAGCAACAATTGTATCTGTGTTTAATTCAGTCATATTTCGATCAACTAGTTTTATGAGATAAGAAGGTTAGAAAATTCCCAAAATTAAACTAACCGAATGGCAACTTAATCCGTTAATATTGACGAGCACAATAATAGATAAATATGAAAATTTATACTTCAATAATTTCTTTGGCAGTTCTGTTGCTTTTTGCACAAGTTACTTTTGCACAGCGTACAATAAAAAGAGTGCTGTTTTTTGGAAACAGTTACACCGCGGGTTTGCCAGAACTCATTTCAAAATTAGCTTCGTCTGCTGGCGACTCTTTAATTTTTTCCGATGCCAGCGCTGGCCAAACGATAAAAGATCATGCAACTTCGCCCAGCAGCTTTACAGCTATTTCTTCTGGTCATTGGGATTATGTTGTCATTCAATGCCAGAGTCAAGAAGGAGCTTTTCGAGATGCTTATGTAAATGCTAATGTCTTTCCATATGCTAAAATTTTAGCGGATAGTGTAAGGAAATATAACCTATGTGGCAAAACAATGTTTTACATGACTTGGGGAAGGAAATATGGAGATGCTTCAAATTGTAACAATTATCCTCCATTGTGCACATTTGAAGGCATGCAAATGAGGTTGCGTACTAATTACCTTAAAATGGGTTTTGATAACGACGCATTTGTATGTCCAGTTGGTATGGCTTGGAGACATGCAAGAACGAATTCTCCATCAATTGAGTTATACGATGCTGATGAAAGTCATCCTTCCATAAAGGGTATGTACCTTTCTGCCAGTACTTTTTACGCTGCTATATTCGAGAAATCACCACTACAAGTCACTCATACAGTAGGATTAAATAGTACTGATTTAGACTCCTTAAAAAAGGCAGCAAATTTCATAGTATTTGATAGCCTTGCCACCTGGAATATTAAGTACGACACCTTGGTAAACGATGTGTTTTATGTAGCTTTATACGATACGGTAACATTTATAAATGACACTAAATCATTATCTTGGGTTCAGTGGGACTTTGGAGATGGAGGTCAATCTCAAGATATCAGTCCAGTGCATATTTACGGTAGAGCAGATACTTTTGCAGTGAATGTTAGCTCCTATGTCGGCTGCCATCAGTTAGACACCACATTTGAGGTTATAACGACCATGTATGAAGAGAATATCCCAGACTCTGCAAAAGATACGACCGTGGTGAAGCCCAATGCAATATTAGAGCTCGAGGCGAATGAGCTATTCGTGTTTCCAAACCCCTGCAAAGGAGCCTTAACTATAGTTTCGGATTTTGGCGCTGAACAAAGTGGTAACTATAGTTTTTTGCTCTTTAATGTTAACGGAATTGAAGTAATGCGCGCGAATCTGCAAGGAAGTCATACAAGGTTAGACCTATCTAGTATGCAATCTGGCGTTTATTTTTACTCAATTCAAAATGGGAGCAAGCAGTCAATTAAGCAAAAAATAGTTTTATTGGAATAGCAATTTACCAATATAGCTTTACTTTGATGCAAAGCTGTATGTTATGATGGACTTACTAAAAAAGCCGCTGGTTCAATTTGTTTTGTTGGGGATAGTGTTATTTGGAATTCAACAAGTATCAAAAGACTCAACAATTAATGAACCTATTCAGATAGACAATCAAGTACGTGAACATTTGAAGCGGGAACTTGAAACGGAATGGCAGGTAAAGCCTGATTCGTTGATTTTAAATGTGGCCAAAGAAAAGTGGATTGAACAAGAGTTATTGTACCGTATAGCAGTAGAAAATGAACTGGATCAGCAGAGTGATTTGGTGAAAAAGGCGATGATAGAGACAGCGGAGGATTTTATTCTTTCTCAAGTAGATTTTCGAGAGCCTTCAAACGATGTGCTTGAGGAATTCATGAAAACAAGCGATAAGGTTTACTTGACCAAGCAGAGTATCAGTTTTCGTCAGTATTTTTTTGGACAGGATTTAATGTTTGCACAAAAGTCACTGTTTGATTCCAAAGAAATAGAAATTGAAGGGTCTGAACCTATAGAAATACCTGCCAACCAAACTAATAAGTCTTACCGGCAAGTTGCTTCAGATTTTGGCGTATTGTTTTCAGATAGTTTGCAAGGTAAACCCGCAAATTGGAGAGGAATTGTACCCTCAAAGTTCGGTATTCACGTTGTAGTGGTTGACTCTGCAGTAGATGCAAAAATTGCCAATTTAAGCGATGTTCGAAGCAAAGTATTGACGGATTTCAGAAGGCAGCAACTGGTCAGTTTTAGGGACTCAATGTTGACGGAGTTACGAGGTAGAACAGAAATTGTGGAAACTGTTGATTAGGCTGATATGCGATTTCGAAATTTAAAATCTGCATTTGTTTTTATTGCCCTAAGTTCAATGCTTTCGGGTTTTGCTCACGATAAAAGCCCAAATACATTAGTAATTACCATTGAAGGTCAGACAGTTTCTGTTTATGGAAAATCATTTTCAACTTCGACATTATCCAACTTTGAAATTAAAACAGAAGCATCGTGGATGCTCGAAAAAAACAATACATCTACTTTTCAAAACCAACAGATAGAAGAATGGTTTTATACAAAAACCAGCGATCATCCGATAGAAATAGAAAGCAATAACAGGCGCTCGACTTCAATTCAACTTTTTAGAAATGGCGAACTTGTTACTTGGTTAGTTCCCAAAAACCACTTTAAAGTTGATCTACAACAGGAGGTTAATACAACCAATGTTATTCAGGAATACTTGCTATTGGGCATTGAGCACATATTAATTGGTTTTGACCATTTAATATTTGTTTTGGGTTTACTTTTTATTGTAAGGGCTAAGTCCATATTGTGGACCATCACGGGATTTACCGTGGCACACAGTATAACCTTAGGTTTAGCAGTTTCAGGTTGGCTAGTTCCAATAAGTTTGGGGTTAAGTGCAATTTGGGTAGAAGCAATGATAGCTGGATCTATATTAATCCTCGCGCTGGAAATGCGAAAAGGGACCAAGCATTCTACTCCAAGAGCAGTAACTATTGCTTTTGTTTTTGGACTGCTGCACGGGCTGGGTTTTGCAGGAGTCTTGCAAGAACTAGGCTTACCCGATTCAGCTTTTTGGCAGGCGTTAATTTCATTTAACATAGGAATAGAGCTGGGTCAATTGTTTTTTATCGCAATATTGATTCTTTTGTATCAACTTATAAAAAAGACAGTTTCTATAGAGAAGCTAAGCGTCGCAATGTCAATTTTAGTAGGCGGATTAGCTGCGCTGTGGTGTATAGAAAGAACCTTGTTATTAGCAAATTTGATTTAAAAATAATACATGAAGTTAGTTTCTTGGAATGTAAATGGGGTAAGAGCTGGAGTTAAAAAAGGCTTTATAGAAAAGGTATACGACATGGATGCTGACGTAATTTGTTTGCAGGAAACCAAAGCGCAAAATGATCAAGTTGCGGAGGCTCTTGATGCATTAAAAGGATATCATGTTTTTTCAAACTCAGCAGTAAAAAAAGGCTATTCGGGAACAGCTATCTTAACCAAGGAAGAGCCAATTGATGTAATGTACGATTTAGGAAAACCTATTCATGATAAAGAAGGGCGCTTGATATTTATAGAATACAAGAGCTATTTTATTGGAACAACCTACGTTCCAAATTCAAAAGGAGATTTATCGCGTTTAGAAGAGCGGGTAGACTGGGATGCTGCTTTATTGAGCTATATCAAAAAATTGGAAGAAAAGAAACCGGTAATAATTTGTGGCGATTTTAATGTTTGCCACAGAGATATTGACTTGGCTCGTCCAGCTGCCAACTACAACAAATCTGCTGGATACACTCAAAAAGAAATTGATGGAATGGATAACTACACCAGTAATGGTTTTCTAGACACGTTTAGAGTTTTGCACCCTGATGAGGTAAAGTATAGCTGGTGGAGTATGCGTGGCGGAGCAAGGGCAAAGAACGTGGGCTGGCGTTTGGATTATTTTTTGGCCAGTGAAGCACTTATGCCTAAAGTAAAGCAAGCCGATATCTGGACTCAAATGGAAGGTTCTGACCATTGTCCAGTAATTTTAGAATTAGAGGATTAATTAATGCAAAAGCATCAGGCTAAAAAGTTTTGATTGCTTTACTTTTGACGACCCAAAAACACAGATAAATATATACGATGAGTGTACTTGTAAATAAAGATTCAAAGATAATTGTTCAAGGTTTTACTGGAGGAGAGGGAACTTTTCATGCCGGTCAAATGATTGAATACGGAACTAATGTAGTTGGTGGTGTTACTCCAGGAAAAGGCGGACAAAGTCACCTTGATCGTCCAGTTTTTAATACCGTAGAAGATGCTGTCAAAGAAACTGGCGCTGATGTAACCATAATTTTTGTGCCGCCAGCTTTTGCTGCTGATGCAATAATGGAAGCTGCAAATGGAGGAATCAAAGTAATCATTTGTATTACTGAAGGTATTCCCGTTGCTGATATGGTTGGTGTAAAAGAATATTTGAAGGATTACGACTGCACACTTGTTGGGCCTAACTGCCCAGGAGTTATTACTCCAGGTGGGGCTAAAGTTGGTATTATGCCAGGTTTTGTTTTCAAGGAAGGTAGAATTGGAATCGTGTCAAAATCAGGAACACTTACTTACGAAGCAGCTGACCAAGTTGTAAAAGCAGGATTCGGTATATCAACTGCTATTGGCATTGGTGGAGATCCAATTATTGGAACGTCAACAAAAGCTGCGGTTCAGTTATTAATGGAAGATCCTGAGACGGATGCAATTGTAATGATTGGAGAAATTGGCGGAAACTACGAAGCAGAAGCAGCTCGTTACATAAAAGCAGCTGGAAACCCTAAGCCTGTAGTAGGTTTTATTGCCGGTCAAACTGCTCCAGCTGGAAAAAGAATGGGTCACGCTGGTGCAATCATCGGTGGAGCTGAAGATACGGCAGAAGCAAAAATGAAAATTATGGCTGAGTGCGGAATTCACGTAAGTGCTTCTCCAGCAACTATTGGTTCGACATTAGCTGAAGCGTTGAAAGGATAGTCAAAATAAAAAATTAAGAGAAAAGCCTTCTTGAAGTGATTCAAGGAGGCTTTTTTTGTGAAAAAGAAACTTTAAGCGGCTGAAACAATAATAATTCTTTGAAGAGCTCATAAGAATAGAAGCCTTTTAAAGTGTTATTGATATTGGGATATGTGCTATAACTGACAAAAAGAGATATTGGATATTTGCATAAAATAAGGTAGTGTTGCAGAATTATGTGGGAAATGTGAGGAATACACTCGCTAGCCGTCATGTTGAAATAAATTCAGCATGACCCCACATCATTCTACAACACCGCGTAAAAATAGCAGGTACACTATGGCAAATGATATCATTACTATTAATACCGTCTCCCAGCTTCATGAAATGTTTGGTTATGAAAAACCAAAACACCCACTCGTAACGGTAATTGACGTAAAGAAACTCAAGAATAATGCTGATTTTGTGGGAGTGAGAATGTCTAGCGAAATGTATATGATCTCCTTAAAAGATCACGATTGTGGGATGTTGTACGGAAGAAGTCATTACGACTTTGAAGAAGGTATTTTAGCCTTTTATGAACCCGGGCAAGTCATAACGCAAACCGAAAAAATAGAAGCTGGGATTCAAAGCGGTTGGATGCTAATTTTTCACCCAGATTTGTGTTTAAACTTCTTCGTAAAGTTTTACAGCTATTAGCTTAAATTACAATTACTTTGAGTTATCAAATGAAGAAGAGATAAGCACATTATTCATTTTAAAAATCAGGAACTATGAAACAAATCGATAAAACAAAACCAGTAATGGTAACCGGAGCAAACGGATACGTTGCTAGCTGGTTGGTAAAAAGGTTGTTGGATGAAGGTATAACTGTTCATGCCGCAGTTCGAAATCCAGCTAATAAAGCTAAGATTCAACATTTACTCGATATTGCAGAAAGTTCAAAGGGTGAATTGAAGTTTTTTAAAGCAGACTTGTTGTCGTCAGGATCATACAAAGCGGCAATGGAAGGTTGCGAATTGGTTTACCATACTGCGTCACCTTTTTTTCTTGAAGTAAAAAATCCTCAAAAAGATTTAATAGAACCTGCACTAAATGGTACTTCCAATGTATTGCAGAGCGCTAACGAAGTTGATTCGGTAAAGCGTGTTGTGGTTACTAGCAGTTGTGCTGCAATATATACTGATGCAATTGACACCGTAAATGCACCCGGCGGTGCGATTACAGAGGAACTTTGGAATACAACGTCATCATTGGACTATCAACCCTATTCTTATTCAAAAACCTTGGCCGAAAAAAAAGCTTGGGAAATTGTTCAAGCACAAGATCGTTGGGATTTGGTAACTATCAACCCTTCATTTGTAATGGGTCCAGCATTAAACGCACATGCTCCGTCTGAATCATTGAGTACGTTAAAGACATTGGGAGGCGGAGATATGAAAATGGGCGCTCCCAAAATGGGGGTTGGAGTAGTAGATGTTCGCGATGTGGCCGAAGCACACTTTAAAGCAGGCTATACCCCAGAGGCGAAAGGTAGGTATATAACTTCTGGACATAATTCAGATTTTTTAGAAATGGGGACGGTACTGCTCCCCAAATTTGGAGACAGATTCCCGCTACCTAAAAAGGCTTTACCGAAGTGGTTGGTGATGTTAGTTGGACCATTAACTAATAAGGCGTTTACCAGAACGTTTGTCAAAAAGAACGTAAACATTCCATGGAAAGCAGATACGAGTAAAATTAGAAATGAGCTAGGAATGTCTTTTAGACCCTTACGAGAAACGATGGAAGATGCTTTTCAAGTGCTCGTAGATGAAGGTATTTTGAAGGCGAAGTAAATTATAGAATTTGTTTTTGTAATCTACTCCTGCTTTTCTACCCAAATTCTATCCTTACCTTTAAATTCAGGAGTTTGGATGCTTATTACCTTGACCTCGTTTTCCGTATTGTTTTTAAAGGAATGTATTTTTCCTTGAGGAATCCGCAAATAATCTCCTGGTTTGATAAGGTAGCTGGTGTCTCCAATAAAGAACCGCCCTTTTCCCTCAAGCACATATACCAATTCGGTATGCTCAGCGTGATAATGCGGTTTTACAGAATCTTGAACCCAAATAATGTAGGAGGATTCATAACTATCAGAGCAGAGTGAATGGACATTTACATTGTGGTCGGGAGCCGCATTTTTGAGCACATCTAAGTTGAAATACTCTTGTGCTTGTATAGTAACGCTTAAAAGAAGTGCAGTACAAATTGAAATAATCGATTTTATCATAGGTCCAATGAAATTTCCGTTTTTAAACCGGCTAAAAAACTAACAGCGTCCATTCTTTTTTTGCCTTCCAGTTGTAATTCTGTAATCCAAATTGTACCGGTAGAATTGCTAACTCCAATTCTCTTTTTTTCGGTAATAATGGAAGGGTAGGCGTTTTTTAACTCGGATTCTTTTTTAGTACGGTATATCTTCAATTTAAGTTTCTTATTATCTACGAATACTTCAGTATAAGCACAAGGGTATGGGCTCAATCCTCTAATGTGATTGTGCAATTTATCAATAGATTGGCTCCAGTCAACTTTACAAATTTCCTTGTTCAGCTTTGGAGCGTCTTTTACTGCTGTTAAATCTTTCAGCAAATCTTCTTGATTGGTTAAACTATAATCTTCCGCCTTAATTTTTCGGACAGTTTTTACAACCAGATTTGCCCCTACGTTCATCAATCGCTCGTACAAATCGCCTACGTTTTCATCGGGGTCAATCGGTACTTTTTCTTGATCGATAATCGAGCCAGTATCTATTTCATGCTTTAAAAAAAAGGTAGTTACCCCCGTTTCTTTTTCTCCGTTCATTATCGCCCAATTAATTGGCGCTGCACCCCGATACTTTGGTAACAAACTTCCGTGAAGATTAAAGGTGCCTAGTTTGGGCATATTCCAGACTGATTCGGGCATCATTCTAAAGGCAACAACAACCTGCAAGTCGGCATTCAATGCTTTCAATTCGTCTAGAAAATCAGCGTCTTTAAGATTGGGCGGTTGCAACAAATTTAAACCGTGTTTTTCGGCACATTGTTTTACTGCGGAACCTTGCAGTTTCTTTCCCCGTCCTGCTGGTTTGTCTGGAGCAGTTATCACCCCTACAACATTTTCACCAGCTTCAATAAGTGCTTCAAGTGATGCCACTGCAAATTCGGGAGTTCCTATAAATACAATTCTCATGTGTACGATTTAAACTTTAGATGATTGCCAATTTCCTTTCCACAAGTAGCCAAAAATAAGAATGCCAAAGGCAATAAAGTAGGCAAATTCAGCATACCATACCTGGTAAAGTTCTATTCCGCTTTTTGTGGTCAAATAATAGGTCACCACTAAGTAAAAAGCCACTACGACGACTTCAATGAATAAAGCAGTCAATGTTCTTCCAGTTCCAGATACGGCTCTAAATCCTACGATAACAACTCCAAATAGAAACAAAACAAAAGCAATAACTTTAAGAACAGGTAGTGCTAAATTTAAGGTTTGAGCATCGTTAGAGAAGGGCGTTAAAAGATGCGCAGCTCCAAACCAAATTATAGGTTGAAATAATAACGCAAACCCAACACTAAGCGCACAAACCCTGCCCACCATTTTTAACACTAGATCCGATCGATTTTCTCCCATTAGGTTGCCTGTCAATGCGTTTGCTGCATCGCCCAAACCAAACACTGGAATAATAAGCACCATATAAATGCTTCGGCAAATATGTGAAGCTGCTAATTCCCGCTCGCCAAGCCCTTCAATGAGCGTAAAAAAAGCAAACCAAGAAAAGAAAGAGACGAAGTTTTGAATCATAAGTGGACTGGCGGTTTTGAGTACACTGAAGTATACACTCAGTTGAATTTTTACCTTATAAAACAACTCATATTTCTGATGTGGATAGTAGAATATCAGGTAAAAAACAAGCATTATGCTGCTCGCTCCTTCAGCAATGTTAGAGGCAATAGCAGCTCCTTCAACCCCAAGTGCAGGAAAGCCCAAATTTCCAAATATCAAACAATAGTCTAGAAAAATATTCAGTACAGCGGCAATGGGCATTACAATACCAAGTATTTTGGTATTTGCTGTTCCTACCAATAAGGCCATCACGGTTACATTGATAAAATTAAAGTACAATCCCCAAGAACGATAATTGAGGAAGCGCTCTATAATGGCAGCAACAGCATCCGATTCGGTAATAAAAGGCAAAACGGAGGGTAGGCCAAGAATTAAAAAGAGTTGAAGAAGGATACCATAAAGCATCAGAAATAGTAGCGTATGATGCACTAGTGTTCCAATTGCATTAAAGTGCTTTTCTCCATTTCGGCGAGCAATTATTATTTGAACACCAGACGAGAAACCCATTCCAATCATAATCAATAACATGTAGGTTAAACCAGCGTTTCCTGCGCCTCCTAATTCAACGGGACCTAATTGACCAAGAAAGGCTGTATCGGTGAGGTTAACCACCGTCATTGAAAGCCCCATAATCATCATAGGCACAGCAATGCTTAAGATATTCTTGTACGAAATTTGTGCTAGTGGGTGCAATATGAGCGTTGAAATTAAGGTGCGAAAATAACCTTAGTCGTCCGACTCATCATCGTCGTAAGTCAGAGAAATATCAATCTGTCCAACTACTCTAAAAGATGTTCTTCTATTTTTTGCTCTCCCTGCTGGGTTGTCTGTGCCATCAGTATTCATATTGGCTGCAACGGGTTTAGTTTCTCCATATCCTTTGGCTTGAATTCGTTTTTTATCAATGCCTTTTTTTTGTAAGTAATTGATAACCGATTCTGCTCTGCGCTGAGATAAAGAGAGGTTATAATCATCCGAACCTTTATTATCGGTATGCGAACCAATTTCAATGATCAAGCTTGGGTTTTCAATCAACAAAAGGTAAATAGAAGTATCTAGCGTTTGCATGGCAGCAGCATTTAATGAAGTATCGTCAAAAGCGTATAGAATATTAGGAATTACAATTTCAACATCCGGAATAGGTTTTAGGGTCTGATTTTTTTCGATATTGTAGGGTTCCTTTATATTGACCGTTGTAGTTGAATCGGCGTTATTGAAGAATTTTTCTTTGTGGTATACCAGTCGATAATCCGTATTCTCTTCAAGCAGTATTTTGTAGTTTCCATTCTCATCGGTAATTACTTTGTCGGCTAAATACTCCGTATTTTCTTCATCATTTTTGATGATCAGCCGCACTTCAACTCCAGGTTCTGGTTTGTTGGTTTCTTCATTCGTTATGGTTCCGGTGAGTTCGTGACGAATTAGGTTTTTCCATTCGAGTAAGAACAAATCGTCACAGCAGTGTGGGTGTTTTAATGAAATACTGCCTTCTCTGTTCGAAACTACAATTGCATCCTTCCGATTCGGAAAAATTTGATAATACATATCGTCGACTGGAGAATTTACTTCGATTCCAGCATTTTTTGCCTTTCCATTCCACCGACTGCGCTCACCAGTTGCGTACTGAACATCCAGCCCTCCGTAAGATGGCCAACCAGTAGAGGAGAAGTACAATTTGTAGCTTTTATTGTCGAAACTAGGTGTCATTTCTTCGCCCATAGTATTCACCTTTGTACCACAATTCCGCGGTTTATCAAATCGTTTTTTACTAATTCTATAACGAGTGTACCAAATATCTAATCCACCTTTTCCTCCAGGTCGGTCAGAGACAAAGTAGATGATTTCTCGATCGGGCTTTGCACTTTTCCCAACTGAGGGGTGAGTGTTCGTGTATTTGTTACTGTTTATTTCTTCGTGCAATTCTAGCGGTTCGCTCCAGGTTCCAGCATCGTCTTTTCGAAGCATAAATAACTTGCAGCGAATTTGGTTTTTCCAATTGGGTTTGCAGGAAGTGAAATAGATTCTATTTCCATCCTCAGATTGAGAAAAGCTTCCAATGTTCTTGTCATTCAAGGCATTTATTGCAATATCTGCTTCCCCTTTTAATTTCCATTCTCCTTCCGACTTTTGGGCTTGGTAAACTTTCCGTTTTGGAATAGCACCTGGTTCTTCATTATCCACTTTAAAAACTACCGAATCGCTTATGAATGCGACAAACCAAAAATTATTACTGTCGATTATAAAAGGCGAAAATTCAATATTAGCGTGATTGATTTCATTTTCTAAATGAGTTTCAGCTGTTTCTAAATCATTTTCATCTGCTTTTGTCGCCATTTCAATACCAGCGAGTTCGGCCTTAACTAGCTTCTTGTATTTATCACCGTCGTTTTTTCCTATATTTTCTTTTTCAAACTTATCGAGGTATAATTTCGCAAACTTGTATTGCTCACGAGTTTTCATAATCCGAGCCATATGAAACAAACACACAGCGTACTTATCTTGATCGCCATAATACGCTTTTGAATATTCGGTCAGTGCATTTTGAAAATCGCGACTTTGATCGTAAGCTCGAGCAAGTCGAAAGTGATACTTTAATTTTTCGTCATCTCTTTTTACGAGTTCTTTTAAGTAGTCGATTTGGGTGTAATAATCGTTAGCTCTTAATGCACTTTTAAAATATTGCTTGAGCTGCGAATTTTTAAGATCGCTAATCGCAGTTTCTTGAGCATCTAAATGAAAGAACCCAATAATTGCAAACACAGTTGCTAGTATAGTTCTAATAACGATCACAAGGAATTGCTGTTTTTTTAAGAAGCATACTAGGGCTAGTATAAATAACTGAAAGCTCGAAAGCTCCTCTTAAATCGGTACTTGTTTTTAGTTCTGAAATGTTTAGATCATAGTTGAATCCAATTTCTAAATTTTGGAAGCGCATGCCTACAATAACTACAGCGGCATCCGTGTTTCGATTGAAACCATCTCTTAGTAATACGCCACCATAAACGCCGGTAGCTTCCATTTGATTTTCTTTTAAATGAAACAGAACGTTAGTGCCATACAGCAATTCAGAAGCCTTTCCATGCGACATGTACATGAGGTTTGGTAGCAGCGAGAGGTTGTTCAAAACGTCTATGTCTGCACTGAAGGTAAGAGTAGAGCGCATTGGAACTTCATAATCAGTTCCAAAAAAAGATTCATTTGGTTGGTTGATATGAAAAAGTGCTATGCCAACTTCAGGTCTAAACTTATCCAAGTCAATACCATAAGCAATGCCAGCATTGAAATCGAAATAATTAATTTGATCGCTCAAGAAAGGGTCGCCATTCGGTAAATTAGCATTGAATTGCCCAGTATTTCTATCGTATTGGGAAGGGAAGGAGGTTCCCGTTAAATCATAAGACTTGTGCACATAGGTGGGCTGAAATCCAAAATGAAATTTGTGAATGTCATACGTTTTGTGATAGGCTCCACTCAATGCAACTTTGTGCATTTTAAGGTTTGAACCTCCGGTTTCATCATACAAGTACAAAAGTCCCCCCGAGAATTGCTCGTTGTAATAAAAGAAATTTCTGTCGTAAGAAACTGCAGTGGTATTAAATGGTTTTCCTAAGGTTCTCCACTGATTTCTATGGTTTCCAGAAAATCGCCACTGCCCATCTATATTGCCCGTTTGGGCAGGATTAATGGTCAAAGGGCTCATGTAAAATTGACTAAAGTGCACATCTTGTGCTTGAAGCCCACAAAAGGAAAACAATAATTGCGAAAAAAACAAGAAGGCTGTGATATGCTTAAAACACATAAAATCAAAATTGCTCATTTAATATGATTCCACAATACACAGTTGTAATTGCTTGATAAACCCAAAGGTCCATTTCGTGAAAGCGTGATGAAGTGTCAACCAAAGAATTTAGAGTCTACCTATATTTGATGATTAGATGAAATTGCTTCAAACTTTCTGCTCCGTTTGCCTGATTTTTATGCTATCCGGCAATGCGCAGGCAAAACTAACTTGTGATTTTTCAGCCGATACCTTAAAAGGTTGTGCTCCGTTGCGCGTAAGCTTCTCAGATTTAAGTTCAGGCGGGGGCACTATAATTTACAGAAATTGGGACTTTGGAAACGGTGGATTTTCAAATAGTAATAACCCAGCACCATCTAGAGTTTATGCCACAAATGGCCAATACACAGTTACGCTTACCGTAAGCGATGGAACCGATACAGCAACTAAAACAGTAAGCAATTACATCACTGTTTTTAAGAACCCAGTTGTTAGTTTTAATTTTCAGAAACTTACCAATTGCCCGCCAATAAACGTGAGTTTTTCCGATCAGACAACTTTAGGAGATGCTCCAATCAAAACCTATGCTTGGGATTTTGGTGATTTGACTCCTCCTAATGGACTAAAAAACCCATCACATTTGTACAAGTTTAGAGGAACTTATTCAGTAATTCTTACCGTAGAAGATACCAACGGCTGCACGGGCTCATTTGAGCGAAAAGACATAGTTCTTGTAAACAAGCCTATTGCTAGATTTGGAGCTACAAACCGGTCGGATTGTAAAGCTCCGTTAACCACATCTTTTACAGGAAATAGTTCAGGTAAAGCACCCTTAACTTACAATTGGACCTTTGGTGACGGAGGAACTTCGACGGCCAAGTCTCCTAATCATACCTATACTAGCGCAGGTTCGTTTGATGTTCGGCTAATTGTTACCGACGGAAATGGCTGCAAGGATACCTTGGAGGTGTTAAAATACGTAACAATAGGGCAAACAAAAGCTGATTTTACAATTCGAGATACGGTTTGTTTGCACCAACCCGATTCTTTTATAAATACTTCAATTGGCGCACAAAACTTTCTATGGACCTTTGCAGGTAGTGATACCTCAACTCAACGAGACCCAGAATTTGCATTTAGCTCTCCAGGTGTAAAGACAATTGTGTTAGTTGCATCTGCTGGACCAACTTGTAATGACACGCTAGTAAAAACGACTTACGTTCAAGAGATAGTTGCGGATTATAGGGTTAGTTATCCAGATCCATGCGCCTTAAATAAAGTCAATTTTTACGATTCTTCCCGAGTTTCAAAACCTGTGTTGGGGCAATACACTTGGATTATTGGAACAAATATTTTGAGTGCAAATGGTTTAGACACGTCTACTGCATTTCCTACTTCATACTGCAATACAACTCAAAGACAACTGACCTATGTTGCTCAAACCATTCATGGGTGTAAGGATACTATTTTTAAAAATATTATTGAATATGTTAACTCACGAGCAGCTATTCAAATTACTGGAGGCGATCATTGTATTAAGGACACTTTAGGTTACAAGTCAGCAGGCTGTTTTGTAAATGGAGCTAAGACTTACAGTTGGAATTTTGGAACGGGTAAAGTGGGGGACACCTCTAATTTAAAAGACCCTACTAATGTAGTTATCTTGGATTCTTCAGGAAAGTATCTCTCTGAGTTAATTGTAACCGATTCTATTGGTTGTGTTTATACAACTAAGTCGGAATACCTTGTTGGAGAAAAGCCAACTGCCAATTTCAAAATAGAAGATGATACCGTTTGCTATCGTGAGGTTTTTAAATTTAGAAGTACATCAACCGATTCTAATAAAATAGACAATTGGGATTGGCAATTTGGTGATAACCAAGTTGGTGTCGGACCTGGTATTCAGCATTTTTACGACTCTGTAGGAGTTTACAATGTGAAATTAACGGTTGAGGATAACTTATGTTTTGACGATACAACTATTTCGGTGTACATAAGTGGACCGGCAGCAAGTATCGGAAATAACAATTCAGCTTCTTGTTTTTTGCCCTTACAGCAATCCTTTATCTTGAATTCCATTGGTAGCTTTAATCGGTTTTATTGGGACTTTGGAGATAGTTCAGCCATTGATTCGGTGAATGTAAACCCGACGCATTTGTACTCCAAGGAAGGTGTTTATGAAATAAAACTAACCGTCATTAATGATACCACTGGTTGCCGGGTAGAACAGAAGTTAAAAATTCAGCCCTTGCCAGTAGATGCTGTAATTAAAGAAATAAAATTAGGCTGTGTGGATAGTGCTTTTCAATTTGACGGGAGAGATTCTCGTGGGAACATAGGGTTTAATTTTTTCTGGGATTTTGACAATGGTCAAACGACTACTCTGAATCCGAGACCAAAAACTAAGTTCACTAGGGAAGGAATTTACGACGTTAAACTAATTGTTACTGATGTCGATAGTTGCAGAGATACATCTATTATGCAAGTTTATATTATGCCTAATAAGCCTGCATTTGTGCTTCCTGTTTTAGATTTTTGCGATGGAGATACCCTTAGAATAAATGCTGCAGATAGTTTTGGTATTCACGGAGCAACTTCAAATGTGCACAATTACCGTGACTATTTTGACACTACTAATAATACTTTTACTGGTAATAGAAATCATTTGTTCTATTTATGGCAACGCAACGATACCGATATTGTAAATAATTCGAGGCTTTATGAGCAAGTGCTGAAGGTAGATTCCACAAAACCAAAACGAGGTTATGTGTCCGATACTATGACGCTAAGTTTAAAAGCTGTTGATTCATCCTATCACTATTTCCACAGACTTTCTCCCAATAGACCAGAGCGCTATCTTTATGGAGACTTGCAAGGTTGTATACAGGATGTAAAGGTTCAAATAGTTATCCACGACTTAAATCCAATTTTCAGAACACAAGATTCAACCATATGTGTTGGAGATTCTATTTGGTTTCAAGATACGTCTCAAACCGGCCTCACTAAGTTTACTTGGAAGTTCGGAGATGGAGACTCAAGTCTGTTGCCAACACCCAATCACGCCTATGCTTCTAGAGGAGTTTTTGATGCTACCTACGTAACCGAAGCTTCAGTATGTAAGGACAGTTTAATTGTTCCAATAACGGTTCAAGGTGTAGATTCATTAAAATTTTACGCTTCATTAACCGATACTACTTGTTACCCTGCAACAACTTATTTCTTTGATCAAAGTGTTGGTGACAGTATAGCTTGGCGCTATTGGGATTTTGGCGACGGAAGAAGTCCAATACGCTCACCGTTAAAAGACTCATTGACAAAAACATTTACAGACCCGGGAGAATTCACTGTCAAGTTAATTGTTGAAACCTCTTACGGTTGTCAAGATTCAATAACCTATAATAAGTACATCAATGTTAAAGGACCATTTGCACGGTTTTCGGTAAGTGATGATTCCATTTGTGTTTTTGACTCAGTCACTTTTAGACTAGATACTACCAATGCATACACCTATAATTTGGAATGGGATTTTAGTGATGGAAGAGTAGATACAACGGATGCAATCGTTAAACAGCTTTCCAATACTTATTACAATAAAGGCGCGCTAAATCCTGTATTGGTTTATCGAGATAGTGCTTTAACTTGTGAACGAGCGTTTACTGTTCCATTAATTATTGAGGAAGTAATTGCTCGGTTCTCAATTCCCGATACTATTGGTTGTAAGCCATTTACTGGGATGTTTGTAGATCAATCCATTGATGCAAACAATTGGACATGGGAATTTGGCGACCAGAATTCTTCCAATGCTCAAAACCCCAACAATACTTATTTGAACGATGGAAATTATATGGCTCAATTAATTGCATTGAATACTCGTAACGGATGTAAGGATACTGCTGTAAGAATAATTGTGGTTCAGCCGAGTCCTCAGGTAATTGCGTTT